>Ga0182739_1000032_pt1 | contig 372930 bp, 283 predicted proteins | sample eDN5th30CBELigBY_FD_128873 | JGI IMG/M metagenome (GOLD analysis project Ga0182739, IMG submission 128873) | Enriched backyard soil microbial communities from Emeryville, California, USA - eDNA 5th pass 30_C BE-Lig BY (version 2) (version 2) | ecosystem: Environmental > Terrestrial > Soil >... | reverse complement strand
GAACAGGACCGTGAAACGCCTTTGCGCCGATGATAGTTGACATTCGTCTGTGAAAGTAGGTCATCGTCAGGCTCTTATCCCTCAAAGCCCCTCCCCAGTCATTGGGCGAGGGGCTTTGTCTTTGGTGGACGCCTGAAACAGGTAAAATAGTCTGCACTTGATTACAGACAATTTGTTCCGGAGGGTTTATGACCGAGGTATTACCGCCAGAAGATGGCAGCGGCTTGTCCATGCGCACGATCATGCATATCGTTTACGGCCTTTTCGCCCTGGGTGTCGTTACCTCGGGCTTTTTGGGCTTCGCCGTGGTCTTTGCCGTGGTGCTGGCGTACCTGAAGCGGGGCGATCTTGCCGGCACGGTGTATGCCAGCCATATAGACTGGATACTCAAGACGTTCTGGTGGGGGCTGCTATGGCTGGTCCTGAGCCTCATTGGAACCCTGTTCTACCTGGGCTGGATTGCCCTGGTCATTCTTGGCGTCTGGCTGGCCTACCGCCTTATCCGCGGCTGGCTGGCGCTGTTTGCGGGCGAGCCTGCTCAGGCCGACGTATGAACGCCGATGGCGGCCGCCCGTCGGGGCGCGCCGGCACGAAAGCCGGGGGCTTCCGATAACAACAGCTATAAAGGCAACACCAATAAAAAACGCTGCTCGAGATGGCAGCGTTTTTTATTGGGAGGGGAATCCCGCAGCACCGCAAGCGCTTTTGGCCGGCCGGGCTGCGTGGCAGCCGCGCGGTGGGCATGGGGCCCGGGTGTCGGGATTGAGTGTCTGGTTACTTGAGGTGGCCGCTGACGAGTTTGGTGAGCTCGAACATGGAAACCTGATCTTTGCCGAACAAGGGGCGCAGTTTATCGTCGGCATTGATGTTGCGGCGGTTGGCCGGATCTTGCAGATCGTGCTTTTTGATGTATTCCCAGATTTTTTTGGTGACTTCGGTACGGGGCAACGGGCTGGCCCCGATGATGGCCGCCAGGGTGGGGCTGGGCGTCAGTGGCTTCATAAACGCCGCATTCGGTTTACGGGCGGGTTTTGCGGTTGTTGCCATAAAATGGTGCTCCAAAGAATTGTTTAATAAACGGGTAACCCGAGCATAACTTGAGTTCGGCTTAAAAACAAAGCGATTTATGCCGAGCCCCTTTAAAAAAGGTAAATGCCGGATAGCGGGATGTTACAGATGCTGCCAAGAGCATCCAAAGCGCGTTAACATCGTGGCTCTTTCGCATTTTACGTAGATTGTTTTCCTATATGCCATCTGTCATCGATTCCCTGACCCTGATCCGCCCCGACGACTGGCACCTGCACCTGCGCGACGGGGCGGTGCTGCAGGCCGTGGTCGGCGATACGGCGCGCCAGTTCGGCCGCGCCATCATCATGCCCAATCTGAAGCCGCCGGTCGTCAACGCCGAGCTGGCCGGCGCCTACCGGGGCCGCATCATGGCCGCCCTGGCCGTCGCGGGGGTCGAGCCCGGGGCGTTCACGCCGCTCATGACTCTGTATCTTACCGACAACACGTCCGCGGCCGAGATCACCCGCGCGGTGGAGTCGGGCTTCGTCCATGGCGTAAAGCTGTATCCCGCCGGAGCGACCACTAATTCCGACGCCGGCGTCACCGACCTGTTCGGGCGCTGCGGCCCGGCGCTGGAGGCCATGCAAAAGCATGGCCTGCCTTTGCTGGTTCACGGCGAGGTCACCGACCCGGCCATCGACCTGTTCGACCGCGAAGCCGTGTTCATCGACAAGGTCATGATTCCGTTGCGCCGGGCATTTCCGGCCCTGAAGGTCGTTTTCGAACACCTGACCACCAAGAATGGCGTCGACTACGTTACCGATGCCGAAGGGCCTGTCGGGGCAACCATTACCGCCCATCACTTGCTGTACAACCGCAATGCCATTTTCCAGGGCGGGATACGGCCTCATTGGTACTGTCTGCCGGTGCTCAAGCGGGAAACGCATCGCCTGGCCCTGGTCGAGGCCGCCACCAGCGGCAATACGCGTTTCTTCCTGGGAACCGACAGTGCGCCGCACCCTCGCGGGCTCAAAGAGCAGGCCTGCGGCTGTGCGGGCTGCTACACGGCCTTGCACGCCATGGAACTGTACGCCACGGCCTTCGATTCCGTGGGCAGGCTCGACGCGCTGGAAGGCTTTGCCAGCCGCCACGGGCCGGCCTTTTACGGCCTGCCGCTCAACCAGGGCACCATTACCCTTGAACGTTCGGCCTACGATATTCCGCAAGAGCTGCCGCTGGGCGATTCCACGGTCGTGCCCCTGGCGGCGGGCGAGTCCCTGCCCTGGCGCCTGAAGGCTTGATGCGCTGCACCGGCCAAGAAGCGCAAGCGGCCGGCCTGAAAATCTGAACCGGCCGGCCGCAAACAAATACACGGCGGTGTCCTGAAGCGCCGGTGGTATTCCAAAAGGCCGTGGATTTTCTTGCGAGGCCGCGCAAGACCGCGTCAGCCCTTTTGCTTGGCCTCGAGGGCTTCCCAGCGTTCGAACAGGCCGGACATTTTTTCTTCCAGTTCGGCCAGCTCGCGGTTGATGCGCTCGACTTCGCCGGGCGAGTCCCGGTATAGATTGCCGTCGGCCAGGGCGGCGGTAAGCTCTTGCTGGCGCGCCTCGATGTTGGCGATGGCCTCGGGCATTTCGTCCAGTTCGCGCTGTTCCCACGATGTGATGCGCGATGTTTTGGCGGGACGCGCCCGGGTTTGCACCGGGGCTTCGGTTTTTTCTTTCTTGATCTCGGGTGTCGTGGCGGTGGCTGGCTGGGGCCGCTGCGCCAGCCATTCGTCGTAGCCGCCCACGTACTCGCGCCAAACGCCGTTGCCTTCGGCGGCCAGTGTCTGGGTGATGACGTTATTGAGGAATTCCCGGTCGTGGCTGACGATGAGCACCGTGCCGGCGTAGTCCTGGAGCAGTTCTTCGAGCAGCTCCAGGGTTTCGATATCGAGGTCGTTGGTGGGCTCGTCCATGACCAGCACATTGGTCGGCCTGGCGAACAGGCGGGCCAGCACCAGGCGGGCCCGTTCGCCGCCCGAAAGGCTGCTGACCGGTGATTTGGCGCGCGCCGGCGAGAACAGGAAGTCCTCCAGGTAGCTCATGATGTGCTTGCGCTGGTCGCCGATTTCCACCCATTCGCTGCCCGGGCTGATGGTGTCGGCCACGGTGGCGGTTTCGTCCAGTTGGGAGCGCATCTGATCGAAGTAGCCGATGGTAAGGTTGGTGCCCAGCTTGACTTCGCCCGAGTCGGGCTGCAGCTTGCCCAGCAGGATGCGGATAAGCGTGGTCTTGCCCACGCCGTTGGGGCCGATGAGGCCTATGCGGTCCTTGCGCAGTATGGTGGTGGACAGGTCGCGTACCAGGACGCGTTCGCCGTAGGCGAAGCTGACGTGCTTGAGCTCGGCCACGAGCTTGCCCGAGCGCTGGCCTTCGGCGATGGCCAGGTTGACGTTGCCGACGCGCTCACGGCGCGCCCTGCGTTCGATGCGCAACTGCTCCAGCCTGCGCACGCGCCCTTCGTTGCGGGTGCGGCGGGCTTCGACGCCCTTGCGTATCCACACTTCCTCCTGGGCCAGCACCTTGTCGAACTTGGCGTTCTGCTGCTTTTCGGCCTCGAGCCATTCGGCCTTGCGCTGCTGCCAGGCGCTGAAGTTGCCTGGAAAGCTGAAGAGCTGGCCGCGATCGAGCTCGACGATGCGCGTGGCGACGTTGTCCAGGAAGCGCCGGTCGTGTGTAATAAGAATGATGCTGCACCGAGCGTTCAGGAGGCGCTGCTCGAGCCAGCCTATGCCGATGAAGTCCAGGTGATTGGTGGGTTCGTCCAGCAAAAGCAGGTCGGGCTCGTCGGCGAAGGCGTGCGCCAGCGCCACGCGCTTGCGGGTGCCGCCCGACAGGCCGGCTATGGGCGCATCGGCCGTCAGGCCCAGTTCGTCGATGAGGGCCTGGACGCGGCCCGGCCTGGCCCAGTCCTCGCTTTCGTTGATGTCGCCACACAATGCCTCGAAGACGGTCAGGGACTCGTCGAGATCGGGTTCCTGCTCGACCGTGGCGATCTTCAGGCCGCCAAGGCGCATGATTTCGCCGTCGTCGGGAACGATGCGCTCGTCCAGGATCTTGAGCAGCGAGGATTTGCCGGCGCCGTTGCGACCGATGAGGCCGATGCGCTCGCCCGGCTGGACGGCAAGGTCGGCATGATCGAGCAAGGGATGGTGCCCGTAGGCGAGTTGAAGGTTGGTCAGCGAAATCAGGGCGGCCATACAGGTTTGAAGCGAAGGATTCGGAAAGCTTCTATTGTCGCAGGTTGCCGGGCTTTGCGCCCGCCCGGCTCCAAGTCCTATACAATGGCGCCTGCGGGGCAGATCGGGCAATCGCGGTGTTTCGGCATCGAGGAAGGTCCGGACTCCACAGAGCAGGATAACGGCTAACGGCCGTCCGGCTGCCGAGACGCCCATGGCGTGCGGCGGGCCGAGGAACAGGGCCACAGAGACGAGTCTGCGGCGCGGGCATGCCTGGCATGCACCGGCACGGCCATCTCCGTGCTGCGCAGCTTGGCGACAGGCTGCGGCGCGGCAGGGTGAAACGCGGTAACCTCTATCCGGAGCAACATCAAATAGGCATGCGCCTGGCCTTCGGGCCAAAAGGGCTGCTCGCCCGAGCATGCGGGTAGATGGCTAGAGTGCGGCAGCAATGCCGCACCCAGAGGAATGATTGCCCGCCAAGTTCGCTTGGTGTACAGAATCCGGCCTATAGATCTGTCCCGCTCTTTACGTCTTGAGGCTTTGCGTCGTCAATCCCACTTCTTCGTAGCCACCGCCGCTTTCGTCCGGCCACGAGACCGCCACGTTGAACGAGGGGCGGGCCGAAATGGCGGCGTACCAGGCATTGACCCTGGGCCGCCTGCTTGACGACCAGAACTGGTCCTGGCCTAGCGCCGCCAGGCGGAACATGAAGGGCGCCAGCGAAATGTCCGCCAGGGAAAACTGGTCGACGATCCAGGGGCCGGGATCCAGCGTGGCTTCGAGCCGATCGAGCAGGTGTTCGATGTCGGCCCGCGACTCCGACAGTTCCGCTTCGCTGATTTCGCCACGTACGGCGCGCGAATGCATGTCCCTCAGGTATTTGGACGGCCGCCGCGCCGCCTGTTCGCGCAGCACGTCGTCGCCCCAGCGCTTGCGCAATTTCGGCAGGATGTACTTGACCATGGTCAGCTTGACGATCGCATCGAAACCGTCGTTGCAGGTCTTGACGAACTCGCGCATGCGTGCGGCTTGCAGGGGGTCTTGCGGCACCAGCCTTGGCCCGGGGAATGCAGCGTCGATATATTCGTTGATGATTTCCGATTCGTGTATGGCGTGTCCATTGTGGACGAGTACGGGAACCACCCCCTCGGGGCTGATCTCCAGGTATTCGGGACGCAACTGATCGAATTTGAAAAGGTCGATGTAGCGACTGGTCCAGGAAATGTTTTTTTCCTCCAGGGCCATGCGCACCCGAACCGAACAAACCGAACTCCAGAAATGATAAAGCTCAACCATGTACCGCCTCCATTTGTGTTGACTGCCTGGGCTGTGGGCAGGGGCGCCTCTTTGCGCGCCTGTCCTGTGATTTTCCTTTGCTGCGGCATGCTGGCGGCCGTACATAAGGATATTATTGTTGATGCAAATAAAATCGCTTCCTGGTCTTACGAGCTCTTGGTGGATATCCACCTGAGACTTTTGAAAATCCAGATGGATTAAGCGGATTTCCGGTAATAAGGCGAGGCCTGGCCGGCATCGTCGTTCACTTTTCCTTCTTTCGTAAAATAATTGCAAATACAAATTTATTGCTGGCGGCCGGAGCTGTGTATCGGTAGTTACCCTTGGAAGCCGGCGGGGCCCCGCGCCTGCCGGCATGACTACGGGGCGGGAAACGCGGCGAACAGGCGACTGCGATTGCTTACTTCCTCTTGCATTGCTGATAAAGCACTTGTAGATAGGTCTGCAATTTCTTGATTTCTCTATGGATTTTTTTGTAATCCATTCTCGAAAATAGCTCTAAGTGCTTGTTGTGATTGAAAAAAATACAAGTTAGCGCTTGACCTGCCGCCCGGGTTCCCGTAGAGTGGGAAAAAGTAGGATTTAGTGCAAAAAAGTGGAGTAAAAAGGCGTGTTTCAGGGTTGCAGTGCACTCACGTTGGATGCGAAGGGGAGGGTCTCGATACCCACCCGGCATCGTGACGCGCTGCTTTCCCAGGTCGAGGGGCGCTTGACGCTGACTCGCCACCCCGATGGCTGCCTTCTCGTATACCCACGCACGGTATGGGAGCAGCGCCGCGCTCAGATCGCTGCGCTTCCCATGAAGGCTCGCCCATTCCAGCGGCTGTTGCTGGGCAATGCGCAAGATGTCGAAATGGACGGCTCGGGCCGTATCCTGGTCGCCCCCGAACTGCGCAATGCGGTGGGGCTGACGCGCGACGCCATGTTGCTGGGCATGGGAAGCCATTTCGAATTGTGGGATGCCGCCGAGTGGGCTCGCCGAGAGGCCGAAGATCTGGCCAACGGCATGTCCGACGCCCTTGAGAATTTTTCTTTTTAAGGGGCGTCCATGGAGCGAGTTCACCGATCCGTGCTGCTGGAGCCTACGGTCAGCGCCCTGATTGACGACGGATTTGGGCGCAAATCCAGACAATCCCCCGGTAGCGGCCAGGCCACGCGGCGCCGGCATGGCGTGTTCGTGGACGGCACCTTCGGCCGTGGAGGCCATAGCCGCCATCTGTTGGGCAAGCTGGCGGATGATGCCAGGCTTGTCGTTTTCGATAAAGATCCCCAGGCTGTCGCGGCGGCGCAAGAGCTGGCGGGCCAGGACGGCCGGGTATCCGTGGTGCATGGCGGTTTTGCCTCCATGGAGCACGAACTGGCTGGGCTGGGCCTGGGCCAGGTCGATGGCGTCATGCTGGATCTGGGCGTGTCCTCGCCCCAGATCGACGATCCAGGCCGGGGTTTTTCTTTTATGCGCGAAGGTCCCCTCGACATGCGCATGGATACGAGTCGCGGCCTGACCGCCGCGGAGTGGCTGGCGCAGGCCAGCCTCGAAGAAATCAAGGAGGTCATAGCAAAATATGGCGAAGAACGGTTTGCTTTCCAGATTGCAAAGGCGGTTGTTGCTCGCCGCGAATCCAGGCCGATGCGCACAACGCTCGACCTCGCCGAGCTCGTCGCCAGTGTCGTCCGTACGCGCGAAAAGGGTCAACATCCGGCCACTCGCACCTTTCAGGCTCTACGGATTTACCTCAATGAAGAACTCGAGGAACTCGCGGGCGCCCTCGCGTCAGCTCTAAGGGTTCTGGCCCCCGGAGGGCGCCTGGCCGTGATCAGCTTCCACTCGCTGGAAGACCGCATGGTCAAGCAATGCATTGCCGCGGCGTCCCGGCCGGGGGAAGCCCAGGCGCGCATGCCCATCCTTGAAAAAGACATGCCCCAGCCGGTGCTGGTCTCGCTGGGGCGGGTGCTGCCGGGCGGCGATGAAATCGCAGGCAATGTGCGGGCGCGCTCCGCGGTGCTGCGAGCCGCCGAGCGCACCTCGGTCCCCTTGCCGCCCGATCAGGGCGCTTCTTTTATCAAGACGGCCGGCCTGGTTTCCAGGCCCTCCGGGCACGCGCACAGGAGGAAATGATGGGCCGCCTTTGCCTCGTGTTTGCCGCCTTGCTCATGGTGTCCGCCATATCGCTGGTTACGGCCCGTTTTCAGTCCCGCCAGTTGTTTGTCGTCGCCGAACGCATGGATGCCAAGGCGCGCGAACTCGACATCGACTGGCGCCGCCTGCAGCTGGAACGCGCGGAACAGGCCCGCAATGCCCGCATCGACGAACTGGCCCGCGATGAGCTGAAGATGGTGCCCGTCTCGCCCGACCGCACCATCTATATAAAAGGCGGCGCGCTAAAAGGCGGCGAGCAGTCCGTCGCGGCTGCGGGCGACTCGAACGGGGGGCGGCCATGAAGCGCGGCCGCTTTTACAACAGCCCCGTCCTCAATGTCCGGATGCCTTTGTGGCGTTCGCGCCTGGTGTTGATTCTTCTGATGCTGGGCTTTGTCGCGCTTATAGCCAAGACCATGTATTTGCAGGGCATGTCCAAGGATTTCCTGCAGCAGCAAGGCGAGCGCCGCTACGAGCGTACCCTGGTGCTCCCCGCCACGCGGGGCAAGATATTCGATCGCAGCGGATCGGTGGTGCTGGCCTCCAGCGTGCCCGCTCGCGCCATATGGGCCATACCCGAAGACACGAAAGAGGCGGATCCCAAGCAGATCGCGGCACTGGCCAAGCTCCTGGACGTGCCGCTTGGCGAGGTGCAGCGGCGCCTGTCCAACGAGGACAAGAACTTCGTCTACCTGAAGCGCCAGGTGTCGGTGGACCTGGCCGAGCAGATCAAGAAGCTCAAGATTCCGGGCATCCATCAGCAGGCGGAAATGCGGCGCTCCTATCCCGAGGGCGGCGTGACGGCCCACATCGTGGGTTTCACGAACATCGAGGACCATGGCATCGAAGGGATGGAGCTGGCTTACGATTCGGAGCTTTCGGGCCAGCCCGGCAGCAGGCGGGTCATCAAGGACCGTCTCGGGCGCATCGTCGAGGACGTCAAGGCGGTCGTGCCGCCGGTCGACGGCCAGGATCTGAGCCTGTCCATCGATGCAGGCATGCAGTTCGATGCGTATTCGGCGCTGAAAAAAGCGCTGGAAGAACACCAGGCCAAGTCGGGCGCGGCGATCGTGGTCGACGTGCAGACCGGCGAAATCCTCGCCCTGGTCAACTTGCCCACCTACGATCCCAACGACCGCGACGACCGCGAGGGCAGCGCGCTGCGCAACCGGGCCATTACGGACACCTTCGAACCGGGATCCATCATGAAGCCGTTCACGGCCGCCTTGGCGCTGGACCTGAACCGCATCACGACCTCGACCATGTTCAATACGGGCAATGGCCATTACCGCTACCAGGGCTCCACGATCTCGGACGTGAGCCGCAACGGCGTCCTGAACGTTGCCGGCATCCTGCGGCGTTCCAGCAATATCGGGATGACCATGATCTCCGAGCTGCTGACCTCGCAGGAGATGTGGACCAAGTTCACCCAGCTGGGTTTCGGGCGCGCGCCGCAGGCGAACTTTCCGGGTGTGGCGTCGGGTCGGCTGCGTCCGTGGGAACGCTGGCGCCCCATCGAGCGCGCGACCATGGCCTACGGCTACGGCCTGTCGGTCTCGCTGCTGCAGATCGCCCATGCCTATACGGCGTTTGCGCGCAACGGCGACATGGTTTCCCTGACCCTGCTCAAGCGCCACGGCAAGCCCACCAGCGTGCAGGTGTATTCGCCCCGCGTGGCGGGCCTCATCCGCGCCATGCTCGAAGCGGCGGCGGGTCCCGACGGGGCCAAGCTGGCTCAGGTTCAGGGTTACCGCGTGGCGGGCAAGAGCGGAACCGCGCGCCAGATCGTCAATGGGCACTACAGCACGACGCGCTACCGCGGCTCGTTCGTCGGCTTCGCCCCGGTTTCCAATCCCCGCGTCGTGGTGGCCGTGACCATCGACGAGCCGCAGGCAGGCGGCTATTACGGCGGCCGCATTGCGGCGCCGGTATTTTCGACGATCGTGTCCAGCACCTTGCGCCGCATGGGCGTGCAGCCCGATGCGCCGATCGATTCCCTGGTGGCGGTTGGCCCTAAAGAGGAGGCCGCCCGATGAGCAGCATGGAAAATGTCATTCAGTGGTTGAGGGAGAGCGTCGATCCGGGCGCACAGCTTTGCCTGGATTCGCGCTTGATACAAAAAGGCGATGTGTTCTTTGCCTGCCCGGGCGCCGTGTCCGATGGGCGCATGTATATCGGCCAGGCCGTGCAAAACGGAGCCGCGGCCGTGGTTGCGCAGCCGGGTTCCGGATGGAAGGGCGGAGCGGGTTTCTCTGTGCCCGTGCTGGAGGTCGAAGGGCTTTGCGCCATGCTGGGCGCGCTGGCGCACGAATGGTATGGCCGCCCGTCCGAGGCATTGTCCGTGGTGGCGGTTACCGGCACCAACGGCAAGACCACGACGGTGCAATGGGTGGCGGCGGCGCTGAATGCCGAAAACGTGCCCTGCGGCACTGTCGGCACGCTTGGCGTGACCCTGCCCGATGGCTCGAACCTGGGCGGTGCGCTGACCACGCCCGACGTCCTGACCATGCACCGCAGCCTTGCGGCCATTCGCGATGCCGGCGGCAAGGCCGCGGCGATCGAGGCGTCGTCCATAGGGCTGGACCAGGGCCGGCTGGATCAGGTGCGCATCGAGATCGCCGGGTTCACGAACCTTACACGCGACCATCTCGACTATCACGCCACGGTCGAGGATTACAAGCGGGCCAAGTTCTCGCTGTTCGGCTGGCCTGGATTGCGCCATGCCGTCATCAATGTCGACGATCCGGCCGGCGTCGAGCTGGCGGCCGTTGCGGCGGGGCTGGAGCCCCTGACGTATTCGCTGCGGCAAGACGCTGTTGCGGATATCTGCGCGCGGGATATCCAGACCGGCACCTATGGGTTGATCTTCAATCTTGAAACCCGGGACGGCGTGGCGCAGATCGTGACGCGCCTGGTCGGCCAGCATAATGTTTCCAATCTGCTGCTGGTGGCCGGCGTGCTGCAGTACCTGGGCTGGCCGTTGGCGCGGATCGCGCGCGTGCTGGCCACTCTGCGCTCGGTGGAAGGACGGCTGCAGATCGTCGAACCCGAGGCTTGCGGCGAGGCCTCTGCTGCCCTGCCCATGGTGGTGGTGGACTACGCCCACACGCCGGATGCGCTGGAACGCGCGTTGCTGGCATTGCGCGAGGTGGCGCAGGCGCGCGGAGGGCAACTGGTGTGCGTGTTCGGCTGCGGCGGCAACCGCGATCGCGGCAAGCGGCCAATCATGGGCGGCATCGCGGCTCGCCTGGCGCAGCGGGTCGTTCTTACCAGCGACAATCCGCGCGACGAAGACCCCCAAGCCATACTGGGTGAAATCATTGCGGGCATGCCGCAGGCCCCGGCCGTCGAGCCCGACCGGGCTCTGGCGATTCTGTCGGCGGTCTGGAACGCCGGGGCGGAAGACGTCGTGCTGCTGGCCGGCAAAGGCCACGAAACGTATCAGGAAGCTCAGGGCGTGCGCCTGACTTTCGACGACAGGGAGTGGTCGCGCCTTGCATTGACATGGCTGCGCAATCCTGCGCTGTCAACGGATTCCCGCTCGATCCAGCCGGGCCAGATCTTCCTCGCCCTCAAGGGCGAAGCCTTCGATGGCCACGATTATCTGGCTCAGGCCGGCCAGGCGGGCGCGTGCGCCGCCATTGTCGAACGGCGCAATCCCGCCCTGAAACTGGTCCAGTTCGAACTTGGCGACACCCGCCACGCCCTTGGCCGCATGGGCGCGATGTGGCGCCGGCGTTTCAGCCTGCCGGCCATTGCCGTCACGGGCAGCAACGGCAAGACCACCACCAAGGAAATGATCGCCTCCATCCTCCGTGAGTGGAAGGGCGGGCAGGGGGCTTTGTCGACGGCGGGCAATTTCAACAACGATATCGGCGTGCCGCTGACCCTGCTGAGGTTGCGCGATGTGCATCGCGCGGCGGTTTTCGAGCTGGGCATGAACCATCCCGGCGAAATCGGGCAGTTGGGCAAAATGGCCCAGCCCACCATTGCGCTGGTCAACAATGCCCAGCGCGAACATCAGGAATTCATGCACACGGTCGAAGCCGTTGCGCGGGAAAACGGCGCCGTGCTGGCCACCCTGCCCGAGGGCGGCGTGGCTGTGTTTCCGGGCGACGACAGCTATGCCGGACTCTGGCGGGAACTGGCCGGCTCGCGAGCCGTGCTGACTTTCGGGCTGGATGCGGCGTTCGACGTGCATGCCGGCCAGATCCAGGCCGAGCCGGCAAGAACCCGGTTCCAGCTGTACACGCCGTCCGGCTCGTGCCCGCTGTCCTTGTCGGCGCCGGGCCTGCATAACCTGCGCAATGCGCTGGCCGCCGCGGCGTGCGCGATTGCCGCAGGAGCGCCCCTGGACACCGTCAGGCGGGGGCTGGAGCACTTCAACCCCGTGGCGGGCCGGATGCAGCCACATGCCCTGGATGGCGGGCTGCAACTGGTCGACGATACCTACAACGCCAATCCCGATTCCGTGCGCGCGGCCATCGACGTGCTGGCGGGAATGGCCGGCGGCACGATTCTCGTGCTGGGCGACATGGCCGAGGTGGGCGCCCAGGGGCCCGCCATGCATGCCGAAGTGGGGGCTTATGCCAAAGAGCGCGGCATCGACGCCTTGCTGACGTTCGGCCCGGCCGCGCGGCATGCTGCCGAGGCCTTTGGAACCGGCGCCCGCGCCTTCGATTCGATCGACGAATTGATTGCGCATTTATGCGGCCTGGCTCCGGCCAACATCCTGGTCAAGGGTTCACGAAGCACCCGCATGGAGCGGGTTGTACACGGTTTTACACAGAAGACGATGAATAAAAACAAAGGGGAACACGATGCTGCTTGAACTGGCGCGTTGGCTGGCGGATTCCCATATGCGCGCTTTCGGCGTGTTCGAATACATTACCTTGCGGGCCATGCTGGCTTGCGGCACCGCGCTGCTCATCGGCCTGTATGCGGGGCCGCGCGTCATCCGCAAGCTGACCGAGATGAAGATCGGCCAGGCGGTGCGCTCCTACGGTCCCGAGTCCCATCTGCAGAAAACCGGTACGCCGACCATGGGCGGCGTGCTGATTCTCATCTCCATCGCGGTCAGCACCTTGCTGTGGGCGGACTGGACGAATCGCTTCGTGTGGGTGGTTCTGCTGGTGACGTTCGGCTTTGGCTGGATAGGCTGGGCGGACGATTACAAAAAGGTCGTCAACCACGATCCAGAAGGCATGTCGTCGCGCCGCAAGTTCTTCTGGCAGGCCGTGATCGGCGTCATCGCCGCCATTTACCTGACGTTTGCCGTGGCCGCGCCGGCCAATGCCGACTTGTGGCCCCTGTTTCGGGACTGGATGCTGAGCGGGTTCACCATGCCGCTGCCGACGCGCGCCGACCTGATCGTGCCGTTCTTCAAGAGCGTCAGCTATCCGCTGGGCGTATTCGGCTTCGCCGCGCTGACCTGGTTCGTGATCGTGGGCAGCAGCAATGCCGTGAACCTTACCGATGGCCTGGACGGCCTGGCCATCATGCCGACCGTCATGGTCGGCAGCGCGCTGGGCATCTTTGCCTACGTGGTGGGCCGCGTGGATTATTCCAAGTACCTGCTGTTCCCTTACATACCGGGCGCCTCCGAGCTCATGGTCCTGTGCGCCGCCATCGGCGGGGCGGGCCTGGCGTTTCTGTGGTTCAACGCCTATCCCGCGCAAGTATTCATGGGCGACGTCGGGGCGCTGGCCCTGGGCGGCGCGCTGGGCACGATCGCGGTCATCGTGCGCCAGGAGATCGTCTTGTTCATCATGGGCGGCGTGTTCGTGGTGGAGACGCTTTCGGTGATGCTGCAGGTGTCGTATTTCAAGTACACCAAGCGACGATACGGACAGGGCAGGCGCATCTTGCGAATGGCGCCGCTGCATCACCATTTTGAAGTCGGCGGCTGGAAAGAGACGCAGGTGGTCGTGCGTTTCTGGATCATTACCATGATGCTGGTGCTGATAGGCCTGGCGACGTTGAAACTGCGATGAGCGATTATTCCTTTCCTTCGATCGGTGCGGGAACGTTGACCCTGATTCTTGGTCTGGGCGAGACGGGGGCGGCGGCCGCCTCGTGGTGCGCCAGGAACGGCGCGCGCCTGCGCGTGCTGGATACGCGCGCGCAGCCGGGCGGGCTGGACGCCCTGCGCGCGAAGCTGGACGGCGCGGACGTTGATTTCCGGTTGGGAACCGAATGCTTCACCGAGGATGCGCTGGCCGACGTGGCGCGCATCGTGCTCAGCCCCGGCTTGCCGCCGGTGCAGGAGCCCGTGAAATCGCTTCTGGATCTGGCCCGCGAAAAGAATATCGAAGTGCTGGGGGAAATCGAATTGTTCGCCCGCGCGCTGGCCGATATGGCGGGGCAAGGCTACAGCCCGAATGTGCTGGCCGTGACTGGCACCAACGGCAAGACCACCGTCACCTCGATGGCCCGGCTTCTGGTGCAGGCATGCGGGCGCAGCGCCCGCGCGGCCGGCAATATCGGCCCGGCTGCGCTGGCCGCGCTGGCCGACGCGCTGGATGCCTCGGATCTTCCCGACGTCTGGGTGCTGGAGTTGTCGAGCTTCCAGCTGGAGTCCACGTCGTCGCTGGTTCCGGATGCCGCCGTGGTGCTCAACGTAACGCAGGATCATCTGGACTGGCATGGATCCATGCAGGCATATGCCGCCGCCAAGGCCAGGCTTCTGGCCATGGCGAAGGTCGCCGTCATCAACCGCGACGATGCGATCGTGGCCGATATGGTGGCCGCACCCAGGGCGATGTCCGTGCGTTCCTTTGGGCGGGATGCCCCACATTGGGTGGGGGATCTGGGCCTGGAGGGCAGCCATGGCGTCGCCTGGCTGTGCGCCAGCGAAGCCAACGATTTCGACCTGCCCGCCGCCGCGGGCACGGGCAAGCGCCGCAAGGCCGAGCAGGAACCATTGCGGGATGCGGGCCGGATTTCGCGGCTGATGCCGGCCGATGCGCTGCGCGTGCGTGGCCAGCACAACGCCCTGAACGCACTGGCCGCGCTGGCGCTGGCCCGCAGTTTGGGCCTGGGATGGGCGCCGATGCTGCGCGCATTGCGCGAATACGCGGGCGAACCCAATCGCGCCGAGTTTGTCCGAGCCATTGCCGGCGTCGATTTCGTCAACGACAGCAAGGGCACGAACGTGGGTGCCACCGTGGCCGCGCTCGAAGGGCTGGGCCGGAAGGCGGTCCTGATTGCCGGCGGCCTGGGCAAGGGGCAGGATTTTTCCCCCCTGCTCAAAGCCGTGCGCGAGCATGGCCGCGCCGTCGTGCTCATCGGCCAGGACGGTCCCGTCATCGGCCAGGCGCTGGCCGATGCGGGGGTTCCGCTGGAATACGCCTCGACCCTGGAGGATGCCGTCGAGCGCGGGTTGGCATTGGCGCAGGCGGGCGATACCGTGCTGCTGTCGCCCGCCTGCGCCAGCATGGACATGTTCAGGAACTACAACCATCGCGGCCAGGTGTTCGTTCAGGCCGTGCATGAGCTGGCGCTGGACAAGGGGGAGATCGCATGAGCCTGTTCACGGATCTGACTTCGGGTGTGAACGCCGTGCGGCCCGGCCGCACGACCATGTCCAATTTCGATCTCGGACTGATCGTCGCTACGGCCGCGCTGGTGCTGTTCGGCTTGCTCATGGTGTATTCGGCTTCCATCGCGCTGGCCGACGGGCCGCGCTACGAAAGCTACGGGCGTTTTTATTTCGTGGTCCGGCATGCCCTGTTCGCATTGGTCGGCGTGCTTGGCGCGGCCTTTGTGCTGAGCGTGCCCCTGAAGGTCTGGCAGAAGATGGCCATCCCGCTGTTCATCGTAAGCATGCTGCTGCTGCTCGTGGTCCTGGTGCCGGGCCTGGGCCGCGAAGTCAACGGCGCGCGGCGCTGGCTGCCTTTGGGGCCGCTGAACTTCCAGCCTTCCGAGTTGATGAAGGTTGCGATTATCTTGTACGCGGCCGATTACACCGTGCGCAAACAAGAGCACATGCATAATTTTTTCCGCGGCTTCCTGCCCATGGCCACGGCCCTTGGCGCCGTGGGCATGGTGCTGCTGCTCGAGCCCGACCTGGGCGCGTTCATGGTGATCGTGGCCATCGCCGTGGGCATCTTGTTCATAGGCGGAATCAACGGCAAGCTGTTTTCCAGCCTGCTGGGCGTGCTGGTGGGCAGCTTCCTGTTGCTGATATGGGCCTCGCCGTGGCGCCGCGAGCGGCTGTTCGTCTATCTGGATCCCTGGAATCCCGACAACGCCTACGGCAGCGCCTATCAGCTGTCGCATTCTCTGATCGCCTTCGGCCGAGGCGAATGGCTGGGCGTGGGGCTGGGAGCCAGCATCGAAAAGCTGCACTACCTGCCCGAGGCGCATACCGACTTCATCGTTGCAGTCATCGGCGAAGAGCTGGGCTTTGTCGGCGTGGCGTGCCTGATCGCCGTATTCGCCTATGTGGTGTGGCGAGCCTTCGACATCGGCCGGCAGGCCATAGCCATGGAGCGCATTTTCAATGGCCTTGTGGCCCAGGGCGTGGCGCTGTGGTTCGGCGTGCAGACCTTCATCAATATCGGCGTGTGCGTCGGCCTGCTGCCGACCAAGGGGCTTACCCTGCCGCTGGTCAGCTACGGTGGGTCGGGCATAGTCATGAATCTCGTGGCGGTGGCGCTGCTGTTGCGCGTCGATCACGAAAACAGGAACCTGATGCGAGGCAAGCGGACATGACGACGCGCACCTTGTTGATCATGGCGGGCGGCACCGGCGGGCATATCATGCCGGGCCTTGCCGTGGCGCGCGAAATGCAGTCGCGCGGCTGGCGCGTCGTCTGGCTGGGCCATCCGGAACGCATGGAAGGGCGGCTGGTGCCCGCCCAAGGCATCGAAATGGCGCCGCTGCGGTTTTCGGGCGTGCGAGGCAAAGGCGCGGCCGCGCTGCTGAAGCTGCCCTTTACACTGATAGGCGCCTGCCGGCAGGCCGCGCGCCATTTGCGCGGTCTGCGGCCCGACGTCGTGCTCGGCATGGGCGGGTACGTGGCTTTCCCGGGCGGATTGATGGCGGCATTGCTGCAGATTCCCCTGGTCGTGCACGAGCAGAACGCCGTTGCCGGAACCGCCAACCGCTGGCTGGCCCGAATCGCCAGCAAAGTGCTGCTGGGCTTCCCCGGCGCCTTGCCGGGCGCGTTGATGGTCGGGAATCCCGTGCGGCGGGAAGTCGCCCAATTGCCGCCGGCTGGCGAGCGCTACGCCGCGCGCCAGGGGGCCTTGAGGATACTGGTCGTGGGCGGAAGCCTTGGCGCTCAGGCCCTGAACGATACGGTGCCGCAGGCTTTGCGGCAGCTTGATGTCCAGGATAGGCCGGTCGTCACGCACCAGGCGGGCGAGCGGCATATCGAGGCCGTACGCGCCGCTTACGAGCAGGCCGGCGTGCAGGCGCAATGCGTGGCGTTCATCGACGATATGGCCGGGGCGCTGGCCCAGGCGGATCTATTGATCTGCCGCGCCGGCGCCATGACGGTCGCCGAAGTGGCGGCCGCGGGTGTGGCCGCGCTGTTCATTCCGCTGCCGGGCGCCATCGACGATCATCAAACGGCCAACGCCCGCTATCTAAGCGAATGCAAGGGAGGCTGGCTGCGTAAACAATCCGAATTTTCAGCGTCCTGGCTGGCGCAGTGGTTGAAGGAGCGGACTCGCGGGGAACTGCTTCAGGTAGCCGCCCATGCGCACGAGCATGCCAGCCTGAACGCCACGCGGCAGATTGCAGACGCTTGCGAACAAGTATCAAGGAGCGCCGCATGAAACATAGAATACAAAGCCTGCATTTCGTGGGGATCGGCGGCTCGGGCATGAGCGGAATCGCCGAGGTGCTGCTGAACATGGGCTATGCGGTAAGCGGCTCCGATATCCAGGAGTCGGCGGTGACGCGCCGGCTGGCGAGCCTGGGGGCGAAAGTCACCATCGGGCATAGCGCCGACAACGTCAAGGGCGTGGGCGCCATCGTGACGTCGACGGCCGTGTCGGGCGACAACCCCGAAGTGCTGGCCGCGCGCGCCGCGCATATTCCCGTGGTGCCGCGCGCCCTGATGCTGGCCGAGCTCATGCGCCTGAAGCGGGGCATTGCGGTGGCGGGCACTCATGGCAAGACCACCACGACCAGCCTGGTGGCCAGCGTGCTGGCCGGAGGCGGGCTGGATCCCACTTTCGTGATCGGCGGGCGGCTGACCTCGGCCGGCGCCAATGCGCGGCTGGGCCAGGGCGAGTACATCGTCGTCGAGGCCGACGAGTCCGACGCGTCGTTCCTGAACCTGCTGCCGGTCATGGCCATCATCACGAACATCGACGTCGATCATATGGACACCTATGGCCACGACGTAGCCAGGCTCAAGAGCGCCTTCATCGAATTTACCCAGCGGCTGCCGTTCTACGGCAGCGCCGTCGTATGCAGCGACGACGCCAATGTGCGCGAAATCATTCCCTTCATTTCCCGTCCCGTGACGACGTATGGCGTGAACCCCGATGCGCTGGTGCGCGCGGTGAACGTGCGTGCGCAGGGAACGGTGATGCATTTCGACGTGGAGCGGCGCAGCGCCGCCGGTTCTTTGCCTTCGCTGGCCATCAGCCTGAATCTGCCCGGTGTGCACAATGTGCTGAACGCCCTGGCCGCCATTGCCGTGGCGACCGAGCTGGGCGTGCCCGACGCGGCGATCGCCGAAGCCCTGGCCGTGTTCAACGGCGTGGGCCGCCGGTTCACCCAGCATGGCGATTTCCCGGTGTCGGCCGCCCGCGGCGGTGGAAGCTTTACATTAATTGACGATTACGGACACCATCCCGTCGAGATGGCTGCTACGCTTGCGGCAGCGCGCGGCGCCTGGCCGCAGCGGCGCATCGTCCTGGCATTCCAGCCGCATCGCTATACCCGCACACGCGATTGTTTCGAGGACTTCGTCCAGGTCCTGAGCTCGGCGGACGCGGTCCTGCTGACCGACGTGTATCCGGCGGGCGAGCAGCCCCTGGTCGCGGCCGACGGCCGGGCCTTGAGCAGGGCGATACGCGTGGCGGGCAAGGTCGAGCCCCTGTTCGTCGAGGATGTCAAGGATCTGCCGCGGGCGATTGCCGACTTCGCCGTGGACGGCGACGTCGTGATCGTCATGGGGGCGGGGTCCATCAGCAAAGTACCCGCACAAGTAGGAGAGTTGTTATGAACGCGCGGTTTGGCCATGTCGGTGTGTTGTATGGGGGCCGTTCGGCCGAGCGCGAGGTGTCGCTCATGTCCGGGCAGGGAGTGTGCGATGCGTTGCGCAGCCAGGGCGTGGACGCCCATTTGTTCGACACCGGCACGCGCACCTTGATCGACCTGGTCAATGCAGGGTTCGATCGCGTGTTCATCGCCCTGCATGGCCGCTACGGCGAGGACGGCACCTTGCAGGGCATGCTCGAGCTCATGCAACTGCCGTACACCGGCAGCGGCCCCATGGCCTCCAGCCTTTCCATGGACAAGATCATGACCAAGAAGGTCTGGCTCGAGCGCGGTCTGCCCACGCCGGGCTACGCGGTGCTTTCGGGCTCGGCGGACTTCGATGGCGCTATTGCCGGGCTCGGCCTGCCGCTCATGGTGAAGCCGCCGCACGAGGGATCGACGCTGGGCGTGACCAAGGTCACGGAAAAATCCCAGTTGCGGGCGGCATACGAACTGGCGGCCCGCTACGACGAAGATGTGCTGGTCGAGCAGTTCATCGAAGGCCGCGAGCTGACCGTGCCGGTGCTGGGCAAGGGCCCGGATGCGCGCGCACTGCCTGCCGTCGAGATCATTGCGCCGCAAGGCAACTACGATTACGAGCACAAGTATGTGTCGAACGATACGCAGTATATATGCCCCGCCCAGCTCGACGAGGCCGCCGCTGCGCAGTTGCAGCGCCTTGCCGTCGAGTCGTACCGCGCGCTGGATTGCGAAGGCTGGGGCCGGGCCGACTTCATACTCGACGCGCAGGGACGGCCCTGGCTGCTTGAAATGAATACTTCGCCGGGCATGACCAGCCATTCGCTGGTGCCCATGGGGGCCAAGGCGGCAGGCATCGGCTATGCCGAGCTTTGCATGATCATTCTTGAAAGCGCGTCGTGCAAAGTGCAGCCGCCGCCGGCCAGTATTTAATCAGGAGCGACCCGAACGTGTTCAACGACGCCCGCCTCACGAACTTCATAGCCAATACGCTAGCTTTGCTGGCGGTATTGGCCATGATTGCGAGCGTCGTCGTCTGGGTGGCGCAGCGGCCGTATTTCGCCATTGCGCAAATCCAGATCGAGCCGCTGCAGGCCGGCGCGCTGAGCTACGTGTCCTCGGCGACGGTGCAGGCCACCATAGCGGGCCAGATCAAGGGCAATTTCTTTACGGTCAGCCTGGACAAGACGCGCCAGTTGCTCGAGACCGTGCCGTGGGTGCGCCATGTGCGCATCCGCCGTGTCTGGCCCAACACCTTGCGGGTCCAGATCGAAGAGCAGCAGCCGCTGGCCTTGTGGAACGAGGACGAAATGATCAACACCTGGGGAGAGGCATTCAGCGCCAACCAGGGCGAGTTGCCGGACGATGCCGGGTTGCCGCATTTCTACGGCCCCGATAATTCCGAGCGCCTGGTCGTGCAGCGCTATGCCGAGGTGGCGCGCTGGTTTGCGCCCCTGAACCTGCATGTAAGCGAAATTTCGTTGAGCCCGCGTTATGCGTGGTCGGTTGAATTGTCGAACGGGCTGCGCCTGAGCCTGGGACGCGACCCGGCGGCCGATGTGGCCGATCCGCACGGGCGTTCGGGCGCGCTGCCGTTCGCAGCCCGGATCGAGCGCTTCGTGAACGCCTGGCCGATGTTGACGAAGCGCCTGAACGGGCGTGTGGTAGATAGCGCCGATTTACGTTACGCCAACGGTTTTGCCATTACGTTGGCCCCTGTTTCACATACCTCTACTAAATAGAAAACCTATGACTCGTGACATCAAGGATCTGATCGTTGCACTCGATATCGGCACCAGCAAGGTGGTGGCCGTGGTGGCCGAGATATTGCCGGAAGGGCGCTTCGAAGTGATTGGCCTGGGTCAGCATGAATCCCAGGGCATGCGCAAGGGCGTGGTGGTCAATATCGAAGCCACGGTGAATTCGATTCAGCGCGCGCTGGAAGAAGCCGAATTGATGGCCGACTGCAAAATCCGCGAGGTGTATACGGGCATTGCGGGCAGCCACATCACCAGCTTCAACTCCAGCGGTATGGTGGCGGTGAAGGACAAGGAAGTCACCCCCACCGACGTGGCGCGCGTCATCGAAACCGCCAAGGCCGTCAACATTCCCACCGACCAGCAGGTGCTGCACGTGCTGACCCAGGAGTTCATCGTGGATTCCCAGGAGGACATCCGCGAGCCCATCGGCATGAGCGGGCTGCGCCTGGAGGTGCGTGTGCACATCGTGACCGGCGCGGTAAGCGCCGCGCAAAACATCGTGAAGTGCGTGCGCCGCTGCGGCCTGGAAGTCCAGGACCTGATCCTGCAGCCGCTGGCGTCCAGCCTTTCCTGCCTGACCGCGGATGAAAAGGAACTGGGCGTAGTGCTGGTGGATATCGGCGGCGGCACGACCGACATCGCCATCTATACCGGCGGCGCCATTCGCCATACCGCCGTCGTGCCGATTGCCGGCGACCAGATCACCAGCGACATCGCCGCCATGCTGCGCACCCCGACGCCGGACGCCGAGGAAATCAAGCTGCGCTTCGGCGTCGCCAAGCAGGTGCTGGCCAACGCCGACGAACACATCGAAGTGCCGGGCCTGGGCGACCGGCCGAATCGGCAGGTCAAGCGCCAGGCGCTGGGCGCCGTCATCGAGCCGCGCGTCGAAGAGCTGTTTACCTTCGTCCAGCAAATCGTGCGCGAGTCCGGCTACGAAGACCTGCTGGCGTCGGGCGTGGTTCTGACGGGCGGCACGGCCTTGATGCCGGGCATCGTCGAACTGGCCGAGGACGTATTTTTGAAACCTGTGCGCGTCGCCGTGCCCGACTACGAAGGCAGTCTGGCCGATGTCATGCATAATCCACGTTTTTCAACCGTCATGGGCCTGCTGATCGAGGCGCGGCTGCAGCGTGCGCGCGGCCGCAAGGTGGCCCAGCAGAAGGGCAGCGTCAAGTCCCTGCTGGCGCGGATGAAAGAGTGGTTCATGAATTGAGGCCCGTAAGAAGGCCTTGAGGGGGCGGACGGCAGCATCGTCCGTAACTGGGGAGGCGTTTCAAATTAGGTGCGAGTCGACAGGCTGGCATTTCTTTTGAAGCGATTTCCGAAACGGCAGTACCGGGGATTTTTTTTCGTATTAATCGCTTTAATTTGGATATGTGAGGGAGTCAATCATGATGAATTTTGAAATGCTCGATAACAGCAGCAGCGGTACCGTTATCAAGGTCGTAGGCGTGGGCGGGGCGGGCGGCAATGCCGTGGCGCACATGATCCGTTCGGGCATCCATGGCGTGGATTTCATCTGCGCCAATACCGATGCCCAGGCGCTTACGACCAGCGAGGCGCCTGTTCAGATCCGCCTTGGCCGCACCGGCCTGGGTGCCGGCGCCAAGCCCGAGCAAGGCCGTGCGGCCGCGGAAACCGCCCGTGAGGAAATCCGCGCTGCCCTGACCGGCGCGCATATGGTCTTCATTACGGCGGGCATGGGCGGCGGCACGGGCACCGGCGCGGGCCCCGTGGTGGCCGAGGTCGCCAAAGAGCTGGGCATCCTGACCGTGGGCGTGGTGACCAAGCCGTTCTCGTTCGAGGGCTCCAAGCGCCTGAAAATGGCGGAGGAGGGCATCAACGAACTGTCCAAGCACGTGCATTCGCTGATCGTCGTGCTCAACGAGAACCTGTACGACCTGATGGACGAGGACGCCACGCAGGAAGACTGCTTCAAGGCTGCGGACGACGTGCTGCACAATGCGTGCGCGGGCATCGCCGAGATCATCAATGTCGAAGGCAATGTCAACGTCGACTTCGAAGACGTCAAGACCATCATGGGCGAGCAAGGCCAGGCCATGATGGGCACTTCGATTGCCGCGGGCTCGGATCGCGCCCGCGTCGCGGCCGAGCAGGCCATCGCTTGCCCCCTGCTGGAAGGCGTGGATCTGCACGGTGCGCGCGGCATGCTGGTCAACATCACCGCCAGCCGCACGCTCAAGATGCGCGAAACCCGCGAGATCATGGACACCATCCGCAGCTACGCCGCCGAGGACGCTACCGTCATCTACGGCACGGCGTACGACGAATCCATGGGTGAAAACCTGCGCGTTACCGTCGTGGCGACCGGCCTTGGCCGCAGCAACGCGGTGTCGCGTCCGCAACTGGTGCAGAACCATGCCGAAGTCCAGCGCACGGGCACGGACAACCAGCCTTTCATCGGCGGCCACGACTTCGCCAACTCGGAAGTCCCGGCGGTGATCCGCAATCCGCGCAGCCAGGCCACGGCCCAGGTGCGCGCCCTGGAAACCGCGGGCATGGACCACTTCGATATTCCGGCCTTCCTGCGCAAACAGGCGGACTGATATCGGCGTATTGTTGTAAACAACGACTCTCGCATGTTTGCGGGCGCCGTCGACCCGGCGCCGGCTTCCGGCTTGGCCGCGCAGCTTCTTCTTCCCCGGGGAAGAGGCGCGGCCGCGGATCTTTTGAAACATGTTGAAAGAGCAACCGGCAGGCGATTGCGTTAAAACTTAGAGCATGGCTCTCAAGTTTGTTACAATACGGGGTCGATTGCATAGGCCTTGCCTGCAATCCGTGTCCATATTTTCTTCAAACACTGTATGTTACGTCAGCGCACCATCCAAAAAGCGATCAGCACAAAGGGTGTGGGGCTTCACTCCGGGCGTCGAGTCGAAATCACGCTCCGTCCGGCCGACCCCAACACGGGGATTGTGTTTCATCGCGTCGACCTGCCCGAGGTGGTCGACTTTCCCGCACAGGCCGTGAATGTGGGCGGTACGCGCATGGCGTCGGTTCTGCAAAAGGGCAATGTCCGCGTCTCGACGGTCGAACACCTGATGTCGGCGCTGGCCGGCCTGGGTATCGACAACCTGCATATCGATCTTACTGCCGAGGAAGTGCCCATCATGGACGGCAGCGCGGGCACGTTCGTATATCTCCTGCGTTCGGCGGGCCTGCTCGAACAGCCGGCGGCCAAGCAGTTCATCAAGGTTCTCAAAACCATCGAGGTGCAAGAGGGCGAAGGCAACGACCTGAAATGGGCGCGCCTGGAACCCTACGACGGTTTTGCCCTGTCGTTCGCCATCGATTTCCACCATCCGGCCATCGACTCCACGGCCAACTTCGCCGAGGTCGACTTCGCCCGCGATTCCTACGTCAAGACCATTGCCCGCGCCCGCACGTTCGGGTTTGTCAGCGAGGTCGAGGCCCTGAGGGCGGCCGGGCTGGCGCGCGGCGGCAGCCTGGACAACGCCATCGTCATGGACGAATACCGGGTGCTCAATTCCGATGGCCTGCGCTACGACGACGAGTTCGTCAAGCACAAGATACTCGATGCCATCGGCGACCTGTATCTGCTGGGCAAGCCCCTGGTAGCCAAGTATGTGGCATGCAAATCGGGCCATGGCCTGAACAACCAGCTGGCGCGCGCCTTGCTGGCCAATCAGGAGTCCTGGGAACTCGTTACCTACGAATCTCCCGCCGCGGCGCCCAAGGCGTTTGCCAATGAGTGGAAGTTCGCCTAGCAAACCAGCGGAATCCCGGTTTGCATTAAAATGGCTGCCTGGCCGGTTATTCGGCTTTGCCGTGATGAACCAGCAGCCGGCTTATGGCGTCGGCCAGGGGCCCGGGTTTCAGGCTGCTCCTGAGTCTTTCAAACGCATCCAGCGCGTTGTCGTCCAATGGCACGGCTGACTTGGTCCGTGCTGTTTTTGTCTGGCTTTGTAACAAGCCGGCTTGAACCTTGACGCTGATTTCATTAAGGTTCCATCCATTTCCCGCCAATAGCTGAACGATGCGGGGGGCCAACTGCCGCAGTCGGGCCGCGTAGGCCGCGCTGGGAACCGCCAGCGTGATTTGCTGTCTGTCTATACGCGCTACTTTGCAAACCTGTGCCAGGGCGGGCGGCAAAACCTGTTTTGCGGCCTGCTCTATGGACAGCAGCATGCGCGCCGTCGACAGCACATTGGCGCCGTGCTGGTCGCTGCCCAGCCAGTCCGCCGCCGTGTGGCTGGCGGAGCCGCGTTTGTCGAACGGTTGTCCTGGATTTCGGGGCATGCGGCTCTAGTATCTAAATGTGTTAGTAAGGATTTCTAGTGAGAATTGTATTGTTGAAGGGGCTGTCCGGCGAATCCGCAGCCAAGGGGCTTAAGTTGCCCCTGGCCGCGGCCTTGGCCATGTTTGGCCTGGGCCTGGCCGCCGGGGCCGGCGCCTGGGTGCAGGCCCGCGTGAACCCTCCGGCCGCGCTCAGCGCCACACAAGAGCGCGCACTGGCCGACCTGGCGGTGCGCGACTCCAATTATATTCGCGGCAATGTCGACCTCCTGGCCGCCAAGGTGGGCGACCTGCAGGCCAAGCTCATCGCCATGGAGGGCGTGAGCAAGCGCGTGGCGCAAGTGGCCGGGGTATCGTATACCGACCCCGAGATCCAGGCGGATCTCACCCAGGCCCAGGCGACCGTCATGGACTACATCACTCCCGACGACGCCGCCTTGCGCTCTTCGGAGAGCCTGGGGCGCGAGCTCGACCGGCTGCAGCAGCAGGTGGCCTTGCAGAACGACCGGTTCGCCATGCTGGACCTGGCCCTTACAAAACGGGCCGGGGTCGAAGCCAGCCTGCCTACCTATCAGCCCGTCAACTACCCTTATTTGAGTTCGTCGTTCGGCTGGCGCCGCAATCCGGTCACTGGCCGCTACGCCATGCACGAAGGCCTGGATTTCGCGGCGCCCAGGGGAACCCCCATCCGGGCCGCCTCGGGGGGCGTCGTGACCGAGGCGGGGCGGGTGTCGGGTTACGGCAAAATGGTCGAAATCAACCATGGCAATGGTCTCGTAACCCGCTATGCCCATGCCTCCAGGCTGGACGTCAAGGTAGGCGACATCGTCGAGAAGGGCCAGGTTATCGCCAACGTGGGCACCACCGGGCGTTCGACCGGGCCGCATCTGCATTTCGAGGTGCGTATGGCGGGCCATCCGCTGAATCCAACCTTGTTCCTGGCCAGGGTGCAGCCCGGCCCGACCGCAGTCGCGGACGCATCGGAGCAAGTTGAAGCCATCTTGCCTAAGGTGCGTTAAACTGTCTCGTTTTCCTGCGGTTATTGCCGCCAACCCTAAATAATATGAGCCAGGCAGCAGGCCGCAGGCCGGTTAGCCCGCATCATCGACACAAGAATGGTTTCTTTGCTAAAAAAGCTTATTGGTAGTCGCAACGATCGGATACTCAAGCAATATCGCAAGCAAGTCGCACAAATCAACGCGCTCGAACCTGCCATGGTTGCCTTGTCCGACGAGCAGCTGCAGGCCAAGACGGACGAGTTCCGTTCCAGGTACCAGGCGGGCGCCTCGCTGGACAGCTTGCTGGTGGAAGCCTTTGCCGTAGTTCGGGAAGCCAGCAAGCGGGTATTCGGCATGCGCCATTTCGACGTCCAGATGCTTGGCGCCATTACCCTGCACACCGGCAAGATCGCCGAAATGCGCACCGGCGAAGGTAAAACCCTGATGGCCACGCTGGCCGTCTACTTGAATGCCTTGTCGGGCCGGGGCGTGCATGTCGTGACCGTCAACGATTACCTGGCCCGGCGCGATGCCGAGTGGATGGGCCGGCTGTACGGCTTTCTGGGCATGTCGGTCGGCGTGGTCGTTCCCCAGCAGGAGAACGAGGAAAAGGTAGCCGCCTACGCGGCCGACATCACCTACGGCACCAACAACGAATATGGTTTCGACTACCTGCGCGACAACATGGAGTACCGCGCCGAAGACCGCCGCCAGCGCGAGCTGGCCTACGCCATCGTCGACGAGGTCGACTCCATTCTCATCGATGAAGCCCGCACGCCGCTGATCATCTCCGGCCAGGCCGAGGACAACACCGACCTGTACATCCGCATGAACGTCGTGCCGCCCATGATGACGCGCATGTCGGGCGAGCCCAAGCCCCACGAGCCCGAACCCGAGGGTGACTTCTGGGTCGACGAAAAGGGCCAGCAGGTGCATTTGTCCGAGGCCGGCATGATCAAGGCCGAGCAAATCCTCGTCGACATCAAGGTGCTGCCCGAGGGCGACTCGCTGTACGAGCCCCGCCATATTTCGCTGATCCATCACCTCATGGTGGCGCTGCGCGCGCACAACCTGTTCTTCCGCGACCAGCAATACGTGGTGCAGAACGACGAAGTGGTCATCGTCGACGAGTTCACCGGGCGCCTCATGGCGGGCCGGCGCTGGTCCGACGGCCTGCATCAGGCAGTGGAGGCCAAAGAGGGCGTTCGCATCCAGAACGAAAACCAGACCCTGGCGTCCATCACTTTCCAGAACTACTTCCGCATGTACGACAAGCTGGCGGGCATGACGGGTACGGCCGATACCGAGGCGTTCGAGTTCCAGGAAATCTACGGCCTGGAAACCGTCATCGTTCCCACCAACCGGCCCATGGCCCGTATCGACCAGAACGACCAGGTATTCAAGACCGACCACGAAAAGTACAACGCCATCAAGGCCGACATCGAAGACTGCCACAAGCGCGGCCAGCCGGTGCTGGTCGGAACCACCAGCATCGAGAATTCCGAACTGCTGTCGGGCCTGCTTAAAAAGGCCGGCCTGCCGCACGAAGTCCTGAATGCCAAGCAGCATGCGCGAGAGGCAGAAATCGTCGCCGAGGCGGGAGTGCCGGGGCGGATCACCATCGCCACCAATATGGCCGGCCGGGGCACCGATATCGTGCTGGGCGGCAGCGTCGAGAAGCAGATCGATTTCATCAGGCAGGACGAAACCCTGTCCGACGAGGAAAAAGCCGAACGCATCGAAAGCCTCAAGGCCAACTGGCAGCCCGCCAACGAGGCGGTCAAGGCGGCGGGCGGGTTGCGCATCATCGGCACCGAGCGCCACGAGTCGCGCCGCATCGACAACCAGTTGCGCGGCCGCGCGGGCCGCCAGGGCGATCCGGGCTCGTCGCGCTTCTATCTGTCGCTGGAAGACTCCCTGATGCGCATTTTCGCGGGCGACCGCGTGCGCGCCATCATGGAGCGCCTGCGCCTGCCCGAGGGCGAGCCCATCGAGGCGCGCATGGTGTCGCGTTCCATCGAATCGGCGCAGCGCAAGGTCGAGGCGCGCAACTTCGACATGCGCAAGCAACTGCTCGAGTACGACGACGTGGCCAACGACCAGCGCAAGGTTCTGTACGCGCAGCGCAACGAGGTGCTGGAGTCGTCCGACGTCTCCGAAACCATCGACAGTCTGCGTGTGGCCGCGATCTCGGACGTTTTCCGCGCGTACATCCCCGAGCAAAGCATGGAAGAGCAGTGGGACGTGCCCGCCTTGCAGACGCTGCTGGAGTCCGACTGGCAAATCGCCATGCCGCTGGCCGAGATGCTCGACAAAGAACCCAATCTTACCGACGACGACCTGCATGAGCGCGTGGTGGCCGAGGCCAACCGCCTGTATCAGGCCAAGGTGGACCTGGTCGGCCGCGAAAACTGGGCGCCGTTCGAGCGCTCGGTGCTGCTGCAGGCCATCGACACGCATTGGCGCAGCCATTTGCTGGCGCTCGATCACCTGCGCCAGGGCATTCACTTGCGCGGCTATGCGCAAAAAGACCCCAAGCAGGAATACAAGCGCGAAGCGTTCGAGCTGTTCTCCGACATGCTCGACCGCATTCGCAACGACGTCGTGAAGGTACTGCTCACGGTACAGATCCAGTCCGCCGAGCAGGTGGAAGTGGCCGAGCCCGAGCCCGCCAATCTGGACAACGTGCGCTACCATCATTCGGACTACGACGCCGCCCTGAGCGGCGCCGACCCCGGAATCGCCGAAGCCGCCAGCGCCGCGGCCATGCCCAAGGTAGGCCGCAACGACCCCTGCCCCTGCGGCAGCGGCAAAAAATACAAGCACTGCCACGGCAGGCTGGCGTAAGAGTGAAAAGCCGGGTGCCCTCACCTGGCTTTTTTTTGCGTGGCATCGGAGGGCCTTTCGCCGCCGGGCCGCCCCAAGGCGAAAGAGCCCCCTTGGGGGGCAGCAAGCCGCGTCAGCGGCGCGGCGTGGGGGCCCTTTATTTACATTAAGAAGACCGACGCCAGTCCCAGGAACAGGAAGAAGCCCAGGGTGTCGGTGGCGAAGGTGAGCAGAACGGACGACCCCATGGCGGGATCCTTGCCGAAGCGGTCGCGCAAAATGGGGATGAGCACGCCCAGGGTGGCGCCGATAAGCATATTGCCTATCATGGCCGCTATCATGACCAGCGCAATGGCCCAGGAACTGGAAATGAACCAGGCGAAGCCGGCCGTGATGAGGCTGCCGCACAGCCCTACCAGCAGTGTGACGGTGGATTCGCGCCGCACCAGCTGCCAGGCGTTCGAGCCGCTGACGCGGCCCACGGCCAGGGCGCGGATGATCATGGTCATGGTCTGGTTGCCTGAGTTGCCGCCGATGCCGGCGACGATGGACATGAGGAAGGCCAGGATGACGATGTGGCTGACGGTATCCTCGAAGCGCGAGGCGACGAACGAGGCGAACGACGCTGTGCACAGATTGACCAGCAGCCACGGAGCGCGGTTCTTCATGGCGTCCAGCACGGGCGCGAAGATGTCCTCTTCTTGCAGACCGGCGCGGGAAAGCGCCTGTTCCTGCGAGTCTTCCTGGATGACGTCCACGACCTCGGCGATGGTGACCCGGCCGATGAGGCGGCCCTGGTCGTCGATGACCGGCGCGGAGACCAGGTCGTAGCGCTCGAACGCGCCCGCCGCGTCGGCGTCGGAGTCGAGGGGATTCAGCGTGAGGTAGTCGGTGGTCATGACCTGCGCGACGTGGATGTCGGGCTCGCTGACCAAAAGCTTGGACAGCGCCAGCGTGCCCAGCAGCTTGTCCTGGCGGTCGACCACGAAGATCTGGTCGGTATGGTCGGGCAGCTCGTGCAGGCGGCGCAGGTAGCGCAGCACGACCTCCAGGGTGACGTCGTCGCGCACACGAACCATTTCGAAGTCCATGATGGCGCCCACCGTGTCCTCGGGGTAGCCCATGGCTTCGATGAGCTGGGCGCGCTCTTCGTCGGTCAGTCCCTTTTGCACCTCGGCCACGACGTCCGCGGGCAGGTCGGCCACCAGGTCGGCGATCTCGTCGGCATCCATGGTGCCGGTGGCCGCCACCAGATCCTGGTGGTCCATGGACTCGATGAGCGATTCCCGCGCCCAATCGTCGACCTCGAGCAGCACGTCGGCATCGTGCTCGGCATCGACCAGTTGCCATACCGCCTGGCGCTCATTGACCGGCAGCGACTCCAGGATGAAGGCGATGTCGGACGGATGCAGATTGTTGATGATCGCCCGGATTTCGTTTTCGTGCTGGCGGTGCACCATGCCTTCGAGCAGGTTGGAGCGCTCGTCGTCCTCGAATTGGCGATGGGCCAGCGCCTCGACGACCTCCTGCCGCTTCAGGATGCCTTGGAGCTTTTGCAGAGCCTGCTGCGCATCTTCGGGGTCCAGCCGCCGGGGGATGACAATAGGCTCGCTTTCGGGCGTGGCGTGGGTTTCCTGCATGGGCAAACCTTAGACGGAGGGTAGGGGGCGGGGTTTGCGCGAATCGTCGGTGGCGACGTAGGTGAAGGTGGCTTCGGTGACTTTGACGACTTCGGACTGCATGTGCTGGCGCTCGGCGTAGACCTCGACGAAAACGGTGACCGAGGTCCTGCCCGTGGCGACGATTTCGGCGTAGTAGCTGAGCAGGTCGCCGACGAAGACCGGCTGCTTGAACGTGAACGAGTTGACGGCCACGGTTACGACCCGGCCCTGGGCGCGCCGTGCGGCGGGCACCGAGGCGGCGATGTCGGCTTGCGCCATGATCCAGCCGCCAAAGACGTCGCCATGGATGTTGGCATCGGAGGGCTGGGGCATGACGCGCAGGATCGCGTGGCGGTTGGGCGGCGGCAAGGCCGTTGGGTTTGTGGCGTCCAAGTGCGGCTCCGGGGTCTTGGCCCGCAGGAGCGGGCCCGTTGAAGGTAGGCGGGCGCCATCGGCGGCGGGCTGGCCTGATCCCTTAGACAATAGCACGCTATTTTAACGAGTCTGTGGCAAGCCGTGGCGAATGAGTGCGGGTCGGCCCCGCTGCCGCGTTTGCGCCAAGGCCGGGATGGCTGCGGGCCGTCAGGAGGCGGCCGCGTCGCGGGCCAGACGGCGCACCGCCAGTTCGACCCAGTAGGTGGCCCCGACCGGCAAAAGGGCGTCGTTGAAATCGTAGCTGCCGTTGTGCAGTGTGCAGGGCCCCAGGCCATGGCCGGCGCTGCGGTGGTCGCCCTGGCCGTTGCCTATCCAGACATAGCAGCCCGGCTTTTCCTGCAGCATGAAGGCGAAATCCTCGGAGCACATGGAGGGGCGCACGGCGGGATCGACGTGCTCGGCTCCGACGATGTCGGCCGCCACTTCGGCGCAGAAGGCAGCTTCGTCGGGGTGGTTGACCGTGGGCGGATAGTTGCGCGAAAAATTGAAGCTGGCCTTGCAGTTCATGGCCAGGCAGCTGAGTTCGGTGATTTCGGCCATGCGCTTTTCGATGAGGTCGAGGGCGGCGGTGGAAAAGGTGCGCACGGTGCCGCGCAAGGCCGCATCGTTGGGGATGACGTTGTCGGCCGAACCGGCGTGGATCTGGGTGATGCTGAGCACGGCCGGGTCTTGCGGGTCGAGCTCGCGCGAAATGACGGTCTGGAAGATCTGGGCCAGGTGTACCGCCGCCATGACGGGATCGTTGCCCATGTGGGGCATGGCGGCATGGGCGCCTTTGCCTTCGATGAGGATTTCGAACACATTGCTGGAGGCCATGATGGGGCCGGCCACCATGCCGAAGGAGCCCGCCGGCATGCCCGGCCAATTGTGCATGCCGAATACGGCCTCCATGGGAAACAGCTGGAACAGGCCGTCTTCGATCATTTTTCTGGCGCCGCTGAAGCCTTCCTCGGCGGGCTGGAAAATGACATAGACGGTGCCGTCGAAGTCCCGGTGCCCGGCCAGGTAGCGCGCCGCGGACAGCAGCATGGCCGTGTGGCCGTCGTGGCCGCAGGCGTGCATTTTGCCGGGGTGGCGGCTGGCATGCTCGAAGGTGTTGGCCTCTTGCATGGGCAGGGCGTCCATGTCGGCGCGCAGCCCCACAGCGCGGCCGTTATCGGTCTTGCCCCGTATGATGCCCACCACGCCGGTGCCGCCCAGGCCGCGATGGATTTCTATTCCCCATGACTCGAGCTGGCGAGCCACCAGATCGGAGGTTCTGAGTTCTTCGTAGGCAAGTTCCGGGTGGGCATGAATGTCGCGCCGGATGGCGGTAAGATCGTCTTGCCACTGGACGATGGGGTCGGCTAGTTTCATGGGTCCACGTCTTGGTTGTGATGCTGGTCGATAAACTGTACCCTGATCGCGGCGTATCATCAAACTGCATCGCAAAAAAGCGCCCACGCCGCTGCGCGGCCTGCTGCCCCCCGGGGTCGGCAAACATTTTTTTAGAGGCATGTTCGTGCAAAAACCCTGGTTGTCACATTATCCCGAAGGCGTCCCGCCGGAAATCGATCCCGACAGCTACGAGTCGCTGGTGGATCTGCTGGATCAGGCGTGCGCCCGGCATGCCGACCGGTGCGCGCTGGTGTTCATGGGCAGCCGGCTTTCGTATGCCGAGCTGGATCGGCACGCGAAAGCCGTGGCGGGCTGGCTGCAAAGCCTGGGCCTTCCCGCCGGCAGCCGTGTCGCCCTGATGATGCCCAACATCATGCCGTACATGGCAGTGCTGCTTGGCACGCTGCGCTGCGGCATGGTGGCCGTCAATGTCAATCCCATGTACACGGCGCCCGAGCTCGAGCATCAATTGCGCGACAGCGATGCCGACGTCATTTTCATTTTCGAGAACTTCGCCGCCACCTTGCAGCAGGTGCCCGTTCCCGCGCGCCCGCGCCATGTCGTGCTGGTGCCGGTGGGCGGCCTGCTGGGGTTCAAGGGGTGGGCGCTGGACTTCGCCGTGCGGTACATAAAGCGCATGGTGCCGCCATACAGCCTGGATGGCGCCCTGGCGCTGGACCAGGTGTTGCGCCGAGGCGCGGCGGCGGGCTTCATCCAGCCGGGCATTGCGCGGGACGACGTCGCCATCTTGCAATACACGGGCGGGACGACGGGAACGCCCAAAGGCGCCATGCTGACGCATCGCAATCTCGTGGCGAACGTCCTGCAGGTGCAGGCCGTGGCGCTGCCCGTGCTGGGCGACAGGCAGGGCGAAGGCATGGTCATTCTTACTGCGCTGCCCCTGTACCATATCTTCGCCCTGACCGTATGCGGCCTTTTCGCCGCCCATGCGGGGATGACCAGCGTGCTCATTGCCGATCCGCGCAAGCTGGGCACGATACTCGCCGCCTGGCGCAAGGATCCGGTCAATATCTTTCCTTCCGTCAATACCCTGTTCAACGGGTTGCTCAACAAGGCCGAGTTCACGAAGCTCGATTTTTCGGCTTTGCGGCTGTGTTTCGGGGGAGGGTCGGCGGTGCAGAAGGCCGTTGCCCAGAAATGGCAGACCGTTACCGGCCTGCCCATTATCGAGGGCTACGGTTTGTCCGAGACCTCGCCGGTGGCGCTGGTCAATCCTACCAATGCCAGCGAGTATTCGGGGGATATCGGCTTTCCCCTGCCGTCCACCGACATCGTCGTGCTGGGCGAGAACGACCGCGAGCTGCCGCCCGGCGAGGCTGGAGAGCTGGCAATAAAGGGCCCGCAGGTCATGAAGGGCTATTGGCAGCGGCCCGAGGAAACTGCCGCGTCATTCACCGCCAGCGGCTTTTTCAAGACCGGCGACATCGGCATCATGAGCGCCGAGGGGCGGGTGCGCATCATCGACCGCAAGAAAGACATGATCCTGGTGTCGGGATTCAACGTGTACCCCAACGAGATCGAGCAGGTGGTTGCCCAGCATCCGGGGGTTCTCGAGTGCATGGTGCTGGGGCTGCCCAGCGCGCAAACCGGAGAGATGGTCGCCTTGTACGTCGTCAAGAAAGACCCTGCCCTGACCGAACAGGACCTGCGCGACTGGTGCGCCCGCCAGCTTACCGGCTACAAGCGTCCGCATGTCGTCGAGTTCCGCGCCGAGCTGCCCAAAAGCAATGCCGGCAAGCTGTTGCGCAGAGTGCTGCGCGACGAGGTGCTGCAAAAAAACTAGAGCTCTGCGCGCTTCAAATGGGGTTGGATCATGGTGTCCAGGGCGTCGGCGATGTGCGGATTGGCTGCATATACATAGCCTGCGACGGGCCAGGGGTCTTTGTGGCGCATGTCTTCGGCCGCGCCGCCCGCCTCGCGCACGATAAGGGTGCCGGCGGCAACGTCCCATGGGGCCAGGCCCATTTCCCAATAGCCGTCGTAGCGCCCGCAAGCCACCCAGGCCAGATCCAGCGCGGCCGAGCCCATGCGGCGCACACCGCGCGTATTGCGCATGGCGGCGTCCAGGGTTGGCATGTACTGGCCGTAGAACGAAAAATCGCGGAACGGCAGGCCGGTTGCCAGCAGCGAGTCTTGCAGGACCTGGGTTTGTGAGCATGAAATCCGGTATTCGTTGAGCCAGGCGCCTATGCCGTGCATGGCGGTGAAGAGCTCTTCGCGATTGGGGTCGTAGATGACGGCGATGACGGGCGTGTCTTGCCGCAGCGGCTGCTCGTCGGCGTTCATGCAGCCGGCATGGGCGACAAGCGCGATGGAGACGGCATAGTGCGGAATGCCGTGCAGGAAGTTGGTGGTGCCGTCCAGCGGGTCGATATACCAGGTGGCGGTCGAGCCGCCGCTGCTGCCCGATTCTTCGGCGATGATGCCGAACTCGGGGGTTTGCTCGCGCAGGATGGCGATGATGGCGTCTTCCGCCTCGCGATCCGCCTGCGAGACGAGATCGTTTTGCGCTTTCTGGTCGACGATCAAATCATTGCGATGGCGAGCATGCGCCTGCAGGATGGCGGCTGCGGCGTGAGCCGCGGTAACGGCAGTCTTGAGGCATTCGCTAAGGTGCAACGAGGAAGATTTCATACAATTCGATCGTGCTCTGGTAACGTGGCTTCTTAGTTTACGCAACATTTGATCCGGTGTCTTTGGGTGCGCAGGCGTGCATTCCGGGAAACCGCCGCTTATTTCATCATCATGACTTTTCAGTTTGAGTCCCTGGTTCCAGCCGACGTGGCGTTCGACCAGGGCGGCACGCCCGTGAGCAAACTCTACGGCGATATCTACCATGCCCGGCAGGGCGCCATGGCGCAGGCCGACCACGTGTTCCTGCGCGGCAACGCCCTGCCCGAGCGCTGGAGGGGCAGGGCTGGCTTCACGGTGTGTGAAACGGGGTTCGGGCTGGGACAGAATTTCCTGGCGCTCTGGCATGCCTGGCTATCCGATCCGCAGCGCTCGACGCGTCTGCATATGGTGTCGTTCGAGGCGCATCCGTTCAGCCGCGCCGATCTGGCCCGTGTCCTGTTGCCCCGTGTGCCGGATTCGATGGCCGGCCTTGCGCGCCAGCTCGTCGACCAATGGCCGGCGCTGCTGCCCGGCATGCACAGGCTGGAGTTCCAGGAGGGCGCGGTGACGTTGACCCTGGCGTTCGGCGCGGTGGGCCGCATGGCCCACTTGGTACAGGCCCGCGCCGACGCGTTTTTCCTGGACGGTTTTTCGCCCAGCAAGAATCCCGAGATGTGGACGCCTTCATTGTTCGGGCAGTTGGTGCGCCTCGCTGCCAAGGGGGCGACGGCGGCCACGTGGTGCACGGCCAGGGAGGTGCGCGATGCCTTGTCCAATGCCGGCTTCCTGGTTTCCAGGGCGCCGGGCCTGGGCGGCACCCGCGACATGACAGTGGCGGTGCTGCGTCCCAATCTCGGGCGCGACGAGCCTCGTTCGGCTCCGCAGGACGCAGTGCTGGTGGTGGGCGGGGGACTGGCCGGCGCCGGCGTGGCGCACAGCCTCGCCCTGCGCGGCCGGCCGTGCCTGGTCATCGACCCGGTATTCGAGCGGGGCCTGGGCGCCAGCCATAAGGGCCATGTGGCCGCGGCGATCACGCCGCTGATCTCGCGCGACGACGATTTGCGGGCCAGGCTGACGCGCGCCGGATCGCAACGGGCCTTGCAGCGCTGGCAGCCGCTGCCCGCCCGCGCGCGGCCGAGCCGTTGCGGAACCATCGAGCTGGCGCAGGATGAAACCGAGGAAAGCGAGCGCCGCCGGGTCCTGGATGCCTTGTCGTTTCCCCGCGACTGGGTGTCGTGGCTGGATGGCGGCGATGTTTCGCGGCTTGCGGGTTTTCGGGTGGAGCAGGGCGGGGTGTATTTCTCCGACGGGCAACTGGTCCGGCCCGAGCTTCTTATCGAGGCCTTGCTGGGCAGCCCGGGCGTGCGCTGCTTGGCCGCGAGCGCGGGCGGGCTGGAGCCGGCCCGCGGCGGCTGGCGGGTTCTGGATGCCGGAGGTTCGCCGCTTGCCGAGGGGAGTACGGTGGTGCTGGCCAACGCGGCCCGGGCTCGCGGACTATTGCCGATGGGCGAGGGTCTGTCCAAGTTGCGAGCCATGCATGAACTGGCCGGGCAGGTCAGTTATTTCGATCCAGATCCCGGCCATGAGCCTTCGTTGATCCTGGGCGGGGCAGGGTACTGGCTGCCCCGTACCGCCGGGGTATGCGTGGGCGGCAGCACCTATGTGCCCAACGCCGCAGAAAGCCTGGTCACGGCCCAGGGCAGGATGGATATCGCCGGCAAGCTGTCCGGCATGCTGGACGTTCCGAAGGATGAACTGGCCGGCTGGGTAGCGGGCGGCGAGGGCTGGGCGGGTTGGCGGGCCGTGGTCGCCGGCCGCCTGCCTGTCATCGGAGAGCTGGAGGGAGCCCCCGGCGTATGGCTGGCTTGCGCCTATGGGTCGAGAGGCTTGACATGGTCGGCCCTGGCGGGAGACATTATTGCCGCGGCGTTGCACCATGAGCCTTTGATGCTGGAGCGCGATTTATTGCGCGCCGTGGCGCCGCGCTGAGCAATTTTTAAGGTTTTTTTGAAAGCATGGAATTGAGCCGATTTTATTTTATAGCGCAAATCCGTCAAAATAGTATCTTTTAATGAGTTTTAGCTAATTACCAAGGATTGCGCTGTGCCGCCCAAGTCTGACTTTGCTCACGTGACGCAACTGAACGCCTTACAGTTTTTAACCGCGAAATCGACACGCGTCGATTTCGCCGTCGACGACACCGACCTGCAGCTCCATGTCGAGGCGCATGCGCCCGGCGTGTATCGTCTGCGCGTGGCGCCGGCCGCCGTGCTGCTCGAAGAAAAACCCACCATGCGCTCGCGCCAGCAAGCCGAGATGCTGCTGGCCCGCCAGGAGGCGGTAGGCGAGCTGGCGGTCAGCTCCATTCCCGAGCGCGAGCAGCAGGGCTGGCGCCTTGAGCAGGGCGACGTCGTCCTGGAACTCACGCATTCGCCCTTGCAGTTCACATTGAGCCGGTCCGGCCAATGCCTGGTTGCCACGGAGCCTCTGGCGGCGCTGGGCCTGGCCCGCACCCAGGATGGGGGGCGGGGCTGGCGCCTGGGGTTCGACCTTGACGGCGACGACAGCCTGTATGGCCTGGGCGAGACCGCGGGCGACCTGGAGCGGCGCGGGCAAAAAATCGTCGCCGACCATCCGCGCGGCCGGGCGCTGCCTCTGGCATGGAGCACCAAGGGCTGGGGCGTCTATGTCAACAGCCTGGGACGGGTCGAGCACGATCTTGGCGCCGAGAACCCCGAGGTTTATTCCATAGCCCTGCACGATCCGGTGCTGGATGTCTTTTTGTTTGCCGGCGAACCGGCGGAAATCCTCAACCAGTATACGGCGCTGACGGGCCGGGCCGGCCAGCCCGGCTTGTGGCCCATGGGAGTCTGGCTGGATCAGGCCGAAGGCCAGTCTGTCCAGGCGACGTTGGCGCAAGTGCGGCAATTGCGCGAATCCGGGCTGGGCCTGGACGCGGTTCAACTGGCGGCGCCTGTCGTTTATGGCTTTCAAGCCGACAAGCCGGCGTTCGAGTGGGATGCTTCGCGTGTCGAAGACGCCAGGGCAGTGCTGGCGGATTTCCAGGAGCTTGCCGTCCAGATTGTGGCGCCGACGTTTCCGGGTGTCTTGGCCGGCTCCAGCCTGTTCGACGAATGGGAAGACCGCGGCTGGCTGCTTCTTGGCGACAACGGCAGCGCCCATGTTTTCGCGGGTTGCGCGGCTTCCGGGGGCAAGCCGTTCGGCCTGCTCGATCTTACCTATAAAGACGTCTACAAGCTTTGGTCCGAACGCCAGCGCCAGATGTTCGACGAGGGCGTGGGCGCCCCCGCGTGCGAAGCGCAGTTCGACATTCCCGACGACGTGACCGCCCGGGGCGGCGAAACCGGCGCGGTGCTGCGCACCATCTACCCGTTGCTGGCGCGCAGGGCCTTGTTCGATGCCGTCGCCGGCCACAAGACGCCTCAGGAAGGCGTTGTGCTCAGCTCCGATCTCTTCCCCGCCGTGCAGCGCTATGCCTGGCAGCGCGGGCCCAAGGTCGAAAACAGCTGGGCGGGACTCGAGCATTCGCTGCGCACGGCGCTGGCCTTGGGCGCCAGCGGCGTGCCGGTGCAGATGCACACCTTGGGCAACGCCGAGGCGCCGGCCAACGGCATGAACGCCGAGCTTTACATACGCTGGCTTGCCGCCAGCGTGTTTTCGGCCAATTTCAGTTTCCAGGGCCTGCCCGCTTTGCTGCCGGGCGCTTTCGACGATAAAACCCGGGCTCTCGTGCAGCATTGGCTGCAATGGCGTTATCGCCTGGTGCCGTACGTGCTGGGCATCATCGAGGATGCCGTGCGCACCGGCCTGCCTGTGCAGCGGTCGATGGCGCTGGCCTTTCCGGGCGATCCCGTGGCGCATGCCTGGGACACCCAGTATCTGCTGGGGCCCGCCCTGCTGGTCGCCCCCGTCTTGACGCCGGGCGAGGAAACAAAAGTGTATTTGCCCGAAGGAGATGCGTGGTGGGACCTGAACACCGGCTGGCGCTACGAGGGCGGCACCACCTGGACGGTGCGGGCGGGGCTCGATACCCTGCCCATCTTCGGCCGGGAAGGGCATATGCTGTGCCTGGGGCCCGTGGTTCAAAATACCAGCGAGTTCAATTCGGCGCGGCTGCTCGACGAGGTCTGGATGTTCGGCATGCCCGAGCATAGCCCGGTCGTCATGCGCAACAAGATACGCGTCATGCAGATGCAGGGATCCAGCTACATCAAAGGGCTGGAAGGCCTGCGTATTCTCCCCTCCGAGGGCCTGGAAGTGAAGCGGCGCGGCGCCGAGGTGCGCATCTCCCGCATACGCTGATGCAGCGGGCCGGGAACGCCGGCCCGGCTTTCGGCCTCCAATGGGTAAAGCTACTCGTAAAAGGACGCCGCATGCCGCTCGCGCTGATTCATCCCCCCGATTTGCCCGACACGGATGCCGGCCTGGCGCAATGCGTCGCGCAAGGCAGTCCGCGCGCGCTGACGGTGCTGATGCGCCGCTACAACCAAAGGCTTTACCGCGTGGCGCGCAGCATTCTGCACAACGAGGCCGACGCGGAAGAGGCGGTTCAGGAAGCTTTTTACCTTGCCTATCGGGCCATGGGCACATTCCGGGGGGAGGCCAGCCTTTCCACGTGGCTGACGCGGATCGTCGTCAACGAATCGACCCGGCGCTTGCGCAAAGGCAAGCGCCTTTCCGCCTTGCTGGAATTCAGCGACGCGCTCGAGTCGTTCGACGACGGAGTGCGGGGCGGCATCAACGGGGCGAGGCCCGAGCAGCCGGAGCAGGCCATGGCACGTCAAGAAATGCGCCGATTGATCGAAGCGAAAATCGATGAACTGCCCGATGAGTTTCGGACGGTATTCGTCATGCGCGCGGTCGAGGGCTTGCCGGTCGACGAGGTGTCGGCATGCCTGGGCATTCCCGCCTCGACCGTGCGCACCCGCTACTTCAGGGCCAGAGCCCTGTTGCGCAAAATGATGGCGCGCGACGTGGGGCTGGGCCTGGAAGACGCTTTTTCATTTGCCGGCGCGCGCTGCGACCGCATCGTCGCGGCGGTGCTCAGCCGCCTGGAGCAGGCTCCGGCGCCGCCTTCCTGACGCCCGTTCCCTATCCCTTTTCTTGTCGTTGTACCTATCCTCCGGCTATTGGCCGCTGAGGACGGGACTGCTGTTGTCTTTTGTCGGATGAAGTTCTTGAATAGGAGTGATGTTATGTCGTTTCTCAACTATCTTTCACAGCCTGACCAGGGCTTGAGCGGCTCGCGGCGTTTTTTCCTGGGCCGTTCTGGTTTGATGCTTTCGGGGGCCGCCGTGGCGTTGATGGCGGGCAACGAGGTGTTGGCCAAGGGCCAGGGCTCGAAGTCGGCCGAATCGGATGTGCGGGTTCTGAACAGCGCGCTGGGCGCCGAACTCGAGGCGGTCGCCGCCTATCAATTGGGGGCCGACAGCGGCCTGCTGAAAAAGCCGGCGCTGGATCTGGCCCTGACCTTCCAGGGACAGCACCGCGAGCATGCGGAGTTGCTGGCAAAAACCGTGGGCAAGCTGGGCGGCAAAGCAGTTGTCGCGAAAGAAAAATACCACTTCCCGACGGATACGCTCAAAACGCAGGCCGACGTTCTGCGTTTTGCGGCCATGCTCGAGAAGGGCGCCGTCAGCGCCTATCTTGGCGCGGTGCCCGTGTTCGACAATCGCGACCTGGCCAAGGCGGCCGCCAGCATACTGGGCGACGAGGCCATGCATTGGGCTGTTCTGCGGCAGGCATTGGGAGAGGCCCCGGTCCCCTCGGCCTTCATGTCATGAACGGGAGGCTTGCCTGGCTGCTTTGTCTCTGTATTGGGGGCCTGGGTGCCAGCGTCGCTTATGCCCAGGCCCCCATGACGGGCGATGCGGCGCGGGGGAAGGAAATCTATTCCCGGTGCCTGGCCTGCCATGCCCTGGCGTACGATAGAACCGGCCCCCGGCATTGCGGCCTGTTCGGGCGCAAGGCCGGGTCGGTCAAGGGGTTTCCGTATTCCCAGGCGATGCGCGATTCGCACATCGTGTGGGATGAAAAGACGCTGAACTGGTTTCTGGCCAACCCCATGACCGCGATTCCCGGGACGGCCATGGGTTATGCCGGCATTCCCGATCCTCAGGAGAGGGCTGACCTGATCGCGTATTTGAAGCAGGCAAACGAAGGTCCCGATTGCGCGAAAAAGCCTTAGGAGCCGGGAAGGTGGAGTCGTTCCCGACGGAGGGAGGACGGCCAATCGGCTTGGCGGTGCTTGCACAGGCCACGCATCCAATACACCCTGCCAACTCGCAGGCTTTCCGGCACGACAAAAAGCATAAATAGAAAAAGCCGCCCCAGGGCGGCTTTAACGTATTGATTTCTTTTGGGTTTGTTGGTGGGCTGGCCGGGGCTCGAACCCGGGACCAACGGATTAAAAGTCCGGTGCTCTACCAACTGAGCTACCAACCCATCTTGAACCAAAGATCGCGATTATGGGGCTTTTTTGGGGTGTTGTCAAATTGGCACACTACGCAGCTTGTATCAAAAATCTTCTCCGCTTCAGAGCCCATTATGTTGTTAATGGGCTGGGTATCTAGAGTTTTCCATGCTCTTCCGTTTCTATATTTATTAATCGATCAGTCAATTAAGGAATTCCCTAGATTTTATTTATTGATCGTTTAGTTAATATTATGGGAATGCTTTGCCGCATGGCGACGGCGCAGCAAAACCACGAACACAAGGAGATGGCTTATGAGGATGACAGTATTGGCATTGTCGGTTGTCGCGAGCGCCGCGGCGATGACGGCCCACGCCGCCGACACGATCAGGATAGGCGTGATTCAGCCTTTGACGGGCTCGGTGGCATATAACGGCGCGGCTGACGTGAACGGTTCCAAAATTGCCGTGAAAGAGCGCAATGCCAAGGGCGGCGTGCTGGGCAAGCAGGTGGAGCTAGTCGTCGAAGACGGGGAATGCCAGCCCTCGAAGACGGTCAACGCGGCCGAAAAACTGATCCAGCAGGACAAAGTACCGGTGATCTCGGGGGCGTTCTGCAGCTCGGCGACGATTGCGGCGATGAGTGTTGCGGCGAAGTACAAGGTGCCGCTGCTGTCGGGTGTGTCGTCCAAAAGCGACCTGACCGAGCGCGGCAACGAGTGGTTCTTCCGCAGCGCGGAAACGGACGGCTTGCTGGCCCGCGCGTTCGCCAAGATTCTGGTCGACCAGTTGCATCTGAAGAAGATTGCATACATCGGGGTCAACGATGACTGGGGCCGCGGCGGCATGAACGAGTTTTCGAAGCAGATCGAAGCCATGGGCGGCGAGACGGCCATGAAGCTTTACTTCGACCATGGCACGACGGATTTCTACACCATGTTGACGCGAGTGCGCGCGGCCAAGCCCGACGGTGTGTTCGTCGCGGCGGAAACCCAGGACGGCTCCATCCTCGTCAAGCAGATGAAGGAGGTCAACCTTCAAAGCAAGGTCTTCGGCGTGGGCAGCTGGGCCACGGCCGATTTCGTGAAGCTGGCGGGCGACGCCGCCCAGGGCATACATGCCGCCGTGCCTTATGCCTACACCATCGATCGCCCCGAGAATAAAAAATTCGTCGCGGCATACAAGACCGAATACGGGGAACTGCCCGGCAAGTATTCGGCCGCCGGCTACAACGCGCTGAACATCATCATGGATGCCATTGAGCGCGCCGGCTCGGCCGATCCGGACAAGATCCGCCAGGCAATGGCCAAGACCGACTATCACGGCCCCAACGGCTCCTTCAAGTTCGACGCCAAGCATCAGGCTTATGGTTTCGACGCCGTCCTGGTGCGCCTGAACGACGGGAAGCCGGAAATCGTCGCGCAAGCCACGGTCACTGACGACAAATAGCAAGCTGCCAAGGAACTGGGTCGCCATGCGTGCCCGGTCCATTCATGGAAGGAGGCATTGTGTTTGATTTGTTTTTGCAGTTTGTCGTGAATGGACTGGTCAACGGGACGTTCTACGCTTTGTCGGCGCTTGGCCTGACATTGATATTCGGCCTGATGAGGCTGGTGAATTTCGCGCATGGCGAGTTCTACATGATTGGAGGGTTGCTGGGCTGGGTCGTCACCCAGAAGCTGTCCATGGACTTCTTTTCCGGTCTGGTCGTAGTGGTGGCGGTCATGGCTGCGTTTGGCTGGCTGCTGGATCGCTACGTAATCGTGAGGATCCGCGATAAAGGGCCGGAGCCTGGCATTCTGCTGACCATAGGGCTGGCGATCTTCCTGACGAACACGGCCTTGATGCTGGTTGGGACGGCGCCGCAGAAAGTGCTGGCGCCGGTTCCCAGCACGCCGCTGCTTCTTGGTCCCATCATCATCACCGAAGTGCGCTTGTTTGCCATCGCGGTTTCCATCGCCGCCATCGTCGGCGCCCGCTTGCTGATCCAGAAGACCAAGCTGGGCAAGGCCATGCGGGCAACCTTCCAGGACGCCACGGCAGCCAGCCTGGTGGGCATCAACACAGCTTCCATCTACGCATCGACGTTTGCGCTGGGCTCGGCATTGGCCGCTACGTCGGGAATGCTGCTTGGATCCATCTATGTGGCGCAGGCATCCATCGGCGGGCTGATCAGTCTCAAGGCCTTCGTCGTCGTGATCCTGGGCGGCATGGGCAATTTTGCCGGCGCCATCCTCGGCGGCCTGATCCTGGGGGTGGCCGAGGCACTGTGGGGCGGGTATGTCCAGACCGGCACCGTCGACATGGTGGGATTCGCGCTGGTGATCTTGATACTTTTTTTCCGTCCCTACGGTTTGTTCTCGGTTCGTGCGGAGCGTGCCTAAATGAAATTCGAACGTAATGTCCTGGCCGGATTTCTGGTTGTATCGGTACTGCTGGGGATCTTTCTGCGGAACGACTACCTGCTGCACATCCTCGTCATGGTGCTGATGTACGCCATATTGGCCAGCAGCCTCAACCTCATCGTGGGCTACGTGGGTGAATTCCCCTTGGGACACGTGGCGTTCTTCGGGCTGGGCGCCTATACGGTCGCGTTGCTTAGCACGCCGGCCGTGGGCCTGCCCCTGGCGGCTGCCATTCCGCTGGCTGCCTTGGTTGCCGCGGTATTCGGCTGGCTCATCGGGCGGATCACCTTGCGCCTGAACGGTCCCTTCTTCGTCATCATTACCCTGGCGTTCGCCGAGGTGCTGCGCTTGCTTGCCGGCAACTGGGTTGCCTTGACGAACGGTCCCATGGGGATCGCCGGCATTCCGCATCCCGCCGTTTTCGACCTGTTGCCCTGGCTGGCTGGCAAGCGGGGCTTCGTCATGCTGGGAGCGGCGCTGCTTGCCATCACCTTCTTCGTCGGTTACCGCCTGGTGTATTCCAGTGCGGGCAGGGCGGCCGTGACCCTGCGCGAAAACCGCTATGTCGCTCAGTCCGTGGGCATAGACCCCTTTCGCTATTCATTGTTCGTATTCGTGGTGGCCGCCTTCCTGGCGGGTCTGTCGGGAGCGTATTACGCCACCTACATTTCCTTCGTGGGTCCCGAGGTATTCAGTTTCCCGTTCACGGCAACCATGATCATCATCGTCCTGCTGGGCGGCAAGGGTTCTTTGATAGGGCCCGTGCTGGGCGCCGTCATCGTGACCCTGCTCGAAGCCTACCTGCGCGAATTCAACGAGCTGCGTTTGTCCCTGTTCGGGCTGATCGTCATGGCCGTGGTGCTGTTCGCGCCCGACGGTGTGATGGGCTATGCGCGGCAACGTTTCCAGTCGTTCTTCAAGGAGGCCGGCCATGCTTGAAATCAAAGGCCTTAGCAAATCGTTCGGTGGCATCCATGCCGTCCAGAATATCGGGTTCGATGTGCCCAAGGGGGATATCGTCAGCTTGATCGGCCCGAATGGCGCGGGCAAGACGACCTGCTTCAACTTGATCACCGGCTTTTACCGGCCCACGCAAGGCCGGGTATTGTGGGATGGCGCGGACGTGACGGCGACGAGCCCTTGCCGCATGGCGCAGTTGGGGGTGATACGCACCTTCCAGAAAACCAATGTGCTGCGCAACCTGACTGCCTACGAAAACCTGATGCATGCGCATTATCTGCGCGATCGCACGTCGTTCTGGCGCGTGTTCTGGCCGGATGCGCGCGTGGCGGCGGCCCGGGCGGAGATCCGCGAGTCGTCCCAGGCCATTCTCGGCCTCATGGGGCTGGGAAAAAGGGCGGATGTCCAGGCCGGTTCCTTGTCCTGCGGCGAGCTGCGCCTGCTGGAAGTGGGTGTGGCGCTGGCAGCCAGGCCCCGCCTGCTGATGCTGGACGAGCCGGCTGCTGGCCTGAACACGCGCGAGGCGGACGGCTTGGCGGAACTGTTGGCGGGACTGCCCGGGAAATGGGTCGAATCCATTTTGCTGGTCGAACACAATATGAACTTGATCATGAAGGTATCCGACAGCATCGTGGTGATGAACTTCGGCAAGAAGCTGGCGCAGGGCACGCCCGGCGAAATCCAGCGCAACGAAGAAGTGCTTGAGGCATACATGGGGAAGGCGGCATGAGCATTGGAACAGATCCGCACTCGCTGCTGGCGCTGGACGACGTGGTGGCGGGATACGGCAATTTGACTGCCCTGCACGGAATCAGCCTGCGGGTGAGGCAGGGCGAGGTGGTGGCTTTACTGGGGGCCAACGGCGCGGGCAAGTCGACGACATTGCGCACGATTTCCGGGCTGATCAGGCCCTCTGCCGGATCCGTGAGCTGGAAAGGCGATGCCATTGCCGGGCGAGAGCCGGAAAGCGTCCTGCGCCTGGGCATTTCTCATTGCCCGGAAGAGCGGCACATCTGGCCCGAAATGACCGTGGCCGAAAACGTCGAGCTGGGCGGCTATTTGCTGAAGTCCAAGGCGGAACTGCAGCGGCGCAAGGATATTGCGTTTCATCGGTTTCCCCGGCTGCGGGAGCGCGCGGGGCAGCTTGCAGGCACCCTGAGCGGCGGCGAGCAGCAAATGCTGGCGATCGCCAGGGCGCTGATGTCCGAGCCTGAGTTGCTCATCCTGGACGAACCCAGCCTTGGCCTGAGCCCGAAGATGGCGCTGGAGGTGTTCGACGTCGTGCGGGAAATCAACGCGCACGGAGTGTCCATCCTGCTGGTCGAGCAGAACGTGCACAACGCGCTGAGCGTCGCGTCACGTGCCTATGTGCTCGAAACAGGAAAGATCATTGCCGAGAAAAGCAGTCATAGCTTGTTGAATGACCCGGATCTGCTGAGCGCTTATCTGGGAGGTTGACCGATGAAAGGAGTTTGCATGAATACGCTTGCCGCGCCCTCGACGTTTTGCTACGGGGCGAATGTCCACGCCAATAATATCCGCCAGCACTATCTGCGGTACGGCGGCTCCGGACCCGCCCTGGTGCTGGTGCCCGGCATTACCAGCCCCGCGCCGACCTGGGGTTTCGTGGGGGAAAGGCTGGGCGGGCATTTCGACACCTATGTCCTGGATGTCCGCGGGCGCGGCCTGTCCGAGGCTTCGGATGCGCTGGACTACGGCGTGGACGCGTGCGCGCAGGATGTGCGGGCTTTCATCGAGGCTCTGGGCTTGCGCGACGTCGTGCTGCTGGGCCATTCGATGGGCGCGCGCATCGCCTTGCGGGCCGCCGCCGGCGGGGGCATGCCGCTGGCCAGGCTGCTGCTGGTCGATCCGCCGGTATCGGGCCCGGGGCGCCGCGCCTATCCGTCCAACATCGCCTGGTACCGCGATTCGATAGCGCTGATGCAAAAGGGCGGCGATGCGGAGCGGATGCGCCCGTTCTGCCCAAGCTGGACGCAGGAGCAACTGCAACTGCGGGCGGAATGGCTCCATACCTGCGATCTCAGGGCTGTGCTGGAAAGCTACGAGTGGTTCCACACCGACGACATGTTCCCCGATCTGTCGCAGGTTCAATCCGTGCCGACGCTGGTAATGGCGGCGGCGCGGGGCGAGGTCATTCTCGATGAGGATCTCGACCAAATGCGCACGTTGAATCCAGGGCTGGCCATGACGCGCGTCGAAGAGGCCGGCCACATGATCCCCTGGGACAACGAAGAAGGCTTTTATCGGGCCTGCTCGCAGTTCCTGGGCGTAACCATCTAAATCCGAAGAGGCAATCATGGCGGTTTCCGATTATCAATTGATCCAGGCCTGGAATCAGGTGCTCAAGCTGTCGAAGGTGGAAAAGGGCCAGATGGTCAGCATCCTGACCAGCACGAATACCCACCCCCGGACTCTGGCCGCCGCGAAAATCGCGCTGGCCGGACTGGGGGCGCATATGGCGCAAATCGACCTTCCTCCGGTCAATGCCGAGTTGTCCCTGAGCCGCGATGCGCTGGCCTATCTGGGCACGACTCCTTTGACGGACAACCCGGCCGCCATTGCGGCGTTGAAAGCCAGCGACCTGGTGCTGGATTTGATGACACTGCTGTTTTCACCGGAGCAGCACGATATCCTCAAGTCCGGCACCAAGATACTTTTGGCGGTCGAACCTCCCGAAATACTGGCTCGCCTGGTTCCCACCGAGGAAGACCGAGCGCGGGTGGTGAGGGCCGCGGGAATACTCGAAGGCGCCGGGTCCATGCGGGCGGTATCGGACGCGGGCACCGATCTGGTGTTGCCGTTGGGGCAATACCCCGTCGTCAAGGAATACGGCTTTGTCGACGAGCCGGGCCGATGGGACCACTGGCCCAGCGGCTTCATCCTTACCTGGCCCAACGAAGGCGGAGCGCATGGAAAGATCGTGCTCGATCGGGGCGACATCCTTTTGCCCATGAAGTCGTATGTGGCGCAGCCGGTCGAAATGACGGTGCAGAACGGTTTCGTCACCAAGATCGAAGGCGGACTGGATGCCGACTTGCTGAACGAATACATGGAGTCGTTCGACGATCCCGACGCCTATGCCATGTCGCACGTGGGCTGGGGCTTGCAGCCCCGCGCCTATTGGTCGACCCTGGGGCTGTACGACAAAGAGCAGACTCTGGGCATGGATGCCCGCGCCTACGAGGGCAACTTCCTGTTTTCCATGGGGCCCAACAATGAGGTGGGCGGCAGCCGCGCCACGCCATGCCATATCGACATTCCATTGAGGCAGTGCACGGTATCGGTGGACGACAAAGTGGTTGTTCGCAAGGGCGTGGTTTGCCAGGACGAAGCATGATGGCCGGCCAGGATGTCTATGCGCGCCAGGGCTTCGGGAACCGCCTTGATGTGGCCGGCAATATTGGCCTGCTGATCGTCGATTTCGTCAACGGCTTTGCCGACCCGCAGGCGTTCGGCGGCGGGAATGTCGCCGACGCGATCGCCAATACAAGGCCGGTGCTGGAGGATGCTCGGCAACGGGGATGGCCTGTCGCCCACAGCCGGATCGTGTTTGCCGACGACAAGGCGGATCTGAACATATTCGGCCTCAAGGTTCCTCCCCTGGCGAATCTTCGGCGGGACGACCCGGCCAGCGCCATTGTCGATGAACTGGCGCCGGCAAAAGGGGAACTGGTGGTCTGCAAGACGGAGCCTTCCGCGTTCTTCGGCACCAATCTTGCGGCATGGCTGACGCAGCGCGCCGTGCGGACGCTCTTGATCGCCGGCGCGACCACCAGCGGGTGCGTGCGGGCCAGCGTGGTCGATGCCATGTCGCATGGGTTTCGCCCCTTTGTCCTGGAGGATTGCGTGGGGGACAGGGCGCTGGAGCCGCATAGGGCGAACTTGTTCGACATCCAGCAAAAATACGGCGAGGTCGTTCCTTATCCCGGCTTGCGCGCCCAGCTTCTGGCACAGTCAGGCATTTGATTTTTGAAATTTATTATTTGTTTATTTAATTAATATTTATTCTCTGGACGTGAAAGTAGCGGCCGGAGTGTTCAAGTTGGAAAAGAAAGGGAACGAGCATGAGCACGAAGATGAAGGTAGGCATTATCGGCGGTGGAATCGGCGGCGTCACGTTGGCGGCGGCATTGTCGCAGCGGGGCATCCAGACGCATTTGTTCGAGCGGGCCGCGCAGTTCGGCGAGGTGGGCGCGGGCATCCAGATGACGCCCAATGCCGTCAAGGTCATCAAGGCCCTGGGGGCGGGCGACGCCCTGGCCAAGGTGGGTTTCTTGCCCGAAGCACTGGTGGGGAGGAACTGGGATAGCGGCGAAGAGACGTTCCGCATTCCTCTGAAGCAGGATTGCCCCCGCTTGTACGGGGCCGAATTCTATCATGTGCATCGCGCGGATTTGCATCATTTGCTGACGGAGCTGATCACCGACGCGAATGTGACTTTCTCGGCCCAGTGCACGGGCGTGGCGCAGGACGAGGGAAAGGCGGTGGCGCATTTTGCCGACGGTTCGACGTTCGAGGCGGACCTGATCGTGGGCGCGGATGGTGTGCGCTCCGAAGTTCGCCGTGCCTTGTTCGGGGAGGAAGAGCCGCATTTCACCGGGAACATGTGTTACCGCGCCGTGGTTCCGTTCGATGAAATGCCGGATTTCGTGGCGCCGGAAGCCTCTTTCTGGCTGGGCCCCAAGAGTCATGTGGTGACGTACTACGTCAACGGCGGCAAGGGCGTGAATATCGTCGCCGTGAGCGAAACGGCCAATTGGGTGGAGGAGTCGTGGAATGCGCGCAGCACACGCGAAGAGCTTCTGGCGGACTTCGAGGGCTGGCACCCGAACATCGCGAAGCTGTTCGAGCGCGTGACCGAGGTATACCGCTGGGGCCTGTTCGACCGCGATCCCATGACCAAGTGGTCCAAGGGACGCGTGACGCTGCTGGGCGACGCGGCCCATCCCATGCTGCCTTTCTTGTCGCAAGGCGCGGCCATGGCCATTGAGGACGGCTATGTGCTGGCCCAGGCCCTGGAGGCATTGCCGGGGCGTCTGGACGAGGCGTTGGCCAGGTATGAAGCGGAACGGCTGCCGCGCACCAGCCGCGTCCAGCTTGAAGCGCGTGAGCGGGGCAAGACCTACCATTTGTCCTCGAAGGAGGAACAGGCCAGGCGCGACGCCGAATACCGAGAGCAGCAAAAAAAAGATCCTCATGCCGGCGGCATCAAGGCTAACTGGGTCTATGCGTACAACGCCACTGACTTCAGCGCGGCGGTTTAAGCCTTCATCTCGATCAATAGCTGGTCCGAAGGATTTGTTACTATTTGGGCGGTCGGCAGTTGGATCGCAAGGAAGTCGCTTCCTTGCGGCTCTTAATATTGGATCGAGATTTTTATGGGCAGCACGCAAACCTCTCCCGCCCGCAAGGCATGGGTCAAGCGCGATCGTCCGGGGCGGCCGGAAGGCGTGGGCGACAACACCTCCGAGCGCATACTCGATGCGGCGGAGTCCGTGTTTTCCGAGACGGGCTACGCGGGCGCGTCATTGCGGGTAGTCGCCCACAAGGCGGCGGTCACCCAGGCCTTGATCAATTATTACTTCGGTTCCAAGTACGGCCTGTACGAAGCGGTGTTCATCCGGCGCGGCCGGTCTATTTCCGACGACCGCATGAAGCGTCTCGACGAGCTCAGGCAGCGCGGATCGACGGCGACCGTGGACGAGGTCGTGCGGGCCTTCCTGGCGCCCACCATTGCCTTGCGAGAAACCCCGGGGGGCAGGGTGTTCCTGAGATTGCAGGCCCGGTTGCATACCGAGCCCGCAGAGATTTCGTATAAGCTGCGAAACGAAGCCTACGACGCCTCCACGCGGGAGTACGTGGAATATCTGAAGGAGATCTGTCCGCAATTGCCCGCCAAGGACGTGAACTGGCGCGTGGCCTTGATGGTGGGCGCCTATATGTATGCGTTCTCGGATACGCATCGCCTCGAGCAACTGGCGCCCGATGTGTGCGACCCCAACAATGCGGAAGAAGTCTTCGAACAAATCACCGCTTTCGTCACGGCGGGGTTGATGGCCCCGCCCGCGCGCAGCACCTGATTCACATTGCGTTTTGCGGCGTGTTCCGGAGACGAGCCGCGCTGCGTGTCCCGCCCGGCGCGCTTGCCTAGCGCGGAACCCGTATGGTGCGCGTGGCCACCGGTTTCTTGGAGTCGCCTTGAGTGATGATGATGGTGGCTTGCCGAGGCGTAAACGCCTTGGGCAGCGGGGCGCTGCCAGTGAGCTGGCTGTAATAGTCCACCGAAACATTGACGGGATCGGTGTTGATGGTGGCGCCATTGCCGTTGGGGTAGTACCCGGCGATGCGTAGTTCCATGCTGCCCTGGAAGGGCGGATTGCCTTCCTTGTCCTGCATGACCAGGATCTTGTAGTTCAACTGGCCGTCGCTATTGATGAAGTCCGCGGCGCGAATGCCGGGGTTGGTGCCGCGCGGATCCGGCGGGATGGCCTGTACCAGCGGCTCGATGTTGTTCTTGAGCTTGGCGATCTGTTCCTGAGCCTGTTTCAGCTGTTCGGCCAGGCTGTCGCGCGTGCTCTTGCCTTCGGTAATCGCGCCGGATTGCGAATCGACCTGCGCCTGCAACCGCTGCTTGTCCAGGTTTGCGCTGTTCAGGTCGTTTTGCAGTTGCAGGGATTGTTCCGCCGTCAGCCGCACGGGCCCATAGCTTTTTTGCAGAAACAGCAGGCCGCCGGCCCCCAGCACGATGCCGGTGAGTATCAGAACCAGCCAGCGCGGGACGCGCCCGCGACGGCGCGACGACCCATACGGCGTGGGTTGGAAGACATTGTGTTTGGACGATCCGAATAAAGCCATTGTGCAAATCCTGTAGTGCGGACACTGTGCCGGCCGGGAAAAAGCCCCCACGCTGCGCTGCCCTCTGACACCCGCCGGCATCCGAAAAACTATAAAGCATAACGTGGAATCGGCGTTCGTGGCGTCCGGGGACGGCTTTCGTTGCGGACTGGCGGGTTTTGATACATTTCCCGCCGAGGGCCGGCAGCGGCGCGGCGCGGAAAAGGGTTGGCGCTCCCGAGCCGGCGGCGCCTGCCGGTGTTCAGCTTTCTAGCAGGCGCTTGTCCAGTTCGGCCAGCCGCTGAGGCGTGCCGACGTCGATCCAGCAGCCATTGTAATGCTGGCCGACGACCTGGCGTTCGGCCATGGCCTGGCGCAGCAGCGGCGCGAGCGGGGCGGGACGGCCGGGATCCACGCCCTGGAATAGCCGCGGTGAATAAACTGCCGTGCCGGTGAAGGTAAGGGTTTCCTGCGGCGGCGCGCCCGCGCCGTCGGCGACGGTGGCATCGCGCAGAAGGAAGTCGCCAGCTGGGTTATGCGGCGGATTATCGGCCAGCAGCAGCCAGGCGGACCTGCCTTGTTCGGCCAATTGCCGGGCGGCGGCTCGGGCGTTGGCGGGATTCCAGTCGCACCAGGTGTCGCCGTTGATGACCAGGAAGGGGGAGCCTCCGAGCAGCGGCAGGGCATGGGCGATGCCGCCGGCTGTTTCCAGGGCCTGGGTCTCGGGGGAATAGGCCAGGCGGGCTCCGAAGCGGGCGCCGTCCTGCAGGCGCTGCTCGATTTGCTGCCCCAGCCACGCATGGTTGATGACGATGTCGGTAATGCCCGCCGCGACCAGGCGTTCGATGTGCCAGACGATCAGGGGCTTGCCGCCAACCTGCAACAGGGGTTTGGGCGTTGTGTCGGTAAGCGGGCGCATGCGTTCGCCGCGTCCCGCCGCCAGTATCATGGCCTTCATCAGAACGTGTACCCCACCGACACCTGGCGGTTGTCGAGCTTGTCCAGCAGGCGCAGCAGGGGCGTGAATACGCCGTAGCGGGAGGCGACCTGGCGCACGTAGGCGTTGACGCGCGGCATGTGATCCAGGTAATGGTGCTTGTGATCGCGGTGCGACAGGCGGGCGAATACGCCCAGTATGCGCAGATTGCGCTGCAGGCTCATCCATTCGTAAGCCCGATGGAAGTCGGCAAAGTCGGGCGCGATGGGCAGGCCGGCGCTGCGCGCCGCCTCCCAGTAGCGAATGGCCCAATCCAGCTGCTGGGGCTCTTCCCAGGTTGTGCGGGCGTCCATGACCAGCGAGGCGATGTCGTAGGTCAGCGGCCCGGCCAGGGCGTCCTGGTAGTCGATGACGCCGGGGTTGGGGCCGTATTCGGGGCGATCGCACACCATGAGGTTGGGCGAGTGGAAGTCCCGGTGCACCAGCACGACGGGCTGCCTGGCGTTGTCCTGCACCAGGGTCTCGAACGTTTTTTCCAGCATGGCGGTTTCGCGGCCGTCGAGCTGCGCCTGGCAGTGGCGCAGCGCGTACCACTCGGGGAACAAGGACAGCTCCTGCTTGAGCCGCTTCGCATCGTAGGCGGGCAGTGTCGCGGCCGGAGCCTGCTGCATGGCGACCAGGGCGCGGATGGCGTCGCGATAAAGCGTTTGCAGCGCCGTGTCGTCCAACCCCTTTTGAATGGCTTGGTAATAGGTGGACGGCCCCAGGTCGGTAAGCAGCAGCAGCCCTTGCTCGACGTCTTGTTCCAGTATGCCGGGCACGTTGAGGCCGACGTCCTTCAACAGGCCGGTAACGTGCAGAAAGGGCCGGCAATCTTCGTGCTCGGGGGGGGCATCCATGACGATGACCGTGCCGCGGGCGCCTTGCAGGCGGAAGTAGCGGCGAAAGCTCGCGTCGCTGGAAGCGGGCTGCAGCGTGCCGAGATCCAGGCCGTGCCTTGAGGCCAGGCCGGTCAGCCAGTGTGTCAGCGTTGTCAGCCGAGGATCGGCGCCAGGGTTTGAGGTGGATTCCATGGTGGCTGGAAAATGCGTGCGGGTTGAAGGAAGGTCGTGGCAAAGATTGCAATGTTAACCGCAGAATGCCCAGCTTCTCTATAATACCGGGTTGCCATGAAGTCTGTTGCGGCAACTGTGCCAAAATATAGGCTGTTTTTGGGGGACAAAATACTCGTGCGTCTGGTCTGGCTGGCAACTTTATTAGCGGTAAGCGGTATGGCGACGGCCTGGGCCCAGGAGCCCGCCGCCGGCTCGTCCGACGCCAGCCCCTTGGTTGCGCAATTGCAATCCTCGCCCAGCCTTACCCTGCATTCCAGAATCGACGACAACGATATCGCGTCGTTTCTGTCGGCCGAGAAAATAGAAACCGAAAAAGACGGCCTGGTCGTGCTGAAGGGCTCGGCCCAGGTCCGGCGCATCGATTCGGTGGTCAAGGGCGACTACATCGACTACCAGCGCGATACCGGCCAGGTGCGCGTGCGCGGCAACGGCCTGATCATGCGCGAGGGCAGCATCGTGCGCGGGCCGTCCATGGATTACAACATCGATCATGAAACCGGCACGGTCAAGTTCCCCGATTTCTGGCTGGGCGGCAGCGGCGGCACGGGCAAGGCCTCCGAGGGCGAAATATTCAGCCGCAGCGAGATGCGGCTGAACGACGTCACGTATTCGGGCTGCCCATGCCCGGAACCAGCCTGGTATATCAAGGCGCCACGGGTAGACTTCCATATCGACGAAAACGAAGGCGTGGCGCACAACGGGGTGCTGTACTTCAAGCATGTGCCGCTGCTGGCGTCTCCTTATTTGTCGTTTCCGCTGCGCCAGGAACGCAAGTCGGGCTTTCTGCTGCCGACCTACGGCGGGTCGAGCAACGCCGGCTACGAAGTCAGCCTGCCGTATTACTTCAACCTGGCGCCCAACTACGACCTGACGCTGACGCCCCGCTACATGTCCAAGCGCGGCACGCAACTGGGCGCCGAATTCCGTTATCTGGGCCGCACCTACAACGGGCAGGTTTCGGGCACCTATCTCGACAACGACAAGCTCAGCAACGAAAAGCGCTGGATGTACTGGTGGCAGCACCAGCAAACCTTCGGCAACGGCTTTTACGCCAACGTGGATGTCAGCGCCGTTTCGGACGATGACTACTTCCGGGATTTCTCGGTCATAGGGCTTAACCAGGCCACCACCAATTACCTGCCGCGCGTGGCCACCCTGGGCTGGAACGGCTCACAGTACTGGAACGCTTCGGTGCAGGCCTATACCTACCAGACCTTGCAGGACACCAGCAGCGGCGCGGCCTACCTGGCGCCTCCCTACGACAAGCTGCCCGAGCTGTACGTGCGCGGCGCGCGCTACGACTGGGGCGGATTCGACGTGGCGTCCACCAATTACGCCACCCATTTCGTTTCGCCCGTGTATACCGGCAATTTAAGCCAGTTCCAGGCCTACAACGGCGTGCATATTCTGCCCAACGGCGAGCGGTTCAGTTCCTACAACACCATTTCCTATCCCATCGTGCGGGCCGGCTGGTATCTCACCCCCAAGGTGGGCCTTCATCTTAGCCAATACAACACCGACTGGTTCGGCCGGGGCCAGAGCGTGCTGGGGCTTCCCTCCGGCGTCCAGCCCGGCACGTCGGAGTCGCGCGTCGTACCCATCATGTCGGTCGATTCGGGCATGACGTTCGAGCGCAAGACGTCGTTCTTCGGCAAAGACGCCATCCAGACACTGGAGCCCAGGGTGTATTACCTGAGGGTGCCCTATCGCGATCAGTCGCAGATCCCCGTCTACGATACGGCCGTCTCCACCTTCAATTTTTCGCAGGCTTTCGACGAAAACCTGTTCAGCGGAGGCTGGGACCGCATTGCCGACGCCAATCAGGTTACGCTGGGCCTGACCACGCGCTGGCTGGACGAGGCGACCGGCTTCGAGCGGCTTTCGCTTTCGGCCGCCCAACGCATCTATTTCGCGAATCAATACGTCACCTTGCCCTACGGGACGCCGCGGCTGGATAAAAAATCGGATTACCTCGTAGGGGTCAATGCCGCCCTGACCGATACGCTGACCACCCGGTTCGATGCGCAGTTCAACCCCGACAACAACAACCGCAACCGCATGACGGCGGGGCTGCGCTGGCAGCCCAAGCGCCTGGCAACCCTGGCGGCCACGTACCGCTACGAGCGTGACCCGGCCCAAATCACCGATCCGTCCATCGTCAACAACGCGAATTACGTGGACAACAGCACGGAACAGGTTTCCTTGACCGCGCAATGGCCGCTGACCCGCAAGCTTTTCGCCCTGGGACGCTACGATTACTCTTTGCAGGAAAGGCGCTCGACGCAATCGATCCTGGGCTTCGAGTACAGGGGCGATTGCTGCTGGACGGCGCGGGTCGTGTACCAGCGCTATGCCGTTTCGCTCCAGGACACCAATACCGCGGTATTCTTTCAGCTTCAACTGGGCGGTCTGGGGTCGCTGGGCACGGATCCGCTTGGCCTGCTGAGCCGGTCGATTACCGGCTATCAAAACGTTACGTCGCCAATACCCAATAAAACCACCTTCGAGAGGTATGAATAATGCGCAGTCTGCATATGAAACGATGGCTTGCATTGGCCATGGTTCCGGCTTTGGGCGCGGTGATGCCGGCCTGGGCGGCCAAGAAGGCGCCGCAGCCGGCGCAGCAGCAAACGGCCCCGGCCAAGGAGCAGTTCGTCGACGGGATTGCGGCAATCGTCAACAAGCACGTGATTACATTGGGGCAGTTGCAGGCCGAGGTGGGCATCGTGCAGTCGCAGCTGCGGCTGCAGAAAATCGAGCCTCCCGACCCCGAGACGCTGCGCAAGCAGGTCTTGCAGCGCATGATCACCGACGAGCTCCTGCGCCAGGAGGCGGAGCGGCGCGGCATCAAGGTCGATGCGGCCCAGGTTCAGCGCGCGGCCGAAAGCATCGCCCAGCGCAACAAGATTTCGGTCGAACGCCTGCGCCAGGAAATCGAAAAATCGGGCGCCACCTGGAACGACTACCTCAAGAACCTGCACCACGAAGTGATGGTCGATCAATTGCGACAGAAAGCCGTCGACAACACCATCACGATTTCGGACAGCGACGTCGATGCGTTCCTGAAGAACGAGGAGCATCAAGGTGGCCAGCCTCAGCCGGGCCTTCAGGCGCAGCAGGTGGCAAGCCAGACGCTGGGCCTGGGGCAGATTCTGGTGGCCGTGCCCGAGGGCGCATCCGCGGCCAAGGTGCAAGAGCTACGGCAAAAGGCCGAGGCGATTCTCGCCAAGCTGCGCCATGGCGCTGATTTCGCCAGCACGGCGGCCGCGTCCTCCGATGGCCCGCAGGCCCTGAAGGGCGGCGACCTGGGCGTGCGGCCGTTGCAGGGCTGGCCCGATCTGTTCATCCAGGCCACGCAAAATCTTCAGGTTGGGGAGCTCAGCGGCATCATTCAAAGCGGCAACGGTTTCCACATCCTCAAGGTGCTGGCGCGCGGCCCCGAACAGGGCGAGGCCGCTCCGGTCGCCCAGCAGCCGCAGGGCGCTCAGCAAACCCAGGGCCCCATGATGGTCACGCAGACGCACGTGCGCCACATCCTGATCAAGGTCAACAAGGCCATGTCCGACGACAAGGCGAAAGCCATACTCGAAAGGCTGCGCCAGCGCCTGGAAATGGGCGAAAAATTCGAGGACCTGGCCAAGCGCTATTCCGAGGACGCCTCGGCGCCCCAGGGCGGCGACCTGGGCTGGGTGAACCCGGGCCAGACCGTCCCGCCGTTCGAGCAGGCCATGAACGCGCTGCAGCCTGGCCAGATCAGCGAGCCGGTAAAGACCCAGTACGGCTGGCATTTGATACAGGTCGAAGACCGCCGCACCAAGGACATGGCCGACGAGTACAAGCGCATGCAGGCGCGCCAGATACTGTTCCAGCGCCGCGCGGAGCCGGCGTTCGAGGATTGGATCAGCCAGTTGCGCGGCCAGGCCTACATCGACAACAGGCTCGACCCGCAAGCCAACCGCAAGCCGCGTTAAGCCATCATGGCGCAGCATCAGGCCCGCAAGCGCTTCGGCCAGAACTTCCTGGTCGATGAAGGTGTGGTGGAATCGATCGTGCGGGCCATCAATCCGGCGGCTTCGCAGAACATGGTCGAGATCGGCCCGGGGCTGTCGGCGCTTACGCAGCCCCTGCTGCAGGCGCTGGACCGTCTTACCGTCATTGAAATCGACCGGGACCTGGCCGAACGGCTGCGGCGCCAGTATCCGCCCGAGCGCCTGGCCGTCGTGGAGGGCGACGTCCTGAAAGTGGATTTTTCCAAACTGGGCGAAGGGCTGCGCGTGGTCGGCAATCTGCCCTACAACATCTCCAGCCCCTTGCTGTTCCATCTGGTGCAGTTCGCCGACCGGGTGATCGACCAGCACTTCATGCTGCAGCGTGAAGTGATCGACCGCATGGTGGCCAAGCCCTCGTCCTCCGACTACAGCCGCCTGTCCGTCATGCTTCAATCCCGCTATCGCATGGTCAAGCTGTTCGATGTGCCGCCCGAGGCCTTCGATCCGCCGCCGCGCGTTGTGTCGGCAGTGGTGCGCATGACGCCCTTGCCCGAAGACCGGCAAAAGCCCGCCAGCTTCCCGGCATTCGAGCAGGTGGTGGCGAAATCGTTCGCCCAGCGTCGCAAGATGCTGCGCCGCGGGTTGGCCGACTGGGCCGGCGCCATCGATTGGGCGGGCCTGGGCATTCCGGAAACAGCGCGCGCGGAAGAGCTGTCGGTGGCGCAATTCATGAACCTGGCCGACAGCCTGTACGCCGCAGGCGTCGTCAAAGGCTGAACGGGTCCTAGCCGAAGAACCAGTAGCACACGGCAATCGAGGCCAGCACGCCGGCAATGTCGGCGGTCAGGGCGCAGCTTACCGCGTGGCGGGTGCGCTGTATCCCCACCGCGCCGAAATACACCGCCAGGACATAGAATGTGGTTTCCGTGCTGCCTTGCACGGTAGCCGCGAGCAGGGCGGGAAAGCTGTCCACACCATAATGCTGCATGGTTTCTATCATGAGGGCGCGCGCGGCGCTGCCCGAGAACGGCTTGACCAGGGCAGTGGGCAGGGCGTCGATGAAGCGGGTGTCCAGATGCGCCAGCTGCACGACCCAGCGGATGGCGTCCAGCAGAAGGTCCAGGGCGCCCGAGGCGCGCAGGGCGCCGATGGCGCACAGCATGGCCACGAGGTATGGCAACAGGTTCTTGGCGATGTCGAAGCCTTCCTTGGCGCCTTCGATGAAGGAGTCGTAGACCGGGATTTTCTTCCAGGCGCCGACGGCGAGAAAGGCGATGATGATGCCGAACAAGGTAAGGTTGCCCAACAGCGAGGACAGCGAGCTGATCGCGCTGGATGTCAGTGTGGCGAGAAACGCCATGAATGCGCCCATGGCGAGGATGAGGCCGCCCACCCACGCGAGCACGACCGGGTCGTGCAGCTTCAGGCGCTGGGCGAAAGCCACGGCCAGCAGGCCGACCAGCGAGGACGCCGTGGTGGCCAGCAGAATTGGCAGGAAGACCATGGCCGGATCCGCCGCGCCTTGCTGGGCCCGATACATGAAGATGGTGACGGGCAGCAGAGTCAGCGACGACGAGTTCAGCACCAGGAAAAGGATTTGCGCGTTGGTGGCTGTCTTGGGGTCGGGATTCAGGCTTTGCAGCGCATGCATGGCGCGCAGGCCGATGGGGGTCGCCGCATTGTCCAGGCCCAGCGCATTGGCGGCGAAGTTCAGGGTGATGAGCCCGAGCGCCGGATGGCCTGCTGGGACTTCGGGCATGAGGCGGCGGAACACGGGACTCAGCAGCCTGGCAAGAACGTTGATCAGGCCAGCCGCTTCGGCGATGCGCAGGAAACCCAGCCACAGCGTCAGCAGGCCGAAGAGCAGCACCATGAGCTTGACCGAGAGCTCGGCCATGTCGAACAGGCTGTGCACGATGCGGGCGAAGACCTCGGCATCGTGCAGGAACAGCCATTGGTGCAGGCCGCACAGCGCCGCGATAATAAAGAAAGCCAGCCAGAGCGTATTGAGCATGAAGAAAGGTTGGGCTTGGGATGCCGTGATTGAGAACGCTGTGGAATTGTCGCAGAGTCTGCCGCCGCTGGCACGCATTAAATGTGGCGTCGCCGCGGGCGGGGCCGTCATCCAGGCTGTTCAAGCGCCCGTCAACTGGCGGATAATGAGGTAAGCTTTGCAGGAAGGCATTGTGGGAAAACGCAGCGTGCATCGCCGCGTGTATCAGAAAGGAAAGTCATGAACTGGAGATCCTGGCGCCGTAGCTGGCTGACCGAACCCTTGTACCGCAAGGCTCGTGTCGCCATGCCTCGTTTGTCCTCCACGGAAAAAGAAGCCATCGATGCGGGCGACGTCTGGTGGGATGCCCAGCTGTTCTCGGGGCAGCCCGATTGGCAGGCTTTTGCGCAGATACGGCCGGCGCGGCTGTCGGAGACGGAACAGGCTTTTATCGAAGGTCCGGTTGCGCGATTGTGCGCCATGCTCGACGACTGGGATATTTCCTGGAACCGCTTCGATCTTCCTCCCGAAGTCTGGGCCTTCCTGAAAGACAACGGTTTTTTCGGCATGATCATCCCGCCCGAATACGGCGGGCTGGGCTTTTCCGCCTATGCGCATTCCGAGGTGGTAAGCCGTATTTCGGTGCGCTCGGTTACCGCGGCGGTAACCGTCATGGTGCCCAATTCGCTGGGGCCCGGCGAGTTGCTGCTGCAGTTCGGCACCCAGGCGCAGCGCGACTATTGGCTGCCGCGCCTGGCCCGCGGCCAGGAGATTCCTAGCTTCGGCCTGACCAGCCCCGAGGCGGGCTCCGACGCCGCCTCCATGACCGATACCGGCGTCGTGTGCAGGCAAATGGTCGACGGCGTCGAACAGTTGGGCATCCGGCTCAACTGGCACAAGCGCTACATCACCCTGAGTCCTGTGGCCACGGTGCTGGGTCTGGCTTTCAAGTTGTCCGACCCCGACCATCTCATCGGCGATACCGACGAGCTGGGCATTTCGGTGGCGCTGGTGCCCACCAATCTGCCGGGCATTACCATCGGGCGTCGGCATCTGCCGTCGATGCAGGCATTCCAGAACGGGCCCAATCAGGGCGAGAATGTCTTCGTGCCGCTCGACGCCCTGATCGGGGGCATGGAAAAAGCCGGCCAGGGCTGGCCCATGCTCATGAGCGCGCTGGCTGCGGGACGGGGCATTTCCCTGCCATCCCTTTCCGCCGCGGCCTGCATTTTCGCCGCGCATACGGCAGGCGCCTATGCGCGCGTCCGCACCCAGTTCGGCATTCCCATCGGCAAGTTCGAAGGCATCCAGGAAAAATTGGGACGCATGGCCGCCAACGCCTACCTGGTAGAAGCCGCCCGGCGCTTTACCTGCGCCGGCCTGGATCAAGGCCACAAGCCCTCGGTGGTATCGGCCATCATGAAGCTGCATGCCACCGAGCGCATGCGCCAGTCCATCAACGACGCCATGGACGTGCATGCGGGCAAGGCCGTCATCGACGGCCCCAGCAATTACCTGGGCGGCTTGTATCGCGCGCTGCCGGTGGGTATTACCGTGGAAGGCGCCAATATCCTCACCCGCAATCTCATCGTGTTCGGACAGGGCGCCATACGCGCCCACCCCTACCTCATGCAAGAGGTCACGGCGCTGGGCGACAGCGACCAGCAGGCGGGCGAGGACGCCTTCGACGCCGTCATCTGGAAGCATCTGGGGCATAGCGCAAAAAACGCCTTGCGCGCCGTGGGCCAGGCCTGGACGGGCGCCAGGTTCGCGGCCGCGCCCGCCGAGGCGGGGCTCGCGGCGCCTTACTACCGGCGGCTGGGCCGGTATGCCGCGGCGTTTTCGCTGATCTCGGAACTTACCCTGCTTACCTTGGGTGGTTCGCTAAAGCGCAAGGAAATGCTGTCGGCCAGGCTGGGCGACATTCTCGCCGAGCTCTTCCTGCTTTCGGCGGTGCTCAAGCGCTGGCACGACGAGGGGCGGCACGAATCCGACCTGCCTTTGCTGAGGTGGTGCGCCGAACAGTCGTTCTTCACCATCGAAAAGCGCATCGACGACGTGCTGTTCAATTTTCCCGCGCGCGGGCTGGCCGTGGCGCTGCGGTTCTTGCTGAAGCCCCCCGGCATGAAGGCCAAGCCGCCGTCCGACAAGCTCACCGCGCTATGCGCCGACATCCTGCTGGAGCCCTCCGATTCGCGTGACCGTCTGGTGGGTTCGGTCTGGAGCAGTTGCAATCATGCGGCGGTGGCCCAGCTTGAGCAGGCTTTCGACCTGGTCGTGCAGGCGCAGCCATTGCAGGACAGGCTCAGGCACGGAGGTGTCAAGGATTGGCGGGTGGCGCACGCCAAGGGCGTTCTTACCGACGACCAGGCGCAATTGCTGGAGCAGGCCGAAACCGCCGTGCGCGCCGTCATCAATGTCGACGACTTCGCGCCGGATGCCTTTGCGCGGCAGCCCAGGCAAAAACCCGAGGCGCCGCTGCAATAGCACTGAGTGCAGCCATCGCGGCCTGAACCGCGGCGGCCGGCGCTGTGCTTGTACTAGTCGGCGCGCGAGCCGCGCTGTATCAGCTCGATCTGGTAGCCGTCGGGATCGGCCACAAAGGCGATGACGGTGGTGCCGTGCTTCATGGGGCCCGCCTCGCGGGTTACCTTGCCGCCTTTTTGCTTGATCTTTTCACAGGCGGCGTAGGCGTCATCGACCTCCAGGGCGATATGGCCGTAGGCATTGCCCAGCGTGTATTCCGAGGTGTCCCAATTGTGGGTCAGCTCGAGCACGGCGCCTTCGCTTTCTTCCTGGTAGCCGACGAAGGCCAGCGTAAACCTGCCTTCGGGAAAATCCTTGCGGCGCAATTGCCGCATGCCCAGGACATCGGTGTAGAAAGCGAGCGAGCGGTCCAGGTCGCCGACGCGCAGCATGGTGTGTAAAAGCCGCATTGAATCCTCCTTGGTAATGCCTACGGCAAGATTGGCCGCATGGCGTGGACGGCCCCATGATACGCCATGTGCCGGCGGGCGGGATTGTGTTGCTTGTGCTGCTAGATGAGGGGCAGGGTGGCCGGGTCGTGCTGGCGCAGGGCATTGCGGGCCTGCTCGAAGCCTGGCAGGATCCGCTCGACTTCGCGCCAGAAGTCCTTGCTGTGGTTCAGCTCTTTCAGGTGGGCGATCTCGTGCACAATGACGTAGTCGATGATGGCGTGGTCGAAATGAATCAGGCGCCAGTTCAGCATGATGTTGCCGTCGCTGCTGCACGAGCCCCAGCGCGTGGCCGCCGACGACAGGCGCCAGCGCCTGGCCCGCAACTGGCTGGTTTGCTGGAAATGCTCCAGGCGCTGGCCAAACCAGTCCTTGGCCTGCAGTTGCAGCCAGGCATGAGCGCTGTCGCGCACCCGGTGGTGGTCGGCCTGGCGCGGCAGGGGCAGGAGCAGGGCGTCGCCCTGTTCGGGCGCGAAGGCCCGGCCTTCGAAGCGATGTCCATGCGGAGCCTCGCCCAGGCGCAGGACAATGTTCTTGCCCAGGTAGGGGATGGTGCCTCCGTCCTGCCAATGGGTGTCGGCCATGGCCAGCTGCTCCTGGCGCGCTTGCCGGACCTGCAGCTTCTTGAGTATCCAGCGCGATTTTTCCACGACGGTGGCATCGATTTGCGACAGGGTTACCCAGCCGGGCGCCGTGATTTGCAGGCCGTCGTCATTGACGACCAGTCCTATGCTTTTGCGTCGCGAACGCCGCAGCACGAAGCCGATTACCTGGTCCGGGGTGCGCACCTCGCGCCAGCGGGCGCCGGCGGGCAGGTCGGGCGGGCAGGTTGTGACGATGGGCGCCATGGCTTCGGGGCGCCGCTCAGGCGGCGCCGGCGGAACAGCCGGGCCCGGGCTGGCGTCGTCGGGGCCGAAAAGGTCAAGTTGTTGAACCGGACTCATAGCGTTCGGGGTTCAGCCGGCGCATTTCGTCTTCGATCCATTGCTGGACTTTGCGGTTCAGCGCTTCGGCGCTGAGACCCGCGCTGTCGATGGGCGGGCCGATGGACACGGTGACGAGGCCGGGCTTTTTGATGAAGGCGTTGCGTGGCCAGCATTCGCCCGCGTTGTGGGCGATGGGAATGACCACCGCGCCGGTGCGGGTGGCAAGCAGGGCGCCCCCCATTTTATAGCGCCCGGTCTTGCCGGGGGGCATGCGGGTGCCTTCGGGGAAAATCACGGGCCAGCGGCCTTCGTCCAGCCGCTGCTGGCCGACGCGCACGACCTGTTCGAAGGCATCGCGCCCTTTGGCGCGGTCGATGGGAATCATGCGCAGCAGCGCCAGGCCCCAGCCGAAGAAAGGGATGCGATGCAGCTCGCGTTTGTAGATGAAACAGGCTTCGCGGGGCAGGAAGATGGGAAGGAACAGCGTTTCCCAGGCCGATTGATGCTTGGCAAGCACGATGGCGGGGCCGTCGGGCAGGTTCTCTGCGCCCTTGACCTGCCAGCGTATGCCGGTGATGACCCGGGCCGCCCAGATGGCCAGCGCGGCCCAGCCCGTGGTCAGGGGATAGCGGATGCGCAGCGGCAGGGGAGCCCAAAGCACGCAGGCCAGGGCGTAGGGAATGACCGTGACGGTCAGGAACAGGGTGAGGAAAAAAGATCGAATGGCGGCCACGGTTCAGGCTTCCAGCCATAGGTCGACGATGGCCGCCAGGTTGTCGCCGACCTGTGTGCCGGCCGGAAGGTCGCCGGTATCCCAGGTTTTCTGCCCATTGCCGGTCAGGACCAGCCAGGGGGTGCAGCCCGCCTCGGCGGACGCCTGCAGGTCGCGCAGGGAGTCTCCCACGGCCGGCACGTTCTGCAGGTCGATGTCGTAGCGGTGCGCGATGTCGAGGAACATGCCGGGCTTGGGCTTGCGGCATGCGCAGCCGTCGTCCGGCCCGTGCGGGCACAGGAAGATGGAGTCGATGTGCCCGCCCAGCTGCGCCAGTTCGCTGCGCATCTTGGCATGGATGGCGTTGAGCGTTTCGGTGCTGAACAGGCCTCGCGCCAACCCCGACTGGTTGCTGGCGACGACGACCCGCCAGCCCGCCTGGGACAGGCGGGCGATGGCCTCCAGGCTGCCCGGCAGGGCGACCCATTCGTCGGGGCTTTTGACGAAGGCGCTGCTGTCGTGATTGATGACGCCGTCGCGATCCAATATGACGAGTTTCACTGGGCCAGCCTCGAAATGTCCGCGATCCGGTTCATGACGCCGTGCAGGTCGTTGAGCAGGGCCAGACGGTTGGCGCGCACCGCCGGATCTTCGGCCATGACCATGATGTCGGCGAAGAATGCGTCGACGGCGCTACGGGCTTGCGCCAAGGTGGCCAGGCTGTCGGTGAAGTTGCCTTGCGCGAATTGAACCTCGGCCTGGGGCTTGAGCTTGTCGATGGTTTGCGCCAGCGCCTGTTCGGCCGGCTCGCTGAGCCGGGCGGCGTCGACCTTGCCCACGGCGCTGTCGGCCTTTTTAAGCAGGTTGGCGATGCGCTTGTTGGCGGCGGCCAGGCTGGCCGCTTCGGGGCGTACGGCGAAGCTTGCGCAAGCCTGTATGCGCGGCAGGACTTCGTGCAGCGGGGGCTGCAGGGCGAGCACGGCGTCGATGACGTTGCGGTCGTAGTCGTTGCCCAGCAGGTTGCGGTAGCGTTCGTAGATGAAGTGCAGGACTTCGGGCGCGGTCTCGGAGTCCAGGCGATGGGCGCCGAACGTGCCTGCCGCCTGCTCCAGGAGCGGGCGTATGTGCAGCCCCGCGGCGTCCGGTATGGCCAGGTAGCCGCCTGCGCCAAGCTGCTCGAAGGCGCTGATGATGCCCAGTGCGGCGCGGCGCAGGCCGAAGGGGTCGCGTTCGCCGGTGGGAACCAGGCCTATGCCCCAGATGCCGACCAGGGTTTCGACGCGCTCCGCGATGAACAGAATGATGGACGTGATGGTTTCCTGCGTGGCCGGCTCGTCGATGCGGATGCGGTATTGGTCGCGCAGGGCGCGCACGACTTCGTCGGCCTCGCCGTCGGCCTGGGCATAGTAGGCGCCCATGATGCCCTGCAGCTCGGGAAACTCGGCGACCATATTGGAGTTCAGGTCGGCCTTGGCCAGCAGGGCGGCGCGATCCGCCGGCGAACCGTCGGCGTCGAGCTTGCCGGCCAGGTAGCCGGCGATTTCCCGCACGCGGGCCACACGCTCAAGTTGCGAGCCCAGCTTGTTGTGGTAGACACTGTTGGCCAGGGTCTCGACGCGCGCGGCCAGGGGCGTTTTGCGGTCCTGCTCGAAAAAGAACTGGGCATCGGCCAGGCGCGGCCGGACCACGCGCTCGTTGCCGTGGATGATGTTGGACGGATCGCCGACCTGCATATTGCTGACGATGAGGAAGCGGTGCGTGAGCCGGTCGGTGTCGGGTTCGAACAGCGGGAAGTACTTTTGATTCAGCCGCATGGTCAGGATCAGGCATTCCGGCGGCACGCTCAGGAACTGCTCGTCGAATTGGCCGACGTATACCGTGGGGTGCTCGACCAGGGCGGTGACTTCATCGAGCAGGGCTTCGACGGCCGGGTCGTTGCCCAGCGTGGCGCCGAGTTCCCGGGCGCGAGCCTGCAATTGCTCGTCGATGGCCTGGCGGCGCTGGTTGAACGAGGCCACGACCTTGCCGGTGGACAGCAGTTGCTGCGCGTAGGCGTCGGCTTGCTCGATGGCAAAGGGCGCGGGCGCCATGAAGCGGTGGCCCTGCGTGAGCCGGTCCGCATCCAGGCCCAGTGTATGCACGGCGACGACGTCGTTCCCCCACAGTGCAACCAGCCGGTGCGCGGGACGCACGAACTTGACGCTGGTGACGCCGTCGGCCAGCTGGTAGCGCATGACCTTGGGAATGGGAAGGGAGGCAATGGCATGATCCAGCGCCTCTTGCAGCCCGTCGGCCAGGGTGCTGCCGGCGGCCGTGCCTTTGGCGTACAGGTAGTCCTGCTTGCCGTCGGATTCGTGGACGAGCTGGTCCACGCCCAGGTGTCCCAGGCCTTTGCCGGCGAGCTTCTTGGCCAGGGCGGGCGTGGCCTGGCCGTCGGCGGTCAGGCCGACCGATGCCGGCATGAGTTTTTCGGTGTAGCTTTGTTCGGGCGCCCGGCCCAGAACCTGGCTGATATGTACGGCCAGGCGTCGCGGCGTGGCGTAATCGGCAGCGACGCTGCCTTCGCCCAGAAGATTCTTTTTGGCCAGCACCAAGCGTATGCCTTCGGCGAAAGCCTGGCCCAGCTTGTTCAGCGCTTTGGGGGGGAGCTCTTCGGTAAGCAGCTCGACCAGCAGCGAGCGGGTTTCAAGGGAGGAAGACGCCGCGGTCATTATGCGGCCTCCGTGGTGAGGCGATTGCCAAGCATGGGAAAGCCCAGTTTTTCTCGTGAGTCAAAGTAGGCCTGGGCGACGGAGCGCGACAGGTTGCGTATGCGGCCGATGTAGGCGGCGCGTTCGGTGACGCTGATGGCGCCGCGTGCACCCAGCAGGTTGAAGGTGTGGGCCGCCTTGAGCGTTGCCTCGTAGGCGGGCAGCGCCAAAGGAACCTCGATGAGGCGCGACGCTTCAGCCTCGTAGTCGTTGAAATGGGACACCAGCATCGCCGTGGATGCGTATTCGAAGTTGTAGGTGGATTGCTCCACTTCGTTCTGGTGGAAGACGTCGCGGTACAGCACGCGCTGCCCGTTGGCGCCTTCGGTCCAGACCAGGTCGTAGACGCTTTCCACGCCCTGCAGGTACATGGCCAGGCGTTCCAGGCCATAGGTGATTTCGCCGGTGGCGGGGGTGCAGTCCAGGCCGCCAACCTGCTGGAAGTAGGTGAACTGCGTGACCTCCATGCCGTTGAGCCAGACCTCCCAGCCCAGGCCCCAGGCGCCCAGGGTGGGGTTTTCCCAGTCGTCTTCGACGAAGCGGATATCGTGCTGTTGCGGGTCGATGCCCAGCGCTTTCAATGAATCGATGTAGAGATCGAGGATTTCGGGGGGGGCGGGCTTGAGCACGACCTGGAATTGGTAGTAGTGCTGCAGCCGGTTGGGGTTTTCGCCGTAGCGGCCGTCCTTGGGGCGGCGCGAGGGCTGGACGTAGGCGGCGCGCCAGGGCTCGGGGCCGATGGCACGCAGGAACGTGGCGGTGTGCGAGGTTCCGGCGCCCACTTCCATGTCGTAGGGCTGAAGAAGGGCGCAACCCTGTTTGTCCCAGTATTGCTGGAGCGTCAGAATAATTTGCTGAAAAGTAAGCATGAGCGAAAGCCAGTGAAGCGAGTGACCGCAAAGACTAGGATTTTACCGTGCTTCGGCGCAAGCGATGGCCGCGGGCAGTTCGCGCGATTTTCAGGAGGGGGCGGATTGGTCGTATCATAATAGGTTTAAGGTTCAATTTTTTTCATGGTACAGCGCGTGGCGCTTCGATTCGAGGGGATGGATTCATGTCAGATCTGGTAAAGGTGGATGTCGTCGATCGTGTGATGGTCATCACGATCAATCGTCCTGAGGCACGCAATGCCATCAATTACGAAACGGCGCACGAAATGGCGCGGGCGTTCGAGGATCTGGACGCCCGCGACGATGTGGCGCTGGGCATCCTGATGGGGGCGGGCGGCACGTTTTCGTCGGGCATGGACCTGAAAGCGTTCGCGGCGACCGGCCAGCGGCCGCTGGTGGCGGGGCGCGGTTTTGGCGGCCTGTGCGAACAGGCGCCCAAAAAGCCGCTCATCGCCGCCGTCGAAGGTTACGCCCTGGCGGGGGGCTGTGAACTGGCCCTGGCCTGCGACCTGATCGTCGCGGCCAACAACGCCAATTTCGGCCTGCCCGAAACCAAGCGCGGCCTGGTCGCCAGCTCGGGCGGCATGCTGCGCCTGCCCCAGCGCATTCCCTACCATATTGCCATGGAGGCCATACTGACCGGCGAAATGCTGCCCGCCCAGCGAGCCTACGACCATGGCCTGGTCAATCGCCTGACCGAGCCGGGGCAGGCCCTGGAAGGTGCTTTGGCCCTGGGTCGCATCATTGCGGCCAACGGCCCGCTGGCGGTGCAGACCGCCAAGAAAATCGTCAACGAAGCCAAAGACTGGCGCCAGGCCGACATGTTCGACCTGCAGCGTCCGCGCGTGGCGCACATCTTCGCTTCGGCCGACGCCAAAGAGGGCGCCACGGCGTTCGCCGAAAAACGCAAGCCGGTCTGGCAGGGCAAGTAGATTTCCCCCGGAGCGAAACCGGGCGCAGCAAGTCATGGTCCGGCAAGGCAAGCGCTGCCGCCGGACAAATTTTTTTATTTTTCAATCAAAGTGTCATGACAACGATCATCAAAGAAAACGATTTGATCCAGTCCATTGCGGACGCGGTGCAATTCATCAGCTTCTATCATCCCGCCGACTACATCCAGCATCTGGCCCGCGCCTACCAGCGCGAGCAAAGTCCGGCGGCCAAGGACGCCATTGCCCAGATCCTCACCAATTCGCGCATGTGCGCCGAAGGCCATCGGCCCATTTGCCAGGACACCGGCATCGTCAACGTCTTCCTGAAGATCGGCATGAACGTGCGCCTGGACACCCAGCGCAGCCTGCAGGAGCTCTGTGACGAAGGCGTGCGCCAGGGCTATACCAACCCCGACAATCCGCTGCGCGCCTCGGTGCTGAACGACCCGCTGTTCACGCGCAAGAACACGCGCGACAACACCCCCTGTATCGTGAACGTCGAACTGGTGGAAGGCAGCTCGGTCGACGTGCAGGTTGCGGCCAAGGGCGGCGGCTCCGAAAACAAGTCCAAGTTCGCCATGCTCAATCCCAGCGATTCGCTGGTCGACTGGGTGCTCAAGACGGTGCCCGTCATGGGCGCCGGCTGGTGTCCGCCGGGCATGTTGGGCATCGGCGTGGGCGGCACGGCTGAAAAAGCCATGCTGATGGCCAAGCAGTCGCTGATGGACGACATCGACATGTACGAGCTGCTGCAGCGAGGTCCGCAGAACAAGTTGGAAGAGCTGCGCATCGAGCTCTACGAAAAGGTCAACGCGCTGGGCATCGGCGCGCAGGGTCTGGGCGGCCTTACCACCGTGCTGGATGTCAAGATCAAGACCTTCCCGACGCACGCGGCCTCCAAGCCGGTGGCCATGATCCCCAATTGTGCCGCGACGCGCCATGTGCATTTCGTGCTCGACGGCTCGGGCCCGGCGGTGCTGACGCCGCCTTCCTTGTCGGACTGGCCCGATGTAAATTGGGCGCCCGATTACAACAAGTCGCTGCAGGTCGACCTGAACACGCTGACCAAAGAGCAGGTGGCCAGCTGGAAGCCGGGCCAGACCTTGCTGCTGTCGGGCAAGATGCTTACCGGCCGCGACGCGGCGCACAAGCGCATCCAGGAAATGCTCGAGCGCGGCGAGCCGCTGCCGGTCGACTTCCGCAACCGTGTCATTTATTACGTCGGCCCGGTGGATCCCGTCCGCGACGAAGTGGTGGGCCCGGCAGGCCCCACCACGGCGACGCGCATGGACAAGTTCACCGACATGATGCTGGAAAAGACCGGCCTGATCTCCATGATCGGCAAGGCCGAGCGCGGCCCCGTCGCCATCGAGTCCATCCGCAAGCACGGTTCGGCCTATCTCATGGCCGTGGGCGGTTCGGCCTACCTGGTTTCCAAGGCCATACGCGGCGCCAAGGTCGTGGGCTTCGAGGACCTGGGCATGGAAGCCATCTACGAGTTCGACGTCAAGGACATGCCGGTTACCGTGGCGGTGGATTCCACCGGAACCTCGGTGCACGACACCGGTCCGCGCGAGTGGAAGGCCCGTATCGCCGAGATCGCGATCATGCCGGTTTAGCCGTTTCCATGTAAAGCAAGGTCAGGGCAGGCGCTGCAGGCCCTGGCCGGCGCATTGCGCCAGCAAGTCGTCCACGGAGCCCTGCGCCAGCCGCAGGCCGGGCGCAAGATCTCCAAGTGGTTGCAGAACAAATGCACGCTCGTGCATGCGAGGATGCGGCACGACCAGTCTTGGCGTGTCGATGGCCAGGTCGCCGTACAGCAGCAAATCCAGATCCAGGGTGCGTGGCGCGTTGCGGTAGGGGCGCATGCGGCCGTGCGCCTGCTCGATTTGCTGCAGCACGTCGAGCAGCGCCAGGGGCGCCAGCCCGGTTTGCACGCTGGCTACGGCATTGACGTAGTCGGGGCCGCTGGAGTCGATGGGCGCCGTCCGGTAGAACGGCGAAAGCCGCAAGCCGTCGATGCCGGGCGTGCCGGCCAGCTCGCGCGCGGCCTGCCGCAACGTGGCTTGCGCTTCGCCCAGGTTCGCGCCCAGGCCGATGTAGGCAAGCGCCATGGAAGGTTTATTCGGCGGGGGGCGCGGGCGCCCGGCTGGCCGGATTGCGGCGCGGACGGCGGCGCCTGCGCGGCTTGTTCGATGCCGCCCCGCCTTTGTTGTCGCGCTGCCAGGCATCGATCATTTCGGTGCGATCGGCATTGTCGGCATTGGCCAGGTCCATCCACCACTGCGCCTGCACGCTGTCGACTTCGCGGGCTTCGGCGCGCAACTGCAGGAAGTCCACCGCGGCGCGGAAACGGGGGTGGTCGAGCATGCGCCACATGCCCTTGGGCGTGGCGCGTTCGAAGCGCGGCTGCATGAACCAGATTTCGCGCATGTCGGCCTGGTAGCGCCGCTGTATGGCCAGTGTTTTGGTCTGCCCCTCGATGATGTCGTCGGCGGCCTGCATGAGCGCCTGCATCGGCGGCTCGCCTTTTGCCGCGAGAGCCTGCTGGCGTTTGTCGACCAGCTTCCAGAGCAGGGCCGCGAACAGGAAGCTGGGGCTGACGGTCTTGCCCGAGCGCACGCGGGCGTCGGTGCGTTCCAGCGCCAGTTCCACGAATTGCCGGCCGCCGTTTTCCTCGAAGATGATGTCGATGAGGGGCAACAGGCCCTTGTGCAGGCCCACCGAGCGCAGCCGCTGCAGGCAGTCCATGGCGTGGCCGCAGGTAAGCAGCTTGAGCATTTCGTCGAACAGGCGCGACGAGGGCACGTTCTTGATGAGTTCGGCCAGGCTTTGTATGGGTTGGCGGGTGGCCGGGTCGATGGTGGCGTTGAGCTTGGCGGCGAACCGCACGGCGCGCAGCATGCGCACGGGATCTTCGCGATATCGGGTGGCGGGGTCGCCGATCATGCGGACCACGCGCTTCTTGAGGTCGGCCACCCCTTTGTGGAAGTCGAGGACTTCCTCCTTGATCGGGTCGTAGTACAGTGCGTTCAGCGTGAAGTCGCGCCGCGCCGCGTCCTGTTCGTGGGTGCCGAAGAGGTTGTCGCGCAATATGCGCCCATGCTCGTCGGTTTCCTGGTCGTCGGAGGCCGGTGCGCGGAAGGTGGAGGTCTCGATGATTTCCTGGCCGAACACCACGTGTACCAGCTGGAAGCGCCGGCCGATGATGCGCGCGCGGCGGAACAGCGGGCGGATCTGGTTGGGCGTGGCGTTGGTGGCGACGTCGAAATCCTTGGGCTCCAGGCCCACGATGAGGTCGCGCACCGCCCCGCCGACGATGTAGGCGTCGAAGCCGTGCTGGTGAAGGACTTCGCACACCTTGATGGCGTGCCGCGAAACGTTGCGGCGATCGATGCCGTGCTGTTCCCGCGAGAAACGTTCGGGCCCGCCCGCGGGCGGGGTGAAAAGCCGATTGACGAATTTTTTTATTGTTGACGTTAGCATGAGGGTATTTTAAGACTTTGCATCTTGCATGTCCTTGAAAATCTCAAGGATGGGCCAGCCCTTTTCCTGGGCGAACCGGCGCAGGGACGGGCTGGGGTTGGTGGCGACCGGATGGGTTACGGCTTCCATGAGGGGGATGTCGTTGGGCGAATCGCTGTAGAAGCGGGACTGCTCGAAATCGTCCAGGGCCAGGTTCAGGCTGGACAGCCAGTTCTGCACGCGTACGACCTTGCCTTCCTTGAAGCTGGGAATGCCCTGGATGGCGCCAGTATAGCGGCCGTTGCGGTACTCGGGCACGGTGGCGATAAGGTGCGGTATGCCGAAGGCGCGGGCGATGGGCGCGGTGACGAATTCGTTGGTGGCCGTGACGACGGCGCACAGGTCGCCTTGTTCCAGATGCCGTTGCACCAGTTCCTGCGCTACGGGAAGAATATTGGGGCGGACGACTTCATGCATGAACTGTTCGTGCCATTCGGCCAAGGTGGCGCTGTCGGCGCGGGCAAGCAGGCCGAGCATGAATTCGGCGGCCTGTTCGGCGGTAAGGTTGCCGGCGTTGTAGCGCTCCATGAGCTCGTTGTTGCGGCGCTGGGCCTCCTGGGGGTCGCCGGCGCGGCCGGTGCGCGCCAGCCAGTCGGCCCATTGGTAATCGCTGTCCATCGGCAGCAGGGTGTGATCCAGGTCGAACAAGGCCAGGCGTGTTGCGGCGGTCATAGGGTGTTAGCTTTCTTTCGGAGGCCGGCTCGAGGCCAGCAGGTCTTTTAAAAGGGGCAGGGTGATGGCCCTGTGTTTTTCAAGCGAATAGCGGTCCAGCGCGTCGACCAGGGCGCTAAGCCGGCCCATGTCGCGCGCATAGTGGGTAAGAATCCAGCCGATGACTTCGGGCGAGAATTGCAGCCCGCGCTCGGCGGCCTGGGTGCGCAGGGCCTGGGCGCGGTCGTCGTCGGACAGTTGCTCGAGCCCGAAAACCAGATCCCAGCCCAGGCGGGTGCGCAGGTCCTCGCGCAGGGGCATGGCCCGCGGCGAGCGGTCACCGGAGCCAAGCAAGGCAAACGCCTGTTCGCCGGCGGAAGTTTCCCGCCAACGATTGTACAGGGCAAACAGCGCGGCCTGCGCTTCCTCGTCCAGCCGATGGATGTCGTCTACCGCGATCAGCCGGCATGGCATGGTTTCGGCGCTGGCCATGCCGCGGATGTCGGCGGCGCTGCTTTGCGCATCGAAATACCGGGCCAAGGGGGCCGACGCCAGCGCCCGCAGCAGGTGCGAGCGCCCGGCTCCGGAAGCGCCCCAGAGGTAGATGGCCCGCCCCGGCCGCAACTGGCGCAGCGCATCGATGGCCACGCCGTTTTCGCCCACGACGAAATTGTCCAGTGTCGGCGCAGGCGCAGGAAGAAGGTCGAGGATTAGTTGCTGGGTCATTGAAGGCGGTAAAATGCGTAAAATGCGCCGGGTGCGTTGCTTGCCAAGCGGCGCCGTGTCGTGCCGAAGAGCCCGTTGCCGCTCCCGGCCTGGCCAAACGCCACACCCGTATTCTATTCAACCTGCAATTCTTACATATCCCACGGCTTTTCTCATGACAATCAAACAATCCGCCCCCCTGACCTATCGCGATGCGGGAGTCGATATCGATGCCGGCGAAGCGCTGGTCGACCGCATCAAGCCCTTGGCCGCAAAAACCATGCGCGCGGGGGTCATGGCCGGCATCGGCGGGTTCGGCGCGCTGTTCGAGGTGCCCAAGCGCTTCAGCGAGCCGGTTCTGGTGTCGGGCACCGACGGCGTGGGCACCAAGCTGCGCCTGGCGTTCGAATGGCAGCGCCACGACACCGTCGGCATCGATCTGGTGGCCATGAGCGTCAACGATATCCTGGTGCAGGGCGCCGAGCCCTTGTTCTTCCTCGATTATTTCGCCTGCGGCAAGCTGTCCGTCGATACGGCGGCCAGTGTGGTGGGCGGCATCGCCAAGGGCTGCGAGCTGTCCAATTGCGCGCTCATCGGCGGCGAGACCGCCGAAATGCCCGGCATGTATCCCGATGGTGAATACGATCTGGCCGGCTTTGCCGTGGGTGCGGTCGAAAAATCGCAGATCATCGACGGCAAATCCATCGAGGCCGGCGACGTGGTCCTGGGCCTGGCTTCCAGCGGTGCGCATTCCAACGGCTTTTCGTTGTTGCGCAAAATCCTGGAGCAGGCCGGCGCCAGGCCTGACCAAGACTTCGATGGCCGGCCCTTGGCCGACGTGGTCATGGAGCCTACCCGCATTTATGTGAAATCCGTGCTGGCCGCCCTGGCCGAGCACGGCCCGGCCCTCAAAGGCCTGGCGCACATAACCGGCGGCGGCCTGCTCGACAATGTTCCGCGCATCTTGCAGCCCGGGCTTGCCGCCCGCCTGCAGCGCGATGCCTGGGCCATGCCCAAGCTGTTCCAGTGGCTGCAAGAAAACGGCGGCGTGGCTGATTCGGAAATGCATCGTGTGTTCAACTGCGGCATCGGCATGGTCATCGTGGTTCCGGCCGGCAAGGCTCAGGCGGTTTCCGCCACACTGGCCGCTTGCGGCGAGCAGGTTTACAACCTGGGCGCCATTGTCCCGCAAGAGGCCGGCATGGCCCAGACCGTGGTGGTTTAAGCGGTTTCCGGCGGCGTGCGTCAGCGCGCCCAGATACGTGCGGCGTGCTCGGCCACCTGGCCGGCGGCGTCGGGGGCAAGGCAGTCGACGATCGTGCGGTCGGGCTGCGCGCGCAGCCAGGTCAACTGGCGTTTGGCCAGTTGGCGGGTCGCGGCGATGGCTTGTTCCACAGCTTGTTCCAGGCTGCATTCCCCGCTCAGGTAAGACCATATCTGCCGGTAGCCCACGCACCGCACCGAAGGCAGGCCGGCGTGCAGGTCGGGCCGCGCATGCAGCGCACGCACCTCGTCGACCAGGCCCATGCCCAGCATCTGCCGGTAGCGCTGCGCGATGCGCGCATGCAGGACAGCGCGATCGGACGGTTCCAGGCTGATGGTCTTGTATTCGTAAGGCGAGTCGTCGGTGGGGCGTTCGGCGGCCAGCAACTGTGACATGGTTTGCCCCGTCGCGCGGTGGATTTCGATGGCGCGCTGGATGCGCTGGCTGTCATTGGGCGAGAGCCGGGCGGCGGTGGCGGGGTCGAATGCGGCCAGTTGCCGGTGCATTTCGGGCCAGCCTGATTGAGCCGCTTCAAGTTCGATCTGGGCGCGGATGGCGGCGTCGGCCTGGGGCAGGTCGTTCAGCCCTTCCCGAAGCGCCTTGTAATACAGCATGGTGCCGCCGCATAGCAGGGGCAGGCGGCCGCGCTGGATGATTTGCCCTATAAGCTGCATGGCGTCCTGGCGGAACTCGGCGGCCGAATAGCTTTCGGCCGGATCGCGGATGTCCAGCAGATGCTGCGGCACTTGCCGCCGTTCCTGCGCCGAGGGTTTGGCCGTGCCGATGTCCATGCCGCGGTAGATGGTGGCCGAGTCGACGTTGATGACTTCTATTGGCCAGCGCGCGGCCAGCGCCAGCGTGGCTGCGCTTTTGCCGGCGGCGGTGGGGCCGGCCAGGCAGATGACGGGAATGCTCATTGGCCGCGCAGGAACAGCTTGTCCAGATCGCCCAGCTTCCATTGAACCCAGGTCGGCCGTCCGTGATTGCATTGATCGGCGCGTTCGGTGCGCTCCATCTTGCGCAGCAGCGCGTTCATTTCGTCCAGGGTCAGGCGGCGGTTGGCCCGCACCGAGCCATGGCAGGCCATGGTGGACAGAAGTTCGTTGCGTTGCTCGGTAAGCCGGGGCGAGGTGCCCACGCTGGCCAGGTCGCGCAGCACGCCGCGCGCCAGCGACTCGATGTCGCCGCCGGCCAGCAGCGCGGGCACCGCCCGCACCATCAGGGATGCGGGGCCGGCGGGTTTCAGGGCCAGGCCTAGTTCGGCCAGGACGTCCTCGTATTCTTCGACCAGCGCGATTTCTTTTTCGCTGGTGCTGAACACGACCGGCACCAGCAGTTCCTGGCGTGGCAGTTCGCGGGCGTCCATGGCGAGCTTCAGTTGTTCGTAGACGACCCGCTCGTGGGCGGCATGCATGTCGACCAGAACCAGGCCGGCCTGGTTCTGGGCCAGGATGTAGATGCCGTGCAACTGGCCCAGCGCCATGCCCAGCGGGAACTCGCCAGCTTGCGCGGCTGTTGCGGAAGGGGCGGGAGGCGCGCCTGTAACGGCGTTTTCCAGCGGTCTGTACAGGGTCTGCCAGTTTTGAGGTTCGCCCGGCATGGTTTCGCGCAGATTGAACGCCTGCTGGTTTTGGTTCGGCTGCCATGCGGTGGCTGGCCTATAGGGTTGCGAAGGCGTCGGGTAGGCGGCGGGCAATGCGCCTGGAGCTGTGGACGGCGCCGCGGCGCCGGGCGTTTCGGGACTTGTGTCGCCGGGCTGTTCAGGTGCCGCGCCGCCTGCCATGGCCTGCCCTCCGGCCAGGGCCAGCGCCTCTCCAAGCGTCTGGCCGACGAAGCGGTGTATGGCCCCGCTATCGCGAAAGCGCACTTCGTGCTTGGCCGGGTGCACGTTGACGTCGACCATGGCCGGGTCGATGGACAGGAACAGGACGTAGGCGGGCTGCCTGTCGCCGTGCAGCACGTCGGCATAGGCCTGGCGGATGGCATGGGCCACGGTTCTGTCCTTGACGTAGCGGCCATTGACGTAAAGGTATTGCTGGTCGGCGCGCGCCCGCGCGTAGGTGGGGCGGGTGATCATGCCCTGCAGGGCGATGAGGCCGTGCTCCCTCTGCACGCGGATGGCCTGGCCGACGAACTCGGCGCCCAGCACGTCGAGGATGCGCTGGAAAACATCGCTGGCGCGCCAGTGGCGCTGCGGCTTGTCGTTATGGAACAGGCGGAAGCCGACGCCTGGGTGGGCAAGCGCGATGCGTTCCAGCGCATCGGCGCAATGGCCGTACTCGGTGGCTTCGGTGCGCAGGAACTTGCGGCGTGCCGGCACGTCGTCGAACAACTGCCGCACCTCGACGGTCGTGCCTATGGGGCCCGAGGCCGCCACGGGCTGCGCGCCGTTTTCCGCCCGCAGTTGCCAGGCGTGCGGCGCGTCGTCGGTGCGCGAGACGATGCTCAATTGCGCGACCGATGCAATGGATGCCAGGGCTTCGCCGCGAAACCCCATGGACGCGACGGACTCCAGATCGTCCAGCGTATGGATTTTGCTGGTGGCGTGGCGTGTGATGGCCAGGTGCAGTTCTTCGCGGGGGATGCCCGACCCGTCGTCGGTGACGGCAATGCGGCGGATGCCGCCGCCGTCCAGGCGCACTTCGATGGCGCGGGCTCCCGCATCGATGGCGTTTTCCAGTATTTCCTTCAATACCGAAGCGGGCCGCTCGATGACTTCGCCGGCCGCTATCTGGCTGATCAGCAGGTCAGGCAGCGTTGCGATGGTTCGACGTTCTGGCATGAAAGGCATCCATTCGGCCGGGCGGGCGTGCGCGGCGTTAATATAAACGTATCATTTTAGCTGCGGATTAAGTTCGGTTCGCCTTTACGGGGCCAGGCTGGGCTATATTGCGGTATCTTTTTTTGCAAGTGATGGCCATGCCCGAATTTATGAACATGATTCTCCATATCGACCAGTTTATGGGCGCCTGGATCGCCCAGTACGGCGAATGGATCTATCTGGTGCTGTTTTTGATCGTGTTCGGGGAAACCGGGCTGGTGGTGCTGCCGTTTCTGCCTGGCGATTCGCTGTTGTTCATCGCGGGCGCGGTGGGCGCCAATGGCGCGCTCGATCCTGTGCTGCTGGCTTTTCTGCTTATCGTGGCGGCGGCTCTGGGCAACACGGTCAATTATTCAATCGGGTGCTATCTGGGCCCACGCGTGTTTACCAGCCATTTCAGGTTTCTGGACCAGGCCGCCCTGATGAAAACGCATGCGTTCTATGAAAAACATGGCGGCAAGACCATCGTCCTGTCGCGCTTCGTGCCGATCTTCCGCACGTTCGCGCCCTTCGTGGCGGGCGTGGGCAGCATGAACATACTGCGGTTCCAGTTGTTCAATATCACCGGGGCCGTGCTGTGGGTGGGCGGCCTGGTTACGCTGGGCTATTTCTTCGGCAATGTCCCCATCATCAAGGAACACCTGAGCACCATTGCTTTATTGGGCGTTAGCGCCGCCATCGTGCCCGTGGCGCTGGGCGGCTTGTGGAAGCTGTTCCGAAAAGCCCGGCAGGCCTGATCGGCCGCCGGTTTGGCGTTCGCCGGCTCTGGGGCCTTGAGGCCGTTGCGCCGGCGCCGCGAGATGGCTCAGGCCTTGCGCGCCAGGGCCGGGCCGGCGGCAAAATAATCGTTGATGCCGCTTAGCATGGCCTTGGCGATGCGATCCTGATGCGCGGGGCTGCGTAGCAGGCGTTCTTCTTCCGGATTGCTGATGAATGCCGTTTCCACCAGTATGGAAGGGATGTCCGGAGCCTTGAGAACGGCGAACCCGGCGCGCTCCACGCTATTCTTGTGCAGCCGGTTGATCTTGCCGATTTCAGTCAGAACGCGATTCCCCACCCGCATGGAGTCGTTGATTTGCGCGGCGGTGGAAAGATCCAGCAGAACCTGCGCCACCTGCTTGTTATGCGATCCCAGGTTGACGCCGCCGATCAGGTCGGCGTCGTTCTCGCGCTTGGCCATCCAGCGCGCGGCGGCGCTGGTGGCGCCATGCTGCGACAGCGCGAATACGGACGATCCGCGCGCGCTGGGCTTGATCCAGGCGTCGGCGTGTATCGACACGAACAGGTCGGCCTTGACGCGGCGCGCCTTCTGCACCCGAACGTGCAGCGGCACGAAGTAATCGTTGTCGCGGGTCAGGTAGGCGCGCATATTGGGCTGGGCGTCGATCAGCTTCTTCAGCCGCCGTCCGATGCTCAGCACGATGTCTTTCTCGTGCGTGCCGCCGCGGCCGGTGGCGCCGGGATCCTCGCCGCCATGGCCGGGATCCAGGGCGATGAGGATGGGGCGGTCGACCCCGGGAGTCGAGGCAATGGGCGGAAGCGCGTCGGGCTCGTCCGGTTTCTTGGCGGCGATGGGTGGAAGCTTCTGCCCCTGCACGGAAGGAATCGGCGCCTGGTCGGGTGAGTTCTGCGCCAGTTTTTCAAGCACGTCGGCCAGCGGGTCGTTGTCGGCGTTGCCGTTCATGATGGCAAGCAGGGGATCCTGGGCGACCTTGGGGTACAGGTCCAGGACCAGGCGGTATTTATAGTTGCCAATGGGCTTCAGGGTGAAGACCTGGGGGGCCACAGCCTGTTTCAGGTCGAACACCAGGCGGATGACGTCGGGGCGGTTCTGCGCCACGCGCACCGAGGCGATGTACGGATCGTTGGGCTTGACCTTGGATATCAGGTCGTTGATGGTCTGGTTCATGGTCAGGCCGTTGATGTCCAGAACCAGGCGATTGGGGTTTTCGAGCGTGAAGTGTTCGGTTTTCAGCTCGCTGTCCAGCTCCAGGGTGACCCGCGTGTATTCGTCGGCCGGCCAGGTGCGCACGGCCAGTATCGTGCCGGCGTGGGCAAGGCTGGGAATGACCGGCAGGATGAACAGGGTGGTGGCGCTGGCGATCAGGCGTCGTCGGGAGACCCCCTTCGGGGAGATTCCTGTGGGGGAAGCTCGAGTGATGTCAGCCATGATGTTCCTTTGTCGCTATAGGCGGTTAAGTGCGCTTGTCGTCCGTTGCCGGCGTAGTCAAGGCGTATTTCCAGATCGGGAATGGGCAATGTGTTCCCCGCCTGTTCAGGCCATTCGATGAGAATGACGGCCTCTTTTTGCAAGATATCTCTAAACCCGGCGTCCAGCCATTCTTTGGGGTCGCTAAGCCTATAAAAATCAAGATGATAGAAGTATAAGTTAGAAAGTTTATAGGTTTCAAGTAGGGCGTAGCTCGGACTTTTGATTTTTCCGGTGATTCCGCAGGCCCGCAGCAGCGCGCGAACGAGGCTGGTTTTGCCCGCGCCAAGCTCGCCTTTCAGGTGGATACGGCCTCCTGGCGATCGTCCCTGGAAGGCGGGATGCACGCCGCAAAGCATGGGGGCAAGCTGCCTGGCCAGCGCGGCGGTTTGTTCTTCATCGGCCAAATATAGGTCAATTTCTTTTAAGATGTTTTTATCGGGCATGATTTTGACTGGTTTCTGAGGTGTGTGGCCAATTGGGCGAAAGGCGGCAGGCCTTCGCGGCCGGCGCCATGCCGGTTGCCCTGTCCATCCTCCGCTCGCTTTTTTCCGCCAAGGTGGAAAAGGCGATTGAGAAGAGGGATGGGGACGGCGCTAAATAACAACAGTATTTTTGTAACCTCTATTTTTGTAACCTCGAAGAGACGGGTATTGGCGGGTTCCGCGCGGCGGGTACGGCGAACGCCGCGGCGGGCAAGGGCGCAATGGCGGGAGCCCGCGGCCGGTTCGATGGGCCAGTTCGAGATTATATGAGGTCGCAGGCGAATGCCTGCGCGGGCGCGGCGGGTGCGTATCGGCCGGTTTGGCGGCGGCCGGGGCGTGGGGTTTGGGGACGGCATCGGGTATGCCCGCAAGTCCTGATAAAATACCCGGCTTACGTCTCCGTAGTTAAATGGATATAACTTTCCCCTCCTAAGGGAAGATTACAGGTTCGATTCCTGTCGGAGACGCCAGACACGAACGGAAGCGCTTCGTATGCCGTCGAACATTCCGCATAGCGATTCGGCCGGCCGGGATCCCCGGGCAGGCCGCGTGGGCTCCGGCGAAGGCCGGCACGCGGTGCTGGTCTGGGATCTGCCGTTGCGGGTCTTTCATTGGCTGCTGGCCGTTCTGGTCGCCGCCGCGTATTTCACCTGGCGGTTCAACTGGATGGCATGGCATGCCTGGTGCGGCCAGGCGGTGCTCGCGCTGGTGCTGTTTCGCCTGGTGTGGGGAGTGGTGGGCAGCGATACCGCCCGGTTCAGCCGCTTCCTGGCGGCGCCCAGCGCGGCGATTCGCCATTTGGCGCGCGTGTTTCGCCGCGAACCCGATACGCAGTGCGGCCACAACCCCGCCGGGGGCTGGATGGTGCTGCTGTTGCTGCTGCTTTTGCTGGGGCAGTCGCTTAGCGGGGTCATCGTCAATAACGATGTCGCCAACGACGGTCCGCTCACTGCATGGATGCCCGCCTGGGTGGCCAATCTGCTTACCGATATGCATGGGTATTTATGGGATGCGCTGCTGGCCGCCATTGTGCTGCACTTGCTGGCCATTGGCCTGTATGCGGCTTTGAAGGGGCAGAACCTTGTGCTGCCCATGGTTACAGGCGTGAAATCATTGCCCGCGAGTCAACCGCAACCCCGTATTGCCGGGATTGCGGCTGCGTTTCTGGTGTTTTGCCTGAGTGTCGGGGCTGCCGCGCTGATTGCCGGCCTTGCCTGAGCCGAATTAGTGTTTCGGCGGGACGACCTGGCCCCGGATTTCGCCGCTCGGATGGCTTTTGGTATGGATGTTCACATACCATTGGCCAGCTTCGAATTGCTTGTCCTGTTCTGCGGTCAGGGTGGCGTGCCCGGTAATGGGGCTGGATACGGCATCGCCGCGCTTGCTCAGCCAGACCTGGACGCCTGCATTGGCCCCCGCCGCGGCCGGCCCGTGAAAGTGGGCCATGGTGGCCGGGCTCGAAAGACCGTCGAACGAAATCGACCAGGTTACGTCTTTGGTGGCCGGATCGTAGGTAATGTCGGCCTTGCCGCTGCCCGCCGTTTGCACCGGCGGTACCTGCTGAGCGCCGGTGAGAGGGACGCTGAATGATACCGGGGCGGCCATGGCCGCCGAAGCCAGGCCCAGCCATGCCGCCGAAGCGATGGCCGCCAAGCCGCCGCGCGTTACGAGATTCCTCATGTCAAGCTCCTTGTGCGTGAACCGATGGGAGAGGGTCTTCGTATGGTACTCCCTGGCGCCGGCCAAAGGTGGATACAAACGTTGCACGGCTTTACGGAATCCATCCCCGGCTATGGCCGCATCGCTTAGTGACAGTCGGGAACCGTCTGGTCCAGGTAGACCTCGAAGGCTATGTCGCGCACCCGCTTTTTATTCAGGGTGGCCAAGTAATGGCTGGATCGCCATTCTCCGGCCAGTTTTTGGACGGCGGCCAATAATTCGGGATTGCCCTCGGGCACGAGGAAGTTCAGCGCCGCACCGGATTGCGGCGGAGGCGGGAGTTTGGCCGAGAACTTCTTCCACTCGGGCAGCTTGAGCAGTTCGTCGAGCATGAACTTGTCGTGCACTGCGGCGTCGCAGCCGCCGGTGCGCAGCGCCAGCAGGGAGTCCGCCGGCGCCCTGAATACTTTCTCTATGGCCCCGTAGCGGGCGGCGATGAGGCCTGTGTACAGACCGCCCTCGGAGAGGCACACGGTGCGTCCCTTGAGTTGATCCCATGACTTGATGTCGGTGTCGCTGCGCATGATGGCCATGGGCTGCGAGGCATAGCCGGTGGGGACGGCCTGCATCGACGCCGGGACGGCGGCGCCGGGGGCCAGGCTGCGCAGCATGGCGTCGGCCTGCGGCGCGGATGCGCTTGATGGACCGCTCGCGCCATTGGCCGGGCCGGCCGCGGCAGCCCCGAAGATGCTGATTTCCGTATTGTCGGGAAGCGAGTGCAGGCTTGTGTGCACCTTGCCTGCAAGCGCTTCGGCCAGGTCGGTGTCCGGCGCCTCGGCCGTGCGAACCTTGGAGCCGGGCACGAACGGCGGCACCACGTAGTGCATGGCGACTGTCAGCGTTTGCGGGCCGGCGCCGGCCTTTGGTGCGGCATGTGCGGCCGAGCCGTCCATGGCCAGACCGCAAGCCGCTGTCGCCAGGGCCGCTGCCAAGTGCGCCGGAAGCCGGCGCCCATGCGAAAAAGACGTTTTCATGATTACACGTACTGATAGCGCAGAAGACGGCGTTTCAGGTTCTCCAGGATGGCCTGGTCGATAAGGGTGGCCAGGATTGCAATGGTGAGTATGTTCGACATGACGCCCACCATGTCGGCGGTCTCGCCCGCGTAGGCCAGGGTGCGGCCCAGGCCCTGGCCGAAGCCGATCAGCATTTCGGCGGAGATCAGGGCGCGCCAGGCATTGCCGAAGGCAAGCTGGGCGCCCGTGATGAGCTCGGGCATGACGGCCGGCAGGTACACCCGCTTGAGCATGGCCCAGCGGCTGGCGCCCATGACCTTGGCGGCGGCCACGTGCACGTTCAACACGCTTTCCGTGGCGTTCATGACGGACAGCGCCGCGGGAAAGAACGCCGACAGGGCGATGACGACGATGATGGGCAGGTTGCCGAAGCCCATGACGATCAGGAACAGCGGCACCCACGCGATGGACGGAATGGACTGCAGGATGATGATGGCCGACTTGAGCACTTCGCGGAAGAAGAACAGAATGCCGCCGGCCAGGCCAAAGCCCACGCCGAACAGCAGGGCGGCGACATAGCCGGTGCCCAGGCGCGTCAAGCTGCCCGACAGGGCTTCGCGAAACGGCGCCGACTGTATGTCGGCCCACAGGCGCACAATGACCGTGGGAACGTCCGGCATCAGAAAATCGGGCAGGGACCAGGCCGCTGCCTGCCATAGCAGCAAGATGAAAAGAACCGCCACGATCATGGCGAGTTTTTTTCGGTAGCCGGTAAGTCGGGTTTGTGTACTCATGTAAGCGTTCAAAATGCAGGATGGCCGGCATGGCCGACCATCCTGGGGGTTGATGACGTTGTGGCGCCGCGCTTTGCACGGCCCCTCGCGCCGGCCCTCATGGCCAGCCAAGGTTGGATTTTATAGCTTGCGCGCCTTTTGCCAATCGAGGTCGATGATCTTCTTTACATCGAAGGGCTTGCCGTCGCGGGTCTTGAGCGAACCCTGGGCTTGCATGATGTCGGCGATTTCCTGCATGCGGGCCACTTCTTTGGAAGTCAGGGCGGCATTGAATGTCTGGCTCTTGATGGCTTCGGCGATGACCTGCTCGCGGGGCATCTCGCCATGCTTGAGGGTCTTGAGCTTGGGCTCGGCAATGAAGTACGGGGCGATCAGCTTGGCGGCTTCATCGGGTTTTTTCTGCAGCAGATCGATGGCTTCGCGCTGTGCGTCCAGGGATTTCCAGACATCGTCCTTGCGGTTTTGCAGGGTCTTGCCCGAGGTGATCACCACCATGCAGGGGAAGGGCCATACTTCGCCGATTTCATAGATTTGCTTGACCGGCGCGATGAGCTGGGCAATGCTGGCCTGGGGCTCGAACAGGAAGGCGGCGTCCACGCGCTTGCCGACCAGCGACTGCACGGCGACTTGCGGGCTGACGCCCATGATGGTCAGGTCGTCGGCCGTCAGGCCGGCGTTTTTCAGGACGACGCCCTTGAGGACGGTGTCGGCAGTGCTGCCTTCTTTTTGCGAGGCCAGGGTATGGCCTTTCAGGTCGGCAACCTTGTTGATGCCCGAGTCGTCGCGCACGACCAGGGCGTGGAAACCCTGTTGCGCGCCGCTTACGACTTTAAGGTCGGCCCCCTTGGAGGACCAGGAAGCTGCGTTGGTGAACCCCAGCACGCCGGTGTCGAGCTGGCCGCCCACGATGGCCTTGATGAGGTCGGTGCCCGATTTGAACTCGACCAGTTCGACATCCAGGCCTTGTTTTTTGTAGAAACCGCCTTCGTAGGCGGCGATCGCCTGGGCGTCGTCCATGACGCGCAGATAGCCGACCTTGAACTTGTCGGCGGCCGCGGCCTGGCCCGCCATGGCAAAGGCGGCGACGACGAAGGGGATCAATAAACGGGCGAATTTCATGCTTCGATTTCCTCTAGTAACGCGGTTTCATCTAATTCGACATGGATTCCGAGCAGGCTCAGAATCTCGCGGCGCATGGCGGCGAACTCGGACAGGTCGTGAGTTTTTTCGTGGTGCGCCAGATTGAACTCTTTAAGCACGGTGGCCGGCCGCGAGCTGAACACCAGGATGCGGTCGGCCAGGAACAAGGCCTCGTCCACGTCGTGGGTAACCAGCAGAACCGTGGGTCCGGCCTCGCGGATGAGCTGGCGCAGCGCGTCTTGCAGCGTCATGCGGGTCAGGGCGTCCAGCGCACCGAAGGGTTCGTCCAGCAGCAGGGTTTTGGGGTGTGAAATAAACGCCCTGGCCAGGGCCGCGCGCTGGCGCATGCCGCCCGATATCTGATGCGGGTAATAGTCCTCGAAGCCCTTCAGGTTGACTTTTTCGAGCCAGCCGCGTGCTTCGTGCTGCGCCTGCTGCTTGTCGACCTTTTGGAATTCCAGCGCCAGGGCGACGTTCTGCACGAGGGTGAGCCAGGGATAAAGCGCGTTCTCCTGGAACATGAGGGTGCGTTCGGGATCGGGGCCGTGGACCGGCTTGCCGTCGACCAGAAACTCGCCCTTGCTGGGCTTTTCCAGGCCCGCGGCGATGTGCAGCAGCGTGGATTTGCCGCAGCCCGAAGGGCCCACCAGGGCGACGAGCTCGCCATCCTGGATTTCCCGGCTGAAGTTCTGGATGACCTGGAGTCCGGCGAAGTTTTTTTCTATATTCTTGAAAGACAGCTTCATGGGGAGTTGATTTACAAAAAAGTTATATCAAACTGTACGGCAGCGCAAAATACCCAACAAGAATTTTTATCTTCTTTGTTTATTCCTTCTTGTTATATACAAAAAAGCATGGCGAATTTGCACGGGATGTCGTGAAAAGCCCCGTTTGGTGCTGGGATTGGAATGCAGGCGTGCGCTGCATTTTTGCAACGCCAAACAGGACACTAGCCCGGACGGATGATGTTTACGCTGGTTTTGCCGGGCCGGCGGCGTGTTGGGAATGGCGGGCAAGCAGTGCGAACAGCTGGCTTTTGAAGCTGATGCCCAGCCGCGCGAAAGCGCGGTTGCGGTAGGTAATGACAGTGGGGCGGCCCAGCCCCATGTCGGCGGCGATGCCGTCGTAGGTCATGCCTTGCAGCAGGCGTTCACAGACATCCAGTTCGCGCGGGCTCATGCCGGTGTTTTCCAGGAAGCGCCGGCTTGCCCTTGTGGCCGACCCTGTCGCAGCGGCATCTTCGTGGCCCGGGCCGGGGTCGCCCGCGCTTAGATCCAGGTGGCGTTCGATGCCGGTGAACAAAATCGGCGCGAGGTTTTCGAACCGGCCCAGATGGCGGTCGGTGTAGCTGGGCTGGTCTTCATGGGTGTAAAGATTGACGCTGGTGACCGACCCGTCGGGCTCGTTGCGCGATATGGACAGGCGCTCGCAGAGACGGTTGCGGGTGTAGATCATTTCGCGGTGCCGGGGATTCTTGAATTCGTCCGCGCGCAGGTGCTGCAGCATGAGCCGGTCGTGCTGGCGGCTGGCGCGCACGGTCTCGAACGAACGGTCTTCCAGGTAGATTTGATTTTTATAGGCCTGGAAGCATTTAAGGGTGATGTCGGGCCGCTGGAAACTGTGCGAAAGCAGCAGAATCGGAGGCTGGTCGGCCCAGGTGCGATAGACGCTCCAGGAACCTACCGGCAGCAGGTGGTTGATTTGCGCCAGCATGGCATCGTTGAAGGAGTTTTGCCCGATCTGGGCGAGCAGCTCGATGGCGCATTGCTGGATGTCGGGTTGCGCGGCGCAGCCGGCTTGCCAGGTTCTCATTGCTTGTCTCCGGTCGAACCATGTCCTTCTTTTGGATGACACGTTTGTGCCGATGTGCTTGCTACCATCGAAACCCAGTGCTGGCGGGCTGTCCGCCAGACACGATTCGACAATTATAAGTTCTGGAGACAAAAATGAAATTGCCGCAAAAATTGCGCTGCCCGGTGCTGGTGCTGGCGTTTTTCCTGGCATTGCCCCTGACGGCCAGCGCCGACATCAATGTCGGCGTCATCTTGTCGTTGACCGGGCCGGGCGCCTCGCTGGGCCAGCCCGAGCAAAATGCCGTCAAGCTGTGGCCGGCCAGCATAGCCGGCGAAAAACTCAACGTGACGGTGCTCAACGACGGCACGGACGTCAGCAATGCCTCCAAGGCGGCCTCGAAGCTCATCGCGGAAAACAACGTCGACATCATCATCGGTTCCAGCCTGACGCCTCCGAGCCTGGCCATTACCGAGGTGGCGGCGCAGTCCGGAACCCCCGTCATTTCGCTGGGCGGCGGCAGCGCCATTGTCGAACCGCAGGAGGGCAACAAGAAATGGGCCTTCAAGGTCAGCGCGCCCGAGAAATACGCGGTCCGGCTCATCCTGCAGCATATGCAAAAACACAAGGTCGCCAAGGCCGGGCTTATTTCCATTACCACAGCCTATGGCGAAGGCTTCGTCAAGACCTTCGAGCAGATGGCGCCTTCGTACGGTGTGAAGACCACCAGCGTCGAGCGCTACAACCAGACCGACCAGAGCGTCATCGCGCAGATCAGCAAGCTGGTCGTGCAGAAGCCCGATGCGGTATTCATCATCAGCGCGGGGACGCCCGGCGCCCTGCCGCAAATCGAGCTCAAGAAACGTGGCTACAAAGGGCTGGTGTACCAGACGCAGGGCGTGGCCAACAACGATTTCCTGCGCGTGGGCGGCAAGGACGTAAATGGAGCGTACATTGCGCTTTCGCCCTTGATGGTGGCGTCGCAGCTGGATGCGTCCAACCCCATACGCGAGCGGGCCATGGCCTTCAACAAGCTGTTCGAAGAGTATAACGGCCCCGGCAGCGCCTCGATTTTCGCCGCTTCGGCCTGGGACGCCATGCTTATCCTGGAACATGCCGCGCCGCAGGCCCTGAAAAAGGCTAAGCCCGGCACCCCCGAGTTTCGCGCCGCGCTGCGCGGCGCCATCGAGAACAGCCGCGATGTCGTGACCTCGACCGCCGTGTACAACTTCAGCGACAAGGATCACAACGGGGTCGACGAGCGCTCGCAGGTCATCGCCCACATAGAAGACGGCAAGTGGGTGTATGTGAAGTGAACGGCGCGCGAAGGCGGGCGCGGGCGGCCATCCGGCGGTCCGCGCCTTGCGGGTGTTCAAGGAATTGTCTCGAGGAGTTGCAGTGGGCGTAGCAAATGACAAGGCGATCTGGCAGGCCGAAACCGAAGGCGTGGAACTGCTGAACCTGACCATAGGCGATATGTTCGATCGGGTGGCGCAGGCCGTGCCGGATCGGGAAGCGGTGGTGTATGACTATCCTGAACTGGACATGGCGCTGCGTCTGGATTACCGCGCCTTCCAGGCGGAGGTGAACCGGCTGGCCAAGGGTGTGATGGCTCTTGGCATCCAGGCTGGCGACAAAGTGGCGGTGCTGGCGCCGAACATTCCAGAATGGCTGCTGCTTGAAATGGCCCTGGCCAAGGCCGGCGCGGTGCTGGTAACCGTAAATACGGGATATCGCGCGGCCGAGCTGGAGTATTTGTTGCGCAATGGCGACATACATACTTTGTTCACGGTGCCCGAGTATCGCAACAATTCGTTCATCGACGCGCTGCATGGCCTGCTGCCCGAATTGAAGCAATGCCGCGACCCGCGCCTCGATCTATTGCAGGCCGAAGCCCTGCCGTGTCTGCGCCGCGTCGTGCTCATGCGCGCCAAAGCCCCGCAGCCGGGCTGCCTGCCGTTCGACGAGGCGCTTGCCATGGGCGATGCGATCGGCGATGAGCAGCTCCGGGCGCGCCAGGCGGCGGTCAGGCCCGGGGACGTCGTACAGATCCAGTACACCAGCGGCACCACGGGCCATCCCAAAGGCGTCATGCTTACCCACCACAGCACCTTGAACAACGCCTATCTGACGGCGCGCAGGGCGGGGCTGGCCGATGGCGAACGGTTCCTGGCCTGCATGCCGCTGTTTCATACGGCGGGTTGCGTGGTGAACGTGCTGAGCACGCTGCTGAATCGCGGCACCCTGATCATGGGGGTGTACTTCGATGCGCGCAAGATGCTGGAACTGATCGATGCCGAGAAGCCGTCCATCATCAATATGGTGCCCACCATGCTCATCGCCATGCTGGCCGATACGCTTTTCCAGCAAGGCCGGTTCAATACCCGCAGCATCACCAAGATGCTGACCGGGGGCACGTCGATTCCGGTGGTGCTGATCGAAGATGTGCAGCGGCGCATCGGCGGCAATCCCATGATCGTCCTGGGCCTGACCGAGACCAGCCCCATCGTGTGCCAGACCTTGCCCGACGACAGCTTCGAGCTCAAGTCGGCGACCGTCGGCCAGCCCCTGCCGCATACCAGCGTCAAGGTGGTCGATCAGGCCACGGGCGAGATCGCGGGTTTCAACCGGCCGGGCGAGCTGATGGTCAAGGGCTACCTCGTCATGCAGGGCTATTATCAAATGCCGGACAAGACGGCGGAAACCATTGATGCCGAAGGCTGGCTGCACACCGGCGACCTGGGAATGATGGATGAGCGCGGCTATGTGCGGGTGATCGGCCGTCTCAAGGACATGATCATTCGTGGTGGCGAAAACATCTATCCCGTCGAGATCGAGGAGTTCCTGCTGGGCCACGAGGCGGTGGAGCAGGCCGCGGTGGTGGCCGTGCCCGATGACTATATGGGCGAGGAGGCGGCCGCGGTGCTGCGCCTGGTCGACGGCGCCAGCCTGGACGAAGACGCGTTGCGCCAATATTGCCGCGCTCGCATCAGCCGCCACAAGGTGCCCAAGTATTTTCTTTTCGTCGACGAGTTTCCTTTGACGGCCAGCGGGAAATTCCGCAAAAATGTCTTGCGCGGCATGGCGTTGACGATGCTGGGTTTGCAGAAAAAGGAGGACTGCTGATGGCTGGCGAAAACCCGGAACGGAAAGACCCGGTGCTTCTTTACGAGAAGACTGGGCACGTTGCGCAGGTCACGTTCAACAGGCCGGAGGCCCGGAATGCGTTGAGCCCCGAATTGCTGTGCCGCTTTGCCGATGCGCTGCTCGATTTCCAGGCCGACGAGGCGATGCGGGTGCTGATCATCACGGGGGCGGGCGCGCAGGCATTTTGCGCCGGCGGCGACCTGGGCCTGACCCTGCCGCTGCTGACCGGCGACCGCAAGCCGCAAACCGAATGGGATCACCGCCTGCTGGACGATCCCGGTGTATTGGCGGCAACCACCTTGCGCGACTTTCCCTTGTACAAGCCCGTGATTGCCGCCGTCAACGGCATTTGCGTGGCGGCTGGCGCCGAGCTGCTGCTCGCCACCGATATCCGTGTGGTCTCGGACGAGGCGCGCTTTGCCTGGCCCGAAGTGCAGCGCGGCCTGATCCCCTTTGCGGGCTCCCTGGCCCGCCTTCCCAGGCAGCTTTCGCACTGCCAGGCCATGGAGCTGTTGCTGACCGGCTCGGCGATCGACGCGCAAAAGGCGCTGCAGTGGGGGCTGGTGAACTATGCCGTGCCCGGCCCCGAGGTCCTGCCCCTTGCCCGCAAACTGGCCCAGGGCCTGGCGGCCAATGCGCCGGTGGCTCTGGCCGAGATAAAGAAAACCGCCGTGCAGTCGGCGGGTTTGCCGCTATCCGAGGCCTTTGCCCTGGAAGACGCCAGCTATCATCGCGTCATGGCGACCGAAGACGCCAGGGAAGGCCCCAGGGCGTTCATCGAAAAGCGCTCCGCCGTGTACAAGGGCAGGTAACGATTCATGCAAACGTGCAGAAGGCAAAGGCCGGCGGCGGTTTGCGCGGGATACCAGGGCGGCGGGCGGCTGCTGTCCATATTGAAATATTGAAGGAAGGCAAGGATTCATGTTGAACCTGGATGGAAAGGTGGCCGTCGTGACCGGCGGCGGCAGGGGGTTGGGGCTGGCGGTTTCCAGGGCTCTGGCCAAGGCGGGTGCGGCCGTCGTCGTCAACGATCTCGATGCCGATGTCGCGCAGCAGGCCGTGGACGCCATACTTGCCGAGGGCGGCAGGGCGGTGGCCCAGGCCGCCGCCATCGGTTCGTCGCAGGCAGCCCAGCTTTGCGTCGACGCGGCGGTGGAGCAGTTCGGCCGCCTGGACATCATGTGCGCCAATGCCGGCATATTGCGCGACAAGGTCCTGTGGAACATGACCGACGACGATTTCGACCAGGTGGTCGAAACGCATTTGCGCGGCACGTTTACCTGCGCCCGCGCCGCCGTGCGGCGATTCCGCGAGCAGGGCGATGGCGGCCGCCTGTTGCTGGTTTCTTCGCTGGCGGGGCAGCGCGGCAATTTTGGGCAAACCAATTACGCGGCGGCCAAGGCCGGCATTGCCGCCATGGCGCGCACCTGGGCGCTGGAGTGCGCCCGCTTCGGTGTTACGGTCAATGCGGTGCTGCCCACGGCCCTGACGCAAATGGTGGCAACCATTCCCTTCATGCAGCCCTACGTGAAGCTCGTCGAGCAGGGGCGTGATCTGCCGCCCGAAGTGCGCCTGGGCATGGGAATGGGGCAACCCGAAGACGTGGCGCCGCTGTTCGTGTTCCTGGCGTCGCAGGCGGCCCGGGAAATCACCGGCCAATGCATCGGCCTGGGCGGCGGCAAGCTGGCTTTATGGAGCCATCCCCAGGAGATCCGCACCGCCTACAGCGATTCGGGCTGGACGGCCGAAAAAATCGCGCAGCTCTGGTCCAGCTCGGTGGGGCAGGAGCTCGAGTCGTTCGGCATCCCGCCCATCGCGCCGCCGCAGCCTGAAAGCAACTAGTTCTTGTCCAGGCTTACGTCCACGGGTTTGGCGCCAAGCAGCTTGGTCAAGACCGACGGGGCAAGGCTGATCAGGTAGCCGCGCCTTCCTCCGTTCAGGTAAATGACTGGGTAGTCCAGCAGCGAGGCCTGTACCCATACCGGCATTTTCTTGCGCGTGGCGAACGGCGATGTGCCGCCCACCTGGTAGCCTGAATTCTTCTGCGCGGTTTCGGGCGTGCAGGGGCCGACTTTCTTGGCGCCGATCTGGCGCGCCAGATTCTTGGTGGAGACTTCGCAATCGCCGTGCATGAGGATGATGAGCGGATGGCCGCGCTCGTCTTCCATGATCAGCGTCTTGGCGACCTGGTGCGGATCCACACCCAGTTGCCGCGCCGATTCGAGCGCCCCGCCATGTTCCACGTAGTCGTAGGGGTGTTCGTCGAAGGCGACGCGCTGGCGCTTGAGCCATTGCGTGGCAGGTGTTTCCGAAACGTGTTTGTCTTTTGGCATCGTTTACCCGCGGGGGTGGTGCATGGCGTGCAGGGCTTTCAGCCTTTCGCGCGCAACGTGAGTATAGATCTGCGTGGTCGATATGTCCGCGTGGCCCAGCAGCATTTGCACGACGCGCAGGTCGGCGCCGTGGTTCAGCAGATGGGTGGCGAAGGCATGGCGCAAGACGTGGGGCGACAGCGGCGTATGGATGTCGGCCTGCGCGGCGTATTTCTTGATGATGTACCAGAACGCCTGGCGGGTCATGGGCGCGGCGCGGGCCGTGACGAACAGGGCGTCACAGCGTCGCGCGCCCAGCAGCGCCACGCGGGACTGCGCCATGTACCGGTCTATCCAGTGGGCCGCTTCGGCGCCCAGCGGCACCAGCCTGTCCTTGCCGCCCTTGCCCATGTTGACGCGCACCACCCCTTCGTTCAGGTTCACGTCCAAGGCGTTCAGGCCCACTAGTTCGCTGACCCGCAGGCCGGTGGCGTAAAGAGTTTCCAGCATGGTCCGGTCGCGCTGGCCCAGCACGGTTTCGTGGTCGGGCGCCTGCATCAGGGCATCGACCTGGTCCTCCGACAGCGTCTTGGGAAAACGGGCGGGCTGCTTGGCGGTGTGCAGGGTCAGGCAAGGGTCCTCGATCACGCGGCCCTGGCGCAACGCCCATAGGTAATAGCGTTTTAGCGCCGCCAGGCGCCGGTTGGCCGTCGAGGCCTTGGTGCCCGCGTGCCGGGCGACGAACCAGTCCTGGATGTCGGCGGCCTGCGCCTGGTCGATATCTTTCGAGGTCTTGGCGGCCAGCCATTTCGAGAACGCCGACAGATCGCGCCGGTAGGCGGCCAGCGTGTTTTCAGCCAGGCCGTCCTCGAGCCAGACGGCATCCAGAAAGGCATCGATGGAAGGGGAAGGGGCAAGCATGTGGCGGGCTTGGCGCAATGTGTCGGCAGTGATTCGGGAAAAGGCTTTGCGATGCCGGCTATTCTAATGATAACGTTTCCGGTGCGCATCGGGTTCGGGCATGGTTTTTTTTAGCACGCCGCGAGCCGATACGGGATTTTGCGCATCGATTCCTGGATGGATATGAATACGGAACTTGTACCGGTATCGCTCGACGAACTCGCCGGCCTGCCCAGCATGGCAACCCTGGTGCTGACGGTCAACAACCGCCATGCCCGGCGTATCGTGGCCGAACTTTCCAGCCGGCTCGATGCCGGGCGGCAAGTCATGGCGTTGCCCGACATCGTGCCCTTGTCGGCCTGGCTGCAGCAGGCCAGCGATCAGTTGTCCTTCGTTGCGGGCAGCAGCCTGGCTGCCCATACCGTCGATGCGTTCGGCGCGCGCTGCCTTTGGCAGCAGGTGGTTGCCGAGGCCGAATCCGATCATGTCCTGCTGGATACGGGCCAGGCCGCCCGGCTTGCGCAGGAAGCCGATCGCCTGGTGTCGGAATGGCGGCTGCAGGTGTCCCCCGAGCTGGAAACGGACGATTACCGGCGATTCAAGGTTTGGCGCGCCGCCTACCGGCAGCGCCTGCGGGATATGGACGCCGAGGACGGCGTGCTGGGCTTCGAACGGGTTTGCGATGCCATTGTCCAGGGTGAGCTGCGCTTCGACTTCCGGCATGTCGTGCTGGCGGGCTTCAATGAGTTTTCCCCGCGTCTTTCCAGCCTGATCGACGCTTTGCATGAACAGGGCGTTTCCATTGCCGCGCTGCGGGCCGACCAGCCGGCCGCGGACCAGATCGTGCGCGTCCAGGCCTCCGACCCCGACACCGAGTGGCGCATGGCCGCGCAATGGGCGCAGTCCAGCCTGCGGGCCGATCCGGACGGGCGTTTCGCGATTGTGGCGGCACGCCTGGAGGCCGACGTGGTCCTGGCGCATCGGGTGTTGCGCGAGGCGCTGCGCGCCGCGGAGCATGAACCCGCCATTTCCTACAACATTGCCGTGGCGCGCCCGCTGGCCGATTGGCCGGCGGCGCGCGCGGCGCTGGCCTGGCTCAGGGTGCTGCAGTCGTTTTGGCAGCGCGGCTACTGCGAGCCGTCGCTGGCCGGCGAGGCGCTGCTGGCGGGCGGCTGCGTGGCGCACGAGCAGGAGGCTGCGGGCCGCGCGGCCATCGATGCGCAATGGCGCAGGCGGGCGGTTCTAAGGGTTGCGAAACATGGCTTCGAGCAATGCCTGGAGCAGTGGGCGCCGCAACTGGCGCAGGCCTGGCGCGATTGCCTGGCATTGAACGAGGGCTGGCGCGACGTCCCGCTCGACACCTGGGTCGAGCGCCTGCGGTCCATACTGCAGCGACTGGGGTTTCCAGGCGAGGCCGCACTGGACAGCCACGCCTATCAAGCAGTCGAGGCCTTGGACCGCACGCTGGATCGCCTGGCGCGCCAGGCTTCGCTGTTGGGGCCGGTGGATTTCGGCCAGGCGGTGTCGCTGCTTGGCCGGCTGGCGCGTGAAACGCCGTTCCAGCCTCAACGCGATCCCTCGGCCCGCCTGGACGTTCAGGGTTTTCTGGAAGCCGAAGGCGGGCGCTGGGATGGTGTGTGGGTTCTGGGACTCACCGACGAGGTGCTGCCGGCGGCTCCCAAGCCTAATCCCCTGATTCCTCTGGCGGCGCTGCGCAAGGCCAATGCGCCGCGCGCCACGCCCGAGCGGGAACTGCAGTGGGCTCAGGCGCTGTACCGGGCGTTGTTGCGCACGGCGCCGCAAGTCTGGGTCAGCCACGCCCTGCATGAAGGCGAGCGCGAACTCCGGCCCAGCCCGTGCATTGAAGGCCTGCCGCCCGGCCAGGCTCCGGCGCTGCCTGAGCCCCTGTCGCGCTGCGCGCTGGAATCCATCCGGGACGAGCAGGGGCCGCCGCTGCTGCCGGGCACGCAGGTGCGCGGCGGTATTGCCGTCATCGATACCCAGGCGCGCAACCCCCTGTGGGCATTCGTGAAATACCGTCTGGGCGCCAGCGAATTGGCCGACTACGCGGTATTGTCGGATCAGAACACGCGTGGAATGTTCCTGCATGAAGCCATGGAATTCGCGTGGAGCAAGATCGAAGACCAGGAACTTCTGGCCGAATACCGGATCGACGGCCGCCTGGCGGAGCTCATCGCCCAGGCCGTCGATGGCGCCGCCGAATCGCATTTGAGCGACTACAGCGCGGCTCTGCGCGAGCTGGAAGCCGAGCGCGCCAGGCTGGTGCTGGAGGACTGGTTCGAGCTGGAGCTGGCGCGCCAGCCCTTTGCGGTCGATGGCGTCGAGCGCAGCTTCCAGTGGTCGCATGGCGCGCTCGAGCTGGCCTTGAGGCTGGATCGCATCGACAGGCTGCCCGATGGCCGGCTGGCGGTCATCGACTACAAGACAGGAGGAGGCAATATCGACCCCAAGTCCAACTGGATGCGGCAGCGGCCCATAGGCTTGCAACTGCCTTTCTATGCCTCGGTGCTGGCGCGCGAGGACGCCAGGGTCGGCGCCCTGGTGCTGGCGCGGCTGCATGCCCGCAAGGCCGAGGTCAAAGGCCTGGCCGATGGCGATTACGGCTTCGAAGGGCTGGCCAGCCTGGACGAGTGGCCCGAGTTCGCGGGGCTGTCCTGGGATAGGCTCATGGCGCAATGGCGTGCAACCATCGAAGGCCTGGCCCAGGAGTTCGTGGAAGGCGTGGCGCGGAACAGCAGTTTGCGCGCCGACGACATCAAGTATTGCGATGTCCGGCCGTTTTTGCGCCTGAACGAGGAGGCCGTCAATGACGACTAAGCAGCCCGGCGATATCACGGTTCGCCTTGCCGCCCTCGATCCCCGGCGATCCTTTCTCGTCCAGGCGCCGGCGGGGTCTGGAAAGACCGAACTGCTGACCGACAGGATCCTGGCGCTGCTGGCAACGGTCAATCGCCCCGAGGAAATCGTGGCGATTACCTTCACGCGCAAGGCCGCCTCGGAAATGCATGCTCGGGTGCTGGGCAAGCTGAAGGCTGGAACCCGGGACGAGCCGCCCGAAGAGCACAAGAAAAACAGTTGGAGGCTGGCGCGCCAGGCCATGCGGCGCAATGACGAGCTGGGGTGGAATCTGCTGGAGTATCCGGCCCGCCTCAGCATCCGCACCATCGACGCGTTCTGTTCGCACCTGGTGCGGGGCATGCCCTGGCTTAGCGCTCTGGGCGGCTTGCCGGCGGTGGCGGACAACGCCCGGGAGCACTACGAGGCGGCGGCCAAGGCAACCCTGGCCATGATCGACGACGTCGAGGCCGTGCGCATTCTTGTTGCGCACCTCGACGTCGATACGGGCGCGGCCGAAGAACTGATCGCCGACATGCTGGCCAGCCGCGATCAATGGCTGCCGCTGCTGGCCGACAGCGACGACGTCGATCAACTTCAGCATAATCTGCAACAGGCTGTGCAGGAAGACCTGCAGCGGCTGGAGCAATCCATGCCCGCGGGGTGGGCGTCCAGCCTGGCGCCGCATGTCTCGCGCGCGGCCTCGGCCTTGCAGCAAAGCGACGAGCCGTTCGACCTTTCCCCCTTGCTGGACTGGGCGGGCGAGCCCTTCGGTACAGAGCGCGGCGACATGGCGCGATGGCGCGCATTGGCCAAAGTCCTGCTGACGGCTGCCGGCGGTTTACGCCGCACCGTCACCAAGAAGCAGGGCTTCGAGGCCAAGACGGCCCATAAGGACGCCTTTGTTCAATGGCTGCAGGCTTTCGAGGGCGGCGAACCGTGGGTCGCGGCCTTGGCCGAGGTGCGCTACATACCGGAAGGCGGTTATCAGGCCGACCAGATCGCCACCCTGCATGCCCTCATCCAGGTGCTGTGGCTGGCGTCGGCGCAGCTGGGCCTGCGCTTTGCCGAGGCGGGCGAGGTGGATTTCATCGAAATCGCCCAGCGCGCGGTCATGGCCCTGGGCCAGGCCGACGATCCCAGCGAATTGCTGCTCAGCCTGGATGCCTCCATCCGGCATTTGCTGGTGGACGAGTTCCAGGACACCAGCCAATCGCAGATCGACCTGCTCAAGCGCCTGACCTCGGGATGGCAGCCGGACGACGGCCGCACCCTGTTCCTGGTGGGCGACCCCATGCAGTCCATCTATCGTTTCCGCAAGGCCGAGGTGGGCTGGTTCCTGAAGGTGCAAAAAGAAGGCCTGGGCGAAGTGCCGCTGCAGGCGCTTTCCCTCACGACCAACTTCCGTTCGCAGGCCAGCGTCGTCGATTGGGTCAACCGGGTTTTCGCGCCGCTGTTTCCGCAGGAAGAAAACCTTGCCATGGGCGCGATTCCTTATACGGAGTCGGTGCCGTTCAATGGGGCGCTCGATATGCCGGGGGTCGAGTTCCATCCCGTGTGGGTAAGCGCCGGACGCGACAGCGACACCGACGATGCGCCGGAGCGCAGCGAGGCGCTGGTGCTGGACCTGGCCAGGAAAGCGCTGGCGCGCAATCCCGAAAGCGAGCATCCGGTGGCCATCCTGGTGCGGGCGCGCTCGCATCTGCAGGAGGTGGTGCTGCGCATGACCCGCGAGAACATTCCGTGCCGCGCCGTGGAGCTGGTGTCGCTGGCTTCGCGCCAGGTCGTCGGCGATCTGGTGCAGTTGGCCCGTGCGTTGTCCCATCCCGCCGACCGCCTGGCATGGCTGTCGGTGCTGCGCTCGCCCTTGTGCGGCTTGCGGCTGCACAGCCTGCATGCCCTGTTCGGTTCCGGCCACCACCAGCCTGTGCCGGCGGTACTGTCGGGCTGGCTGGCGCGCGATGTCCAGGGCCAGCCAGGACTGGACGAGGCCGAGGCCCGGCGCCTGCGGCACGCGGCGGCCGTCCTGCTCGACCGGAGCAATGCCTCGGGCGCCGTCCCGTTTGCCGCCTGGCTGCAGCAGTGCTGGGAGCGTCTGGGCGGCGCCGCCGTCTACGCCAGCCCCGAAGATGCCGCGGATGCCGAAAGCCTGTTTCGCCTGGTCGAAAAACTGGCGCCCTACGGGGGCCTGAACCCGGTGGAGTTCGATGCGCAGATCGAGCGTTTATACGCCGCGCCCAAAAGCACGGGGCGTGCCGTCGAAGTCATGACCATCCACAAGTCCAAGGGCCTGCAATTCGATACCGTCATTCTCATGGGGCTGCATCGCAAGGGGCGGGGCGATGCCGCACCCCTGATGCGCATCGAGCAAAGCGAGGGCAGATTGCTGCTTGGACCCATCAAGCCGCGCATCGCCGACGAGGCCGATCCGGTCTCCGTCTATCTGGCCGAACGCGAGAAGAAGCGCGCCAGTCATGAAACGGATCGCTTGCTGTACGTGGCCGCCACTCGGGCGCGCGAGCAGCTTCATCTGGTCGGCGAGGTCGCCCTGGACAAGGACGGCGCCATCAGGACGCCCGCGTCGTCCAGCTTGCTGGGCCGGCTTTGGGAGCATATGGAACAGCCGGAGCCGCCGGGGCAGTCCGTCTCCGCCGATTCGGGGCCACGGCCCGATGTCCTGCCGGACGCCCCGCCGGGCAATTTGCTGCGCATGACGCAAGACAGCCTGCCGCCGCTCCGGCCCTTGCCGGAAGTGGCGCGGGGCGGCGCCTGGGAGTGGTCGGCGCCTTCGGGGTTCGAGGCGGTGGCCGGCACGGTGGCGCACGCTTGGCTGGAGCGCCTGGGGCGCGATGGCATCGACGCCTGGCCTGTCAGCCGCATCGAGGCCAGCGAGCCTGTGATACGCAAGCAGTTGAGCCGGGCCGGATTGAGCGGTTCCGCCCTGGACGAGGCAAGTTCGGCGGTGCGCGAGACCCTGGCGGCCACCCTGGCCAGCCCCAAGGGCCGGTGGCTGCTTGGGGCTGCCCGGGCGTATCGCGAGTGGTCGCTGCTCGATGCCAGCGGCCGGGTATCGGTGATCGACCTGGCCATCTCCGACGAAGCGGGTTGGCTGGTGGTGGACTATAAAACCGGGGTTCCGCGGGCGAACGAATCCGCGCCCGCCTTCGAGGCCAGGATGCGCGAACGCCATCAAGCGCAGATACAGCGGTATTGCGCGCACGTGCAGGCGCTCGACGGGCGTCCGGCGCGCGGCGCGCTGTATTTCCCCCGGGCCGGAGTCTGGGTGGATTGCTGACGGAGGGCGCAGCATTCACGGCCTGGCGCTGGTTGTCCGGCGCCGGTCGGGATTTTGCCGCGTTTGCCAAACAGAAGGCTGCAACTCCTGTTAAACTTTAGCTTGGCGGGCCCCTTCGCATGGTTCGGCGGTGAATCTGGTCAGGTCGGGAACGAAGCAGCCACAGCCGTGCAGAGCCAGTGCCGAAGTCAGGCTCGCCTCCTCTTTCCGGCGATTTGCCGCCGTCTCCCCAAGCCACATCGAATCCGGTAAACTTTTTGTTTGTCCAACGACTGCCTTGCGGCACGAGCTCCCACGCATGACATATCTGGTACTGGCGCGAAAATGGCGGCCCCGCTCATTCGACACCCTGATCGGGCAGGATCATGTGGTTCGAGCGCTGACGCACGCGCTTTCCTCGCAGCGCCTTCATCATGCCTGGCTGTTCACAGGCACGCGCGGCGTGGGCAAGACCACCTTGTCGCGCATTCTGGCCAAATCGCTTAATTGCGAGCAGGGCATCACACCCAGCCCCTGCGGCGTCTGCCGCGCCTGCACCGAAATCGATTCGGGGCGTTTTGTCGACTACATCGAACTCGACGCGGCCTCGAACCGGGGCGTGGACGAAATGACGCAGTTGCTCGAGCAGGCGGTGTATGCGCCCAGTTCGGGGCGTTTCAAGGTCTACATGATCGACGAAGTACACATGCTTACCGGGCATGCGTTCAACGCCATGCTCAAGACCCTGGAAGAGCCGCCGCCCCACGTCAAGTTCATCCTGGCCACGACCGACCCCCAAAAAATCCCGGTCACCGTGCTGTCGCGCTGCCTGCAGTTCAACCTCAAGCAGATGGCAGCCGACGCCATCGTCGGGCATTTGCAGATGGTGCTGGGCCAGGAGGACATCGCCTTCGAGACGCCGGCATTGCGGCTGATCGCGCAGGCGGCCTCGGGGTCGATGCGCGACGCCCTGTCGTTGACCGACCAGGCCATTGCCTACAGCGCGGGCCAGCTCACCACCGATGCCATCCAGGGCATGCTGGGCACCATCGATCAACGCTACCTGCTGCGCCTTTTGCAGGCGCTGGCCGATGGCAGCGCCTCTGAAGTGCTGGTGGTGGCCGACGAGCTGGCCACGCGCGGCTTGTCGTATTCGGGTGCGCTGGCCGATCTGGCGGTCTTGCTGTCGCGCGTGGCCATCGAGCAGCGCATCCCCGGCTCCGTGCCGGCCGACGACCCCATGGCCGAAGATATCGCGGCCCTGGCCCAGCGCATGCCCCCCGACTTCGTGCAACTGTTCTATTCGGTTGCCGTGCACAGCCGCCACGAGCTTTCCCTGGCGCCCGACGAGTACGCGGGCTTTGTCATGGCCTGCCTGCGCATGCTGGCGCTGGTGCCGCGCGCGGTTCCGCCCGATTCGGGCCGGGCCGATGCGCCTGCGGCGCAAGCGCGGGAACAGCTTCAGGCGCCGCATCAGGTGCAGGCGCAAGCTCAAGTACAAGCTCAAGTACAAGCTCAGGCACAGGTGCAGGAACCTGCGCAAGGGCAAGAAAACATCCCGGCGCAGGAAAATGCCCGGGCGCAGGCTGGGCAGGCCGAGCCCGTGCAGGAGCAACGTGCGGAAGACGCCGCGCCGAGCACGGGCGGGCCGGTTTCCAGCGCGCCGCTGGCGGGCTCGCCGCGCCGCGACCAGGCCGCCGTTGCCGTCGGCAAGCCTGCCATGCCGCAGGCTCCGGAAGCTGCCGTCGATGTGCCCGCCTGGGAAGACATCCCCATCGACGAGTCGGCCGGGCAATACGAACCCTACGACGAGCGCCAGCCGTTCACGGCCGATGGCGACGACGAGGCCTTCGAATCCATGTCGGCCGCCGCCGCGGACATCCCCATGCCGGCATTCGAGCCGGCCGGCAAAAAACCGAAGTCTCCGCGCCTGCGCGACATGACGGCCACGACCTGGCCCGCGCTGGCTGCGCGGTTGCCGCTTACCGGGCTGGCCGCCGAACTGGCGCGCCAAAGCGAATGGCTGGGCGTCAACGGCGACGAAATCAATTTGCGCGTGGCGATCCGCACGCTGGCCGAAAGCGCGGGTCAGGCGCGGTTGTGTACACTGCTGTCCGAATATTTCGGTACGGTGGTGCACCTCAATGTGGAATATGGCGCGACGGGAGACGATACGGCGCATGCCGTGGCCCAGGCTGAACAGGCCAGGCGCCAGCACGAGGCCGAGCAGGCCGTGCAGGTGGACCCCTTCGTGCAAACCTTGATCAGCGACTTCGGCGCTGTGGTCGTGCCGGGTTCGGTGCGGCCGGCGCCCGTCGACAAAGCGGCGTAAGCGCCAACAGGCCTCGGGGCCCGATTTTTATTATTGGAAAACTCATCATGATGAAAGGTCAGATTGCCGGTTTGATGCGGCAAGCGCAGCAAATGCAGGAAAACATGAAGAAAGCGCAGGACGCGCTGGCTGAAATCGTCGTCGAAGGCGCTTCGGGCGGCGGCCTGGTCAAGGTCTCCATGACCTGCCGCCACGACGTCAAGCGCATCGCCATCGATCCCAGCCTGCTGGCCGACGACAAGGACATGCTCGAAGACCTGGTCGCGGCGGCGTTCAACGATGCCCTGCGCAAGGCCGAAGCCACGTCCCAGGAAAAAATGTCCGCGGTCACCGCCGGGCTGCCTCTGCCCCCGGGAATGAAGCTGCCGTTCTAGGGCCTGTCTGAATGGAAGCGCCCCTGCCCGAACCCGAGCCCCTCAAGGTACTGATCGACGCGTTGCGCCGGCTGCCGGGGGTGGGCGTGCGGTCGGCGCGGCGCATGGCCTATCATTTGCTGCAGCACGATCTGGCGGGCGCCGACAGGCTGTCGCGCGCGCTGGCCGACGCGGTCAGCAACCTGGGGCATTGCCGCCGCTGCAACAGCTTTACCGAAGGCGAGCTGTGCGCCACCTGTTCCAACCCCAAGCGCGATCCGTCCATTCTGTGCGTGGTCGAAACACCGTCCGATCAGAACATGATCGAAGCCAGCCACGGCTACAAAGGCCTGTATTACGTGCTGATGGGGCATTTGGCGCCGCTCGAGGGCGTGGGGCCGGTCGAGCTGCAGTTCGACCGCCTGCTGCAGCGTGCCGGCGACGGCGTGGTGAAGGAAGTCATCCTGGCCACCAACTTTACCGCCGAAGGCGAAACCACGGCGCATTACCTGGCCGAACTGCTGCGCTCACGCGGCCTGTCGGTGTCGCGGCTGGCCCGCGGCGTGCCGGCGGGCAGCGAACTCGAGTACGTGGACGCCGGCACCATAGCCTGGGCGCTCATGGAAAGGCGCTCTACCTGATCGTCGGGCCGCGGGCCCGGCGGCGCAAGCCTTCCTCCCGCAAGCGCTTCCTCAAACCGCCAAGACGCTCAAGCCTTCGAACCGGCGGCTTTCACCAGCGCGTCCAGCTTTACCGCATCGGCCACGAACACCCGTATGCCTTCGGCCAGCTTTTCGGTGGCCATCGCGTCTTCGTTCAGGTTGAAGCGGAAAGCCGCTTCGTTGTCTTCCCGCAGCGGGGGCGGATTCCGCAGCGCTTCTTGCGCATCGAGCTGGCGGCTCAAGGGCTCTTGGCTGGCGGCCAGCTGGCCCAGCAGCTCGGGGCTGATGGTAAGCAGGTCGCAGCCGGCCAGGGCCTGGATCTGGCCGATATTGCGAAAGCTCGCCCCCATGACTTCGGTGGCGATGCCGTGGGCCTTGTAGTAGTTGTAGATGCCTCGCACCGACTGCACGCCGGGATCGTTGACTCCGGCATTGGCGGCCTCGTTCCATTGGCTGCCCTGCGATTTCTTGTGCCAGTCGTAGATGCGCCCGACGAAAGGCGAAATAAGCTGCACTTTGGCCTGGGCGCAGGCCACGGCTTGCGTCAGGGAAAACAGCAGGGTGAGATTGCAGGCGATGCCTTCGCCTTGCAGCGTCCTGGCGGCCTGTATGCCTTCCCAGGAGGAGGCGATCTTGATCAGCACGCGTTCGCGGGCTACGCCTTGCGCCTCGTACAGGGCGATGATCTGCCGCGCCCTGGCGATGGTGGCTTGCGTGTCGAAGGAAAGGCGCGCATCGACCTCGGTGGAAACGCGCCCCGGCACGATGGCCAGGATTTCCTTGCCGAAGGCAATGAGCAGGCGGTCGATGGTTTCGGCCGGCGAGGCGTGCGGATAGTCGGCCAGGACGCGGTCGAGCAGCGGCCGGTAGGCTTCTTTTTGCACGGCCTTGAGAATCAGCGAGGGATTGGTGGTGGCGTCGGTGGGCCGATGCTCGCGCATGGTTTCGAAATCGCCCGTATCGGCGACGACGGTCGTGTATTGGCGCAGGGTATCGAGTTGGCTTTGCATTGCGTGAATTTGCGTTTCGTGTGGATGTGGCGGCAAGCGCCTATGGTAAAGGATTGCCGGCGGGAAGGGGAGGCAGCCCCCTGAAGCCGAGCGCCCTGGAGCCGGGCCTGCTTTGACAACGCGAATACCCGTGCCGGGCCTTGATTGGCGCAGTTGCCGGGGAAAATGGCCGTCTCAAGGTATAATCGGAGGGTTTGATCATTGACTTTATAACTGGGGTTTACTGTGCTGCCGTCACTTTTTCCTGAGGAGACCAAGTCGTCTCCTTCTGCAATTCTAGCCTTGGCAGACGGTACTATCTTCAAGGGTGTCTCTATCGGCGCCGATGGATATACCGTCGCCGAAGTTGTGTTCAATACCGCCATGACTGGCTATCAGGAAATCCTGACAGACCCCAGCTACAACGGCCAGATCGTTACGCTTACCTACCCGCACATCGGCAACACCGGAGTCAATCCCGAAGATGTCGAGTCCTCCCGCGTGCATGCCGCCGGCCTGGTGGTGCGCGATTGCTCGTTGCGGGTTTCCAGCTTCCGCGCCACGCAGTCCTTGCCCGATTACCTCAAATCGCAGGGTGTCGTGGCCATCGCCGGCGTCGACACGCGCAAGCTTACGCGCATCTTGCGCGAGGGCGGCGCCCAGGGCGCCTGCATTCTGGTGGGCGACGACGCGCCGCGCGCCGTGGCGCTGGCCAAGGGTTTTCCGGGCATGTCCGGGCAGGATCTGGCCAAGGTGGTTTCCATCAAGGACGCCCAGCCCTGGACCGAAGGCACCTGGAAGCTGGGGCAGGGCTATACCCAGCCCGGCGGAAGCGATTTCCATGTCGTGGCCTACGACTTCGGCATCAAAAGCAATATTTTGCGGCTCATCGCCGACCGGGGGTGCCGCATTACCCTGGTGCCGGCCCAAACGCCCGTCGCCGACGTCCTGGCCCTCAAGCCCGACGGCATCTTCCTTTCCAACGGCCCCGGCGACCCCGAGCCCTGCGACTACGCCATTGAAACGGCCCGCACCGCCATCGGCAGGAAGATCCCGTTGTTCGGCATCTGCCTGGGGCAGCAAATCATGGGCCTGGCTCTGGGCGGCCAGACCCTCAAGATGAAGGCCGGCCACCATGGCGCCAATCATCCGGTGCAAGACCTGGATACCGGCCGGGTGTTCATCACCAGCCAGAACCACGGCTTTACCGTCGATGCCAAGTCCTTGCCCGCCAATGCCCGCACCACGCATGTCTCGCTGTTCGACGGCACGCTGCAGGGCTTCGAGCTTACCGACGCGCCGGCCTTCTGCTTTCAGGGCCACCCCGAGGCCAGCCCCGGCCCCCACGATATCGTTGGGCTATTCGACAAATTCATCAGCCTCATGGCCGGACAGAAATAATTCAGCACTATGCCAAAGCGTACCGACATAAAAAGCATACTCATCATTGGCGCAGGCCCCATCGTCATCGGGCAGGCCTGCGAATTCGATTACTCCGGGGCTCAGGCCTGCAAGGCCCTGAAGGCCGAGGGATTCCGCACCATCCTGGTCAACAGCAACCCCGCGACCATCATGACCGACCCCGAGACGGCCGACGTCACCTACATCGAGCCCATCACCTGGGAAGCCGTCGAAAAAATCATCGAGCGCGAAAAGCCCGATGCCTTGCTGCCCACCATGGGCGGCCAGACCGCGCTTAACTGCGCGCTCGACCTGGCCCACCACGGCGTGCTGGAAAAATACGGCGTCGAACTCATCGGCGCCAACGAGCACGCCATCGACAAGGCCGAAGACCGCCAGAAGTTCAAGCAGGCCATGACCAGCATCGGCCTGGAATCGGCCAAGTCGGGCGTGGCCCACACCATGGACGAGGCCTGGGCCGTGCAGCGCCGCATCGCCGAAGAAGCCAGCACGGCGGGCTTTCCCGTCGTCATTCGCCCCAGCTTCACCCTGGGCGGGTCGGGCGGCGGCATTGCCTACAACCCCGAAGAGTTCGAAGCCATCTGCCGGCGCGGCCTGGAGGCTTCGCCCACCAATGAACTGCTCATCGAAGAGTCGCTGCTGGGCTGGAAGGAATACGAAATGGAAGTCGTGCGCGACAGCGCCGACAACTGCATCATCGTGTGCTCCATCGAGAACCTGGATCCCATGGGCGTGCATACGGGCGACTCCATTACGGTGGCGCCGGCGCAGACGCTGACCGACAAAGAATATCAAATCATGCGCAACGCCTCCATCGCGGTCTTGCGCGAAATCGGCGTCGATACCGGCGGATCCAACGTGCAGTTCGCCGTCAACCCCGATAACGGGCGCATGATCGTCATCGAGATGAATCCGCGCGTGTCGCGTTCTTCGGCCCTGGCCTCCAAGGCCACCGGCTTTCCCATCGCCAAGGTGGCGGCCCGCCTGGCGGTCGGCTATACGCTCGATGAACTGCAAAACGAAATCACGGGCGGCGCAACGCCTGCGTCGTTCGAGCCTTCCATCGACTACGTGGTCACCAAGGTGCCCCGTTTCGCCTTCGAAAAATTCCCCCAGGCCGATTCGCGCCTGACCACGCAGATGAAATCCGTGGGCGAGGTCATGGCCATAGGCCGCACCTTCCAGGAGTCCTTCCAGAAGGCCTTGCGCGGCCTGGAAGTGGGCGTCGACGGGCTGAACCAGAAAACCACCGACCGCGAGAAACTGCAGGTCGAGCTGGGCGAGCCCGGCCCCGAGCGCATCTGGTACGTGGGCGACGCCTTCGCCCAGGGCTTCAGCCTGGACGAAGTGCATTCGCTCACTCGCATCGATCCGTGGTTCCTGGCCCAGATCAAGGAAATCGTCGACATCGAGCTCGCGCTCGAGCAGAAAACACTGGCCGACCTCGACCAGGCCACGGTGCGCGAACTGAAGCGCCGCGGGTTTTCCGACCGCCGCCTGGCCTTCCTGCTGGATACTTCCGAGGGCGAGGTGCGCAAGCTGCGCCACCAGCTCGACGTGCGGCCGGTCTATAAGCGCGTGGACACCTGCGCGGCCGAGTTCGCCACCAAGACCGCCTATATGTACTCCACCTACGAGGAAGAGTGCGAGGCGGCGCCCACCGACCGCAAGAAAATCATCGTGCTGGGCGGCGGGCCGAACCGCATCGGCCAGGGCATCGAATTCGATTATTGCTGCGTGCATGCGGCGCTGGCGTTGCGTGAAGATGGCTACGAAACCATCATGGTCAACTGCAACCCCGAAACCGTGTCCACCGACTACGACACTTCCGACCGCCTGTATTTCGAACCGCTTACCCTGGAAGACGTGCTCGAGATCGTGCACAAGGAAAACCCGGTCGGCACGATCGTCCAGTACGGCGGCCAAACGCCCCTGAAGCTGGCGCGGGCGCTCGAAGCCAACGGCGTGCCCATCATCGGCACCAGCCCCGAGTCCATCGACGTGGCCGAAGACCGCGAGCGCTTCCAGAAGCTGCTTACCAAACTGGGCCTGCGCCAGCCGCCCAACCGCACCGCCCGCACCGAGGGCGAGGCCTTGGCGCATGCCGCCGAAATCGGCTATCCCCTGGTGGTGCGGCCCAGCTATGTGCTGGGCGGCCGGGCCATGGAAATCGTGCACGAACAGCAGGACCTGGAACGCTATATGCGCGAAGCGGTCAAGGTCAGCAACGACTCTCCGGTGCTGCTGGATCACTTCCTGAACAATGCCACCGAAGTCGACGTCGACTGCATCGCCGACGGTGAACAGGTCTATATTGCCGGCGTCATGGAACACATCGAGCAGGCCGGCGTGCACTCGGGCGATTCCGCCTGCAGCCTGCCTCCCTACTCCCTGTCGCAGGACATCATTGCGGAAATCAAGCGGCAGACGGCCCTCATGGCCAGGGCGCTCAACGTCAAAGGCCTCATGAACGTCCAGTTCGCGGTGCAGGACGGCGACGTCTACGTGCTCGAGGTGAACCCCCGCGCATCGCGCACGGTGCCCTTCGTCTCCAAGGCGACCGGGCTGCAATTGGCCAAGCTGGCGGCCAGGGTCATGACCGGCCGCAACCTGGCCGAGCAAGGCGTCACGCGCGAAATCATTCTTCCGTATTTCTCGGTCAAGGAAGCCGTATTCCCGTTCGTCAAGTTCCCGGGCGTGGACACCATACTGGGCCCCGAAATGAAATCCACGGGCGAAGTCATGGGCGTGGGCGAAAGCTTCGGCGAAGCCTTCGTCAAGTCGCAACTGGCGGCCGGGGTGCGGCTGCCGTCGTCGGGCGTGGCGTTCATCAGCGTGCGCGCGCAAGACAAGCCCAAGGCGGTCGAAGTCGCCCGTGGCCTCATCGATCTTGGCTTCACCATTGTCGCCACGCGCGGCACGGCGGCCGCCATCGAGCAGGCCGGCCTGGCGGTGCAGGTGGTCAACAAGGTCACCGAGGGCCGTCCGCACATCGTCGACATGGTCAAGAACAAGGAAATCGCGCTGGTCATCAATACCGTTGAAGAACGGCGCAATGCCATTGCCGATTCGCGCACCATCCGCATCGTGTCGCTGGCCGAGCGCGTTACGTTCTTCACCACCATCGCCGGCGCCCGGGCGGCGGTCGAGGGGCTGCAGTACATCCGCCAGGGCGGCGGCCTCAAGGTGTATCCGCTGCAGCAACTGCATGAATCGCTGCGCTGACGCAGCCTGAGTGCGCATGAGCCGCGTGTTCATTACCGGAGCGAGCAGCGGCATAGGCGCCGCGCTCGCTTTGATTTATGCGCGGCGCGGGGCGCGCCTGGGCCTGGTGGGGCGCAATCTCGACAGGCTCGAGGCAGTGCGGGCCGCGTTGCCGGGCGCGCACGACATCTACGTGCTGGATGTGCGCGACAGGGCCGCCCTGCATTCGGCGGCCCGTGATTTTCTTGCGGGTGGTTCGGTCGATGTGGTGGTGGCCAGCGCTGGCATCAGCGCCGGCACCCTTACCGAAGAGCTGGACGATTTTCGCGTGTTCGAAGCCATCATGGCCACCAACCTCAACGCCACGGTTGCGACCTTCGAGCCTTTCGTGACTGCCATGAAGCAGCGGGGGCGGGGCGCCCTGGTGGGCGTGTCCAGCGTGGCGGCCGTGCGGGGCTTGCCGGGTGCCGGCGCCTACAGTGCGTCCAAGGCGGCCGTGCGCAATTACTGCGAAAGCCTGAGGGTGGAACTGCGCCCTTACGGGGTCAAGGTGGTCACGCTTGCGCCGGGCTTCATCCGCACCCCCATGACGGCGCACAATCCCTACAAAATGCCGTTCCTGATGCCGGTGGAAGCTTTCGCCGAACAAGCGGCGCGGGCCATCGACCGCGGGGTCTCGTACAAGGTCATACCCTGGCAGATGGCCTGGGTGGCCAGGCTGCTGCGTTGCGTGCCGAACCGCGTCTACGATTACTTCGCCGTGCGCCGCAAGCGCAAGCCGCGCGCGCCGTCCGCCTGACCACGCGCCTCCGTATCGTGGCGGAGAAGCTCCGGCCCTTGGGCCGGAGTTCTTCACTCGTCCTTCATCTTGCCGTCGACGTAGAACCAGCGGCCGTCTTCGCGCACGAAACGGCTGGTTTCCGTCATGCGCCGCGCCTTGCCGCCCTCGCGCCACCGGGCGGTGAATTCGACCACGGCGCCATCCGGACCGGTCTGCTCATGGCGATGCACGGCAAGCCCAAGCCAGCGGGCGCCGTGGGGCTGTCCGGGCGGGTCCAGGTCCAGTTGCGAAGGCCGGGTGGACGCGTGCCAGCTTGCCAGGAGATAAGGCTCATCGCCCAGGGTGTAGGCGGTATAGCGCGAGCGCATCAGCGCTTCGGCGGTGGGGGCCGGCAGCCGGCCGCTTACATAGGGTTCGCAGCAGTCCGCAAACGAGGCTCCGGCGGGAAGGCCGCCGCAGGGGCAGGCGATGGTCGGCGGGTACTTTTTCATGGTGCAAGATGTATTCGGGGGAATGGGCGGAATCCGAAACATGCAATATAAACCTTGCGGCGGGATGTCGCCGACCTTACACTTTCGCCGTCGCCGGCATCCAGGGAGCGTGGGCGGTGAAAGCCGCCCCGGCTTCCGGTTTTGTCGCGGACATCCTCGATAATCATTGAACAATAAGGCATCGCAATGTCAAATTCCTATTTTCCCCGGTGGCGCCAGGTGCAGGGCGGGGCGCAGGCCGTCGTCGTGCAGCCCGATGAAAGGCTGTCCTGGCCGCAGAACATCGCCATGGGCGCCCAGCACGTCGTCGCCATGTTCGGCTCCACCATACTTGCACCGCTGCTCATGGGCTTCGATCCCAATCTCGCCATCCTCATGTCGGGGGTGGGCACGCTGATCTTCTTCGTGTTCGTGGGGGGGAGGGTTCCCAGCTACCTGGGGTCGAGTTTTGCCTTCATCGGCGGCGTCATCGCCGTCACCGGATATACGGGGGCGGGCCTCAATGCCAATATCGGCGTGGCCCTGGGCGCCATCATTGTTTGCGGCCTGGTCTATACGGCAATCGGCCTGCTGGTGTGGCTGGTCAATGTGCGCACCGGAGGCGCGGCCGAATGGATAGACCGCTGGATGCCACCGGTCGTGACCGGCGCCATTGTCGCCGTCATCGGGCTGAACCTGGCGCCCATCGCCGCCAAGGGAGCCATGGGCGGCTCCACCTTCGAGGCCTTGATGGCCCTGATGACGGTGTTGTGCGTGGGCGCCATCGCCGTATACACCCGCGGTACGGCCCAGCGCCTGCTGATTCTGGTGGGGTTGCTGCTGGCGTGCGTGATCTACGCCGTATTCACCAATGGCCTGGGGCTGGGCAAGCCCATCGACTTCAGCGGCGTGGCCGCTGCGGCCTGGGTGGGCCTGCCGCATTTTTCCAGCCCGGTGTTCGAGACCCATGCCATCAGCGTCATCGTGCCGGTGGCCATCATCCTGGTGGCCGAGAACCTGGGGCACATCAAGGCGGTCAGCGCCATGACCGGCCGCAACCTCGACGTCTACCTGGGCCGCGCCTTTGTCGGCGACGGCGTGGCGACCATGGTGTCGGGAGCGGTGGGCGGCACCGGCGTCACGACCTATGCCGAGAACATCGGGGTCATGACGGTTACCCGCATCTATTCCACCCTGGTTTTCGTGCTGGCGGCGATCATCGCCATTCTGCTCGGCTTTTCCCCCAAGTTCGGCGCGCTGATCCAGACGATACCGGGGCCGGTTCTGGGCGGCATGTCCATCGTCGTGTTCGGGCTGATCGCCGTGGCCGGCGCGCGCATCTGGGTGGTCAACCAGGTGGATTTCGGCGACAACCGCAACCTTATCGTCGCGGCGGTCACACTGGTGCTGGGCGCCGGGAATTTCTCGGTGCAGTTCGGGGCGTTCAAGCTCGACGGCATCGGCACGGCCACCTTCGGCGCCATCATCCTGTACGCCTTGCTGCGCATAGGCAGCCGCGGCAAGGCCTGAAAAACCTGGAAACAAGCCATCCCGGGGCCGATTCATAGGCCCTCCTGGCGAGGCTCCCCCGCTTTATGCCGGGGGGCTTGCAATTTATGCCAACATTGCCGACAATACATCCAGATCCCCGGCATTCATACCGTCGGGGATTTACTTTGAGCCCTGCAAACCTGTTGTAAATAGACATAAAAATCCAACGGTTCCACGGGCTTGCATCCTCCGAAAGGCATTCTGCGCTTTCGCTTAATTAATTATGGGGCGCCCCTTCTTGGGGGGCGTCTTTTTACTTTTGATTCAGGAATGTTATGTCTGCGATCCCGTTGACAACCAGCGGCGCTGAGCGCTTGCAAAAAGAGTTGCATCGTTTGAAAACCATCGAGCGACCCGAAATCATCAATGCCATTGCCGAAGCGCGCGCCCAGGGCGATCTCTCCGAGAACGCCGAGTACGACGCCGCCCGTGAGCGCCAGGCTTTTGTGGAAGGCCGCATCAAAGAGCTGGAAAGCACGCTTTCCAATGCGCAAATCATCGATCCTTCGGCGCTGGACGTCGAAGGCAAGGCCGTGTTCGGCGCCACGGTCGAAATCGAGGACCTCGAATCCGGCGAGCGCGTCACGTATCAAATCGTGGGCGATGTCGAGGCCGACATCCGCTCCAACCGCATTTCCGTCTCCAGCCCGGTGGCCCGCGCCCTTATCGGCAAGTCCGAAGGCGACGTGGTCGAGGTGCAGGCCCCGGCCGGCCTGCGCGAATACGAGGTCCTGACCGTCAGCTATATTTGAAGCGCGCTGTCTGGTTGATTCGCAATCCAGGCAAAACGGCCTGCCAGCCGTGTAAAATGTCCCTGATTCGCCGCGGTTTCGCCGTTGGCCGGCGCCGGGAAGCGAAGGTAAAAAGAAAAAGCCCGCACAATTTGTCGGGCTTTAAATGTTTTCAGGGTGTCATCAGCGTTTTGTGCTGCTGCGCCGGGCTCCGGCCCGCAACGAAAGGGCGCTGCCCGCGCGGCGCGGAATGCGATGCGCCGGGGTGTCGGCGGCCTGGGCGCGGCGCGCCTTGGGCGCCGCGTTTTCCAGGCGCTCGGTTTTTTGGGCGGCTCGTTTGGCGATTTCGCCCTTGCGGCTAAGGCTGGCGCCGGTGGCGGCCTGTTTCTTGGGCGTGTAGGGCTCGTTGGGTTTGCGGATGGCGCGCGTGGCGTTGCGGGCCTCGGCTTCGGCTTTAACGGCGGCGGCATCGGGGCGGTACACAATAAGCGTCTTGCCCAGGTGGTGCACCGGGGCGCACGACAGGGTGTCGCAAATGGTTTGCAGCATGGCCTCGCGTTCGTCCCGGTCCGCGCCATTGACGCGTATTTTGATCAATTGGTGGGCGGCAAGGTGGGTTTCGATTTCCTTGAGAACCGGCTCGGTCAGGCCGCGGTCGCCGATTTGCACGACGACCCGCAAAGGATGGGCGCTGGCGCGTAAGGCGCTGCGCTCCTGGGAAGTAATTTCTAGTTTGGACATAACGAGATTGTACGGGAATGGCTAAAAAAAAATTCTCAAAAGAATGGATTCAGCAGCATATAAACGACCCGTATGTCAAAATGGCGCAACAAAAAGGCTATCGGGCCCGGGCGGCGTTCAAGCTCATTGAAATCCTGGATACCGAAAAGCTCATGCGCCGGGGCGATATCGTGGTCGATCTTGGCTCGGCCCCGGGCAGTTGGTCCCAGGTCGCCCGCGAGCGCCTGCTGGGGGCGGGCGGGGTCATCGACGGCCGCGTCATTGCGCTCGACCTGCTTCCCATGGAGCCCGTCGCCGGCGTCGAATTCATCCAGGGCGATTTTCGCGAAGAGTCCGTGCTCCAGCAATTGCAACAATTGGTTGGCGAGCAGCAGGTGGATCTTGTAATTTCCGACATGGCCCCCAATTTATCCGGGGTAGGGTCGGCCGATTCCGCGCGCATCCAGCACGTATGCGACTTGGCGCTCGATTTTTCGTGCCGGCATTTGAAGGCCGACGGGGCGCTCATCGTCAAGGCGTTTCATGGCAGCGGGTTTTCGCAAATCGTCGAATCGTTCAAGAAGCATTTCGAACGCGTCGTCGAGCGCAAGCCCAAGGCTTCACGCGACAAATCCGCCGAAACCTTCCTGGTCGGCCGCCGCCTGAAGCGGCGGGGCTAGTCAAAACCCTTGTCAAGGCGACTCCTCGATAAGGGTTGACGGGCTCCAGGATGGAAAAACGCCCGGTTTGTCCGGAAACGGGCGTAAGTGGTTTGCCGGGGTGATTCTTGGGGTTTTCCCAGCATCGTTCTTGCTATCAGGTTAGAATGAATCATTGAAATTGCTTGTATGGCCGCTGTATTGCGGGGCGGTGCTTACAGGTCGTGGTCACAAGCAGGAGATGGCTTTGAACAACTCGTTTTCCAAGGTGGCGGTCTGGATGGTGATCGCTCTCGTTCTGTTTACTGTTTTCAAGCAGTTCGACGGGCATGTCGCCTCCACAGATACCGTAAGCTACACCCAGTTCATGAACGATGCGCAGGCTGGCCGCATCAACAAGGTCGATATCCAGGGCGACACCCTTTACGTCACCCCCGATTCGGGGCGCTCCTACAGCCTGACTTCGCCCGGCGATCTCTGGATGGTGCCCGAGCTCGTCAAATACGGCGTGCAGGTTTCCGGCAAGGCGCGCGAAGAACCGTCCTTCCTGACCAGCCTGTTCGTTTCCTGGTTCCCCATGCTGCTGCTCATCGGCGTATGGATCTTCTTCATGCGGCAAATGCAGGGCGGCGGCAAGGGCGGGGCGTTCAGCTTCGGCAAGTCGCGCGCCCGCATGATGGACGAAAACACCAACAACATCACCTTTGCGGACGTCGCGGGCTGCGACGAGGCCAAGGAAGACGTGCGCGAACTGGTCGATTTCCTGCGCGACCCAACCAAATTCCAGCGCCTGGGCGGCCGCATCCCCCGCGGCGTGCTGCTGGTGGGTTCGCCCGGAACGGGTAAAACCCTGCTGGCCAAGGCCATCGCCGGCGAAGCCAAGGTGCCGTTCTTCAGCATTTCGGGCTCCGATTTCGTCGAAATGTTCGTCGGCGTGGGCGCGGCCCGCGTGCGCGACATGTTCGAAAACGCCAAAAAGCAGGCGCCCTGCATCATTTTCATCGACGAAATCGATGCCGTGGGCCGCCAGCGCGGCGCCGGCCTGGGCGGCGGCAACGACGAACGCGAACAAACGCTCAACCAGCTGCTGGTCGAAATGGACGGTTTTGAAACCGGCCAGGGCGTATTGGTCATCGCCGCCACCAACCGTCCCGACGTGCTCGACCCGGCATTGCTGCGGCCCGGCCGCTTCGACCGCCAGGTCGTTGTGTCGCTGCCCGATATCCGCGGCCGCGAGCAAATCCTCAAGGTCCACATGCGCAAGGTGCCCTTGTCGCAAGACGTCGACGCCCTCATCCTGGCCCGCGGCACTCCCGGCTTCTCGGGCGCGGACCTGGCCAACCTGGTCAACGAGGCCGCCTTGTTCGCGGCGCGGCGCAATGGCCGCACGGTCGACATGAGCGACTTCGAAAAGGCCAAGGACAAGATCATCATGGGCGCCGAGCGGCGCGCATTGGTCATGCCCGAGGAAGAGCGCAAGAACACGGCCTACCACGAATCGGGCCATGCCCTGGTGGCGCGCAGCCTGCCCAAGACCGATCCGGTCCACAAGGTCACCATCATTCCTCGCGGCCGGGCCCTGGGCGTCACCATGCAGTTGCCCGAAGGCGACCGCTACAGCATGGACAAAGAGCGCCTGCTCAATACCATTGCCGTGCTGTTCGGGGGCCGCATCGCCGAAGAAGTCTTCATGCATCAAATGACCACCGGCGCCTCCAACGACTTCGAGCGCGCCACGGCCATCGCCCGCGACATCGTCACGCGCTACGGCATGACCGACTCCCTGGGGCCGGTGGTGTATGCCGAAAACGAGGGCGAAGTCTTCCTGGGCCGCAGCGTTACCAAGACCACGCACGTGTCCGAGTCCACCATGCAAAAGGTGGATCAGGAAATCCGCGCCATCATCGACCAGCAGTATTCGGTAGCCCGCAACATCATCGAGTCCAACCGCGACAAAATGGAAGCCATGGCCGGCGCGCTGCTCGAATGGGAAACCATCGATGCCGATCAAATCGAAGACATCATGCAGGGCCGCGCTCCGCGTCCCCCCAAGAACTTCGATTCCTCGTCGTCCGATACGCCCAACAGCAAGCCGCCCGCCGGCGTGTCTCCCGTGGGCGATGGCGGCAGCGCGGCTGCCAAGCCGGTTTAGGGCCTGTTAACAGGCCCTAAGGCTACGCCAGAACCGCGTCAATGAGTCCGATCTTGCTTTGCGGGCGCTTCGAGTTGCCGCTTGAGCGCCCGCTTGTCATGGGGATCGTCAACGTCACCCCCGACTCCTTTTCCGACGGCTCCCTGCATTTCGAAACCGATGCGGCCATTGCCCATGCCCGCCGGCTTGTCCAGGAAGGCGCCGACATCCTGGATATCGGCGCCGAGTCCACGCGTCCCGGCGCCGACCCGGTGTCCGTCCAGGAAGAGCTGAACCGCCTGCTGCCCGTCATCGAAGGGCTCCGAGCCGCCGGCGTGCCGATTTCTATCGACACCTTCAAGCCCCAGGTCATGAGCCGGGTCCTGGATGCCGGGGCGGACATGATCAACGACATCTACGGCTTCCGCCAGCCGGGCGCGCTCGACGCCGTGGCGGACTCTCGCTGCGGCCTGTGCGTCATGCACATGCAGGGCGAGCCGCGCACCATGCAGGCGGCACCGCATTACGACGATGTCGTGGGCGAAGTCCGGCGCTTCCTGCAGGAAAGGGTGGCCGCCCTGGAGGAAAAAGGCGTGGACCGCAGGCGTATACTTCTGGATCCCGGTTTCGGCTTCGGCAAGACCGCCGGGCAAAATTATTTTTTATTACAGAATTTGCGGCAATTGCGCTTCGATTCCTATCCCTGGCTGGTGGCGCTGTCCCGCAAGTCGATGATCGGCCACGTTACCGGCCGTCCGGCCGCGCAGCGCCTGGGGGGCAGCATTGCCGGAGCGCTGGCCGGGGTCGTCCGCGGAGCGCAGATGCTGCGGGTGCACGATGTCGCCGCAACCGTCGACGCCATCAAGGTATGGCAAACCATAGAACATGGGGTACATGAATGAGTGAGCGCAAGTATTTCGGCACCGACGGTGTGCGCGGCGAGGTCGGCGGGCCGACCATCAACCCCGAATTTGCCCTGCGGCTCGGTCATGCGGCCGGACGCGTACTCGCGCAGCGGCATAGCCCGGAACGAGGCCGCCCCACGGTCATCATCGGCAAGGACACCCGTATTTCGGGCTATATGCTCGAATCGGCGCTGGAAGCCGGCCTGTCGGCGGCCGGGGTCGATGTGCTGCTGGCCGGGCCTATTCCAACTCCCGCCGTGGCATACCTGACCCGCGCGCTGCGGCTGGTGGCCGGCATTGTCATCAGCGCCTCGCACAACCCCTACAACGACAACGGCATCAAGTTCTTCTCCGCCCAGGGCATGAAGCTGCCCGACGAAATCGAAGCGCAGATAGAAGCCGCCATCGACGGGCCCCTGGGTTGCGTCGGCTCCGAGGCGCTGGGGCGGGCGCGCCGCATCGACGATGCTGCCGGACGCTATATCGAGTTTTGCAAAAGCACGTTTCCCAACGAGCTGGATCTGTCGGGCATGAAAATCGTGGTCGATGCCGCCCACGGCGCGGCCTACCATATCGCGCCTCCGGTTTTTCGTGAACTGGGCGCCGAGGTGTTCGCCATTGGCTGCCAGCCGGACGGCTTCAATATCAACAAGGACGTGGGCGCCCTGCATCCTGAACGCCTCATCGAGGAAGTCCGGGCGCAGAACGCCGCCGTCGGCATCGCCCTGGACGGTGATGCGGATCGCCTGCAAATGGTCGATGCTTCCGGCCGCCTGTATAACGGCGACGAGTTGCTGTACGCCATCGTGCGCGACCGCATGGCCCTGGGCCCGGTTCAGGGCGTGGCGGGCACCTTGATGACCAACTTCGGCTTCGAGAAGGAAATGCAGCGCCTGGGCGTGCCGTTCGAGCGCGCCAAGGTGGGCGACCGCTACGTGCTGGAAGCCATGCAGAAACATGGCTGGCTGTATGGCGGCGAAAGCTCGGGCCACTTGCTGTGCCTCGACCGCCACACGACCGGCGACGGCATCATCGCCGCGCTGCAGGTCCTGACCGGCATGCGCCGCAGCGGCGCGACGCTGGCCGATCAGGTGGCGGATCTGAAAATGTATCCGCAAAAAATGGTGAACGTGCCGCTCGATCCCGGCGTGGACTGGCAGACGCACGAGGGTCTGCAAGAGGCCGCCCGGCGGGTCGAGCAGCGGCTGCAGGGGCGGGGCAGGGTGCTGATCCGGGCCTCGGGCACCGAGCCCAAGCTGCGTCTCATGGTCGAGGCCGAAGATGTTGCATTGGCCGAACAGGGAGTGCGCGAGCTGGTTGCGGTTAATTTAACAAAGCGGTAACTTAGAGTTCGAATACTTGAAACATTTAGCGGGCATAATTGCAGAATGTTTGTGGAGTCTTGTCTATGCTAGAACTAGCGCGCGTACAACCTGATGCCGAGAACTCGGCCGCTTGGGCCAATCCTTCGGGAGGCGGGCTTGTCATGGGGCTTGCCCGCACCAACGAAGAGCTCGAGGCGATTCAGCGTTTGCGTTACAAGGTGTTCACCGAGGAAATGAACGCCGTGTTCCCCGATGCGGTCGATGGGCTGGATTCCGACCGCTTCGACCCTTGGTGCGAGCATGTCATGGTCAAGGAGTACGACTCTGGCCGCGTGGTGGGCACCTACCGCTTGCTTACGCCGGCCAATGCCGTGAAGGCGGGCGGCTATTACTCCGAATCCGAATTCGATATTTCCGCCCTGGACTCCATCCGCGACCGCATGGCCGAGGTCGGGCGTTCCTGCATTCATGCCGACTACCGCAATGGGTCGGTCATCATGCTGCTGTGGTCGGGCATTGCCGCGCTGATGCAGCAGGTGGGCTTCCAGTATGTGCTGGGCTGCGCCAGCGTCAGCCTGCGCGACGACGGCGTCACCGCCGCCGAAGTCTGGCGGCGTGCCAGCAAGATGCTGCGCGACAACAAGGATCAGCCGGTCATCGTTCCCCGGCACCGGTATCCGGTCGAGCGCCTCAACAGCGAACTGCCGGCCCGCGTGCCGCCCCTCATCAAGGGCTATCTGCAGCTGGGGGCTTCCATTTGTGGCGAGCCGGCCTGGGACCCCGATTTCAACGCGGCCGATTTTCCTGTGCTGCTCGATCTCGAAAAAATGGATCCCCGCTACCGGCGCCATTTCGGTCTGGATTAAGGCCTGTCAACAGGCCCTAAGGCCTAGGCGCCTTACCGTCAAAGCCCGCGCGAGGCCCCGTTGGCGGCGGCAACCCCTAAACTTCCCGTAGCGTAAAGTCGAAGCCGTTTTTCCGCCATTCGGCGGCCTCGGCGCGCAGCGAATATGCCGACAGGGCGTGCGTCGCCAGCCAGGACTTCTTGGCGGCAAGCTCGATGGCGCCGCCCTGCGTTTTTACCTTGAGCGGCAGGGTGCTCAGGTTTTCCCGGCTGCGCGACAACAGCACCGCCAGGCGCAGGCAGAGCAAGGTCAGCCATTGCGCAAGCGTTATGTCCTGGGGTTTCGACTTGTTCAGCTTGCCGCGGTGGCATAGCGCAAACCATGCCAGCAGGATCTGGTCGTCGTTCGAGAACCCGGGCATGTCGGCGTGTTCGAGAATGTAGGCGCTGTGCTTGTGGTAGTCGGCGTGGGCGATGGACATGCCGATTTCGTGCAGGGTCGCCGCCCAGCCCAGGGTTTTGGCGAATGCCTCTTTTTCGCGTTCGTCGATGGCCAGGGGGCGGTACAGGTCCAGCGCGATCTGTCGCACGCGCGCCGCCTGGCGTGCATCGGTGTTGTAGCGCTTGATGAACTGCCTGGCGGTTTCGTCGCGTTTGTCGTGCTGCAGGTCGCGGCCCAGCAGGTCGTACAGCACTCCGACGCGCAATGCGCCTTCGCCAGGCAGCATGACGTCGATCTTCAGCTCCTGGAAGGCCGCCAGCATAATGGCCAGCCCGCCGGCCAGGACGGGCGCGCGCGATACTTTCAGCCCCGGAAGGTTGGCCACATTGGCCTTGCCGTCCTTGACGAGCTGGGCCTTGAGCTTTTCCATGCCATCGAGGGTGATGCCTTTTTTAGAAAGGCCGGCATCCTGCAGCACGGCCAGAATGCCTTTGGCCGTGCCTGAAGAACCATAGGCTTCCTGCCAGCCGGCTTTCCGGTATTGCCTGGAAATGCTTTCCAGTTCCTGGCGGGCCGCCAGCTGCGCCTGTTCCATGCGGGCGGCGGTGATGCGGCCGTTGGCGAAAAAACGTTGCGTAAAGCTGACGCACCCCATGTACAGGGAGGCCAGCCGCTGGGGTTCGTAGCCTTTGCCGATGATGACTTCTGTCGAACCGCCGCCGATGTCGATGACCAGCCGCCGGTTCGGCGAGGGTGGAAGCTCGTTGGCCACGCCTGAAAAAATAAGGCGCGCCTCTTCGTGCCCGGCGATGATCTCGATGGGAAAGCCCAGCGCTTTCTCGGCGCGCGGCAGAAACTCGGACACATTGCGCGCCACGCGGAAGGTGTTGGTGGCCACGGCCCGCACGCTGTGCTCGGGAAAGCCCGCCAGCCGCTCCCCGTAGCGATGCAGTACGGCGATGGCGCGTTCGATGGCGTCTTCGGCGAGCACATTGGAGGCATCCAGCCCCGCCGCCAGCCGAACCGACTCTTTCAGCCGGTCGACGGCGTAGATTTGCGCATTGCCTTCTTGCTGCACGACGCGGCCGATGGAAAGTCGAAAGCTGTTCGACCCAAGGTCGACGGCGGCAAGTAGTGGATCCATGTGGTCTGGCTTTATCGCTTTATATTGAGACTCTGGAATTATAAAGAGACTCTCGGGGCCGCACATTTCGGGGGCGCCGCGGCGCACGAAAAGCGTCGGCTGCAGGCCGGGCGGCACATTCTTGACGAGATCGGGGCGCTCTGTCATGGTAATGTAAAAAACATGCAGTAAAACAGAGCGTCATTTTCATTGTGGAATCTTATGTCGCACCCCCCCGAGCCGTCTCGAACCGAGCCTTTGCTGCTGAACCGCGAGCTGTCCCTGATCAAATTCAACGAGCGGGTCCTGTCCATGGCCGAGCACCCGTCCACGCCCCTGCTCGAGCGGCTGCGCTATCTGTGCATTGTCAGTTCCAACCTGGACGAATTTTTCGAAATCCGCATTTCCAGCCTTAAAGAACAACTGGCCCAGCATTCCACCGTGATCGGGCCGGACGGCTATACACCCGCCGAAGCCTTCGAACTCGTACAGGTGGCGGCGCGCCGCCTCATCGACAAGCAGAACAGCCTGCTCATCAATAGTGTCCTGCCCAGCCTGGAACAAGAGGGCATAGGCTTGTCCGATGCCGAAACCTGGACGGACGAGCAGCGCGATTGGGCGCATGCGCTGTTCAGCAGCCAGATCATGCCCCTGCTGACCCCCATCGGGCTCGATCCTGCCCACCCCTTTCCCAGGGTCTACAACAAAAGCCTTAATTTCATCGTGTCGCTGTCGGGCCACGATGCGTTCGAGCGCAGGGCGTCGATTGCCGTGGTGCAGGCACCCCGCGCCTTGCCGCGCGTCATCCGCATGCCCGACGAGATCTCCGGCATCCCGCACGGCTACATGCTGCTTACCACCATCATCAACGAGTTCGTGGGCGACTTGTTTCCCGGCATGCAGGTCAATGGCTGCTTCCAGTGGCGGGTAACGCGCAACAGCGATCTGTTCGTCGACGAAGAAGAAATCACCAATCTTCGCCAGGCTTTGCAGGGCGAGCTGTCCCAGCGTAATTTCGGGGCCGCCGTGCGCCTGGAGATCGACCGCGTCATGCCTGAAAAGCTCGCCAGCTACCTGCAAAGCGAGTTCCTGCTGGATGATCGCGATACCTATCGGGTAAGCGGGCCGGTCAATCTTTCCCGTCTCATGCAGCTATGCAACGTGGTCGATCGCCCCGATCTGCTGTTTCCCGAATACCGGGCCAAGGTTCCGGCCCCGTTCGATGTCGTGGCCGAGTCGCCCGAGAAAATGTTCGAGGCCATCGCACAGCGCGACCACCTGCTGCATCATCCGTACCAGTCGTTTCAGCCGGTGCTGGATTTTCTTACCGCGGCGGCCACCGATCCGCAGGTGGTGGCCATCAAGCAGACCATCTACCGTACGGGCGAGGACTCCGATCTCATGGCCCTGCTGGTGGGGGCGGCCAAGGCCGGCAAAGAGGTCACCGTCATCGTCGAGCTCATGGCGCGGTTCGACGAGCAGACCAATATCAATTGGGCCGCCAAGCTCGAGGCCGTGGGCGCGCACGTAAGCTACGGGGTGGTCGGCCATAAGACCCATGCCAAGATGCTGCTGGTGCTGCGGCGCGAAAAGGGCCGCATCCGGCGCTACGGCCACCTGGGCACCGGCAATTACCACCAGAAGACCGCGCGGCTTTATACCGATTTCGGCCTGCTTACCGCCAACCCGCGCATGTGCGAGGACATGGACAAGGTGTTCTCGCTGCTTACCGGCCTGGGGGCGCGCCGGCCGCTCAAGCTGCTGCTGCAGTCGCCGTTCACCCTGCACGAAACCATGGTGGCCATGATCCAGGCCGAGGCCGACAATGCCCGGGCGGGCAAAAAGGCGCGCATCATGGCCAAGATGAACTCCCTGCTCGAGCCCATCGTCATCGAAGCACTGTACAAGGCCAGCCAGGCCGGCGTGCGCATCGATCTTATCGTGCGCGGCGCCTGCGCCTTGCGGTCCAAGGTCGAGGGGCTGTCCGAGAACATCAGCGTGCGCTCCATCGTCGGCCGCTTTCTCGAGCATTCACGGGTATTTTATTTTTACGCCGACGGCGCCGAGAACGTGTATCTTTCGTCGGCCGACTGGATGGAGCGCAATTTTTTCCGGCGGGTGGAGCTGGGCTTTCCCGTATTGGACAAAGACCTTAAAAAACGTGTCATAAACGAGGCCTTCACCTATGCGCTGCGCGATAACCAGCTGGCTTGGCGCGAATTGCCCGACGGCAGCTATGCCAGGGTAAAAACCCGCGGCAAGGCCTTGAATTTGCACAATTATCTGATGCAGGCGCTGGGAAGCTAGGGCCTGTTAACGTATTTGGCGCAATTATCCGATGCGGGCCTCGGGCCATGCGCCATTTGTCATTAACGTGTCATATAGCGTCTTTATCATGACCGTCGTTGTACAGGAAGACTCCTGTTCCGATTGTTAAACAGATCAAGAGGACTGCTCGATGTTTAAACGCGTTTTATTGCAAGTTTCGGTTGGCATTGCCTTTGGCGCCGCCGCCTTGGCCGCCCAGGCTGCCGACATCACAGGCGCGGGCGCGTCGTTTCCGTACCCGGTCTATGCCAAATGGGCGGCCAAATACCAGGAAGTCACCGGCAACCGCATCAATTACCAGTCCATCGGCTCGGGCGGCGGCCAGCAGCAGATCATCGCCAAGACGGTCGATTTCGGCGCTTCGGACGATCCCATGAAGCCCGCCGACCTGGAAAAGCATCAGTTGTTCCAGTTTCCGGCGATCATCGGCGGCACCGTGCCCGTCGTCAACGTCGACGGCATCAAGCCCGGCCAGCTCAGGCTGTCGGGCCCGCTGCTGGCCGACATCTTCCTGGGCAAGGTCACCAAGTGGAACGACCCGGCCATCCAGCAGATCAACCCCGATCTCAAGCTGCCCGGCGCCTCCATCATCGTGGTGCATCGTTCCGACGGCTCGGGCACGACCTTCGGCTGGACCAACTATCTGTCCAAGGTCTCGCCCGCCTGGAAAGAGCAGGTCGGCGAGGGCAAGGCCGTAAAATGGCCCACCGGCCAGGGCGGCAAGGGCAACGAAGGCGTGGCCGCCTACGTGCGCCAGCTGAAGAATTCCATCGGCTACGTCGAGTACGCCTATGCCAAGCAAAACAACCTGGCCTGGACCCAGATCCAGAACAGCGCCGGCAAGTTCGTGCAGCCTTCCCAAGAGGCCTTCGCCGCGGCGGCCGTCAACGCCGACTGGAAAAGCGTCCCCGGAATGGGCGTGGTGCTGACCAACGAGCCGGGAGATGGTTCCTGGCCGGTTACCTCCGCCTCGTTCATCCTGCTGCACAAGGTTCAGGACCAGCCAGCCAAGGGCAAGGAAGTGCTGGCCTTCTTCGACTGGGCGTTCAAGAACGGCGGCGACCTGGCCAGGAGCCTGGACTACGTGCCCATGCCCGCCGCGGTGACCAGCCAGGTTACCCAGCTGTGGGCCTCGCAGATCAAGGGCGCCGACGGCTCGGCCGTCTGGAAATAAGCTGGGTAAAATAGGGACTGTTACTATAATAAAGCCCCTGGAAGACGGCGCTGTGGATGCGGCGCCGTCTTTGTTGTGCAAGAGTTACAGTATGTGTTGTCCATAATACCGGGGGAATCCGATTGCCAATGTCGCCAGCCTCAAGCGCCACCAAAAAGAACCATCATGAGTCATAGCCGAAATGGTTTGATGGACGTCGTATTCAAGAACGTCACACGCACATTTGCTTTCCTGGTGTTCATACTGCTGGCCGCGATCATGGTTTCGCTGGCGTACGGCAGCCGGGAGTCCATCGCCGCCTTCGGGCTGGGCTTTCTGTGGACCAACAACTGGGATCCCGTCAATCACTTGTACGGCGCCCTGGTGCCCGTCGTGGGCACGCTGCTCACGTCCATCATCGCGCTGGTCATTGCCGTGCCGGTTTCGTTCGGCATTGCCATGTTCCTGACCGAACTGTCGCCCACCTGGCTGCGCCGGCCCCTGGGCACCGCGGTCGAGATGCTGGCGGCGATCCCCTCCATCATCTACGGGATGTGGGGGCTGTTCGTGTTCGTGCCTCTGTTTCAAAGCTATATCCAGCCCGGCATTATTTCGTTCTTCGAATACGTGCCGGTGCTGAACCAGGTTTTCTCCGGCCCGCCGTTCGGCATCGGCGTGTTCACGGCCGGCCTCATCCTGTCGATCATGGTCATCCCGTTCATCACGGCCGTCATGCGCGACGTCTTCGAGCTGGTGCCGGGCATGCTCAAAGAGTCGGCCTACGGGCTGGGCGGCACCACCTGGGAAGTCGTCTGGAAGGTGGTCCTGCCCTATACCAAGCATGGCGTCATCGGCGGCATCATGCTGGGCCTGGGCCGGGCGCTGGGCGAAACCATGGCGGTCACCTTCGTCATCGGCAATGCCTTCAACCTGCCCGGTTCCATTTTCGCGCCTTCCAATTCCATAGCGTCCGCGCTGGCCAACGAATTCAACGAGGCGGGCGGGATGCAGAAATCGGCCCTGCTGGAACTTGGGCTCATCCTGTTCCTCATCACCACCGTGGTCTTGGTCCTTTCCAAGCTACTGTTGCTTCGCCTGTCCAAGGGCGAGGGCACCTCGCACTGACCGGCAAGCACCCACCATGTTCGATACCAACTCCATCGTCAGCCTTTCCAACCCGGTGTACAAGCGCAGGCAGCGTTTCAACCGCCTCATGCTGGCCTTGTCCTTCGTGGCGCTGCTGTTTGGCCTGTTCTGGCTTTTCTGGATCATCCTGACCCTTGTCGTCAAGGGCGGAGGGGCGCTCTCGTTAAGCCTGCTTACCCAGGCCACGCCGCCGCCGGGGGCGACGGGCGGGCTGGTGAACGCCATTGTCGGCAGCATCATGATGGCGATCGTGGGCACGCTTATCGGCACGCCCATCGGCATCCTGGCCGGCACCTATCTGGCCGAGTACGGCCGGCGCGGCTGGCTGGCTCCGGCAACGCGTTTTCTCAACGATGTGCTGCTGTCGGCGCCGTCCATCATCATCGGCCTTTTCATCTACGCCGTTTTTGTGGCGCAGGTGGGCCATTACTCCGGCTGGGCGGGCTCGTTCGCCCTGGCCATCCTGGTGATTCCGGTCGTGGTGCGTTCCACCGACAACATGCTGCTGCTGGTGCCCAACAGCCTGCGCGAAGCCGCGGCCGCCCTGGGATGTCCGCAATGGCGCATCGTGACCAGGATCTGCTACCGCGCGGCAAGCACCGGCATCATTACCGGCGTGCTGCTGGCCGTGGCCCGGATTTCCGGCGAAACCGCGCCCTTGCTGTTCACGGCGCTGAACAACCAGTTCATGTCCATGAACATGAATGCGCCGGTGGCCAACCTGCCCGTAGTGATCTACCAGTATGCCGCCAGCCCCTATGCCGACTGGAACCGCCTGGCCTGGGCCGGCGCCGTGCTGATTACCCTGCTGGTGCTGGGCATCAACATCGCCGCGCGCGCCTTGTTTCGTAAATAAACCGGATCAACACCGGATCCGCTTTGCGGGGCGCAACGCCGGCAGCGGGTTCTTGTTAGGAACTGACCATGACTACCCATCAATCCGCCGACCGTGTAAAGCTTGAAGTCAAGAACCTCGACTTTTTTTACGGCAAGTACCAGGCCATCCACAACGTCAACATGTCGATCAAGGAAAACAAGGTCACGGCGTTCATCGGACCCTCGGGCTGCGGCAAGTCGACGCTGCTGCGCACGTTCAACCGTATGTACGAGCTGTATCCGGGGCAGCGCGCCGAAGGCGAAATCAACCTCGACGGCGAGAACATCCTGACCTCGCGCATGGACATCTCGCTCATCCGCGCCAAGATCGGCATGGTGTTCCAGAAGCCGACTCCCTTTCCCATGAGCATCTACGACAATATCGCCTTTGGCGTGCGCCTGTTCGAAAAGCTCAGCAAGGGCGAGATGGACGAGCGCGTCGAGTGGGCGCTGACCAAGGCGGCCTTGTGGACGGAGGTCAAGGACAAGCTGCAGCAAAGCGGCAACGGCTTGTCGGGGGGGCAGCAGCAGCGCTTGTGCATTGCCCGCGGCGTAGCCATCAAGCCCGAGGTGCTGCTGCTCGACGAGCCATGCTCGGCGCTGGATCCGATTTCCACCGCCAAGATCGAAGAGCTCATCACCGAGCTCAAGTCCGACTACACGGTGGTCATCGTCACCCACAATATGCAGCAGGCCGCCCGATGCTCCGACTACACGGCCTATATGTATTTGGGCGAACTCATGGAGTTCGGCGAGACCGACACCATTTTCGTCAAGCCCGCCCGCAAGGAAACCGAAGACTACATAACCGGCCGCTTCGGCTGAGGGCGCCGGCGGCGAACGTGTTCTGAGCCCTCGGGGGCAGCCGCTTTGCGCCGTCGTTTCATAGTGGATCAAAAAACCACGAAGATCAGCTTCGAGGCGAAGGTGGCCGCGCTGGGCAGCGGCGGCGACAGTTCCTTTGTTGCTGACGGATTGAACGATGGGCCGCCGGCGTTCTGGCCGACCGGTTCGGAAACGGCGCTGCCTTGCGCCGCCTTTTTGGAGTCGTTGTCGCCAAGGTCGATGGACTGTGTCTGATAGGGCGTGAAGCCGGGCTGGCAGATGACGGTTACGTTGCGCTGGGCCTGGGGGCCGAACAGGGCCTGCTGCGTATCGCATTGCGAGGTGACGGTAATGCGGGCCGTGAACGTTCCTTGCTGCTTGGCGGCGCCCGCCGGCGCCGCCAGAGCGAGGGCCGGCAGCAGCAACATGGCCAGCCAGGGTGTTCGCGTCGTCGTGGTTGCGTTCATGCAGAGGTGCTCTTCAGGTCAATAAGTGATGGTAACGACAACGGTATCGGTAAATGTTCCGACTCCCGGGGTGGACTGCGCCGGAACCCTGCCGTAGACGGTCAAAACCTGCGGCTGGCCGTTGCCCACGCCCGAAACGTCGTTGTAGTTGGTGCTGTTTCCCCAGCGGCTGGTGCGCTGCGCGTCGCGGTACAGCTCGTAATTGAGAAAGCCGCCCGGCCCTTGCAGGCGCCGCTGCCCGGATGTGCTGTTCAAGCCGTCGCCCAGCCCCACATGGTAACCGTTGGCTCCCTGGCCGCCGTTGCAGGTAACGGTGATGGTGGCGGTGCTGTCGACGTTCTGGGTCAGGTTCTGGAAGACGGTGCCGAAGTCCATGGTCGTGATCTGGCCAAGCTGGCACTCGCTTTGCACGATGGCCTGGATGTAATAGGTCGACGTGGACGTCGTCATGCCCGAAGCCGAGCAGCTTGGCGACGGGACGCCGGTCACGTCTTTATAACTCATGATCATTGGCCAGCCGCCGATGCTGTTCGTGCTGTAGTAGCCCGCGGGCAGCCCCTGCTGGCCCGCGGCCTTGATGCGGCCGTACAGGGGGATCGTCGACGACTTGTAATATTCGCCGGCCCCGAAGCTCATGATGACGGGCACGGGCGCATAGCTTGCGCCGACCTTGCCCCATATGGTGGAGCGGGCGGCGTCCGAGTACAGGTTGAAGGCCATGCGCGAACCATTATTGCTGTCGCTGGGCAGGGTTCTGGGATCGTAAGAGGACGTGCTGGGATCGGGCCCCATGCTGAAGCAGACCAGCACCTGCGTGCCGGGCGACGAGCTGCATCCGTAAGAGATGGTGCTGCTGCCGTCGGTGATGCCGCCGGCCAGCAGGCTGACTGTGCCGAATACGAGATTGCCGGCATTGCCGTTGCAGCTTGGCGCGGCATTGGCGGGGCTGGCGCAGGCGCCGGCCAGCAGCAGGGCCAGGAAGGCGGTGCGCAGGAACAGGACAAGATTTTTCATGGCGCGCTCGTCGAGATGTTGGCGGCCGGCGATATTGGCCGGCATGGCAGCGGCCCCATTTCCGGCAACGTGCCGGCCTTGGCGTGATAGGCAAAATGCACGGCGCAGGTCGAGGCGTCGTCATGGACCGTCAGGTGGTTGTCCGGCTGCAGGCCCTCCAGATACAGGCGGCCGTCGTATCCCACCCAGCCCGCCGGCTGCGCACCGCCGTTCAGGAAAACCTGCGACCCCATGGCTACGTTCTGGCCGTCGGGACGGCGCAGTATCATCGAGGCGGCGTGGATGCGCTGCATGGTGAATTTCACATTGATGCCCGAGGCGTAGCGCGGCACGGCGTCGAGGTTGACACGCCCGATGTGCATGTCGATGGGCAGGTTCGTGGGGTCGATGGAAATCTTGTTTTTTTCATAGGATCGCAAGGACGGCACCAGCAGCAGGCCCTGGCTGTCGGTGTTGCCGATCAGATGGTTCTGGCTCTTGACCGGCACGTCGGGCACGCCGTCGGTCGAGACGACGGCAAAGCTGTCGTAGACGCGGCGCGAGGCGAACAGGCCGCCGCCCATGGCCACCAGCGAGCCCGATGCGCCGGCATAGGCATTCTGGCTGTTTCCCGCGCTGTTTATGCCCGCATTGATATCCGCGTATTGGGTGCGCTTGTTGACCTGCCCGCTGGCGGTGAAGGCCTGCTGGTCGGCTTGCTGCGCCTGCAGGCTCCAGTTCCAGCCGGCTTCGTCCGGCGAGGTTCGGCTGACGCTGGTGGAATAGGTGTTGGCGCCTTTCGATCGCGATGCCGAGGCATAGGCCGACATGCCCTTGCCCCAGTTGAAGGTCAGGTTCAGGAACACCGAACGGTCGCTGCGGTCGTCGAGATTCTGATTGGCGCTGAGGCTTATCGTGACGCCCTGGGCGAAGGTGCGCGACCACGAGGCTCCGCCATAGCGGTAGCGGGGTTGGCCGGCCTGCTGCAGATAGGCGTAGTTCAAGGCGAAGTTGCCGAGTTTGCCTGCGTCCAGGCCTATGTAGGCATTGTCGTTGCGCAGCGTTGGCGTTCCGCCGTACATGCTGGCCACGTCCCGGTAGCTGCCGGTGCTGCGCTGGGTGCTGGCGCCCAGGCTGAAGGCGCCGCGCTGGAACTGGTAGCTGGCCCCGTATTGCGTGCCCTTCACGCCCTGCGCGCTACTGCGGGCGTAAGAGGCCGAGACGGTGCCCAGCAGGCCGACGGTAGCCGCTGCGCCGACGCCGCCCATGGCTATGCCCTTGCTGCCTTCCACATGGCTTTCCAGCGTCAAAAAATTGCTCAGGCCGTGCCGGACGGTGCCCGAGGCCATGGGCTCTTTGGTGTAGTCGAACGACTGGTAGCCGTAGTTGTTGCGCACATATCCGGCCTCGAACGACCAGTCGGTCAGGCCTTCACGCAATAAGCGGGTGGAACTGTAGAAGGGGAAGTTGACCAGGGTTCGCCGTCCCAGCGCGTCGGTCAGCACCACTTGAGCTTGGCCCGCGCCATTGATGCTGGGCATGGCATTCAGTTCGAAGGGGCCGGCCGGCACCTTGCCGCTGTATTGCTGGATGCCGTTGATGTACATTTCGACCGCCGAGGGCAGGGCGGCCGAGCCGAAATAGGCCGGCAAAGGCGTGGTTGTCTGGTAGGGCTGCAGGGCGAAGTTGCGTGAAACCTGAAAACCGCCGATCCGTGTGCTGCGCGTCCAGGCAAGACTGTTGGTCAGTGTGTCGCCCAGCCGGAAGGTGATTTCCTTGTCCTGCAGCGAATGCTCCAGCGTGGTGTCCATGCGAACCGTGGTGCGTTGCCATCCTGTCTGGTCGTGGGCGTGCTGGCCCTGCACCAAATACGAGTTGCTGAGGACACCCAGGTTGTTGAAGGCCCGCATTTCGAAGTAGCCACTCAGGTTCAGGTCATTCTTGTTGGTGTACGAGGAATACAGGTCGTAATTCAGCAGCAGGCCGGGCGAGGCCGATGCGGCGGTGCGCGCGCCGGACTTGGGGCCCAGCACTGCCGTGTCAACGTTTAGGACGGAGAATGGTGCCGTGATGTCGACACTTTGCAGGCTGCTGTTGTAGTTGACCTTGACGCCGGGGTAGGCGTTTAACGGTGTACCGGCCGGGATGCTGTTCAGGAATTCGGCGCGAAAGCCCAATTGCAGCGCGCTTTCCCTGGACAAATAAAGTTGCCCGCCGCGCTCGGTAAAGGGCGTCAAGTCCGCATCGGGATTGCCATTGACCTTGGCCGCCAGAAAAACGGTGGCACCAGCGCCGGACATCGTGGGATCCGCCTGTTGTCCGTCGGGCGTTGCTGGTGCTGCGGGCGCTGGTTGAGCCGCGACTGCCATATGATCCACGCCACCTATGACTAGAGGAATGATTGCGCATTGGCTAATGAGCCTTGGTAATTGGAGCAACGTTCGTATCTGCTTTGACGCCATTGATCAGGCTGGTGAAGGTTCCACCCTTGGTGAACAAGTCGGGAGATACTTTGAGCGGGATGTTCCGGTATTGACCGGGCAATACATATCCGGCCAGGCCGCCCGCCACGGTGGTTGTCTTGCCGCCTGGCGGTGTAAACGAAATATCCGCCAGTTGGGCATGGGTGTTTCCGGAGTTCGTGACGACCAGTCCGGCATGCTTGCCCGATTGCTGCATCGACCAGGCCAGCACAGGCTTGGCGGGCGCCGTGCCGGCAATGAAGACGGGAACCGAATAGCGGAATACAAAATCCAGGCCCTTGCCTTTGCCCTTGTCTTTTTTGATGGGCAGTTCGTCGATAAGCAGGCGATAGGTGCGCTCGTCGGGGGCGGGCGCCGCCATGGGGCCCACGCGCACCAGGCGCACAAGCTGCTGCTTGCCAGGTTCGATCTGCACCATGGGCGGGCTGGCAACCATGCCGCCGTCCGGGGCCAGAACGTCTTCGCCCTGGCTTTGCGACCAGCGGTACACGCGCACCTGGGCGTGCACGACCTCGTTGCCCGAGTTGCGCAGCCAGATTTCATCCGCCTTTTTATCCGCCGGAATGGTAAGGCTGACCGGAGCGATTTGCAGGCCCGCGGCCAGCAGGCTGGCGCCGGGAATACCCAGGGCCAGTGCCGCTGCTATCAGGCATGTTGCGGCATAAGGGCGTGTCGTTTGCCATGAATGTATCCACATAGTTCAGTAAACCTCAAGTTATTTCAAACTTTTAGTTTAATGGCAAATGCTGGCGGCGACGGTGCATTTTCACTTAATACTCAACGTTGATGCTGACGGTGTCGGAGTAGGTGGCGGCTGGCACGTTCAGGGTCGATGTGGTCTTGCCGTAGACGGTGTACGCCTGTGCCGTGCCTGAGCCGATCGCCGACTTGACATTGGCCGACCCGCCCGACGCGACGTTGCCCCAGACCGTCGTGCCTGAGTCCTGATAAAGCTGATAGCCGATGGTGTAGGCGGTTCCGTTCACGGTGGCTTTCATCGTGCCGGTGCCGTCGTCCGCGGCCCCGCTGGCGGTGGATTTCAGGCCGATGGTATAGGGCGTTTGATTGGTGCAGGTCACGGAAAAGCCGCCGTTGCTGGCGCTGACCGCGCTGGCCGTGGTCGACGCATTGCTGCCGAAGTCCAGGTCGGTGCTGGTGCCGGTAATGGCGCAGTTGCTGGTGATGGTTATCTTGGCGTTGAGGCTTCCGGTGGCGGTGGCGGCCGAGGCGGCCGTGGACAACGATACCCCGGTGATCATTGCGATGGCAGTCAGCAGTAAGTGGCTGGTTTTCATGATGGTGTCCTGTATATTTGGTTTTGAGAAAGCAGCTTCTAAATTGTTGTTGAAGAGAGCCTGTTGAGTTATCGAGGTTCCGGCGGCGACGATTTTTTATTTCAAAATGCTTTGAGATATATTCATTTGTATCTAAAAGCGGAAATAGAAAACAGGCTTGCCGTAAAAACTTATGTTTTTGGGATGAGCTATAGGTTTTGCGGCGGATGGGTCATGACCGCGCGCAGCCCGACGCCGCGCAGGCTGCGCGCGGGTGTTATGGCTTTATTGGATACAGCTTTGACGCCAAGGTAATGGCGGAAACTGTTAGGGGGGCCGCATAGGCTGCGGCCAAGGCGTGTGGAAAGTGTTTGACTTTCATGATCGTGCCTGGACAGAGTGTTTATCAGCAAGGAAACGCAAGTTTTATTGGCATTTCAACCAATAGTTTTTGCAATGGCTTTCCGCGCCTGCCGCTTTTTTTTGAACTACCGCGCAAGGGCTGCGCGGCGCTTCAAATGGCTTTTATTGTCTGTCAAGCTCGCATGAACTGTACTCTATCACCCAACTGCCATCATTTCAATCGATTTTCTTTGATTGCAATGGGATTTTGCCAAAAAGAATTGTCAAGTGTCGCTTTAAAGTGTCGCATTAATTAGATAAGCGCGAAAATCGATCTTTCATGGCGGCTTCCCTTGAAGCGTTCGGTCGCCATGTTTTGATCCAGCGAAATCCCGCCAGGCGGCGCCAGGACAAAAAGTGGCGGTTATGCCATAATTTCGTTCTTGTCGGGGCGTAGCGCAGCCTGGTAGCGCATCTGGTTTGGGACCAGAGGGTCGAAGGTTCGAATCCTTTCGCCCCGACCATTTTTCAGCAGCAAGATCAAGAGCTTACGCAATTCTTCGCGTAGGCTCTTTTTCTTTGCGGATTCCGGGCGAGGCGCTACTCGCGCAGGCGCAGTTGCGGCAGGGTATAGCGTTGATTCTTGTAGACCCAGTCAGGCCACAGGACGTGCGCCAGGGCTTCTTTGGCCAGTTCGGGATCGAGCGCCGTGGGGGTGTAGGTGGCGGGGGCCTGGTAGACGTATTGGCCGGGGCTGCGGTGGGGTTCCAGCACGATAAGTTGTTCGCCCCGCAAGTAGCCGTAGTTTTCGTTGTACTGCATCATGGCGCGACCACCCCCGGGCTGTGTCAGGTCCCGGCCCACCATGGGGTGTTCTGTTTGCAGGCCCGCAATGGAAAGCAGGGTGGGCGCCAGGTCGATCTGGCTGATCAGGCGGTCGTCGCGGCGCGGCTGGACATCGGCGCCTACGATCAGCGCGGGAATATGGAAATGCCGCAGGGGCACCAGGCTTGCGCCGCCCACCCGGGCGTCGTGATCGGCCACGACCAGGAACACGGTGTCCTGCCAGTAGGGCGATTGACGGGCTTTTTCAAAGAATTGCCCGATGGCCCAGTCGGCATAGCGCACCGAGTTTTCGTTGGTGGCGGGGTTGCCTTGGGGCTCGATGCGGCCGGCCGGATATTCCCAGGGCGTATGGTTGGTCACGGAAAAAGCCAGGGTCAGGGTGGGCTGGTCGGGCGGGTTGCTGAGCAGCGCATCCAGCTTGGCGAACATGTCTTCGTCCGACGCGCCCCATGTGCCGACGAAGGCCGGGTTGTCGAAGGACGAGCGTTCGTAGAGATCGTCGAACCCGTTACCCAGGAAGAAGCTTTTCATATTGTCGAAATGCGCCTCGCCGCCGTAGATGAAGCGCGATCGATAGCCGTGCTGCTTGAGCAGCTGGGCCAGCGTGAAGAAGTTGCTTTGAGCGCCCGACAGGCGCAGGGCCGCATCGGAAATGGTGGGAGGGAAACCCGCGACGACGGCTTCCAGGCCGCGTACCGAGCGCGTGCCGGTCGCGTAGGCGTGGGTGAAGTTCCAGCCCCTGGACGCCAGCGCGTCCAGGTTGGGGGTGAGGTCGGCGCCGCCCAGATTGCCCACGAACTGGGCGCCCAGGCTTTCCTCGACGATGAGGACGATGTTGAGGGGCCGCGCGCGCGCAGCTTGCGGCGCCTGTGTGTGCAAGGAAGGAATGTCGTCGTTGGGAGCGGCGATGCCGGCGCACTGGTTGACGATGGCCAGCATTTCTTCGGTCGGCATATTGCCGTAGACATCGGCGGCGGAACGTTCGTTCTTCATGCTGTATACGGCGTAGAGAACGCTGTACAGCGAATTGAGCGGCAGGGTGTTGAGCATGCTGTCGCCGCAGTACGCCACCGACGACGGGTTGATGGGGCGGTGGCCCAGGGTGCCGCGTATGGCCAGCACGATGACGGCGCCCGCAACGAGGGTGGCGATGGGCCGCAGCCACCATGCCATGGGGGTGTCGGCCGGGCCGTTGCCGAACCACTCGAACCCCAGCCATGTCGCCAGGGCCAGGATGAATACGCCGCCGAAGATGACGGCTTTGTAGCCCTTCCAGAGCATGCCGAAGACCTCTTGTGGGTGTTCGAGGTATTCGACGTACAGGCGATTGGGGCGCGTGTCGTATTCGTAGATGAATTGCGGCGTGGAGACTTCCAGCAAGATCAGAAGAAACCATGCGATGGTCAGCCACCAGCCGGTAATGGCCACCGCCAGCGGATAATGGCCCAGCCACGGGGACAGCAGGGCGGGAACACCCGCCAGCATGGCGATCTGGATGGCATCGATGCGCAGGCCGCCCTTCAGTATTGGCCATAGGCCGCCAGCGCTTTGCACCCTGCGCCATTGCCAGGCGGCCAGCAGGCCGCGGCTTAATGTCAGCAGGCCAAAGCCGCATACGATGAAGATCAGGGTTTGTAGGCGCATGGAACGGGTGCTGTATTGAAAATATCGGATTATCGGGTTATGTTCGCTTTTTGCTTTCCAGAATCATACTAGCGTTTGGTTTTCCTCTTACCAAACTTTTCACCGAGTCAGGCCGACACACGCAAATGCCAAAAACCAGTTCGACGCCAGCAAAATCGGCTTCTCAGGCAGCTTCAACAATATTGGGCGGTTATGATTTTTCCGAGCAGGTGGGGCACTTGCTGCGGCGTGCCTATCAGCGGCATACCGCCTTGTTCCAGCAGGTCATTCCCGACACCCAGCTTACCGGTGCGCAGTGGGTGGTGCTATGCGCCGTCGAAGCCAGCGCGGCCTGCTCGCTGAGCGACATCGTCAAGCAAACGGCCATCGACCAGGCAACGGCCCGGGGAATCATCGACAGGCTGAAGTCGCGGCACTTGCTGCTTGTGCGCCAGGACGAACGCGACCGGCGCAAGGTGCTGGTCAGCCTTACGCCCGAAGGCAAGAGCCTGGTGCAGTCCACCGTGCCATTCGCGTTCGAAATCACCGAAAAAACGTTTCAGGGCTTCAACCCCGCCGAACGAACCGCGCTGGTGTACCTGCTGAACAAGATGTGTCTTTCCGACTCAAGCGACAGCGCCGAATAAGTTCGGCAACCCTCAAGGCCGCCATAATCTGGCGGCCTTGTTTTTTTAGGAAAAATTAAAACGTATACGTGTTAATTGCTTTGTTTTTTTCATCGCCACACCATACCTACAGAGGGGGAATTACCTGGTATTTTTTATGAGTTCTACTTGAAATCATTGGGATTTTCTGCGGTTAATTGAATTTTTTTCGCGGTTTTTCAAAGATGAATCAAGGGTTTATCCCTAGGCCTATCTTTCTTTACTCGAAAAAACTACATGTGTACACTTCATTGGGCGTTTCACTTTTTGACATCGCGGCGTTGTCCCAGGCATATCGCCAACAGCGCGGCATCACGATAGGGAAAATACATGAAAGGCAAGAGTCTATATACATCGCTGCTTGGTGCGGCGCTGTTTGCAACGCTGTCCACAGCGGCTGTTGCGCAAGGTACGATCAAGATCGGAGAAGTAAACAGCTATAAAACGCAGCCTGCGTTTCTGGGCCCGTACAAAAACGGCATGGATCTGGCCATCGACGAAATCAACAAGGCCGGCGGCGTCAACGGCAAGAAGCTCGAGCTGATCACCCGCGACGACAACTCCAACACCGGCGATGCCGTCCGGGCGGTCGAAGAACTGGTCTCGCGCGAGAAGGTCGATGTGCTGACCGGCACCTTTCTGTCCAACGTAGGCCTGGCCGTCACCGACTACGCCAAGCATAAAAAGGTGTTCTTCCTGGCCAGCGAGCCCCTGACCGACAAAATCGTCTGGGCCGACGGCAATCACTATACTTTCCGCCTGCGCCCCTCCACCTACATGCAGGTGGCCATGCTCATTCCCGAAGCCGCCAAGCTCAAGAAAAAACGCTGGGCGCTGGTTTATCCCAACTATGAATACGGCCAGTCGGCCGCCGCCACTTTCAAGAAGCTCCTGAAAGCCGCCCAGCCCGACGTCGAGTTCGTTGCCGAACAGGCAACGCCGCTGGGCAAGGTCGACGCCGGCAACGTGGTGCAGGCGCTTTCCGATGCCAAGCCCGATGCCGTGTTCAACGTGCTGTTCGCCGCCGACCTGGCCAAGTTCGTGCGCGCCGGCACCGAGCGCAATTTCTTCAAGGGCCTCTCGGTGGTCAGCCTGCTTACGGGCGAGCCTGAATACCTGGATCCGCTGGGTTCCGAGACCCCCGAAGGCTGGATCGTCACGGGCTACCCCTGGTATGCCATCGACACGCCCGAGCACAAGGCCTTCCTGGCGGCTTACCAGGCCAAGTATCACGACTACCCGCGCCTGGGCACCATCGTCGGCTATAGCGCCATCAAGTCGCTGGCCGCCGGCATGAAGAAGGCCGGGTCGACCAAGACCGAAGCCATGATCAAGGCGTTCGAAGGCCTGAAGCTGGATACGCCCCTGGGCCCCATCGAGTTCCGCGCCATCGATCATCAATCGACCATGGGCGCCTACGTGGGCACGCTGGCCAAGAAGGATGGCAAGGGCATCATGACGAACTTCCGTTATATCGACGGAGCCGCCGTTCAGCCGACCGACGCTCAAGTCAAGGAATGGCGCCCCGCCAGCGCCAAGTAAAAGGCCAATTTGGAACCGGCGCGCCGCCTCGTGGCGGCGTGCTGTTCTTCTACAGGTGGTAAAAGATGGATTTGTCGGGATTGATCGTCCAGTTCCTGAACGGGCTGGCGGAAGCTTCTTCGCTGTTCTTGGTGGCGGCGGGGCTGTCTCTTATTTTTGGCGTGACGCGCATCGTCAACTTCGCCCACGGCTCGCTGTACATGCTGGGCATCTATGTCGCGTATACGGTGGTCCAGTCGATCGGGCATACCCCGCTGGGCTTCTGGTTCGCCATCATCGCCGCCGCGCTGCTGGTGGGCGCGCTGGGCGCGCTGATCGAAATCATACTGTTGCGGCGCATTTACCGTGCGCCGGAACTCTTCCAGCTGCTGGCCACGTTTGCGCTGGTGCTGGTCATCAATGACGCAACGTTGTGGATCTGGGGGCCGGAAGACCTGCTGGGCCCCGTTGCTCCGGGACTGAACGGCTCCATCCAGGTTCTGGGCCGTTATTTGCCCAAGTACGACATCGCCCTGATCGTCATCGGGCCGCTGGTGCTGGGTTTGCTGTGGGTGCTGCTTAGGCGCACCCGTTGGGGCACGCTGGTGCGCGCGGCGACCCAGGACCGTGAAATGCTGGGCGCCCTGGGCGTGAACCAGGCCTGGCTGTTCACGGGCGTATTTGCCCTGGGGTCTTTCTTGGCGGCCCTGGGCGGCGCGGCGCAGATTCCCCGTCTGCCGGCCAACCTCACGCTGGATCTCAGCGTGATCGGCGATGCGTTCGTGGTGGTGGTGGTCGGCGGAATGGGCTCCATTCCCGGCGCTTACATCGCGGCCCTGATCATCGCCGAACTCAAGGCCTTGTGCATTGCATTGGGCACCGTCGATATCTTCGGCATCAGTTTCGCGTTCCCCAAGCTGACCCTGGTCGTGGAGTTCATCTTCATGGCCATCGTGCTGGTGTTCCGCCCCTGGGGGCTGTTCGGCAAGGTCCAGGCGGCCAGCCGCAATTCCGCGCCCATCGAAGCGCCCCTGCGTCCATCCCGGCTGCCCTTCAAGGTGTTCATCGCGGTTGTCGTGGTGGCGCTGGCGCTTGTTCCCTCCCTGTCGAACTGGCTGCCCTATGGTTCGGTGCTCATGCTGGACATCATCGTCGCGGCCCTGTTTGCGCTTAGCCTGCACTTCATGATGGGGCCGGGCGGCATGCACTCGTTCGGCCATGCCGCGTATTTCGGCCTTGGCGCCTACGGCGCGGCGCTGCTGCTCAAGGCGGCCGCCTTTTCCATGGGCTGGTCCATCGCCCTGGCGCCGCTGATAGCCGGTGTCGGAGCCCTGGTGTTCGGCTGGTTCTGTGTGCGGCTTTCCGGCATCTACCTGGCCATGCTTACCCTGGCGTTCGGCCAGATCGTGTGGTCCGTCGTTTACCAATGGGATGAGTTCACCGGCGGCTCCAACGGCGTGGTGGGCGTCTGGCCGGCCTCATGGCTCGAGGGCGACGCCTATTACTATTTTTCGCTGGGCGTGGTGCTGATCTCGGCCATCGTCCTGCGCCGCATCCTGTTCTCGTCCTTCGGCTACGCCATGCGGGCCAGCCGCGACTCCACCCTGCGGGCCGACGCATTGGGCATCAACGTCAAGCGCGTGCAATGGGTGGGCTTCGTCATCGCCGGCATATTCGCCGGCCTGGCGGGTGCGTTGTTCGTGTTTTCCAAGGGCGGCGCCTCGCCCGAGATCATCTCGGTTTCCAAGTCGGTGGACGGCCTGGTCATGGTGCTGCTGGGCGGTGTCCAGACCCTGCTGGGGCCGGCCGTGGGCGCCGCGGTCTTCAAGGTGCTGCAAGACTATTTCATGGGCATCACCGAGTATTGGCATGCGCTGTTCGGCGGAGTCATTCTGTTGCTGGTGCTGGCCTTCCCGCAGGGCATAGCCGGCTACTTCAAGCAATTGTTCGAGACTTCGGGCGGGAATGTTGGGGCCGTTGGGCGCCGTATTGGCAAGAGAGGGCAGAATGAGCTTGCTTGAGGTTCGTGACTTAAAGAAAAAATTCGGCGGCAACCTGGCCGTCGACGGCATCAGCTTCGATCTGCAGGCGGGCGAACTGCTGGCCCTGATCGGGCCCAATGGCGCGGGCAAGACCACCACCTTCAATATGGTGGGCGGACAGTTGCGGCCCACCGGGGGATCCATCAAGCTCAATGGCGCCGAGCTCACCGGACGCGCGCCGCGCCAGATCGCCTACATGGGGGTGGGCCGCACCTTCCAGATCGCGGCCACCTTCGCCTCGCTGACCGTGGTCGAGAACGTTCAAATGGCCCTGCTGGCGCACAACCGCAAAATCTACTCGTTCTGGCGCACCGCCGCGTCGCAGTACAAGGACGAAGCCATGAACCTGCTCGACCAGGTCGGCATGGCGTCCCAGGCCGACCGGCCATGCAGCGAGCTGGCCTACGGCGACGTGAAACGCGTGGAGCTGGCCATGGGCCTGGCCAACGACCCCAAGCTGCTGCTCATGGACGAGCCCACCGCCGGCATGGCGCCCAAAGAGCGCAACGAGTTGATGGCGCTGACCAAGCAACTGGTGGTAAGCCGCAATATGGCGGTTCTGTTCACCGAGCACAGCATGGACGTGGTGTTCGCCTATGCCGACCGCATGATCGTGCTGGCGCGCGGCCGCCTTATCGCGGAAGGCGGCGCCGAAGACATACGCAATCACCCCAAGGTGCAGGAAGTCTATTTCGGCACAGGAAAAACATTCGAGAAAAAAGAGGCCGAGGCGGTTCAATGAGCACTACCCAGCATGATTCCAGCACACCGCTTCTGACGGTGTCCCGATTGAACGCCTGGTACGGCGCCGCGCACATCCTGTTCGACGTCGACCTCGAAGTGCGGCGCGGCGAAGTCGTGGCCCTCATGGGCCGCAACGGCGCGGGCAAATCCACGACGCTCAAGTCCATCATGGGCCTTATGGCCAAGTGGAAGGGCGACGTCAATTTCATGGGACAAAAAATCTCCGGCCGGCAGCCCTACGAAATCGCCCGTGCCGGCTTGGGCTTCGTGCCCGAAGACCGCCGCGTATTCGGCGATCTGACCGTCACCGAAAACCTGGAAGTCGGCCGCCAGCCCCCCCGGCACTGGCCCGACGGCACCCAGGCCCTGGTATGGACGCCCGAAGCCCTGTACCAGTTGTTTCCCAATCTCGGAGCCATGCAGGACCGCGGCGGCGCCTACATGAGCGGCGGCGAACAGCAAATGCTCACCGTCGCCCGCACACTTATGGGCAATCCCTTCCTCGTCCTGCTCGACGAGCCTTCCGAAGGCGTCGCGCCCGTCATCGTCGAACAAATGGCGCACATGATCCTGGAACTCAAGAAGCAGGGCGTAAGCATCCTCTTGTCCGAACAAAACGTGCATTTCGCCCAACTGGTCTCCGACCGCGTCTACGTGCTCGAAAAAGGCCAGATCCGCTATACAGGCTCCATGGACGAACTCGCCGCCAACGAAGAAGTCCGCCGCTCGTATCTGACTGTCTAGTTTCGAGCCTGTGCTGATTGAGTCCTTAACTCGGTGTTGGTTGAGTCCTTAATCCGATGCTGGTTGAGTCTTTAACCCGGTGCGGGAGGGCATTAGAGGTTTTGGCCTCAATCGCTGCGGCCCCGGCGTTGCCGGGGCTTCCCGTCCGGTCAAGCCAAATCGGGCGCTCGCAGAGAATAACCCCCCACGCTTCGCCACTGCGTGGCTTGCTGCCCCCAAGGGGGCGCCTTTTGCCTTGGGGCGGCCCGGCGGCAAAAGCTCACGCGAACGGGCAGCCCCCGGCTGCCCGTAAACGCCGCGCTCGAACAACTGCTCGCTTGCCTCCCGATTTGACTCGCCCGGCCGGCTTGCTCAAAATCGGCCAAAACCTCTAATGCCCTCCCACCCCTACATCCAGCAAGCCAAAGGCGAAGGCGGGCCCGCAGGGGCCCGCCGAAAGCCAGGCGAAGCGCCGCTTTCTTCCAACAGCAAAAAAACGGCAACGCAATGTATCGCGACGAGACATGCTGCTTAAACACAGGGTCTTTCACCGCACAACATCCGAACGCCATCCGACAATGCAGTGGCGCTGGGCCAGGTTCCGGGTTTTCCGACTTTCGGGGCTGAGCGAGCCGTAGGCGAAGGGAGCGCGAAGGCGCGGACGAGCAAGGCGATGCGGTGTTCGGCGCGCAGGCGCCGAACCTGCCACGAGGAGGAAAACCCGGAACCTGGCCCGGCGCTACGGATCAAGAACTATGGCGCCAGGGACAGTAGCCCCTAACTGCGGCGCCGCGGTTAATGCCCCGCATCTCGGATAGCCCGGATCTTCTCCCCCAATCCCCCCCAAGCCGCCTTATCCGGAGCAAACCGCAAGCGCAAATAGGAAATCAACGTCTCCAGCTGCTGATCGTTCATGCTTGCCCCAAACCCCGGCATATTTCCCAGACCGCTGACCGCCGGATCGTCAATACCATGCAGCAGCACCTGAATCACATTGTCCGGCGAATCGCTGTGCAGATTGCTGTTCAACGCCAGAGAAGGACGGCTTCCAAAAAGAGGAGGCCCCCCTCGCGCATCGTGGCAGACCGCGCATGCCCCCTCGAACAGATTCTCGCCGGGATGCGTCATCGCCAGCGGATTGTTGCGGCTGGCGTCTTCCAGCCGCGCCGCCCGCATCGCCGGGCTCTCCGCCGCCTGAGCCGGCGGATTCAGCGAACTCAGATAATGCGCGATCGCGCGCACGTCCGAGTCGGGCAGCTCGCTCATGCTGTGGATGACCGGCCCCATCGGACCCGCCGCAACCCCGTGCAGCGACGAATAGCCATTGCGCAGATAGTCGTACAGCGAGTCCTCCGTCCAGCCGATGGGAGCCTTGGACAATGCATTCAGCGCCGGCGCCTCCCAGCCGTCGGCGAATCCGCCGCCCAGGAAGTTTTCCGCGCCGCCTTTCTCGGCTCCCAGCGCATTGCGCGGCGAATGGCAGGCCGCGCAGTGCCCCGCGCCCTGCACCAGATAGGCGCCCCGGTTCCAAAGCATGCTTTGGTCGGCCACCGGTTTGTAGGCTTGTTGTTCACGATGGAACAGCAGATTCCAGCCCGCCAGCATGGGCCGCAGGCTGAACGGAAACGCCAGCCTGGTTTTAGGCGGGGCGTATTCCACCGGCTCTTGCGTCATGAGATAGGCGTACAGAGCCTGCATGTCCGTGTCGGAGATCCTGGCGAAGGCCGTGTAGGGAAAAGCCGGGTAAAGCAGATGGCCGTCCTGGTGTATGCCCTGGCGCATGGCCCGCTCGAACGCGGCATACGACCATGTGCCGATGCCGGTTTTCTTGTCGGGCGTGATGTTGGTGGTGTAGACCGTGCCGAAAGGCGTTTCCAAAGGGCGGCCCCCCACATTGGGCCGGCCGTTTTCGGCCGTGTGGCAAACCATGCAGTCGCCCGCCGCTGCCACGAGTTTTCCGCGATTGATGGCGGCCTGCGAATAAATCGACGTATCGACATTGGCCAGCGGCGCCATGGCCGAGCGCCACGGCATGGCGCTCACGACCAGCCCGGCAACGGTTGCCGCCACGCCGCCCAATAGCGCATAAGCCAGTTTCTTGTAAGAGCTGGTGGTTCTTGCCAGACGGGTCCGGAGCGTTTCCGTATCGAAGGGCGGTTGCCTGAAGCGCACTCCCGTCGCGCTGTAGATGGCATTGGCAATGGCGGCGGCGGCCGGCAGCTCCGCGTGGCGGCTCCAGCCAAGTTCTGTGTTCAGCTCGCCGCCTTGCCCTTGGGCAACGAGTTCGACCTTGGGCTGGACAAGCGCGTAGCCTGGGTTTGCCGCCGGCTCGTCCGCAGTTCCCCATGTGTCGAACCCCTGCGAGCCCCGCAGCAGCCGGCTGGCCGTATCGCGCACGCGGTCTTCCAGCCGCTCGGCCGAGCCGGGGTCTTCCCGCAGCGCCTCGGTATTGTGGCCCACCGTGAGGCGGGTCACATCGACGGCGCCGGTGGCCCGGTCGACCGAGACCTCGGCCACCCAGGCGGACCAAGTCTGGCGTGGCGGTTCCTGGTCGTTGTCCACGATATGCGCGTAGGCAAAGCCTTTGCCGGCCAGTACGCCGTCCTGCGGCTTAGGCGCGTTACGCCAGTCGGCCCTGTCGGCCACGGCCTGTATCAAGTCCCGTCCCGTCGGGTCGCGCATCGAATCCAGGCGCGCCTGGACGGCATCCCGATTTTGGGCGTGTGACAGCTCGTCGAAAAACGATTCGCAGGCAAAAATTCGCGCCGCTGATTGGCCGGCGTCCGGCGTCGCGCTGATCGGGGCGTTTGCCGGTGAGGTGACTTGCGTGGCGCCGGCGGCATAGTAGCTGGTTGCCACGGTAATTCCGGTCGGCTGGGAGTCGTATTCATAGCCGCACAGCAGGGCGGCGATAGAGGGCCGGCGCGTGGCGTAGCGGTTGGCGGTCGTGACGTAGCGGCCCTCGGGACTCAGGGGGGCTTCGCTGGACGGCAAGGAATCGGCTGCCGGCGTTGCCGATTGCGCCGCAACGCGGATTTCCAGCTCGAGGGGCTGTGCACTGCCTATTGCCGCATCTTCGGCCTGGATCCTGACCGGACGCGCGCACCAGCGGGTCAGCAGCGCGGCGTCGACGGCGGCGTCGTAGCCGTCGACGCTCGCCTGGCCGTTGGAAATGACGAGAACGGCTTCCGCATCGAGGTCGCACAGCGCGGCGATTTCCTCGCCGAGCTGCCCCGGTTGCCCGCAGGCGGTCCAGACTGTCAGCTTGCCATCCGTGTAATGAGCAATGGCCCAAGCTCGCGCCGCATCATGTTGAGCCGGCCAGGCGTACCGGCGGCTGAAAGTGGCGCTATCCGGGGCGTTGCCCGGCGCCGCCGCGTCCGGCGGTTCGCTGTGCGCAATGCGTTTCGGTGCGGCTGCCGGTTCGCTTGCCGCGGGCGCGGCTTCAACCCAATGGGCTTGTATCTGGTTTCTGGCGTGCACGGCCTGGCTGGCTTGCGATGCGATGACGCCGATGAAATTGCCGATCACCACGATGTCGGCCACGCCGGGCACTTGCCGCGCCGATGCCGCATCCAGGTTGTCGAGTCCGGCGCCTGTATAGCGCCGGCCGTCCCAGAGCAGGGCCGGCGGGCGTAGCACGGCCCCGTGCAAAAGCATGGATGCGGGGGGCGGGGAAAGATCGCGGGAGCCGATGGCGGAAAGAGATGTCGGATGATCCGGCGCTGTCATCGGTTGCGCTCCACGGCCAGCAGCGCCGCCTCCGTGATTTCCATATGGGTGCCGCAGCGGCAGAGATTGTATTTGAGCTCCTGGCGGATCTGCTGCTCGGTCGGATTGGGATTGCGATTGAGCAGGGCCTGAATGGTCATGATCATGCCGTTCAGGCAATAGCCGCATTGCGCGCCCTGCTTGTCGATGAAGGCCTGCTGGACCAGGCCGGGCAGCTCGGGCGAACCCAGGCCTTCGAGCGTCGTGACGTCGTGGCCGGCCACGCTTTTCACCGGCACGACACAGGACCGCGCGGCCACGCCGTCCACCAGCACCGTACAGGCGCCGCATTCGCCCAGGCCGCAGCCGAACTTGGGGCCGTTCAGTTCCAGGTCGTTGCGCAGTACATAAAGCAACGGAGTGTCGGGCTCGACATCGATTTGGTGGGCCGCCTGGTTGACGTTCAGGGTAAAGGTCTGGGTCTTGCCGCTCATGATCAGTGGATTCGGTTCTTGCGTTCCGGCTGCGGCACAAAGGGGGCGCTGCCGGAAAGAGGGATTATTTGGAGTGTATGCGCTTTAGTTTTAAGGGTAAATAAATTCCCCCGGTATTTGCCGCAATTGTTGACGAATCTAGGGTTATTACTGATTTCTTTGGCGGATGGAGAGCGGGCGCCTTGCGGGGAAGGCCGCAAGCGGCGAAATTGCTGCATTGTGCCTTTATGCAGGCGGCCTTTTGGTGTATGGTTGGCGTTGTGATGTACACGTTATATAAGCTTGCGGCATGGTGGTTTTCGCGGCAACGATGGCATCGCGCGCTCTAACCGCAAGGTGCTAAAAATGCTTTATACCCAGCCTAAATCCGAATTCCAAAAGTTGTTCGGGCAGCCCGGCGCCTTGCTGGTGGTGCGCGCGCCAGCCCAGCCCCCCAGGCCGGCGGCCGGCCAGCCCGGCATTGCCTCCGATTACCTGCAGGCGCACTCCGACATCTTCATCGCCTTGCTGGCAAGCGGCGAAGTGCTGGCCTTCAATGGCCACGTCGACCTTGGAACCGGCGTGCGCACGTCCCTGGCCCAAATCGTCGCCGAAGAGCTCAACCTGGAATTCCGCCGCGTGCGCATGGTGCTGGGTCACACCGAGGCCACGCCCAACCAGGGCCCCACCATCGCCAGCGCCACCATACAAATCTCGTCCGTGCCCTTGCGCAATGCGGCGGCCCAGGCGCGCGAATTCTTCCTGCGCCAGGCGGCCGGGCTGTTCGGGGTCGAGGCCTCGTCGCTGGCCATTGCCGATGGCGTCATCCAGGCCCGCGACGGGCGACATGCTTCGTATTGGTCCTTGCTGGGCGACCAGCACATCCAGCTGGAATACAGCACCGAGGTGCCGCTGAAACCCGCTCATGCCTATACGATTATCGGCAAATCCGTCAAGCGGGTCGATCTCCCTCTCAAGGCAACGGGCCAGCTCGTTTACGTGCACGATATGCGCGTGCCCGGCATGTGGCACGGGCGGGTGGTGCGTCCACCCTATACGGGGCGCGACAGCGGCGCCTTTGTCGGCCATAGCCTGGTGTCCATCGACGAATCCTCCGTGGCGCACATTGCCGACGACATCCGCGTGGTGGCCATCGGCGACTTCGTGGGCGTGGTGGCCAGGCGTGAAGAGCACGCCATCAAGGCGGCTCGCGCCCTCAAGGTCGTCTGGCGCAAGCCCGACAGCCTGGCGCCATTGGGCGACCTCGATCAGGCCTTGCGCGCCGAACCCTATAAAGAGCGGGTGCTGGTCGAACAGACCAACGCCAGCGGGCAGGCCAAGGCCGGCGTGGTGCTCAAGCGCAGCTATGTCTGGCCCTACCAGATGCATGCCTCCATCGGCCCCTCGTGCTCGGTCGCCGATTTCACCGAAGAGCACGTCAGGGTGTGGTCGGGCAGCCAAAACCCGCATATGCTGCGGGTCGAGCTCAGCCGCCTGCTGAAGCTCGACGAAGGCCGCATCGAGATCATCCGCATGGAAGCCGCGGGCTGCTACGGGCGCAATTGCGCCGACGACGCCTGCGCCGATGCCGCCCTGCTTTCCCGGGCGGTGGGGCATCCGGTGCGCGTGCAGCTCACGCGCGAGCAGGAACACGGCTGGGAACCCAAGGGGGCGGCTCAACTGGTCGACATCACAGGCGCCACCGACACCCAGGGCAATCTGCTGTCGTACGACTTCGTCACGCGCTATCCCTCCAACGACGCGCCTACCCTGGCCTTGCTGCTTACCGGCACGCTCAGCGCCGAACCGCGCATGCTCGAAATGGGCGACCGCACTTCGGTGCCGCCCTACGATTACCCCAATATGCGTGTTGCCTGCCGCGATATGGCCGCCATCGTGCGCTCGGCCTGGCTGCGCGGCGTCTCGGCCATGCCGAATTCCTTCGCGCATGATTCCTTCATCGACGAACTGGCCGCCGAAACCGGCAGCGATCCGGTCGAGTTCCGGCTGCGGCATCTCAAGGACGAGCGGGCCCACGCCCTGCTGCGGGAAACCGCGCAAAGGGCGCACTGGACGGGCGCGCACGGTTCGCGCGGCAGCGTCGACGAAAACGGCCTGCTGCATGGGCGCGGCGTATCGTATGCGCGCTATGTCCACAGCCGCTTTCCGGGCTTCGGGGCGGCCTGGTCGGTGTGGGTCGTCGATATATCGGTTCATGCCGCCACAGGCCGCATTACCGTCAAGCGGGTCACCGTGGGGCAGGACACCGGCATGATGGTCAACCCCGATGGCGTGCGGCACCAATTGCACGGCAATATCATCCAGTCGCTCAGCCGGGTGCTCAAAGAGCGCGTGGCGTTCGATGCCACAGGCGTCGTCGACCTGGAGTGGGGCGCTTATCCCATCTTGTCGTTCACCGACGTACCCGTTGTCGACGTCTACCTGGCCGAGCGCCAGGACCAGCCCCCCATGGGGGCGGGCGAGTCTTCCTCGGTTCCCAGCGCGGCAGCCGTCGCCAATGCCTTGTTCGATGCGACCGGCGTGCGTTTCCGGGAAGTCCCCTTTACGCCCGAACGCATCGTGCAGGGCATGCAAAGCACGGAAACCGCCGCGGCGTAAGTTCAGGCCTTCCGTTCCAAGCCTTCCGTCGCGCCGTCATGCATGCGTCCTGGCCGGCGGCAAGCGCTCAAGACATGCGCGCGTTCAAGGCACGAACGACAGGCCAAGGCGTACCTGGGGGCCGCTCTTCTGGTTGTAGCCCAGCAGGGTCTCGCCGTAACCGCGGAAATACTGCAGGTGCAAATAGCCGTTCATATGAAGGAAGGTGTGCTGCAGCGGCCAGGCCGCCTCCAGTTGTGTGGCCGAATGGCCTTGCTTGCCTTGCCGGTATAGTCCCGCAAGCACCAGGCCGTTGTCCTGTTCCCAGCGCAGCTTCCAGTCCACATAGCCGGCATAGTCGGCGTAGTCCGGGTTTTCGTTTTTGGAAAAATAGCCTTTGATGCGGGGTGTGAAGCTCAGCGTGCTGCCGTTGCCGAAACGATAGTTCAGCTCGGGCTGGATGAAGCCGTCGTTGAGCGAGCGGGAATCGGCGCCGCCCTTGCCGTTGGATTTGTGCTCGACCCCGGTGCTCAGCCCCGCGTACCAGTTGTTGTCCGGCGATTGCCACAGCTTGTCGTTATGCCAGAACAGGCTGGGGTTGTAGGTGGTGTCGATAAAGGGCTTGGACTTGCCCTCCAGATCCCATAAGGCGGTTTGCGTGTAGCCCACATACAGGTAGTCCAGGAAGCCGGGCTTGCGGGCATCGCGGGGTGTCGAAAGCCGGTACTTGAAGCTGATCTGGAAGCGCGCGTTGGTGCCGCCTTTTGTGCCGACGTCGAAATAGATGGGCTCGAAAGGCGAGATGGCCGTGCGGAACGTGTCGAAGGCCGATGACGGAGCCGCTTGCGTCCCGCTTGCCGGCGGCGGCCCCTGGTCGACGGAGGCGCCCGCCGCCACGACGACCCTGTCCGGCAGTGGGGGGTCGGCCTGCCCGGGTGCCCCCGCTCCAGCGTCGATGACCGGCCCTTTGGCCGGCGTGCCTGCGACGCGGCTGGTCTCGAGCGGGCTGGTGTCCAGGGCAAGCAGTGTCCGCTCGCCTTCGATATTGATGGCTTGCAGTCCCTTGAGCGTCTTGGGAACGACGGCGCGCCAGGAAAAGGCGGCGAAGTTGTTGACGGGCAGGCGGACCGGTGCGGGCGATGTGTCCAGATAGGCCAGCGAGCGCACGGCCCGGCCGTTTTCGGATCGCCATTGCAGCACCAGGGTTTTGGGAGGCACCCATGAAAGCGCATTGGCCGTGTCGTTGAACAGCATGCCCTTGATGTGCACGGTGTCGCCGCTGGTGGCGTGCACGCTGTCCAGTTGATAGGTAATGCCAGCCTGCGCGCCGGAGCCCCACCAGAGGCCGAAGATCAGTAGCGATGCGCACAGCGTGCGTGCGACGGGTTTCGTGGGCAATGAAATGGGCATGGACCTTGCGCTTTGTGCTGAATGACCTGGTTCAAGACTTTAGCATTATGCTCCGCGCACAGTGCGGCACAATGTAAAGGAACGTTAGCAGTTGCCGACGGGATTGCCGGTGCCGTCGTGTACAATCCGGCTCCGCTTCGCACAGGGCTTCCCTGGCCCTGCGGCACAGGCCACTGGCGTTGCATACTATAATTAGCCGGTTTATTTCAGGCCGCCCTTAGCTCAGTTGGATAGAGCACTCGCCTTCTAAGCGAGCGGTCACACGTTCGATTCGTGTAGGGCGGACACCTTCCCAATGTCTTTTACATGCTTGCCGGGGATTCGCTTCCTGGCCGGGGGTCAAGTTGGCCGCGCGCCGTCCGAGGCATGAAAATCCTCCAGCCCGGCGGAGATTTTTTCGGCGGCGGCGCGCAGTTGCGGCGCGAATCGCTCTATGGCTTCGTCAAGCCGTACCGCGCGTGTCAGGTATATGACATTGAGGCAGCCCAGGGCTCGCTCATCGTGCATTATCGGCACCGCAATGGCGCCTATCTTTCCTTTCTCCTCGCCGTGGTTCCATTCGCCCGTATTGGTGCCCACGCCGTCCTTGCGTACCCGCCGCAGCAAATTTCGGATGAACACCGGGTCCGATGCCAGGCGCGCCTGTTCATCGCTGCCGGCCCGCAGCATTTGCAGGATCTCCTGGCGTTCCTCTTCCGCGCAGTTGGCAAAATAGGCTTGCCCGGCCGCGGTCAGCAGCATGGGCAGGCGCCTGCCCACCATGGAGCGGTGGAATGAAAGCGGGCTGAAGCGGTGTGTGGTTTCCCTGACTTGCAGGTAGTCGCCGTTGGGCGTGCTCAGGTCGGACGGCCACACGACCTTATGCAGCAGTTCGCCCATGATGGGGCTGGCTATGGTCGATATCCACTCGGAATCTGTGAATCCTTCGCTCAGCTCGCGTACTTTCAAGGCAAGACGAAAGCTGTCGTCCGACTCGCTGCGCCGCACAAAGCCGGTGTCGGCCAATGTTTCAAGCAGACGGCGCACGGTCGTGCGGTGCAGGCCCGTCATGTCGCTGAGTTCACCGCTGGTGGCCCGGCCCTTGGGGCAGGTGTTCAGGGCCCGCAATACTTCCAGCCCGCGCGACAGGCTTCTGACGGTTTTGTATTCCGAGCTGGATTTGGCTGGCGACATGATTTTCGTGGCGGGTGCGATATTGCCATGATAAGCGTCTTGTGCACCTGGTGCACATTTCAGGTTTTTTTTTGTGGAATCCGCGGCCCTGTCTTATCTTGGTCTCACAACTATTCCAACACACGGAGACAGGAATCATGGGCGTCGAGCACGATTCAACATTTCGCAGCATCTGGGCCGATTTGCGCGGCGTGGCGTTTTCGCAGGGCTGGATCGACGCGGGCGGCGTCAATACCCGTTATCTGCACGCGGGCGGCAAGGACAAGCCTGCCCTCATCTTCCTGCATGGGGTCGGCGGCCATGCCGAGGCCTACGTCCGCAACCTGAAGGCGCATTCCAGCCATTTTTCCACCTGGTCGATAGACATGATAGGGCACGGCTGGTCCGACCTTTCCGACGTTGATCTGGAAATCAGGCACTACATCGACCACTTGCTGCATTTCATGGATGCCGCCGGCATAAAAAAAGCCAGCCTCAGCGGCGAGTCCCTGGGCGGATGGGTGGCGGCCCGCTTCGCCATCGACCACCCCGACCGCATCGAGCGCCTTGTGCTCAATACGGCGGGCGGCTCGCAGGCGGATCCGGCCGTCATGGAAAGAATCAAGGCTTTGTCCATGCGGGCCGCCACCGACCCCAGCTGGGAATTCATCAAGGCGCGCCTGGAGTGGCTGATGGCGGACGAGTCCAAGGTGTATGACGACCTGGTGGCGACCCGCCAGGCCATGTACAGCCGCCCCGGCATGGAGCAGGCCATGCGCCACAACATGATTCTGCAGGACATGGAGGTAAGGCAGCGCAATATCCTGCGGCCCGAGGACTACGGAAGAATCAAGGCGCCGACCCTGGTCATCTGGACCTCGGACGATCCCACCGCGAATGTCGCCGAAGGAAGGCGCATTGCCTCGATGATTCCCGGCGCGCTGTTCACCGTCATGGAGAACTGCGGGCACTGGCCGCAGTTCGAGGACACCGCGCTGTTCGATGCGATGCATGTCGATTTCCTGTTGGGCAAACCCGTCGAAAACGCGCGGCCCGTTGCCTGATTGCCGGGTCAGGGCGCATCCGCAATATCCGGCCGGCCGTATCGATGGCCGGAATGGGCCAAACCGCACATTGGGGGCGAACGAAGATGGAAGGACTGGCTGAGGGCCTGGACGAGAGTGCCGAGGTGGTGATTGTCGGCGCTGGTCCGGTTGGCCTGTTGATGGCGAATTACCTGGGGGAGCAGGGCATACGCGTGCTGTTGCTGGAGCGCGGCGCCGAACTCATCGATTACCCGCGCGGCGTCGGTATGGACGATGAATGCCTGCGCTCCTTCCAGTCGGTCGGATTGGCGCAGGCGGTTCTGCCGCATACGACGCCAAGTCACTGGATGCGGTTCGTCACAGGCAAGGGCCGCTGCTTTGCTTCCATCGAGCCCGCCAACGACGAATTCGGCTGGTCCCGCCGGAACGCATTCATCCAGCCGCTTGCCGATCGCGTCCTGCTGCAGGGCCTGCAGCGCTATCCCAATGTAAAGGTATTGTTTTCGTGCACGCTCGGGTCCTTGTCGCAGACCGATGCCGGTGTGGTGCTGGGGGTAGAGTCCGATGCCGGCAGGGGCTGTATCGAGGCCGGCTATGTCGTCGGCTGCGACGGCGGGCGAAGCACGGTGCGCAAGCTGCTGGATATCCCGTTCGAGGGCGAGACGGATTCGAACCGCTGGATCGTGATCGACCTGAACAACGACCCGGTGGGCGTACCGCATGCCTATGTGTATTGCGATCCGGCCAGGCCCTACGTGTCGATCGCCCTGCCGCACGGCATCCGGCGCTTCGAGTTCATGCTGCTCGAAGGCGAGGCCAAGGACGATGTGGTGGAACCGGAGGTGCTGCGGAAAATGCTGGGAAAGGTCGTTCCCGATCCCGACCATGTAGACATCATCCGGGCGCGGGTCTATACCCACAGCGCGCGCCTGGCCACACGTTTTCGCGACCGGCGGGTCCTGATCGCCGGCGATGCCGCGCACATCATGCCGGTGTGGCAGGGCCAGGGGTACAACAGCGGCATACGCGACGCGACGAATCTGGCATGGAAGCTGGCTCTTGTGGTCAAGAACGTGGCGGGCGAGGCCCTGCTCGATACCTACGACGAGGAACGGCGCGAGCATGCGCGGGCCATGATCGCCTTGTCGCAGTTCGTCGGCCGCATACTGGCGGTGACCAACCCGCTGCTTGTGAGGCTTCGGGACGGCTTCACCTGGCTGCTTAACTACATACCCCCCGTCAAGCGCTATTTTGTCGAAATGCGGTTCAAGCCCATGCCCCGTTACCTGCACGGCGCCCTGGTGTATGCGGACGGCGTCGATCTGCATTCGCCGGTGGGCCGCATGTTCATACAGCCGCGCGTCAAGGCCGGGCCGGGCGAAGCGGCGACGCTGCTGGACGAGGTGCTTGGCGATTCGTTCGCCATCATCTGCTGGGGTGGGGACCCCAGCTACTGGATGTCCGACGCCACGCTTGCGCTTTGGCGCAGCCTGGGCGCCACGCTGGTTTCCGCCTGGCCCGAAACCCAGTTCGGCTACGAGGCCGCGCGCCAGACCGGCGAAGTCCGGGTGGTGGGCGATATCGGCGGCCAACTGAAGGAGTGGTTCGGCAACCATTCGTCCAACATCGTTTTTTTGCGCCCCGATCGTTTTGTGTGCGCCATGTGCAAGTCGCAGCAGATCGATGCCACCACCCAGAAGCTGGCAGTCGCACTGTCGCTGAAGAATGGAGTCCAGCATGAGCCTGATGAAGCTGCAATGTCTTTCGCATAGCCCGCTGATGGGGTGGGTCGACCCCGACGACGGGGTGGCGAGCTCGGCGCGCGAAGCGGTGGATGTGCTCAAGGACGACCTCGAGCGCTTCGATCCGGAACTGATCTTTCTATTCGCGCCCGATCATTACAACGGCTTTTTCTACGACTTGATGCCGTCGTTCTGTATCGGCGCGCAAGCGCATTCCATAGGCGATTACGGCTGGCTGGACGGGGACTTGAGCGTGCCGGAGGAACTGGCAGCCCAGTGCGTGGCAGCGGTTCAGGCGGCTGACGTGGATTGCGCGATTTCATACCGCATGCAGGTCGACCACGGGTTCGCGCAACCCCTGCAATTGCTGACGGGAGCGCTGGATCGCTATCCCGTCGTGCCGATTTTCATCAATTGCCTGGCCGAGCCCATGCCGTCCTTCAAGCGTGTGCGGCTGTTGGGCCACGCGGTGGGGCAGTATGCCGCTTCGTTGGGCAAGCGGGTGCTTTTCCTGGGCTCGGGGGGACTCTCGCATAACCCTCCCGCGCCGAAGCTTGCCGATGCCGGCCCGGAGGTTCGGGAGCGATTGACCGGGGGAGGGCGCAACCTTTCCACGGCCGACAGGGCGGCCAGGCAGCAAAAGACGTTCGATGCGGCCCGCCAGTTCGCCACAGGAGATTCCTCCCTTCATCCGATCAACCCCGATTGGGACGGTGAATTTCTCGAGACGCTCAAGCGGCGCAGGCTGGAAGATCTGGACGGCTGGGTGGACGCCCGGGTCAGCCAGGAGGCGGGCGGTTCGGCCCACGAGGTCAAGACCTGGGTGGCCGCCAACGCCGCCATGCAGGCCGCCACCAACGGCCGCTATCGCGTTCATTCGGATTACTACCGGGCGATTCCCGAGTGGATAGCCGGATTCGCCACCTTGCAGGGGAATCCTGAACCAGGGCAATGAATCCGGGAGGCGGGCAGGAAGCAGGGCGGCATGCCGTCCAGGTTGCGTTTCACCCTTTGCATATTCGACAAACATACGGAGACAGACAATGATCATCAAAGGCAAACTGATTGCGGCAGCATTGGCTTTCGTTGTTGTGCAGACGGCGCAGGCCGACATCAATATCGGCGTGGTGGCCTCGGCAACGGGCCCGGCGGCAGCGCTCGGCACGGACATCAAGCGCACTGTGGCGTTGATGCCCGCCACCATCGGCAAGGAGAAAGTCAACTACATCTTCATGGACGACGCCACGGATCCCACCGTGGCGGTCAAGGACACGCGCAAACTGATCTCGGAGGACAAGGTCGACGCCATCATCGGGCCCAACACCAATCCCAATGCTGCGGCCATGACGCTGGTGGTGAACGAAACCAAGACTCCGCTCATCATCATTTGCCCGTATCTGCCTCCGCAAGACAAGCGCCACTGGGTGTTCCAGTCGGTGCAGGATGCGGGCCTGATGGTGAGGCGCATCGTCGAGGACATGGCCGAGCGCAAGGCGAAGACAGTCGGGTACATCGGCTTTGCCGATAGCTGGGGCGAAACCGCCTATGTCGAATTGCAGAAGGCGGCCAAAGCGGCGGGCATCAAGGTTGTCGCCGACGAGCGCTACCATCGTCCCGACACCAGTGTTACGGGCCAGGTGATCAAGCTGATCGCCGCCAAGCCAGACGTGGTGTTCATCGGCGCATCCGGCGCGCCAGCCGCCCTGCCGCAAGCCGAGTTGCGCCAGAAGGGCTATACCGGACAAATCTATCAGTCTCACGGCGTCACCAGCAAGGCCTTCCTGCGCGTGGGCGGCAAGAACGTCGAGGGCGCTCTGATTCCCGTTGGCCCGGTCCTGGTCGCCGACCAGTTGCCCGACAGCATAGCCAGCAAGAAAGTGGGGGTCGACTTCAACAGCGCCTACGAGAAGATGTACGGCCCCGATTCGCGCTCCACGTTCGCGGGCTCGACCTGGGATGCCTTGCTGTTGCTTCAGAATGCGATTCCCGCCGCCCTGGAAACGGCGAAGCCGGGCACCGAGGCGTTCCGGGCGGCATTGCGTGATCAACTGGAGCGCACGCATGAGCTGGTCGGCGTCAACGGCGTCTACAACATGAGCGCAACCGATCACATCGGGCTGGACAAGCGCGGGCGCGTCCTGATCGAGGTCAAGGACGGCCGCTGGAAGTACGTGAAGTAAAGGCGGTAAAGGGTAAAGGCGAAGGCCGCCGGCCTTCAGGCGTCGAACAGGGTGGCCGGCAGTTGCTTTATCGCTTCGTACGTAAGGTTTATGTGTTCCGCCAGCACCTTACAGGCGCCGTCGGCGTCGCGGTTCAGCGTGGCGTCCAGTATGGCCTGATGCTCGGCATGCAGGTCGCGCGGAATGGGCTGGCGGGTGACCGTAAGCCGGCGGTAGCGTTCGGCCTGCTGGTTGAGGATGCCAAGGAAATGCTGCACCCAGGGCGATTGGCAGCCGCTGATCAAGGCCTGGTGGTACTCGCGGTTGCGGTCTTCCCATTCGTTGAAGCGCTCCGAGGGGTTCGCGGCCAGGCGCTCCTGGGCTCGATCCAGGCGGTGAAAAGCGGCCACGACCCGGCTTTCCCAGATGTCATCGCCGAATTGTATGGATTGCCGCAAGGCTTCGCATTCGAGCAGGATGCGGGTTTTCGTGATGTCCTGGAAGTCGGCCATGGAAATGGGCTTCACATGGAACCCGCGCTGGCCCTGCGTGACGACCAGGGCATCGGACACCAGCAGGGCCAGGGCTTCGCGCAGCGTGCCGGCCCCCACGCCGTAAGAGTCTTTCAGGTGTTCGACGCGCAGTTTGGCGCCGGGCGCCAGCCGGCCTTCGATGATGTCGCGCCGCAAATGGTGGTACGCAATGCCCACCAGCGTTTTGGAAGGCTCGGAAGCCGTGGCCTCGGCCTCCGACGGCGGCGCGGGCATGGACGATGCAAGCGTTTGGTCAAGCATGGTGGTTTCGGCGTCTGAGAGCGCAGGTCGTGAAGGATGATGGAAGTGTATATCAGATTTCGGCAAATATGGAAAAATTCGCTGTTTTTAAAAAATCTCGATAAAATTTATTGACTTCGATATTTTATGAATTTATTCTGTCGGCATTGGCAGTGTGCGGTATGCAATAAGAACAGAACAACTTTCATATCTATGCCCCGCCGCAGCGCGCGGCATCAGGAGACAAGACGTGATTCATTTGCATGACATTCGTTATGTTAGGCTCGGCACCCCGGATCTTGCCGGCTCGGTGCGCTACGCCACCGAGGTCCTGGGCCTGGAAGTGGCCCGCACCGAGGGAAAATCCGTCTATATGCGCTCCGACAGCCGGGATCACACCTTGTGCTACTTCGAGGGCGACCCCCGCGATCACACCGCCGCCTTCGAAGTCGACACCCAGGAAGAACTCGACCATGCCCTGGCCACCCTGTCCGAAAGCGGCTATCAGGCGCGCCGCGGCACGGCGGACGAGGCCGAACAGCGCTACGTGGGCGATTTCATCAATCTGAAAGACCCGTCGGGCAACAGCATCGACCTTGTCTATGCCCCGCACCACAGCGGCCGGCGTTATTTTCCGTCGCGCGATGCCGGCATTACCGGATTCAGCCATATCGGCTTGCGCACCCTGGACGCGCAGCGCGACGAACTGTTCTGGACCAATTTGCTGGGCGCCAAGGTCAGCGACCGCATCGGCCCGGCGCCGCTGCTGCGCATCGACGAGGTCCATCACAAGATCGCGCTGTTTCCGTCCACCTATCCCGGCGTGCAGCATATAAATCATCAGGTGGAAAGCATCGACGACGTCATGCGCGCCTATTACATCCTGAAGGAACGCAATATCCCCATCCGCTTCGGCCCTGGCCGGCACCCCACCTCGGGCGCCATGTTCCTGTACTTTGAAGGCCCCGACGGCATGGTGTACGAATACTCCACTGGTGTGCGTCTTATTACCGAAGAAGACGAGCTCACCTACCGCCCGCGCAATTTTCCTTTCGTGCCGGAGTCGTTCTGCATGTGGGGCGCGCGTCCCGATATCCCGGAGTTCAAGGCGTGACGCAAGCAGGCTTGATCGTGGACGCCGGCGACGAGCGCCAGCGCATCGTGCGCATTGCGGCGCGGTCGCTGGCCAGGGCGAACCTGGTGCATGCCTATGGGCATTGCAGTCTTCGTCTGGATGCCCGTTATTTTCTGGTGTGCGCGGCCAAGCCCATGGGGCTGATCGATGCCGGCGACCCGGGCACGGTGGTGCCGGTGGATGGCGAACTGCCGCAGGGGGTTCTGGGCGAGGTGCGCATACACCAGCAAATATACAAAAACCGCCCGGAAGCCGGCGGCGTCGTGCGCAGCATGCCGCGAGACGTCATGACCTTGTCGGCGGCGGGCATCACCCCCGCGCCGCGTCATGGCATGGGGTCGTATTTTTCGCCGGGCGTGCCGCTTTGGGACGACGTTCAACTGGTGCGCAGCGACGAGCAGGCAAAGGGCGTGGCTGCGGCCATGGCAGGCGCGGCGGCCATCGTCATGCGCGGCAACGGCGCGGTGGTCGCGGCCGAAGACCTGCAGACCGCGGTGGGGCTTACCTGGTATCTGGAAGACGCGGCGCGCATCGAACTGCAGTTGCGTTGCGCCGGGCTGGCGTCCGAAGCAGATGTCCTGACGCCCGAGCAGGCTTCGCGGCGCGCCACGCGCAGCGGCCGGATTTTCGAACGTATGTGGCAATACCTGGGGGCCGGCGATCCGGAATGGTTCGAGGCCATTTAGGCTGGCTCCAGCCCCGAAGCGATCTCCTTAATATGTGTTAACAGGCTCTGGTCCATCAACAAATCAACGAATCAACGAATCAACAAGCGGAACGACATCCATGAACGAATTCAAGAATTTCATCAATGGCCAGTGGGTCACCACCGGCAAGACCTTTGAAAACCGCAATCCGGTCGACAACAGCCTCATCGGCCTGGTGCACGAGGCCGGCCGCGGCGAAGTCGACGCGGCGGTCAAGGCGGCGAAGGCCGCGCTGACGGGGCCCTGGGCATCGCTCAAGCTCGAGCAGCGCGTGGACCTGCTGCACGGCATCGTCGATGGCATCAACCAGCGGTTCGACGACTTCCTGGACGCGGAAATCGCCGATACCGGCAAGCCCCACGTGCTGGCCAGCCACGTGGACATTCCGCGCGGTGCGGCGAATTTCAAGATTTTCGCCGATCTCATCCGCAACGTGCCCAACGAAAGCTTCGGCATGGACACCCCCGACAACGGCCGCGCCCTCAACTATGCCATTCGCGCGCCGCGCGGCGTGATCGGCGTGGTGTGCCCATGGAACCTGCCATTGCTGCTGATGACCTGGAAGGTCGGGCCGGCCCTGGCTTGCGGCAACACCGTCGTGGTCAAGCCTTCCGAGGACACCCCGGCCACGGCCACGCTGCTGGGCGAAGTCATGAACAAGATCGGCATGCCGGCGGGCGTCTACAACGTGGTGCACGGCTTCGGCCCCGATTCGGCCGGCCAGTACCTGACCGAGCATCCCCTGGTGGACGGTATTACCTTCACCGGTGAAACCGGCACTGGCGAAGCCATCATGAAGGCGGCCGCTAAAGGCGTCAGGCCGGTGTCGTTCGAGCTGGGCGGCAAGAACCCCGGCATCGTGTTCGCCGATGCGGATTTCGACAAGGCGGTCGCCGGCATTGCTCGCTCGACCTTCGAGAATACCGGGCAGGTTTGCCTGGGCACCGAGCGGGTCTACGTGCAGCGCCCCATTTTCGAACGCTTCGTCGCGGCGCTCAAGCAGCGTGCCGAGTCTTTCAAGCTGGGCCGCCCCATGGATGCCGGCGTCAATTTCGGTCCCCTTATCTCCCTGCAGCATCGTGAAAAAGTGCTCAGCTACTACAACAAGGCCAAGGCCGAGGGCGCAACCATCGTTACCGGCGGCGGCGTGCCCGCCATGCCCGAGCCCCTGAGCGCAGGCGCCTGGGTGCAGCCCACCATCTGGACTGGCCTGCCCGAAAGCTCGCCCGTCATCCGCCAGGAAATCTTCGGGCCCTGCTGTCACATTGCGCCGTTCGACACCGAGGAAGAAGTCATCAAGCTGGCCAACGACACTCCCTACGGCCTTGCCGCAACGGTCTGGACCCAGGATCTCAGCGTTGCGCACCGCATGGGCGCCGCGCTGGAAGTCGGCCTGTGCTGGGTCAACTCCTGGTTCCTGCGCGACTTGCGCACGTCGTTCGGCGGCGCCAAGCAGTCCGGCATCGGCCGCGAAGGGGGCGTGCATTCGCTGGAGTTCTACACCGAACTGCGCAACGTCTGCGTAAAACTGTAAGTGGCCGCCATGAAACCAGAAGACATCCAGAAGTACGGCGATGCGCTATACCAGGCGCTCAAGACCCGCTGCGCCATCGATCCGCTTACGCAAACCCACCCGGGCATCACGATCGAAGACGCCTACCGCATACAGCTTCGCATGATCGACCAGCGCCTGGCCGAAAGCGGCGAGCGTGTCATCGGCAAGAAAATCGGGGTCACCAGCCAGGTCGTCATGGACATGCTGAACGTCGACCAGCCCGACTTCGGTCACCTGACTTCCGGCATGGTGTATGGCGATGGCGCCGCCATTCCCGCCGATGCTCTGATCGCGCCCAAGGCCGAGGGCGAAATCGCCTTCGTGCTCAAGCACGACCTGACCGGTCCCGGCGTCACCAACGCCGACGTGCTGCGCGCCACGGAATATGTCGTGCCGTGCTTCGAGATCGTGGACTCGCGCATCCGCGACTGGAAAATCAAGATCCAGGACACCGTGGCCGACAACGCTTCGTCGGGCGCGTTCGTGCTGGGCGATGCCGTTGCCGATCCGCGCAAGATCGACCTTTCCGTGGTGGGCATGACGCTCGAGAAAAACGGCGAGGTCGTGGCAACCGGCGCGGGGGCCGCGGCCCTGGGCCACCCCGTCAATGCGGTGGCATGGCTGGCGAATACGCTGGGCGGGCTGGGCATGGGGCTCAAGGCCGGCGAAGTGATTCTTTCGGGATCGCTGGCGGCCATGGTGTCCGTGCAGGCGGGCGACAACTTGCGGATGACCCTGGGCGGCGTGGGTTCCGCGGGCGTGCGCTTCATTTGATACAGGAAAGGCAATGGCACTCGACAAGGCAACGGTACAAAAACTGGCGGAACACCTGGATCAGGCAGAGACGCAGCGCAAAGAGGTCGTGAAGATCACCGACGACCACCCCGATCTGGACTGGGATGACGCCTACGCCATCCAGGATGCGCTGCGGGCCATCAAGGTGGCGCGCGGCACGCGCATCGCCGGCTTGAAGATGGGGCTGACTTCGCACGCCAAAATGAAGCAGATGGGCGTGGTCGATCCGGTGCGCGGCTTTCTCACTGACTACGGCCAGGTGGCCGATGGTGGCGAATGCGATACCGCGGGGCTGATCCATCCCAAGGTGGAGGCGGAAATAGCCTTCGTGACCAAGCGCGCGCTGTCGGGGCCCGGTTGCCACATCGGCGCGGTGCTGGCGGCCACCGATTTCGTGGTGCCTGCCCTGGAGGTCATCGATTCGCGCTACCTGAACTTCAAGTTCGACCTCAAAAGCGTCATTGCCGACAACACGTCGGCGGCGCGCTACGTGGTGGGCGGCAATGCGGGAGATGCCGTGGGCATGGACCTGAAGAATCTGGGCGTGGTCATGGAAAAGAACGGCGAAGTCGTGGCGACGGCGTCGGGCGCGGCGGTATTGGGGCACCCCGCCCAAAGCGTGGCGATGCTTGCCAACATGTTGGGTGCGCGCGGCGAGGAAATTCCCGCCGGCACGTTGATTCTTACCGGCGGCGTTACGGAAGCCGTGGCGGTCGCCAAGGGCGATGTCATCAATGTACGTTATCAGCATCTGGGCTCGGTATCCGTGCGCTTCGTCTGATCGAGGCAGCGGGCAGGGCGCCGGCGAGTGTGGGAAATGTCAAAGGAAAAATCATGGCAAAGAATGGAAAGGTAAAGGTGGCGATCATCGGCTCCGGCAATATCGGCACCGACTTGATGATCAAGGTGTTGCGCAATGCGCAACACCTTGAAATGGGCGCGATGGTGGGCATCGACCCGGCTTCGGACGGGTTGGCCCGCGCGCAGCGGATGGGGGTTGCGGCCACATCGGACGGCATCGACGGCCTGGTGGCCATGCCCGATTTCGCGGATATCCGCATCGTGTTCGACGCCACGTCGGCGGGCGCCCATGCGCGCCACAACGAGGTCCTGCAAAAGCATGGCGTGCAGGTCATCGACCTCACGCCCGCGGCCATCGGGCCTTATGTCATCCCGTCCATCAATCTGGACGAGAAGCTGGACGCGACGAACATCAATATGGTGACTTGCGGCGGGCAGGCCACGATTCCCATCGTCAAGGCGGTGTCGCGCGTGGCCAAGGTGCATTACGCGGAAATCGTGGCGTCCATTTCCAGCCGCTCGGCCGGCCCCGGCACGCGCGCCAATATCGACGAATTCACCGAAACCACGTCCAGGGCCATCCAGGTTCTGGGCGGGGCCACGCGGGGCAAGGCGATCATCGTGCTGAATCCGGCCGAGCCGCCGCTCATCATGCGCGACACCGTGTTCACCTTGTCCGAACCGGGCGACCAGGCCGCCATCGAGGCCAGCATCCAGGAAATGGTCGCCAGCGTGCAGGCCTACGTGCCGGGCTACCGCCTGAAGCAGGAGGTGCAGTTCGACCTCTATGACGAAAGCCATCCCCTGAATGTGCCGGGGCTGGGCAAGCTGGCCGGCCTGAAGACCTCGGTGTTCCTCGAGGTGGAAGGCGCGGCGCATTACCTGCCGGCCTACGCGGGCAATCTGGACATCATGACGTCGGCGGCGCTGGCCTGCGCCGAGCGGCTGGCCTCGACCCGCCTGGCGGATGTGGCGGCCTAGTACGGGAGAATCGAAATGAGCACTAAAAAACTGTATATCTCTGATGTGACGCTGCGCGACGGCAGCCATGCCATCCGGCACCAGTACAGCATCGCCAACGTCAAGCAGATCGCCAAGGCGCTGGACGAGGCCCGGGTCGATTCCATCGAGGTCGCGCATGGCGACGGCCTGGCCGGTTCGAGTTTCAACTACGGCTTCGGCGCGCATACCGACCTGGAGTGGATCGCGGCGGTGGCCGAAACGGTCAAGCACGCCAAGGTCACCACCTTGCTGCTGCCGGGCGTGGGCACGGTGCACGATTTGCGCGCCGCCTACGATGCCGGCGCGCGCGTGGTGCGCATCGCCACCCATTGCACCGAGGCCGACATTTCCAAGCAGCATATCGAATATGCGCGCGAGCTGGGCATGGATACCGTGGGCTTCCTGATGATGAGCCACATGAACGCGCCCGACAAGCTGGCGCAGCAGGCCAAGCTCATGGAAAGCTATGGCGCGACTTGCGTGTACGTGGTCGACTCGGGCGGCGCCCTGAACATGAACGACGTGCGCGACCGCTTCCGCGCGTTCAAGGACGTGCTCAAGCCCGAAACCGAAACGGGCATTCATGCGCACCACAACCTGTCCCTGGGCGTGGCCAATTCCATCGTGGCGGTCGAGGAAGGGTGCGACCGCGTCGACGCCAGCCTGGCCGGGATGGGGGCGGGCGCGGGCAATGCGCCGCTGGAAGTGTTCATCGCGGCGGCCGAGCGCCTGGGCTGGAACCACGGCTGCGATTTGTACAAGCTGATGGACGCGGCCGACGACATCGTGCGTCCTTTGCAGGATCGTCCTGTGCGGGTGGACCGCGAGACGCTGGCGCTGGGCTATGCCGGCGTCTATTCCAGTTTTCTTCGGCATGCGGAAGCCGCCGGCGAAAAGTACGGGCTGAAGACCGTCGACATTCTGGTCGAGCTGGGACGCCGCCGCATGGTGGGCGGCCAGGAGGACATGATCGTCGACGTCGCCCTGGATCTTTTGCAAAAGCAGCCTGGCTGATTGCGACAGTAAAGCCTTACCTCAACAGAAAACCAAAATCTCAGGAGACACGAATGAAGAAAGTGACAAGCGCCGTATTTTTGGCTGGATCCGTGCTGGCCGCGGCATCGGCCCATGCCGATGTGACCGTGGGCTTTTCGGGGGTGATGTCCGGCCCCGCGGCGGTTCTGGGCCAGGACCAGCACGACGGGTTCATGCTCGCCATCGAGCAGCTGGGCGGCAAATTCGGCGACCAGAAGGTCAACGTGGTCAGCGAGGACGATCAGCTCAAGCCCGACGTCGGCGCCCAGATCATGCAAAAGTTCATCGAGCGCGACAAGGTCGACGCCATCGTCGGACTGGGCTTTTCCAATGTCCTCATGGCCGAACTGCGCCGCGTCAAAGAGTCCGGCGTGCCGGCGCTTGCCACCAACGCTGGGCCGGCGCCCGTCGCGGGCAAGCTGTGCTCGAAAAACCTGTTCGGCCTGGCCTGGCAAAACGACACCATGTCCGAAGCCATGGGGCAGTATGTGCAGGATCTTGGCCTGAAGTCGGCCTATCTGATGGCGCCAAGCTACCAGGCCGGCAAGGACAAGCTGGGCGGCTTCAAGCGCTATTACAAAGGCAAGATCGTCAAAGAGGTCTATACCCCGCTTGGTCAGCTGGACTATTCCGCCGAAATCTCCAACCTGCAAGCCGCCAAGCCTGACGCGCTGTTCGTGTTCTACCCCGGTGGATTGGGCATCAACTTTGTCCGGCAGTTGGGCCAAGCCGGTCTGATGGGGCATTTGCCCTTCTTCTCCGAGGGCGCCATCGACTCCAACACGCTGGTCGCTTTGAAGACGCAAGCTGCCGGATCCATCTACGGCGCAACCTGGTCGCCCGTTCTGGATAACGCCCAGAATAAGAAGTTCGTCAAGGCGTTCCAGGAAAAGTACGGGCACACACCGTCCGAGTACGCTGCCAATGCCTACGATGCCGCCTATCTCCTGGATGCGGCCGTGCGCAAGGTCAAGGGCAATGTGTCCGACCGGGCGGCATTCGTGGCGGCCGTCAAAGAGGCTGGCTCCACCTTCCCTACGGTACGTGGGAAATTCGCCTTCAACACCAATAACATGCCCATCCAGAACGTGTATGCGTTCAAGGCGGTCAAAGAGGGCGATCAGATCGCTGTGAAGAAGCTGGCAACGGTGTTCACTGATCACCAGGACGCCTACGTGAGCAAGTGCGACTTGAAGTAGCTAAAAGGGGGTTGGGGCGCGCAGCCTGGTTCGGCCGTGCGCCTTGCCTTCAAGACGGAAGTCATCAATGAATAGTTCACTGTTTCTGTCCCAGTTGCTCAACGGCCTGCAACTGGGGGTTCTGCTGTTCTTGCTGTCGTCGGGGCTGACCCTGATCTTCGGCATCATGAACTTCATCAACCTGGCGCACGGCTCGCTGTACATGGTGGGCGCCTTCATCGGCGCAGCCACCTACAACGCCAGCGGCTCCTTCCTGTTTTCGGTGGCGGCCGCCATGGCCTCCGCGGCCATCGTGGGGGCGCTCATCGAGCACCTGGTGGCGCGGCCGCTGTACCGCTACGATCATTTGTATCAAGTGCTGGCCACGTTCGGGCTGATGATGTTCTTCAATGAACTGGCCATCGTCATATGGGGCAACCGGCCGTATTTCGTCGAGATCCCGCAATTCATCCGCGGCGCCGTCACCATTTTCGGCGCGCCGTATCCTGTTTACCGCCTGCTGATCATCGCGATCGGCATCGTGGTGGCGTTCGGCGCATGGTTCCTCATCCAGAGGACGCGGTTCGGCATGCTGACCCGCGCCGGCGCCACCAGTTCCGCCATGGTCAGCGTCCTGGGTGTGAATATCGATCTGCTCAAGAAGGCCCTGTTCATGCTGGGCGCCGCCCTGAGCGGGCTGGCGGGAACGCTGGCCGGCCCCATACTCTCGGTGCAGTCGGGCATGGGCGACCCGGTGCTCATCCTGGCCCTGGTGGTGATCGTGGTCGGCGGCATCGGTTCCATACGGGGCGCCTTGTTCGCCGCCATCGTCATCGCCATCATCGACACACTGGGCAGGGCGTATCTGCCGTTCCTGCTGGGCCTGGTGCTGCCGCCGTCCGCGGCCAACACAACGGGAAATGCCGTGGCATCCATGCTCATCTACATTCTCATGGCCTTCGTTCTGGCCTTCAGGCCGCACGGCATCATGGTTTCCGCCAAGCGTTAGCGGCAGGCGGCAAGGAAGGAATCGATCATGTTTAGAGTGAAATCCGTAATCTGGATAGCGGCCCTGTTTTTCGTGCTGGCCTGCATCCCGTTCGTGGCGCATGCGCTGGACGAACCGTTCTACGTCACGTTCTTCGCGCGCGTGCTGGTCTATGCATTGGCTGCTTGCGCCCTGAACGTCGTGCTGGGCCTGGCGGGCCTGGTCAGCTTCGGGCATGCCATGTTCATCGGCCTGGGCTGCTACACCGTGGGAATACTCAGCTACTACGGCATCGACAATGGCTGGATTCAACTGCTGGTGTGCATTGCCGCCTGCGTGGTGGTGGGCGTGCTGGTCGGCACGGTCTGCCTGCGCACCTCGGGCATCGGCTTCATCATGATCACCCTGGCTTTTTCGCAGATGCTGTATTTCCTGATGATCAGCCTGACGGAATTCGGCGGCGACGACGGCCTGAATATCTACGCGCCCAGCGATTTCGGGTTTTTCCAGCTCGACGGCAGCAGCGAGGTGTATTGGGCGGCATGGGCGCTGTTGCTGGCGCTGGCCGTGTTCCTGTTGCGGTTCCGGGTGTCGCCCTTCGGCATGGTGCTGCGCGCCACGCACATCAATCCGCGGCGGGTGGATGCGTTCGGCTACTCGGTGTTCGGGGTGCAACTGGCGTCCTACGTCATGTCCGGCGTCATCACGGGCATCGCGGGGTTCCTGCTGGCCAACCTCACCGCCTTCGCTTCTCCCAGCTATATCGCCTGGCATGTTTCGGGCGAACTGATCGTCATGGTCGTGATCGGCGGCATCGGCGCGGTGACCGGCCCCATCGTCGGCGCCCTGGCTTTCCTGGTGATGGAAGACGTGCTCAAGGGCTGGACCTCGCACTGGATGCTGATAATGGGGCCGATCATCGTGCTGATCGCCTTGCTGGGCAGAAACCAGTTCGCCTGGCTGAAGGCCTGCCTGAAAAGGCCGGCGCCCTCGGCCGGCCCCGCGCGCCCCATCGCCAGCAGTTCCGTTGCGGGAGAAAGCCTATGAACGCCGCGGCGAATCCCCTTGCGCTGCGCACCAGCGGGCTGGTGCGCTATTTTGGCGGGCTGAAGGCGACCAACGATGTTTCCTTCGATATCGCTCCCGGCGAACTGCGGGCCATCATCGGGCCCAACGGTGCCGGCAAGACCACGCTCATCAACCTGCTGACGGGCGAGCTGTCGGCTCATGAAGGCCGGATATTCATCGGCAGCAACGACGTCACGGCCCAGCCCATTCAACAGCGCGTCGGGCTGGGGCTGCTGCGCTCGTACCAGATCACCTCGGTGTTCGACGCCTTCACCGTCTACGAGAACGTATGCCTGGCGGCCCGGCGCAAGCAGGGCCTGGGCTTTGCCGTGTGGAAGCCATTGACCGGCTATCGCGACATCGCCGACAAGGCGCTGCGTGTGATCCAGGACTGCCATTTGGGCGACGTGGCGCATGTCACCGCCGACAACCTGGCCTATGGGCAGCGGCGGCAGCTGGAAATCGCCATGGCCCTGGCGGCCGACCCGCGCATCCTGCTGCTGGATGAACCCATGGCGGGAATGAGCTCTGCCGAAGGCGCCGCCGCCGTTGAAATGCTGCGTTCGCTCAAAGGCAAATACACCATTTTATTGGTCGAGCACGACATGAACGCCGTTTTCGCGCTGGCCGACCGCATCAGCGTCCTGGTGTACGGAAGCATCGTGGCCACAGGCACCGTCGAAGAAATCCGCAACCACCCCGAAGTCCGCCGCGCCTATCTGGGCGATGACGAGGACGCTTGAATACAGGAGCCCCGGGCATGCTTTCCATTCAGCAGTTGGCCGCCAAGTACGGCGCGTCGCAAGCGCTTTTCAATGTCGATCTCGAGGTGGCGGCGGGACAGGTGGTCGGCCTGATCGGCCGCAACGGCATGGGGCGCACCACCGTCATCAAGTGCTTGTTCGGCCTGCTGCCGTCCGTGGCCGGTACCATACAGTTCGAGAACAAGCGTCTCAACGGACTGGCGCCGTATCGAATCGGGCGCCTGGGCATTTCGCTGGTGCCCGAGGGCCGGCAGATATTTCCAACCCTCAGCGTCGAGGAAAATCTGGTCGCCACGGCCTCCAAATCCGGAGCCTCCAGCCCATGGACGCTGGAGCGCATCTACCGCTTTTTCCCTCGTTTGAAAGAGCGTCGGCAGAACCTGGGCACGCAGTTGTCGGGCGGCGAGCAGCAGATGCTGGCCATCGGCCGGGCCCTGATGACCAACCCCCGCTTGCTGGTGCTGGACGAGGCCACCGAGGGCCTGGCGCCCATTGTCCGGGCGGAAATCTGGAAAGTGCTGCAGGAACTCAAGAGCGAAGGTCTTTCCATGATCGTGGTCGACAAGAACACCAAGGCGCTGCTGCGCCTGGCCGACCATAATTTCATTCTGGACAAGGGCGTGACCGTGTGGCGGGGCAGCTCGCCCGAACTGGCCGCCCGCCCGGACCTGATCGACCGCTATGTGGGCGTTTGAGCCGGAGCCTGCCGTTCGCCATCGATCATTTTTTCCAGCTTGCGGCGCGCGCGCACTGCGCCGGCATCGGTTGTCAGCAAAACAGGACCCAGACCGAATAGATCGTCGGTGCCCATGGCCATTTGTTGTTCGCGTAGCATGGGTTTGTCTTGGTTGCCGAAGGCATTGAGCATGGCCGCCTGGCGTTTGGCGTTGACGTCTTCATCATCCATGAGAAATTGCCGGGTCAGCCAGAAGAAGTAGTGCGAGGTGCCGGCGGTTTCCGGCGTGGCGATGTGGGCGTTGTGGGTCAGCAGGCCCTGCTCGTAAGGCTGCCCCGTTGGCACGATGGCGATGTCCAGCTTCATGGTGGCCGGAGCCTGCCAGTGCACTTGGGTTCGGAAATCCACCGCCTGACCTGGTTGCGGCAGGTATTGGTCATAGGCCGGCAGGGCTTTTTCGTTGTTGTTTTCCCAGGTGATGCATAGGCCGTCTCCGGCTTCCTCAACGGCTGGCTTCGAGCGGGTGAAGGCGCCGCCGCCTACCGACTCGGGGTGCAGGAAATCGGCATGACTGAGATCCATGACATTGTCGGCGATCAGCTTGTAATTGGATTCCGTCCATAAATAGCCGCGTGATGCCGCACTGGGTTTGACGGCGTGCATGAAGCTGAAATCAGGAATTGTATGGGGGGTGGCTTGGGCTTCTTCGCCCATCCATATCCAGATAACGCCGTGCCGCTCGATGACGGCATAGGCCTTTACGCGAGCGGCCTTGGGGATATTGCCGTGGGGGTTGCGCGTACAGGCTCCCGAGCAGTCGAACTCCAGCCCGTGATAGGCGCACTGGATGGCATCGCCAGTGATGCGGCCAAGATGCAACGGCACGAAGCGGTGGGGGCAGCGGTCGTGCAGGGCGGCAATCGCGCTGTCGGCGCGGCGATAGAAGGCGATAGGCTCATCGAGCAGAGTTCGATGAAAGATTTCGCCTGGTTGCACGTCGTCGGCCCATGCGGCCATGTACCAGGTATTGCGCAGATAGTCCATGTCGATCCTCCTTGTCGTAGTTCATGGATCAACTGTAGCGATTGTCATAGAATGTTAGAAGCAAATTCTAGTTATTCACACTATTTGATTTATTTATACTTTGTCCATCGATCTCAATCTTTTGCGGGTGCTGCTGGCGGTTTATGAAACCGGCAATGTCACCCTGGCAGCGTCGAGCCTCAATATGAGCCAACCGGCGGCCAGCGCCGCTTTGGGGCGCCTGCGCCGGGCCTTTGGCGACCCGCTCTTCGTCAGGCGCGATCTACGCATGGAGCCTACGCCACTGGCGCAAAGCATCATCAGAAAAACACGCGAGGTCATCGATGTCATTGACCACGACATTCTGTCTCCCGCGCAGTTCGAGCCGCGGCATTATTCGGGCGAGTTCTGTTTTTGCCTGACCGAAGTGGGCGAGGTCGTGCTGTTGCCGATGCTGCATCAGCGGATCAAGCAATTGGCGCCGGCAGCCAGGCTAAGGTCGATCAGCTTGAACCCGCGCGATCTCGATGACGCCTTGCGTGATGGACGGGTGGATCTGGCAATCGGCTATTTTCCCGATTTGACTGGTGCCGACATGTATCAGCAAAGACTGTTTTCTCATGATCTGGCATGCGTAGTTCGTTTGGGTCACAGAATTCGCGGCATGCGCATGACGATGAAGCAATTCTCCTCCGCCGAGCATTTGTTGGTGCGCGACGGCAGCCGCAGCCTGGAAATGTACGAGCAGCATCTCGTCGATCATGGGATAGAGCGCCGCATTGCCATGCAGACCTCGCATTACATGAGCGTTCCCGCTTTGGTCGAGCAGTCCGATTTCGTAGTGGTGCTGCCCCGTACGATTGCGCAGATGTTCGCCAGTGGCGGCAATATCCGGGTCGTGGGCGCTCCGGCCGATATTCCTCGCTACGATCTGAAGCAGTATTGGCACAGGCGCTTTAACAATGACTCCCGCAACAAATGGCTCAGGGGCGTGGTTTTCGAGGCGTTCGAGGGCTTTCTTGCCGATTCCGCGCCGTCAGGGAAAGCGGAACGAGGTGGAGCGCCGACGTAATGACTAGGAGGCGGCTTTGCTCAGCGGGCATGGCCGGCAGCTTATGGATTATATTGTTAGGCTTGACTCAATAATATCTGGACGTGGCTGCCGGCCCGCGCCTTGCTGTCGCGCGGCGGCGCCCCGTATCGGTTCGAAAAATCAATGGAGAATGGTGTATGTCGAGTATCAGCGGTGTGGTGCAAGGAAGGGTTCAGTGCCCGTCCGATCTCAGCGAGGCGAACTATAACCTGCAGAAGGCGTTTCCGGATTTTGCCGAGACGCTGGGCCGCTGGCGCAGCAGCAGCCGCGAAGTCCTGCAAAAGCTGACGCCTTCCGTCGACATTCCCTATGGCGACAAGCCGCTGCAGAACCTGGATTTCTACCGCGCGGCGGCCGTCAACACGCCCTTGCTGGTTTTCGTCCATGGCGGGTATTGGCAGGGCGGGGACAAGAACGACGTGGGTTTCATTGCCGCGCCTTATGTCCAGGCCGGCATCAGCGTGGCCGTCATCAACTATTCGCTGGCGCCGGCGGCCCGGGTCGAGGACATGGTCGCGGAAGTGCGCCAGGCCATTGCCTGGCTGCGCCAGAACGCCGAGCATCTTTCCGTGAACACCAGCCGCATCTCGTTGATGGGACACTCGGCGGGCGGCCATCTGGTCGCCTCCATGATCGCCCAGGACGAAGAAGGGACGCGCTATCCCCATCTGGCCAATGTGTTCCCCGTCAGCGGCCTGTTCGACTTGCCGCCGCTGCTGCCTTCCTACGTGAATAACGCACTGTCGCTGGATCTTGCGCGGGCCGAGGCGCTAAGCCCCATTACCGGGTCGGGTCCGCGGGCGACCCGCGTCTACACCATCATCGGCGAACTGGAAACCACCCAACTGCACCTGCAGTCGTTCGCCCTGGCGCAGCGCTGGAAGCAGGTGCTGGCGCACTATGTCGTGCCTGCCACGGATCACTTCACGGTGCTGGAAGCGCTGGGCGATCCGGCCTCCGTCTATGCCCAGGCGGTGATCCAGGCCATCAACGCCCAATAAAGGTGGAGCAGTCCTTGAACACCCCGGCAGTCAATCATGAATCGGACTGGGTGGCGCGCAGCCTGAGCAGTGTGTGGCATCCGTGCACCCAGATGCAGCATCACGAAACCATGCCCTTGGTGCCCGTCAGCCATGGGCGCGGCGCCTGGCTTTACGACCACGACGGCCATCGCTACCTGGACGGCATCAGCTCGTGGTGGGTCAATCTGTTCGGCCACGCCAATCCTCGCATCAACGACGCCATCAAGGATCAGCTCGACCTGCTCGAGCACGCCATGCTGGCGGGCTTTACCCACGAGCCCGTCGTGCGGCTTTCTGAACGCCTGTCCGCCCTGACGGGCAATGTGCTGGGGCATTGCTTTTATGCTTCCGACGGCGCGTCGGCAGTCGAGATCGCCTTGAAGATGAGCTTTCACTTCTGGCGCAACAGCGGTTGCACGGACAAGCGCGAGTTCGTCTGCGTTCAGGGCAGCTACCATGGCGAAACCATCGGCGCCCTGGCCGTGACCGACGTGGCCCTGTTCAAGGAGGCCTACAGCCCCTTGGTGCATCAAGCGCACGTGGCGCCGTCGCCGGACGCGCGCCTGGCGGAGCCGGGCGAGTCCGCGGCCGACGTGGCGCGCCGTGCCGTGGCGGGCCTGGACGCCTTGCTGCAGGCGCGGGAAGGGCGGGTGGCGGCGGTCATCGTCGAGCCGCTCGTGCAATGCGCGACCGGCATGGCCATGCACGACCCGCTTTATCTTTCCGAGCTGCGGCGTGTTTGCGATGCGCACCACGTGCACATGATCGCCGACGAAATCGCGGTGGGCTGCGGGCGCAGCGGCACGTTCTTCGCCTGCGAGCAGGCCGGTGTCTGGCCGGATTTCCTGTGCCTTTCCAAGGGAATCAGCGGCGGCTACCTGCCCCTGTCGCTGGTGATGACGCGCGACAACGTATTCCAGGCCTTCTACGACCAGGACGTGACGCGCGGGTTCCTGCACTCGCATTCGTATACCGGCAATCCGCTGGCCTGCCGCGCCGCCCTGGCAACCCTGGATATTTTCGACGAGGACGACGTCCTCAACGCCAATCGCCGGCGCGCAATTGCACTGACCAAGGCTTTGCAGCCCTTGGCGGAACATCCCCGCGTACGCCATTTCCGCAATCGCGGCATGATCTGGGCCTTCGATGCCCAGTGTTCGACGCCGCGGCAGCAGGTGGGCTTTTCGCGCAATTACTTTACCGCCGCCTTGCGGCGCGAGCTGTTGCTGCGTCCCATCGGCAACACGGTGTACCTGATGCCGCCCTACGCGCTGGGCGACGAGGAAATCCATCACCTGGCCAGCCGCGCCCTGGCGGTTTTCGATGAAGTCCTGGCGGACGCATGACCATGGAACTGCTTACACGAATCCAGCGCGAATTGAACCTGCTGGAGCAGCAAGGCTTGCGGCGCATCCTGCGCGTGGCCGACACGCCCTGCGCGCCGCGAGTGCAGGTCGACGGGAAGCCGATGCTGGCTTTTTGCAGCAACGACTACCTGGGCCTGGCGGCCGATGCGCGCATTGTGCAGGCCTTGCGCGAAGGAGCCGGGATCTACGGTGCCGGAAGCGGCGCTTCGCATTTGATCAGCGGCCATTCCAGGGCGCATGCCCTTCTGGAAGAGCGGCTGGCGCACATGCTCGAGCCTTTCGTGCCGTCGGCCAAGGCCCTGTATTTCAGTACCGGGTATATGGCCAATCTGGCTCTCATGACGGCGCTGACCTGCATGGATCCGCAGGCGGAAATCTTCTCCGAGGCGCTGAACCATGCGTCCTTGATCGACGGCATGCGCCTTGCGCGCGCCGCGGTCAAGGTCTATGCCCATGGCGATGTCGCGGCGCTCGAACAATTGCTGGGCGCCAGCAAGTCGGCCACCAAGGTCGTCGTGACCGACAGCGTGTTCAGCATGGACGGCGATCTGGCCCCATTGCGGCAATTGCTGGCGTTGTGCGAAAAGCATGGGGCCTGGCTGGTCGTGGACGATGCCCATGGTTTTGGCGTGTTGGGGCGCAGAGGGCATGGCGTGCTGGAACACCTGGATCTGCGATCCGATCACCTAGTGTATTTGGGCACGCTGGGCAAGGCGGCGGGCGTAAGTGGAGCTTTTGTGGCCGCCCACGCCGACGTCGTCGACTGGATGGTGCAAAAGGCCCGCTCCTATATTTATACGACGGCCTCCTCGCCGGCTTTGGCCCATGCCTTGCTGACCAGCCTGGACATCATCGTCGGCGAAGAGGGCGCGCAGCGGCGGGTCCGTGTGGGGGAGTTGATCCAGGCCATGAGGGCCGGCCTGTCCGGCGGGAACTGGAACCTGCTGATGTCCGATACCTGCATCCAGCCGATAGTGGTGGGCGGCAACGAAGCGGCCCTGGACATGGCCGCCGCCTTGTTTCGCAAAGGCCTGTGGGTGCCCGCCATCAGGCCGCCAACCGTGCCGCGCGGCACGGCGCGGCTGCGGGTAACGTTGTCGGCCGCGCATACCGTGGATGATGTGCGGCAGTTGCTGGAGGCCTTGAACGCCATCCAGGCGGAGGAAGATCATGCCTGAATCCGGGCCATTGAAGTTTTCATGCTTTGTGACGGGAACCGATACGGAAATCGGCAAGACCCTGATTGCCAGTACCCTGGTGCATGCCCTGGCGCGGACTGGCCTGCGAGCGGCCGGCATGAAGCCGGTGGCGGCGGGGGCGCAATGGCAGGATGGCGCCTGGCACAACGAAGATGTCGACAGCCTGGTAAACGCCAGCAACGCCGGCCTGCCGCTTTCCCTGGTTTCGCCGTATCTGTTCCAGGATGCCATCGCGCCTCATATCGCCGCGCAGCGCGAAGGCGTGGCCATGCAGATCGAGCACATACAAGAGTGTTATGCCGCCATGGCCGCCCAGGCCGAGGCCATCGTGGTCGAGGGGGTGGGCGGGTTCTGCGTGCCCTTGACGCCAACGCTCGACACATCGGATCTGGCAAGCCGCCTTGCCTTGCCGGTGATACTTGTGGTCGGGCTCAGGCTGGGCTGCATCAGCCATGCCATGCTTACCGCCCAGGCCATCGAGGCGCGGGGCCTGACGCTGGCGGGCTGGGTCGTCAATACCGTCGACGCCGACATGCCGTTCCAGGCCGAAAACATCGATACGCTGCGCCAGCGTTTGAATGCGCCTTTGCTGGGGGTTGTGCCCCGGCTTGCGCAGCCTGGCGTGCAGGAAGCCGCCGGCTTTCTGGACTTTTCGCTGATGGAAGGCTGGCCGCGCGGTTGAAGCGTTTTTGCCAGTATCGCCTGCACCGCCTCGTTCAACGATTCTTCAGCTTTGTTACGCTGAGCAACGCTGTGCCAGCGTATTTGCGGTGCCTCCCGCATTGCGGTTCGTTTTCAGCCGGCTGTCATGTTTCGGATTTTTACATATGAGCGTGCGCGCTCCATGGCTTATGCAGAACCAAACGTGAGTTCAGGGTTCTTAACTTCAGAGTCTCGCCGTTGGGAGGGCTCTCGCCGGGAGGCATAGGCCGCCGGGCAACTGTTATTGGAGTCGTTTAAATGACCAAAACTACGCGTATCGCACTTGCATTATCTTCTTCGATTCTGTCCTTGGGCGTAGCGCTGGCGCCGTCCGCTTTTGCGGCGGGTACGCAGCAAGCCAAGACCTCGCACACGAAATCGGCGCACCATCACAAGAGTTCCAAGGCGAAATCCAGCAAGGCGACGGCCAAGAAGCCCGCAGCCCCCACGGCAGCCAAGGCTCAATAAGCCGCGGTATTGCCGAAGGCGGCGCGCATCCAGCGCCGCTCCAAAGGCCCGGCTATTTGCCGGGTTTTTATTTTTGCCGCCGGGCCGCCCCAAGGCAAAAAGCGCCCCCTAGGGGGGCAGCAAGCTGCGTAGCAGCGCGGCGTGGGGGCCCCTTCCGCCGCCGGGCCGCCCCAAGGCAAAAAGCGCCCCCTAGGGGGGCAGCAAGCTGCGTAGCAGCGCGGCGTGGGGGTTCTTTCCTCCGCCGGGCCGCCCCAAGGCAAAGAGCGCCCGCAGGTAAAATTTCCTGTCCATGGACGGCGCTGTGTCCGATAATGGCGCCTATCGGAGGGAGTTTTCAATTATCGGGAAGGCCGCCCGCGTCGGGACGTTTCGCGATGTGGGCGGGCCTTCGCATTTTCAGGAGCTTTGCGCAGTGGGTAACGCCAATTTGTATTCTTTGCTGGAGTCGGGCTTTCCCGGCGACCGTTCGGCCATTGCCATCGAAACGCCGCAAAACACCTATACGTGGAACGACATCGACCAGCAGTCGGCGCGGTACGCCAATCTGTTCAAGGGGCTGAATCTGGAGGCCGGATCCCGCATCGCCGTGCAGGTCGAAAAATCGCCCGAGGCGCTGATGCTGTATTTGGCCGCATTGCGATCCGGCTTGATCTACCTGCCGCTCAATACGGCCTACCGCGAGGCGGAGGTGGCGTATTTCCTCAACGATGCCGAACCGGCGGTAGTGGTGTGCTCCGGCGCGAACCTGTCCTGGGTGGAAAGCCTGGCCCGCAAGGCCGGGTGCGCCCAGGTGTATACGCTGGAGGCCGACGGCGGCGGCAGTTTGTCCGAACTTGCGCAGTCCCAGCCGTCCGGGTTTGCCACGGTCGAAAGCCGTGGCGACGACCTGGCCGCCATCCTGTATACCTCGGGCACGACGGGCCGCAGCAAGGGCGCCATGCTGTCGCATTCCAATCTTGGCGCCAATGCCTTGACCCTCAAACAGTACTGGGGCTGGCGCGGCGACGACGTGCTGCTGCACATGCTGCCCATCTTCCATGTGCATGGCCTGTTCGTGGCCTCGCATGGCGCCTTGCTGGCCGGGGCGAAGACCATCTGGCTGCCGAAGTTCGACCTGGAGCAGGCCCTGCATTACCTGCCGCAAAGCACCATGATGATGGGCGTGCCCACGTATTATGTCCGGCTTCTGGCCGACGAGCGGTTTACGCGCGATCTGTGCGGCCGCATGCGGCTTTTCATTTCCGGCTCGGCGCCGCTGCTTACCGAAACGTTCGCCAGCTTTCAGGAGCGCACCGGCCACACCATACTTGAACGCTACGGCATGAGCGAAACCGTCATGCTGACCTCCAATCCCTACGACGAACACGACGGCGAACGCATCGGAGGAACCGTGGGCCGGGCGCTTCCCGGCGTTTCCGTGCGGGTGGTCGACGACGCCGGCAAACCGCTGGCGGCGGGTGAAATCGGCAACGTGCAGGTGCGCGGGCCGAATGTGTTTTCGGGCTATTGGCGCATGCCCGAGAAAACCCGCGAAGAATTCACGCCTGACGGCTGGTTCAAGACCGGCGACGTGGGCCGCCTGGGGGCTGCCCTGAGCGACGACGGAAAGCCCGTGCAGAATATTCCCGACGATTACCTTTCCATCGTCGGGCGCAGCAAGGACCTGATCATCTCGGGCGGCTTCAATATTTATCCCAAGGAAATCGAGATGGTCATCGACGACATGCCGGGCGTGGCCGAATCGGCGGTCATCGGCGTGCCGCATCCCGATTTCGGCGAGGCGGTGGTCGCCGTGGTCGTGCCCAGGCCGGGGCAGCAGGTCGATGCGGCCGCCATGCAGGCCCGGCTCAAAAGCCTGGTCGCCAACTTCAAGGTGCCCAAGCATATCGCCCTGGTCGAGCAACTGCCGCGCAATACCATGGGGAAGGTGCAGAAAAACGTATTGCGCAACGACTACAAGGGCCTGTGGCAGTCTGTTTCCGATGCCGGCTGAGAAGTCAAGGCACTGGTGCGTTTGTGCATCGGGCTCGCTGCCTGGCCCGCGTGCGCGATGCGCCGGCGCGGCCTGCCCGTGAGCCGGGCGTTCATGCATTCAGCCTATAAGTAAGGGCTGGCCAGCCAGATGATGCGGTTGCGCAGCCGTTTCCTGAAGGGGATCTCGGCCAGGCCCTCCAGGGTCGTTCTGTCCGAATGGGCGATTTCGCCGTCGATCTGCTTTTCGATGGCAAGCGCCGTATCGCGGCTGTAGATTTCCACGTCCAGCTCGAAGTTCAGCCGCAGGCTGCGCGGATCCATGTTCGACGAACCCACGTACGACCACGCCCCGTCTATGGTGATGAGCTTCGAGTGGTTGAAGTTGCCGCGCGCGCGCCAGACGCGGCAGCCCGTGCGGATGACCTGATCCAGTTGCGCCGTCATGGCGTAGTTCACCAGGCGCAGATTGTTGCTGCCCGGGATGACGATGTCCACGATGATGCCCCGGCGGGCGGCGGTATTGATGGCCCCGAGCAGCGTGGCGTCGGGCAGAAAGTAGGGCGACTGGATGCGGATGTGCCGCTGCGCCACGGCAAAGGCGCCCAGCAGCATATTGTGGGTGCTGACGATGGCGCGGTCAGGGCCCGACCATATGCAGCGCGCCGGAACTTTCGGCTCGGGCGGACTCGAGGTTTCGTCGCACCATGTGTCGTACGGCAAGGCTTCCTTGGTCGTGAATTCCCAGTCCTGGGCGAAAACCGAAATCAACTGCATCACGATCGGGCCTTCCACCCGGAAATGCGTGTCGCCCGCTGTTTTGTCGCCCGCCACGGCGGTAACGAAGGCCTCGCGGATATTCATGCCTCCCGTGAAGCCGATGCGCCCGTCCACGACCAGGATCTTGCGGTGGCTGCGTAAATTGGCGTAGGGCATGCGCAGGCCCAGGGGGTTGGTCATGAACAGCGCCGTTTGTATGCCCTTTTTGCGCAGCAGATGAATGATGGGCGGGCGCGAGTACTTGGAGCCGATCGAGTCGATGAGCACGCGGATTTCCACCCCGCGCTCCTTGGCCCGCGCCAGCGCATCCGCGATTTTCCGGCCCTCGCTGTCATTGTCGAAAATATAGGTTTGCAGGGCAATGGATTTCCTGGCCTGGTCTATGGCCTGGATCATGGCGGGGTAGGTCTGGTCGCCGCCCACCAGCATGCGGATGTTGTTGCCATTGCGCAGCGGGTGCCGGCTGATCTTGTCGCCCAGAAGGCGCAGCGACTCGAACTGGCGCGCCGAATACTCGGCGATCTCGAAATTGGTCGGGCTTTGGATGCGGGAGTATTCCTTCAGCGATTTGTCTCGCTGCTGCGAAATCTGGTCGCGCCGGATCCGGTTGATGCCCGCGATCAGGTACAAAAAAGGGCCGACCAGCGGCGACATCAAAATAACGCCAACCCAGCTTATGGCCGCGCGCACGTCGTTCTTGGTCATGGCGGCATGCACCGCCGCCGTCGCACCGGTAACCACCGAGACCAGAAAAACAAGATGGGGCCAGTATTCCTCGAACAGTGTTTGCAGGGTCATGAAGGCCGACAAGCTGATTGAAATGGGGGCTGGCGCAAAGCGCGAATCGCCGGGTTGCGCCCGTGCATCGCCCGGCTGGGCCGAAGTAAACCCGGCGCGGTGCTCCAGCCGACAGCGTCAAGTATATAGATGCTCTCGCCATTGCGCACAAGCGCGTATGAAACTATTCCCAGTTCATGCTAGAATCTTGCTTCTTTAAGGCATTCGGCCTTGAAACAATGGTGACCGTAGCTCAGTTGGTAGAGTCCCGGATTGTGATTCCGGTTGTCGTGGGTTCGAGCCCCATCGGTCACCCCAAACTCCCTTTGAAATCGAATAATTAGAAAATAAGGGATATTTCGTGATATGAAAATTAGAACGAAATCTAGTTTGTTGGAACGAATCCCTATTCTGTCGCCGATGCTCGGTGCACTTCTATAGCCCTTGTGTTAGTCCCAAAATGGGACTAACATATATCTATGCGAGTCATAGCCGTTAGTACATTGCGCGCATTCTGGGAAAAGTATCCCGACGCGGAGCAACCCCTCAAGGCGTGGGTGGATGAAGCCGTCAAGGCGCAGTGGGGCCAGCCTGCGGAGATCAAAGCGCACTATCGTAGCGCTAGCATCCTGAAGAATCGGCGCGTGGTGTTCAACATCAAGGGCAATGACTACCGCTTGGTTGTGGCGGTGGCCTTCAAGCTGGGCATCGTCTACGTGAAATTCATCGGCACGCACGTGGAATACGACAAGATTGATGCCGAGACTGTAGAAATGGAGTGATCATGGAAATCCGTCCTGTGCATAGCGAGGCCGATTACAAGGCGGCGCTTAAAGAAATTTCCCGTTTGATGGAGTCGGATCCCGAGTTGGGCACACCCGACGGCGATCGCCTGGACGTGCTGGCCACGTTGGTGCAGGCTTATGAGGCCAGGCACTATCCGATCGATCAACCCGATCCCGTGGAGGCCATTAAGTTCCGGATGGAGCAGGGCGGGTTGGCTCCTAAAGACCTGGAGCCCATGATTGGCAAGCGCAATCGCGTCTATGAAGTGCTGAATCGCAAGCGTTCGTTGACGTTGCCAATGATCTGGAAGCTGCATAAGGAGTTGGGAATTCCCGCGGAGAGCTTGATCCGGCCGTCAGTACATGTCGTGGAGTGAGCAGCAGGCTCTGCCCTCACATCTCCACATAAAACTAATTCGGTATCTAGATCAGCCCGACAGCAGCGGCAAAGTTTTCTCCAAATTTGGTACGTCTCATCAGGCCTCTTTGTATTTCGATTTTTTTACTGCTCTCATCGATTGAGCTTTGTATGCGTATAAATTCAGGACGTTTTTCTGCCCAGTCATAGGCCTCTGGGGCAGTTAAATAAGAGCCATAATCAACTTCGAGTAGTCCTAGACGAATCCAGTTGTCGACCATCGCAGAAAGTTCATCTAGCTCAGCAGGTTCATCTTTCTTGTATAGATTCAGAATGTGCGTTGCGAGCTGGGTCGAGCCACTTTGGTTCAGCTCTTTCGCTCTAATTGCGATAATTGGACTGACTTCACGAGGTATAAAGATTTTGAGAATTTGAGCCTCTGTAGTCGTCAGTTGTTTGATAATTTCTACAAAAGCGGGATGGGCATTCGAAGCAATCCGATCATCCATGGATGTTGTGAGGAGATTCAAAAACATTTCCCTCAGCTCGTTCTCTTCATGTGTAAATGCCAAACCTTGGAGAGCGGGACCCGCAAGTGATGTTTTAGGTTCAATTAAGTGCTCAGATGGAATCGCAGCGGCTTTCTCGGACATTTCATTAGGAAACCTTTCTGCAAAGTAGTTTTTTGCTTTACGTATACCGTAATTCAATGCGGCCAATGGCAAGAGAGCATGATTAATTGTCTCGCTGAGCACTACGGCACTCTTGCCAAGATTCCCTCCAGCCTTCTTGGCATCGGGGTTGTCCTTTACCGCTTGTACCAGCTCACGTGCCAGTGAAATGCCTTCTTTTATGGTTTTTAGTTCGTCGCTCATTGAGAGCCTCAGCTATTGATAGATTGACCTTTTCGTTCACTCTCGCGCATAGCTTTTCTTCCCGCCACGTGGCCCCATGCAGAATGTGTCGCTACGGCAATCACAGCTCGTATTGGGTTCGGCTTTGGGCGTATCAAGTAATCCCTGTGGACGGCTGCCCGGCACCTTATAAATCTTTTTGCTGCCACTGATCAAGCCGTCGTTGCACACGAACTTGTCAAATAGCGGTGGAGTCTGTTGCGTTTATGGTTCGTCCCTTACGTTTGAAATTGTCATCATTCTTGCAGTAGGTGAGGGCGTCTCGGACGATGCCGGCAAGACGATAAAGATCTTCAGGTTTATCAAGAAGGATCTGATCGTTGCTGCCGATCTTTAATCCGGCACGAGAAATCTCGGTTTTATCGGCGTCGGTAAGAGGGATGATGAATTGCATGGCTGGGTGTTTTTTATCGCCCCAGAATCGGAATATCCAGCGATTTGATTTTCCGCCATGAACTACGGAAAAATAGGATTCGGTATCTCGAGCCTGTAAGTCCTCGTCAGGCAGAATGTCGGTGCAAACATCGAACAAGCGCCTTTCCTCGGCTGTTGTGATGATTTTCGCGTTATCGGGGTCTACGATGTCCGCATCTTCGTCGGGGATGATCTCGATCGGAGCGGCTATTGGCGCAGCTTCAGGCGTTGACAAGCTCGTCGCCACCATTTCGCTGATTGATTGCGCAACGGCCTGCTTGATGATTGGCTGGATGCTTTCTAGAAACTTGCTTGTCATCGTGCGCTGCGTGTTGGCACGCGTGGCCACATAGCGCACGAAGTCTAAATCGCAGTCGCGCAGTGCAGCGGTAATCGCTGCCTTGAATGCCGTCAGGTAGACATTTTCTTCGGCCAGTGCTCGCAGTGTGCCTGGCTCTAAATTGTCATAGTGGAACCGCTCCAGATGTTCCTCCACGTCGTCAGTATCAGTTTCGAAATCAATAATCAAAAACGGCGTGCTGTCCATGATGTTTCGATTCTCTAAATCGGTGAAGAATCGCCACTCGCGTCCGTTTGTGATGGCGGCCACAGCAACCTCTGGAGTCGCGTTGTAATACCGCGAGAGTTGGGGGCAGTGGTTGGTGAGATTTTCTGCATACGCCTTGGCTTCGATGAACATTACCGGGATGCCATGGCTGAACAAGGCGTAATCAACGCGCTCGCTGGCCTTTGCGCCGGGAAAGTCTGCGCCATATTCGGCTTTTACCTTGGTTGGGTCGTAGGGGCTGAACCCGAGGATATCGAGCAGTGGGAGGATAAGCGCCTGTTTTGTTGTTTCTTCGGTAGCGCAATGCGTCCCGACATTTTTGACATGCTCGGCATGGTGTTCGATGCGCTGTTTGAAGTCCGACATGTTGTCCCCCTTTTTGATCTATATAACATTTATACATGAAAATAAATTATTGTTACTCTTTTGGCAAATTTTTTATACCTTTCCTCGCTGGGCCTCATACCCGCGCAGGGCTGCATCAAAGGCGATATCGGCTTGCTTGGCCTGGGCTGGAGTGAGAGCGTAGATGCTGTCGGGAGTGGCTTTCTTCAGTGGCCGGGATGTGTCGATGCAATGCTATGTTTCATCGCAGGTTCTCGCACTAAAGAGCGTTCTGGCTCTTCGTCCCAAACGTTAAGAATGCAGGATCTGCTCCGACATAGACAGCGATAGCGACAAGTTTGTCGTCGCGCGGCATGGCAATACCAAGCGTGTAACGCCTCGCCATCTCATAGGTGATTTTGAGTTCGTCCTTGAGATTAGTGACAGTTATGCCGGCCGCTTGCATCGCAGCGGTCAAGCCGTCATGGTACGACGTTTCAATTCGTTCCGGCCATGATCCCTGCAAGAACTACGCCTGTCCCATGGGGCGGGTAAGGTGGTGGCTTGCTGCCGTGCCTGAGCAGGCCGCCAAAGAGCAGGGCGGGATGTGTGAGGTAAGTGGGTGGGGCCTGGAGGCCGCTCAAGGCTCGGACTGCAGCGCTACCGTGGGTTCCTGCACCAGGCCGCGGGTCAGGGCGGTGACGGCGAGCATGACTGCGGTGTTCAGGCCCAAGGCGATGACGCCGATATTGACGTCGTGCACCCATGCCGGGGCGCCGGGGAAGAGGGTTTGCATGGTCTGGTGCGTCAGCACCGTGTAGGCTACCGTGCCGACTCCGACGCATATCCCCGTGGCAACCCCGTATTTATTGGCGATTCGTGTTTTGCACAGGCTGGCCAGCAATCCCGGCGTCAATTGCGTGACGAAGCTGAATCCCATGATCAAGAGCGCGACGATGCTTTGTCCGCCCCCGATTGCGAAATACACGGCGATGAGTGAAATGGCCAAGGCGGCTATCCGGGACACCAGCGACAGTCTCGAGTCGCTGGTGTCTGGCGCGCCCACAAGATAGATGTTGCGCGCAAAGAGGGTGGAAGATGCGATGAGCATGATCGAGCCGGGCACGATCGCGGTCAGCACGCCGGCAACGCCTATGACTCCCACCAGCCATGGGTCGAAGGTCTGGATGGAAAGCTTGAGCAGGGCGAGGTCGATCTGGCCTCCCGACAGGCCCGGCACCTGCAGGATAGCCGCCATGCCCACGAACATGGAGAACAGCATGACCAGAGCGTAAATGGGCATGACCACGGCGTTCTTGCGAAAGCTGATTTCCGTTTTCGACGTGTATACCGACGCAAACGCATGCGGCCACAAATACATGCCCAGGCTTGAGATCGCGATCGTCGATAAATACCAGACGGCGTTCTTGCCGGTTTCGGGCAGCGCGAGGAATCCGGGCTTGGCCTGCTCGATCGTGGCGAACATGGAGCCCAGGCCGCCGTAGTAATGGTAAGGAAGGTAAAGGCCCAGAAAGACACAGACCACCAGCACCACGGCGTCCTTCAGGAGCGCGGTATTCGCGGAGCCGCGCATTCCGGAGTTGACGACGTAGACGGTCATGGCTCCCGCGCCGATCCAGATGGCCGCCGTCGGTTTGATGCCGCCGTACGACGTCAATTCGACGATGATGCCGATGCCCTTGAATTGCAGGATAAGGTACGGAATCAATGCGACCAGCGACACCACGGCGACCAGGGTGCCCAGGGCCGTGCTTCCGTAGATCTTGGCGTAGTAGTCGGATTGGGTCAACAGCTTATGCTGCTTGGCGTAACGCCACACCGGGGGCAGCAGCCAGTACGACATGACAAAAGCCAGGACCGTATACACCACGATGTATAGCGCGGGCCCGCCGAAGCCGTAGGCAAAGCCGCTGGCGCCCAGGAAGGTGAAGGTCGTGTAGAGTTCGCCGGCCATCAGCACGAACACCAGCACGGAGGAGAAGCCGCGTCCGCCGACGCTCCATTGTTCCATGTTCATCGTGACGCCGCGCTTGGCGCGCATGCCCAGGAAAACGATGAATGCCAGCGACACCGCGATAATGATCAAAGGAGTATTCATTGCCAGGCCTTTCAGCAGTAACAGCACGAGAATAAAAAGGGAGTCATGGTTTGTTGGCGGGATCCAGTGAATAGATCAGCCACATCACCAAAGAAGTAATCAGGACCGTGCCAACCACCCATGCCATGAAGAAGGGCAGGCCGAAAATGAACGGAGTGACGCGATTGGCGGCCAATACGCCGCCCAGCGCCAGGAGTACGGGAATCAGGACAAGCCAGGTTGATCGGGGCATTTCTTGTATCCTTCATAAAAGACCAAAGACGGGCCTGGAGCAATGTGCTCGCAGGTTTTCGCCGACCGATGGCGGCGCGGCTGCGGTTTCGACGCTGCGATTCAAAATCGTGCGTGCCGCAGGCGGGGCGCCGCCCATCGTGTTTTGAAGTGTATGGACAATCCATTTATGGGGTACACGCTGCAGCGGCTAGGGTTTCCCCTCGCAGATATTTCGAAATGTAAAATGGAGCGGAGCGGCATGCGGGAAAGGCGCGGGGAGTTTTGCCGCGTGAATGTCCCGCAATCCTTCAGATGGACGATGGAAGCCTATGGCTGACGATATTTTTGAACCGGATTGGTCGCTGGCGCCCGCCGGCTGGGACTGGGCGGCCCAGGACGAGGACGGGCGCTGGTTCTGGTACGGGGTTCAGCCCCAGCCCAGCATTGGCGGCGGGGTGTGGCGCGCGCCGTCGCGGGCCCAGGCGTTCGCGTGCCAGGCCGATCCCAATCCCGAGTGGTACGACACCTTGCGCCGCCGCGGTACTGCGGCGAATGGGTGAGGCCGGCGAGGCCTCAAAGCTCCCGTGCGCCGAACGTATCGCATTGCGACGTATCGCCGCTTTTCAGGCCACGGCTGAACCAGCGCACACGCTGGGCGGAAGTGCCGTGGGTGAACGAGTCGGGCACGACCCGGCCCTGGGCTTGCTGCTGCAGGCGGTCGTCGCCGATGGCGGTTGCGGCGTTCAGGGCTTCTTCGATGTCGCCGGCCTCCAGCGTGCCGCGCTGTTCGTTCGAGTGGTTGGCCCAGACTCCGGCAAAGCAGTCGGCCTGCAGTTCGACGCGCACCGAAAGCTGGTTGGCCACGGTCGTGCTGGAACGCTGCCGCAGTTTATCGACCTGATCCGTGATGCCGCGCAGGTGCTGCACATGATGCCCGACTTCGTGGGCAATGACGTAAGCCTGGGCGAAGTCGCCCGGAGAGTCGAGCTCTTGCGCCATTTGCCGGAAAAAGCCCAGATCCAGATAGACTTTGCTGTCGCCGGGGCAATAGAAAGGCCCCATGGCCGCCTGGCCCGTGCCGCAAGCAGTGGGCGTCACGCCGCTGTACAAGACTAGCTTGGGCTGCCGGTAGCTACCCCAGCCGTTTTGCTGGAACAGTTTGCTCCAGGTGTCTTCGGTGTCGCCCAGTATCTTGGCGACGAAGGTTTTCTCGGCGTCGTTGGCGGAATTGCCGGCCGGCGCGCTGTATTGCGTTTCCTGGGGCTCGGTGAGGTTTTGCAGGACAACGCTGGGATCCACGCCGAAGTAAATCGCGACCAGCGCCAGCACGATGGTGCCCAGCCCGATTTTTCCGCCGCCCCGCAAGGGGATGCGGCTGCCGCGCCGGTCTTCGATATTTTGGCTTTCGCGTGAATTGTCCAAACGCATCATGGGCTCCTTGGGGAATGAAACCGGGTTTTTCAACCGCCGGTAGAGTCTGGAATTTTATTGCCTCCGGCCAGCCCGCACCGTAAACTGCTCCCTCAAGAATGTTAGGATACGTTTCATGGCTCAGTTGTTTGTCGTTCACCCCCAGAATCCACAGGTCCGCTCGTTGAAGCAGGCGGGCGAGTTCTTGGCCAAGGGCGGTCTGGTCGCGGTGCCCACCGATTCCAGCTACGCGCTTGTGGCACGGCTGGACGATAAAACGGCGGCCGATTCCCTGCGCCGCTTGCGCGGGCTGGACGAGCGCCATCATCTTACCTTGCTGTGCCGCGACCTGGCCGAAATCGGCCACTTCGCCCGGGTCGACAACCGCCAGTACCGTTTCCTCAAGCTCGCAACCCCCGGCCCCTGGACCTTCATACTGGAAGCCAGCCGCGAAGTGCCGCGGCGCGTGTCCCATCCCTCCCGCAAGACCATCGGCATCCGCGTGCCCAACCATGTGGTTGCGCTCGGCCTCATCGAGCAGGCGGGGTCGCCGCTTATTTCCACGACGCTCATCCCCGAGGACGAAGACGAGCCCTTGAACGATGCGCAGGAAATCCTCGACCGCTACGCCAACCAGCTGGCGGCCGTCATCGATGGCGGCTCCTGCCCCTTGATGCCCACGACGGTCATCGACCTTACCGGCCCCGAGCCCGAAATCGTGCGGCGGGGGCAGGGCGATTTGTCGGCCCTGGGCCTTGATTAGCGAACTTTTTCCCGTGCGGGCGGCCCAAGTCACCAGGTGCAGGGCAATCAGCCCGCGCCATTACCCGGAATTTGAATGGAAGCATTGATACAGACCATTACGGTTTACGCTTTACCCGTGTTGTTCGGCATTACCCTGCACGAGGCGGCCCATGGTTACGTCGCCCGCATGTTCGGCGATCCCACCGCGTACCAGGCGGGCCGCGTCAGCCTGAATCCCATCCGCCATATCGATATGGTCGGCACGATCATCGTTCCGCTCGTCCTGTTGTTCAGCACCAAGCTCATGGGCGGCGCAGGCATGCTGTTCGGCTGGGCCAAGCCGGTGCCGGTCGACTGGAGCAGGCTCAACAAGCCCAAGCGCGACATGCTCTGGGTGGCGCTGGCCGGGCCGGCTTCCAATCTCGTCATGGCCATTATCTGGGCAGTGGAACTGCGCCTGCTCATGAGCGCGGGTTCGGGCATGGAGAGTTTCTGGGTGCGGATGGCCATTGCGGGCATCCAGATCAACCTGGTCCTCATGGCGCTGAACCTGTTTCCGCTGCCGCCCCTGGATGGGGGGCGGATCGTGTTCAGCCTGCTGCCGGGGCCGCTGGCCTACAAGTACTCCAGGATCGAGCCCTACGGCCTGCTGATTCTGGTGGTTTTGATGATGACCGGCGTGCTCTGGAAGCTGCTGCTGCCGTTGCTGGCCGCGGGCCAGGCCATCGTGACCTGGTTCCTGTAAAAAAACTATAGTGGGGCGTGTGCATGTTTACTCGCTTATCCGGTAAACTTGCACGTTAGATTGGTTTTGGTGCGTAAAAGGCGTGCCCGCTGCCTCGAGTCGGGCTTTCGGAGATACTTTCCATCATGTCTAGTACAGATTCTGCAATTCCCACCTTTCAAGGGAGCATGGTTGCGCTGGTTACGCCCATGCTTCCCGACGGCAGCCTCGATTTCGATAGCTATCGAAAACTTATCGATTGGCACGCCCAGGAAGGCACGGATGCGCTGGTCGTGGTGGGAACCTCCGGCGAGTCGCCCACGGTAAGCGTGGAAGAGCATTCCGAACTCATCCGCGTTGCCGTCGAGTATTCCGCCGGGCGCATGCCCATCATCGCGGGCGTGGGCGGCAATTCCACCGACGAAGCCATCGAGCTGTCCCGGTATGCCAAGAAAGTCGGCGCCCAGGCCGGCCTGTCGGTGGTGCCCTACTACAACAAGCCCACCCAGGAAGGCATGTACCGGCATTTCCGGGCCATATCCGAAGCGGTCGACCTTCCTGCCATCCTGTACAACGTGCCGGGCCGCACAAGCGCCGACCTGTCCAACGAAACCATTCTGCGCCTGGCGCAGGTGCCGGGCATCATCGGCATCAAGGACGCCACCGGCGACATCGCCCGTGGCGGCTGGCTGCTGCATCACAAGCCGGCTGAATTCCAGGTATTCAGCGGCGACGACCCCACGGCCGCCTCGCTCATTCTGCTGGGCGCGCGGGGCAATATCTCGGTCACCGCCAACGTGGCTCCCCGGCTCATGCACGAGCTCTGCGTCGCAGCCCTGCAGGGCAATGTCGCCGTGGTGCGCGAGCTCAATGGGCGCCTGTCTCAATTGAACAAAGTTCTTTTTGTTGAATCCAACCCGATTCCCGTAAAGTGGGCCGTTGCCGAAATGGGCTTGTCCAAGCTGGGCTATCGTTTACCTTTAACCCCCCTGAGCGAGCAGTTTCACGCTGTGGTTCGCAACTCGTTGAAAGACGTGGGCTTGATTTGAGAATGATGAAAATGCGTATGAACAAACGCTATACCGGTTTGGCGATGGGTCTTGGGTTGACCATGCTGGCGGGCTGCGCGCAGTACAACCAGCTTATGGGCCGCGAGGAAGCGGTCGATTACAAAAGCACGGTCAGGGTCACCGACCCTCTCAGCGTTCCTCCAGACCTTATCCAGGCCAACAAGGGGGCGCATTACAAGGCTCCCGAAGGCACGGCCACGTACAGCCAGTACGCGCAGAACCAGCAAGAGCGCCGCACCGCCGCGCCCGGCGAAAAAGTCCTGCCGCAGCCGGCCGGCATCCAGGTCATGCGCGATGGCGACATCCGCTGGCTGGTCGTCGACCAGCCGCCCGAAAAAGTGTACGCCAAGGTCGTGGATTTCTGGGGCGAGCAGGGCTTTACCATCCATAGCCAGGATCCGCGTGCGGGCCTGATGGAAACCGATTGGGCCGAGAACCGGGCCAAGATTCCCGAAGACTGGATCCGCAGCGCCTTGGGCAGCATTCTCGATTCCGTTTACGACAGCGGCGAACGCGAGCGCTTCCGCACCCGGCTCGAGCGTGTCAACGGCAAGACCGAAATCTACATCAGCCACGACCAGATGGTCGAAACCGCGACGGCCGACGAACGCAGCTGGAAATGGGTTCAAGGCAAGGAAGATCCGGGCCTGAACGCCGCCATGCTGGCCCGCCTCATGGTATTCCTGGGCTCCGACGTCCAGACCGCCAAGGCCCAGGTTACCCAGGCCGAAAAAGCGCCGGGCGCCGTCAAGGTGACCAAGGCCGACGACGGGCGGGCCGAACTGACGCTGGGCGAGCCGTTCGATCGCGCCTGGCGCCGGGTTGGCGTGGCCATCGACTCAGCCGGCTTCTCGGTGGACGACCGCGATCGCTCCACCGGTGATTATTTCATCCGCTATCTGGATAGCGATACCGGCGAGAAAATCGAGCAGCCCAATTTCATCAGCCGTCTGTTCGGCGGCAAGGGTACCTCCGAGGCCAAGACCTATCGCATCCACGTTGCGCAGCAGGGCCAGGGTTCGCTGGTGAACGTGCTGGACCCCAATGGCCAGGTCGACAGCAGCGCCACCGCCAAGCGCATCATCACCGTGCTGGGCAACCATATGTAGCCTGCTGGTGCGTCTTCCAGACAACCGGGCCTCGCGCCCGGTTTTTTATGGCGCGGCCGAGCCGTCTGGCGGAACGTGGGTGCCGAACCAGTGCAGCGTGTTGGTCAGCGCGGCGACTTCGCCGACCAGCAGCATCGACGGGGTCTGGATATTGTTTTTGGCAACGACGTCCGGCAGATTGCGCAGCGTGCCGTTCAGCACGCGCTGGGTGTCGCGGGTGCCGTTTTCGACCAGGGCGAACGGCGTGTCGATGGAGCGGCCGTGGCTTACCAGTTGCCCCGCCAGCCAGTGCATCTGGCTCACCCCCATGTAGAACGCCAGGGTTTGTTTTTCGTCGGCCAGCGAATGCCAGTCCAGCGCGTCGTTTTCCTTGGCGCTATGCGCCGTGATGAAACGCACGGACTGCGCAAAGCCGCGATGGGTAAGGGGAATGCCGGCATAGGCGGCGCAGGCGATGGCCGCGGTGATGCCGGGGACGACCTCATAGGGCACGTCATGGCTGCGCAGGAACTCCAGTTCTTCGCCGCCTCGCCCGAAGATGAAGGCATCGCCGCCCTTGAGCCTGACCACGCGCTGGCCCGCCCGGGCATGTTCCACCATGAGCGTGTGGATGCGTTTTTGCGTGGCGTCATGGTCTTCGCCGGGCGTCTTGCCCACGGATATCTGCGTGGCGTCGCGCCGGGCCAGCGCGCGTATTTCGCCGCTGACCAGCCGGTCGTAGAGGATGACGTCGGCTTCATTCAGCGCGCGCAGGGCTTTCAGCGTCAATAGCCCCGGGTCGCCGGGGCCCGCTCCCACCAGGGTGACCTTGCCCACCGGAGCGCCGGGCCGCCGTTCCAGCTCGGCTTCGAGCAATTGCTCCGCAAGCTGCGGCTGCTGCGTACGCAGGGCGCCCGCCACGGGGCCGTCGAGCAGCCAGTCGTAGAACTGCCGGCGCTGGTTCAGGTTGGGACGCAGGCGCTTGATGGCGGCGCGATGCTTTTCGGCCAGGGCGGCCAGGGCTCCCAGGGAGTGGTCGAACAGGGATTCCAGCCGTTCGCGGATGCGGCGGGCCAGAACCGGGGCGCTGCCCGAGGACGAAACCGCGATCATCAACGGAGAGCGGTCGACGATGGAGGGCATTTGGAAGCTGGACAGTTCCGGGTCGTCCACCACGTTGATGAACCGGCGAGCCTGCTCGGCCAGGGTGGCAATATGCCGGTTGACGGCGCGATCGTCGGTGGCCGCGATGATCAGCCAGGCTTCATCCAGCCATTCGGGCTGGAATCCGCCTTCGATCAGGGCTATCCGGCCCTGTGCGGCCCATTGCCGCAGCGTGTCGCTGAACTCGGGGGCCCCGGCCCGGACGAGCGCGCCGGCATTGAGCAGGCTGGCGATCTTGCGTTCCGCCACGGCGCCGCCGCCTACGACCAGGACGGATTTGCCTTTCAGGTCTGCAAATAAAGGAAAGAGGGCCATGGATAGCGCGCCGTGAGTTGGGAGAAAGGGAAAGAACTGCGCCGGACATTGGGCACATGTCCGGCGCAAACGACAGCCATTGTAAATCGTAGGCGAACCGGCCCGCCTTGAAGCGGGCCGGTTGCGTGCGCAAAGCTGCGAATGTTTACTGAGTGGCCGCTTCCAGAACGATGGGTATCAGGTTCTGGGTGGGGGCGGGCAGCGTTTCGCTGCGGATCAGGTAGTCGCCGAACTTTTCCGACTCCAGGCGATTGGCCGCATAGGCGGCGAACAGGGTGTCCAGTGTTTGCAGGATTTCCGGCTCGGTGATGTTCTCGCGGTAGACGATGTTCAGGCGCCGCCCCGTGAAGTCGGCGCCCAGCCGCAGGTCGTAGCGGCCCGGCGCGCGCCCGATCAAGGCGATTTCCGCCAGGTAGGGTCGGGAACAGCCATTTGGGCAGCCTGAAATACGCAGCTGGATGGGCTCGTTGAGCAGGCCGTGGGTATCGAGGATGGACTCGAGCTTGGTGATCAGTTCGGGAGCATAGCGCTCGCTTTCGGCCATGGCCAGTCCGCAGGTTGGCAAGGCCACGCAGGCGATGCTGTAGCGGCGTATGCCGCTTTGCTGCTTGTAGCCGTCCAGGCCGTATTGGGCCACCAGTTTGTCGATCTTGGCCTTGTCGCGCGTGGCGACGTTGGCGATGACCATGTTCTGATTGCAGGTCAGGCGGAATTCCCCCTTGTGGATGCGCGCGATTTCGCGCACACCCGTCAGCAGTTGCAAGCCGTCTTCGTCCCACAGCCGGCCCGAGGCGATGTACAGGCCCAGATGCCATTTCCCGTCTTCGCCCTGAACCCAGCCGAAGCGGTCGCCGTTGTGGTCGAAGTGGTAGTCGTGTATGGGCTGCAACGTGAAGCCAAGGCGCTGCTCCAGCTCTGCCTTGAACCACTCCAGGCCGCGATGATCGATGGTGTACTTGAGCCGCGCGTGCTGGCGTTCCTGGCGGTTGCCGTAGTCGCGCTGCACGGTCACCACGCCTTCGGCCGTCGATATCAGTTGCTCGGGCGTGACGAAGCCGATCAGGCTGCCAAGGCGCGGATACGTCGTGTCGTCGCCATGGGTGGCGCCCATGCCGCCGCCCACCGCAACGTTGAAGCCCAGCAGCTCGCCGTTCTCGATGATGGCGATGAAGCCCAGGTCGTTGGCGAACACGTCGATGTCGTTGACGGGCGGTATGGCGATGCCGATCTTGAACTTGCGCGGCAGGTAGGCGTTGCCGTAAAGGGGTTCTTCCTGGACGCCGTCCACCACCTTTTCGCCATTGAGCCAGATCTCGGCATAGGCGCTGGTGCGTGGCAGGAAGTGCGCCGAAAGCTTTTCGGTCCAGTCCTGCACGACCTGGTGCTGGCTGGAGAGCAGCGGGTTGACCGAACTGACCACCTGGCGGTTCACGTCGCCGCAGGCCGCCCGCGTGGTGGCCCTGGCGGCGTCGATGGCCTGCATGACGGATCGCAGGTTCTTCTTGAGGATGCCGTGCCATTGGAAGGTCTGGCGCGTGGTGATGCGCAGGCCGCGCGTTGCCCAGGTGGTGGCAATGTGGTCCAGGGCCAGCCATTGTTCGGGGGTGATGACTCCCCCCGGAAGGCGCGCCCGAACCATGAAGGAGTAGGCGGGCTCCAGTTTCTGCTTGCGGCGCTCGTCGCGCAGGTCGCGGTCGTCCTGCATATAGCTGCCATGGAACTTGAGCAGCTTGGTGTCGCTGTCGGCGATGGCGCCGGTTACCGGGTCGGCCAGGCCCTCGGCGATGGTGCCGCGCAGGAAGCGGCTGTCCACCTTGATTTGCTCCAAAGGGGCCAGAGGGCTCTTCATTAAACTATTCATGACTATCCTGAATCGATTGGGTTCTACACCATTGGCGGATCAGGCCTGGGCGTGGAGGCCGGTGCTCCGGGCCTGCCGTTGCGCGGCGGGGGAGCAGTGCGTCTGCCTGATCCGGAAGTGGAATTAATACACGTCGCGGGCGTAACGGCCTTGCGAGGCCAGGTCGTCAAGCCAGGTCTTGGCCTGCTCGGCATCCAGCCCGCCTTCGGCCTGGGCGATGCGCAAGAGCGTCTGGTGCACGTCCTTGGCCATGTGGTTGGCATCGCCGCAGACGTAGATGTGGGCGCCCGACTGGATCCAGTCGTAGAGATCCGTGGCGCGTTCGAGCAGTTTGTCCTGGACGTAGATTTTCTGTTCCTGGTCGCGCGAGAAGGCCAGGTCCAGGCGCGTAAGGTTTCCGTTGCGCAGCGCAGCCTGCCATTCGGTCTGGTACAGGAAGTCGGAATGGAAATGCGGGTTGCCGAAGAACAGCCAGTTGCGCCCGCTGGCGCCGGTGGCGCTGCGTTCCTGCACGAAAGCGCGGAACGGCGCGATGCCCGTGCCCGGGCCGATCATGATGACGTCGCGGGCCGTATCGGCGGGCAGGCGAAAGCGCGTGTTTTCCTCGATGAAGATGGGCAGCTTGTCGCCTTCGCGCAGGCCGCTGATGAAGTTGGAGGCAACCCCCCAGCGCTCTTCGCCATCGTGGGTGTACGCGACGTTGGCCAGGGTGAGGTGCACCTCGTTGTCGACCGCAGTTTGGCTGGAGGCAATGGAATACAGGCGCGGCGTCAGGGGCCGCAGCGCCTTGATGAGGGCGGCGGCGCTCCATGGCGCGGGATACTTCTTGAGAACGTCGATGAGCTGGCGGGTTTCCAGAAGCTGCTTGAATTGTTCGTGCTGCTCGGGCTGCAGAATATGCTTGAGCTCGTCGCTGGCACCCAGTTCGGCGTGCGCGACCAGGAACGGCTTGGTCAGTTGCGTAAGTTCGCGGTAGCGGCCCAGCCATTCCTTGACGCTGCGGCTGGTGTTGGCGATTTCGACTTTTTCGTCGGCATTCAGTTGCAGCGTGGCAATGATGGATTGCACCAGCGCATCCGACTGGGTTGGCCATACCCCCAGGGAGTCGCCGGGCTTATAGCTGAGCTGGCTGCCTTCGAGCGAGATTTCAATGTGGCGGATGTCCTTGCTGCTACCGCGTCCGGTAATGGGCTGGTTTTGCAGCAGTTCGGCGTGGAAGGGCTGTTCGCGGGTCGCCTTGGCGCTGATGTTGGGATGCAGCGGGGTGACGCTTGCCGTGGGCACGTCGGCGGCCTGCTTGAAGGCTTTTTGCGCGTGATCCAGGGCGCGCTCCGTCCAGGGCGCGGCCACGGTTTCGATATCCAGGTCGGCGGCGCCGGCTTCCTGCAGGCGTTCCGCGCCCAGCTCGGCCAGCCGCGCGTCCAGCGCTTGCGAAATGCCGCAGAACGACGGGTAGCTGGAGTCGCCCAGGCCCAACACCGCGTACTTGAGCTGCGGCAGCTTGGGGGCGCGGCGGCTGTTCAGGAACTCGACGAAGCCGAGGGAGTCGTCGGGCGGTTCGCCATCGCCCTGGGTGCTCATGACGACGTAAAGCAGTTGCTCGGTCTTCAGGTCGCGCGTTGGGTAGCTGTCGGCGCGGGCCAGGTTGACTTGCAGGCCCAGGGCGCTGACGCGTTCGGCCAGCGATTCGGCGACACGCTTGGCATTGCCGGTCTGGCTGCCGTAAACGATGGTAAGGCGCTTGATGGCATTGGCGCTGGCAACCGCCGCCACATGCGGCGCGGCGGGCAGCTCGACGGCCGAACGTTCAGCCAGGCCTGCAAAGTAGCCCGACAGCCAGTTCAGGGCATTGGGCTCCAGGTCTTGGGCCAGTTGGCCGAGGAGGGATTTCTTGGATTCTGGAAATTGATTCAAAGCCAACATGATGCGCTTGTAAAGGTGAGACCAGCATTCATTCTAGGCACTCCCCTTGTCCATGCGAACGACAAGATTCTTATTTCTTTATACGAATTTTGTTTATAAGAACTGGTTATGTCTTGTGACTTCTATCTAAGACGTTGTTTGATTGCCCTGTGGTGCCGCTGCGGGAATCATGGGTGCGGCGGGGGCGGGGGCAGCGACGCATTGCCTTTGTGCGAGGCTTTGGCGGGTCAGGGGCGATGGTGCAGCCAGCCTTCGGCCAGCCAGCCGGCCAGCGCCTGCTTTTCCCCCTGGGCCAGGCGTTTGTCCAGCGCCGCCGTGCAGGGCAGGACACGCTCGTCGGCCAGCCGGCGCAGCAGCGCGGAAGCCGGGATTCCGGCGACCTCGCCATTGATGAACAGCGCCCTGCCGCGGTACATCAGGCGGGTGCAGCGATCCAGCTCCAGGATCCCGTGGCGGGGAAAGGCATTGGCCAGGTCGGGCTGCTCGTCTTGCGGTTCGAACCAAGCGGCTGCGGAAGGCTCGGTCAGCCATTGGCCCAGGAAGCGGGTGGCCAGGGGTTCGTCGAAGCGCACGCTATGCGCGGCACGCAGCGATGCCTGGATCAGTGTGTCGGGCAGGGCGGCTGGCGCTTCCGTTGCGGGCGCGCCGGCATCCTTGAAGACGCCGGCAAGCGCCGGGCCTGGCAGGGGCGGTGTTGCATAAAGGCCACTGTCGTCGCCTATCCGCGCCATGACCTGGTCGCCAGCCGCGTCCAGCATGCCGCGTGCGAGGGCGGCCATGGTGGGCGCCCGGAAGCCGATCGAGATCGTCATGCAGTCGCCCTGGGCGATGCCGTCGTGCGCGACGTGCGGCGGCAGGTACAGCATGTCGCCGGGTTCCAGCACGTATTCCTCTTCCGGCCGGAAGTCCCTCAGGATTTTCAGCGGCAGTCCAGGTTCCAGTGACAGATCGTCCTGGCAACTGATACGCCATTTGCGTTGTCCGTGGGCCTGCAGCAGAAAGACGTCGTAGCTGTCGAAGTGGGGTCCCACGCCGCCGCCATCGGTGGCGATGCTGATCATGGCATCGTCCAGGCGGGCGTCGGAAATAAAGCGAAACTGGTGCAGCAGCCGGGCAGTGGCGTCGTCGTGCGCGTCGACGCTTTGCGCCAGCAGCGTCCAGCCCGGCTGCCTGGCGGGCGGCAAGCGGGAGAACGGGCCTTTCTTCATTTTCCAGGCCTGGCCGTCCCGCCAGATGAGGCGGGACTCGACCTCGTCGCGCTTGGCCAGTTGCTTGATGTCGGCAATGCTCAGCGTGGGCCGGTAGCCGGGAATGGCTTGTCTGATGAGCAGAGGCTTGCGTTGCCAGTGGTGGCGCATGAAGGCTTTGGGCGTGAGGCCGCCCAGCAAGGCAAGAGGCTGGTCGATGTTCATGAGTAGTCGGCGCGCAGGCTGTAAAGGATGTCCAGCGCTTCGCGCGGGGTGAGCTGGTCGGGGTCGATGGCGGCAAGGCGCGCCTTCAGTTCATCGAGCTCGGCGCAAGCCATGGCATCTTGCGGCGCCGACGGCTCGGCGGCGCTGTCGGGCGGCGCGTTGAACAGATCCAGTTGAGGAGTCGGGGCGCCTTGCGCCTCCAGCCGCGAAAGCTCACGGCTGGCGTGGCGGATGACGGCGGGTGGAATGCCGGCCCGCTGCGCCACTTGTATGCCGTAGCTGCGGCTGGCCGGCCCGGCCTGGACTTCGTGCAGAAATACGATGCCCGAAGGCGATTCCGCGGCGGCCAGGTGGACGTTGGCGGCGAAAGGCTGTTCGTTGGGCAGGCGCGTGAGCTCGAAATAATGCGTGGCGAACAGCGTCAGGGCCTGGTTGTGAGTGAGCAGCCGGTGCGCGATGGAGCCGGCCAGGGCCAGGCCGTCGTAGGTGGAGGTGCCGCGGCCGATTTCGTCCATGAGGACCAGGCTTTGCGGCGTGCTGGCCGCCAGGATGGCGGCGGCTTCGGTCATTTCCATCATGAAGGTGGATCGCCCGCCGGCCAGGTCGTCGGCCGCCCCGATGCGTGTGAAGATGCGGTCGATCCGGCCGATGCGGGCGCTGCGCGCCGGCACGAAGCTGCCGGTACGGGCCAGCAGGGCGATAAGCGCTATCTGGCGCATATAGGTGGATTTCCCGCCCATGTTCGGCCCGGTTATCAGGAGCATGCGGCGTTGCGGGCCGAGCTCGCAGTCGTTGGGCGTGAAGCGCTCGATGCTGCGCTCGACCACAGGATGGCGCCCCGCCTCGATAAGGATCTCGCTGCCGTCGGACAGTTCCGGAGCCACCCAGTCGTTAAGCCGGGCGTGTTCGGCCAGGGCGGCCAGGGCGTCGATTTCGGCCAGCGCGCCCGCGCAGGCCGAAAGCGCCGGCGCGTGCGGGGCCAGTTGATCCAGCAGGTTCTCGAACAGCCATTTTTCGCGCGAAAGGCTGCGGTCCTTGGCCGACAGCACCTTGTCCTCCCAGGCTTTCAGCTCGGGCGTAATGTAGCGCTCGGCGTTTTTCAGTGTCTGGCGCCTGCGGTAGTCGGCGGGCACTTTGTCGGCCTGGCCGCGCGACACTTCGATGAAGAAGCCATGGACGCGATTGAACTCGACGCGCAATGTGGCGATGCCGGTGCGTTCGCGTTCGCGCGCCTCCAGTTCCAGCAGGAACTCTCCGCTGTCGCTGGCCAGCCGCCGCAATTCGTCGAGCTCGGCGTCGAAGCCCTTGGCGATGACGCCGCCGTCGCGCACCATCAGGGCGGGTTCGGGATCCAGCGCACCGTGCAGCAGCGACGTCAGTTCGGGGGAGACGTCCAGCGCCCGCACCTGGCGGGCTAGCTGCGGCGTGGGCTCGAACGAGCGGGCGACGTGGCCGGCCACGCCCGGCAGCAGATCCAGGGCTTCGCGCAGGCTGGCCAGTTCGCGCGGGCGCACGGAGCGCAGGGCGATGCGGGTGGCGATGCGTTCGATGTCGGGATAGTGATTCAGTTTTTCGCGCAGGGTGTCCAGCGCGTCGGCCGGGTTGAGCGTGTCGGCGCTTGCCGGGGAGGAGAGCAGCGAGGCAATGACGTGCTGGCGCTCCAGCGCCGGGGCGTTGTCGCGCAGGGGATGATGGAGCCAGCGTCGCAGCAGGCGGCTGCCCATCGGCGTTTCGCAATGGTCAAGAAGGGAAAAAAGCGTGGGGCTTTCTTCGCCGGCCAGGGTTTCGGTAAGTTCCAGGTTCTTGCGCGTAACCGGATCCAGCACGACATATTCGCTGGCGCGGTCGGTCCGGATCGACTGGATGTGGGTCAGGGCCTGGGCTTGCGTGCGGCCCACGTAGCGCAGCAGGGCGCCGGCCGCGCAGATGGCCGCGGGCATGTCCGCCAGGTCGAAGCTGGCCAGGGAATCCACGGCAAAGTGCTTGTGCAGGACATCGCGCGCATTGTCGGGTTCGAAATGCCAGTCGGGAATGGCGCTGACGGCCATGCCGTCGTCGGCCGGCAGGCGCTGGCTTTCGGCGCAGACCAGCTCGGCGGGCGCGACCCGGTGTAGTTCGGTGTCCAGCATGTCGGGCGTGCATTCGGTAACGCTGAACTGGCCGTTGGCCAGATTCATCCAGGCCAGGCCCGTGCGTTCCTGCCGATTGATGCGGGTGATCCAGGCGGCCGCGATGAGGCGGTCGGCCTTGGCGGGCAGCAGCGCCTCGTCGGTAAGCGTGCCGGGCGTGACGATGCGCACGATCTTGCGCTCCACCGGCCCCTTGCTGGCGGCCGGGTCGCCGATCTGCTCGCAGATGGCCACCGATTCGCCCAGCGCGACCAGCCGGGCCAGATAGCCTTCCATGGCATGAAAGGGCACGCCCGCCATGGGAATGGGCGCGCCGTTGGAGGTGCCGCGCTTGGTCAGCGTAAGGTTCAGCAAGCGCGCCGCGCGCTCGGCGTCGCCATAGAACATCTCGTAAAAATCGCCCATGCGGTAGAACAACAAATGCGCCCCGGCTTCGTCCTTGAGACGTAAATATTGCTGCATCATGGGCGTGTGGGCGCTTATATCTTGTTCCATTGAAAATCAAAAAGTATGTTTTTTTCGGGGAATCGGGTTGGGGCAGGTTCGGGGCGATTCCGATGTTGCCGTGTTCACGGGTGAGCCGGGTGCTTCCACGGAACAGACATTGTAATGAGTATGGCTGCCATGCGAACAAGCCATTAAAAACAGCGGGCCGTTGTGGCGATGCGTTCTCATTGAAAGGCGATGCGGCGTTGTGTGTATTAATGTAACTATAGATATAATTTTGTATTGACTTGCATTCAAACCGCCAAAGCTCATTGCCTTGACGGTTTTCTTTTGATGGCCGGGGACTTTCTTGATAAAGACACTTCGCATATCCGTCGGCATCCGCCTGGCTGTAGTCGGCGCGCTATTGCTGGCTTCTGGGCGGGCCGCCATGGCTCAAAGTGTTTCCAGCTTCGAAACGCCTGAATACTATGCTCAGGCGGGCTTGCAGCAGATCAACGCGGCCGAGGCGTACGCCTTGGGATATACGGGCAGCGGTGTCACGGTCGGGGTGGTCGACAGCGGCATCGCGGCAGCGCACCCCGAGTTTCTGGGCCGGCTTGCGGGGGGCTACGACTTTTTTACGAACCAGTTCATGGATCCCGGCAGGAATTACGATGGCTATGGCCATGGTTCGCACGTCAGCGGCATCATCGCGGCGCGCCGCGATGGCGTCGGGATGCACGGCGTGGCCTTCGACGCGCAGATCTATGCTGTCAGAATGCCTCCCACCTACGATATCGAAGAGGCCGCGCCGCCCAGCTGGAACTTTCTTGCCAAGCAGAAGCTGGCCATCATCAACAATAGCCTGAACGTCGATACTTGCTCCCGGGATTCGTCTCCCCCCTGCAATGTCGCCGATTACGATCAGGCCAAGGCGTTGACTAAATATCCTGCGATCATCGAAAGCATGCACACCGTGGCGGCATCCGGCGCGTTGATGGTATTCGCCGCGGGCAACTCTTCCCAGCCGAATCCGGACATCCTCGGCGGCGCCCCTTATCTTTTCCCCGAGCTCGAGGATAGCTGGCTGGTAGTGGCTGCCGTAGGGCCGGACGGCAAGATCGCCGACTATTCGAACCGTTGCGGCGTGGCGCAGGCGTGGTGTCTGTCCGCGCCCGGCGGCGGCGACAATGAAGGCAGCCAGGGCATTTACTCCGTGAACGCCAAAGGCGGCTATGTGCGCATGTCGGGCACGTCGATGGCGTCGCCCCATGTGGCGGGCGCGGCGGCCCTGGTCAAGCAGGCTTACCCGTATTTCACGCCGCATAACTTGCAGCAGACCATTCTGACGACGGCCACCAGCCTGGGCAGTCCCGAAATCTATGGCTGGGGCATGCTGAACGTGGGCAAGGCGGTGCGCGGGCCGGCGCAGTTCGTGGACACGTTCGATGTCGATACGCAGGGCTATAGCTCCACGTTCTACAACGATATCAGCGGAGCGGGCCAACTGATCAAGCGCGGAGCGGGCCAATTGACGTTGGCGGGCGCCAATACCTATACGGGCCCGACCCTGGTTCAAGGCGGCAAACTGGTGGTCGACGGATCACTGGCATCGCAGGTGCAGGTCGCCGCGGCCGGCATCTTGAGCGGCTCGGGCCGCATAGGCGGGCTGGATAATGCCGGCCGGATTGCGCCGGGCAACACGGTGGGCGCGCTGACGGTGGACGGCGACTACATTTCGCGGCCCGGCTCGGTATACGAAGTCGAGGCCAACGAGAACGGCAACGACCAGATACGTGTCGGCGGCACGGCCACGCTGCAGGGCGGCGTGGTGGAAGTCCAATTGAACGAGAGGTTTTCGGTGGGCAGCCTGTACCCCATCGTGACGGCGGCCGGCGGCATCGTCGGCCAATACGACGAGGTGCGCACGGAGCAAGGGCTGGTGTTTCTGAAGCCTTCGTTGAACTATTCGCAGCCCGGCACCTTGCAGTTGGCCATTGCGCGCAACGACGTGGCCTTCGCGTCCTATCTGCCCACGGCCAATCAAACGGCCGTGGGCAATGCGCTGGATGCGGCTTCGTCGGCGCCGCCGACGGGATTGAAGCTGCTGTATGACGAGATTCTCAACAGCAGCCCCGACACGCTGGGCAGCAATATGGATCAGCTTTCGGGCGAGTTGCATGCGAGCACGCAGTCGGCGCTGCTCACGACGGGCGGGCTGGTGCAGCGCACCTTGGACCAGCGCATGCGCGGCAATATCGGCGCGGGGCTGGAGGCCGGCGCGCCGATGGCGCAGGCGGGGGGCGCGATACCGGCCGACGCCATGCCCAGGTCGTCGGCGTATCCGCTATGGGCCAGTGTGGTGGGCGATTGGAGCGCGCTCAAGGGCAATGGCGATGCGGCGCGGGTCGAGACCGATACGACAGGCTTGTTCGTGGGCGGAGACGGAATCGTGGGCAACGGCTGGCGCCTTGGCGCGGCATTGGGCTATACCGATGGCCGGATCAATGTGGACGACCGTTCCTCACGCTCGAAGGTAAAGAGCTACACGGGTGCGCTGTACGGCGGGCGCAGTTGGGTTACGACGGACGGCGGCGTGAATCTGCTGGCGGGTGCGGCCTATACCGGACATGCCATCGACAGCGTGCGTACGGTTACGGTCGGCGGCAGCCAGACGCTTGCGGCCGATTACGATGCGCGGGCGGTGCAGATCTTTGCCGAACTGGGCTATGCCATGCCTGTGGGCCGGTCGAGTGTTCTGGAGCCCTATGCCGGGCTGGCCTGGCTGAATCAGCGAAGCCAGGGCTTTGTCGAGACGGGCGGCGCAGCCGCCCTGCGGGGCGACGGCAGCACGGATCGCATTACGACCGTGACGCTGGGCTTGCGTGGCAAGACCTCGCTCGAGATTGCCGGAGCAGAAACAAGGCTGACGGCGGGGCTGGGCTGGCGCCATGCGGCTGGGGATGTAGCCCCGGGCCTTCGACTGTCGTTTGTGCAGGCGGGCAATTTGGCGTTTACCGTGACGGGCGCCCCGGTTGCCAGGGATGCGGCGGTGCTGGATCTTGGGGTGCAGGTTGCGCTTGGGAGGCAGGCCGCGCTGGGGTTGAGCTACAGCGCCCAGATCGGTCAGGGCGTGACGGACAACTCCGGTTCGCTGTACTTGAGGGTGCGTTTCTAAGTTATTACACTTAATTATTACATTTAACCCGTCAAGCCCGACAACAGCGTCAAAGGTTCTGCATTCATGATCTCCCTTTATGCATTCGATACGCCCAACGGCCGCAAGATCAGCGTCGCGCTGGAGGAAATGGCGCTGCCCTACACCGTGCGTGTGGTCGACATACGAAACGGCGAGCAGTTCAAGGACGAGTTCCTGCGCATCAGCCCCAACAACAAGATTCCCGCCATCGTGGACGATGACGGGCCCGATGGCCGCCCCATCAGTGTTTTCGAGTCGGGCGCCATCCTGACGTATCTTGGCGAGAAATCGGGCAAATTCTGGCCCAAGTCGCTGGCGGCGCGCACCGAGGTGCTGCAGTGGCTGATGTTCCAGATGGGCGGGTTCGGCCCCATCCCCGGCCAGGTCCACCACTTTCTTGCCTTGCCCGAAGGCGTCGACGGAAAGTACGGCCTGGAAAGGTTCATGAAGGAAACGCGCAGGCTCTACGGCGTGATGGACCGCAGGCTCACCGACAGCCAATACTTTGCCTCGGAAATTTCGATCGCCGATTTCGCCCTGCTCGGCTGGGCGTGGAGGCATGAAAAACACAAGGTTTCCCTGGACGACTTCCCGGCCGTCAAGCGCTGGCACACCGAGATGATGAGCCGGCCCGGCGTTCGCCGAGGCTTCGAGGTGGCGCTCAAGTAGGAGAGTAGGGGCGCCTTCGGCGCGTGGTCAGGCAGACTCGCCTGGCTTGCGCCGGGCGCGCGGCGCTGTCCGGCTGAAAGGAGCGGCATCGGGCGCGTCGAGGCCGCGAAATGCCTCGAAAATGGTTTTCCGCAGCCATTTATGCCCCTCGTCGTGCTGCAATCGGCCATGCCAGTGCTGGCCGACGTCGAAGGCGGGGCTGTCGAACGGCAGGGGATGAATCCTGAGCTCGCCATGCTCGTTCAGCGCCTTTGCCATGCGATACGGAATCGTCGCGATCAGCTCCGTGGCGGCAATGACTTCGGCCAGCCCGAACGGCGTCGGCACGGACATGGCGATCCGTAGCGAAGGCCGGTTCTTTTCCATGATGTGCCTGAGCAAGGGGGCGGAGCTTACCTTGTCCTCCAGAATCACGTGTCCGGCGGAGTCGAAGATTTCCTGCGTCAGCACGTTGTACTTCGATCTGGACGAGCTGATGCAAACAAAAAAGTCCTGGAACAGACGCTGGCTGTAGAGCCCGCTTTTGCGCAGGCTCATGAAGCCGAACGCAAGATCCACGCCTTCGGATTCCAGCGCCTCGGGCGTGCCGCTATTGATGTTCTGGATTTGCAGCGACACCCCGGGGGCGGCGGCCTCCAGGATGCGGGCGATCCTGGGCAGCACCACGATCTTTCCGGCATCCGCCAGCGCAAGCGTGAAGCGCCGCATGGCCAGGGCCGGCACGAACTCGGGAGTCCGGCGATCGGCCTCGTCCAGTATCTGCAAAGCGTGTTCGATGGCGGGCGCCAGCAAGGTCGCGCGATCCGTGGGCTGCATGGTTTGTCCGGTGCGAACAAAAAGCGGGTCGCCATAGTGGGCGCGCAAGCGGGACAGGGCGATGCTGATGCTGGATTGCGCCATGCCCAGATGTTCCGCGGTGCGTGAAACGCTGCGCAGATGATACATGCCGAGAAAAATTCTCAGATGCCTCAGATCGACGGGCGGGCGCCGGGCGGCGCTGGCGGACAGCGTCAAGGTATTGGGAATCATATTAAATAATTTACATATAAATTTATTGACATATTATGGCAAGCGGGTTTACAGTTCAACGAAATTGAGCTTTCGCGCTGCCCGGGCTCGGGACGACGAGCCGGCCGCATATCCCGATCGATGCAGAGGAGACACTATGTCGAACACGACCGCGCCAGCCGATTTGGCCGGCCTTAAAGAGAAAACCGCCGGATTGCCCGAGATCCGGATATCCGAGGTGGTGCTTCAGACCTCGCAGTTCGACCGCATGGGGCAATGGTATGAGGCGGTGCTGGGCAACAAGTGGAGTGTGGTCAATACACCCAAGGACGCCGCCACCGAAAAGCAGGCCACCGCCAACGGCAACAAGCAGGTCCGCGCAAGCGATGTGCGCTCCAGCTTCATGTTCATCGACAAAAGCCTGCCGTACGGCCAGCTTTTCGCCATTTTCGAGATCCCGTTCGTCGGCGAGGCTCCCACGACGGATCCGGGGCTGAACCACATGCAGTTCAAGCATGTCGACATTCCCGCCTTGATGGAAAGGGTCAAGCTGCTGGAAAAGCACGGAATCGTCCCGCATCGCTGCGCCAACCACGGCCCCATCAGCAGCTTCTACTACTACGACCCCGACAAGAACATCGTGGAGCTCTGCAGCAACAATTTCCAGACTCAGGAATCCTTCCTCGGCTATTTCCAGTCCCAGGCCTACCGCAACAATCCTTCGGGAATCGAGCTGGACTACAAGGAGTTCGTGGCGCGTTTCGATAGCGGCGTGCCGGTGGAAGAGCTGATCCGCATCGAGTAACTCCGGCAACGTCCAATGCGGCGGCCCTGGCCGCCGTTCTTTTCATGGTTTGAGACCCCGAAGGAGGGGACTATGACGCAATACCCAGGCGGAGATTTCGACGTCGAGCTCTTGGAGTGCGAAAGGCAGTCCATCCGATTCATGGCTGATTTCGACGCGCAGCGCTACGAACAGGCTTCCACGCTGTTCGCGCCCGACGGCGTATGGCACCGGCCCGATGGCGACATCCACGGCCGCGAGGATTTTCTGAGCCGGATGGCGCAGCGCCCGCGCGGCCTTCTGGTGCGCCACGTCATGACCAACTTGCGGTCGCGGCGCATCGACCAGGACACGATCTGCGTCGAGTCATACGTGACGGTCTACCGCTACGACTTCGAGCAGGAAATCTCGTATCCCGCCGCGCTGGCCGGCCCTGCCGTCATGGGCCGCTACACCGACGTGCTGAAGCGGGCCGGCGGGGTCTGGATGATCCACGACAAATCCGTCTCCATTGATTTCAAACGATAAGGAAAAAAACATGAAGCTAGCCAATGTGAAGCGCGGCGACACGAATACGTTCGGCATTGTGACGGACTCGGGTTTCATCGACCTGGGTTCGCGGCTGGGCCAGCAGGCGGCCGACATCGTCGACCTGTTCGAAAGAAACCTCGTTGGCCAGGCCCGCGAACTGGCGGCCGGGACGCAGCCGGACTGCGGCCTGGACGAGATCGTGTTCCGCACGCCCAACGACCGCAGCGACGCCCGGATTTTCGCCTTGGGTTGGGCGTATGCCGAGCACCAGGCCGAAACCGGCAAAGAGCCTCCGGCGTTTCCCAATATGTTCAACAGGCTGCCGGAGTCGCTGGTCGGCCACGGCGCGCATCTTGTCAAGCCGAACATCTCGGATACCTTCGACTACGAAGGCGAGGTCGCCGTCATCATCGGCAAGGGCGGGCGCCATATTCCCATGGACGCCGCAAAAAGCCATATCGGCGGATACTCCATCCTCATGGACGGCTCCATCCGCGAATGGCAGAAGCACAGCATCACCGCGGGCAAGAACTTCGACAAGAGCGGCTCGTTCGGCCCATGGATGCTGACCGCCGACGAGGTGCCCGATCCCGCCAAGCTCATTCTCACCACCCGCCTGAACGGCGAGCAGGTTCAGCATGCGCCGTTCGGCGACATGGTCTGGGACCTGGCGCATCTGGTTCACTATATTTCCACGTTCTGCGAGCTTCGGGCCGGCGACGTGATTTCCACGGGCACACCGGGCGGCGTGGGCCATAAAAGAAACCCGCAGAAGTTCATGAAGCCGGGCGACACCATCGAGGTCGAAGTCCAGGGACTGGGCCTTTTGCGCAATACAGTAGTGCAGGAAGTCGAAGATTGAACGCAGCCTCGCGTCAATAAAAAAGCTATATCCCCTCAGGAGACAAAACATGAAACCATATACGAAGATATATGCATCGGCTCTGGCGGCATTTGCGCTGGCGGGGCCTTTGAGCCCGGCTCATGCCGACGAAATCCGCGTCGGGGTCATCGGCCCCATGTCAGGCCCCATCGCTTACTGGGGAACGCAGTTCAAGGAAGCCATAGAACTGTACCTGGCCCAGCACGATGGCAAGGCGGGAGGGCATACGGTAAAGGTGCTGTACCGCGACGACGGGGGCACCAGCCCGTCCCGGGCCAGGCAACTGGCTCAGGAGCTGGTCGTGCGCGACAAGGTCAGCTATCTGGCTGGATTGGCGATTACCCCCACCGCGCTGGCCGCCGCCGAGGTGGCCACCAAGGCCAAGGTGCCCATCGTGATCTTCAATGCGGGCACGGCCAACATCACCCGGAAATCCCCCTACATGCTGCGCGCGGGATTTTCGCAGTGGACGGTTTCCGTCCCGCTGGCCAACTGGGCCGCCAAGGAGGGCGGCTGCAAGAAGGCGGCCATCGCGGTTGCCGACTACGCGCCGGGGCTGGACAGCCTCGAGGCATATCACAAGACGTACACGGCGGCGGGCGGCAAGGTCGTCGCCGAGCTGCGCATTCCGCTCGGCACGACCGATTATTCTTCCTATATGCAGAAGATCAAGGACTCCCAGCCGAATTGCCTGCTCATGTTCTCTCCAGTGGGCCCGCAAGCGGTGGGGTTCGTGAAGGCGTTTGAAAGCAGCGGCCTGGCCGCCTCCGGAGTCAAGGCGCTGGGGATAGCGGAAACGCAGGAAGTGGACCTGCCCGCCTTCGGCGATTCGGCGCTGGGCATCATTACGGCCAGCATCTATTCCCCCAACAACGACACACCGGAAAACAAAGCGTTCATCGCCGCGTTGAAGAAGAAGTTCGGCCCGCAGGCGTATGCGGATCTGGCGTCGGTCGAAGCCTACGACGCCATGCACATGATCTTCGAGATGATCAAGCGGACCGATGGCAAGCAGGACGGCGCAAAGGCCATTGACTCGGTGCGGGGCATGAAGTGGATCAGCCCGCGGGGGCCCGTTTCCATTGATCCCAAGACCCGCGATCTCGTGCAGAACGTCTACATCCGCCGTGTCGAGAAATCGGGCGACGGGTACGTCAACAAGACGTTCTTCACGGTGCCCGACGTCAAGGATCCCTGGAAAGAACAGAATCCGGAATAAACACAGCGCGGCATGATCGGAGGCGATCCAGGATCCGCGTTGATCCTGGATCGCGCTTGCGGATTCGAAGCGGATAAAAACTCGGGTGTGGAGTGCTTCCGATGGACGTTAAATTATTTCAAACCATATTCGCGCTGCTGTTCAACGGGGTAGCGTATGGAATGATACTTTTCATCATGTCCGCAGGTCTCTCGGTGACGATGGGAACCATGCGGGTGGTCAATCTGGCGCATTGCGGCTTTGCCATGGTTGGCGGCTACATTGCCTATGCACTGATGACCGACGGCAGCGTGCCGTTTTGGCTTGCGGTGCTTTTATCGTTTGCGCTCACCACGATGCTGGGGGCGCTGCTGGAATTCCTGCTGTACCGGTCGATATACCGCCAGTCGGAACTGAAGCAGGTGATCCTGACCCTTGGCCTGGCGCTGGTCATGATTGCATCGGTGAACCTGGTCTTTGGCGCAAGCGTGCATAACCTGGACATCCCGGACGTCCTTAAGGGCAATGTCAAGGTTCTGGGCGTCGGTCTTTCCATCTACCGGTTTTTCCTGATCGGCGCATCCATGATCGTCGGCGCCCTCATCTGGTACTTCATCGAATGCACCGGGGTAGGCAAAAAGCTGAAGGCGGCGGTCGACAACCCGGGCATGGCCAAGTGCGTCGGCATCAACGTCGACGTCTATTTCGCCGGCACGTTTGCCGCGGGCTGCGGCCTGGCCGCGCTGGGCGGAGCCCTGGGCGCCGAACTCATGCCGCTGCAGCCGTTCTACGCGCTCAGGTACCTGGTCATCGTCGTCATCGTCGTGTCGATAGGAGGGCTCGGCAGCATCAAGGGCACGCTGGCCGCCGCCCTGGGGCTGGGCATCATCGATACCTTCGGCACGTACTTCTTCGACGACATCGGGGCATTCCTGGTTTATTTCATCATGATTGCCGTGTTGTTCATCAAGCCGCAGGGCTTGTTCGGGAGGGCGTAATGAAAACGACGCTATTGCCGGCCGGCAGCTTCAGCCAGCACCACTGGAAGGCGCGCGACATCCTGCCGTGGCTGCTTGCCGCGGCGGTCTTCTATTTCTTCGACGGCTACCTGGCGCTTGGAACCGTCATCATCATCATGATCATCGCCTGCATGTCCCTGAACCTGGTTCTCGGCTATGCCGGCGTCGAGACTCTGGGCCATGCCGCCTTCTTCGGCATTGGCGCGTATACGGCGGGCCTGTATGCCATCCATGTCTCCACCGAGCCGGTCAGCGGCCTGCTGGCCGCTGCCATCGTCGCGGGGGTGTTCGGCACGGTGTCGGGCTATTTTCTGCTGCGCATGCGCAGCCTGACGCTGCTGATGCTGACCCTGGCGGTGGGCATGGCGGTCTACGAGTTCGCGAACAAGTGGTCGTCCGTGACGGGTGGCGATGATGGACTGTCCGGCATTTCTCCGGGGCCTTTGTTCGGAGTCTTTGATTTCGGACTGGACGGACGAACGGGCTACTTGTATGCCCTGGGTGTGCTTGCCCTGGTGTTCCTGCTGGTTCGAACCATCGTCGATTCCCCGTTCGGGCTGTCCCTGCGCGGGATCCGGGAAAACATTTCGCGGATGAAGCTGGTGGGCGCTCCTGTCACCAGTCGGCTGGTGGTCGTGTATTCGCTTTCGGGGGCCATTGCCGGCATGGCCGGCGCGCTGTACGCGCAGACCATCCAGGTGGTCGGGCTCGAGTCGCTGTCTTTCGACCTGTCGGGCAATCTGCTGATCATGGTGGTGCTGGGCGGTCTGGGCCGGCTTTACGGGCCTTTCATTGGCGCCATCATTTTCCTGCTGGTGCAGGACAGGGCGGCGGCGTTCAGCCCCCAGCACTGGATGTTCGCGATCGGGCTCATCCTCATTCTCAGCGTCAGGTTTTCGGACAACGCGTTCGTGGCAGGGGTCGCGGCGCGGCTCAGGAGGGCGGCGAAATGGTGAACGGCATGCATGAACAAAAACCAGAATTCACGGAGGATAGATGACGACGCCTCTTCATACGACGACACCGCTTCAGACCTTCGGCCTGACAAAGAATTTCGGTGGCTTGTGCGTGACGAACCACGTCGATTTTTCCCTGGAGGCGGGCGCTCGCCACGCGCTCATCGGCCCCAACGGCGCGGGCAAGACCACGTTCGTCAATTTGCTGACCGGCGTGATTCCCCCGACGCAGGGCAGCATTCATCTGGACGGGAACGACATCACGCATTTGTCCCCGCGCCAGCGGGTCAAGCGGGGCCTGGCCCGGACCTTTCAAATCAACAGCCTGTTTCCGCAATTGACGACGGCCGAGAATGTCGCATTGGCCATCGGCGAAAGAAAGGGCTCGGCAGGCCGCATGTTCAGCCGGGTGGAGCGCGACTCCGAACTGGAGCACGAAACGGCGGCCCTGCTCGAGGATCTGAATATTCTCGACATGGCGAGCAAGAAAATTGCGGATCTGGCTTACGGCCAGCGCCGCATGGTGGAAATCGCCATCGCGCTTGCCATCAGGCCCCAGGTGCTGTTGCTGGATGAACCGGCGGCGGGCGTGCCGGCTTCGGAAAGCCATGCCATTATCGAAATGCTCGAACGGCTGCCCGCGCATATCGCCATCCTGCTCATCGAGCACGACATGGACCTGGTGTTCCGGTTCGCCCGGCGGATCACCGTGCTGGTGGAAGGGAGCATCCTGATCGAAGGGGATGGCGCCCAGGTCAAAAGCGATCCGCGGGTCAAGGAAATCTATTTAGGGAGGCGCCATGGATAGCCATCTTCGGTTCGAGGACGTGTGCGCCGGCTACGGCGACACCACCATACTTGAAAACGTTTCGCTCGACTTGCGGCGGGGCGGAGCCTGCGCGCTGCTGGGGCGCAACGGCGCCGGGAAAAGCACGCTGCTGTCGACGGTCATGGGGCTGAACACCTTCAAGTCCGGAAGCATTCGATACGGGAACGCGGATGTCTCCCGCATGCCGCCGCATCGCCGGTCGGCGCTGGGCATAGGGCTGGTACCCCAGGAGCGGGAAATCTTTCATTCGCTCAGCGTGGAAGACAATTTGCGGGTGGCGGTACGGGCGGGCGAATGGAACGTGGAAAAGGTGTACGAGCTGTTCCCCAGACTGGCGGAGCGCCGGGGCAACCTGGGCAACCGATTGTCGGGCGGAGAACAGCAGATGCTGGCCTTCGGCCGTGCGCTCGTCGGCAACCCCGAACTGCTGCTGCTCGATGAACCGCTGGAAGGCTTGGCGCCGGCGGTTGCCGACATACTGCTGGATGCCATCGTGACGTTGAAGTCGCTGGGCGGCTTTACGATTGTTCTCGTCGAACAGCATGCAACGGTTGCGCTGGAGATCACCGAGCAGGCCATCGTGCTGAACAGGGGGCAGGTCAGCTATTCGGGCTCGAGCGCCGATTTGCTGAAGGACGAGCCGTTGTTGACGCGACTGGTGTCTTGCTGAGTGGCGAGCCCGTGGCGTGATGCCGGCCCCGCCGCCGGATGGCGGCCAGTTCCTTTGGCCGCCGCGTTCGTTTTCAGGCGCCCCTGACCCGGTCGACGACTTGCAGAATATCGTCGGGCGCGCGGCTTCCGCGCCAGGCCACATGCCCGTCGGGGCGCACCAGAACCAACGGGTATTCATACAGCTTCCTGGCTTGTTCGGACGCGATGCCGTGCCTGGCGAACGGCACGCCGCGTTGGGCGAAGCCCCGTGTGAACGCATCCGTGTCGATCGACTCGTCGAAGCTCATCAGCACGAAGCCTTGCCCGTAATAGTCCAGGGTCGAGACGCCGTCCTTCACCCAGGCGTGCGGCGCCCGGCTCCCGGGCCAGGTCGAGGGCTTGTAGTCCACGGCGTCGTCGGGAGGCTCGGGCGTGCCGTCGGGACAGCAAATGGGCGAGTCGCGGTAGCGATACCCAAGCTGTATGCCCTGGGTCGTGAATTCGCGGCGCCGCTTCTCATTGACCAGCGAGGCCATTTTCGCCCGCGTCCATTCTCCCTGGACGGTGGGGCTGTCGAGTTCGGGGTCGGCGACAATCAACTGGTCCAGCTTGTAGTTGTTGGCGGCTTCCGCCGTGTTTCGCAGCGCGATGGGCCGGCGCTCGGCCTCGTAGCTGGCCAGCAGGTTTTTCCCGCCCCAGCCCGCCAGCGAGGCGGCTATCTTCCAGCCCAGGTCGACGGCATCGCCGATTCCCGTATTCGCGCCGAATCCGCCTTTCGGCCATCTCAGGTGGGCGGCATCGCCGGCCAGCAGGACCCGGTTCAACCCATAGCGTTCGGCCACGACCATATGCCCGGTCCAGGGCTGGGCCTGGATGATCTCGACCTGCACGTCCATGCCCAGCGAGGCCAGCACGGTCGGCAGGGGGTCGATCTGCTCGCCTTCCTCCACGTACATGGAAAGACGCCACAGTTCCTTGCCGTCGACGGTGGTCAGGTAGGGGCGGCGTGGCGTGTTGACGGTATGCATCTGGAAGAAAGGGGCGCCGTACTTGGCGACGATGCGATCCAGCAGGTCGGGCGAGCGGAAGAAGGCGGCGAAGTTGCGGCCCTGCGCGAACGAGCCGGCGTATTTGACGCCGATTTTCGAGCGGGTCTGGCCGTGTCCGCCGTCGCAGGCGACCAGGTATTGAGCGCGTACCGTGCTGCGGGCGCCAGTATCCAGATCGGCAAGCGTGGCAGTCACGCCGGTTTCGTCCTGGACGAAATCCTCCAGCCGTGTGTGGTAGCGGATGGCTCCGGGCGCTTTTTCGAGCGCCGCGTCCCGCAGCAGCGGATCGAAAATTCGCTTGGGGCAGATGACCGGACCTTCGGGGGAAATGCCGTCGGACGCGGCGGGGATTTCCTGATTGCTCAGGCCCGGGAAGGCGGCCAGCATCCGGCCGTTCAGCGCCGTGAAGAAGCCGATGTTCAGCGGATAGTCGCTTGGGAATTCGGACGGAAAGCGGGCGCGCTGCGCCAGCCCCCAGCGCCTGAGGTGCTCCATGGTCCGGGAAAAAATGGCTTCTCCCGCCGGGAAAGTAACCTGGCCGTCTTTCTCGTCGACCAGCACGTAGCGGATGTTCCGGTAGTTGAGCTCGTTGGCCAAGGCCAGGCCTACGGGCCCCCCGCCGACGATCAATACAGGGATTTCCTCGCAAGTCATGGTGTTCATCTCTTCGCCCCTGATGGTGTTGTTGGTATGTGTCGCTTCAATATGATGGGTATGGCGAATTCTAGAATAACTTTTGACTTATGTAAATAATTACATATAAAAGAATTGGAATAAAATAGTGCCAAGGGGGAAATCAAGCCGCCCGATGCGGGGCTGCGGCATAATCCGCGCTCTGCTGTTCATGGTTTTATGCCGAACCTTTTCACTGCGCCCGCCGCGCAAACCTCAGGAGACGTTTTTGGACTCTACCGCCGATCTTTTCGATGCCAACGCCGATACCGTTTCGGTTTGCGAGCTGCAATTTCGCAGTTTCGGCAAGAAACAACGCTTTTTCGGACCTTGCGTGCCCTTGCTCGTCAACGAAGACCATCGGCCTGTGCTGGCCATGCTGTCGACGCCGGGCGAGGGCCGGGTGCTGGTCGTCGATGCGGGCGGTTCGCTGCGCGTCGGTGTCATGGGCGACCGGCTGGCCGCCATTGCGGTCGAGAACAACTGGGCAGGCGTGGTCGTTCATGGCGCCATACGCGACAGCACGGCCATCGACGCCCTGGACATCGGCGTCAAGAGCCTGGGCACCACGGCCAGGCGCTGCCAGACCGAGCGGGGCGGCCTGGCAAGTGCGCCGGTGCGTTTCGGCGGCGTCGAGTTTTCGGCCGGCGACTGGGTCTATGCGGACGTCGACGCCGTATTGGCAAGCCCGCGCCAACTGGCGTTTGGCGCGCCTGTCTGATTCGCCAGCCTGATTGTGCGCGTTGCCGGCCACGTCCTTGAGACGTAGGTATTGCTGTAGCGTGGGAGCTAGAGTTGCGCTTATGTTTTACTTTCCCGTTTGCGTAATCTCTACATGGTTGAATCCCAAATCATATGTCAAACTATACAAAAATAGTTGTTTTTTGCGTATGATTTGGGTATGGCCACACTCGAACAATATATGGGGGATCGCCTCGCGCAGGGCCGCGCTTACTTTTCAAGGGAAGAAGCGTTGGCCGTGCTTGGCTCATCGCCCGAGACGCTGAACATGGCGCTCATGCGGCAAGCCAGGAAGCACCGCTTGGTGAGTCCTCGCCGTGGTTTTTATCTGATTCTTCGTCCAGAGGATCGGGCCATCGGGGCACCCGATCCGGTTCGATGGATCGACCCGATGATGAAATACTTGCAGCTTGACTACCGGGTCGCGTTGTTGCGTGCGGCGGCGTTCCATGGTGCCGCGCACCAGGCCGCCATGGTATTTCAGGTAATCGTACCGAAGCAGATGCGTGGTTTTGAGGTGGGTCGACACCGTCTGGAGTTCGTTTATCAGAATCCGTCCGCGTTTGGCAAAGTCAATCAGCCGGGCTGGTTGGGCTCGTTGAAAAGCGAGACGGGCTTCGCGAAGGTCGCGGGTATCGAATTGACGTTGCTCGATTGTGCACGCTATTTCCACAAGGCGGGAGGCATCAACGGCGTAGCTCAGATCGTGAAGGATTTAGGCGGGCAGGCGAGGGCGGCTACGCTGGTCAAGCTGGCCGTGCATTACGAAAACTCATCCGTACGCCGCCTCGGCTATTTGCTGGAACGCATGCGACACATGAGGCAAGCAGATGCCTTGCGGCCCTTTACCAAAAAAGCCAAGACAGCGGTGTTATTGGATCCTTCCGTCAAGCCTTTGGTCAAGGAATTGTCCAACTGCTACGAGAAAGAGTCTCGGTGGAAGTTGATTCTCAATGAATCCGTGGAGGTCGATTTTTGATACCCCTGGCCTGTCTTCGGGCCTGGAGTGCCGTGGCTCCATGGCCTGATCTGCAACAAGTTGAGCAAGACCTCGTCATATGCCGCGCGCTGTGCGACTTGTTCAACGCGCCTGCGCTGCGCGGAAAAATTGCTTTTCGCGGTGGCACTGCGATCAATAAGCTGTTGTTCCGGCAACCACTGCGCTATTCCGAAGACATCGACCTAGTGCAGACGCATGCCGAGCCGATCGGCGCGACGATTGACGCCATCCGCAACGCGCTGTCGTGGTTGGGCGCGTGCAGGCGGGAGCAGGCCGGGCATTCGATGCACCTGGTATTCCGGTTCGCACCCGAAGTCGACGCGGAATCGGAGCTGAAGTTGAAGGTCGAAATCAACACTCGCGAACATGAGAGCCTGCTCGGCGTTCGCCACTATCCCTTTACTGTGGAGAATGATTGGTATCAGGGCAAGACCGAGATCGCGTCTTTTGAGCCTGAGGAATTATTCGGCACCAAGCTGCGTGCTCTCTTGCAGCGGCGCAAGAATCGAGACCTGTTCGATCTCGGGGAGGGGCTGAAAGAACTGGCGCTTGACACCGACAAGTTGGTGGCCTGCTTCGAGCACTGTCTTGCGTTGGAAGGCAAACCCATCACGCGTGCGATCGCCGAGCAGCGCATGCTGGAGAAATTGACGCGCAGCCTGACGGAAGACGTTGCGCCGTTGCTGCCCGCCGGCGTGCGTTTCAACGACGACGACGCGATAGATGTCTTTGAGCGTGTTTGGTTGCAACTGGTGGTTCGACTCAAAGGCGACGCCTGGAAGCTGACTGAAAAGGTGGTTGCCGAGCTTCGTGCCAAGAGGTATCCGGCGCTGCTGGTGGTGCGCTGATATTGGTGTTTACGAGGAGGTGGTTATCGGCTCTGAAGACAGACAATCATGCTACAAAAGCATTCATAAAAATACTTCCCTAAGCGCGGGTTCGATCAGTTGACGTGGGCTCAGCGCGAGGAGGTTATTTGTCGTCAGTAGAGGGATGGCTGTTAATTCATAAGGAACGAGGCCGGCAACTACCGCCAGCGTCACTCGATTAAAGGAGCTGCAAAATGAGTTCTGGCGTGACGGCGACATCCGGTTGCAGCCAATTGGTCGACCGAGGTTCTCCGATCCCGTCTAGGGCAAGAGGCATCTGGGCCAAGAGTGGCGAGGGCGCCGGGCACGGTTTGTTGACGCATATGCTGGATGTGGCGGCTGTTGCCGAGACGATTATGAATATGGAGCCTGTATCCAGCCTACAGTGGGTTTCTGCGCAAATGGGGATACCAGTAGAGCAGGCAAAGCGCTGGGTGGCTGCTGTTGTAGGCCTACATGATTTTGGCAAGGCTATTCCTGGCTTTCAGGCCAAGTGGCCGGAGGGAATGCAAGCTGACATGTCGCAAGGGCTGGCATTCCCTACCGCTGCATGCGCGGTGGATAATCATTCCTGTGCTACTGCGGCATTGCTTGAGCCGGTGCTGCGAAGCGTGACCGGAGCGGAGCGAGGCTGGCTTCGAGCTGTCGTTCGAGCTATTGGCGCCCATCATGGCTACCATTTCTCACCCACTGAAATCAATAGTGCCAAGCCCGTTGCCGAGCCTGAAGAGTGGGCTGAGGCACGGAAAGCCATACTGAACATCTACTGGCAGTTACTTGCTCCGGAAGGGTTGCCGGAACGCGACGAATTGGCTTTGCCCGTGGTTAATTGGCTGGCAGGGTTGACCAGTACTGCCGACTGGATCGCTTCCAATCCCGAGTGGTTTCCTCTGGGTGAGCGAGGGCATGCCAGTTTGGCTGATTATTTTGCTCATGCTGCGCAACTGGCGCACGACGCATTGAAGCATGTGGGTTGGCGACCTATGCAGCCCTTCTTGAATACTGAAGCATCTACGGGAGACTTGTTGGCGCGGATGGTAAGGGATAACGATTGGTCGATTCGCCCCTTGCAGCAGGCGGGTGACCTGTTATTGCAGCAAGCGGCGGGGCCATCGCTACTGTTGGTGGAGGCTCCGATGGGTGAAGGCAAAACAGAACTGGCATTTCTGGCGCATTTGCGTTTGCAGGCGCGCAATGGCCACCGGGGGTTGTATATAGCCTTACCCACTCAGGCCACGGGGAATGCCATGTTTCGGCGTGTTCTGAGCTTTCTGAATCAATTTGCGGACAACCCTACGGATGTGCAGTTGGTTCATGGTGGTGCAGCTATGAACGATGATCTATTGCGCTTGCGCGGTATTGATGAGTCCCGTGACGCTACGCTGTCTGCATCGATGTGGTTCTCGCAACGGCGTCGTCCGTTGTTGTCACCCTATGGCGTGGGCACGGTTGATCAGGCATTGCTGGCAACGCTTAACGTCAAGCATCATTTTGTGCGGTTATGGGGTTTGGGAAATCGCGTGGTAATCCTGGATGAAATCCATGCATACGATACCTATACCACCGGCCTGATCGTGGCATTGCTGCAATGGCTTAAAGCACTGGGTAGTTCAGTAGTGCTGATGAGCGCCACATTACCCCGCTTGCGGCGAGACGAATTACTCGCAGCCTGGGGCCTACCTGCCAGTCAGGTGCCGGAACTGCCCTACCCGCGTGTGTTGCTGGTTGATGACGCCGGTGTGCGGGGAAGTACGTTCTCCAGCCGGCCTCTGCCGTCCATTCAACTGCACTGTCTGGGTGAAGGTGTGGAAGACATGAGCGGCAAGGCCATTGAGTTGTTGGGTGCTGGCGGTTGCGGCGCATTGATCGTCAACACGGTGGAGCGGGCGCAAATGCTGTACTGCTCATTGCGCGAACGCTTGAAGGGCGATGATATCGAGCTATTGCTGTTTCATGCACGATTTCCTGCAGACGAGCGTCGAGAGCATGAGGAACAGGTGCTTAGTCATTTCGGCTTGTCGAAATCGCGTCCCGAGCGCGCTTTGATGATTGCAACACAGGTTGCGGAACAGTCTCTGGATATTGATTTTGATTTCATGCTCAGCGATTTAGCTCCAGTCGATTTGTTATTGCAGCGCGCTGGCCGCTTGCATCGCCATAGCCGTTCCCGCCCTGCGGCACATATGCAGGCGGGGCTTTGGGTGGCAGGCCTGACGCCAGAATTTCCTGATTTGAATGCGACAGCCTGGGGCTTTGTGTATGACCCTTATATCCTCGGCCGCACCTGGGCCAAGCTCAGGCAGGAAGCGGAATTGCATCTGCCGGACGATATTGAGCGCTTGGTGCAATGGGTCTATGGCGATGATCCGTTGCCGGAGGGGTTGCAGGAGGCGGTGCAAAGCAGCATAGACATAGAGTCTTATGGCCAGCATTTGGCCAAAGAAAAACGAGAGCGGCAGCAGGCCATGAATATTACGCTGGACAGCGGGGCCGAGTTGGTCGACGCCTATATGGGAAAGCCCAAAGGCAATGAAGAAGGGGACGATCTGCGCAATGAGACCCGTCTTGGACGTAACACAGTGATGTTAATTCCTGTGGAAAAGGTTGAGGGTGGATGGCAGGTTGATGGGGTTGTTTTTCAACCCGATCAGAGGTTGGATGGTCAGACCGTTCGAAAACTCTACAGCCGACAGATCGCCGTTTCCAAAACGGCGGTAGTCAAGCATTTTCAATTGAATCAATACGGGCAGGCGCCCGCATCGTTCGCCGAGAATGCGGTGCTGCGACACTTTTATCCGCTGATTCTGGTTGATAGGTGTTACAGGCTGGGCAACTTGAATGTGATGCTGGATCGAGAACTGGGCTTGGTTTTTGAAAAAGCGGAAGGGGATCCGCGCATCCCTGCTGATGCAGGGAAATCATATTGATTGGAAATGGTTATAGACCATTCAACCGGTTCATCCCCCTCAAGGGAGCCTGCGACAAACTAGCAGATTCTGGGTTCCGATTGTAAATCATAAAAATCTTATTGACCATTCAACCTTATATAAAATAATATTTACTTATGTAAAAAATGTTACTGGGGGATGCGTTTATGAGCGGCGCTTTCAACCTGTTGGACGAACCGTGGTTGCCAGTGCGCCTAGTCGATAGGCGGGTTGTTGACTTTAGCTTGCGTGAAGTGCTTGCCCGAAGCAGTGAAATTGTCGCGCTGGCCGAAACTGAGCCGCCCAATCTGGTGGCGCAACATCGTTTGCTATTGGCAATAGTTCACCGCGCCCTGACGCTCGAGATCGGGAACTGGAAAGTCAAGGATCGGGTTCGTTGGTATCGTGAGGGGTTGCCGACAGCGGTGCTGGATGCTTATCTGGAACAGTGGCGTGACCGCTTCTGGCTGTTTCATCCTGAGTTTCCCTTCATGCAGGCGGCGGTGTTGGCAACGGCTGAAGAAACACGGGACAAGTACAAACCATGGACGCAAATATCGCTGGCCAGTGCCAGCGGTAATATGCCTGTGGTATTCGACCACGCATATGACGGTGCTCCGAAGGCGATTAGTCCCGCGAGCGCAGTGCGTACTTTGTTGGGCTTTTTACAGTTTACGCCAGGCGGGTTGGTCAAGACCCTGCGGGATGCGGACAAGGCTGGTGCATTGGCCAATACGGCTGCCGTGATTCCTATAGGTTCAACTTTGGCGCAGACCCTGGTGCTGGGGTTGCATCCTCCAGCAAGGCAGCATGCTGAGCCCGACCTGCCAGCGTGGGAGCTAGCCCCGCTAACACTTGCTCAATTGCGTGGCGCTCCTGTGTTGGCGACGGGCGCCAATGATCGCTATACACGTTTAAGTCGTGCTGTGCTGTTTGTGCCTGAAAAAGATGGAAATATTCGCTGGCTGCGTTTTGCCGCGGGCTGGGCCTTGGGTGAAGATGCTAACGCGCCAGATCCAATGGCTGCGTTTCGCGCGGGTAGTAATGGCTTGGTGCGGCTTACGTTTAATGGGGGGCGTGCCATGTGGCGTGATCTTCCCGCTTTGCTACCTAACCCTGATCCAAAGCCCGGGGAAGACAGCCGGGCGCCCGCGGTGTTGAATAGCGCTGTCAGCTTGCATGAGGAAATCAGCGATGAGAGGGTTTACCAGCCACTGTTGGTCGCTGGTTTGGCCAGCGATCAGGCGAAGTTGCTGCGCTGGCGCTCTGAGCAGATCAGCCTTCCCGTAGCACTGTTGCAGAACGCGGAACGGGCTGCTTATTTGCGCACGCTGGTGGAGCGTGCAGAAACCTTATTCAAAGATATAAACAACTTGGCAGTACGAATGTTGGCTGAAACCTTGCCCGATTCCGACAGTAAGGATACGCGCGGTCGTGCCCGAAGTCTGCTGGAGACAGGCATGTTCTCCGCCAGCTATTTTGCCGCTGCCGAGAGAGCGTTGGTGCAAATTCTGCAACTGTTGGGCGAAGGGCAATTTGAAGGGGCTGATGAGTGCTGGGATTCCATTTTGCGACGCAGTGCCTTGTTGGCCTGGGGACACGTCGTAGCTGACATGGGTTTTTTGCCTCGAGCCTTGCGTGCGAACGCTAAATTCCTGCCAAGATTTCATGGCTTGTTAAATAAACATGTGCCGTTAATAAATCCACCTTCGTCCAGAAAGGAGATAGCAGCGTGAGCGAACATTCTGAACAGTTTGTCCGGCATTTGACGGTTCTTAGGGACCGAGACCGAGGGGCATTGGCTGTTCTGCGCCATAGCCTCGCTTTCGAACCAGGCACGTATCCCAGGGCGTTTCCTTATGTAGAGCGATTTGCTGGCGCAGCAAGCTACGAGCGCGATGCGCGCCGCCTCGCGTTATATGCCGTGGCGGCGCTGTATGCTCGACATCCGCAGCAACATGAACGAAGTTTATCCGCCGCGTTTGGGTTGCTTGCCAGAAAACGTGAAGCGTCGGCAGGTAAAGACTACAGCGCCAGCATCGAAAACCGTTTTCTGGCGCTGCTTGGAGCGGATGCCGGAAATATCTTCAGCTATCTGCGTCTGGTGATAAGTCTGCTGGCTGCTGATGACATCGGCTTGAATTACGCCGCGTTGCTGGATGCGCTGTCGCAATGGATGCGTCCCGACGCTGATATCGACAGATTACGCCAGTCCTGGGCTCGCGACTTTTACCGGGCGGCCCTGACCGAAGTGCCTAGCGACACAGACATCATAACTGGCCAAGCCAACGACTTGTAAAGGAAATCCACCATGAGTTTATTTCTTGAGTTTCACCTGATCCAGAATTTTGCTCCTTCCAATCTCAACCGTGACGATACCGGGGCACCCAAGGACGCTATCTTCGGTGGTCAGCGCCGGGCGCGCATTAGTAGCCAGTGTATTAAGAGAGCAATTCGCCAGGCCGCGTCCGAGTATGATCTTTTGCCATCCGAGAACCGCGGGATACGGACAAAAAAGCTTCAGTCCTTATTACTTGAAAGGCTGAGTGACCGTGATCTGGAGGAAGCCAAAGGGAAAGTTGCTGCTGCGCTTTCCGCAGCGGGGCTGAAGCTCAAGGACGATGGCAAGACGGAGTACCTGCTGTTTTTGGGCGAGAACGAAGTAACAGCCTTTGCTGACCTGATTCAGCAACATTGGGACGACTTGCCGGTAGGGGGCGACAAGAAAAGCAAGAAGGACAGCAAAGCGGCAATGCCGGCTGAAATCACCAAGCAGGCAAAGGCATTGCTTGATGGAGGTAAGGCCGTGGATGTGGCGCTGTTTGGCCGTATGCTGGCAGACCTACCGGCTGTTAATAAAGAAGCTGCATGCCAGGTGGCTCATGCGATCAGCACCCACCGTGTGGAGCGCGAATTTGACTATTTCACAGCCGTCGATGATAGGGGAGACGAAGATGAAACCGGCGCGGGCATGATCGGTCAAATCGAGTTCAACTCGGCCACCTTCTATCGCTATGCAGTGCTTGATGTGAACAAGTTACGCAAAAACTTGCAGGATGATCGCGAATTGGCGCTTTCTTCTGTAGCCGCCTTTACCGAGGCTATTGCGCGTGCTATTCCCACGGGCAAGCAAAACAGCTTTGCGGCGCATAACCCTCCGGAGTTCATAGGAGTCAGCCTGCGCCATGGCTCTCCTTTGAGCCTGGCCAATGCTTTTGAGCGGCCCGTTGCACCACGCGCCGGAAAGGCGCTGACGCAGCAATCGGTTGAGCATATGGGTACTTACGAAGAGCAGCTTGCCGCAGCATATGCAGCGGTTGATGATCAATGGCTTTATCTTGATCTCACCGGTTCGTGGCCTCAGAGTAAAGGTGATAAGGCCTCCAGCTTGCCTGAACTCGTGCAGAAGGTAAGTCATCTGGTCGACCGAAAACTAGGGGAGTAAGGGATGAGCACATTGCTGCTGCGGCTGCAGGGGCCTATGCAGTCCTGGGGCACGACCAGCCGCTTCGACGAGCGCGACTCTCAGCTTGAGCCGTCGAAGTCGGGTGTGCTTGGCTTGATTTGTGCCGCTCTGGGGCGCGACCGAGCAGAATCGGTGGATGATTTGGCTGCCTTGCGCATGGGGGTGCGTGTAGACCGTGAAGGGGTATTGATGCGCGACTATCAAACAGCTACTGGCGTGGTAATTGCTTCCAGTGGAAAACCTGATATGTTGCGAACAGTCGTTAGTCCGCGTCATTATCTTTCAGATGCAGTGTTTCTTGTGGGGCTGGAGGGTGAGCGCGTTTTGTTGGAGCGGATCCATGCCGCTTTGAAAGAACCTTGTTGGCCCCTAGCTTTAGGACGTAAAAGCTTTGTGCCATCTCTACCCGTCCATATGCGTAACGCGGTTGTAGAAGAGCCTTTACAACATGCCCTGGAAGGCTGGCCGCTGTTGCTGGATTCCAAGTCGCCAGCTGTTACTTTGCGTGTTGTTTTGGAAGACGATGTAGAGGGCGTTGTGCGTTTGGATCAACCGGTCGCTCCATTTTCCGAACGGCGTTTTGGCCCGCGTTTTGTGAAATCAGTTCTTATGGCTGTGGAGGGTAAGCATGTATTTGACCCGGCTAACGCTTGATTCTCGCAGCGCCCAGGCGCGTCGAGATTTGGCTAGTCCCTATGACATGCATCGAACCTTGGTGCGAGCATTTGCCGTTGATGGGGAGCAAACTCCCCCACGCTTTTTGTGGCGGCTCGAGCCGCAGGTGAGTTGGGGAACCCCACCGGTTTTACTTGTTCAGTCCTCTCATACGGCAGATTGGCAGTTTCTGCAGGTAGAACCAAATTATTTAAAGCTTCTTCCAGAAACCAAGATGCTTGATCTGGGCGATTGGATGCAGCCTCTGCGGCGATACCGTTTTCGTTTGTTTGCCAATCCCACGGTGTCGCGCGACGGGAAGCGCTATGGCCTTGCTTCGGAAGTGGACCAGTTAGCTTGGTTGAGCAGACAGGGGGAGCGACATGGTTTTGAGCTTGAGTCTGCTGTTGTGATGGCTAGCGATATGTTGAAAACGCATAAACGCGATATTGGCATCAGTTTGCAACGCGCTTGCTATGAGGGTGTTTTGGCCGCTGCTGATATAACCCGATTGGCGGCCGCTGTTGAGGGTGGTATTGGCCCAGGCAAAGCATTTGGTTTTGGTTTGCTCAGCCTCGCGGAAATCAGACATTAACCGAAAGGAGGGCTTTGCATGCTTCCACCCATCAAGCCATTACCTATGAAAGACCGTATCTCGATGGTTTTCATTCAGTATGGCCAGATCGATGTGCAGGATGGAGCGTTTGCTGTCATCGACCAGAACGGTGTACGAATGCTGATACCGGTGGGGTCGGTGGCATGTATTATGTTGGAGCCGGGTACGCGGGTATCCCATGCGGCTGTGCATCTGGCTTCTACCGTTGGAACTCTACTTGTGTGGGTAGGAGAATCTGGCGTACGTTTGTATGCTAGTGGTCAACCGGGAGGCGCGCGCGCCGATCGGCTCTTGTATCAGGCCAAGTTGGCTTTAGATGATGATTTGCGCCTCAAGGTCGTGCGCAAGATGTACGAATTGCGTTTTGGTGAAGTGGCGCCACAACGCCGAAGTATTGAGCAGTTGCGTGGCATCGAGGGTGCGCGTGTACGCGAAACCTATAAACTTTTGGCTCAGCAATACAAAGTCAATTGGCGCGCTCGAAATTATGATCGGCATCAGTGGGACGCTGCTGATATCCCCAACCGATGTTTGTCAGCGGCTACTTCCTGTTTATATGGCATTACTGAGGCAGCCGTTTTAGCGGCGGGTTATGCTCCGGCCGTAGGGTTTATCCATACAGGTAAGCCGCTTTCATTTGTCTATGACATTGCCGATTTATTTAAATTCGAGACCGTTGTACCACTTGCATTCAGCATTGCATCCAAATCTCCATTTCAGCCGGAACGGGAAGTCCGTCAAGGTTGTCGCGATCTATTTCGTAGCAGCAAACTATTAGAGAAAATTATTCCTTCTATTGAAGATGTATTGGCTGCGGGCGAAATAGAACCGCCTACGACACCGCCTGAGTCCGTTCTTCCCGCTATTCCGAACCCGCAAAGCATTGGCGATGCTGGGCATCGTACTCAATAAGAAATTTTTTTGAACGGCGCTTGTCATGAGTTTTACTGTTGTCGTTACTGAAAATGTCCCCCCGCGTTTACGTGGCCGTATGGCTATTTGGTTGCTAGAGGTGCGTGCTGGTGTTTATATCGGCGATGTATCGCGGCGCACGCGCGAGATGTTGTGGGAGCAGTTGCAAGAAGGGTATTCGGAGGGGAGTGTTGTTATGGCTTGGGGAAGTCGTAATGAATCGGGCTATGAATTTCAAACTTTAGGAGAAAATCGGCGCGTTCCGACTGATTTTGATGGACTTCGATTGGTGTCTTTTCGGCCAATAGTGTCAACAGATCCAGACGCTCTTTAACAACCAGAAAAATCGGTACAATTCTTCTTTGTTGAATTTCCCTTATGTATTAAGGGTTTGCGGAAAGTGTGTTCCCCGCGTATGCGGGGATGAACCGGATCAACAGTGAGGGGAAACAGTTTTAAAGAGGTGTTCCCCGCGTATGCGGGGATGAACCGCCTTGCCCCATGGTCTGATTCACCCGCCCCAAGTGTTCCCCGCGTATGCGGGGATGAACCGGCAGGTCGGAAAGCACGGCCGAGGCATGATGCAGTGTTCCCCGCGTATGCGGGGATGAACCGCTATATTTAAACTATTACTTCTTGTTACAACCGTGTTCCCCGCGTATGCGGGGATGAACCGCCAGTCTGACAAGTACGTTTCCGTCGTAGTGAGTGTTCCCCGCGTATGCGGGGATGAACCGATATGCCGCCGCCTCGCTCGTCCTCCGCTCGCGTGTTCCCCGCGTATGCGGGGATGAACCGCACTATTTCAGATTATTTTGTAACAGCCGCAGGTGTTCCCCGCGTATGCGGGGATGAACCGATGAACTGCACGGCGCTGTAGGTAACGCCAGTGTGTTCCCCGCGTATGCGGGGATGAACCGATGGCCAGCGGCACGGCGTACCATGGCATGGTGTGTTCCCCGCGTATGCGGGGATGAACCGACAGGGTGCCTGGAAAATTCGACGGGAAGGGCGTGTTCCCCGCGTATGCGGGGATGAACCGTCAGTAAGGAGTTATTGGCGATGATTTTGCCCGTGTTCCCCGCGTATGCGGGGATGAACCGCAAGGGATTGAAGGGCGAGCCCACGTTCTATGCGTGTTCCCCGCGTATGCGGGGATGAACCGAGGCTTTCCACCTCGCCATCAATGCCGGTGGCGTGTTCCCCGCGTATGCGGGGATGAACCGAGGGTTTTGAGGCCCAAAATCATCAGCGAATCGTGTTCCCCGCGTATGCGGGGATGAACCGTTGACGATGTATCGCCCGTCGCCAATCGTTGAGTGTTCCCCGCGTATGCGGGGATGAACCGCCGATCTTGGCCAGCTCTCGCAGCACCATGTCGTGTTCCCCGCGTATGCGGGGATGAACCGTGGGTGGATGAACGGCTGCAGCAGTGGGCGCAGTGTTCCCCGCGTATGCGGGGATGAACCGGGCGAGGATATTCAATACCAGCTTAAACAGTAGTGTTCCCCGCGTATGCGGGGATGAACCGCTGCTGGAGCGTGATGCACGCGGTGGTACGCGGTGTTCCCCGCGTATGCGGGGATGAACCGCATTATAATCACGCGCTTTCTGGGCCTCCGCAGTGTTCCCCGCGTATGCGGGGATGAACCGGTTCAGCCGGGCGACGTGATCGATGGGGACGCGTGTTCCCCGCGTATGCGGGGATGAACCGTCTTACCCCCAAGCCAAAATCCAAGGCCACCGCGTGTTCCCCGCGTATGCGGGGATGAACCGATGAAGTCGTGATCCACGAAATTATCGAAGGGGTGTTCCCCGCGTATGCGGGGATGAACCGGAAAATAAATCATGGCAACATCACGTAAAGCTGTGTTCCCCGCGTATGCGGGGATGAACCGGCATTGTGTGCCAGTAGTCTAACCGTTCGTCCGTGTTCCCCGCGTATGCGGGGATGAACCGCCACTGCTGGGTTTGGTTCCTAAGCATGGTTCGTGTTCCCCGCGTATGCGGGGATGAACCGGCCCGAGAGAGGTAGCTGCAGTTGAGTTGCTAGTGTTCCCCGCGTATGCGGGGATGAACCGATCATCGAGATCTGCAAAGCCAACGGCATCGCGTGTTCCCCGCGTATGCGGGGATGAACCGCATCCATGCGGCCGATGCGGCCGAGCTGCGCCAGTGTTCCCCGCGTATGCGGGGATGAACCGCATTGCCATCTGTGCCCAGGCCTACCACGCAAGTGTTCCCCGCGTATGCGGGGATGAACCGCTTATATATTATCAGCGTGTTTTTTAGGCGAAGTGTTCCCCGCGTATGCGGGGATGAACCGGGTTCTCAGTCGTATCAGGCGACGACTCAGGGGTGTTCCCCGCGTATGCGGGGATGAACCGCTTTTGCAATCAAACTATCCTTTTCACTTTTTGTGTTCCCCGCGTATGCGGGGATGAACCGCAAACAGCGATTGACATTGTTTTAAAAGCTCAGTGTTCCCCGCGTATGCGGGGATGAACCGGAAAACAAAATTGGTCGCGTCAAATTGCAAACGTGTTCCCCGCGTATGCGGGGATGAACCGCGTACCATCGTGGCAGGTGGCGCGGTATCGGCGTGTTCCCCGCGTATGCGGGGATGAACCGCGTTGGCCGCCCGTAGGGCCACCCAATCACACGTGTTCCCCGCGTATGCGGGGATGAACCGAATCTTATTCAGGCGGTCTAGGTTCCGGTAGCGTGTTCCCCGCGTATGCGGGGATGAACCGTAATTTATCAACGTGGGCATGGGGTGTTTTGGGTGTTCCCCGCGTATGCGGGGATGAACCGGGCGGCGTATGCAGCAGTTAATAGGTTGAAACCGTGTTCCCCGCGTATGCGGGGATGAACCGTATTGGAACGGCGGGGATCCATTCAGCATACCGTGTTCCCCGCGTATGCGGGGATGAACCGTATGGCCCTAGCTTCTTGTTCAGGTACGTCGTGTGTTCCCCGCGTATGCGGGGATGAACCGCTGTTCGTGGTTCATCGGCCGAGTGTGGCCTGGTGTTCCCCGCGTATGCGGGGATGAACCGCTTTCTTGGCGGCATGGAAATTGATGTTGACGGTGTTCCCCGCGTATGCGGGGATGAACCGCCCAAACCGTTTAGCTATTTGCGTGGCAGTTAGTGTTCCCCGCGTATGCGGGGATGAACCGAAGACAGTGCAGCTCTTTAGTAGCGGAAAACAGTGTTCCCCGCGTATGCGGGGATGAACCGACCATACGCATGCGGCTCGACCATCAGCGCTGGTGTTCCCCGCGTATGCGGGGATGAACCGCTGGTACAGGCTTATTTCGACTGTCGCCAGAAGTGTTCCCCGCGTATGCGGGGATGAACCGAGTCGCCTGCCTGATTTCTGTCATACGCCTATGTGTTCCCCGCGTATGCGGGGATGAACCGATTGCATGACGCGAACCGGGCGCTTTGATCGCGTGTTCCCCGCGTATGCGGGGATGAACCGGCGGCATGATCAGGGATGCTATTCGCGCAATTGTGTTCCCCGCGTATGCGGGGATGAACCGTTTCGGCATCAGTCCGGCCGCTCAGCCGCCGCGTGTTCCCCGCGTATGCGGGGATGAACCGAAACGGGTGTGGCCGTGCCCGACACGGGACTGGTGTTCCCCGCGTATGCGGGGATGAACCGAGGCTGCCACCTACGCCGACCGAGTAAATGGCGTGTTCCCCGCGTATGCGGGGATGAACCGGGTCGGATGCGGTCGATGCCATCAATAATGCAGTGTTCCCCGCGTATGCGGGGATGAACCGAATATGTCCAAATTGACGGGACCGCAGCAGAGGTGTTCCCCGCGTATGCGGGGATGAACCGCAGCCGCCACGGACGAGGGCGTAGCCGGACCAGTGTTCCTCGCGTATGCGGGGGCAATCGCGACCCGACGCTAATCCAAGTTCCAGACGTACGAGTACGAGGATATAGATGTCAATGATCGTCCGGGTCAACTGTAAGGGTGATTGCTGTGGAGGGGCGTTATTCCCCGGGCAGAATGGGGTGTTCCGCATGTAGAGGCCAAATATGCGGGTGACGTTCAGTGTTCAGCCCGGTGTCTTCTTCCCAATTGTGCGTATACCCTACACGTTGCCGCGACGACAGAAAGACGCCGGGCTGATCGCTGGGGTCTCCCGAGACCACTACATGAGAGACACCCCATAAGGTTGCGCCGAGCTGGAGAATGGCGCCCCTCCACGGCAACACCGCACTTCCATTCTTTCTTCATATATCCACCGGCAACGCCGTCTTGTATTTCACCTGCTTCAGCGCGAAGCTCGAACGGATCTTCTTGATGCCCGGAATCTTGGTCAGGTGATCCAGGATGAAGCGTTCCAGTGACTGGATGTCGGGCACGACGATGCGCAGCAGGTAGTCTTCGTCGCCGGTCATCAGGTATACCTCCATGACCTGGTTGAACTGCACGACTTCCTCTTCGAAGCGGTTCAGGGTGGCCGATTCCTGCCTGTCCAGGCTTACCTGGATGAACACCGTCATTTTCAGGCCCAGGGCGGCCGGGTCGACCAGGCCCACGTAGCGGGAAATCACGCCCTGGGTTTCCAGGTTCTTGACCCTGGCCAACGTGGGCGACGCCGAGAGATTGATCTTCTTGGCAAGCTCGACATTGCTGATCTTGGAGTCGTTCTGCAAGATCCGCAAAATGCGTAAATCTATGGTATCCAGTTCCATATCGGTATTTTTTATCTGTGGTTGGCGATATTGACGCATTTTATGCTTATTCCGGTAATTTCCTAAGCTTATTTTGGTTCCATGTGCGGCGTCATTGGGCTTATTCTGTTTTGTATGAACCGACAGGAACGAGCACCATGGAAATGTCATCAGCCAACTACTTGAACACCGATACCGACGCCCTTGAAACCGCCGAATGGCTCGACGCCTTGCGCGGTGTCGTGCAGGCCGCCGGCCCCGAAAGGGCCCGCTACCTGCTCACACAATTAAGCACGGTGGCCCAGCAAATGGGCCTGGACTGGCGGCAGTCCCGCACGACGCCGTATGTGAACACCATCCGGGTCCCGGACGAGCCGCCTTTCCCGGGCGGCTCCGATGCCCTGGAGATGGAACTGCACCTGAGCAGCCTCATCCGGTGGAACGCGCTGGCCATGGTGGTGCGCGCCAACCGCGTATCCAGCGAGCTGGGCGGCCATATTGCCAGCTATGCCTCGGCGGCGGACCTGTTCGAGGTCGGCTTCAACCATTTCTTTCGCGCCCGCACCGACAGCTTCGGGGGCGATCTCGTGTACTTCCAGGCGCATTCGGCGCCCGGCATCTATGCGCGGGCCTTTCTCGAAGGCACCCTGAACGAAGAAGAGCTGGCATTGTTCCGCCGCGAAATCGAAGCCAAGAAGCACGGCAAGCGGGGACTGTCGTCATACCCGCATCCCTGGCTGATGGACAGCTTCTGGCAGTTTCCCACGGGTTCGATGGGCCTGGGCCCGATCAGCGCCATCTACCACGCGCGTTTCATGCGCTATATGGAAAATCGTGGCCTGATGGCGAGCCAGGGCCGCAAGGTTTGGGGCGTGTTCGGCGACGGCGAGATGGACGAGCCCGAATCCCTGGCGGCGCTCAGCCTGGCCTCGCGCGAACACCTCGACAACCTGGTGTTCGTCGTCAACTGCAATCTGCAGAGGCTGGACGGCCCGGTGCGCGGCAATGGCCGCATCGTCGACGAGCTGGAGACCACCTTCGGCGGCATGGGCTGGAACGTCATCAAGCTGCTGTGGGGCGCCGACTGGGATCCGCTGTTCGCCCGCGATAAAACCGGCGAGCTGGCCGAAGTCCTGGGCCGCACGGTGGATGGCCAGCTCCAGACGTTTGCCGCCAACGATGGCGCCTACAACCGCGAGCACTTCTTCGGTCAGACGCCGGGGCTGAAGGCCATTGCCGACATGCTGACCGACGACGAGATCGATCGTCTGCGGCGCGGCGGCCACGACATGAAAAAAATCCATGCGGCCTACCACGCGGCGGCGAATCATCGCGGCCGTCCCACCGTGATCCTGGCCCTGACGAAAAAGGGCTTCGGCATGGGGGCGGCGGGCCAGGGCAAGATGACGACCCACCAGCAGAAAAAACTGGATGCCGACACCTTGCTCGAATTCCGCGATCGCTTCCGCCTGCCCATTTCCGATGCGGACTGCGAGGCGCTGGCCTTCTACAAGCCGGCCCCTGAAAGCGCCGAAATGAAGCATCTGCTCAAGCGGCGGGCCGAACTGGGCGGCTTCATGCCGCGCCGGAATACCGAGCATGTTCAACTGGAGGTGCCGGCCATCGAGTCCTATGCCAAGTTCGCGCTGCAGGCCGACGGCAAGGAAATGTCCAGCACCATGGCCATCGTGCGCATGCTGGGCGGCTTGTTGAAGGATCCGGGCCTGGGCAGGCATGTTGTGCCCATCGTGGCCGACGAAGCCCGCACCTTCGGCATGGCGAACCTGTTCAGGCAGGTGGGCATCTATTCTTCGCAAGGCCAGTTGTACGAACCGGAAGACATCGGCTCCATCCTGGCGTATCGCGAAATCATCGATGGGCAGATTCTGGAAGAAGGCATTACCGAGGCGGGGGCGATTGCGTCGTGGACGGCCGCGGCGACCAGCTATTCCGTGCATGGCACGCCTATGCTGCCGTTCTATATCTACTACTCCATGTTCGGCTTCCAGCGCATCGGCGATCTCATCTGGGCGGCTGCCGACCAGCGGGCGCGGGGCTTTCTTATCGGCGCCACGTCCGGCCGCACCACGCTGGCCGGCGAAGGGCTGCAGCACCAGGACGGCAACAGCCATCTGCTGGCTTCCACCGTGCCCAATTGCGTTTCGTACGATCCGGCCTATGCGTATGAAGTCGCCGTCATCATGCAGGACGGCATGCGGCGCATGTTGGACAACAACGAAGACGTCTTCTACTACGTTACGGTCAGCAACGAGAACGACGCGCAGCCAAGCATGCCCGATGGCGCGCAAGAGGGCATCAAGCGCGGCATGTACTGCCTGCAGCCGCGGAAGAACGCCGACGTGCGCTTGCTGGCTTCCGGGCCCATTCTCAAGGAAGCCATTGCGGCGGCGGCATTGCTCAAGGAAAAGCAGGGCGTCGATGCCGAGGTCTGGAGCGTGACCAGCTTTACCGAGTTGTCGCGCGACGGCGTCGCGGCCCAGCGCGACGAGCGCCTGGGTGTGGATTCCAGGCAGCCCTTCGTGACGCAGCAGCTTGCCGGCAGTGCCGCGCCCGTCATCGCCGCCAGCGACTATGTGCGCGCGGTGGCCGACAGCATCCGGGCTTTTGTGCCCGCCCCATGCGTCACGCTGGGCACCGACGGCTTCGGGCGCAGCGATACGCGCGCCAACCTGCGCGACTTCTTCGAGGTCGATGCGCGCTGGATCGCGTACACGGCGTTCAGCGAACTGATGCGCGGCAAGAATCCCGAAGCGATCAGGCAGTTTGCGCAGGCGCTGGAACTCGATCTGTCCAAGCCGCTGCCGGCGTCGGTGTAAGGGGCTGGCCGCATCATGAGCATCATCGAAATCAAGGTTCCGGACATAGGCGACTTCAGCGAGGTCGAGGTCATCGAGCTGCTGGTCGCGCCCGGAGACAGCATTGCGGTGGATCAGTCCGTCATCACCGTGGAATCGGACAAGGCCAGCATGGAGATTCCTGCGAGCCACGCCGGCGTGGTCAAGGAATTGAAGGTCAAGGTCGGCGACAAAGTGGCCGAAGGCTCCGTGCTGGCCAGCATCGAACTCCAGGACGCGCAAGCGGCGATACAGGCTCCGGCCTTGGCTGCCGAGGCGGGCGCGGTTTCCATCTCGGAACCTGAAACGGCGGTTGTTCCTGATGCCGGGTCCGAGCAGCAAGTTCCGTCCGCTTCGGCGCCGGCTTCTTCAAGCTCCGTGCCGACGGCCAGTGCGCCGGCCGAGGCGCAACGTGCGCCTGCGGTAGCTGCTCCGGCTCCGGCGGCTGCGATTCCCGGCGATGCACACTCTCTGGCCGCGGGAAAGTCCGCAAGCGAAGAGGCCTCGTCCAGCGTTGCCCATGCCTCGCCTTCGGTGCGCCGGTATTCGCGTGAGCTGGGCGTGGATCTGGCGCGCATCACCGGCACCGGCCCCAAGAACCGCATCCAGCGCAGCGACGTGCAGGCCTACATCAAGGCGGTGGTGGGCGGCGGCGGTTCGGGCGCGTCGGCAAAACGCGGCGGAGCAGGCCTGGACCTGCTGCCTTGGCCATCGCTGGATTTCTCCAGGTTCGGTCCTACCGAGTTGCAGCCGCTGTCGCGCATCCAGAAAATCAGCGGTCCCAACCTGCATCGCAACTGGGTGATGATTCCGCATATCACCCAATACGACGAGGCCGACGTCACGGACCTGGAAGAGTTTCGCAAGAACGCCAACGCAAGCAGCAAATCCGGTGTCAAGCTTACCTTGCTGGCGTTTGCGATCAAGGCCAGCGTGGCCGCGCTCAAGCAGTTTCCCGCTTTCAATTCGTCCCTGGACGACAAGAGCGAGAACCTCATCCTCAAGCACTATTACAACATCGGCTTCGCGGCCGACACGCCCAACGGGCTGGTGGTGCCCGTCATCAAGGGCGCCGACGGCAAGTCCATCACCCAGATCGCCCAGGAAATGGCGGAACTGTCGGCCCAGGCGCGCGAAGGCAAGCTCAAGCCGGCCGACATGCAGGGCGCGACCTTCACCATTTCATCGCTGGGCGGCATTGGCGGGCTGGGCTTCACGCCCATCATCAATGCGCCGGAAGTGGCGATACTGGGCTTGTCCCGAACCGCCATCAAGCCGGTGTGGGATGGCAAGCAGTTCGCGCCGCGCCTGATGATGCCGATGTCGCTGTCGTACGATCACCGCGTCATAGACGGCGCCCTGGGCGCGCGGTTCAGCGTGTATTTAAGCTCGGCCCTGGCCGACCTGCGAAGAATACTGCTTTAACCAGGCAGCACGCCGGGCTGCGTCCTGGCGGCCCGGGCGGCGGAAACTCCCCGGGGCTGCAAACCCTAAGCAGGCTTCATATTCCCGCCGCCTTGCCGACGGGCTTGATGGTGACCTCGGAGGCGGCGATGAGCTCCATGATAGTGTCGCGCGCCAGCTTCTCGGCGTAGTCGTTGCGGGCCGCGGCGGCTTGCCGGGCCGCTTCGGGCTGGCCCTCGATGACTGCATCGAGCTGGCCGATGTGCAGGTCGCAGATCAGCTCCAGCTCGGAATGGTGTTTTTGATGGAAGTACAGGAAGCGGCGCGCCAGCGTTTGCAGCATCGCGTAGAATTCCGCCGCATAGCTGTTGCGCGAAGCGGTTCCCAGCTGGCTGGTCAGCGCGAAATGCAGGCGCAGATAGCTGCGCATGTCGTGGCGGCGTTTCAGTTTTTTCAGTTCCTGGACGAGCCGGGCCATGGCTTGCCGCTCTTTGCCGGTGGCGCGCAATGCGGCCTGCGCCACGATGAGATGTTCGATTTCCCTGCGCGCCTCGATGATCTGCAACTGCCCCTGGTAGTCGATTTCGGAAATGAAAATGCCCTGGCGCGGCGCGATCCTGACCAGGCGTTGAAACGCCAGCTTCTGCAGGGCGTCGCGCACCGGAGACCGGCCCAGGCCTATTTTGGCGCCTAGCGCGTGCTCCGACCACTGGCTGGCGGGCGGCAGCTCGCCGGTGACGATCATTTCTTCCAGCAGGCCGTAGGCCCTTTCCGTCTGGCTGCCCGCCCGGCGGGAGAAAAGGGCGGATTTCGGTGCTGTCATGATGGTGGAATGAGGTTCTGGAGCTGCCTTTTTAACACTTTGCCGGTTGCGTTCTTGGGCAGCTCATCCAGGAAGACGTAGCGCTTCGGGCGCTTGAAGCGCGCAATGCTGGCAAGGCACAGGACGTCGAGCTCGTCGGCCGTGAGCGCCGATTCGGGATGGCGAACCACGAAGGCCAGCACCGACTCGCCCCATTCGGGATCGGGCATGCCGATGACGGAAGCTTCGACGACATCGGGGTGCTGCATCAGGGCTTCCTCGACTTCGCGCGGGTAGATATTGGAGCCGCCGCTGATGATCACGTCCTTGGAACGGTCTTTCAGGTGCAGCAGGCCGCGTTCGTCGAGCAGGCCGATGTCGCCGGTATGCAGCCGGTTGCCCGCCAGCGTGCCGGCGCTGGCCTCGGGATTGTTCCAGTAGGCTTGCATCACTGTCGGCCCCTGCACCATGACTTCGCCCAGTTCGCCCGCGGGCAGCCGATTGCCCTTGCCGTCTTCGATGCTGACGTCGATGCTGGTCTGCGCATGGCCCACCGAGCCGAGGAAGGCATCGTCGCCTTGCTCCACGGCACGGGCCAGCTGCCATGCCGTCTGTGCGGTAATGCTCATGGGCGTTTCGCCCTGGCCGTAGATTTGGGCGACGCGCGGCCCGAAAGCGCGCACGGCCGATTTGATGTCGTCCACGTAGAACGGCGCGCCGGCGGCGATCATGCATTTGAGTCCACCGAGATCGGGGCGGTGCGAAGCGGCATGCCGAACCAGGCGCTGCACCATGGTGGGGGCGGCGAAGAAGCTCACATTGCGGTGGTGTTTCAGGGCCGCGAAGACCTCGGTCTCGTCGAAGCCGCCGCTGGCGGGAATGATCTGCAAGGCGCCCTTGATGAAGTAGGGCACGCTGTAAAGGCCGCTGCCGTGCGACATCGGGGCAATATGCAGCAGGGCGTCGGTTTCGCAGACGGGCTGCACGTCGACGTAGAAGTTCAGGGCCATGTTGACGAGATTGGCGTGGGTAAGCACTACGCCCTTGGGGCGGCCGGTCGTGCCGCTGGTATAGAACAGCCAGGCAGGCGTGGCACCGTCCTGCCGCAAGGGTTCGTCGGAGGACATGGAAGGGCCCCGGATGGCCCAGGTGCAGGCGGATGAGCCGGCATCCACCAGTTGCAGGCCTTCGATGGCATTGGCCACGGCACGCAGGCTCTGGTGCATGTCGGGGCTTGCCAGGCAGGCGCGCGAGCCGGAGTCGCGCAAGATGAAATCGATTTCGTTGGGATGCAGCTTGCTGTTGACGGGAACGACGCACAGCCCCGCATGCCAGGCCGCCAGCATTGCCTGGGCGTATTCCGAGCAGTTCTTCATGGCCAGCATGAGCCGGTCGCCCGGCTCGAGGCCCAGGTCGTGGCGCATCCAGTGCGCCATCGCCCGGATCTGCCGATCCAGCCCGGCGTAGTCCGTGCTTTCCGAGTCGCCCGAGACCAGGGCCGGCCGGCTGCCGTACATATGCACGCTGCGTTGGAACAATCTGCCTAAATGCATTGGCATCCTTTTAATATATTACTTTTAATTTGTAATATATTAGGATTTGGGTGGAGATAAACAATCAGGGTCTTCCATGAATCTGCGCGAACTTTCCATGGGCCAGGGGCGGTCTTTTCAATAGGATCGCGGGCTTCTTCCCGTGTCGGGGCCCGAGCGCCGCTACGGCAGACCCTTTTGACCGCGGCTCTGCGGCAATCGTGGTGGCAGCCGCCGGCTGGGGTTTGATCTGTGCATTGGTTGGTAATGCCGCCGTTTTGCTTTTTTCTGGATTTTTATGCCTAATCAGGCATGGATTCTGGTTGATTTAAGATCCAAATTCTGCGCGTTAAGGTTTATTCTGTTTTCTTTGCCATACGGTCAATCATTGCGTAGAAGGGCGGCGACTTGGGTTGCGGCCGGCACGCCGAACAAGAGAAAAACATGAAAATCGTCAAACTGTCCGAAGCCGCCCAAGCTCTCCATGGCGCCGATGATTCCAGCAATGCCGGCGGCAAAGAGCGCCTGACCGGCGCTGAAATCATTGTGCGCTCCCTGGCGCGGGAACAGGTCGACCACGTCTTCGGCTATCCGGGCGGCGCGGTGCTGCACATATATGACGCGTTGTTCGGCCAGCAGGAAGTACGCCATATACAGGTACGCCACGAACAGGCCGCGGTCCATGCCGCCGATGCCTATTCGCGCAGCTCGAACAAGGTCGGCGTCGCCCTGGTCACCTCGGGGCCGGGCGTCACCAACGCGATCACCGGCATCGCCACGGCCTACATGGATTCGATTCCCATGGTCGTCATTGCGGGGCAGGTTCCGCTGCAGGTAATCGGGCAAGATGCCTTCCAGGAATGCGATACGGTGGGCATTACCCGGCCCTGCGTGAAGCATAGCTTCCTGGTTCGCGATGTGCGGGAACTGGCGGCGACCATCAAAAAGGCGTTCTATATCGCGCGCAGTGGACGTCCGGGCCCCGTGCTGATCGACATTCCCAAGAACATCACCACGGCGGAATGCGTTTTCGACTACCCGTCCTCCGTCAGCCTGCGGGCATACCGGCCAGCGGGCGACGGCCATTCCGGCCAGATCAAGCGGGCATTGAGCGTGTTGCTGAACGCCAAGCGGCCCCTTGTCTATACGGGGGGCGGCGTCATTCTGGCCGATGCGGCCCCCGAACTGAACCAACTGGTCGACCGCCTGGGCTACCCCTGCACCAACACCCTCATGGGCTTGGGCGGCTATACGGCAAGCAGCGGCAAGTTCCTGGGCATGCTGGGCCTGCACGGCACCTACGAAGCCAATATGGCCATGCACCATTGCGACGTGCTGCTCGCCATCGGCGCGCGCTTCGACGACCGGGTCATCGGCAACACCACGCATTTTTCCGGCCAGCCGCGTACCATCATCCATATCGATATCGACCCCACCTCGATCTCCAAGCGGGTCAAAGTCGATTTTCCCATCGTGGGCAATGTCAAGAACGTTCTGGCGCAAATGCTGGCGCAACTGAATGAATTGCCCGCGCCCGCCGCAACGCGGACGCAGGCCTGGTGGGACCGGATCGAAGAGTGGCGGGCGCAAAAATGCCTGGCCTATCCGGCGTCGGACTCCATCATCAAGCCCCAGTACGTCATTGAAAAACTGTGCGAGGTTACTCAGGGCAACGCCTTCGTCACATCCGACGTGGGGCAGCACCAGATGTGGGCCGCCCAGTACTACAAGTTCAATCAGCCGCGCCGCTGGATCAATTCGGGCGGCCTGGGAACCATGGGCGTGGGCCTGCCCTATGCCATGGGGGTGCAATTGGCCAATCCGGAAGCGACCGTGGCCTGCGTCACGGGCGAGGCTTCGATCCAGATGTGCATACAAGAGCTGGCCACTTGCAAGCAGTACCGCCTTACCCCCAAGATCATCATGCTGAACAATCGTTCGCTGGGCATGGTGCGCCAACTGCAGGACGTCTATAACAGCTCGCGCCATTCCGAGTCCTATATGGACGCTCTGCCCGACTTCGGCCGGTTGGCCGAATCGTTCGGCCACGTCGGCGTCACCATCGACCGCCCCGGCGATGTGGAGCAGGCCTTGCGGGATGCCTTCGCCATGAAGGACAAGCTGGTGTTCATGAATTTCATGACGGACCGCAGCGAAAGCGTATGGCCCATGATCGAGGCGGGCAAGGGGCTGAACGAAATGCTGCTGGGCGCGCACGACCTCGACAACGCGGCATAGAGGCGCCGCCCGACACCATCCGCGGCTTCTCCGGGCTGCGGGCCTTTCCTGCTTTCGTTTCGATGCAACCCCGAAAGGCGGGTGATGTCCTGCAGGTATCACAAGTCCGGTCTGGTTATCTTCCGCCTTGCCGCCGTCGATGACACAATCGCAATGCAAAGCACCGGGCTGTTTCGGGCCTGTTCAGGTCTTGAAGCCCGGATCAATAACCTATAAATAATAGCTGGGGAGATCGGCACGCATATCCCTGGCGGGAGACAGATCATGCTTAAGCATTCCCTTCGGCGTTCGTTTCGATATTGCCTTGCCGGTTCGGCCGTGTTGGCGGCATCGGCGGCTTTCGCGCAGTCCCAGCCCCCCATCAAGATAGGCTTCATGGTGACGCTTTCGGGGCCGCTGGCCATCGTCGGCCAGGAACAATACGACGGTTTCATGCAGGCGGTCGAAGAGCGCGGAGGCAAGCTGGGCGGCGTCCCCGTCGAAATCCTCAAGGAAGACGACCAGTTCAAGCCGGAAGTCGCGACCCAGATCGTCACGAAGCTGATCACGCGCGACCATGTGCCCATCATCAGCGGCATATCGGGCTCCAATGTGGCCATGGCCGTTGCCAAGTCCATAACGGACAAAGGCGTATTCATGATCAGCACCAATGCGGGGCCTTCGCCGCTGGCCGGCGCCAGCTGCTCGCCTAACCTGTTCGTGGCGTCGTGGCAGAACGACATGCAGTCCGAGTCGGTGGGCAAGTACGCCAGCGACAAGGGCTACAAGCGCGTGGTGGCCCTGGCCCCCAACTATCAGGCGGGCAAGGACTACATTTCGGGGTTCAAGCGCTATTACACGGGCAAGGTGGTCGATGAAATCTACACGCCGGTGAACCAGCTCGACTTTTCCGCCGAGCTTACCCAGATAGCCGCGGACAAGCCCGACGCCATCTTCGCGTTTTACCCGGGGGCGCTGGGCATATCCTTTGTGCGCCAGTACCGGCTTGCGGGGCTGGACAAGACCATTCCCATATTGTCGGCCGGAATTCTGGAGATTCCCGCAGTGACCGCCTTGAAGGACAGCGCGCTTGGCGCATTGGGCGGTACCTTCTGGAGTCCCGATGTCGACAACCCCACGAACAAGCATTTCGTCGAAAAGTTTGAAAGCAAGCACAATCGCATCCCTTCCACATGGGCGGCGCAGGGGTATGACGGCGCCTTGCTGCTGGACTCCGCGATCGCCAAGGTAAAAGGCAATGTCGCGGACAAGGATGCATTCAGGGCGGCGTTGAAGGCTGCCGATTTCAAGTCGGTGCGCGGCAAGTTCAGGTTCAACAACAATCACTTCCCCATCCAGGACATGAGGGTGGTCGAGGCCGTGAAAGACGCCAAGGGCCGCTATACCGTCCACACGGTGGCTACGCCATTGAAAGACCATCAGGACGCATTCCATACCCAGTGCCCCATGAGCTGACCACGCTCCGCCGCGCGCCCTTGCCCATGAAGCGGGCTTCGGCGCGCAGTGATGCGGGCATGGTATCGGATCTGACTTATTGATATCTTCCGAGCCGCTGGCAATGCGCGTAAGGTGTATCGATATGTACAAACAATAGGTGATTCAAATCCATGGAGACATACGCAATGTTGAAAAAGTCTGTGCGCTATCTGGTTGCAGGCTCGGCCTTGTTGGCGGCTTCCGCCGCTTTCGCGCAGGCCCAGGAGCCGCTGAAGATTGGTTTCCTGACCACCTTTTCGGGCGTCTCCAGCGTGCCGGGCGAGGAAATGTACGACGGCTTCATGCTGGCCGTGTCGCAACGCAGCGGCAAGCTGGGCGGCGTGCCGGTGGATATCCTCAAGGAGGACGACCAGTTCAAGCCCGAAGTCGCCACCCAGGCGGTGACCAAGCTGATCGAGCGTGAGCATGTGCCCATCATTGCCGGCATCGTGGGGTCCAACATCATGATGGCGGTCGCCAAGCATATTTCCGACAAAGGCGTGTTTCTGGTCAGCGCCAATTCCGGCCCCTCGCCGCTGGCCGGCGCGAGCTGCCTGCCCAATTTCTTCGTGGCGTCCTGGCAGAACGACAGCATTGCCGAGGTGGTGGGGCAGTACGCTACCGACAAAGGCTACAAGAAAGTCGTGCTGATGTCGGCAAACTACCAGGGCGGCAAGGACTTGCTGGGCGGCTTCAAGCGCTTTTACAAAGGCAAGATACTCGATGAGATCTATACGCCTTTGAACCAGCTCGATTTTTCCGCCGAGCTGACCCAGATCGCGGCACTGCAGCCCGACGCGGTCTACGCCTTCTACCCGGGGGCGATGGCGATCACCTTCGTGCGCCAGTACCAACTGTCGGGCTTGCTCAAGACCACTCCTTTATTGTCCAGCGCCATGCTCGAGGCGCCCAACCTGTCGGCTCTCAAGGACAGCGCCCTGGGTGCTTTCGGCGGCATGTTCTGGGGTCCTGATACCGACAACCCGGCCAGCAAGAAATTCGTCAAAGGCTTCGAGGAAAAATACGGCCGCATTCCTTCGATATGGGCCGCTCAAGGCTACGATGCCGCACAGCTGCTGGATTCGGCCATTGCCAAGGTAAAGGGCAATGTGGCCGATAAAGATGCTTTCAGGGCGGCGTTGAAAGCCGCGGATTTCCCGTCGGTGCGCGGCAAGTTCAAGTTTAACAACAATCACTTCCCCATCCAGGACATGCATATCTCCCAGGTGGTGAAGGACGCGAAAGGACGCTACACCGTTCGCACCGTGGCAACGCCGTTGAAGGATCACCAGGACGCCTACCACAAGCTGTGCCCCATGCAATAAGGCGCCGGCCCACGCAGCCTTTCTGGATTCGGCTTAGTGGATCTCGTCGGGCTGGGGGCTGAGCGATGCGGCTTGCGGCGGTTCGAGCGGCGCTTTTCCGCCGTCGAGGCCGCCGTCTTCAAGATATCCCGCCGCGCGCCGAAACATATCGCATAGATATTCGGCCGCGGGGGTAAGGGGCAGGCCGGTGCGGCGCACAATGCATATAGGCCGGGTGGGCAGTTCTTCCTTGACTTCGATGGTCTCGAAAAGCTGATCCCACAGCGGGAATTTCGTCCAGGGGTGCGGAAGCGCCATCAGGAGGTCGGAGTTCGCCAGGGTAAGCAGATACGTCAACCCCGCATGGGCATGGAGGACCAGCTTGGGCTGGGGCAGACCATATCGCAGGAATATGGGGCCGATTTCGTCCTCGACCTTCGCGGTGATGGAAGAGGTCATCCATTCGGCGCCAACCAGCTCCTCGAGCGATTTCGCCTTGGCCAGAGGGTGTCCCTTCCTGCAGAATATCAGGCGCTTCGGCAGCAATATCTCCTGCACGCTCAATTCGGCCGGCACGTCCTCGCCGACGGGCCCGATGTAGAAGTCGGTCGAGCCGTCCTTGAGCGACGAGACGATCCCCGGGAACACGCTGTCGATGATGTTCAAGGTTACATTGGGATAGCGCATGCGGAATTGCTGGAGCGCTTCCGGCATGAGCGTGATCTGGGTGACCATGGACAGCGCGACGGCCAGGCTGCCCCGGGTTTCTCCCCGCAACTGATCCAGTTCGTCTTGCGCCCGGCGCAACTCTCCGGTGGCCCTGACTACGCGATTTAGGAAGACCCTGCCCAGTGGGGTAAGGATGACCCCTTTTTTGGCCCGCTCGAAGAGAACGACCTTCAATTCGCGTTCCAGGTCCTGGATGCTGCGGGAGATCAGGGGCTGGGCCACCCCCAGGCGGCGGGAAGCGGCTCGAATGCCCCCGCACTCGACGATGGCGACCAGATATTGCAGCGCGCTCAGCTTCATGGGGCGGCGACCTATTGATGTTGAGGTGGTATCAAGGAAGGGCTCTTGTTATCTTACTACGCCAATAGGCGCAGCCGGCCCTTCCGATGCGCGGGATTTAATGCGTCGCGCAGGTGCGGGCGCCGCTTAGCGACGCCGCCAGCATCGAGGCGTATTCGCCGGCGGTCGGCCGGAAGGGCGCGAACAGATTGAAATGGCTGCGTTGCGCCGCATCGGCCAGGTTCTGGACATTGTCGGTCGCGTAGCCCAGGTCGCCCAGCGTGGCCGGCAGATCCAGCGCTTGCATCAGGTTGGCTATTTCCTGAGCCAGCGAAGCGGCCGGGGCCACCCCCAATGCCTGGGCGATGGCGGCGCAGCGTTCAGGCACGTGCCTTGCCGTGGCATCGAGCGTGGCGACCAGCCCGATCCCGCTCAATACGCCGTGATGAAAGCCCTGGTCGCTGCACGCCAGCGCCACGGCATGGGCCGGGCCCAGGCCCATGCCTATCGATACGCCGCCGGCGAAGGCGGCCAGCATCATTTGCGTGCGAGCTTCGAGGTTTTGCGGTTCGGATACGGCAAGCCGCAAGGCGCTTGCAACGCGGGCTATGCCGTCCAGGGCGATGGCCTTGCCCAGCGGCTGATCCTTGTTCGACAGATATCCTTCGATGCAGTGGGAAAGCGCGTCGATGCCCGTGGCGGCGGTGAGCCGGGCCGGCAGGCCCGCCGTCATGACGGGATCGAGGATGGCGAGCGTGGGGATGAGATGGCGCGAGCTCATGCCCAGGCCGGGGGTGGTGGCGTCGGGATGGATGGCCGCGGAATGCGAGACCTCGCTGCCTGTGCCGGCCGTGGTGGGAATGACGATAAGCGGCGCGCTTGCGCCGTGCGCCACCCCTGGCTTGCCTGCATAGTCGGCAATGGCGCCCGGGTTGGCGGCCAGCAGAGCGATGAATTTCGCCGTGTCGATCACCGACCCTCCGCCCAGGGCGACGACGCCGTCGCAGGCTTGCCGCGCATACAGCGCCGTTCCGTTGTCCACATCGGAGAACACCGGGTTTTCAGTCACACCGTCGAAAACCGCCATCGAGCCCGCGTCGCCGTAGGCGTCGATAATTTGCGCCACCAGGCCGGCGGCCAGCACTCCCTTGTCCGTGACGAGCATTGGGCGCCGAACGCCCAAGGCGGCCAGTTCGCCGGCCAGCGCCGAGATGGCGCCGGCGGCGCAAAGCGTGCGCGGTACATCCAGGGCCTGCATGGCCCCGTTCAAGCCAAGTTGCGTCATAGCGGATACTTGCGTTTGTCGTTGCTGACGGTGATGAGGTTGAGGTCGCTGAACGTGTCGATGGCCCACCTGCCGAAGCGCGCCCAGCCGCTGTCCTTGACGCCGCCGAACGGGATCTGGGGTTCGCCGCCCATGGTCGGGCCGTTGACGTTGACCATGCCGGCCTGGATCTGGCCGCCCAGGGTAATGCCTTTCCAGACGTCCGAGGTCATGATCGAAGCCGACAGGCCGTAATCGGTGCCATTGGCCTTGTCCATGGCTTCCTGCTCGGTGTCGAAGGGTTCGACGATCACCACGGGGCCGAATACCTCTTCGCAATGGATGGGCGCGCTTTCGGGCACGTCCACCAGCACGGTCGGTTCGGCGCAACGGCCTTCAGTGTTGCCGCCGGCCGCGATGCGGGCTCCCTTGGCCACGGCCTGCTCGATGGCCAGCTTGAACTTGGCCAGCGCGGCATCGTTGATCAGGGGGCCGATTTTGTTCTGCGGATTGCTGGGGTCGCCGGCCTTGATGTCGCGGGCCCGCGCGGCGAACCGGGCGAGGAAGTCGTCGTAGAGCGGGCGTTCGACCAGGATCTTGCGGGTGTTCATGCAGATCTGGCCCTGGTGGAAGAATGCCGCGAAAATGGCCGTGTCCACCGAGTAGTCTAGATCGGCGTTCTTCAGCACGATCATGGGGTTGTAGCCGCCCAGTTCCAGCGCGATGCGCTTCAGGTGCTTGCCGGCGCGGGCGGCCAGCATCGAACCCGTGGCTGACGAGCCGGTGAAGTTGTAGGCCCGGACCTTGCGGCTTTCAAACAGGGGGTCGGCAATGGGGCCCACGGCGCCTGGCGCGTGGGTTACCACGTTGACCACGCCGGGCGGGAAGCCGGCCTCGGTCATGATTTCGCCCATCAGCAGGCCGGCGGAAACGGGGGCTTCCTCCGAGGGTTTCAGCACCACGGTATTGCCGCAGGCCAGCGGCGCGACAATGGTGCGAAAGCCCAGGGCCAAGGCGCCGTTCCAGGGGGAAATGCCGGCAACCACCCCCAATGGCCTGCGCACAGCCATCGCGAACACGCCCGGGGTGTCCGACTGCACGATCTCGCCGCCGGGCAGATAGGGATAGCCCGCAGCCTGGCGCAGCAGCCCGCAGGCCCACTGGATCTGGAAGCGCGCAAACGGCGTGGCCGTACCGGTTTCCTGGGCCATGATGAGCACGACTTCGTCGGCGCGGCGCTCGAGAATGTCGGCGGCCTTCAGGAACAGGGCCTGGCGGGCGCGGGCGCCCATGGCCGCCCACGCGGGGAAGGCCTTGTCGGCCGCTTCGATGGTGCACAGCGCATCGGCGCCGGTGGAAGCGGGAATGTGGGCGAAGACTTCCTCGTTGTAGGGGTTCAGGTCTTCGAAGGTGGCGCCGCCTTCCGCGTCCACCCATTCTCCGCCGATGAGCTGGCGGTACTGGCGTGGCTGCGAGGCGGGAATTTGCGCCGCAAGAGCTTGGGTCATGGTGTGTCTCCTTACTTGGCCAGGCGCCGCAGGCGCATCAGCCGCAGGGCGTTGCCGAAATACAGTTTGTCGGAATCCTCGGCGCTGAGGTTGAGGCTTTCGATGGAACGGATGCCTTCGCGAATGAACATCGGGCCGCCTTCGGGGTCGAAGGGGCAGTCCGAGGCGAACACCACATGGTCGGCTCCGAAGAAATCGAGGCCGCAGCGTAGCGCCGAGGCCGAGCCGCCCAGCACCGTGTCGCCGTAGAACATCTTGAAGTATTCGATGGGCGGCTTGGACAGGCGCTTGAGCACGTCGGCTTCGCTGCCGTCGGCGCTGCGGCTGCCAAGCTGCGCCCAGAGCGTTTCGGCCCGGCCCGAGAAATAAGGCAGCATGCCGCCGCAATGATGGGTGATGACGCGCAGGTTGGGCAGTTTTTCGAGCATGCCCGAGAACACCATGCGGGACATGGCCACCGATGTTTCGAAAGGCCACCCCAGCACTTGCCAGACTTCGTACTTCGAGCGTTCTTCGCCTTTGTAATCGATGGTGGTGCCGGGCCGGAAAGGATGCATCCAGACAGGCAGGTCGTGGCGCGTCGCCATGGCTTCGAATACCGGGAAGAACTCGGGGTCGTCGAGGGGGCGGCCGTTCACGTTGGTGACAACCTGGACTCCGCGCGCGCCCAGTTGGTTGATGGCGCGATCCATTTCCGCCAGGGCGGCAGGCACGTTGTTCATGGGCAGCGCCGCGACGAAGGCGGGAAACTGGTCGGGCCATCGCCGGCAGATTTCCGCCATGCCGTCATTGGCCACCCGGGCGAATTCCGGAGACTGATCCGGGCCGCCGAGCATCTCGGGCGACGGCTGGCTCAGGGTCAGGACCTGAACGACGTCGGGGAATTTCTCGACCATCATGGCCGCGCGCGCTTCCATATCCCACAGCATGCGCAGGCTGACCATGCGCTTGACGATGCCGGCGTCTTTGGAATGCGCCTTGACCAGCTCCAGGTACTGTGGCGGAAGTACGTGGTTGTAGATGTCTATTTTCTTTTGCATGACCGATTCTTTGTTTGGGCCGGGTGGTTTTCGTATTGGACGGGCCGTTCCGGCATGGGAGAGAGTGTGGTTCGGTGGTGTGCTTGTCTCGAGGATTTGCTTTTGGTTTTTCGCCGCCGATCCGGCCAATTGAATGTAAACGAGGGACGGGCGCGATGGAAGATGAAAAAAAAGCGCGATTGATGCCTGCAATGAATCATGGCGAGGAAAAACCGCCGTCCAGCCGGCCGGCCGATTATGGCCGAATGATGAATGCGGCGTGCCTTTGAAGCAACTGATGATGCTTTTCAGGTATCGAACCGGTTTTATTGTGATCTTCCGGGCAATGCTTCAAACGCGTACAGTAGTCGGCACATATTCACATAATAAAAATACATACCCACAAGGAGACAAACAATGTTGAATCGTTCAATTCGATACCTGATCGCCGGCTCGGCCCTGTTGGCCGCCTCGGCGACATTTGCGCAAGAGCCGATAAAAATAGGTTTCTTGTCCACGTTCTCGGGGCCCGTTGCCGTTCCCGGGCATGAAATGTACCAGGGCTTTATGCTGGCGGTTTCCGAACGCGGCGGCAAGCTGGGCGGCGTGCCGGTGGACATCATCAAGGAAGACGACCAGTTCAAGCCCGAGGTCGCCACGCAGGCCGCCACAAAGCTGATCGAGCGCGATCACGTACCCATTATCGCCGGCATCGTCGGCTCCAACGTCATGATGGCGGTGGCCAAGCCTATTTCCGATAAGGGTGTGTTCCTCATCAGCGCCAATTCCGGCCCCTCGCCGCTGGCCGGTTCGGGCTGCCTGCCCAACCTGTTCGTGGCCTCCTGGCAGAACGACAACATCTCCGAGGTCGTGGGGCAGTACGCCAACGACAAGGGGTACAAGAACGTGGTGCTCATGACCGCGAACTTCCAGGGCGGCAAGGATGTCCTGGGCGGGTTCAAACGGTTCTACAAGGGCAAGATACTCGACGAAATCTACACGCCGCTGAACCAGCTCGACTTCTCCACCGAACTGACGCAAATCGCGGCAACCAAGCCCGATGCGGTGTTCGCCTTCTACCCCGGGTCGATGGCCATTACGTTCGTGCGCCAGTATCAATTGGCCGGCCTGCTCAAGACCATCCCTTTGCTGTCCAGCGGCATTCTCGAAATCCCCACTTTGGCGGCACTGAAGGACAGCGCCCTGGGGGCGTTCGGCGGATCCTTCTGGGGGCCCGATGCCAACAATCCCGTCAACAAGAAGTTCGTCGCCGATTTCGAAAGCAAGTACAACCATATTCCGTCGACCTGGGCCGCCCAGGGCTACGACGCCGCGCTGCTGCTCGACTCGGCCATCGCCAAGGTCAAAGGCAATATGCAGGACAAAGATGCTCTGCGGGCCGCGCTTAAGGCGGCCGATTTCAAGTCGGTGCGCGGCAAGTTCAAGTTCAACAACAATCACTTCCCCATCCAGGACATGTCCATGTATGAAGTCATCAAGGATGCCAAGGGCCGGTATACCGTCCGCACGGTTGCCACGCCCATGAAAGACCATCAGGATGCCTATCACAAGATGTGCCCGATGAAGTAAGTCGGGCAGGGCGGGGCGGCCTCTTCGCCGCTGCGCCCCGCCAGGCCGCCGGCGCATGGCCGGCCTCGGCCCTGTGTTCCACTCCTGCGCCAAGCCCGACCGCGGGCGGGCGCCGGTCAATAAATCGTAAGTGTCGCGGCATGGAAGCCCCATGCCCGCCGGGCACTTTTTTGTCGCCGGCCATGAGGCGGGCAAGTTCAAGGCAGGTTTCCTGAAATGAGTTCGTCGATAATCTTTGCCCAGCTTTTGAACGGGTTCCAATTCGGCATCTTGCTGTTTCTGTTGTCGGCCGGCCTGACCCTGGTGCTTGGCATCATGAATTTCGTCAACCTGGCCCATGGTTCGCTGTTCATGGCGGGAGCCTATTTTTCCGTTGCTGCCTACAACTTGACGGGATCGTTCATCGGCGCCGTGCTGCTGGGCATTGCGGCAACCATGCTGCTGGGCTTCATCATGGAGCGCCTGGTGCTGGCAAAGCTTTATGCGCGCGATCACCTATACCAGGTGCTGGCGACATTCGGCCTCATTCTTTTGCTCAACGAGCTGGTCACCATGGTCTGGGGCCGGGCGGCCCTGTATGCCGAGCTTCCCTCGGCGCTGTCCGGCACGGTGAACCTGTTCGGCCTGCACTACTCGGCTTACCGGGCGAGCATCATCGTGGTGGGCCTGATCATTGGCCTGGCGCTGTACTGGATGATCAACAAGACGCGCGTGGGCATGCTCATCCGCGCCGGCGCATCCGATGCGCCCATGGTGTCGGCGCTCGGCGTCAACATCAAGCTCGTCAACCTGCTGGTGTTTTGCGCGGGCGCCGGGCTGGCCGGTCTTTCGGGCCTGATGGCCGCACCCATATTGTCGGTGCAGTCGGGCATGGGAGACCCGGTGCTCATCCTTACGCTGGTCGTGATCGTCACGGGGGGCATAGGCTCCATCCGGGGCGCATTCTACGGCGCCCTCATCATCGGCATGGTCGAGACGCTTGGGCGTGCCTTCCTGCCCCTATTGTTCCGGGCGATTCTCGATCCGGCGCTGGCCCAGGTGGCGGGGCCGGCCGTGGCCTCGGTGTCCATCTATATTTTGATGATCATCGTGCTGGCCATGCGCCCGCAAGGGCTGTTCCCGGTAAGGCACGGCTAGGCCGGACAGACGGAACACGCGTGGATTTGGCCGAATCGAAGGCATGAACCAATCAAGCAGCGCACCAGGACGCTTTATATGAATACGACACAGAATCTTCACGGCACGCCCGCTTCCGCGCCGGTTTCTCAGGCTCGAAAGCCGGGCCGGCCATGGCTTCGGGTGGCCGCTCCCCTGGCCATCGTCGCCATTCTGGCCCTGGTGCCGGTCGCAACGAGCCTGACTGCCGAGCCCTTTTACATCACGCTGGTGTCGCGCATCATGATCGTCGCGCTGGCGGCGGTGGGATTGAACCTGGTGCTCGGGTACGGCGGCATGGTCAGCTTCGGGCATGCGCTGTATATCGGCATCGGCGCCTATGCGGTCGGCATCCTGTCGTCCTACGGCATCACCAACGGCTGGGTGCAGCTTGCCGTGGCGCTGGCCGCCGGCACGGCGTCGGCTACGATCATCGGGCTGGTCTGCTCGCGAACCAGCGGCGTCGGCTACATCATGATCACGCTGGCCTTCGCCCAGATGTTCTATTCGCTGGCCATCAGTTTCAAGGCGTTCGGCGGGGAAGACGGCATGCCGCTGCCCACGCGCAGCGACTTCGGCATCATCGACATCGACAACAATATCGTGCTGTATTACCTGATTTTCGCCATTCTCTTCCTTGTTGTGTTTTTCTTCCACAAGCTCATCCACGCCAGGTTCGGGATGGTGCTGCGCGGCGGCAAGTCCAACAAGCGGCGCATGGGCGCCCTGGGGTTTCCCGTGTTGCGCTATCAACTGACGGCCTATGTGATTTCGGCATTGGTGTGCGTGGTCGCGGGGCTGCTGCTGGCCAACCTGACCCGCTTCGTGTCGCCTTCCTACATGCACTGGACTTTCTCCGGCGACCTGATCGTCATGGCGGTGCTGGGAGGCATGGCGTCCCTGATGGGGCCGATCGTCGGCGCGGCGGCGTGGCTGGTCCTGGAAGAACTGCTGTCGTCGCTGTCGCTGGGGTTGCCGTGGGGCCTGGACGATTACATACACACGCATTGGCTGGCCGTCATGGGGCTTTTCGTGATCGTCATCACCATCACGCTCAAGCACGGGTTGTACGGCGTGGTGTTTTCCGGAAAAGAGAGGGCGTGATGAACATACTTTCCGTTACCGGGCTCGTCAAACGCTTCGGCGGCCTGCTGGCAACCGACCACCTCGACCTTGACGTCGAGGCGGGCCAGGTTCACGCCGTCATCGGCCCCAACGGCGCGGGCAAGACCACGCTGATGAACCAGCTTTCGGGCGACATCACGCCGACCGAGGGCCGCATTCTATTCGAAGGCAAGGACATTACCGGCCAGCGGCCTTATCAGCGGGCGTTGTCGGGCATTGCGCGGTCGTTCCAGATCAGTTCCGTGTTCAACGACTTCTCGGTTCTGGAAAACACCCTGATGGCTGTGCAGGCGCGCAGCCGGCACAGCTTCCGGTTCTGGACGCCGGTGCTCCAGGACAGGCAGCTGGTCGAGCCGGCCCGCCAGGCGGTCGAGCGCGCCGGACTGGGGCGCGAAATGCACACGCCGGTCGGGCAGCTTGCGCATGGCGCGCGGCGCCAGCTCGAAATCGCCATGGCGCTGGCCATGCAGCCAAAGCTGCTGCTGCTGGACGAGCCCATGGCGGGGATGAGCCAGCAGGAGTCGCAAGAGCTCGTCTCGCTGTTGCGCAGCCTGAAGGGCGAATACAGCATCCTGCTTGTCGAGCACGATATGGATGCTGTGTTTGCGCTGGCCGATCGAATTACGGTCGTGGTGTATGGGCGTCCCGTCGCTTGCGGCACGCCCGACGAAATCCGCGGCAACGACGAGGTAAAGGCCGCATACCTCGGCGACCAGGAGGAAACTGTATGACGGCGCTTCTTTCCATCAGCGATTTGCAGACATCCTATGGCACCAGCCAGGTGCTTTTCGGGGTTTCCTTCGAGGTGTCGGCGGGGCAGTGCGTGACGCTCATCGGCCGCAATGGCATGGGCAAAAGCACGACGATAAACACCATCATGGGATGGGTGCCGCCCAGATCCGGCACGGTGCATTTTGCGGGGCAAGACATCACGGGCCGCGCCCCGTATCAGGTTGCCAAGGCGGGAATAGGGCTGGTGCCGGAAGGCCGGCGAATTTTTCCCACGCTTACCGTCAAAGAGAACCTGGTGGCGACGGCCACCCAGCGGTCGCAGCGCGGCAACCCCTGGAGCATCGATAAAATCTATCAAATGTTTCCCCGCCTGAAAGAACGCGAACGCAACCTCGGCTCGAACCTTTCGGGCGGCGAGCAGCAGATGCTGGCGATAGGCCGGGCCCTGCTGACCAATCCGACGCTCTTGATCCTGGACGAAGCCACCGAGGGCCTTGCGCCGGTGATTCGCGCCGAAATTTGGAAGTCCCTGGAAAACCTGAAGGCGTCGGGTTTGGCGCTGATCGTCATCGACAAGAACATCGGCCCCTTGCTCCGGGTGGGCGACCATCATTACATCGTAGAAAAGGGCCGCATCGTATGGGATGGCGCTTCGGCCGAGCTTCGCTCCCGGCCCGAGCTGCTGCGCGAATACGTGGGCGTTTAATCTGTCGTTCCAGTTCATGTAAGATTTGGCCTTGACGCTGGTATTTTGAATCAGCACGGTGACAAAGGCATGAAGGTGGAGCAAAACGAAACATACCCGGAGTTGAAGCTGAATCGAGGCTTGCGCCACGATAACGTGGGCCGCCTGCTCATGGAGGGATGGGGGTATTTCGAAGTCGCCCTGATGCGCCGGATCCACGAGGCGGGCTTCACCATGATCCGCCGTGTGCATTTCAAGGTGTTCCGCCATCTCGATCTCGAAGGGACCCGCATCGTGGAGCTTGCCGCGCGCGCAGGCATCACCAAGGGTTCCATGGGCCAGATCGTGAAGGAGTGCCAGCAGCTCGGCCTGGTGACGCTGCGCCCCGACCCCAGCGATGCCAGGGCGAAAGTCGTATCGTTCGCAGAGCAGGGCTTCGTGCTGATGGGGGTCATCCGCAACGCCATCACGCAGGTCCAGGCGGAAATGATGGCCGCCATGGGCGAAGACGACGGCGCCGTGGTGCTGCGCGCACTGCAGGCGCTGCGCGCGTATTTTGCTGAAAAGGAAGGCCCCCAGGCTTTCCGGGAGTAAGGCGCAAACGAGGCCTGTTCTGGGGAAGAAGGAGTCGGGCCCGGACTCGAATTTCCATTCGAAGGGTATTCCGGACCCGGGTGTCGGCGTGCTTTCAGTCTGGCATTGCCATGTGCGTCACGGTTTGGTTCGCGTGCTTGATCGTTCCTTCGAACAACGGCAGCACGGCGCTGGCATAATGCGTTCGCAGTTCCTGGCGCACCGGCGTGGCCAGGGCGGCTTCCAGATCCTGCTTGCTGTCGAAGCAGAACTGTATGGTTGCATAGATGGCGGGCGCGCCTTCGTCGACCTCATCGGCAACCGACATATTCGCCCAGCGAATGCGCGGGAAGCGCCGGTATAGTTCCACGATCCCGTGCAATTGGGCGTCCAGCTCGGCCTTTTTGCCGGCAACCGGCTGCCCGATGAAGTATCCACATCTTACGTACATATTCGGCTCCCGCTAGCGTTTATCGGGCGGCTTCGACGTACGGATTCATTTTGGGGGCGATCTGATCGCGCCACTCGCCATAGGGCTGGAAGCCTTCGCTGGATTCGCACATGGACTTGGTCAGCTCGTAGATTTCCTCGTCGGTCTTGGAGAAGTCCAGCGGGATGAGGAAAGGCTGCTTGATGTACCAGTCGGTGTCGACGAAGAACTCCAGGTTGTTGCCTTCGGGGTCGTGGGCATAGATGCTCCAGGCCACGCCGTGGTTGGCCGGGAACACGCTGTCTCCGCCGCCCGCGTTCAGGCGCTCGAGAATGTCGCGCAGGTCGGGCAGCGAAGCCACCTTGAAGGAAATCTGGTTGATGCTGGGCCCGAATTGCGGGTTTGCCGTGTTGGGGGGCAGTTGGGCCGGGCGGCCCGTGGCCAGCACGATCTGGTGATGGTCTAGTGGGTCGCGTGAAAGAAAAACCAGTTGCATGCCGCCGGCCAGGCCACGATCGGTTACCGTGAAGCCCAGAACCTTGGTGTAGAACTCTTCCATGGCCTCCAGGTTTTTAACGCTTAGCCCCATGTGGCTGAATTTAAGATTGGCGGCGCCGGTACGCGTTGTAGTGGCTGTCATAGTGGTCTCCGTTTGCGTGGGCTGTTTCGATGCGCCCAAGGGTTGCCTTCGCAATGAATAATGCGATGATTTTTATACTTGGTATGGTGACAGTACCATTTGGGCTTGTCAATTTTTTTCAGGCCGGGACTGATGCCATTTTTATACCGCTGAACGCGTCTTGCGTTCGTTCTCCAGATGCACGGCAGCCCGGCGGATCATATCGCAAAAATATTCGACGGCGGGAGTGGGCGGCAGGCCCGAGCGGCGCACCAGGCAAACGGGGGGCTCGGGCAGGGGTTCTTTGACCTTGATGATGTCCAGCGTGGCGCCGGTCATGGCCAGTTCGGCGAACTGAACAGGCAGGGCGGCCACCATGTCGGTGGTGGTCAGCGCGGTCAGGAACATCAGCGCCGAGTGCGCGCGCAGGACGAGCTTGGGCTTGGGCAGGCCGTATTGGGCAAACAAGGGGCCCAGTTCTTCCTCGGGCTTGAACGTGACCGAGGTCGTGACCCATTCGGCATCGACCAGTTCGCTCAGCGAGCGCGCCCCGGCCAGCGGATGGCCTTTCCGGCACAGAATGGCGCGGGTATTGTCGACCAGTTTTTCGACAAGCAGGTCCGGCGCCGGCGCGGGCACCAGTATCGGTCCCACGTAGCAGTCGAGCGTGCCGTTTTTCAGCAGCGGCTCTATGGTGGGAAACAGCCCGTCGCGAACGTTCAGGACCACTTCGGGGTAGCGGGCGCGGAATGCCTTGATCGCATAAGGGAACAGCGCGATCTGGGTAACGGTCGAGAGGCCTACGTAGACCGAGCCCGTGGCGCTGCCCCGCAGCTGCTCGATTTCTTCCTGGGCGCGCCGGACTTCGTTTTGTATGATCTGGGCGCGGGTCAGGAAACGCTGGCCGGTGGGGGTCAGGCTGATTCCCTTGGCCTCCCGGTCGAACAGCGAAACGTCCAGCTCCCGTTCAAGTTCCTGCATGCTGCGGGTCAGCGCCGATTGCGCCACGCCAAGATGGCGCGCCGCGGCACGGACGCTGCCGTGTTCGGCAATCGCCAGCAGATTGCGAACTTGAATAAGTTTCATGATGCCTGTCTCGTATCGATTGAATCCGGCAAGGGGCGGCGAATTTTGCCCGGGCAAGAACGAACCGTTGCCTGCCTTTATATCTTAGCTGATTAATTCTAGGCATCGTTCGAAAAGAAATGCCATCTTCTCCGGGCCGGGGGCGCTGGGTATATTCCATCATGAACATCATGGGGGATCGAGTAGCGGCAATCACCGGCGCTATGACGACGTATAGAACATGGAAGCAAAACCAGTGAACACGACAACATCCACACGCGTTGAAACGCAGGTCCTTATTGTCGGGGCCGGACCGGTGGGGCAGGGGCTGGCCATCGAGCTTGGCTTGCATGGCATCGACTGCATGGTCATCGACAAGAACGAGCGCGTCGGCACGGCGCCCCGCGCAAAAACCACCAATATCCGCACGCGCGAGCATTTCCGGCGCTGGGGCATTGCCGAGGCATTGCGCGAAGCTTCTCCGCTGGGCATTTATTATCCGTCCAACGTCATCTTTACCACGCGGCTTTCCGGCTACCAGTTGGCCCGGTTCGACAATGCCTTGTATTGCGGCACGGGACGCAGTCCGCTGTACTCCGAGCATGCGCAATGGATTCCCCAATATACGGTCGAGCAAATCATGCGCGACCGCCTTGCCACCCTGCCTTCCGTGAGCCTGAAGCTGCAATGCGAACTGCTCAGGTTCGAACAGCACGAAGACCATGTGGTCGCTCATCTGGACGATGCGAAGAACGGCATGGCCATGGAGGTCAGGGCGCAGTATCTTATCGGATGCGACGGTCCGCGCAGCCTTGTTCGCGAGACCATCGGCGCGAAGCTCGAAGGCACTTACGGCCTGTCCAGGAACTACAACTTTGTATTCAGGGCGCCCGGGCTGGCCAAGGCGCATCATCACGGCCCGGCCATCATGTACTGGCAGGTCAACAGCGACGTGCCCAGCCTGATCGGTCCCATGGACACCGGCGATCGCTGGTTCTTCATGCCAACGGGCCTGGCGCCCGGCGTGCACATCACCAAGGAAGAAGCGCCCGCTCTTATCCGCAAGGCAACAGGCATCGACCTGCCCTACGAAATCATCAGCGCGGACGAATGGACGGCAAGCCGGCTGCTGGCCACCCATTATCGCGACCGGCGCGTTTTCCTGGCCGGCGATGCGGCGCACATGCATCCGCCTTTTGGCGGCTTCGGCATGAACATGGGCGTGGGCGACGCGGTCGACCTGGGCTGGAAGCTGGCGGCCGTGCTGCAGGGCTGGGGCGGCGCAAAGCTGCTGGATAGCTACGAGCGCGAACGCCGTCCGGTGCACCTTCATGTCATGGACGAAGCGACCAACAATCACAGCCTCATGAGCAATGCCCTGCTGGAAAGCGGCATCGAGGACGATACGCCCCAGGGCGAGGCAACGCGCGAGCATGCCGGCCGGCGCATCCAGGCGGGCAAGCTGTCAGAGTTCTATACGCTTGGCACCATCCTGGGCGATTGCTACGCCGATTCGCCGGTGGTCGATCGCAGCGGCTACGCCAAGCCCGACGACGCCAAGCGCGATTTCCTCAACTATATTCCCTGTTCCGAACCGGGCTATCGCGCGCCGCACGCGTGGCTGCACGACGGCAGCTCGCTGTACGACCATTTCGGGTCCGGCCTGACTCTGCTGGTTTCGGCGCCGCAAGGCGAAGCCTCGGTCGCGGCGATCACCGCCGACGCGGCACGCCTGAATATCCCGCTTACGGTGATCCGGCCCGAGATCGGAGCCATTCATGGCCTGTACCCCCGCGCCCTGACCCTTATCAGGACGGATCAGCACATAGCCTGGGCTGGCGATACATGGCCCGCGGGTGGCAAGGCGCTGGCCGTGGCTGTGGGGCTCGATGCTTGAACTGATTATTGTATAGCCGGCCTGTCAGTCGAAAAACATAACAAGGACTGCGGCAGGCCTTATGGAGAATGGAGACAAACATGACTTATCTACGTAATGCGTGGTATGCGGCGGCCTGGGACAACGAAGTTGCCGCGGGGCAGCTTTTGGGCCGCACTTTTCTGGATCAGCCTGTCGTGCTGTATCGCGACGAGGCCGGCAAGCCCGTTGCGCTTGCCGACCGCTGCCCGCACCGGTTCGCGCCTTTGTCCAAGGGCAAGATCATCGACAATGCCATCCAGTGCCCGTATCACGGTCTGCGTTTCGGGGCCTCCGGCGCCTGTGTGCACAACCCTCACGGTTCCATTCCCAGGGCCGCGTACGTGGCCTCGTTTCCCTTGTTGGAAAAGTACGGCCTGATCTGGATATGGATGGGCGACCCCGACAAGGCCGACCCGGCCAAGCTGCCCGACTTCAGCATCATCGCCGATCACGACAACTATGCAATTGTGAATGGCTACCTCAAGATCGAGGCCAACTACCAGTTGGTCACCGACAACCTGCTCGATCTCAGTCATGCGCAGTTCGTGCACACCTTCATCGGCAATTCCGATTCCAGCGACCGCAACACCTTCGAGATGAAGGTGGAGGGCAGCACGGTCTGGGCCTACAACAACATGCCCGGCGAGCCGCCCACCAAGCTGTGGCAACTGATGTGGAAAAGCACGGCCAAAGTGGGCGACAGGCGCGCCAACATGCGCTGGGACGCGCCTTCGCACTTGCTGCTGGATGTGGGCTTTACCGATTGCGGCCGCCCCACGTCCGAAGGTCCCTCCATGCCCAGCGCGCACATCCTCACCCCCGAAACAGAAAAAAAGACTCATTATTTCTGGGCGGCGGCGCGCGACACCATGCGGGACGACGAGGAACTGAGCAAAATCATCTGGAAGGGCATCGACGGCGCCTTCCGCCTGGAAGACGAACCCATGATCGAGGACTGCCAGGCCCGCATGCAAACCGCCGACCTCATGTCGCTGAACCCGGTCATGCTGACCACCGACGCGGCCGCCATCCGCGCACGGCGGGTGCTGGCGATGCTGGTCGAGCAGGAGCAGTCGGCTGACTCTACCGCCTCGGCAGCCGCGGCTTCCTGACGGCCGTCACGATATCAGGCCCTGGATGCACCAGGGCCTTTTTTTTGGCATGGATGTTGACTGATTGATCAGTCAGTGCCTATACTGCGGAAAAAATGATGTTTTGCCAGAGTCGAGGAGAACGGTTTGCCCGAGCAGAACGCCAGCCAGAGCATTTTGGATGCCGCCGAGCGCATATTCGCGCTGCACGGATTCGAGGGCGCCAGCATGCGCCAGATATCCGTCGAAGCCGGGGTGGCCCAGGCCTTGCTCCATTACCATTTCGGCACCAAGGAAAAACTGTACGAGGCCATGTTCTCCCGGCGCTCCGACGCCATCAACACCGAACGGGCCGCGCGCCTGGATGTGCTGTTTGCGGCAGGCGGCGAACAACTGCCATCGCTGGCAAGCCTGCTGGAAGCTCTTTTCCGGCCGACCGTCGAGTTCGGTCACGAAGGGCAGGCCGGCAATATGTTTTCCCGGGTGCTGGCCGCTACCGCCAATGCCGACGACGAGCGCTCGCGCGCCCTCATCGCGACCCATTACGACGCCATAGCGCAGCGCTTCATCGATGCTTTCCAGCGGGTCGTGCCGGGCCTGAAGCCTTCGGACGCCGTCTGGTCGTATATGTTCGCCATCGGCGTGGGCATGACCATGATGGCCGCCACGGGCCGGGCGGGACGGCTGTCGGGCGGCGTCTGCAACGACAGCGACGTCGATGCCGTCATGGCGAGAATCGTGCCTTTCATTTCTGCTGGTATCGAAGCCTTGACTTCGCATTCATCAACGTAAACCGGACCAATCCGGTACAACAACTCGAAAGGGGACAAGCACATGCGTATTCTGCAATCGACCGCTCTGGCGGCCATTCTTGCCGCGGCGTCATTGGCGGCTCAGGCCAAGACGATTACCGTGACTCTCGTCAATGGCCATCCGCCGGTATTCCGCTGGGTAAAGCACTTGCAGCAAAGTTTTGTGCCCGCGGTGGACAAGGCGCTGGAGGGCTCGGGCATTACCGTCGAGTGGAAGCAGCAATACGGCGGCTCGCTTGCCAAGGTGGGCGAAGAACTGGAGGCCGCCCAGGAAGGCGTGGCCGATGTGGCCTTGGTGCCGACCATATTCGAATTGTCCAAGATGCCGCTGCAGAACATCACCTACTACACGCCCTTCGTGTCGTCGGATCCCGGCATCGTGACCAAGGCGGTGGAAGATGTGCAAAGCAAGACGCCGGCCATGATGCAGGCCTGGGAGGACAACGACGTCGTCTACATCGGGGGCGGTTTTGCGCTTGACGATTACCTGCTGTTCACCAAATTCCCCGTAAAAAGCCTGGACGACCTGAAAGGGCGCAAAATCGGCACCCCGGGCCCGTCCATCAACTGGGTCAAGGGCACCGGCGCGGTCGGCGTGGCGGGCAACCTTACGGAATATTACAACGCCCTGCAGACCGGGCTATACGATGGCGTCGTGACTTTCGCCACGGCGGCGCTGCCGGCGAAGATCCAGGAAGTCGCGCCTTACATCACCCGTATCGGCTACGGGGCGCAGTACGCCGGCGGCATCGCCGTCAACAAGGACTGGTACGAAGCGCAGCCCAAGGCCTTGCAGCAGGCCCTGGCGGCCGGAGCCAGACAGTTCGGCACGGCCTACCTCGACGATTTGCGCCAGGCAACGAAAGCGGCCCTCGAAACCCTGGTCAAGAACGGCGGAGTGCTCAATGCCGACTCCGAGGCTTTGGGCAAGGCCTACGCCAAGGTCATGGAGAATCCGGCCAGGCTTTGGGTAACCGAGCTTGAACGCCAGAAGCTGCCGGCCCGCCAGGTGCTTGGAAGCTATATGCAAGAGGTCAAGGCGGCGGGAGCCCATCCGATCCGCGACTGGGCCAGCGAATAAGCCGGCGGGCTTGCTGAACGGAGACCATCATGGCTGAAACCCCCGATGCGCTTCCGGGGGAAGGAGATTTTCTTCCTCCCGTCGATCATCCCGCATTGCGTTTGCTGGATGCCTTTACCTCCCTATTGAATGTCGGCGGCACGCTGCTCATTGTCGCGGTAATGCTGGCGATCAACTCCGACGTGCTTAGCCGCAGCCTGTTCGGCCGGCCGGTTTCGGGTGTGCCCGAACTGGTCAGCATGTCGATCGTGGCCATCGTATTCCTGCAGGTGGCGCATGCCTTGCGATCGGGCGGCCTGACCCGCGCGGAAGTCCTGATGGACAGGCTGCCGCTGCGGGCACAGGCGGCACTCGAGACCCTTTACTGCGCGGCCGGCGCCTGGTTGTGCGTGGTGCTGTTCAACGGGCTGTTGCCGTTGTTCTTCCGGGTCTGGACGCGCAATGTCTATGTCGGCAATATCGGCGACTTCAGCGCGCCGCTCTGGCCGGTGCGCCTCATCATGCTGATTGGGGTCGCCGCCTTGGGCGTGCAGTTCGCGGTGCGGGCCATCCGGGCCCTCCTGGTCGTCTGCAAGCGCCGTCCAGCCTACATTGCGCAGGAGCAATCATGAGCGACCTGATGATAGGGGCCTTGGCCCTGCTTGGCATGGTTGGCCTCATTTATGCCGGCATGCATGTGGCGATTGCGCTTGCGCTGTGTTCCTTTCTGGGCGTGTTCGCGATCAAGGGCAGTTCGGTGCTGGCCGGGCGCATGCTGGCGCTGGCCGCTTCCGAGTCCATCGATTCGTATATCTTCGGTGTCGTGCCGTTGTTCGTGCTGATGGGTTTCGTGGTGTCGCAGGCCGACATAGGACGGGATGCCTTCGATGTGGCCAACCGCATGCTGGGCCGCATCAAGGGCGGCCTTGGCATTGCGACCGTCGGCGCCAATGCCATTTTTGCGGCAATTACCGGCATTTCCATTGCCTCGGCAGCGGTATTCACCCGGGTCGCCGTGCCCGAGATGCTGCGCCATGGTTATTCCAAGCGGTTTGCATACGGAATCGTCGCGGGCAGTTCCGTGCTGGGCATGCTGATTCCTCCCAGCCTGCTGCTTATTCTCTACGGCATTCTCACCGAAGAGTCGGTTGGCGACTTGTTTCTGGCAGGCATCGTGCCCGGCATGATTCTGGCCATTGCTTTCGGGGCCGGCGTCTATGTCATGGCGCGGCGCTGGCCGGCGTTCTCGGGCAGCGGCATTACGGAAAACGACACGCCGCTTTCCCTGGGCGCCATGCTGGGCAAGATCGCTCCCATCGTGATCTTGATCGCCCTGGTTCTGGGCGGCATCTATGGCGGGTTCTTTACGCCGACGGAAGCGGGCGGGGTCGGCGCGCTCGGCGCGATAATCATCGGCTTCTTCCGCCGCGCGCTGCCCGCCGGGCGTATCTGGAAGGTGCTGGCCGATACCGGGCAGGTAACCGCGGCCATCTGTTTTCTGATCATTGCCGCAAGCATGTATTCCCGCATGCTTTCCCTTAGCGGCCTGCCCGAATACCTGAGCATGGCCATTGCGGCAAGCGACATCGGCTACTGGGGCGTCATCGTGGCCTATGTGGTGCTGATTATTGCGATGGGCACAATACTGGACAGCTCATCCATATTGCTCATCGTCGTTCCGTTGTTCTTTCACATCATGAAGACGCTGGGCATCGACCCCGTATGGTTCGGCATCGTCACCGTCATCGCCGTCGAGGTGGGCTTGCTGACGCCGCCGTTCGGCTTGTCGGTGTATGTCATCAAGGGCACTTCGCCCGACCGCAGCCTGAAGCTGGGCGAGATATTCACCGGCGCCATGCCTTTCGCAGCCATCATGGTGGCGGTTCTGGTTTTGATCATCATTTTCCCCACACTTGCCGTCGGCGTTCTGGGACGCTGATCCAGGAGACCATTCATGCCACGCCGCATTATCGATATTTCGGTGTCCCTCGATTCGGATATCGCCTCGGATCCGCCGGGCCACATGCCCGAGGTCAAGTACTTCAACCACCATGCCACGGCGGAGAACGTCGTCTCGTTCTTTCCCGGGGCAAAAGTCGAAGACCTGCCGGGTGGCGAGGGGTGGGCCATAGAAAGGCTCAACGTGTCCACCCACAATGGCACCCACCTGGACGCTCCCTATCACTTTCATTCGACCATGGACAACGGCCAGCGGGCCATCACCATCGACGAAGTGCCGCTGGAATGGTGCTTCAATCCGGGCGTGAAGCTTGATTTCCGGCATCTTCCCGACGGCCATGTGGTCACCGCCGCCGAAGTCGAGGCCGAACTGGCGCGCATCGGCCATACGCTCAAGCCGTACGATATTGTCGTGGTCAATACCGCGGCCGGCGCGCGCTATGGGCAGCCGGACTATGTTTCAGCCGGATGCGGCATGGGCGACGAGGCCACGCTTTACCTGACCGAGCGCGGCGTGCGGGTCACGGGCACCGACGCCTGGAGCTGGGATGCGCCCTTCGTGCATACGGCCAAGCGCTTTGCCGAAAACCACGACGCCTCCATCATCTGGGAGGGGCACCGCGCCGGCATGAAGCGCGCCTATTGCCATCTGGAAAAACTCGGCAACCTGCACAGCCTGCCTCCGAATGGTTTCATGATCGCCTGCTTTCCGTACAAGATACGCGGCGCCTCGGCCGGGTTTACCCGCGCGGTAGCCATATTCGAAGACTAAGCCATTCACAAGGAGCCAACCGTGCCTGAAGCATCCGCAGCAAAACCCAAGAAATCCCCGGCGCCCAAAGTCATCATTACTTGCGCGGTGACCGGCGGCATCCATACGCCCACCATGTCGGACGCGCTGCCCTACAAGCCCGAAGACATTGCCAGCCAGGCGATCGACGCGGCCCGGGCGGGGGCCGCCATTCTCCATTTGCACGCGCGCGACCCGAAAGACGGGCGGCCAACGCCCGACCCCGACGTATTCATGCAATTTTTGCCGCGCATCAAAGAAGCCACCGACGCCGTCATCAATGTGACGACGGGCGGAGGCCTGAACATGACCGTCGAGCAGCGCCTGGCCGCGCCGCTGATTGCCAAACCCGAGATGTGCTCCCTGAACATGGGGTCGATGAATTTCGGCATCTACCCAATGGCGGACCGATACAAGAACTGGAAGTTCGACTGGGAAGAAAGCTATCTGCGCAATACCGACGACTTCATCTTCCGCAATACCTTCCGCGACATCGAACGCATTCTCAAGATGCTGGGCGAAGAACACGGCACGCGCTTCGAGCACGAATGCTACGACGTCGGCCATTTGTACAACGTTGCCCATTTCGTCGATCGGGGCCTGCTGAAGCCGCCGTTCTTCGTGCAGATGATTTTCGGCATCCTGGGCGGCATCGGCGCCGAACTCGACAACCTGCTTTTCATGAAGCGCACCGCCGACAAGCTCTTCGGCGACGATTACCGCTGGTCGGTGCTGGCGGCGGGGCGGCATCAAATGAATTTCGCGACGCAGGCCGCTTTGCTGGGCGGCAGCGTGCGGGTCGGCCTGGAAGACAGCCTGTATATCGGCAAGGGCGCGCTGGCGGCATCCAATGCCGAGCAGGTTGCCAAGGTGCGCGGCATCGTCGAGAGCCTGGGGCTGGAAGTTGCCACGCCCGACGAGGCCCGCGCCATGTTGAATCTTAAAGGCGCCGGCAACGTCGGATTTTAAACAGGGCGGGGATGCTGGGCGGTGTGGCCTTCGTGCGTTGGGGGGCTGCTCAAGCAGCGCATAAGACATAGGCCGTTGCGAACGGCGAACGGCAAAAGGGATCGCTATGGAGTCAGTCATTAATCCTATTGATGGTTTTGTGGTCGATCCGTCTGCCATCAAGTATATCGGCCAGGATCTGCAGCGCCCCGAATGCATCCTGGCTGAACGCGATGGCTCGCTCTGGTCGGCGGACGCGCGCGGCGGCGTCATGCATATTCGTCCGGACGGCAGCCAGCAATTGATTTCGCAGCAAACCGACAGCTCGTTCGCTCAAGCCGCCAGCGACGAAGCCCGCTATGTTTCGGGCACGCTGCCCAATGGCCTGGCCTTTGCGCGCAACGGCGACGTTGTTATCTCCAACTTTGGCACCGACAGGCTCGAACTCATGGCACGCGACGGCTCAAGCCGTGTTTTGGCCGACTCGATAGACGGGGCGCCCATCGGCAAAGTCAATTTTGTGTTGCGCGACAGCCGCGACAGGTTATGGCTGACCATATCGACTCGAACCAAAAACTGGATGCGGGCCATGAGCCCCGCCATCGCCGACGGGTACATCGCTTTGTACGATGAGGGACGCTTGCGCATCGTGGCCGACGGCTTTCGCTTCACCAACGAGATCCGCCTGGATGCGAATGAAGAATGGCTTTATGTGGTTGAAACCTGCGGCCGGCGCATATGCCGCCTAAGGGTGCTCGATGACGGCAGCCTCTCGGGGCGAGAACTCTTCGGCCCCTCGGATCACGGTGCCTTCATCGACGGCATCGCCTTCGACGCCTACGGCAATCTTTGGGGCACCCACGTCATGACGGATCGTGTATTCGCCATCACCCCCCAGGGTGAGCTGCGCATCGTTCTGGACGACGATGGCGACAGCCCGGCCGGCCGGGCCTTGATGGCTGCGTTCGAGCAGGACACGGCCACGCCCGAGTTGATGCTGGCCTGCGGCGGAAGCATTGCCCCGTGGTTCGCCAGCGTGACTTTCGGCGGGCCGGATCTGCGCAACGTGTATATAGGCAGCCTGCGCGGGACGCGGATCCCGTACTTCCGTTCGCCTGTGGCCGGGTTGCCGATGGCGCATTGGTGAAGATCGGAGGGGACTAGTCCGTATCGGCGGATGCCGGTCTAGAACTGTTTCCTATTTATCCCATTGCCTAGCGGTCTTGGACACCCCGGCATTTCAGGCATTCTCGAAGATGGTCTATCATCAAGGGTCAGAGAATCTCTTCTATATCAAGGTTTTTTTGCCGCTGACCCCGGCACCCGGATAGACGCCGCATTATGTCAAGAAAAGCAATTGCCGAATCACCCACGCGTTATTTCCAAGAGGTCAGTGTTGGTGATAACAAGAAATCGCGTACCCGTGCTCTGTTGCTGGACACCGCCATCATGGTGTTTGCGAGGCAAGGTATCGATTCTGCGTCGATCCTCGAAATCACAGAGGCGGCAGGTTTGGCCAATGCCAGCTTTTATTATCACTTTCGGGACAAGGCGGCGCTCGTCGAAGCAGTCGGGGGGGCTGTCGCGGCGACGCTGGTGCGCGAGACCGACGACGCAATGTCCCATATGGAACGAGGCTCCGAGCGCGTCGCATTCGGATCGACGTTTTTTATACGCCGCGGCGTCGCGGAGCCGGTCTGGGGACGCCTGATCGTGCGGGCTATCGCCGATTTAGGGGAGTTTCGCGAACAAATCTCTTCCGGCATCCGAAAGGATGTCCAAATGGGCATAGACCAGGGAGAGTTTGACGTGGCGGCGACGCCCGCACTTCACGCCATGCTTTTCGGCATAGTTGGTGCTGCAATGCATGACCTTCTTGAGCATCCTGAAGCGCGGGGTACGGATACCCTGGCCTGTGAGTCAATGCTCAGAGTGTTGGGTTTGCCTCGCGGCAGGGCGAAGGCTCTTGCCCAACGTGCCACGGGCTGGGTTGACGAGGCGCTTGGGCAAGCGGCGGTGCTTAAATCGTACGATGAAGGTTTGTCACCCGCTCAGATAGGGTAGGATTGGGTTGGGTCTTCAACAGAAACCCACTGGACCTCAGTGAATTCGTGAATCCCGGGCAAGCCGCCGAAACGCCCATAGCCGCTGGATTTCATGCCCCCAAGAGGTGCTTGCGCCTCGTCGAAAACGGTCGGGCCGTTTATATGGCAGCAACCAAAGTCAAGCTGTTGTGCCAGCTTCAGCGCGAGCGATACATCTGCCGTGAAGATGGAAGAAGAGAGCCCGTACTCGGTGTCATTTGCGACGCAGATCGCTTGTTCGTAGTCTTTTACGCGGATGATGCTTACTACAGGCCCAAATGATTCTTCATGATAGATGTCCATATCAGGTGTTACGTAATCGAGAAGGGATGGCCCCATGACGGCGCCCTGGACATGGCCGGTTACCCGCAGTAGCGCTCCCTTGCCGACGGCATCGTCGATTAATCGCTGAGTGCGGTCGCATGAGGATTTATCGATCATGGTGCCCCGCGATGCGTCATTTTCAGCGGGGTCGCCGGCTGGTAAATCCGCGGCTTTGATTGCCAATTTTTCTGCGAACTGATCCGCAATGCTTTCGACGATAACGATTCGTTCCGTCGACATGCAGATTTGGCCATAGTGCATGTAGGAGCCGAAGAATGCGGCACGCACGGCATGATCGATTTCAGCGTCCGCCAACACGATCATTGGCGCTTTGCCACCCAGCTCCAGAAGCACCGGCTTCAGATACTTTGCGCATGTCGCCGCAACTTGGCGACCAGTGCGTGTAGAGCCGGTAAAGTTAACCCGGCGCACGGCGGGGTGGGAAATCATGGCCTCTGCAATGGCTGCCGAGTCGGCGGGAGCATTGGTTAGAAAGTTAAGGACCCCTGGGGGCAGCCCCGCATCCACCATGATCTGCGCAAGCAGGTACTGTGTTCCGGCGCTTAACTCGGATGCCTTGAGGACGACTGTGTTGCCGCAGGCCAGTGCCGTGGAAAAAGAGCGCACGGCCAGGATAATGGGAGCATTCCAGGGGGCGATGGAGACAACAACTCCGGCGGGACGTCGTATTGCCAGTGATAATGTCCCAGGTTTGTTGCTGGGAATGACCTCGCCTTTTATCTGGGTGGTCAAGCCGGCAGCCTCGCGCAGCATATCGGATGCCAGGCGTGCGTTAAACCTGCTCCAGGGAAGGGAAGCGCCCGTTTCGAGGCGCATTTGCTCGATAAGGGCGTCAGCACGCTGGTCGAGCAGGTCGGCGGCTTCCAGCAGGATATTGCGCCGTTCTGCTGGTGCAGTGGCAGACCACTCGGTAAAGGCGCTTGCGCATGATTCAACGGCAGCCCTTGCGTCTTCTACTGTGGCGGCGGCGCTGGTGGACGCCAGACTATCGTTCGCGGGGCTGTGCCGTCGAAAGGTTTTGGCCGAACCAGCCGGGATAGCCTGATTGTCGATGATGAGGTAAGATTCCATACGCCCTCCATTTTCGAGATTGCTCTCGATTTTTGTATGGTTTCACAAGAAAAAACTGTCCGCCATCGGGACAAACCATTATCGTGAGGACTCTCGAAATTAGGTGTCGCCGTACGAACGATGCAATCGGACGATGCTTGCCGGCGTCGGCCGGCGCATTATGTCTGTTGGCCGACTCAGGCGCGAGGGGAGGGGCTATTCGTCTTCGTGATACGCGACGCCGCGTCTTACCACGATGGGCACCGCGCCCAATTGCTTTTTGGCGACCCATTGGGCCAGAGAGGCATCCAGGTAGTCGGTGTGGCCGGGAAACCAGCGGGCCAGCTCGGTGGCCAGGCGGCGGGCTTCGGCGGGTTCGCCGCCGTTCGCCACGTAGTTTTCAACGTCGCGCATGGATTTCAGCACCGCTGCGTGCTCGTTGCTATGGCATTCCGTGGCGGGGAAGGCCGTTTTTTTCATCCAGCCTTCTTCCTGCGAGAAGTGATGCTCGGTATGGGTGATAAGCTGCCGCAGACTTTCCAGAAGGGCTTCGTCCGGCCCGCGCAGCATGGCTCCGACGATATCGACGAACTCGCGGTGCGTTTCGTCCATGGGGCCGTAGCCCGCCAGGAAGGCATCAGTCCAGATAAGGTCTTCGGTAGCTATCATGATTGTCTCTGGGGCCTGCAGGGCGGCTGGCCGTATTTGCGCAGTTGATTATTGCACAATCATAGCAAAATCAAGGCGCTTCGATTGCTGTTGTAGTCAACGGCGATACCAGCCATCGCCGCCCGCGTCGATTAAGGGTTAACCCCAGATGTCTGAAATCTACCGGTTTGAGACGGCTTTTGGCATGTTCTTTGCCGCTGCCGATTGCTTTAATACGCAACGATGCACGCAAGGCAACGTAAAACAATCACTCTTATGGGGGACGACATGCAGATAAGCAGGAGACAATTCCTGGGCTACGGCCTGGGCGGTGCCGCGGGTTCGCTGGTGGGCGGGCTCGGGTTTCCTTCGGCCAGCCTGGCGGCCGACACGATCAAGGCCGGGGTGTTACTGGATCTCTCCGGCCCCCTGCAGCTTTATGGCCACGTCAAGGCGCAGTGCCTGGAGCTGGCGACGGAAGAAATCAACGCCAAGGGCGGTTTGCTGGGTAAAAAGATCGAGCTTGTGAAATACGACACGCAGTCCAATAACCAGCTGTACGGCCAGTATGCTCAACAGCTTGCGCTGAAGGATAGGGTGGCCGTAGTGCACGGAGCCATTACCAGCGCGGCGCGCGAAGTGGCAAGGCCGGTGCTGGCGCGGGCCAAAACCTTGTATATCATGAACATGATCAACGAAGGCCCCGAAGGCGCGTGCGACCGCAATATGTTCACCACGGGCCCCACGCCGCAGCAATTGCTGAACAACCTGATTCCCTACATGATCAAAAAACATGGGAAGAAAGTGTACATATTGGCCGCCGATTATATTTTCGGCCAGTTGTCCGCCAAGTGGGCTGAACGCATCGCCAAGGAAAACGGCGGCGAGGTCGTGGGCCTGGATCTGTTTCCCATGGACGTCGACAAATTTGGTTCCACCATCGGCAAGATACAGGCCGCCAAGCCCGACTTTGTCTTCAATGTGTTCGTCGGCCCGGCCCATGCGGCGTTCTATGGGCAATGGGCGTCGGCGGGCATGAACAAGCGCATTCCCATGGCTTCGCACACCATCGGCGATTCGGGCGAGCAGTTGCGTATGCCTCCTGATGTCAGCGAGGGTATCGTTACTGTCAAAAATTACTTCGACGAGCTCGACACGCCCGCGAGCAAGGCGTTTATCGAGCGCTTCAAAAAACGGTTCGACGACTATACCTATGTCGGTTCTTTGGGCGTGGCCGACTACCAGGGCATGCTGTTGTGGGCCGAGGCGGTCCGCAAGGCGGGTTCGGTGGATCGCAGGAAAGTCATCGAAGCATTCGAGTCGGGGATCGCCATCGACGGCCCCAGCGGCAGGCTGGCCTCGCATCCAGCCACGCATTACTGCACTATGGACATGTACCTGGCGGAAATCCAGAACAGCCGGTTCAAGGTGCAGGAGTCCTGGAAGCAGGTTCCCCCGGTAAGCGCCGGCGACGATAGCTGCGACGTGTTGAAGATGCCGCTTTGATCTCCTCGAAAGCAAGCACGGCAAGATAGCGTTTTATACAAGAAGCAAGGAGTATCCATGGATCTAGCCATGTTGGCTGGCATACAAATCCTGTATGCCATAGCCAGTCTGTTCCTGATCAGTGTCGGTTTGGCCATCATCTTCGGGATGATGGGCGTCATCAATTTCGCCCATGGCGAATTTCTGATGCTGGGCGGATTCGCCTTTATCTTGTCCGTGCGTGCCGGAGTGAATTTCTGGGTGGCCATGTTCGTGGTGGCGCCGCTGGCGGTGGCGTTTATCGGCGTTGTCATCGAGCGCCTCATCATCCGCCACCTGTATGGCCGCATCGTCGAGACCATATTGGCCACCTGGGGGCTCAGCCTGCTGCTCATCGGTCTGGCTTCGTCGCTTTTCGGCTATTACCAAATGGGCGTCAGCCCGCCACTGGGCAGCGTGCAAATCGGCGCCTATCAAGAGGGCGGGTATACCTTCTTCGTGATCGGCGTGGCCGTGGCGGTCGCGGTGGGCCTGTATTTTTTGCTGCGCCACACGCCATTCGGCCTCATCGCGCGCGGCACCATGCAAAGCGCCGACATGGCCAGCGCCCTGGGCGTCAACGTCAAGCGTGTCTATTCTGTGACTTTCGGCATCGGCGCTGCGCTGTCGGGCCTGGCCGGCGCCATTTTCGCGCCATTGACGGGGGTTCTGCCGATTAGCGGGCTTACCTATATCGCCAAGGCGTTCATCACCGTCATTCTGGGCGGAGCCCTGCCATTGACCGGTGCGGCGCTGTCGTCGGCGTTGTTGGGAACAGTCAGCCAGGCCACGACACTCGTCAGCACATCCGTGCTGGGCGAGGTCATGCTCCTGGTTACGGCTATCGTACTGCTGCGGGTATTGCCTTCGGGTATTACGGGCAGATTCTTCAAGCGAGGCATCTGATGTGCGAAGTAAAAAGCCCGGGATTCTGGTGGGCGGCCATTGTGGCGCTGGCTCTGGTTTTCGGCATTCCATTGTTTGCCGAAACCTACACGCTGTATACCCTTACCGTCTTTGCCATTATGGCCGTACTGGCCCTCAGCTTGGGGCTGGTCTGGGGGGTGGGAGGTATATTGGCCCTGGGCCAATCGGCCTTTTTCGGCATCGGTGCCTATGTCTATGCGTTGATTGCTGTCAATATGGGCGATAGCACCTGGGCCTTGGCCGCGTCGGTGCTGATGCCGGTTTGCGTGGCGGCGCTGCTTGGCTATTTCACGTTTTTCGGGCGTATCAGCGATGTGTATTTTGCCGTCATTTCGCTGACCATACCATTGATCCTGCTCAGCCTGATCAACAGCGCCTCAGGGCCGGCCTATCAGTTCGGCAAGGCGCATTTGGGCGGGTATAACGGCATACCCGGCGTGCCGCCCTTGAACAATCCCTTCGACCTCAGCGATGTCCTTGGTTTCGACGGCATGTACTACGCCTCGGCGCTTGTCCTTGTCGCCGTATACCTGGTTCTACGCATCTTGGTGCGCAGCCGGTTCGGCCGGGTGGTCGCGGCCGTGCGCGAAAATGAATTGCGCGCCGAACTGCTTGGCTATGACGTGCGCTACTACAAGCTGGGTGTGTTCTGCATCGGCGCGGCTATCGCCGGGCTGGCGGGAGCCCTTTATGCCGCATGGGGCGCGTCCGTCGGGCCGACCGCTTTTTCGCTTTCTTTTTCGGCGCAGATCGTGATCTGGGTATTGCTGGGAGGCATGGGAACGTTGCTGGGCCCCATCTTGGGATGCTTTGTCGTCCAGGCCTTGTCCACATGGCTGGGCAGCGCCAGCGGCGTCAGCCCCGAAATCGCGCTGGGCCTGCTTTTCATTGCGGCCGTCCTGCTGGTTCCCAGCGGCATCGTGCCGTCCATCCAGCAGCATCTTCGCCGGCGCAGGCCGGCAGGCCTGGTCAGCAAGGAGACGCCATGATTCTCCAGACGCATGATTTGTGGCGCACATTCGGCGGAGTCGCCGCTGTTTCCGGCATCAACTTCAATCTCAAGAAGGGCGAATTGCGATGCCTCATTGGGGCAAACGGGGCAGGCAAGAGCACCTTCTTCAAAATGCTGACCGGCCAGATCAAGCCCACCTCCGGCCGTATCACGCTGTTCGGCAAGGACGTGACCAATCTGCCTTCGCATGCGATCGCCCGCATGGGGGTCGGGGTAAAGACGCAGGTTCCCAATCTTTTCAACGGCCTTAGTGTCCGGGAAAACCTGTTCATGTCGGCGCAGCGCGTCATGGGGCGCAAGCCGGCCCTCGAGGCGGTCGATGCCATGCTGGAAAAAATCCACATGACGGCGCATGCGCAGACACTTGCCGGCAAGCTTGCGCATGGCCATCGCCAATGGGTCGAGCTGGGCATGATCCTGATCAGCGGGCCTCAACTGGTGCTGCTGGACGAGCCCGCGGCGGGAATGACGGCGGGCGAGGTCGAGCGCACCATTGCCTTGCTCAACGAACTGCGCGGCCAGCGAACATTCATCATTGTCGAGCACGACATGCACTTCATCCGCCGCATTGCCGAGAAAGTAACGGTATTCCATCGCGGGCGGGTCCTGGTCGAGGACACGATGGAAGCGGTCGTGCGCAACACGGAAGTGCGCGATGCCTATCTGGGGCAGCACGGCAAGGAGGCGCGATGAGCGGTGAAATCTTGATGCGCGTATCGGGGCTGTGCGCTGGGTACGGCTCCATCCCCATTTTGCGGCAAATCTCTTTTCAGATAGGGGAGGGGGAAATAGTCGGAGTATTGGGCCATAATGGCATGGGCAAGACTACGCTCATGAAAGCTCTGGCCGGGCTCCTGCCTGTGACCGACGGCCAGCTCCTCATGTGCGGGCGCGACGTGGCGCATGCGGCTCCTCATGTGCGGGCGCATCAGGGGCTGGGGTATGTGCCGCAGGGGCGAGATATCTTCGGGTCGTTGACGGTGCGCGAAAACCTTGCCATCGGCGCGGCGGCGGCGGGCCTCAACCGCGAGCGTGCCATCGAGCGTTCGGTCAGCGACTTTCCGGTTCTGGAACGTCTGCTCGACCGTAAAGGCGGCGCGCTCAGCGGCGGCGAACAGCAGATTCTTGCCTTGGCGCGCGCGCTTTGCGGTGAACCCAAGGTGCTGTTGCTGGACGAACCCACCGAGGGTATACAACCCTCCATCGTCGAAGAGATCGAAGACCACCTTTTGCGCCAGGCACAAGAAAAATCACTGGCTGTGGTGGTGGTGGAGCAGGACGTCGGGTTTATCGGCGCCATTGCAAGCCGGGTGTTGTGGCTGCAAAAAGGCGAAATAGTCAAAGAATTGTTGCCCGGCCAATTGCTCGACCCCGACACGGTGGACGAATTCATCGGCCTTGAAGGCACGCAAGCTTGAACAGGGCCGAGCGCCCGTTATATAAATCGGAGATACAAACCATGGCGGAAAATTTGTGGGGATTGACCGCGCAGCAGATGCGCAAACTCGTGCAGAGCCGGGAGGTCAGTCGCGTCGAGTTGGTGCGGGCGCATCTGGATCGCCTTGAAAACGTCAATTCCAGCATCAATGCGGTGGTCGAGCCGCGAGCCGATCAAGTGCTGGCCGAAGCCGAGGCCGCCGACCGGAATCATGCAGATCGCTCGGGGCTTGCGCTGGACGGCATTCCCCTTAGCATCAAGGATCACTTCGATGTCCAGGGCATGAAGCATACCGAGGGCCTGCCCGCACTTGCCGATGTCCGCTCGCCCGCCGACGAGGTGGTGATCCAGCGTCTCAAGGCAGCCGGCGCAATGATCATCGGCAAGACCAACCAGCCCGACCTCCAAATCCGCTGGAACACCATCAGCCATTTATATGGCGCCACGCGCAATCCACGCAATCTTGAAAACACCGCCGGTGGTTCGTCGGGGGGCGATGCGGCCGCCGTCGCGGCGGGCATGGCTCCGATTGGCCTGGGCCTGGATTACGGCGGATCCATCCGGGTGCCGGCGACGTTTTGCGAAATCTACGGCTTGCGTCCTTCGGCGGGGCGCACGCCCGCGGTGCCGTCGCTGCCGCCGTTCGACAGTCCGCCGACCGTCGACTTGATGGCATCCATCGGGCCCCTGGCGCGTTGTGTGGAAGACCTGTGGTCGGCATACCAGGTTATCGCCGGTGCGCATCCTGCCGACCCCGCGACCTTGCCCATTCCGGTTTCCCGCTCTGAACCCGGAGCCGTCCGCCCGCGTGTGGCGCGGATGGTCGATCAGACGGGAGCCAAGGTTTCTCCCGAAATCGTTGCTCGCCTGGATGCGGTGGCCCGTATTTTGCAGGAGGCCGGGTATGAGGTGGTGGACGCCGCCATTCCCAACGCGCGGCGCGCTCCGGAGGTCTGGGCGGAGCTTATCGGCACCGAGCTGATGGAGGCAGGCATGCCTGTGTTCGGGGACAAGCTGGGCGAAAGCAACCGGCAGCATATTGAAGCGCTGTTTGGCATCTATAGCTTGGGCAAAGACAGCCGGCGCTTCATTCAGGCCTTCGAAGAGCGCCGCAAAATCGTTCGCGAAGCGGCTTTGTGGATGGAGGGGTATCCGTTGGTGCTTTGCCCTGTGGCGGGCATGCCCACGCCATCGCTCGCGTTCGATCATCTGCTCGACAAAGCGCAAACTCTGCATCTGTTCGACCAGATGCGCAATATCCCTTGGGTAAATCTGATGGGTATTCCCAGCGTGGCCTTGCCCAACGGCATACAGATCGTGGGCCGGCGGTTCCACGAGGCGCAGGCGCTTGAGGCCGCCGCCGCGGTAGAGCGGGTTATCGGGGCGGCATCCGTAGCCGCGCTGTAGCCGCTCTCTGTATCGCATAAGTGGGCGCCTCCGCACAAGGCAGCCGCAACGGCAGCGTCTCCCCGACGGGAGGCGCTGCCGACGGCCCGCCATTCATTCATTACGACGACCGCCTTCCCGGCGGCGATCTGCGTTTCCTGCACGTAGAGAGAATTTCGACGCGCGTCCGCAAATACAACTGGGAGCTGTTCCCCCATCGCCATCGCGATCTGTTCCAGATGGTCGTGCTGCAGACGGGATGCGGGCATTTCAATTTCGACTTGTCGGAGGACACGTTCGAGGCGCCTTCCATTGTTCTGGTGCCGCCGCTGGTGGTGCACAGTTTTCGTTATGACCCCGGGGCGGCGGGCCAGATTCTGACGGTTTCCGACAGCTATATTCATGAGCTGGCCCGTTTTGCGGGCGAACCGCAATTGCCGGAAATGCTGATGCATCCCATGGTGCATGCGCTGCACGAGGCGGGCCGCGATCTGGCGCATATCGAAACGGCATTGAAAACCATAGGCGACAACCTGTCATCAGCGCGTCGGGGCCGGGGCGCCATTCTTTCGGCCAATCTTCTGGCTATTTTGGGTCTGCTTTCCCGATATGCGCGCGAAGAACTGGCTCCAGGCTCCGAAACGAAGCGCCGGAGCCAGCTGTACGCCGATTTCCGCGAGTTGCTCGAGCGGCATTACCGCGAGCAGCTTCCTATTGCCAGCTACGCGGGCATGATGGCGGTCACCGAAAGAACCCTGCACCGGGCATGCCGCGAGGTGGCGGGGGAGTCGCCCCTGAAGATCGCGCATCGCAGAATGGTTCTGGAAGCGCAGCGGCTGCTGCTGTATTCCAGCCTTACCGTCAGCGAGATTGCCTATTATCTGGGATTCAAGGATCCCTCTAATTTCAGCCGCTTTTTTGTCGATAACACCGGCGAGCCCCCGCAGGTCTTTCGGCGGGCCCGCTTGGGCTGAGCATAGCCGCGGCATATGCGGCCGCTGGCGCTCATGCGTTTCTTCTTTGCTCACGGCTGTGAAATCGTTGCTAGAATTAGGCCAAAGAAGTTGATATACCTGCGAGGCAAACAATGACGAAGCAAGCGTCGGACGAGTCGCTGACCGATCTTTATATTCAGCCTGGGCATCTGTTGCGCCGGGCGCAGCAAATTTCCGCGTCGATTTTCCACGATGAGCTCGGCCAGTTCGTCACCCCCATCCAGTACGCGATCTTGCGCATTCTTATCGAGCATCCGGGAATCGACCAGGTTTCGTTGGCGGGGCTGGTTGCCATGGACACTTCAACCGCTGCCAGCGTAGCGATCCGGCTCGAAGAAAAAAAGCTGCTCGTCCGCCACATCGATCCCAACAACCGCCGCCAGCGGGCGCTTTACCTTACGGACGCCGGCAAAGAGCTGTTGCAGCGCACGGGCGAGGGCATTGCCCGCCTGCATGACCGATTGTTCGAGGGTTTTACCGAGGAAGAGGAAGCAACCTTCATGGAGTTGCTGCAAAAACTGGTGCATATCAACAACTTTCAAAGCCGCGCGCCCTTGTCCCGCCTCAAGGCCGGGCCGGCTGTCGCCCGCGAAGCCGACACCAATCAAGCTGAAATCTAGGGAAAACCCTAGTAGATATATATCCATGCAAGGGTAAAAATAACCTTAGGTTCAGTGCACTGAATGTTGGTTGCGGCAAATGCGCCGCCACGCCGCGGGCAGTGCATAATGGATAAAGATTTCCGATGACTGCGGTTGCATGGCAAGTCCGGTCGTTTCTACTTTTTGCGAGGCAACTATGTTTCCTAAAAATACCTGGTATGTCGCCTGTACGCCCGATGAAATCGATGGCAAGCCATTGGGAAGGACAATTTGCGGTCAGAAAATCGCGTTTTACCGCGGCGCCGAAAACAAGGTGGCCGCTGTCGAGGATTTCTGCCCTCATCGCGGCGCGGCGCTGTCGCTGGGCTATGTCGAACATGGCAACCTGGTTTGCGGATATCACGGCCTGGTCATGGGCTGCGACGGCAAGGTTGTTTCCATGCCCATGCAGCGCGTTGCCGGCTTCCCCTGCGTCAAGTCCTATCCGGTCGTGGAGCGCTACGGCTTCATCTGGGTGTGGCCCGGCGAGGCCGAGCTGGCCGACGATTCGCTCATTCCCCACCTCGAATGGGCGGTCAGCCCCGAATGGGCCTACGGCGGCGGGCTGTATCACATCAATTGCGACTACCGCCTCATGATCGACAACCTCATGGATCTCACCCACGAGGCGTATGTGCATACCGGCAGCATCGGCCAGGACGAGATCGACGAATCGCCGGTTAACACCAAGGTCGAAGGCGACCACGTCTATACCAGCCGCTATATGGACAACATCATGGCGCCACCTTTCTGGGCAAACGCACTGCGCGCCAATGGGCTGGACGACAAAGTGCCTGTCGATCGCTGGCAGATCTCGGTTTTCTCTCCTCCCAGCCACGTCCTGATCGATGTCGGGGTCGCCCATGCGGGCAATGGCGGCATCAATGCCCCCAAGGAACACAAGGCGGCGGCCATCGTGGTGGACTTCATGACGCCCGAAACCGAAACCTCGCACTGGTACTTCTGGGGCATGGCGCGCAACTTCAAGCCCGAAGACGCCGAGCTCACGAAAAGCATCCGCGAGGGCCAGGGCCACATCTTCAGTCAGGACCTCGAAGTACTGGAAGCGCAGCAGCGCAATCTGCAGGATTACCCGGATCGGCGCCTGTTGATGTTGAATATCGACACGGGTGGCGTACAATCACGTCGTATCCTCGATCGTATGATCAAGGCAGAACAAACCCCCGCCGCTGAGCCCGCTTAAGGCTTGTAGCCGCGCTTTCTTTGCGTGCCAGTATTTCCCATACCCGCAGAAATGCGGGTAAATCCGCTTTGTACCGTATAACTTGATGAGACAACTTTCCGTAAAAGTAGTTAATAAGGTGCTGGAAGCCGAGGACATCGTCAGCCTCGAACTTGCCAGTGTCGACGGCCAGCCCCTGCCGGCATTCAGCGCCGGTTCGCATATCGACGTCGAAGTCACGCCCGGCGGCCTTACCCGCCAGTATTCGCTTCTCAACGACCCATCCGAACAGCATCGCTACATGATCGGCGTCCTGCGCGACCCGGCGTCGCGGGGCGGCTCCATTGCCGTGCACGACAGCATCAAGGTCGGCGACACCATCAACATCAGCGAGCCCCGCAATCATTTCGGCCTGGTGCAGGCCAAGCGCACGGTGCTGCTGGCCGGCGGCATCGGCGTCACGCCTATCCTGTGCATGGCGCGGCGCCTGAGCAAAATCGACGGCAATTTCGAAATGCACTACTGTGCGCGTTCCCCAGAGCGCACGGCGTTCCGTGAGGCCATCTCGAAATCGGCCTTCGTCGACAAAGTGCATTTTCACTACGATAACGGCGCCGATGACCAAAAGCTCAAACTGGAAAGCGTCATCGCCAAGCCCGATCCCGAGACGCACATCTACGTTTGCGGTCCCACCGGGTTCATCGACTACGTGCTCGGCACCGCCAAGAATCTGGGCTGGGCCGATAGCCAGGTGCACCGTGAATACTTCGGCGCGGCCGAACAAGACACCAGCGGCGACGTCTCCTTCCAGGTCAAGATCGCCAGCACCGGCCAGGTATTCGATATTCCGGCCGACACACCCATTACCCGGGTCTTGGAAGACAACGGCGTCTTCGTTCCCGTTTCGTGCGAAGAGGGCGTGTGCGGCACCTGCCTGACTCGCGTGCTGGAAGGCACACCCGATCATCGCGATCTGTATCTCACCGATTCCGAGCACGCCGCGAACGACCAGTTCACACCCTGCTGCTCGCGCTCCAAGACGCCGCTGCTAGTGCTCGATATCTGAGCCCGACATTTTTTTGTGGAGCCATGGCCCCCCTCGGGGGGCCATTTTATTAGTTTTATTGAATAGTAGAGAGAGTTAGATGACACATCCTGTGAACGTGCAACGCCGCCACCTGATTCTGGGTGGCGCCGCCGCGGCTACAGCCAGTCTTGTACCCATGCGCAGTTTCGCCGCCGATCCCGTCAAGGTGGGCCTGATCGTTCCCATGTCGGGGCCGTTTGCCTCCACCGGCAAGCAAATTGCGGCGGCCGTGAGCCTGTATCAAAAAAAATACGGTGACACCGTCGCGGGGCGCAAGGTCGAGGTCATCCTCAAGGACGATGGCGGGGTTGCCCCCGACATGACCAAGCGCATCGCCCAGGAGCTGGTCACGCGCGACGGCGTGCAGATCCTGGCCGGCTTCGGCCTGACCCCCCTGGCGTTCGCCGCCTCGCCGGTCGCCACGCAGGCCAAGACCCCCATGGTGGTCATGGCGGCAGCCACTTCGGTCATTGTCAAGCGTTCGCCGTATATCGTGCGCACCGGCTTCACCCTGCCGCAGGTTACGGCTCCGATGGCCGACTGGGCAACCAAGAACAACATCAAGTCGGCCATCACCTTCGTGGCCGACTACGGCCCCGGCATCGACGCCGAAAAAGTGTTCGTCAAGCAATTCACGGCCGGCGGCGGCTCCATCATGCACAGCATCCGCACGCCGCTGCTCAATCCCGACTACGCGCCGTTCCTGAAGCGTGTCAAAGACTCCAAGCCCGAGGCGCTGTTCGTGTTCGTGCCGTCCGGTGAAGGCGCTTCGCTGATCAAGCAGTTCAACGAACGCGGCCTTGCGGCCGAGGGCATCCGCCTGATCTGCACCGGCGACGTGCTCGACGACGATCTCATGGTCAGCATCGGCGAGGTCTCCAAGGGCATCGTCAGCAGCCACCACTATTCCGCGGCCCATCCTTCGCCGGAAAACAAGGAATACGTGGCCAGCTTCGCCCGCGACAACAACGGAATGCGGCCCAATTTCCATTCGGTGGGCGGCTACGACGGCATGCATCTCATTTATGAGGCACTGAAAAAAACCAACGGTGATGCAAATGGGGATAAAATACTCGCGGCCATGAAGGGCGCATCGTGGACGAGCGTGCGCGGCCCCATGACCATCGATGCCGAAACCCGCGATGTCATCCAGGACATCTACATCCGCAAATCCGAAGAGGTGGATGGGCAGATGTGGAACGTCGAATTCGACAAGATTGCCCAGTTCAAGGATCCGGGCGTCTAGACTGGATTATTGCAATGTGCGCCGGTTTCAAGGCGTTCACCCCCAAGACGTGCTTGAGTCTTCCCAGAACGGGGCGAGATTCAAGTACGTACTTTTGTATCGCAGTTTGCATTTTTGATAATTCAAGTACGTTCAGACATCCCACAAGGAGTGAATAAACCATGCTAGAACATGCAGCCGGCAGCGCACAGCTGCCGTCCAGGGCGCATAGGTGGCCGCCATGCTAGGAAATTTCGTCGGCGTATTGTTCGACGGCATTGCATACGGAAGCTTGCTGTTTCTGATCAGTGTCGGTTTGTCGGTCACGATGGGCTTGATGAATTTCGTGAACCTGGCCCACGGCGCATTTGCGATGGTTGGCGGCTATGTTTGCGTCGAACTCATGAACCGCATGGGCGTTCCGTTCCTGGCCACGTTGCCCATCGCTTTTTTGGTAAGCGCCTTTGTCGGCTTCGTGCTGGAACGCACCTTGTATCGGCGGCTGTACGAGGCCGACGCGCTCGACCAAGTGCTGTTTTCCATCGGCCTGACCTTCATGGTCGTGGCGGCGGCAACGTATTTCTGGGGCCCGTCGCAGCAGCCGGTTCACTTGCCCGATTGGCTTAAAGGCCAAGTCACCATTCTGGGCCTGGCCGTCGGCGTGTACCGCTTGTTCCTTATCGGCGTCGTCATCCTCATTACGCTGGCCCTGGGCCTGCTCATCGAACGCACCCGCTTCGGCGCGAAGATCCGTGCTTCGGTCGACAACCAGCAGGCCGCGGCGGGCATGGGCATCAACGTCAGCCAGGTGTTCAGCCTGACGTTCGCGTTGGGTTCGGGCCTGGGCGGCCTGGGCGGAGGCCTGGGCATTGACGTGCTGGGGCTCGACCCCACTTTTCCGCTCAAGTACATGGTGTACTTCCTGATCGTCGTCGCGGTGGGCGGCGCGGGCACCATCCGCGGCCCCTTGCTGGCGGCCGTGCTGCTGGGTGTGTTTGACGTGGCCGGCAAATACTACGTGCCGGTTATCGGCGCCTTCGTCATCTATGGGCTGATGGTGGTGTTGTTGCTTCTGTTCCCATCCGGACTGATCTCGAGGCGCTCATGAAGAATCTATCCCTGTCTTCCCTATCCATTGCCAACATGCTGCCGGCGCCTCGTGTGCCCAACGATCGCTGGCACAAGCTCGAAATCGTTTTCTGGCTGATTCCGTTTGCGGTGTTCTTCCTGCTCCAGGGCTATCTGGTCCTGGCGGCCCAAATCATGATTCTCGGCATCTTTGCCTTGTCGCTTGATTTGCTGCTGGGTTACGCGGGCGTCGTTTCGCTGGGCCATGCCGCTTTCTTCGGCCTGGGCGCGTATACCGCCGGCCTGCTTGCAGTGCATGGCTGGGGCGAACCCATCAGCGGCATGCTGCTTGGTGCCGTGGTGGCCGGCGTGTTCGGCTTCCTGTGCAGCTTCCTGGTCGTGCGCGGGCACGACCTGACACGCCTCATGGTTACCCTGGGCATCTGCCTGATGCTCTACGAAGTGGCCAACAAGGCGGCGTTCATTACCGGGGGCGTCGACGGCCTGTGGGGTGTCAGCATGTGGAAGCTGTTCGGCGTGTTCGAATTCGATCTGGCCGGCCGCACCGCGTTCTTCTACAGCTTCGCCATGTTGTTCATCGTGTTCCTGGGCGTCCGGCGCCTGGTCAGCTCCACGTTCGGGCTTAGCCTTATCGGCATCCGCGAAGGTGTCAAGCGCATGCCGGCAATCGGGGTCGACGTCAACCGCCGTCTGGTCGTTGTCTATACGATCAGCGCCTTCCTCGCGGGCATCGCGGGGGCGCTGCTGGCCCAGACAACGCAATTCGTCGGCCTGGACTCCCTGGGTTTCGACCGTTCGGCCGACTTGCTGATCGTCCTCGTGCTGGGCGGTACGGGCCGCCTGTACGGCGCGCTGATCGGCGCCGTGGTGTTCATGATCGCCAAAGATCAAATCGCCAATATCAACCCTGTGTACTGGCAGTTCTGGATCGGCCTGCTGCTGATCGTCATCGTAATGGTGGGACGAGGAGGCATTTTGGGCAGTATCGAGCGGTTCCGCGAGAATCGTCGCGTACGCGCGGCCGGACAAGGAGGTCGAGCATGACGGACACGACTCTGCGCACAGAAGGCATAAGCAAGGTCTGGGGTACTTTCCGGGCCAATAGCGATGTGTCGCTTTCATTCGCGCCCGGCGCGCGCCATGCGCTCATCGGGCCCAACGGGGCCGGTAAAACCACCTTCATCAACCTGCTGACCGGGGCGCTTGCGCCCACCTCCGGCAAGGTGTTTTTCGGCGACCGCGACATCACCAGCCTGCCCCAGCACCAGCGGGTCAAGCTGGGCATGACGCGCACATTCCAGATCAACACCCTGTTCGGCGGCCTGACCGTGCTTGAATCGGTCATTCTGGCCATCAGCGAGCGTGAAGGGCTGCAGAAGGCCTGGTATAAAACCGTCGAGCATCAAACCGCGGCCATCGAAGAAGCCGCGCAACTGCTCGCCACGCTGAAGCTAAGCGCCGACGCCAACACCATTACGCGCAGCCTGCCGTACGGCAAGCAGCGCCTGGTGGAAATCGCCCTGGCGCTGGCCACCAAACCCAAGGTCTTGTTGCTGGACGAACCTGCCGCGGGCATTCCCTCGGCCGAAAGCGCCGAGCTCTTCGAGGTCATTGCGCAATTGCCGCGCGACGTCACCATCGTGTTCATCGAGCACGACATGGGGCTGGTGTTCCGTTTTGCCGAGCGCATCACCGTGCTGGTGGGCGGCAAGGTATTCACAGAAGGCACACCTGCCGAGATAGCCGCCGACAAGCGGGTCAAGGAAGTATATTTGGGCGAGGCCGAGCATGAAGAGTAATGGCAAAGAGCTGCTGGCGCTCGAAAACGTCAGTGCGGGCTACGGCGAATCCGTGGTGCTCGAGGGTATTTCCCTGGCCCTGAACGAGGGCGACAGCCTGGCGCTGCTGGGCCGCAACGGGGTGGGCAAGTCCAGCCTGCTGCTGACCATGATGGGCATTACCCGCCTGCATAGCGGCTCGCTGCGTTGGCGCGGCAAGGACATGACCCGCGTGTCCACCTATAGGCGGGCGCATGCCGGCCTGGGCTGGGTTCCCCAGGAACGCCTCATGTACCCGTCGCTTACGGTGGAAGAGCACTTGACCGTGGTGGCCCGTCCCGGCGAATGGGACCTGAAGAAAATCTATCAGGTGTTCCCCAGGCTGGAAGAGCGGCGCGGCAATATGGGCAACCAGTTGTCGGGCGGTGAACAGCAAATGGTGGCCATTGCCCGCGCGCTGATGATCAATCCGCAATTGCTGCTGCTGGACGAACCCATGGAAGGCCTGGCCCCCATCATCGTGCAGGAGCTGCTCGAGGTCATCAAGCGCCTGGTTTCCGATAGCGGCATGACCGTCATCGTGGTCGAGCAGCACGCCCGCATGGCGCTGGGGCTTACCAATCGGGCGATCGTGCTCGACCGTGGACAAATCGTGCACGATTCCGACAGCCAGGTTCTTCTGGACGATCGGGAAAAGCTCGACCGCCTGGTGGCGGTGGCATAACGGCTTGCAGGTCTTGTGGGCGGCCTGATGGCCGCTCCCACAAACGTTTCATCAAAAACCGGTTCGGATCTCCAGGATCCGAACCGGTTTTTTCATAGGTGGAACAACTTTCTTCATCAACCTGTCGTCGACGCCAATACCGATAGTGCGGCCGTTCTCCTAATATCGTGTCATTAATTTGCCGGACTACGTCTGGCCTATGGACAAGTATTTACGGAGTGCCTTACTCATGGCCGCAGAAGTCGCAGTTGTTACAAAAGTTACGGGCCAAGCCTGGATCCGTACCGATGACGGGCAACTTGTTGCAGTGCACGAAGGGCAGCGCATTCCCCTGGATACGGTAATCATCACGGGCGACGGGGCCAGCGTGCAATTGTCCGCGGATGGCGTGCCTTCCATCATGGTCGGCGCAAACCGTGAGTTCGTGTTCAGCGGCGATGTCGTTCAAACAAATGTCGATTCGGCCGACTCGGCCGTAAGCGACACTCCGGCGCTCAATACGTTGGCCACGCTGCTCAACAGCGGCCAGGATCCCTTCGCGGTCCTGGAAGCCACCGCAGCCACCAAGCCCGACGACAGGGCGTTTTCCATACATGTATCCAATCTTGGGTCGGCCGGCAATTTCGACCATGTAAGCGGCCTGGTTCGCCTGTTGGGCATTCAATTGTCGTCGTTGCCGCTGAACGAACAAACCACCGGGTTCACGACACCACTGGTGGGAACCCTGGATAATTTCTTCACCCATGGGTCGGGCAGCCACGGAGATGCCAGCGGGAACGACAGCGGCTCCGGCTCGGGTTCCGGATCGATCTCTTCCCTGGCTGTCTCGGGCAATTCTCCAGCCCTGGTTCCCGCCAGGGCCAGCATAGCGTTCGACACCATCGCCGGCGACAACATCATCAACAGCATCGAGGCACGCGGCGATGTACTGGTTTCGGGAAGTGTCGGCGGCGATGTGCGGGCCGGCGATCTCGTCAGGGTCACAGTTGGCGACGTCGTTTATGTAACCAGCGTGCAGGAGGGGTCCGTCTGGTCGGTGAATGTTCCCGGCTCGTTGCTTTCCGGCCATGGCAGCATCAGCGCCCAGGTTGCCACTACCGGCGCTGACACCCAGTCGACGTCGGCCACTGTGGAACAGTCGTACGCCACCGATCTAAGCGCCACGGCAACCATTACCATTGACAGTGTTGCGAACGACTACATCGTGAATGCGGCGGAGTCCGCCGGCACAATCGCCATAACCGGGAAAGTGGGCGGCGATGCCAAGGCGGGCGACGTCGTCACCGTGACGGTGGGCGGCCATACATTCATCGCCACTGTGGGTGCAGACAATACCTGGTCGGTGAACGTGGCCGGCTCCGCCCTGGTGGGCAGCACCTCCGTCAGCGCGGCGATATCGGCCAGCGACGCAGCAGGCAATACCGCGACCGCCAGCGCTACGCATGCATACAGCGTGGACCTGGCCCCTACAGCGCAAGCCGGCAGCGTGCAGGGTGTGGAAGATACGCCGTTGGTGCTCACCTGGAACGATTTCAAGGTTACCGATGATTCCCGGGCTTCGGAGCAGGGCCTGCACATTACGGGCCTGCCGGGCAACGGCGTGCTGGAGTATTCCAGCGATCCGGGCGCGGCCAATGCGGTATGGACCACGGTAACGCTGACGAACGGCCACTACGACATCTCGCGGGCCGACATCGAGGCGGGCAAGCTGCGTTTCGTGCCGGGCGAGAATGAGTCGAGCAGCGGCTCGGGCGCGGCGGGCGTGGGCAACGGCCATGCCGACTATGCGCAAATCACGTACCAGCCGGTGGATGGCCAGAACGTCGGCCAGTCGTCGGTGCTGACGGTGGACATGACGCCGGTGGCGGATGCGCCCACGGTAAGCCTGTCGCTGGGCGACATCAGCGAAGGGGGCAGCGGCGGGGCGACGTTCACGTTCGACGGCATCACGCTGCAGGTGGGCGCGGATGGCTCGGTCAGTGCGTCGGGCTCGGGCTTGACCGGCAGCTTGCAGACGTCCCCCTTTGATGCCTCCACGGGCGGGAACATCAACGACAACGATCCCCATACAGATGTGATTGCCGTAATCGGCAATTTCGATCAGGTCGTGCATGGCCGGGACGGCCATGAGTGGGAGAACCTGCACGGCATCAGCGGCAATGGCGACTACGTGTTCTTCAGCAAGGCGGAAAGCGCCTACCAGATCACGAACGAGGTGATCAACGTCAACAATGGCGTGGCGCAGATTTCGGCGACGGTGACGGATCTGGCTACTGGCATTTCGATGAACCTGAACAATATCCGCGGGATATTGTTCGGCGACGGAGGCAGCGTAGGCGGGGATGCCTCGAAGCATATTTCCGGTCTGGATACACAGACCGTAGAGGGCGGCTACCACGATGTGGATGTCCACGTGGTGGCGGCGCTGACAGACCGGGACGGCAGCGAGTCGCTGTCGGGCGTAACACTAAGCGGGGTGCCCGCGGGGGTCACTATAGATGGCGCCATCCAGTTGAGCAACGGCGACTGGTTCGTGGCCAACGACTCGAACCAGATGACGGTGGATACGCACCTGACGATGCGTGTTCCGAACGGCACGGAACCGTTCAGCCTGACGGCCAGCGCGACCTCCAGCGAATACGGCGCGAGTGCGAATTCGAGCACGACGACGGTGACGCTGGATGCGGTGGACGTGGAAGCCAGCGCCACGATCACGATCGACAACGTGACAGGCGACAACGTGGTCAACGCCGCGGAGGCGGCCGGCACGGTTGCCGTGACTGGCTCGGTGGGCGGTGATGCCAAGGCCGGCGATACGGTAACGGTTCACATTGGGGATCACAGCTTCACCACGACGGTTGCCGAAGGCAAGACCTGGACGGTGGGTGTCGATGGCTCTGTATTGGCCGGCAACACGTCGATCAGCGCTTCGGTGACGGCCAGCGATGCAGGCGGCAATACGACCACAGTTTCCGCCACGCATGCCTATGGTGTCGACACTTCGGCAAATGCCGCGATCACGATTGACTCGGTCACCGCCGACAATATTGTGAATGCGGCGGAGTCCGCGGGTTCAGTAGTGATCACGGGCGCCGTGGGCGGCGATGCCAGCGTTGGCGATACGGTTACAGTACAAATTGGCGATCAAGTTCTGACGACGCGCGTGGTCGAAGGCAACACCTGGTCGGTGAGTGTCGATGGTTCCGTCCTGGCCGGCAACACATCCATCAGCGCCTCGGTCTCGGCCAGCGATGCTGTTGGCAATACCACCAGGGCCAGCACCAGCCAGTCCTATGGCGTAGATACCTCGGCGAGTGCGACGATCAGCATTGATGCCGTTACCAGCGATAACGTGGTCAATGCCGCAGAGTCCGGCGGTACGGTAACGATTACGGGTTCCGTTGGCGGAGACGCGAAGGAAGGCGACACGGTTACGGTTCACGTTGGAGAGCGTGAGTTCACGGCAACGGTGGCCGAAAATGGCACGTGGTCGGTCGACGTGGCGGGTTCCGTCTTGACCGGCAACACATCGATTAGTGCCTCGGTTTCGGCCAGCGATGTCGCGAGTAACACTACGACGGCCAATGCCAGCCATACTTACACAGTTGATACGACAGCAGAAGCGACGATCAGCATTGATGCTGTTACCAGCGATAACGTGGTCAATGCCGCAGAGTCTGGCGGTACAGTAACGATCACAGGTTCTGTGGGCGGTGATGCCAAGGAAGGTGACACGGTCACGGTTCATGTGGGTGATCAAGAATTCTCGGCGACAGTAGCAGAGAATGGCACGTGGTCAGTGGGCGTGGATGGTGAGCTCCTGGCTGGCCATACGTCGGTGAGTGCGTCGGTGGCGGCTAGCGATGCCGCCGGCAATACCACGACGGCCAACGCCAATCACACTTACAGTGTGGATACTGTCGCCAACGCGACGATCACGATCAACGACGTGACGGCCGACAACGTGGTGAATGCCGCGGAATCCGGTGATACGGTAACGATTACGGGTTCCGTGGGCGGCGATGCCAAGGAAGGCGATACGGTCACGGTTCATGTCGGAGAACATGAGTTCAGCGCGACAGTGACAGAAAATGGAACGTGGTCGGTTGGTGTGGCGGGTTCCGTCTTGGCTGGCAATACGTCGGTGAGTGCGTCGATTACGGCGACGGATGCCGCCGGCAATACGGCTACGGCGGATGCCTCGCACAGCTATACTGTAGACACCACAGCCAGTGCGACGGTCACGATCAACGACGTGACGGCCGACAACGTGATCAACCACGCTGAATCCAACGCGACGGTAACGATCACGGGCTCTGTGGGTGGCGACGCCAAGGAAGGCGATACGGTCACGGTTCATGTCGGAGAACATGAGTTCAGCGCGACAGTGACAGAGAACGGCACCTGGTCGGTCGATGTGGCGGGTTCTGTTCTGGCTGGCAACACGTCGATTAGTGCTTCGGTCTCGGCCAGCGATGCGGCGGGCAACACCACGACGGCCAATGCCAGCCATACTTACACAGTTGATACGACAGCAGAAGCGACGATTGCGATTGATTCGATTACTGCTGACAACGTGGTGAATGCCGCGGAGTCTGGCGGTACGGTCACGATCACGGGTTCCGTGGGTGGGGATGCCAAGGAAGGTGACACGGTCACGGTTCATGTTGGAGAACATGAGTTCTCGGCGACGGTGGCAGAAGGCGGCACGTGGTCGGTTGGCGTAGCAGGTTCTGTTCTGGCTGGCAATACGTCGGTAAGTGCGTCGATCACGGCGATAGATGCCGCCGGCAATACAGCTACGGCGAATGCGGCACAATCTTATACGGTTGACACCGTAGCAAATGCGACGATCAGCATTGATGCTGTTACCAGCGACAACGTGGTCAATGCCGCGGAGTCCGGCGGTACGGTGACGATCACAGGTTTCGTTGGCGGTGACGCCAAGGAAGGTGATACGGTCACGGTTCATGTTGGAGAACATGAATTCGCGGCGACGGTGGCAGAAGGTGGCACGTGGTCGGTGGGCGTGGATGGTGCGCTCCTGGCTGGCAACACGTCGATTAGTGCCTCGGTTTCGGCTAGCGATGCGGCAGGCAATACCACGACAGCTAACGCCAACCACACTTACAGCGTGGATACTGTCGCCAGTGCCACGATCACGATCAACGATGTGACGAATGACAACGTGGTGAATGCGGCAGAGTCTGGCGGTATGGCCACGATCACGGGTTCCGTGGGCGGAGACGCCAAGGAAGGCGACACGGTTACGGTTCACGTTGGAGAGCATGAGTTCTCGGCGACGGTGGAAGAAGGCGGCACGTGGTCGGTGGATGTTGCCGGCTCGGTGTTAGCCGGCAATACCTCGGTGAGCGCGTCGATCACGGCGACGGATGCCGCGGGTAATACGGCCACGGCAAATGCGGCGCAATCTTATACGGTTGACACCGTGGCGAATGCGACGGTCAGTATTGATGCTGTTACCAGCGATAACGTAGTGAATGCCGCAGAGTCCGGCGATACGGTCACGATCACGGGCTCCGTGGGTGGCGACGCCAAGGAAGGCGACACAGTCACGGTTCATGTTGGAGAGCATGAGTTCGCGGCGACAGTGGCAGAAAATGGCACGTGGTCGGTTGGCGTGGCAGGTTCGATTTTGGCCGGCAATACATCGATTAGTGCCTCGGTTTCGGCTAGCGATGCCGCCGGCAATACCACGACGGCCAACGCCAGCCATACTTACACAGTTGATACGACAGCAGAAGCGACGATTGCGATTGATTCAGTTACGGCCGACAACGTCGTGAACGCGACGGAATCCGGCAGTACGGTAACGGTTACGGGTTCCGTGGGTGGCGATGCCAAGGAAGGTGATGCGGTCACGGTTCACGTTGGAGAACATGAGTTCTCGGCAACGGTGGCTGAAAATGGCACGTGGTCGGTCGATGTGGCGGGTTCCGTCTTGGCCGGCAATGCCTCGGTGAGTGCGTCGATTACGGCGACAGATGCCGCGGGCAATACGGCGACGGCGAATGCGGCGCAGTCTTATACGGTTGACACGACAGCGGAAGCGACGATTTCGATCGATTCGGTTACTTCGGATAACGTGGTGAATGCTGCGGAGTCTGGTGACACAGTAACGATCACGGGCTCCGTGGGCGGTGATGCCAAGGAAGGCGACACAGTCACAGTTCATGTTGGAGAACATGAGTTCACGGCGACGGTGGCGGAAGGTGGCACTTGGTCGGTCGATGTGGCAGGTTCTGTCTTGGCTGGCAATACGTCGGTGAGTGCGTCGGTGGCGGCTAGCGATACGGCGGGTAACACTACGACGGCCAACGCCAACCACACTTACAGCGTAGATACTGTCGCCAGTGCTACGATCACGATCAACGACGTGACGAGCGACAACGTTGTGAATGCGACGGAGTCTGGCGGTACGGTCACGATTACGGGTTCCGTGGGTGGTGATGCTAAGGAAGGTGATACGGTCACGGTTCACGTCGGAGAGCATGGGTTTACGGCTACAGTGACAGAAGGCGGCACCTGGTCGGTTGACGTAGCGGGTTCTGTCTTGGCTGGCAATACGTCGGTGAGCGCGTCGATCACGGCGATGGATGCCGCGGGTAATACGGCTACGGCGAATGCGGCGCAATCTTATACGGTTGACACGACAGCGGAAGCGACGATTGCGATCGATTTGGTTACTTCGGATAACGTTGTCAATGCGGCAGAGTCTGGTGGTACGGTAACGATCACAGGCTCTGTTGGCGGGGACGCCAAGGAAGGCGACACGGTCACAGTTCATGTCGGAGAACATGAGTTCAGCACGACAGTGACAGAGAACGGCACGTGGTCGGTGGGGGTGGAAGGTGAGCTCTTGGCCGGCAATACGTCGGTGAGTGCGTCGATTACGGCGACAGATGCTGCGGGCAATACGGCGACGGCGAATGCTGCGCAATCTTATACGGTTGACACCGTGGCGAATGCGACGGTCACGATCAACGATGTGACGGCCGACAACGTGATCAATCACGCTGAATCTAACGCGACGGTAACGATCACAGGTTCTGTGGGCGGTGACGCCAAAGAAGGCGATACGGTCACAGTTCACGTTGGAGAGCACGAGTTCACGGCGACGGTGACAGAAAACGGCACCTGGTCGGTAGGCGTGGATGGTGCGCTTCTAGCTGGCAATACGTCGGTGAGTGCGTCGGTGGCGGCTAGCGATGCCGCCGGTAACACTACGACGGCCAATGCCAGCCACACTTACAGTGTGGATACTGTTGCGAATGCGACGGTCAGTATTGATGCGATTACCAGCGATAACGTGGTGAATGCCGCAGAGTCCGGCGATACGGTAACGATTACGGGTTCTGTGGGCGGTGATGCGAAGGCAGGTGACACAGTCACGGTTCATGTTGGAGAGCATGAGTTCACGGCAACGGTGGCCGAAAATGGCGCCTGGTCGGTCGATGTAGCGGGTTCCGTTTTGGCCGGTAATACCTCGGTAAGTGCGTCGGTTTCGGCGACGGATGCCGCTGGCAATACGGCTACGGCGAATGCCTCGCACACCTATACCGTTGACACCACAGCCAATGCGACGATCACGATCAACGATGTGACGAGCGATAACGTTGTGAACGCGACGGAGTCTGGTGGCACGGTAACGATTACGGGTTCTGTGGGCGGTGACGCCAAGGAAGGCGACACAGTCACGGTTCATGTTGGAGAGCATGAGTTCACGGCAACGGTGGAAGAAGGTGGCACCTGGTCGGTCGGCGTGGCTGGCTCGATCCTGGCTGGAAACACCTCAGTCAGCGCCTCGGTGGCGGCTAGCGATACGGCGGGTAACACCACGACGGCCAACGCCAGCCACACTTACAGTGTAGATACGGCTGCGGAAGCGACGATCAGCATTGATGCAGTTACCAACGATAACGTGGTGAATGCCGCAGAGTCCGGCAATACGGTAACGATCACAGGTTCCGTGGGTGGCGATGCGAAGGCAGGCGACACGGTTACGGTTCATGTTGGCGAGAGTGAGTTCTCGGCGACGGTGACAGAAGGTGGCACCTGGTCGGTTGACGTAGCGGGTTCCGTCCTGGCCGGTCATACCTCGGTGAGTGCGTCGATTACGGCGACGGATGCCGCGGGTAATATGGCCACAGCGGATGCCTCGCACAGCTATACGGTTGACACGACGGCGGAAGCGACGATTGCGATTGATTCGATTACTGCCGACAACGTTGTGAATGCGACGGAGTCCGGTGACACGGTGACGATCACGGGTTCCGTTGGCGGCGATGCCAAGGAAGGCGACACGGTCACAGTTCATGTTGGCGAGAGTGAGTTCTCGGCAACGGTGGCCGAAAATGGCTCCTGGTCGGTCGACGTAGCGGGTTCTGTTCTGGTTGGCAATACGTCGGTGAGCGCCTCGATTATGGCGACGGATGCCGCCGGCAATACGGCCACGGCAAATGCGGCGCAATCTTATACCGTTGACACCACAGCGAATGCCACGATCACGATTAACGACGTGACGGCCGACAATGTTGTGAATGCGGCAGAGTCTGGCGATACGGTAACGATTACGGGTTCCGTGGGTGGTGACGCGAAGGCAGGCGATATGGTCACGGTTCACGTGGGTGATCAAGAGTTCACCGCGCAGGTGACCGCGGATAAGAGTTGGTCGGTGGGCGTGGATGGTGCGCTTCTGGCCGGCAATACCTCGGTGAGTGCGTCGATTACGGCGACGGACGCAGCCGGGAATACGGCTACGGCAAATGCGGCGCAGTCTTATACGGTTGACACCGTAGCGAATGCGACGGTCAGCATTGACGCTGTTACCAGCGACAACGTGATCAACCATGCTGAATCCAATACGACGGTAACAATTACCGGTACGGTTGGCGGAGACGCTAAGGAAGGCGACACAGTCACGATTCACGTCGGAGAACATGAGTTCAGCGCGACAGTGGCAGAGAACGGCACCTGGTCGGTCGATGTGGCAGGCTCGGTGTTAGCCGGCAACACATCGATCAGTGCCTCGGTCTCAGCCAGCGACGCGGCTGGCAACACTGCGACGGCCAACGCCAGCCATACCTACAGTGTAGATACGACAGCAGAAGCGACGATTATGATCAACGATGTGACGGCTGACAACGTTGTGAATGCCGCGGAGTCTGGCGATACGGTAACGATCACGGGCTCCGTTGGCGGCGATGCCAAGGAAGGCGACGCGGTCACAGTTCACGTTGGAGAACATGAGTTCTCGGCGACAGTGGCAGAAGGTGGCACGTGGTCAGTCGACGTGGCGGGTTCTGTCTTGGCCGGCAATGCCTCGGTGAGTGCGTCGATTACGGCGACGGACGCAGCCGGGAATATGGCTACGGCGAATGCGGCGCAATCTTATACGGTTGACACGACAGCGGAAGCGACAGTTGCGATCGATTCAGTTACGGCCGACAACGTCGTGAACGCGACGGAGTCTGGCGGTACGGTGACGATCACGGGTTCCGTGGGTGGTGATGCTAAGGAAGGTGACACGGTCAAGGTTCATGTCGGAGAACATGAGTTCAGCGCGGCAGTGACAGAGAACGGCACCTGGTCGGTTGACGTAGCAGGTGCCGTCTTGGCCGGCAATACGTCGGTGAGTGCGTCGATTACGGCGACAGATGCCGCGGGCAATACGGCGACGGCGAATGCCAGCCACACTTACAGTGTGGATACTGTCGCTAACGCGACGATCACGATCAACGACGTGACGGCCGACAACGCCGTGAATGCGGTAGAGTCCGGTGGCACGGTAACGATTACGGGTTCTGTGGGCGGTGACGCCAAGGAAGGCGATACGGTCACGGTTCACGTCGGAGAACATGAATTCGCGGCAACGGTGGCAGAAGGTGGCACGTGGTCAGTCGATGTGGCGGGTTCCGTCTTGGCCGGCAATGCCTCGGTGAGTGCGTCGATTACGGCGACGGACGCGGCCGGCAATACAGCCACGGCGGATGCCTCACACGCCTATACGGTTGACACTGTAGCGAATGCGACGATCAGCATTGACGCTGTTACCAACGACAACGTGATCAACCATGCTGAATCCAATGCGACGGTAACGATCACGGGTTCCGCGGGTGGCGATGCGAAGGAAGGTGACACGGTCACAGTTCATGTTGGGGAACATGAGTTCAGCGCGACAGTGACAGAGAACGGCACCTGGTCGGTGGACGTAGCAGGTTCTGTCCTAGCCGGTAATACATCGATCAGTGCATCAGTGGTGGCTAGCGATGTGGCAGGTAACACCGCGACGGCCAACGCTAGCCATACCTACAGTGTAGATACGACAGCAGAAGCGACGATTGCGATTGATTCGATTACGGCCGACAACGTCGTGAATGCTGCGGAGTCCGGCGATACGGTAACGATTACGGGTTCCGTGGGTGGTGACGCCAAGGAAGGTGACACAGTCACAGTTCATGTTGGAGAACATGAGTTCTCGGCGACGGTAGCAGAAGGTGGCACATGGTCGGTCGACGTGGCGGGTTCTGTCTTGGTCGGCAATACGTCGGTGAGTGCCTCGGTTTCGGCCAGCGATGCGGCGGGTAATACGACTACAGCTAACGCCAGCCATACTTACAGCGTGGATACTGTCGCGAATGCGACGATCAGCATTGACGCTGTTACCAGCGACAACGTTGTGAATGCGACGGAGTCCGGAGACACGATAACGATCACGGGTTCTGTGGGCGGAGACACCAAGGAAGGTGACACGGTCACGGTTCATGTCGGAGAGCATGAGTTCACGGCAACAGTGACAGAGAACGGCACCTGGTCGGTGGGTGTTGCCGGCTCGGTGTTAGCCGGCAATACGTCGGTGAGTGCGTCGATTACGGCGACGGATGCCGCCGGCAATACCACGACGGCCAACGCCAATCACACTTACAGTGTGGATACTGTCGCCAACGCGACGATCACGATCAACGACGTGACGGCTGACAATGTGGTGAATGCCGCGGAGTCCGGCGATACGGTCACGATTACGGGTTCCGTGGGTGGTGACGCCAAAGAAGGCGATACGGTCACGGTTCACGTGGGAGATCAAGAGTTCACTGCAGAGGTGACTGCGGATAAGAGCTGGTCGGTGGGTGTGGATGGTGCGCTCCTGGCAGGGAATGCGTCGGTGAGTGCCTCAGTTTCGGCCAGCGATGCGGCGGGTAATACCACGACAGCTAACGCCAACCACACTTACAGTGTAGATACGGCTGCGGAAGCGACGATCAGCATTGATGCTGTTACCAGCGACAACGTTGTGAATGCGACGGAGTCGGGCGAAACGGTAACGATCACGGGCTCCGTTGGCGGTGACGCCAAAGAAGGCGACACGGTCACGGTTCACGTTGGAGAGCATGAGTTCTCGGCAACGGTGGCTGAAAATGGCACCTGGTCGGTCGATGTGGCGGGTTCCGTCTTGGCCGGCAATACGTCGATGAGTGCGTCGATTACGGCGACGGATGCCGCGGGTAATACGGCTACGGCGAATGCCTCGCATAGCTATACGGTTGACACGACAGCGGAAGCGACGATTGCGATCGATTCGATTACGGCCGACAACGTTGTGAATGCGACGGAATCCGGCAGTACGGTAACGATTACGGGTTCTGTGGGTGGTGACGCGAAGGTAGGCGATACGGTCACGGTCACAGTGGGTGAGCAGTCGTTTAGCGCGACAGTGGTTGAGGGTAATACCTGGTCGGTGGGCGTGGATGGTGCGCTCCTGGCAGGCAATACATCGATTAGTGCCTCGGTGGCGGCTAGCGATGCCGCCGGTAACACTACGACGGCCAACGCCAGCCATACTTACAGTGTGGATACTGTTGCGAATGCGACGATCAACATTGACGCTGTTACCAGCGACAGCGTCGTGAACGCGACGGAGTCCGGCAATACGGTAACGATTACGGGTTCTGTGGGTGGCGATGCCAAGGAAGGCGATACGGTCACGGTTCATGTTGGAGAGCATGAGTTCTCGGCAACGGTGGTAGAGGGTGGCACCTGGTCGGTTGACGTAGCAGGTTCTGTTCTGGCCGGTAATACGTCGGTGAGCGCGTCGGTCTCGGCCAGCGATGCGGCGGGTAACACTACGACGGCCAACGCCAGCCATACTTACACAGTTGATACGACAGCGGAAGCGACGATTGCGATCGATTCGGTTACTTCGGATAACGTTGTGAACGCGACGGAATCCGGCAATACGGTAACGATTACGGGTTCCGTGGGCGGTGACGCCAAGGAAGGCAACACGGTTACGGTTCACGTTGGAGAGCATGAGTTCACGGCAACGGTGGAAGAAGGTGGCACCTGGTCGGTCGGTGTGGCAGGTTCTGTCTTGGCCGGCAATACGTCGATCAGTGCCTCGGTCTCGGCCAGCGATGCGGCGGGCAACACCACGACGGCCAATGCCAGCCACACTTACAGTGTGGATACTGTCGCCAGTGCCACGATCACAATCAACGATGTGACGAGTGACAACGTGGTGAATGCCGCGGAGTCTGGTGATACGGTAACGATCACGGGTTCCGTGGGTGGGGATGCCAAAGAAGGCGATACGGTCACAGTTCATGTTGGAGAACATGAGTTCTCGGCAACGGTGACCGAAAATGGCGCCTGGTCGGTCGATGTTGCCGGCTCGGTTCTGGCCGGCAATACGTCGGTGAGTGCGTCGGTCACTGCGACGGATGCAGCCGGGAATACGGCTACGGCGGATGCCTCGCACAGCTATACGGTAGACACCACAGCCAGTGCCACGGTCACGATCAACGACGTGACGGTCGACAACGTAGTGAATGCGGCAGAGTCCGGCGGTACGGTTTCGATCACGGGTTCCGTTGGCGGTGATGCCAAGGAAGGCGACACGGTCACGGTTCATGTTGGAGAGCATGAGTTCACGGCAACGGTGGAAGAAGGTGGCACCTGGTCGGTCGGCGTGGCTGGCTCGATCCTGGCTGGAAACACCTCGATCAGCGCCTCGGTGGTGGCCAGCGACGTGGCGGGCAATACCACGACAGCCAACGCCAGCCATAGTTACAGTGTGGATACTGTAGCCAACGCGACGATTGCGATCGATTCGATTACGGCCGACAATGTAGTGAATGCTGCGGAGTCTGGCAATACGGTAACGATCACAGGTTCCGTGGGTGGCGACGCCAAGGAAGGCGATACGGTCACAGTTCATGTCGGAGAACATGAATTTGCGGCGACGGTGACAGAGAATGGCACCTGGTCGGTTGACGTAGCAGGTTCGATTTTGGCTGGCAACACGTCGATTAGTGCCTCGGTTTCGGCTAGCGATGCCGCCGGCAATACGGCTACGGCGAATGCCTCGCATAGCTATACGGTTGACACGGCAGCGGAAGCGACGATTGCGATCGATTCGATTACTGCTGACAATGTGGTAAATGCCGCGGAGTCCGGCGGTACGGTTACGATCACGGGTTCCGTGGGTGGTGACGCCAAAGAAGGCGATACGGTCACAGTTCATGTCGGAGAGCATGAGTTTACGGCGACGGTGACAGAAAATGGCAGCTGGTCGGTCGGTGTGGCGGGTTCCGTCTTGGCTGGTAATACCTCGATCAGTGCCTCGGTTTCGGCCAGTGATGCGGCGGGTAACACTACGACGGCCAATGCCAGCCACACTTACAGTGTAGATACGGCAGCGGAAGCGACGATCAGTATTGACGCTGTTACCAACGATAACGTGGTGAATGCTGCGGAGTCCGGCGACACGATAACCATCACAGGTTCCGTTGGCGGTGACGCCAAAGAAGGCGACACGGTCACGGTTCATGTTGGAGAGCATGAGTTCTCGGCGACGGTGGCAGAAGGTGGCACTTGGTCGGTGGATGTTGCCGGCTCGGTGTTAGCCGGCAATACGTCGGTGAGCGCCTCGATTACGGCGACGGACGCCGCGGGTAATACGGCGACGGCAAATGCGGCGCAGCCTTATACGGTTGACACTGTGGCGAATGCGACGATCACGATCAACGATGTGACGGCTGACAACGTGGTGAATGCTGCAGAGTCCGACGGTATGGTCGCCATTACTGGCACGGTGGGTGGCGATGCGAAGGTTGGTGATACCGTCACAGTCACAGTGGGTGAGCAGTCGTTTAGCGCGACGGTGACAGAAGGTGGCACCTGGTCGGTTGACGTAGCGGGTTCCGTCCTGGCCGGTCATACCTCGGTGAGTGCGTCGATTACGGCGACGGATACCGCTGGCAATACGGTTACGGCGAATGCGGCTCAGTCTTATACCGTTGACACCACAGCGAATGCCACGATCACGATTAACGACGTGACGGCCGACAATGTTGTGAATGCGGCAGAGTCTGGTGGTACGGTTACGATTACGGGCTCTGTGGGTGGTGACGCGAAGGCAGGCGATACGGTCACGGTTCATGTTGGGGAACATGAGTTCACCGCGACGGTGACAGAAGGTGGCACGTGGTCGGTTGGCGTAGCAGGTTCTGTTCTGGCTGGCAATACGTCGGTAAGTGCCTCGGTTTCGGCCAGCGATGCCGCCGGCAATACGACTACAGCTAACGCCAGCCATGCTTACAGCGTAGATACTGTCGCCAGTGCTACGATCACGATCAACGACGTGACGAGCGATAACGTTGTGAACGCGACGGAGTCCGGCGATACGGTAACGATCACGGGTTCCGTGGGTGGTGATGCGAAGGAAGGTGACACGGTCACAGTTCACGTTGGAGAACATGAATTCGCGGCAACGGTGGCAGAAAGTGGCACGTGGTCGGTCGACGTAGCGGGTTCCGTCTTGGCTGGCAATACGTCGGTGAGTGCGTCGATTACGGCGACGGATGCCGCCGGCAATACAGCCACGGCGAATGCCTCGCACACCTATACCGTTGACACCACAGCCAGTGCCACGATCACGATCAACGACGTGACGGCTGACAACGTTGTGAACGCGGCAGAGTCTGGCGGTACGGTAACCATCACGGGTTCCGTGGGCGGAGACGCCAAAGAAGGTGATACGGTCACGATTCACGTTGGAGTGCATGAGTTTGCGGCAACGGTGACAGAAGGTGGCACCTGGTCGGTCGATGTGGCGGGTTCTGTCTTGGCCGGCAATACGTCGGTGAGTGCGTCGATCACGGCGACGGATACTGCGGGTAACACGGCCACAGCGGATGCCTCGCACACCTATACGGTTGACACCACAGCCAGTGCCACGGTCACGATCAACGACGTGGCGGTCGACAACGTAGTGAATGCTGCAGAGTCCGGCGGTACGGTAACGATTACCGGTACGGTAGGCGGTGATGCGAAGGCAGGTGATACGGTCACGGTTCATGTCGGAGAGCATGAGTTCGCGGCGACGGTCGTAGAGAATGGCACCTGGTCGGTGGATGTTGCCGGCTTGGTGCTAGCCGGCAACACGTCGATCAGTGCCTCAGTTTCGGCCAGCGATGCGGCGGGTAACACTACGACGGCCAATGCCAGCCACACTTACAGTGTGGATACTGTGGCCAACGCGACGATTGCGATCGATTCGGTTACTTCGGATAACGTTGTGAATGCGGCAGAGTCCGGCGACACGGTGACGATCACGGGCTCCGTGGGCGGAGATGCCAAGGAAGGCGATACGGTTACGGTTCATGTCGGAGAGCACGAGTTCGCGGCAACGGTGGCAGAAGGTGGCACCTGGTCGGTCGATGTGGCAGGTTCCGTCTTGGTCGGCAATACGTCGATTAGTGCCTCGGTTTCGGTCAGCGATGTGGCCGGTAACACCGCGACGGCCAACGCCAGCCATACTTACAGTGTAGATACAGCTGCGGAAGCGACGATCAGCATTGATGCAGTTACCAGCGATAACGTGGTGAATGCCGCGGAGTCCGGCAATACGGTAACGATCGCGGGTTCTGTGGGTGGTGATGCGAAGGCAGGCGATACGGTCACGGTTCATGTTGGCGAGAGTGAGTTCTCGGCAACGGTGGCCGAAAATGGCTCCTGGTCGGTCGATGTGGCAGGTTCGATTTTGGCCGGCAACACATCGATCAGTGCCTCGGTCTCAGCCAGCGATGCCGCGGGTAACACCACGACAGCCAACGCCAACCACACTTACAGCGTGGATACTGTCGCCAACGCGACGATCACGATCAACGACGTGACGAGCGATAACGTTGTGAACGCGACGGAATCCGGCAATACGGTAACGATCACGGGTTCTGTGGGTGGCGATGCCAAGGAAGGCGATACGGTTACGGTTCACGTGGGTGATCAAGAGTTCACCGTACACGTGACCGCGGATAAGAGCTGGTCGGTGGACGTGGCGGGTTCCATCTTGGCCGGCAATACCTCGGTGAGTGCGTCGATTACGGCGACGGATGCCGCTGGCAATACGGCGACGGCGAATGCGGCGCAATCTTATACGGTTGACACCGTGGCGAATGCGACGGTCAGTATTGATGCAGTTACCAGCGATAACGTGGTGAATGCCGCGGAGTCTGGTGGCACGGTAACGATTACAGGCTCTGTGGGTGGTGACGCGAAGGCAGGCGATACGGTCACGGTTCATGTCGGAGAACATGAGTTCGCAGCGACGGTCGTAGAGAATGGCACCTGGTCGGTGGATGTTGCCGGCTTGGTGCTAGCCGGCAACACGTCGATCAGTGCCTCAGTTTCGGCCAGCGATGCGGCGGGTAATACCACGACAGCTAACGCCAACCACACTTACAGTGTAGATACGGCCGCGGAAGCGACGATCAGCATTGATGCTGTTACCAGCGATAACGTTGTGAATGCGACGGAGTCGGGCGAAACGGTAACGATCTCGGGTTCTGTGGGCGGCGATGCCAAGGCGGGCGACGTCGTCACCGTGACGGTGGGCGGCCATACATTCACCGCCACTGTGGGTGCAGACAATACCTGGTCGGTGAACGTGGCCGGCTCCGCCCTGGTGGGCAGCACCTCCATCAGCGCGGCGATATCGGCGACCGATGCCGCGGGCAATACGGCGACGGCCAGCGCTACGCATGGGTACAGCGTGGATCTGGCTCCTACGGTGCAAGCGGGCAGCGTGCAGGGCGTGGAAGACACGCCACTGGTGCTCACCTGGAACGACTTCAAGGTGACGGACGATTCGCCGTCCTCGGAGCAGGGGCTGCATATTACGGGTTTGCCGGGCAATGGGGTGCTGGAGTATTCCAGCGATCCGGGAGCGGCCAATGCGGTATGGACGGTGGTGACGCTTACCGATGGCTATTACGACATCTCGCGGGCGGATATCGAGGCGGGCAAACTGCGTTTTGTGCCGGGCGAGAACGAGTCGAGCTGGAGCGATTCGAGCGCGGCGGGCGTGGGCAATGGCCATGTCGATTACGCGCAAATCACCTACCAGCCGGTGGATGGCCAGAACGTCGGCCAGTCGTCGGTGCTGACGGTGGATGTGACGCCTGTGGCGGATGCGCCCACGGTAAGCCTGTCGCTGGGCGATATCAGTGAGGGAGGTAGCGGCAGCGGCAGCACGACCTTCACGTTCGACGGCATCACGCTGGTGATGTCTTCCGACGGCACATCGGTCAGCGCGTCGGGGATGTCGGGCAATTTGATCGTGCCGCCTTTTGATGCGAATTCGGGCGGCAACCTCCATGTTAAGGATCCGGCGACAGACATTGTTGCGGTAATCGGCAATTTCGACCAGGTGGTGCTTGGGCGGGACGGCGACGATTGGGAGGATTTGAAAGGGATCAACGCCAAGGGCGATTATGTGTTCTTCAACAAGCCGGAGAGCGCCTACGAGATCGTGCACATTGTGGTCAACGTCCATGACGGCGTGCCGCAAATCGAAGCTCAGGTGAAGGATCTGGCGACCGGCATCACCATTGTCCTGAACAATATCCGCGGAATATTGTTTGGCGACGGAGGCAGCGTGGGCGGGGATGCCTCGAAGCATATTTCCGGTCTGGATACACAGACCGTCGAGGGCGGCTACCACGATGTGGACGTGCATGTGGTGGCGGCGCTGACGGATCGGGACGGCAGCGAGTCGCTGTCCGGGGTGACGCTAAGCGGGGTGCCTGAAGGCGTAACGATAGAAGGCGCCACGCAACTGAGCAATGGCGACTGGTTCGTGGCGAACAGCTCGGGCCTGCTGACGGTGGATACGCACCTGACGATGCGTGTTCCGAACGGCACGGAACCGTTCAGCCTGACGGCCAGCGCGACCTCCAGCGAATACGGCGCGAGTGCGAATTCGAGCACGACGACAGTGACGCTAGATGCGGTGGACGTGGAAGCCAGCGCCACGATCACGATCGACAACGTGACAGGCGACAACGTGGTCAATGCCACGGAGGCGGCCAGCACGGTTGTCCTGACCGGCTCGGTAGGCGGTGACGCCAAGGTGGGCGATACCGTCACGGTTCACGTGGGGGATCACAGCTTCGTCGCGACGGTTGCCGAAGGCAAGACCTGGACGGTGAGTGTCGATGGCTCTGTATTGGCCGGCAACGCCTCCATCAGCGCCTCGGTGACGGCCAGCGATGGGGGCGGCAATACGACAACCGCCAATGCGACCCATGACTATAGCGTCGATACCAGCGCGAGTGCGACGATCATGATCAACGATGTGGCGGGCGATAACGTTATCGACACATCGGAATTGTCCAGCCCGGTCGTTATTGCCGGTTCGGTGGGTGGCGATGCGAAGGCGGGTGACGTCGTCACCGTGACGGTGGGCGACCATACGCTCACTACCACGGTCGACGCAGACAATACCTGGTCGGTGGACGTGGCCGGCTCCGCCTTAGTGGGCGGTACGTCGATTACTGCGTCGGTGGCGGTTAGCGATGCGGCTGGTAATACGGCGGTCGCCGGTGACACGCATACCTATAGCGTGGATTCGGCGCCGACGGCGCAAAACGGTAGCGTGCAGGGCGTGGAGGATACGCCGTTGGTGCTGACCTGGAACAGCTTCAATGTGTCGGACGATTCCTCGTCTTCGGAGCAGGGGCTGCATATTACGGGCCTGCCTACCAACGGCGTACTGGAGTATTCCAGCGACCCCGGCGCGGCCAATGCGGTGTGGACGACGGTAACACTCACGGATGGCCACTACGACATCTCGCGGGCCGATATCGATGCCGGCAAGCTGCGCTTTGTGCCGGCCGAGAACGAGTCGAGCAGCGCTTCGGGTTCGGCAGGTTTGGGCAACGGCCACGTGGACTACGCGCAAATCACCTACCAGCCTGTCGATGCGCATAATGTCGGCGATGCGGCGGTGTTGACGGTGGACGTGACGCCGGTGGCGGATGCTCCCGATGTCAGCGTATCGGTGGTAAGCACCGAAACCACGGTCGCGCCTGCCGGGGGCTCCAGTTCCGACATCATCCAGGTCAACGGCGGCAGCGGCTCGCCGGATGGCTTCGACGTGCAGGATGGGAAGATCATCAAGATCGGCGACAACGTCCGCGTCTGGCTTACGGAAGGGGATACGGTTCCCGAGGCGGCAAGCGCGGATCAGATCCAGTATTACACTCAGGGCAACGTGGGTGGCGATTCTTCCTATGCGGATATCTTTGTCGTGCATTCCCAGAGCGGTTATTTCTATCGGCAAAGCGATTGGACCGAGGACCAGAAGCAGTTGCGCCACCTCGACTCCGTTCATGGCAACAGTATGTCGGCCGTAGGCGGAGAAAAGGACTACATCTTCGTGCAGCAAGAGGATGGGTACTCGTACACGGTAAACAACAGCACGAACAATAATAACGATAGCAACGTCAATACGATGGATGGCGTGACGGTGCATTACTCGGGGCCCGATGGGTCGGGGTCGTTGATCGGCCAGGTCAGCAATCAATTGGAAGGTGTTATTTTCGGCAATGGCCAGACCGCCTATTTGGCGGATTCCCATGACACCACGTTCAACACGGTTCATGCCGCCACGGGCACCGAGGTTTCGTATGCAGTTTCGGTTTCTGCCGCAGTCACCGATACGGACGGCAGCGAATATCTGGGCAATCTGGTGCTGGATGGCATACCTGCGGGAGCGGTTGTCGCGGTCGACGGCACTCTGCCGACGGGTCTTGCACTGGTCCAGAATGGCGAGACGTGGGAGCTGCGCTGGGATGCTGGCACCGATCATGCCTCCATGCAACATGTAGACGTAACGCTTACAGTCACTGGCGTAGCCGAGGGCGCCGACTTTACTGGCGTGACAGTGCATGCCAGCGCGTATGAGGTCAATGGGTCCACGGCTTCGAGTGCGAGCACGGCAGTATTGGCAGCAAGTGGCGAACACACGTCAACCGATTCTGGTTCCACGGACTCCGGTACAACCGTGCCCGATTCCACGGACTCCGGTTCTACCGATGCTGGCCACGTGGCGTCCGCATACACCTATTCCGACACCAGCCTGTTGGTCAATGGCGACTTCTCGCATTTCGCCAATCAAACCCAGTGGTGGGACGGCAATAACGACCAAGGCTACCAGGCCTGGGCGTATACCGGACCATTCCTGGAGAGCAAATCGCTGATGGCCGATAGACCTTATGTTGGCGCCTGGAACAACGACAGCCGCGAAATCACCTTGTCGCAGGACGTGTCGGGGGTTACCGCCGGCAGCCGTCTCGATCTGGATATTGCCTGGAACAACCCCAATAACGGCGATTTGAACGACCCATGGAATGCGCCGAAGGATACCGGCAATGCCATGCATCTGGAAATCTCCTTCGATGGTGTTGTGTATGCGATCATTACCACACCGTCCGCTGGCGAGGCAGTCGGGGATTCCTGGTATGCCACGGTGACGGCTATGAATGGCGCCAGCGTGAATATCGACAAGATCGAGACTTGGTCTTACGACTACAGCACAGCTAATGGCAATAATGGCCTGAGTCCATCGGATCTTAGCGGCTTCCACCATTTGCAGATCACCTTGCCGGAGGATGTGGCGTCGAGTGGGCAACTGGAGATGCGTTGGGATCCGCAGAGCGAAGGCAGTCAGTACACCGATGACCTTATGGTCGCCAATCTTCAATTGTTCCAGGCAAATATCGTCGGCACGACCAGCAACGACACCCTGGTCGGCACCAGCGGCAACGACATCCTTATCGGTAACCACGGCAACGATGTACTGTATGGTGGCGCCGGCGACGATGTCTTCAAATGGCAGCTGGGCGACGAAGGCTCGACGCCGGGTCAAGATGTCGTGAAGGATTTCGGGCTGAATGCAAGCGATCCCAATGGCAACGATGTGCTGGATCTTCGCGATTTGCTGGTTGGGGAACATTCTTCCGGCGACCTCACGAGCTTCCTGCATATCGATGTCAATCACGACAATGGGGTGGCCAACACGGTGATCAGCGTGGCGACGCATGGCGGCATGGCTGCCGACGGCACCGGGTTCAATCATCAGATCGTTCTCGAGAACGTCGATCTGATGGGCAGCTACCATGACCAGTCGCAGCTTATCCAGAACCTTATCAACGAGGGCAAGCTCAAAGTGGATCAATAAGCAATCCGAAGCGTTTCGCAAGCCGGTGAAACTGGGTACTATGATGTAACAGAAAAACCGGAGCGATAAGAGCGCCAGCATGCGTGTTCCCATGGCAAGACGTTTTTTTCCGCGGTGCTTGCGCATCGCGCTGCTGGCCGTTCTTATCGCCGCTTCGGGAGGGGCAGCGGTGGCGCGCGCGGAAGGGGTGGCGGTTGCGGTCGTTCTCGAAAACGCGCGTGTTCTTTTGGGACCCTCGGCGGCGACGGCGTCATCCAGATGGCTGTCCTTGCTGGAAAAAATGCGGTCGGCGCCGGAGCTGGAGCAGCTTCGGGCTGTCAACAATTTCTGGAATTCCCATTTGAAGCCGGCCGACGACATGGCGGTGTGGGGGGTGGACGATTATTGGGCCACGCCGCTGGAAAGCCTTGGCAAGGGAGCGGGGGATTGCGAAGACTACGTGATCGGAAAATATTTTTCGTTGGTCTTCATGGGCATGCCGCCTGAAAAGCTGCGGTTTATCTACGTGAAGGCCCGGCTTGGCACGGAAAGCATTGCGCATATGGTCCTGGGCTATTACGCCACTCCCGGTTCGGAGCCTCTGGTGCTGGACAGCCTTGAGTCACGCATCGTTTCGGCCAGCCGTCGCCATGACCTGACTCCCGTATTCAGTTTCAATATCCGAGGCATATATGTGCCGGGAGCCAGGCCGGCGTCGGTTGACCGTATTGGCCGCTGGAAGTCGCTATTGGCGCGCATGCGCAGCGAGGGGTTTCAGCCATGATGTGCGGGCGTCGAATCGGCTGGACAATATGTTTCTATGACAGATACGCGAAAAGGTTGAAAAATGTCTCTGCTTAAGCGGCTCTTGATGAGCGTGACCATTATCATGGTGTGCATTCTGGTGGGAACCATGGTGGTCAGCATGGGTGCGGCGCGGCAATACCTGAATGGACAACTGCAGTCGCAAGGCGACAACGCCGCATCGGCTTTGGCGTTGCTGCTGTCGCAGCCCGCCAACCAGGATCCGGCCACGCGCGAGACATTAATGACGGCCTTGTTCGACAGCGGCCAGTTCCGCAAGATTGCTCTCGAAAGCAAAGAGGGCGCCGTGCTGTTTGCCCGGACCCTGGCGCCATCCTCCGGCAAGCCTGTCCCTGAATGGTTTCGCCGCTTGCTGCCGGTTGCCCCAGTCACTGCGGTGCGTGACATCACCGACGGCTGGAAGCAGGTGGGAGAGTTGACGGTTGTCGTGGACGACGCTTCTGCCGCCGAGGCCTTGTGGCGGGGCAGTTCGCAATTGTTGGTCCTGGTCGTCCTGGCTGGAGTGGTGTGGGCGCTGTTTGTGGCGCTGCTTGTCAATTGGTTCGAAAGAGCGCTGTCCCGGGAGATCCGGCATCAACTGGAAGCGGTGGGCCACGATCTGGAGATCCAGAAGGAATCCAGCTCTTTGCGGGAGCTGGCCGATGTGTCCGCCGCTATCCAGGACACGGAAGCCAGGGTGCGGGCCACGAGCAAGGCGCTGAACGAGCGCATCGATTCGCTTGAAACCGAGGTGAATCGCGATCCGGTCACCAAGCTTCCGAACCGCAGGTATTTCATTGATGAGATACTGCGCGGAACCGAAAGCGCAGGTCCTCGGGCAGGGCGCTCGGCATATGTGCTGCTTATCCGGCAACGCGATCTGACGCGCATCAACCAGGCCATGACCCGGCCCAGGACCGATCAGTGGCTATATGGGGTTGGACAGAGCATCGTGCAGGCCACAGGCAGCGGGGCCGAGGCGGCTTGCCTGGTCGCTCGCTTGAATGGTTCGGATTTTGCCTTGTTCATTCAGAAGGCGGGGCGCGACGAGGCGCTGCGGCTGGCCAATGCCGTGCGCGCGGAACTTTCAAGGCAGCGCGTCGAGTGGGAAGATGGCGGCCATAGCCGCTGGGCCTATGCTCTGGCATCCTGGGCTCCCGGACACGATCTACCCGGCCTGTTGTTGACGCTGGATCTGAGCCTGATGCGTCTGGGGAGCCCGCAGAGCGATGAAATCCATGTGATCGGACCTGCGGGAGATGGCGAGCAGGACGGTTTGCCGCCGGAGGTGTAGCGTCGGGCCCGCTTGGTGTCGTCCGGATCTACTGTATGCCGTGGACTTTCAGGGCCAGTAGCAGCCGGTCGTTGATGCCCAGCTTTTCGAACACCGCCGACATATGCGCGCGCACGGTGCGCTCGCTGATGCCCAGGTCCTCGCCGATGGCCTGGTTTGAAATGCCCGAGGCGGCACGCCGGGCGACTTCGATTTCCCGAGGGGTCAGGTTGTCCGTCCATGCGCTTTCGCCGGGCAGGCGCTGGTTGATGTTGTGCAGAATTTGCGCGACGAGGCTGCGGCCGGCCCAGATGCTGCCGGCCTGTACGGTACTCAATGCCCGGCTCAGCACTTCCGGGGGGCTGTAGGCGTGCAGGTAGCCGCCGGCTCCGGCGGCCAGTATTTGCGCAGCCTCGTTGTTGTTGGGATTGGTGCTGGCCACCAGCATCTGCATGTCCTGCGACAGAGTTTTCCAGGCCTGGTCGCCCCAGCTCGGCAGGCGCGGCAGGTTTCCATCGAGCAAGGCAAGGGAACGGCCTTGCTTGCGCCAGCGATCCAGATCCTGCAGCGCCTGGCCGCGGGCCGGGATCCAGCGGGAACCATGGAGCTGACGCCAGTGTTGCCACACCGCGTCGTCGTGGGTAATGCACAGAATCGGCTCGGGTTGCATAGTCAGGTGATGTCTTGCCTACCTTTCGGTAAATGCATTTTCCTTGGCGCGCAATATGGGTTTGAGTAGATACTGCATGATGGTGCGCTTGCCCGTAAGCATATGGACTTCGGCGATCATGCCCGGAATGATGGGGCGCTTGTCGTTGCCCACGTAGGCGCGATCGGTGCGAACCTTGACGATATAAAACGAATTTCCTTTTTCATCGGTGACGGTGTCGGCCCCGATTTGCTCGATATGGCCCTTCAGCCCGCCGTAGATCGAGAAGTCGTAGGCGGTGAACTTGACCTCGGCGGATTGGTCGGCGTGCAGGAAGCCGATGTCGCGCGGCTGAACCCGGACTTCCAGCAGCAGGGTGTCGTCGGTGGGAACGATGTCCAGGATTTCCTTGCCGGGCTGGACGACGCCGCCGACGGTGTTGGCCATGAGGGTTTTGATGGTGCCGCGTACCGGCGAGCGGACTTCGGTGAGCTTTACCCGGTCGGCCAGCGCCAGGCCGCCTTCATGCAGCGTGGCCAGCTTGGCGCGTGTGTCGGAGAGATCGTTGCGCGCCTGGTTGCGGAAATTGAGCTCGGTTTCGTCGAGCTTGCTTTGCGCTTCGAGTATGGCCGAGCCAATGCGCAGAAGCTGGGCCGCGCTGGCTTTTTCCTCGCCGCAATAGCGCGCCACGTCGCGTTGCAGGCGCAGCAGATCCACTTCCGAAACCGCGCCGCTTTGCAGCAGGGGCTTGGTAACCTGCAGCTCGCGCGAGGTCAGGCTGCAGCTTGCCTTGGCCTGATCGTGGTTGGCCTGGGTTTCGCGCTGTTCTTCCTGGCGCTGATGCAATTGCTGGCGGGCGACGTCGAGTGAGGCGTTCAGCTCTTGCGTGCGCGACTCCCAGACGTGTTTTTCCATTTCGACGACCTTGGGCGACTCCTTCATGACCGCTTCGGGAGATTCGAAGGGCTGGCCGGTGGCCAGGGCCTGCAGCCTGGCCGCCTTGGCGGTGAGGGCCAGCCACTCGGCATGGTTTTCGCCCAGCGAGGACGAGTAGCGGGTCGAGTCGATGCGCAGCAAGAGCTGGCCGGGCTCGACGTTTTGCCCTGGACGCACCAGTATGTCCTTGACGATGCCGCCGTCCAGGCTTTGCACCACCTGAACCTGGCGCGAGGGGACGACCTTGCCTTCGCCGCGCACGACTTCGTCGACTTCGCCAAACGACGCCCAGGTCAGCAGCGCGACGATCACCAGCAGCGACACCCAAAGCAGTGCGCGGGAACCGCGCGCCTGCTGCTGGTCCACCGCCCATTCGGCGTCGGCGGTAAGGTCGCGGGGTGAGTACTGTTCGCTGGCGTCGCGCCCGCCGATGAGCAGGTCGAACAGGCGGGCGATGGCATTGCGGGGGATGGCCCAGAATGGGCGCAGCAGGCGCAGGACAAAGTTGGGGCGGCGCGCGTTCATGCGTGATGCTCTCTGGCGCGGCTGACCCGGCCTTGCTTCAGGGCCTCGACAACCTGGGCTTTGGGGCCGTCGGCGACGATTTTGCCGTGATCGATGACGATAAGGCGGTCCACCAGCTCGAGCAGCGCCATCCTGTGCGTGACGATAAGCATGGTTTTGTCCGCGCAGGCGTTCTTGAGGCGTGTTTTCAGGGCGGCTTCGCTTTGATGGTCCATATTGCTGCTGGGCTCGTCGAGCAGCAATATGGACGGGTCGTTGATCAGCGCGCGCGCCACGGCAATGGACTGGCGCTGTCCTCCCGACAGCGAGTCGCCCCGCTCGCCGATGTTCATGTCGTAGCCCTCGGGGTGGGAGGCCGCGAATTCGTCCACGCCCGCCACCTGCGCCACGGCCAGCATGCTGGCGTCGTCGGCGAATGGCGCGCCCATGGTCAGGTTGTGCTTCAGGCTGCCGTAGAACAGTACGGGATCCTGGGGAACGTGGCCGACGTTGCGGCGCAGGTCGGCGGGGTCGATCTGCGCGATGTCGATGCCGTCTATCAGCACGGTGCCCTGCGTGGGCGCGTACAAGCCGAGCACCAGCTTTTCCAGGGTGGTCTTGCCCGAGCCGATGCGGCCTATGATGCCGACTTTTTCTCCCGGACCGATTTTCAGGTTGACTTGTTGCAGGGCGGCTTCGCGGCTTGCCGGGTAGCCGAAGCTTACATTGCGGAACTCGATGCCGCCCTGCAAGACGGGGCGGGGCACATAGACTTTGGCACTCGGATGCTCGACGGGCATTTTCATGTATTCGTCGATGGATTCGAGCGATACGCGGGCATTGTGGTATTGCATCATCAGGCCGGCCACCTGCCCCAGCGGCGCAATGCAGCGGCCCGAAATCATGGAGGCGGCGATGATGCCGCCCAGCGACAGGGCGGCATCGTGCAGTAGATAGACGCCCGTGACGACGACGGCGATGGTGACCAGTTGCTGGGCGGTTTGCACGAAGCCCACGGTCGCCGCGGAAATCAGCTTTATGTGGGCCCCCAGGTGCGCCAGGAACTTGGTGGATTGCTCCCAGTTGCGCTGTACGGCGCTTTGGGCGTTGAGTGTCTTGAGCGTTTCCAGGGTGCCCAGCGACTCGACGAGTATGGCGTTGCGCTGCGAGCTGGCCTGAAAGGTTTCCTTGACCAGTTTTTCCATGCGCAACTGCGCGGCCAGGGAAACCAGCAGGACGATCACGATGGCGGCTAGAGGCGGAATCAACAGCCAGGGAGATATCCAGGCCAGGGCGGCCAGGAACAGCAGGATGAACGGCAAATCGACCAGGGTGGTAAGGCTGGCCGAGGCGATGAAATCCCGAACGGATTCGAACGACCGGACATTGGCCGCGAACGATCCCACCGAGACCGGGCGGCTCTCCATCCGCAGGTCGAGTATCCGTTCCATGATGCGCGCCGAGAGCGTTACGTCGATGCGCTTGCTGGCGGTGTCGACGACGTGGGCGCGTATGGTGGTCAGCACGAAATTGAACAGCACAGCCAAGGCTATGCCCACGGTCAGCACCCATAGGGTTTCGACGGCATTGTTCGGGACGACGCGGTCGTACACGTTCATGGTGAACAGCGGCATGACCAGCGCGAAAATATTGATCAGCAGGGCCGCGATGATGGCGTCGCGATACAGCCTTCGGTTGTCGAAGATGGCGGCCCAGAACCAGTGGCTGCTGGTCGGCTGGGCGACTTTGGGCGCGCGCGCATCGAAATGGAAAAGCGGATGGACGAAGCAGACGATGCCCGTGTATTGCGCATTCAGGCTTTCGGCGGGCACTTCGATGGGAGAGCCGGTTTCGGGATATTGCACCAGGTAGGCATTGCCGCGCAGCTCCAGCAGCACGCAGGCGCGGCCGTTTTTCAGCAGCAGTATGGCCGGCAGTATATTGGCCGGCAGCGCCGGCAGCGCGCGGCGCACCATGCGTGTCGAACACTGCGCGCGGGCAGCCGCGCGAGCCAGAAGCGAAGGGGTAAGCCGGTTGTCGACCAGGGGCAGTCCGGCGGACAGCGCCTGGGGCGTGTGAGGGTTGCCGTGCAGCCGGGTAATATCCACCAGGCAGCCCAGAAGCGGGTCGTCATGGACAGTATGGGGCGGAACCCGCCAGTCCGAATCGTTGGCCGGTAAAGCTTGCGGCTCCAGTTCGGGCGGCTTGGCTTCAGATAAGGGTTTCATCATTGTCATCAAGCAGGTCCAGCGAATTGCGCAGCCGCTGGCGGATACTTTTTCGTTTGTTCAGTTTGTCGAGCGCCTCGGGCGGCAGGTCGGTCAAGCGCAGAGTACCGTTGGCGATCAGGGCGTCGATCAAGTCTTCCAGAACCCGGATGAAGTCTACGTCGAGCTCGGAAAGTACGTGTTTGTCGGAGGGGCGTTCGTCCATGCGGTCTCCGTTCAGGGTTTGGCTGCGGATTGCTTCGGCCCGTCGTGGACCGGGCCGCGCGGCGCGCTGGACAGCGGGCTGAGCGTCGGCGGCAGCATTCCGTCGTGGTAGGTAATGGACAGTGGCTCCATGTTTCGCGTGTCCGGTGTTGGCGTCGTGCATGCTTGCAGGCTTTCCTTGGGGAAAATCAATTGCGCGTTTTCGGGTATGGCCTGATCGCCATTGCTCAGGCCCAGGACTGGCAGGATCTGGTGTGACAGGGCAAGCCAGCGGTATTCCAGCTGCTTCAGATCGTATTTGCCGTTGAGCAGGGCCCGGCGCGCGTCGAAGAGCTCGTTGGCGACATCCAGCAGGTCGAGCAAGGTGCGCTGGCCGATCTTGAATTGCTGTTCGGCTGCCACGCCGACCCGTTTCATGGCCTGTTCGTGCATGCGCAAATAAGGTATTTGCTGGCGCAGGCGCTGGATATTGTTCCAGGTGGTGGAAAGTTCCTGCTGGGCGTTGCGGCAGGTGTAGTCGCGCACGTCCCGGGCCGCATACCATTGCGCCGACGCCTGGCGCAGACGGGCCGAGTCGGCGCCGCCCCGGTACAGGTTGTAGGACAGGACCACCTGGACGTTGGTGCTGTGGACGTCGCGATACGAGTCGTCCGGCAACTGCCGGTCGGATCCCGTGGACGCTTGCAGTTCGATGGTGGGTGCGAATCGCCCGGTGGCGGCCGACTTGCCGGCCTGGGCCGCCTGCACCAGCGCCTGCTTGGACAGCACGCTGGGATTGTTCAGCAGTGACTGTTGAAAATTGGCGGGCGCCTTGGGCAGCTTGGCGGTGACTTCCTCGGGTTCGACCAGGTTGTCGGCGGGCGGTTCGCCGACGATGCGCCGGTAGTGCTGGATGACATCGTTGAGGTTGCCGGCCTCGGTCATGAAATTGGACTGGGCCAGCGCAAGGCGGCCTTTTGCCTGATCGAGGTCGACGCCGCGGCCGACGCCCGACTCCTGCCGTTCCTGCAGCAGCTTGAGGGTTTTCTCGTGCACCGCGAAATTGTCTTTTGTCAGCTGGATCATTGCCCTGTAGCGCTCTACATCGAGATAGGCGTTGATGGCATCGGTGACGACGCTGTCCGTCGTGGCCAGCAATTCGTAGTAGTTGGAGAGTTTTTCGAATCCCAGCTGTTTGATGTTGTTGCGGGTGGTGTTGCCGTCGAACAGAAGCTGCTTGAGCTGCAGTGTGTAGGAGGGCCGGTTCCAGTTGTAGGACGGCGAATCCGGAATGTGCGTGCGCCATTCGTGCCCGACCTGGCCCTGGACGTCGATTTGGGGGAGCAGCCCGCCCTTGGCCATGTCCTGGCCGGCCAGGGACGCTTCCAGGCTTTGAAAACGGGCCCGGATTTCGGGGTTGGCGAGTACGGTACGTTCGACAGCCTGTTGCAGGGTGTTGATGGGCTGCGCGCCGGCGGACTGTGAAAAATACAGCGCCATGGCGGAAACGGCGCCGGCCTGCGCAATCTGTCGAATCAACGGCACGAAAATTCCTTCTTTTGAAAAAGCAATGGCGATCGGGGCAGGCAGCCAGTTCCCGGTTCCGCATGGACGCCAGACGGACGCAGCGCAGCGCCTTGCCGGGCCCGCAAGGCGAGGGCAGCATGAGTGCGCCGATAGAGCTGGCTAAGCTTATGGGAATAGCGTTGCCGCCAGCGGCGGACGCTGCTCGATAATAGTGGGGATTCCATGCGGCTACGCTCGCCGTATGGCACGGCGGAGCTACAGGCTTCTGGCCTGTATTCTTGAAGCATAACCGTGCGTCTTGATGCTGCCTGGTACAAAAAGCGCGCTAGGATCCATATGGATCGCATAGTTGTATTTGTAACTACTTGCGAACAGACCTTGGCCTTTGTAATGGGGGATTCTAACGTATACCAATCGCCAGCGCCATCCTTGCTGTTGAAAAAGCAAATTTGTCGCAATTTTGCGACGTCGTCCGGCCATATGGCAGCATCCTCGCTGCAGAGTTGTATTGCCATGCCGTTCTTTTATTCGGCCGGGGTGTCGACGGGCCCCAGGCTGGGGGCTCCCCAGGCGGGGTGCTCCCGCAGCCAGGCCAGGGCTTCGTCGGCGGCCAGGGGCGGGCTGATGTAATAGCCTTGTGCGTAGTCGCAGTTCAAGTACCGAAGCAAGCGCAGGCTGGCGTCGTTTTCCACGCCTTCGGCGGTGACGCTCAGGCGAAGATTGTGGGCCAGGCCGATGATCGAGCTGATGATGGAGTGGCCTTCGGTCTTTGGGGAGGCCGCGATGACGAAAGAGCGGTCTATTTTCAGGCTGTCGACCGGCAGCTTCTGCAGATAGGCCAGCGAAGAATAACCCGTGCCGAAATCATCGATGGAGATCTGTATGCCGATGTCGTGCAGGCGTTTCAATACATTGAGGCTGCGGTCGGGGTCCGCAATGATGGAGCTTTCGGTGATTTCGAGCTCGAGGTATTCGGCATCCAGGCCGCTGCGGGCAAGAATGTCGCCGATTTTTTCGGGTAGCTGGAGATCGAGCAGGTTGCGGGCGGAAACATTGGCCGCCATGATCAATGGGTATCCCTTGTCGTGCCAGGCCTTGCATTGTTTGACGGCATTTTCGATGACCCAGAGAGTAACCGGATGGATGAGGTCGCTGAGCTCGAGCGTAGGGATGAAGTCGATGGGGCACATGATGCCGCGTACCGGGTTCTGCCAGCGCAGCAGCGCTTCGAATCCGGCGATCTGGTTGCTGGTGAGATCGAGCTTGGGCTGGTAGTGCAGAATGAATTCGTCGCTGGCCAGGGCTTTGCGCAGGTGCGACAGCATCAATAGGCGCTGCGGCTCGGTGTCTTCCACCGAAGGATCGTGCAGCACATAGCCGCTGCCTTCCAGCTTGGCCTGGCGCATGGCTCTGTCGGCCTGCAGCATGAGCGCATTGGCGTCGAGCCCGGCTTCCGGGTAGCGGGCGGCGCCCGCGCTGGCGCTGATCTGCACCTGTATGCCGTCGAGGAGATACGGCTGCTTGACGAGGGCCAGCGTGTTTTCGATGATTTCCTGGATGCTGGCGGTTTTGTCCCGGTTGCGGATGAGGAAGGTGAACTCGTTTCCGCCTGAACGGGCGATGTCGGCCTCGAAGTAGGTGATGGAGCGCAGGCGCTCGCTGACTTGCCGGAGCAGGTTGTCGCCCAGAAGATGGCCCAGCGTGTCGTTGATTTCCTTGAAGCCGTCCAGGTCCATGACAAGCACCGTGACTTGTCCGCCGGCGCTGGCGGCCTCTTTGATGGCCTGGGCAATGTGGTCTGCCAGAACGGTGCGGTTGTACAGCCCGGTAAGGATGTCGTGGCGGGATTGATAGCGCAGGATGTGGCGTTGGCGCCGGTGCTCGATGGCCACCGCGGCCAGTTCGGCGACCATCTGGCCGGCCTGCAGGTCTTCGAGGCTGGGCCGGCGGGGTGTCTTGCTGTACATGGCGACGGAACCCAGGACCCGCTCTTCGGGAGACAGTATGGGATGCGACCAGCACGCCCTGAGGTCGTAGGCCAGCGCCACGTTTTTGTAATCGGCCCAGTAAGGCGAAAGATTGATGTCGTGCGCGATGATGACGCGCTTTTCGTGCATGGCGGTGCCGCAGGAGCCGGTATTGGGGCCTATTGCCAAGCCGACGATCTGCTCGCCGAACGACGCGGGAAGGCTGGGAGCGATGCACGATTCGACGTGCTGGCCGTCGGCGGCAAGCAGGATGATGCTTGCGATGACGCCTTCGTTCTGTTCTTCGGTGAACCGGGCGAGTTCGGCCAGCGTGTCGTCCAGGTTGGTGTTTTGCGCCACCATGCGCAAAATGCGGTTCTGGCCTTGCTGGCGCTGCATGGACATGGCCCACAGGCGCTCCTGCTTGCCTAGTTCGCGCGCCATGGCGTCGAAGCGACGGCCGATTTCCTGGAATTCGATGCCGGTGAGCATGTTGCCGATGCGGGTGTTGAACTTGCGCTGGCCGTAGCGCCGGGCGGCGGCGGTGAGGTAGCGCACGTTGCGTCCGACCAGGGCCTGTATGCCGCCCCATCCTATCAGCAGGGCAAGTGCCGTGAGCGTGAGAATGATGGCTGCGCCCGCCCAGAAGTTTTTATTGGTCTGGTATAGCAGCGAGGCGATGGGTTCCTGGTAGATGAGGGTCAGGGCGCTGGGGTCGTTGCCCACGCCTGCGTGCGCGTAGCTGACCAGCCATTGGCTTTTGTCGGAGCGTTCGATGATATCGGCGCTTTGGGCCGATTCCCGGGTCAGGGCCAGAAGGTCCGGTTCGGGAAACGGCTTGCCGACGATATAGGGGCTGGCGGGGATGGTGTTCAACACCGTGCCGTCTCTATCCAGCACGGTAAGGCGGGCGTCGGCGGCAAGCTGCCCCTTATGGCGGTTTCTGGCGATGGAGTTCAGGTCCAGCGCGGCGTAGAGCACGCCGGTTGTTTTGCCACGCGCGTTGACCAGCGGCATGGCGACCATGATCATGGGTTCTTTGGACAGCCGGCCGATCTGGTATTCGCCGACCACGATGCCGCGCGTGGCCAATGCGCGCTGGAAATAGCCGCGATCCGCGAAGTTGGTGCCCAGCACTGTCTGGCTGCGCGTGCCTTCGCACAATGCATCGCCGTTCAGGGAAATGACGCCCAGGTTGACGTAGGTGGTCTGGTTTTGCAGCAGCGAAGCCAGGTATTTGCTGCATAGCTGCCAGTCGCCGGACTGGATGATGGGCACGGCGGCCATGGAGCGCAACAGCGTGTGCGTGCTGTTGAAGAGTTCGCTTTCGTCGTGGGCGGCCAGGTTGATGAGGCTCTGGCTGGTTTTTTGCGTGTAGCCGACCAGATAGTTGTGTTGCTGGTACACATAGAAGCACAGCCCCAGGACGATCGGCACGACGGCGGCGCACATCACAATGAACATCCGTGTGTAGATGCTTTCTAGATGCATGAGTCGCAACCGCATCGACCGCTCCCTTGTTGTGCTGACAGCCATGACGTCTTGTGGCGCGTGCTTGCTTGGCTGTTAACGACGGTAATTATTGAAACTTTAACGACTCTGGCTGAGGCCATTGCTTGGCGCATGTGGGTACATATGTGCTAAGACTTTGTTATTGAAGCAATATTTTTGATAGTTAAAGACTTGTCCTTGCGATTGTCCACAGTTTTGGTGGATAAGTCATCTGTCTCCTGGGTGTTTTTTGTACGTTGTTTTCAATGTTTTGATTATTAAGGGCTATTTGCACTACCAGCCTGGTTGTTAGCGGGGTTGTCCACATGCGGCGTGGATAACCTGATGGAGGCTGCCCGTTTGCCGCGTGTAACATCCTCGCAAATACTTTGCTTGAATTATGATGGCACAACGAATCCAGAGCAATCCTTGGAGAGGGGCAATATGGAAGAATTTTTGAACCGGCTCAAGTTGGCGGCGCCCATTTTGGATTTCATCGGCATGAACCTGCTCATGACGCTGGGCATGCTGGTGGTGGGCTGGTGGCTGTCGTCGCTGGCCGGCCGAACGGTGCGCAAGCTGGCGCAGCGTTCCTCGAGAATCGACATAACCATTGTGCCCATGGCCTATTCGGTCACGGTCTGGTCGATCCGCATCCTCGTTCTCGTTGCCGTCCTGGCCCGTTTGGGCGTGCAGACTGCCAGCATCATCGCTGTGCTGGGTGCAGCCGGGCTGGCCATCGGCTTGGCGCTGCAGGGAACCTTGCAGAACATTGCCTCGGGCATCATGCTGCTCGCGCTGCGGCCGCTCCGGGCCGGCGAGTCGGTGTCCGTGGTGGGCAAGGCCGACGGCAGCGTGGAAGAGGTGGGCCTGTTCCTGACGCTCTTCAAGCAATCGGACGGTACCTACATAACCCTGCCGAACAGTCTCATCTGGGGCAATCCCATCATCAATTACAGCCGCAATGCAACGCGCCGCCTGGACATCGAGGTGGGTGTCCGATACGGGGACGACCTGGACCTGGCCCTGTCCGAGCTGGCCCGGCTGGTCGAGGGGCATAAGTGGATACTGCAAGATCCCAAGCCCCAGGTCATGGTCACCGAGTACCGGGACAGCAAGGTGGTCGTCACCATCCGGGTCTGGGCCCTGGCGAACGATTACTGGAACCTGCGCTTCGACCTGTACCGCTCGGCGGCGATGGTGCTGCAGAACGCGGGTTTGCGCTTGCCCATTCCCGTGCACGAGGTTGCGGCGCCCGCCTCCGGCAAAGCGGCCTGAAGCGCTCGGCCGGCGGCGGGGTGCCAGGCATGCCGCCGCTTTCCGGTATCGCATACTTCGGGGCGATGCCCGAAGGCCGTCAGTGATTGGCGGCCTTGATCATGGCGGTGCACACGCCACGCAGCATGTCCACTTCGTCCTGGCTCAGTTCGCTGCGTGAAAACAGGTGCTGCATGCGCGGCATCAATTTTTTGGGATGCTTTGGATCCAGGAACTGCAGGGCGACGAGGGCTTGTTCCCAATGGGCCAGCAAGGCCTGGACTTTCTCGTTGGGAGCGGGCTCGCTGCCCGCGGGACGGGACGCTTTGTCGGTGGACGGCAGCAAGGGCAGGCTGGCCCCGACGGCCAGGGCGTAGCGCAGTTCCCAGGCGGCCAGTTGCAAGGCCTGGGCCACGTTCAGCGAGCTGTATTCAGGATTGGCCGGAATATGGCAAATGCGCTGGCAGCGGGCGATGTCTTCGTTGGTGAGGCCGGATCGCTCCGTACCCAGCACGATGGCTATTTTTCCATGTTCGTGGTCGCGCAGATGCGCCTGGCTGGCCGTCGCGGCTTCGCGGATGTCGCAGGGCGGCGGGCCGAGATCGCGCGCGCGGGCCGTCAGGGCAAAGGCCAGTGTGACCGGCGCCAGGGCTTCTTCCAGCGTGCCGGCGATGCCGGCGTCGGTCAGGACGTCGGTGGCGCCGCTGGCCAGCGCCTGGGCTTCGGCAAGTTGGCATATATCGGGATAGCGCGGAGCCACCAGGTGCAGGTCGTGGAACCCCATCGTTTTTATGGCGCGCGCCGCCGCGCCGACGTTTCCGGGATGGCTGGGGTGCACCATGACGAAGCGCACCCGGGAGAAAATGGAGGCGGTTTTCGAGGGAGAAGCCGTGGTCATTTAGAGAATGCGCTCATGTCATTTAAAATAGCAAGTTTACGTGCAAGTAGTTTGCGCCGCAGAGAGTACGCGGCCCGGCGCCGCAGCCCGGGCATCGTTGTCTTTTTGCGAGCCATATACCGGCACTTTCTCGTTTTATACGGAATTTTATGCACCCCATGCTCAACACCGCCATCAAGGCGGCACGCCGTGCCGGCACGATCATCAACCGGGCCAGCATCGATCTGGAACGCGTGCAGGTGGCACGCAAGGGCCCCAAGGATTACGTCACCGAGGTCGATCGGGCTGTCGAAGAGGCTGTCATCGATATTTTACGTACGGCGTATCCCGACCATGGCTTCCTGGGCGAAGAATCCGGCGAGCATCCGGCTCCGGGCCAGGCAGCGGGCGGCCAGGCCGAATATCAGTGGATCATCGATCCGCTGGACGGCACGACCAATTTCATCCACGGCTTCCCCATCTATGCGGTTTCCATTGCGCTGGCGCATCGCGGCCAAATCACGCAAGCCGTCATCTACGATCCGTCCCGCAATGAAATGTTCACCGCCAGCCGCGGGGGCGGCGCTTTCCTCAATGACCGGCGCATCCGCGTTTCGGGCCAGATTCGTTTTCACGATGCCCTGATCGGCGCCCATGTGCCCGGCTCCGCCGGCGGCACGGCCGCGCCTTCGAAATTCGCCGGCATGCTGTCCGAGTGCGCCAGCGTGCGGCGCATCGGTTCCACGGTGCTGGATCTTGCCTATGTGGCTTGCGGCCGGGTGGACGGTTTCTGCGGCATGCATCTGAAGCCATGGGATATGGCCGCGGGCAGTCTGCTGGTGCTGGAGGCGGGCGGCCTGGTATCCGACCTCGAAGGCGAGCAAACCTGGATGAAGTCCGGCAGCGTCATTGCCGCCACTCCCAAGGTGTTTGCGCAAATGCTGGGCCATCTGCAGTCCTGATCCGTGCGCCGCAAGCGTGTGCGGGGCGGAGCTTGCTGCATGGCACGCCAAAGCGCGATCGGGCGTTCTTGATTACTATTTACGTTTGCTTTTAACGGAGCCTCCTGATGGAGTGGTTGCTTGACCCATCCGCATGGGTCGGTTTGCTCACACTGGTCATTCTCGAGATTGTCCTTGGCATCGACAATCTTATCTTCGTCGCGATCCTGGTCGACAAGCTGCCGCCCAAATTGCGCGACCGGGCCCGGATACTCGGGTTGTCGCTGGCGCTGATCATGCGCTTGCTGCTGCTGACGATCATGTCGTGGCTCATAAAGTTGACCGAGCCGGTGGCATTTCTGGGGCCGTTCAGCTTCTCCGCCCGGGACATCATTCTGATCGTCGGGGGGTTCTTCCTGCTCCTCAAGGGAACGGTCGAGCTGCACGACCGCATCGAAGGCCGGGTTCAGCATGCGTCGGGCGAGCGCCTGCATGCCAGCTTCGGCGTCATCGTGACGCAAATCGTCATCCTGGACGCCATTTTCTCGATCGACGCGGTCATTACCTCGGTCGGCATGGTGGATCATCTTTCCATCATGATGATCGCGGTCGTGGTGGCCATGGCCGTCATGCTGTTTGCTTCCAAGCCGTTGACCCGCTTCGTGAACGCGCACCCCACCGTGGTGGTGCTGTGCCTGTGCTTCTTGCTGACGATCGGCTTTTCACTGGTGGCGGAAGGCTTCGATTTTGCAGTGCCCAAGGGATATTTGTATGCGGCCATCGGTTTTTCGGTGCTTATCGAAGCCTTGAACCAGATGGCCCGCCGCAATCTGCGCCGGGCGGAAGCGCGGCGGCCGCTGCGCGAGCGCACAGCCGAAGGGATCATGCGCATGCTTGGCAAGCGCCCCATGGTCGGCCCCGAGCGCGAGGAGCAAATCGGCGGCGGCGAGCCGGTTCAGGTTTTTGGCGACGAAGAACGCAATATGGTCAGCGGGGTGCTGACCCTGGCCGACCGCAGCCTGAATTCCATCATGACTCCGCGCAACGACGTGTCCTGGGTCAACCTGGACGACGATCCCGAGGTTTTGCGCCAGCAGATCATCAAGACGCCGCACAGCTTCTTCCCCGTATGCCGCGGTTCACTGGACGAGGTCATCGGCATCGGGCGCGCCAAAGAGATGGTGGCCGACCTCATCACCCACGGCAGCATACGGCTGTCGCGGCTGCGCGACCCCGTCATCGTGCACGAATCCATGGGCATTCTGCGCGTCATGGAGACGCTCAAGCGCGCGCACGGGCAACTGGTGCTGGTGACCGACGAGTTCGGCGCCATCGAGGGCGTGGTCACGCCCATCGACGTCTTCGAGGCCATTGCCGGCGAATTTCCCGACGAGGACGAGGCCCCCGACATCATCGAGCAGGATGAAAACCACTGGCGGGTCGATGGCGCCGCCGATTTGCACCACCTGGAACAAGTATTGAACACCGAGGGCCTGGTCGACGACGACGAGGGCTATACGACACTGGCGGGCTATTTGCTGGAGCGCTTCGGGCACCTGCCCGACCCGGGCGACAGTTGCGAACTGAAACAGCCGCACGCGCTATACAGGTTTAAAGTATTGCGGCTCGACGGCCGGCGCATCGCGGCGGTGCAGATCGAGCGCATTCCAGCCTCGATGGGCGACTACGACGGCGAGGCGGCTTAGGGCCTGTTGACGGGGCCTGGGTTTTCCGACATTCCAACTTGCGTGTGAGCATTCATGACTGACAGCATCGTGTTTTTCATCAAGGCCCTGTTTCTGGGGCTGGTCGAGGGCGTTACCGAATTCCTGCCCATATCCAGCACGGCTCATCTGCTGCTGGTGGGCGACTGGATAGGCTTCGACTCTGGAGGCTCCAAGGTCTTCGAGGTCGTCATCCAGTTCGGGTCGATACTGGCCGTCATGTGGGTATTCCGGGCCAGGCTTTGGCAACTGGTGCACGGCACGCTCACGGGGGTGCGCAGCGAGGCGCTGCTCACACGCAACCTGATCATCGCCTTCCTGCCGGCGGCGGTCATCGGCGCCCTGACCATCAAGTACATCAAGGCCCTGTTCAATCACCCCGGCGTCTTCGTGGTGACGCTTGTCGTCGGCGGGATCATCATGCTTTGGGTAGAGCGCAAACCTCACTTCGCCAAGCACGCGCCGAACGACACGGCCGCATCCGAACACGTCTCGGCGCGCACGCTCGAGGAGATCACCTGGAAACAGGCGCTGATCGTCGGTTTTGCGCAATGCCTGGCCATGGTGCCTGGAACGTCGCGCTCCGGGTCGACGATCATAAGCGGCATGCTGGCCGGCATTCAACGCAAGACAGCCACCGAGTTCTCGTTCTTCCTGGCCATGCCGACCATGCTGGCGGCAACGGTTTACGATCTGTATAAGAACGGCGGGGCGCTCAACGGCGAGGTATCCATTGCCATCGTCATCGGCTTCCTGGCGGCCTTTTTCTCGGCCTTGGTGGTGGTGCGCGCCTTGCTGGCTTTTCTGGCCCGCCATACCTACCGGCCATTCGCCTGGTATCGCATCGCCTTGGGCGTTGTGGTGCTATTGTGGCTGTGGCTGGGGGCTGGCGCCGCGTAGTTCCATCGTGCCGTGCCCGATGGCCAGCCATCCTCCGCGGGGGGGGATCGAGTGGTCGTAGTCCCAGTCGGGCAGCACATAGCGTGTGCAGGCGCGTCCGTCCACCAGCAGCTCATGCCGCGCGGGGCGGTGGGTGTGGCCGTGCACCATGAGGCCAAGGCCCGAACTCCGGAAGGCGCTTGCAATGGCCTGCGGGGCCACGTCCATGATGTCTTGCTGCTTATGCCGGTTGGCGGCCATGCTGCGTTGCCGCGCATACTGCGCTATGCGCAGGCGCCGCTTCAGGCTTAGCGACAGGAACAGGCGCTGTATCCAGGGCGTGCGGACAATGCGCCGGAAGCGCTGGTAGCTTGCGTCCGCCGTGCAGTATTCGTCGCCGTGGCTCAACAATATGTCGCCGGCGTCGGTGTGCAGGCGAACCGTATCGGGCAGAAGGTGGGCGCCCAGGCTTCGGGCCAGTTGCCCGCCGAGAAGAAAATCGCGGTTTCCGCGGCCCAGCCACAAGGGAATGAGGCTGGCGGTTTGCCGCAGTTTTTCGAGTGTTGCGGCAAGCCAGGGCGGAGCGGCTTCGAGGGCGGCGTCGTCTCCGACCCACGCATCGAAAATATCGCCGCACAGCACCAAGGCATCGGCCTGGCGGCCGGCCATGTCCAGGAAGTCGTGAAACGCGGCCTGGGTGGCGGGAACCTGGGGCCCCAGATGGATATCGGAGGCCAGCCAGACGGTGCCCGGCAACGAAATGTTATTCAACGACCGTGGCTTTTTCGATGACGACGGCTTCTACGGGCACGTCTTGGTGAAAGCCTTTGTTGCCGGTCTTGACGGCCTTGATCTTGTCGACCACGTCGGTGCCTTCAATGACTTTGCCGAAGACGGCATAGCCCCAGCCGTTGGAGGTGGGGGCGGTGAAGTTCAGGAAGTCGTTGTCGGCGACGTTGATGAAGAATTGGGCCGTGGCCGAATGCGGATCGCTGGTGCGGGCCATGGCAAGCGTGTACTTGTCGTTCTTGAGGCCGTTATTGGCTTCGTTCTCGATGGGGTCGTGGGTGGGCTTTTGCTTCATGTCGGCTTCGAAACCGCCGCCCTGGATCATGAAGTTATTGATGACGCGGTGGAAAATGGTGCCGTCGTAAAAGCCTTCCTGCGTGTACTTCAGGAAATTCGCGACGGTTTTGGGCGCTTTTTCTTGATAGAGTTCGATGACCATGTCGCCAAAGTTGGTCTGAAGCTTGACGTGAGGATTTGTGCTCATTGCAGGGTTACCTTGTATGGTGGATGAAGAAGCTGCCTGGGCCGCGCTGCCAAGGCTGAAAACCAGCAGGGCGGCGCAAAGCAGGCCAAGTGTGCGTGCCAATTGGCTCGATACGCGGGATATGAATGAAAGCATGTATGAATTGGGTGTGGATGGCGTTGAAAGGGCGGGCATGGTCTACTTTTGCAGGATGGCTTGGGTTTTTGCGGCCTTGTCGCGCGCGCCGGCTATGCCCAGCGCCGCGGCCCGGTCGAACGACTGCTTGGCCAGCATCAGTTGCACCTCGCCCATATTGGCCTTGGCCGTAGCATAATTGGGGTCGGCGGTAAGCGCCATGCTCAGGGCGTCGCGGGCCATGTCAAGCTTGCCCTGCTTGATGTATTCGGCCGCCAGGTTGTTCCAGGGTTCCGGCAACTCGGGGTACTGCACGGTCATGTTGTGATAGACCGCGATAGCGTCGTCGTGGCGGTTCAGCCCCGCCAGGGCGCGCCCTTTCAGGAACAGCAGTTGGACGTCGGTGCCGATGGCGCCTTCGGCCTCGCGTTGGGCGTCGCGTTTTTCGATGATGTCCAGGGCTTCCTGGTACCTGCCCTGGCTGATCATGCCCGAAATGCGGTCGGTGATTTGCGAAGGTGTAAGCGGTATGGAGGTGTCGGCAGACGGGGCGAGGGCCTCGAGCACGTCGGCCAGGCCCTGCCAGCCGCCATCCTGCTTGGGCGGGTCGTTGAACAGCTTGTCCTGTCCGTAGGCGGCCGGGGCCGCCATGCCGCCAGCCAGCAATGCCAAGGCCAGAAGCGGGCTGAAGAAGTTTCGAAGCACAGGTTTGTACCTTATCTGTAAGAGGTAAAGGGTATCCCCGGAACATGGCCGCATGAATTGCGCATCGGCATGGCGGAGCACGCCGGGAAATTCATTCAGGCAATGGTTAAGTTTAGCCGCACGGCGCTATTTTTTCCGCCCGCTTGCTATACTGATCGACCACCATTTTAGCCTTGGTTCGATTTGGAAAGGGGCCGCCAGGGCCCCGAAGCCAGGCTGGTTTTGGTACAAGATCATGGATACAAAGAGAATTTTCATTGCACATGCTGCACATTTATAACACCTTGTCCCGCACCAAAGAGCCGTTCACGCCGACCGAGCCTGGACGCGTCCGCATGTATGTGTGCGGGATGACGGTTTACGATTTCTGCCATTTGGGCCATGCGCGCATGCTGGTGGGCTTCGACGTCGTGCAGCGCTGGCTGAGGGTGGCGGGCTATCGGGTCAGTTATGTGCGCAATATTACCGACATCGACGACAAAATCATTCGCCGCGCGGTGCAGTCGAACAGCAAGCTCGGCGATGTCACGTCGTTCTTCATCGATGCCATGCACGCGGACGAGCGGGCCTTGAACGTAGAGCCCCCCGATTTCGAACCCCGGGCCACCGAGCACGTAGGCGAAATGCTCGGCATCATCAAGCGGCTGGAAGAAAAAGGCCTGGCCTACCAGTCGGAAGACGGCGACGTCAATTATGCGGTGCGCGGCTTCGAGGGGTACGGCAAGCTGTCGGGCAAGTCGCTGGACGACCTGCGCGCCGGCGAGCGCGTGGCGGTTGCCTCGGGCAAGCGCGATCCGCTGGATTTCGTGCTGTGGAAGGCGGCCAAGGCCGACGAGCCGCCCGAATCCAAATGGGAATCCCCCTATGGCCTGGGCCGGCCCGGCTGGCATATCGAGTGCTCGGCCATGAGCCGATCCCTGTTGGGATTGCCGCTGGATATCCACGGCGGCGGCCCCGACCTTAAATTCCCGCACCACGAAAACGAAATCGCGCAAACCGAAGGGGCGTTCGGCGGAAAGCTGGCCAACGTCTGGATGCACTGCGGCCCGTTGATGGTCGATGCCGACAAAATGTCCAAGTCGCTGGGAAATTTCCGCACCATCCGGGAAACCGTGGCCGTGCCGTCGTCGCTGTCGGCCGATTCCGCCGACTACCAGGCCAATCCGCGCGAAGCCGAGATGCTGCGGTTCTTCATCGTGCGCAACCACTACCGCAGCATTCAGAATTACACCCCCGACAATCTGCGCGACGCGCAGAACGCGTTGGACCGCCTGTACCACACCTTGCACAATGTGCCCGCCGCCCAGGTCGAAATCGATTGGACGCAAGCCGACGCACAGGCTTTTCGCAACGCCATGGACGACGATTTCAATACTCCAGAAGCGGTTGCCGTGCTGTTCGAGCTGTCGTCCCAGGCCAACCGCACGTCGTCGGCGCATACCTCGGGCCTGTTGAAGGCGCTCGGGGGTGTGTTGGGGCTGCTGCAAACCGACCCCGTCCGCTACCTGCAATCTGCCAGCCGCTATCTGGGGCTGGAGGCGCCGGCCGAAAGCCTGTCGGAAGAGGCCATCCTGGCCCTGATCGCCGAGCGGGCCGAAGCCAAGAAGGCGCGCGACTTTGCCCGTGCCGACGGCATCCGCGCCGAATTGCGCGATGCCGGCGTCGAGCTCGAGGACAAGCCGGGCGGTGCAACGCAATGGCGACGGGCGTAGGGGCGGGGTCATGAGCGAAATCATCACCGCCGACGACAAGCCCCATTTCTGGGACGAGGCCTCCGCGCAGCTGATGCGGCGCGACCGCATACTCAAGAAACTCATTCCCCTGCACGCCTCCGAATGTCTGCGTGTTTCGGCCACGCCGTTCATGACGCTGGCCCGCGCCATCATCGGCCAGCAAGTCAGCGTGGCGTCGGCGGAAGCCATGTGGCTGCGGTTTACCGAAAAGTGCGGACGCCGGCCCACGCCCGGAGCGGTGCTGAACGTGCCCGGCGACGAGCTGCGCGCGGCGGGGCTTTCCAAGCGCAAGGTCGAGTACGTCCTGGATCTGGCTTCGCATTTCGCCGAAAAGAAGGTGCGTCCGGCAGCCTGGGCCAATATGGATGACGAGGCCGTCGTGACCGATTTATGCGCTATTCGCGGCATCGGGCGCTGGACGGCCGAAATGTTTCTGATCTTCAGCTTGCGGCGTCCCGATGTTCTGCCGCTGGACGATGTCGGCCTTTTGAAGGCAATTTCGTTACACTACTTCAGCGGTGAACCCGTTTCGCGTTTCGAAGCCCGTGAAGTGGCCCAGGCCTGGGCGCCATGGCGTACGGTGGCCACTTGGTATCTATGGCGCAGCCTGGATACGCTGGCCGGCCGGAACTGACGGCGCGACCCCCATTTTTTGGAAAAACAAGCACTCTTATGCGTAATACCTTCCTCGAATTCGAACAACCGTTGGCCGAGCTTGAAAACAAGATCGAACAACTGCGCTTTGTGCAGGCCGATTCCGCGGTTGATATTTCAGACGAAGTAAGCCGCCTGCAGCAAAAAAGCCAGACCTTGGCCAAGAATATCTACGCCAAGCTCACGCCGTGGCAAACCGCGCTGGTGGCGCGCCATCCGCAGCGGCCATACACACTGGATTACGTACGAGAGATCTTTACCGACTTCCACGAGCTGCATGGCGACCGCATGTATGCCGACGACCTGTCGATCGTGGGCGGCATGGCGCGCTTCAATGGCATGCCGTGCATGGTCATCGGCCACCAAAAGGGGCGCGACACCAAAGAGCGCGCCATGCGCAATTTCGGCATGCCCCGGCCCGAAGGCTATCGCAAGGCTTTGCGCCTGATGCGCCTGGCGGAAAAATTCGGGATGCCGGTGTTTACGTTCGTCGACACCCCGGGAGCCTACCCGGGCGTCGGGGCCGAAGAGCGCGGCCAGTCCGAAGCCATCGGCCACAATCTGTATGCCATGGCCGAGTTGAAGGTGCCCATTATTTCCACCATCATCGGCGAGGGCGGTTCAGGCGGGGCCTTGGCCATCGCGGTGGGCGACGTGGTCATGATGCTGCAGTATTCCACGTATGCCGTCATTTCGCCCGAGGGCTGCGCCTCCATCCTATGGCGCAGCGCCGACAAGGCGCCCGCCGCGGCAGAGGCCCTGGCCATTACCGCGCCGCGGCTCAAAGAACTCGAGCTGATCGACCGCATCGTCAACGAACCGGTCGGCGGCGCGCACCGCGACCCGGTCACCATGGCGCGCCAACTGGGCCGGGCCCTGTCCGACGCATTGCGGCAGGTTTCGGGCATGAGCACCGAGCAGTTGCTTGAACAGCGTCTGCAGCGTTTGATGTCGTATGGCCGATTCCAAGAGGTTCGTGCTTAACCTGTTTTCCGGCCAATGGCCCGGGTCGGCCGAGCTGACCCAGGCCATTGGCCGATCGGTGGCCGCGCTCGAGCGGCCGCCATCCGTTCTGGCGGTCGCGCTCAGCGGCGGGGCCGACTCGGCCATGATGGCGGTGCATGCCGCCATCTACGCCCAGCGGCGCGGCTTGCCCCTGCATTGCCTTCATATCCACCATGGCCTTCAGCCCCTGGCCGACCAATGGCAGGCGCATGCGCACGACCTGGCCCGGCAGTTGTGCGTGCCCTGCCATAGCCTGCGGGTCGAAGTCGGGAGCACGGGGCGTGACGGCATGGAGGCGGCGGCGCGCGAGGCCAGGTATCGCGGGCTGGCCGACCTGGCCGGCGCGGTGGGCGCGCGGCATGTTCTGCTGGCCCATCACCGCAACGATCAGGCCGAAACGGTTTTGCTGAGGCTGCTGCGCGGCGCCGGGCCAACTGGCTTGGCGGCCATGGCGCCCGCTACAGTGCGGGACGGGCTGGTATACCTGCGTCCCTGGCTGGACATCGAGCGCAGCCTTATCCTGCAACAAGCGGAAGGCTTTTGCGAGACGACAGGCTGGCAGGCGGTGCAAGACCCCACCAATGCCGACGATAAATACACCCGGGCGGCGGTGCGCGAACGCCTCGTTCCCGAGCTGGATGCGCGCTGGCCCGGCTGGCGCGGCAATCTTTCGCGCCATGCCCGCTTGAGCGGCGAGTTGGCGCAAGTGCTGGATGAGGTTGCCGGGGAGGATTTCCAGCGGCTGGAGCCGTCTGCCGATGCGCGCAGTTTTTCCCTGAAGGCCTGGCGGGGCCTTTCGCCGGCGCGCCAGGCCCTGGCTTTGCGCTATTGGCTGTCGCTGGCGGGCTTGCGCATGCCGACCGAGGCGCGGCTGAGCGACATGATGCGCCAGTTGCGCGGCTTGCACGCCTTGGGGCACGATCGCCAGATGCGGGTCAAGCACGGCGATGTTTTTGTGTGCTGCCGCAATGGCCGGGTGCAATTGGTCGACGAGCTGCCAGGCCCTAAAACAAGATTCCCTAAAACAGCTAGAATATAACGTTTTGCCTGCCAAATAATGGCAATTTCCCTTTAATGCAGAGTAAAAGATGTCCCTGATCGTTCACAAATACGGCGGCACGTCCATGGGCTCGGTCGAGCGCATCCAGAATGTTGCGCGCCGCGTAGCCAAGTGGCATGCCGCAGGCCACCAGGTAGTCGTGGTTCCGTCCGCCATGTCGGGCGAAACCAACCGTCTTTTGGGCCTGGCCAAAGAAATCAGCGCCCAGCCCGACGGCCGCGAACTGGACATGCTGGCGGCGACTGGCGAACAGGCCAGCAGCGCCTTGCTGGCCATGGCCTTGATGGCGCAGGGCGTTCCCGCGCGCAGCTACACGGGCTGGCAAGTGCCTGTTACGACCGATTCGGCCTACACCAAGGCCCGCATCAAATCCATCGACGACGCGCGCATCCGCACCGATCTCGACCTGGGCCGCGTTGTCATCGTGACCGGCTTCCAGGGCATCGACGAAAACGGCAACATCACCACGCTGGGCCGCGGCGGTTCCGATACCTCGGCCGTTGCCGTGGCCACCGCCATGAAGGCCGATGAATGCCTCATCTACACCGACGTCGACGGCGTCTACACGACCGATCCGCGCGTCGTGCCGGAAGCCCGCCGCATGTCGGTGGTGTCGTTCGAGGAAATGCTCGAAATGGCCTCGCTGGGTTCGAAGGTCCTGCAAATCCGCTCCGTCGAGTTCGCCGGAAAATACCATGTGCCGGTACGCGTGCTGTCCTCGCTTACCGACCCCCTGATACCGCTCGAAGAGGAAATGGTGTCGGGTACTTTAATTACTTTCGAGGAAGACCAAAAAATGGAAGCCGCCGTCGTTTCGGGCATCGCCTTCAGCCGTGACGAAGCCAAAATCACGTTGCTCGCCGTTCCGGACAAGCCGGGCGTCGCCTTTTCGATCCTGGGGCCTGTCGCCGCCGCCAACATCGACGTCGACATGATCGTGCAGAACGTGTCCGTCGAGGGCACGACCGACTTCTCCTTCACGGTCAACCGCAACGACTTCGCCCGCACGCTCGACCTCCTGAAGAGCCAGGTGGGGCCGGCCGTCGGCGCCCGTGAAATCCGCTCCGACGAAAAAGTGTGCAAGGTCTCCATCGTGGGCATCGGCATGCGCAGCCATGTCGGGGTAGCCAGCCTGATGTTCCGCACTCTTAGCGAAGAGGGCATCAACATCCAGATGATCAGCACCAGCGAAATCAAGACGTCGGTGGTTCTGAACGACAAGTACATGGAACTGGCCGTGCGCGCCCTGCACAAGGCGTTCGGCCTCGATCAGGATCCCGCCGAGGCGGCCAAGGCCTGAGCCACCGCGTAAACCGCTCTTTGCGCGCAATATTCTTGTGCTAGAATAGCGGACTTGTTCGGAGACGTGGCCGAGAGGTTGAAGGTACTCCCCTGCTAAGGGAGCATGCGGCTTATACCCGCATCGAGGGTTCGAATCCCTCCGTCTCCGCCAAATGAAATAAAAAAAGCCCTGTTTTTACAGGGCTTTTTTTTGGCTTGCTTGCGCAGGCACTGCTCAGTTAATGATGTAAAGAGCCGCGAGATAGAGGCTCTTCAGCTTCCCGTGTAGCGTCGCGACGGTGGCTCAGGTGATACAAAATCGGCAACACCAGCAAGGTCAGAATGGTAGACGAGATAATGCCTCCGATTACTACCGTGGCCAGTGGACGCTGAACCTCGGCTCCAGTACCTATATTCAGAGCCATTGGCACAAAGCCCAGCGAAGCGACTAGCGCGGTCATCAACACGGGCCGCAGGCGAGTCAGTGCGCCCTGACGGATCGCCGCGTCGAGCGACAGGCCTTCTTCTCTCAAGTCGCGGATAAAAGATAGCATCACCAGCCCATTCAGCACGGCTACCCCCGACAGTGCGATGAATCCCACTGCGGCCGAGATGGATAAAGGAATGCCGCGTATCCAGAGTGCCACAATGCCGCCAGTGAGCGCGAACGGAATACCAGTAAACACCAGTAGGCCATCTTTGATGTTGTTAAACATCATGAAGAGCAAAATGAATACGAGCAGCAGAGCAACAGGCACCACAATCTGCAGGCGTAGCGCGGCCGATTGGAGCTGTTCGAACGTTCCTCCCCATTCGACCCAGTACCCCGCCGGCACTTGCACCTGGCTTTGGACGCGCTCTTGTGCCTGGGCGACGAACGATCCGATGTCGCGTCCACGCACATTGGAGGTGACCACCACTCGGCGTTTGCCGTTCTCGCGGCTGAACTGGTTCGGCCCGGCGGCAGTCTCCAGTGACGCGATCGAGCCAAGAGGAATCTGGTTGATAACACCTCCTGCGCCGGCGGGCAGGGCGATGGGTAATTGTTTGATGGTCTCCACATTGCTACGCAAGTCGTCGGGCAAACGCACGACTATGCTGAAACGCCGATCGCCTTGAAACAACGTTCCGGCCTCACGTCCACCAACGGCTATGGCTACGGCATCTTGTACCGCTTGAAGTGAGAGTCCGTAGCGCGCGGCCCCGGAACGGTCGATGGAAATAGTGAGCACAGGCAGTCCCGTCGTCTGTTCGATATTGACGCCCGATGCGCCCGGTACCTGCTCCAGTACTTGCATAATTTGTGTCGCCGTCGAATTCAATACCTCCATATCATCGCCAAATATCTTGATCGCTACGTCCGAACGCACGCCGGAGATTAGTTCGTTGAAGCGCAATTCGATCGGTTGGGAGAATTCGTAGACGTTGCCGGGCAGTTGGGCGGCCGAGGACTGGACCTGGCCTATCAGCTCGTCTCGAGGTAGGTCGGGGTCGGGCCATTGAGTCTGAGGCTTGAGCATGACGTATCCATCCGAGATATTGGGTGGCATGGCGTCGGAGGCTACTTCCGCCGTCCCGGTGCGGGCGAATATGCGCTCTATTTGGGGAAACTCGGTTAACAGCTTACGCTCGAGTTGCTTTTGCATTTCGACCGATTGGGTCAGGCTGGTGGCGGGCGCCCGCATGGCCTGGACGGCAAAGTCGCCTTCGTTCAGGCTGGGGATGAACTCGCTGCCCATACGTGAGGCGATCAGTCCCGACAGCACAACGGTCACCACGGCAAATGTAAGCACCACAGCCTTGTTGGCCATGGCCAAGCTCAACATGGGTTGATACATCCTCTTGGCCGCTCGAATGAAAATACCCTCTTTTTCGGTGACGCGCTTACCGATGAATAGGGCGACCGCCGCGGGCACGAAGGTAATGGACAGGATCATGGCCCCTAGCAATGCCGTCACCACGGTGAAGGCCATGGGCGTGAACATTTTTCCTTCTACACCGCTCAGGGCGAATATAGGCAGATACACGATCATAATGATGAGCTGCCCGAAAAGCAGCGGCCTGCGTACTTCTTTTGAGGCAGCAAACACCTGGTGCAGCCTTTCGGACAAGACCAACGATCTTCCTAGGCGGGCCTGAGTATGGGCAAGGCGCCGGATGCAGTTTTCGACGATGACTACAGCGCCATCGATGATAATGCCGAAATCCAAGGCGCCCAGACTCATCAGATTGGCGCTGACCTTGCCCGAGACCATACCTGTAAAGGTGAACAACATGGCCAAGGGGATGACCAAGGCAGTCAGCACTGCGGCACGGATATTTCCCAGAAAAAGAAATAGCACCACGATGACCAGAACCGCTCCTTCGAGTAGATTCTTCTGAACCGTGGCAATGGCCTTGTCCACCAGCACAGTGCGGTCGTACACGGTAACCGCGTGCACGCCTTCGGGTAGTGTGCGGTTGATTGACTGCATTTTCTTATCTACGGCATGCGAGACATTGCGGCTGTTTTCCCCCAAGAGCATGAATGCCGTGCCTAGTACTACTTCGCGGCCGCTTTCGGTGGCTGCGCCCGTGCGCAATTCTTTCCCGATATTGACCTGGGCTACATCCTGTATGCGTACCGGCGCGCCCTGAACGTTTGCGATGAGAATCTGGCCGATCTGCTGCATGGACTGCATCTGGCCCGGCACGCGCACCAGCGACTGCTCGCCATGGTGCTCGATGTAGCCAGCTCCGACGTTGCTGTTATTTCGCTCGACGGCGTCGAGCAGGTCTTGCAGGGTGAATCCGTAAGAGCGCAACTTCACCGGATCAGGGGCTATCAGATACTCTTTGGCGTATCCGCCGATCGTGTTGATCTCCGTCACACCAGGCACATTGCGCAATTGAGGTTTGATGATCCAATCCTGGATTTCTCGCAGATCCGTCGACGTATAAGGCGTTCCGTCCGGTTTCAGTGCACCTTCTTCCGCCTCCACCGTCCAGAAGTAGATCTCTCCCAGTCCTGTGGAGATTGGGCCCAATGTGGGCGTGATGCCAGCGGGAAGTTGATCTTTGGCGCCTTGTAGCCGTTCGTTCACCAGTTGGCGGGCAAAATAGATGTCCGTACCTTCTTCGAAGATCACGGTGATTTGGGAGAGTCCATAGCGCGATAGCGATCGGGTCTGTTTCAGCTTCGGGATTCCGGCCATGACGGTTTCGAGCGGATAAGTGACACGTTGCTCGACTTCCAGAGGAGAGTAGCCTGAGGCAGCAGAGTTGATTTGTACCTGCACGTTGGTAATGTCGGGCACGGCGTCGATGGGAAGGCGCTGGTAGTTGAAGGTACCCAGTGCGGCCATTCCCAGCACTGCCAATATGACTAGCCATCGTTGTTCGATGGAAAAGCGAATAATGCGTTCAAACACGATTCTTCCTTTTTTCAGTGGCTATGCGAGGCGCTACTCTTGCCTAACTCGGATTTGATGACAAAACTGTTGTTTGTGGCGTAGCGTGCACCCGCCTCCAGCCCCTGGAGTACCTCCACAGCTTTGGCATCGCGTCGGCCCGTGATCACGGGCTGGGCAACAAACCCGCTCCCGCGTCTGACGAACACGACGGTTTCTTTCTCCAGGGAATGGATAGCCGCAGGCTCGATGGCTACCGGGACATTCATCTCCGGGGAAAAAACCTGAACATTGACGAAGAGGCCCGGTCTCCAGGCTCCATCGGGGTTGCTCAGGGTGATCCGAGCGGTGGCGGCCCGGTTCTGTTGGCCCAGCAAGGAGCTGACGTAGGAAACAGTTCCCTCCGTCTGTGAGTCAAAGGCGGTAACGCTTACGGTTGCATTGCTGCCCACGCGTACGGCACCCAGCGCTTCGGCTGGAACGATAATGTCCACCCATACTGTTGAAAGATCAGAAATTTTGAAGATGGGCGCATCGGCGGCGACAGTTTCTCCAAGTGCAAGGCTTTTTTCGACAATCATGCCGTCAAAAGGCGCCCGCACTTCAAGACGGTTGAAACTCCCCGGTTTGCCGGCGTCCGCTCCCAGTGCCTGAAGTTGTTCGAGGGCATCGGCAACAGCAATTTGCGTTTCTTCCAACTGCTGGCGAGCCTGAAGGTAGTCCTGCTTGGCGGAAATTTTTTCTTTCCATAACAGCCGCTCGCGATCATACGTAGTGCGAGCCAGGGCCATACGTCTTCGCGCCGCCGTCAGGGTGCTGCGCCGCTCCGATAATTCCGGGCTCGCTATCACAGCCAATACGTCGCCTTGTCTGACCTCTTGACCCAGCTTCCCCTCTACCGCCTGGACGACACCGGACAAACGCGGCACCAACTGCGCAGTGCGGTTTGCGTTAAAGACAATCTCGCCTGGCAGTTGAATCGCATCCCGAATGCGTGCAGGACCCGCCGTAGCCATCGTGATTTCTGCTGCGTCGATTTGTGCGTCGGTGAAGGCTGCTTCGCGTTCGTGCTGTTCTTTATCCTCATGTGTTTCTTCACCTTCGTCAGCATGTCCGAACGTTGCAGCTTCGGATTCCTTGGATTTCGAGGTCTGATTTGGCTCATCATGCCCGGATCCCGCGCTTTCTGAGGCGTTGCCCTTAAGAATCAAGGTGCCCAGCAGTGCACCGACGAGGATGATGATGGCGATCAGAACAGACTGCCTGGTAGGGAGATTCCGGGCTGTCTTATTTGGTGTGTTTTTCATAATGAATTCCGTCCGAGAATACGATCTATCTGTGCAAGCGCTTGATAGGCGTCCGACAATGCCGAAAGATGTCGGGCGCGAGCCTGAAACAAGGTTCGCTGTGCATCCAGCACTTCAATAAAGCTGAACTTTCCGGCCTCGAATCCCCTTCGGGCTCGTTCGAATGCCAAGTTGGCACTGGGCATGATCTGGGATTCGAGACGTAGTGCGGAATTCTTGGCGATGTCGAACTCACTGGCTGTTTGCTGCAGTTGCACTTGCAGGCGAGTCTTCAAATCCAGATACTCGTCCCGGGTCTTATATGCGAGCATTGAGGCTTCATAGATGTTTCCCTGGTTTCGGTCGAAAAAGGGCAGGGGAATCGACACGCCCAACATCACCTGATTGCGCCCTAGTTCGTTGTTTCGAATAACTCCGGCGCTGACCTCGATGTTGGGATAGCGTTTGCTGCGTTCTACTTGGATTTGAGCTCGGCTTCGCTCCAGTTCAAGCCGAGCGGCTTGTACAGCAGGGGATTTTTCCAACGCGGTACTCAGATCGTCCAGAATGGGACGATCCAATGGCGTTGAAATTTTTGCATCGACTTTTGTAAATTGCGGTGACGGGTTGCCCCACAACATGGATAGACTGCGGCGCGCCGACTCCAGCGAATTAGCCGCCAAGGCCGCTTCCAGTTCGGCATTGGCCACAGCAACCTGCGCCTTGTCCGCGTCAAGCGGCGGTACTTTGCCTGCCTCGACCCGCTTGTCGGCAATGCGGTAAGCATCGCGGGCAATCTTCACTGTCCTTGTTGATAGCGCTACTCTTTCCTGGGCGATCAATACGTCGAAAAAGGCAACCATAGTCTGCGCTCGGACGTCCGCATGGATCTGTTCCTTCTTTTGATGGATTCTGTCGCGAGCGAGTTTGGCTTCGGCTATGCGCGCGTCGCGCTTGCCTCCCAACTCTATGGGAAGGCTCAGTGTCGTTGTGGTGCTGCGTGTAGCCCTGCGGGAGGTATCCTCCAGTTCGACGCTTAGTATCGGGTTCGGCCTTGTTTGCGCCTGAAGGACGAGACCTTCCGAAGAGCTTGCAGCGTAACGAGCGGAAGAGAGTGAATAGTTGGTGTTCAGGACAAGCTTTAGGGCTTCGTCTAGAGTCAAGGATGTGACTGGCTCGAGCCGTATCGTCGGAACTGCTGCTTGATCGGAAGGCAGGGGCTGGGCCGATGCCAAGCCCCACATAGCCAGGGCGGCTCCGATTAGTATTGATGCACTGCGCATGGAATTGCTCCAAGATTGCCTATTGGCGTGTTTGAGTCTTGGGCAGTGCCGAGAGAACGCAGCAACGATGCCGCCTATGAACGCAAATAGCGTAAGCGGTTCGGTGCTAATGAGATGTCATGTTGCTCATCCCGGCCACTGCAGCGGTGGCGGAACGACGCGGATGGAAGATTTATTGCGTCGCGCCGCTTAGGCTGACGCTATCCATTTAGGCCGTTCGGGCCTGTCGACGACAGCCTGTGGAACGAACTGCCGTTTGTAGATCGGGGAAATGGAGGATGATGAAAAAGAGAGAGTACACAGGGGAAAGCTGTCAACGATGGACAATGCATGCAGCCCGCAAAAACTATCTTCATGGTGAGCGCTTTCGGCGCCGGCGATATCGTTGCTGTTGTCCGTGACCTGGGTTTCTTGAGCCTCGGAGCAGGGATGCAGGCAGGCTTCGTGCGTTTGAACTACATACATGCTCACTATCCCCCAGGAAGCCTGGAGCGGCATAAGCACAAGAAGAAGGAGGAGCACGATCTTTTTCATTCAGGGGCGGATTATATACGATGACCCAATAGCGCCTGGACTTATCCGCCAAAATTGGCGGTCCGGGATACTCACGTCCGCAACAGCCTTAATCCATTGCTGACCACCAACAGACTCGCACCGACATCGGCGAACACCGCCATCCACATGGTGCCCAGACCGATCAAAGTGAGCACCAGGAACACCACCTTGATACCCAATGCCAGACTGATGTTCTGGATCAGTGCCGAGCGTGTGGCTTGAGATAGGCGGATGAAGGTCGGAATTTTGCGCAGATCGTCGTCCATCAAAGCGACGTCGGCTGTCTCGATGGCGGTGTCGGTGCCCATCGCGCCCATGGCAAAGCCGATACTGGCGCGGGCGAGCGCTGGTGCGTCGTTGATACCGTCGCCGACCATGCCCGCTGCCCCTTTGGCCTCGAGTCCTTCCACAGCCTTCAGCTTGTCCTCGGGCAACAGGTTCCCGTGAACTTGGTCGATGCCGACTTCCCGGGCGATGGTTTCAGCAGCATGCGAGTTGTCGCCGGTCAACATCACGGTTTTGACACCTAGCTGATGCAAATCGGCGATCGCCGCGCGGCTGCTGTCCTTCACGGTATCGGCGACCGAGAACAGGGCCTGTACCTGCTTTTCATCAATCAGTGCCACCACGGTCTTGCCTTGGTGTTCCAGCTGATCTAGACGTACTTCGAGCGATGCGGAACAGCGGCCCAGTTCATGGATCAGACGATGGTTACCTAGCCAATATGGCTTGCCATCGATCATTCCGCGTACGCCTCGACCGGCAAGTGCCTGGAATGCATCAACCGGCTCCGGTGCACCCGCTTCGTCACCGGCCGCTCGGGCAATGGCTTGCGACACTGGGTGGTCGGAGCGGGAGGCAAGGCTGGCTGCCAGTTGTCGGCAGCGTTTCGCATCTATGCCCGCTTGCGGCTCGAAATCGGTCTGTTGCGGTTTGCCGTGGGTAATAGTTCCGGTCTTGTCGAGCGCCAGCCACGCCAGCTTGCGGCCTTCTTCCAGATAGGTACCGCCCTTGATAAGGATGCCGTGGCGGGCGGCGGCGGCCAATCCGCTGACGATGGTCACCGGGGTCGAGATTACCAATGCGCATGGGCAGGCAATCACCAGCAGCACTAGGGCTTTGTAGATCCAGGCGTGCCAGGCGTCACCCATCAACAACGGCGGCAGCACGGCAACGGCGAGCGCCAAAGCGAATACGATCGGTGTATAGACTCGGGCAAACCGATCAATGAACCGTTGCGTTGGAGCTTTCGCGCCCTGTGCTTCTTCGACCGCGTGGATAATGCGGGCAAGGGTGGTGTTGCCGGCCGCCGCCGTGACCCGGTACTCGAAGGATCCGGATTCGTTGATTGTGGCGGCGAAGACCCTATCGCCTTCGGCCTTATCCACTGGCAGACTCTCGCCGGTGATCGGCGCCTGATTCACGCTGGAACTGCCCCGGATAATTTCGCCGTCCAGAGCAATGCGTTCGCCGGGCTTGACTCGAATCAGGCTGCCCACTGCCACAGTGTTGGCCGCGATCTCCAACCAGGAACCGTCCGCTTGCTGCACAGTGGCGGTCTCCGGAGCCAGTTTCATCAACGCTTCGATTGCGTTGCGCGCCCGGTCAAGTGATTTGGATTCGATCAACTCGGCGACGGTAAACAGTACCATCACCATCGCCGCTTCCGGCCACTGCCCTAGCGCCAGGGCACCGGTCACGGCGATGCTCATCAGGGCGTTGATGTACAGATTGCCATTACGGATGGCTAACCACCCCTTCTTGTAGGTTGTCAGGCCTGAGAAAGCCACAGCCAGGATGCCGAGAACTGCCGCCAGCCCCATCGGCAGGCCCATCCAGATCACCGTTTCCGATGCGATCGCGAAGACACCCGCCAGGGCCAATGGCCACCAAGGCTTGGTTGGCTCCTCGGTAGCGGTGAGCCGGCCGTCGGCATTCGGCAGTTCGGGTTGGAGGCCGAGAGAGCGTATCGCCTCCAGAATCAATTCGAGCGTGCCGGGGGTGTGTGCGACGGTCAGCACACGTTGCATCAGATTGAATTCCATGTGCTTGACTGCCGCTATGCCGTCTAGTTTTTTGCGGATCATCGCTTCTTCGGTGGGACAGTCCATTTGCATGATGCGCATTGAGGTTAGGATGCCTTCCGCCACCACTTGCGGTGCGGTCAAACCACCTGCTGCCATGGGAGCCGGGGTACAGCAATCATCACCAGCATGCTTATGACCGTGTCCATGGTCGTGGAGATGCTCGGCATGGCCATCCCAGCGCTCGGGTTTCTTGTTGTGATCGTGGTCGCGACAGCCAGCCATGGCGGAACTCCTTGTTTCGTCGTATGCTTGATATTCAACACCCTGTAGCCACTATAGGGTCAAGTAAAAGAGAGGATACAGATGAAAATCGGTGAATTGGCCAGCCAGGCCGGCTGTCTGGTCGAGACAGTGCGCTACTACGAGCGTGAGGGCCTTCTGCCCGCCGCCGTGCGCGATGAAGCCAACAACTATCGGCGCTACGAACATAGCCATTTGGAGCGGCTGACGTTCATCCGTCGCTGCCGGGCTCTGGATATGACGCATGACGAGATTCGTGCGCTGTTGCAGGCTCGCGCCGAACCCGACGCCAGTTGCGAGTCGATCAATGAGTTGATCGATGCTCATCTTGAGCATGTTCAGGCGCGAGTGGCGGAATTAAAGGCGTTGGAGGCCCAACTGACGGCACTGCGCCGCCAATGCCACGCGGCCAGGGCGACACGCGATTGCGGTATTCTGCGTGAGCTCGAACATCCCGGCGACGCCGCGTGGCGTAGTCCATCTGCATCGCCTAGCCATGTCGCCGGCAGCCACTGCAGGGCGGAAGCCCACTCTGTCTGCCGGTAGTCTTTCACTATTTCTGCTGCAGCGGGGTTGAAGCTGCATGTGTCGCAGTATTGCAAAATGTAGATTTCCTGCATTACACTTTCGTATCCTTGAAGCCGCGCCAATGTTGGTTGTTCTTCGGTCGCGGCGGGCCTTGCAGCACATGTCCGCGCCACCTTGGCGCGCCACCGACTCCATGAAGGAGATCCATCGTTGACCAACGAGACTGACAGCCGGCCACGGCGTCATGCAGCCGGGCAGGGCGCAGTGGCACACGCACGTGTGCTGGTGGTCGATGACGTGCCCGAGAACCGCGAGCTTCTGGTGCGCCGGCTGGCCCGGCTGGGCGTCACCCAGACCGACGAAGCCGTGAACGGGCAGCAGGCGCTGGAAAAACTCGACGCGGGGCATTTCGACCTGGTTCTGCTGGACATCATGATGCCCATCATGACCGGCTACGAGGTATTGCAGCGGCTCAATGCGCAAGGCCGCATACAGGATCTTCCGGTTATCGTCATCTCGGCGCTCAGCGAGGTCGACGACATCGCGAACTGCATCAAGGAAGGCGCCGAGGATTTTCTGCTCAAGCCCTTCAACAGCACGCTGCTGCGCGCGCGCATTCTTTCCAGCCTCGAAAAGAAGTTCCTGCGCGACCACACGCGCCAGGAGCTGCAGCGCAAGCAGGCGGAGCTGGCGGTCGCGCGCACCCTGCAGCTGGCCCTGGTGCCGCCGCCGGCAAGCCGGGAAACCGCCTTTGGCGAATTGTCCATAGACCTGGTGCTGGATCCGGCCAAGGAAGTGGGGGGCGATCTGGTCGATCACTTCGCCCTGGGAGAACACCTGCACGTGCTGATACTCGGCGACGTATCGGACAAGGGCGCCGGAGCGGCGCTGGTCATGGCGCGCACCTGCGCCTTGTTCCGCGGCCTGGCTGGGCGCCACGATGCGCTGCAGCTGTTTGCCGAGCCCGAGCTCGCCATGGCCGAGGTCAATGAAGTGCTCGCCTTCAACAACCCCAGCTGCATCTTCGTGACGCTGATGCTGGCCACGCTGGACACTTCCACCGGGCGGCTGTGCTACGTGCGGGCCGGCCATGTACCGTCCTTCCTGCGCCATGCCGACGGAGGCCTGCAGCGGCTGGAGCATGCCGGGGGCGTGCCTTTCGGCGTGCTCGAAGGTGCGGTTTACGCCAGCGACAGCGTTGTCCTGCAAGCCGGCGACTGCCTGCTGTCATTGACCGACGGCGTCACCGAAGCCGTCGCGGACGATGGCACCATGTTCGGCGATGGGCGCGTGGCGGACTGGTTGGCCGACGCCATGCAGGAAGCGCCCACGGTCGCGGGGCTGCTGGCGACGGTGCGGGAGTTCGAAGGGGGGGCTCCTCCTTCCGACGACGTGGCGATCATGCTGGTGCAGTGGGGCCGGTCGGCCGAGGCGCCGCAATCGGGGCAATTACAATGGGAATACTCACTCGATCCCGCTCCGCAAGCGGTGTCCGAGCTGGTGGATCAATTGCTCGAGCGGCTGCCCGAGCATGGTGTCGAGGCGCGGGTGGCGCATCATGTCGCGCTGGCGCTGGACGAGCTCTTGACCAACCTCAGCAGCCACGCGGGCGCCGATCACTGCCGTGTGAAGGTAGAAATCACTCCCGAACGGGTCTCTCTGGTCATCGAAGACCAGGCGCGGCCCTTCGATCCGCGCCAGCTGGAGTCGCCCGATACGACCGCCGGCGTGGAAGAGCGGCCCATCGGCGGGCTGGGCGTTTACTTGACGCTGAGCCTCGCCCAGGGCTTCGATTATTGCAGCGAGGAGGAACGCAACCTGACCATGCTATGGTTTGCGCGCGGGCCGTCTCCTTCTCCTGAAAACACGGTTACAAACGATAGGTGAACAACATGGAATTGCAGGAAGAGAAGGTACAGGAAGTCATGGTGCTTGCGCCCAAGGGGCGGCTGGACAGCGCGACCAGCCCTTTGCTGGGCGGGCGGCTGGAAGTGCTGGCTGCCGTGCCGCAGGCCAGGCTCATCCTCGATCTGTCCTGGGTCGATTTCGTTTCCAGCGCCGGCCTGCGCGTCATCCTGGCCGCCGCCAAGCAGCTTCGCAGCGCAAGCGGCCGGCTGGTGGTGTGCTCGGTGCAGCCGCCGGTGCAAGAGGTGCTCGACATATCGGGTTTTACCGCTCTGTTGACGATACGCGCCGGCCGTGAAGACGCGCTGGGAGAGCTGGCGTCATGAGCGGTAACCCCCCGGGGACCAATGGCACCTATGCCACCAACGAGCAGGCGCGCGAGCTGCTCGAGGTGGCGCCGATATCGGTGGTCATCCTTACCGAAGACGGCAAGTACCTGTATCGCAATCCGGCTCATGACGCCATTTACCGCTACGATCCCGACCGCATGCCGAGCCGGAGCACCGAGATGTGGGTGGACCCTTCCGAGCGCGCGCGGCTGCTCGAGATCTTCCGGCGCACCGGCGTGATGCGCAATGCAGAGGTCCAGCACCGCCGCGCCAACGGCGAGGTATTCTGGGGCCTCATGACCTGGCAGCGTCTGGAGTACAGCGGCCAGCCGGCTCTGGCGGGCTGGATCTACGAGATCACCGAGCGCAAGCTGGCCGAGCAGGCCATGGAGCAGGCGCGCATTGCGGCGGAACAGGCCAACCAGATCAAGTCGGAGTTCCTGGCCAACATGAGCCACGAGCTGCGCACGCCTCTGAACGCCATCATCGGTTATGCCCAGATCCTCCAGGAAGACGCCGAGGACGACGGGCAGGATCAGTTCGTTCCCGACCTGCGCAAAATAGAAAGCGCCGGCAAGCATCTGCTGGGCCTGATCAACGGCATCCTGGATCTGTCCAAGATCGAAGCCGGGCGCATGGAAGTCTACCTCGAACCCATGGACGTGGCGGGCCTGGCCGAGGAAGTGCGCACGCTTACGGCGCCCCTGGCCAAGAACAACGAAAACGTGGTCGAGATAGAGGTGGCCGACGACGTGGGCACCATGCAGACCGACATCACCAAGCTTAAGCAGTCGCTGCTCAATCTGGTCAGCAACGCCTGCAAGTTCACCAAGCAGGGGAAGGTATCCCTGAAGGTGGACACCACCGATATCGAAGGCCATCCCGCGGTGCGTTTCAGGGTCCGCGACACCGGCATAGGCATGACGCCCGAGCAGCAGGCCAAGTTGTTCCAGCCCTTTACGCAAGCCGATTCGTCCACCACGCGCCAATATGGCGGAACGGGGCTGGGCCTGGCGATCACCAAGCGGCTGTGCGAGTTGCTGGGCGGAAGCGTGACGGTGTCGTCCGCTATCGGCGAGGGCAGCTGCTTTACCATCGTGCTGCCGCGCCAGGCCAGCAAGGAACCGGTTCAAGTGGAGGCCGCTGCTCCGCACGGCCCCAGCGGCGCTCCCACCTTGCTGCTGATCGACGACGATCCGCATGTGCACGACGTGATGGGCGCCATGCTCAGCCGCGACGGCTATCGGGTGGAGCATGTGTCGGGCGGGCCGGGCGCGGTGGACGCGGTGCGGCGTGTGAAGCCGCTGGCCATTCTGCTGGACGTCATGATGCCGCAAGTGGATGGCTGGTCGGTGCTGAATACCCTGAAGGGCGATCCGGAACTGGCGGCCATCCCCGTGATCATTGTTTCCATGCTGGACGACCGGCCGCTGGGATTGTCGCTGGGCGCGGCCGAATTCCTGACCAAGCCCATAGACCGCGCCACGCTGGCCGCGACCGTCCGGCGCTTCGCCGGCCCGGCCGGACCCGAAGCCGAGGAGGGCAAGCGCTGATGAGCCGTATTTTGCTGGTGGAAGACAACCCCGAGAACCGCGACATGCTGTCGCGGCGTCTGCTCAAACGAGGATTCGAACTGGTCTATGCCGAGGATGGTGCACAGGCCGTCGAGTCCGCGCGCAACGAGCATCCCGATCTCATCCTCATGGATCTGAACCTGCCGGTCATGGATGGCTGGGAGGCCACCCGCCGCATCAAGGCCGACCCGGCCACGGCGGCGATACCCGTCATTGCGCTCACGGCCCATGCCATGGCGGGCGACAGCCAGACTGCGCTGGCGGCGGGCTGCAACGACTACGACACCAAGCCGGTGGACTTGCCGCGGCTGCTGGAGAAAATGCGGCCGCTGCTGCCGGACGGCTTGCCGGAATCCCGGCGGCCGCGCGACGGGGCGTGACGCGGGCGGCCGGTTCCGATCCAGCCATGGCGCAGGCAGACAGTGGAACTCTGCTTCCGCTTGCCCTGCGCGTAGAGGCGGCGACTGTCCGGCTCGAAGTCCAGGGCTGCGATCTGCCTCCTCAGGCATGTCGTGTGTGGCTGTTGCCGCTGGTTGCCGACGACAAGGTTTCAGATGCCGTGCTGCCGTTGCTGGCCGACGACGAGCGCACCAAGGCAAACGCCTATCGTGTGCCGTTCGCGCGCCATCGGTTCGTGCAGACCCGTGGCGCGCTGAGGCTGCTGCTGGGGCGTTGCCTGCATGTGCCCGCGGCAAGCCTGCGTTTTGATTACGGAGAATTCGGCAAACCGGTGCTGGCGCAAGGCGAAGCCTGGCACTTCAATGTGGCGCATTCCGGCGACTATGCCTTGCTGGCGATTGCCGACGGCCGGGAGGTGGGCGTCGATATCGAGCGGCACCGCAGCTTGCCCGATCTGGCTGCCCTGGCGGGCACGGTGTTTTCGCTCGACGAAGCGGCGGCCTGGCACAGCTTGCCCGAGGCCGAGCGCGTGCCGGGTTTCTTTGCCGCCTGGTCCGCCAAAGAGGCGGTCGCCAAGGCAACAGGGCGGGGTTTGGGTTTGGGGCTGGAAAAGCTGGAAGTGGGCGTGCCCGCCAGCGGCGAGTCGTTCGCCCCTCGATCGGTGCGGGTCGGCGCATCGGCGGCGTGCCGGCTTTTCACGCTGCCGGCGCCGGCGGGATATGCCGCCGCGCTGGCCTTGCGCGTAGCGCCGGGCTGACCGCCTGCGCGGGCTTTCAGCGCCGGCAGGCGCGGGTCACGGCCTGCCGCTTGGCGCAAGGATGCCGGCGATGGCCAGGGCCACGGCCGGCGCCGTGTCGGGGGCGAGGATGGTGACGTGATCGCCCTCGACGGCATGAGTGTCTATGGCCGCATGGGTGAAGGCCCCCCAGCCCAGATCTTCCATCTCCAGCCGGCGGTTCTCGTGCTCTCCCAGATCGGAAGTCTTCGGCGCGGCGGCGCGGATCACCGCCAGCGGCAGTTCCTGCTCGGGGGCAGGAGCCGGCGCATAGGCCAGGTAGGCGCGATACTGCGCCAGGCTGCTGCGGTGGGCCCGTTCCAGCCATGCTGCATTGGCGGCTGGCGGCAGCAGGCGCGCGGCATGCAGCCGCTGCGCCGCCACTGCGCAGCGCTCCCCGGCCGGCACGGCAAGCAGCTCGTCGAAGCCGAGCACTGGCTCGATGTTCTGAAAACGCGCGCGCACTTCGGCCATGCGCACGAGCCATTGAGCGTGGGCACGGTCGGGATCGGGGTCGAGGATGGAAATCCGTTCGAGCGGAGCCGGCGTATCGATGATGACCACGCGTTCGGGCGGCGTGCCGCGGCCGTGCAGTTGACGCGCCATTTCGAATGCGATCAGGCCGCCCAGCGAATAGCCGCCTATCCATCGCGGCCGCGCCATGCCGCGCTCGGCCAGCGCCTGCAAGTTGGCCTGGGCCATGGCTTCGATGCTGGCCAGGGGCTCTTGCCCCGGCTCCAGTCCTTCGGCCTGGATGGCCCAGAAGGGTATTGTGGCCGGCATGGCCTGGGCCAGGTCGAGGAATACGCTGACGTCTCCGGCCACCGGGTGCACGCACACGAAGGGTTCCGGCTGCTGTCCGTGCGCCGCAGTCGCGCCCGTTCCGCTCATGGGCACAATAGGCGTCCAGCGCTGCCCCGATTCGATGGCCTGGGCAAGCGCGGTGACCGAGCGGTGTTCCAGCAGCAGTGAAATAGGCACCGGCCGGCCCAGCGATTGCTCAAGTTTTGCGGCAAGGCGCAGCAGGTCCAGGGAGTTCACGCCCAGGCGCCAGAAGTCGGCGTCCAGGTCGATGGCGCAATCGGAGCCCTCCCGGGAAATATCGGCCAGGGCGCCGGCAATGGCGGCTTCCAGCGTGCTGCGCGGCCGGGTGGAGAACCGAAGGGGCGGGGCAGGAAGGGGACTCGGGCCGGCGGCGGGTTCGCGCGATGCCGGGCGGGGCAGGTCGGCAATGCAGCCTTGCGCAGCTTCGGGCAAGGCGCACAGTATGCCGGCCAGAGCCCGCAGCACGGCATCGCCGTCTTCCAGCACGCGGCCATCGTCCGGCTGCACCAGGGACAGGGCGATCGAATCGCCAGGCATGGCGATGAACGTGAGGTCGTATGCGGTTTTCAGGCGGGAATGCACGCTTTCGACCATGAGGCCTTCGGCGCCGTCCCAGGCGCTGGTGCCGGACATCAGGTTCTCGACCACCACCAGGGTGTCGAACAGTGCGCCGCTGCGCATTCCCGCTGCGGCCGCGACCGCCGTCGGAGAAAGGTGGGCGTGGTCCTGCAGATCGCCCAATTGCGTTTGCATCGCCGCCAGGCGTTCGGCGGGATTGTCGTGCGCCTCCAGACGCAGGCGCACCGGCAGGTTATTGATGAACAGCCCGATGATGCGATCGACTTCCGGCAATCCGGCGGGGCGTCCCGAGACGGTGGTGCCGAACACCACGTCGCTGCACCCCAGCCGCGCGCTCAGCCAGACGCCCCAGGTGAAATGCAGGATGGCGGCGAGCGTCAGGCCGCGCCGCCGCGCGAAGGCCGTCAGTGCCCGGCTGCTTGCGCGGTCCAAGCTGTGGCGTGCTGTCTTGAAGGTCGTGGCGGGGCCTGTGGCTGGAGCGAACAGCCGGCGCTGCGGCGGCAGCTTGTGCAGCAACTCGGCGAAGTAGCGCTGGCTGCGGGCCTGGTCCGCCTGGGCCAGCCAGGCAATGTAGGCCCGATACGGCACCGGCTCGTCGAACAAGGGCGGGCGGCTGCGATAGGTCTGGTAGGCGGCCCGCACTTCGCGCTCCAGCCGCGACAGGCACCAGCCGTCCACCAGCAGGTGATGGAAGCTGGAGACGAAATAGGCTTCGTCCGGCGCCGCCTGGATTAGAGTGAGCCGCAGCAGCGGCGCATGTTCGAGGTCGAAGCCGCGGGCGCGGTCGTCGGCCAGGAAGGCTTCGAGGCGGGCCGGGTCGAAGGCCGGCCAGGTCTCGGTCGTGAAAGGCAGGGGCACGCTGCGATGCACGGCCTGCAGCGGCCGCGTCAGGCCGCGCCAATGAAACGAGGTGCGCAATACGTCGTGCCGTTCCAGCACGGTTGTCCATGCGTGGCGGAATGCTTCGTGGTCGAGCCGGCCCCGGATGCGCACGCAGCTTTGCTCGAAGTTGACGAGCGAGCCCGTCGCGGCGAGCGTGTGCACCAGCATGGCTTCCTGCATCGGCGACAGGGGATAGATGTCCAGGATGTCGGGTGCGGTGTTTATGATCTGGTCGAGCTCCGCCGCCGACAGGCCGGCCAGGGGGAAATCCGCTGGGGTATGCAGCGCGCGCACGCCCTCGCCGGGCAGGCGGGCCATGACGCGCAGGGCCTGCGCGGCCCGCTCGAGCAGTTGCTCGGCGCCGCCGGCCGGCTCCGTGCCGGCCCATGCCAGGCGCAATTGCCCGTCCACGGTATCCGCCAGCAGCATGCCTTGCACTGCGGGGCTGAATGACGGAAGCGAGTGCATGCGCAGCGTGGCCGGTCCGGCCAAGCCGGGGAGCCAGGCCAGGCCCAGCGCGGGAGCGGGAAGGTCGAAGGTCTGCCTCAGCGTCCGGTATGCGGGAGCCATGGCCTGCACGGCCTGGCGGGCGAGCTTGATGGCGGACAGCCTTTCGGGCATTGGCAGTGTGCCGGCGGGCGCCAGCAGCGGCAGGACATTGTCCAGGTTGCCGGGCAGTGTGTCGGTACGGGGCGCGCCGGCGGGCAATTGACGCTGTCCGTCCAGGACCTCGATAAGCACGGTGCCGGTTCCGTGCGCAGGCGGCAGCGCCGCGCTGAAGGCCGAAGCGAGTATGTCCAGCGGTGAGACGGACAGCTGCCGCGCGGCGTGGTGCAGCGAAGCGTCCGCCGCTTCCCTGGGCAGCCGGTATTCGGCCACGATGCGTGGTTCCTGAGCGGGCGGGCTTGCCGGCGTCGCCGCGGCGCGCATGGCCGAGCTTTCCAGGAATGCAAACCCTTCGCCCGCCGCTTGTTGATTGGCGTAGTTCTCGAGCCATTCGAGCCAGTCGCCATAGGCTGCCGAGTTTTCGGGCGGCGGCAGGGAGGTATAGCCGCCATTGAGCATGGCTTCCAGTTCGGCGGCGATGAGGGCCAGCGTGCACGCATCGGCCGCCGCGCGGTGCAGCGCCAGCACGGCGATCTGCGGGGCGCCCGCGCCGCGCTCGATCAGGGTGGTGGCGATGAGCACGCCGGTTGCCGTATCCAGGCCGCGCCCGAGGCGGTCGGCGTATTCGGCAACCCAGTCGTCCAGCCCCGCGTCGGCCAGATGCGGAGCCTCGACGGTGCGTATGGGCAACCGGGCTACATAGGCCATGATTTCCAGGCGGCTGGCTTGTTCGTCCTGAACCCAGCGCAGGCGCAGCGCTTCGTGGCGTTCGGCCAGGCTCTGGATAATGAGCGCCAGTTCGACCAGGGTCGTCCGGCGGGGCAGAACCAGGCTGGCGAGCAGGAAGGGCCGGTTTTGCGCATGCGTTGCAACGGGAGCCAGCTCGACCGGGAATACACGGTCGGTCGCCATCCGCCTGGGACGCGGCTGGGCCGTGGCGGCGGCATCGGCCAGCCGCTCGATCGTCTGCAGGCGGAATACGTCGGCGGGCGTGATGGGCAGGCCAGTGGCGGTGGCTTGCGCGGCCATGCGGATCGCAAGAATCGAATCGCCGCCCATATGGAAGAAGTTGTCGGTGACGCCGAACTGCGTTGTTTCCAGCAGCTCCTGCCAGATCGCATGCAGCGCGTGTTCCGCGTCGGAGCGCGGGGCCACGGATTGCGCCGCGTGATCGTAGTGGTGATCCTGGACCGGCGGCAGCGCCTTGCGATCCACCTTGCCGTTCAGGTTCAGTGCGAAGGCGTCGACAGCGACGTAGGCGTGCGGCAGCATGTGCGCGGGCAGCAGCGGCTCCAGAAAGCCGCGCAGTTCCGCGGCCGTTGGCGCGGGCGCGGTGTGAGGCTGTACATAAGCGGCGATACGGCGCTCGCCTCCGGCCAGGCGGGGCGCGGCCACATGTACGGCGCGCAAGGCGGGATGGCGGCCGAGCGCAACGGCGATTTCGTTCAGCTCGATGCGAAAGCCCCGCAACTTGATCTGGTCGTCCGAGCGTCCGGCGAACAGGATGCTGCCGTCCGCCCGCCAGCGGCCGTGATCGCCGGTGCGGTACATGCGCGCCCCGTCCAGTCCGCTGTATGGGTCGGGCAGGAAGGCGCTGGCCGTGCGCTGCGGGTCGCCGACGTAGCCGTTGGCCACGCCTTCGCCACCCACATGAATTTCACCTATCACGCCCACCGGCAAGGGCTGGCCGAAAGTGTCGAGAATATAGACGGTGCTGTTGGCCACCGGCTTGCCGATGGGCACGGAGAGGCTGTCGGGGTCGAGGCCGGCGATATCGAAGGTGGTGCTGAAGGTGGTGTTTTCGGTGGGGCCGTAGCCGTTCAGCAGGCGAAGCCCGGAACCCGAGCCGGCGGCCAGCACCGTGCGCGCGGCATCGGGGTTGACCACGTCCCCGCCGGTCATGACCAGCCGCTTGCCGGCGAAGACCGAGGGGTCGATGCCGGCCACTTCGTGGAACAGCCCGGCGGTGATCCAGAGAAAGTTGATGCGGCGCTCGACCAGCATGCGCCGCAGCCGCCCGGTGTCGAGCATATCGTCGCGTGCGACGATGACCGCGGTGCCGCCGTTGAGCAGCGGAGCCCACATTTCGACGGTGGAGGCATCGAACGAAGGGTTGGAGTATACGGCGGCCCGGGTGTCGGGCCCGAAATCCGCGAAATTGGTGTCGAGTACAAGGCGCAGGATGGCCCGGTGCGGCACCGCCACGCCCTTGGGCTGGCCCGTGGAGCCCGAGGTGAACATGACATAGGCGGCGTCCGCCGCGGCGGGCATGCCGCTGGCGTGGGCGGCAAGCGTGGCGGCCCGGGCATGCAGGGCTTGTGCATCCAGAGTGTGGATGCCACCGTAGTCCTCGCCGCCATCGTCCGGCACGATGATGGCGCGCGCGCCCACCGATGCCGCCAGGCGGATCCGGTGGGCATGCGGGTGTGCCGGGTCCAGCGGAACATAGATTGCGCCAATGCGCAGAATGGCCAGGATCAGGCTGATCAACCGGCCCGAGACGGGCAGGACGAGCACCACGGTGTCGCCGGCTCCCAGGCCCTCCGCGGCCAGGGCGGCGGCCAGCCGCGCGGATTGTTCGGCCAGGGCCGCATAGCTGGTGGCCTGCCCATTCTCGTCCAGCGCGGTGTTTTGTGGATACCGGCGCGCCATGTCGTCGAACCGGGCGATGACCGAACTGTCCGAAGGGCAGGGTTGCAGCGGCGGATTGAAGCGGGCAATGAGGCGGCGGCCGTCTTCCTCGCTGATAAGGGGCAGGCTGCCGATGGCCTGGCCGGGGTCACGCGCCACGGCGGCCGCCACGTTGCCGAACCAGCCCAGCAGGTTTTCCATGCTGGCGCGGTCGAACAGCGCCGGATCGTAGCGGCACCATAGCTCGAGCCGCCCGGCGCTTTGCCGGTATACGACGGACAGGTCGGACTTGGCCGCCTGTTCCATATGGTCGTCGGCCACGCTGAACCGGCAGCCGTCCGAAGCGGCGACAGGCGCCCCGGATGGCTCGAGGCCGCCGAACAGGACTTGCATGAGCGGAACCACACCGTTGTGCCGTTCGATGCCGATGGCCTGGACGATGCGCTGGAACGGCGCGTCGCGATGGCGCATGCCGTCGCGGAAAACTTGCTGCACGTTGTCGAGCAGCGTACTGTACGACATGGCGGGCATGCACTCCAGGCGCATTGGCAATGTATCGACCAGCAAGCCGATCAGCGGAGCCAGCTCGGGCCGGGACCGTTTGGAGACCGGCACCGTGACGACCAGATCTTCCAGTCCGCTCCAGCGGTGCAGGACGGCGAAGAACACCGCCAGGAAAGCGATGAAGGGAGTTGTGCCGCGTTCGCGGGCGATCCGCGCCAGTTCCTCGCCCACCGCGCCCGGCAATTCGAGACGGACGGTTGCGCCGGCTGGGCGGGTCGCGCCGCGCGTGCGGTCCAGCGGCAGGTCGAGCAGCGCCGGCACGTCCTGCAGAGCCTGGCGCCAATAGTGCAGGGCCGGTTCCAGCGCGGGCGCGTCGGGCGCGCCGAAGCGCTCTTGTTCCCAATCGGCGAAGTCGGGGTATTGCAGCGGCAGTTCCGGCCATTGCGGGGCCGATCCGGCAAGGCTTGCGTCGTAGGCGGCGGCCAGATCGTTGACGAACAGCGGCAGCGAGGCGCCGTCGGCGATAGCGTGGTGGAACACCACGGCCAGGGCCGTGGCGCATCCGGATGCCGCGGCATCCGTGGCGCGCACGAGTGCCGCCGTCAACAGCGGCCCGCCCTGAAGGTCGAACGGCCGGGCCGCCATATCCGTCACCACGCCGGCCAGTTCGCGATGCCAGTCGTCGGGAGTGGCGGCATCGGCGTGCAGCAGCGGCAGCTCGATGGCCAGATCGTCGGATACGGCCAGGGCCGGCACGCCGTCGATCAGCGGCAGCGCCGCGCGCAGCACGTCGTGCCGCTGGACCACGGCCTGGAAAGCACCGCGCAGCGCCGCCAGGTCGACGCTTCCGGTGATTTCCACGATCAGCGGCACAGCGTACTCGGAACTGCCGGGGCGCAGTATGTCGAGATAGCGCAATTGCCGTTGCGCGAAGGAGGCGGCCGATATATAGCCGCTGGTCATGGGCGTGGCTCTTGCGTGGCGCCAGGAGACGCGGCCAGGTCGATGCGTGTGCGCTGTCGCCTGGGGATGGACGCATCCGGTTCTTGCCTGGCCTGGCGCCCGGCCACCTGGCGGGCGAAGTCGCAAAGCCGGGGCGACTCGAGCAAGTCGGTCAGGTCGATGGCCACCTTGAGTTCCCGTCTCAGGCTGGACACGATTTGCATCGCGCCCAGGGAGCTTCCTCCGATGGCGAAGAAATCGTCGAACCGCCCTATGGAGTCATGCCCCAGGGCGGCCTGCCAGGCTTGCGCAATGGCTTGTTCCATTTCGCCTTCAGGCGCGGCCGGCTCGGTCCTGGACAGCACGGGCGCCGGCAGGTTGCGGCGGTCGACTTTGCCGGAGGCGGTGTGGGGCAGGCGTTCGTGCAGCATGACGCTGTGCGGCACCATGTAGGCCGGCAGCCAGCGTTGCGCGTGGCGCAGGATGGCTTCCTGGCTGGGCAGGTCGGCGCCGGCCGCGTGGGCCACGATCATGCCCGCGGCCCGCTCGGCGGGATAGTGGACGACCGCAACGGCTTCCTGGACGCCGGGGCATTGCAGCAGGCAGGCGCCGATTTCGTCCAGTTCGATGCGGTAGCCGCTGACCTTGACCTGGTCGTCCATCCGGCCGCGGAAGTACAGCCGTCCGTCATCGGCCTGAACAACGCGGTCTCCTGTGCGGTAGACATTGCGCAGGCTGGCATCGTTGTGGAACGGATTGGCGGCGAAGCGCGCGGCCGTGAGTTCCGGCTGGTTGATGTAGCCTCCCGCGACGCCCGGCCCGGCGATGAGCAGCTCGCCGGGGACGCCGGGCGGGCAAAGCCGTCCGTGGCGATCCACGACATAGGCCCGGGAGCCGGGAATCGGCCGGCCGATCGGCACCGGTCCTGCCTGGCCGGCGGCGCATCGCTCCAGGGTGGCCCAGACGGTGGTTTCGGTCGGTCCGTATTCATTGGCCAACGGCGTGTCGGGCAGAGTCGAATAGTGGCGCTCGACCAGCTCGCGCGGGCATGCCTCGCCGGCTACCACCGCCAGCCGCAGGCTGGCCAGCGCGCCGGGCGGCGCGGCAGACAGCAGCAGGTTCCATTGCGATGGAATCATGATGGTCTGGGTGACGCCCTGGTCGCGGATGAGCGCGGCCAGGCGGTCGGGGTCGGTGGCTTCGATGGGCCGGGGCAGAACAAGGGTGCCGCCGCCGCACAGCGTTCCGAAGATACCGGTGACGGAACCGTCGAAGACAAGAGGGAAAGTGAGCAGGAGGATCCGGTTGGGGGAGCCGGGATAGGCGGCGGCCCTGGCGGCGACGTGATAGGCAAGATTACGGTGGCTGACGGCCACTCCCTTTGGCCGGCCAGTGGAGCCCGAGGTGAAGATCGCGTAGGCCTCGTGCGCCGGCGTCGGCAAGGCTGCCGCATGGATTTGCGGCAGCGCGGCGAGGCTGGACGAGCCCGCGCTCAGGTCGCCGACGGCAATGGTGGGGCAGCCCGCAATGGTTTCGGCCGAAGCCGACAGTATCGCCGCAATGTCGGCTTCGGCGGCGATGAACTGCTTGCGCTCTTCCGGGGACTCCATGTCCAGCGGCACATAGGAGGCGCCGCGCAGCATGGCTCCCAATATCGCGGCGATCGCCAGCGGCGAGCGCTCCAGGTGCAGGCCGACGCGGGTGCCGGGGCCGATTCCTTGAGCCGCCAGGCGATCCGCGATGGCGATGGCCGTGGCGGCAAGCCCCGCGTAGTCCAGGCGCTGCGCGCCCTGCACGACGGCGGTGGCTTGCGGCTGGTTGGCGGCATGCTCGAGAATGGCCTGGACCACGCCGCGATCCGCGCCCGGCGGGCTGGCGGCTTCTTCGCGCGGGCTCAGCAGCGCGGCTGCCGCCGCCGCGGGCAGGGCATCGACGGCAGCTACTGGCGATTGCACCGATTCCGGCAGGCGGGTCAGGACTTCGAACAGCATTTCAAGGCGCAGCCGGGCCTGGGCCTCGTTGCCGCGCCGGCGGTCGAACATCAAGAGCAGGCGCAAGCCGCCGGCATGGGCTTCCACCATCAGGTTCAGGGGCATGTCGGGCAGCGTGACGTCGCCGCTTTCTTCCAGGTCCAGGCCGCAGCCCTTGAAGGCGCCTGCCTCGTCCAGCGGGTAGTTCTGAAAGCCGACCAGGCTGTCGAACGGCAGGCGGTCGCCGGGCATGCCCAGCAGCGCGCGGAATTCATCCATGCCGATGGCGCCAGCCTGGCGCGCGGCGACGGCGGCGGCCTGCAGGTCTTCCAGCCAGGCGGCCAGCGGCGTCTGGTCGATGCGGGCGAGTATCGGCTGAATCTGCACCTGCACGCCGACCAGTTCGGATCCGTCCTGCGCCAGATGCGGCGGACGCGAGGTTTCGACGGCGCCGAACAGGACGGTGTCGCGGTTCGACAGCCTGCTTTCCACGATGGCCCATGCGCCCTGGACCGTGGTGTTGACGGTGACGCGGCAGGCGCGGGCCAGGGCATCCAGCCTGGATGCGGCCGAGGCCGGCAGATGCAGGGCGACGGTATCGATATCGGGCGCGGTCGCGCTGGTGGCGCGGGGCTTGCCCTCCAGGGTTTCGTCATCCAGAGGGTGGGCGGCCAGCACCGAGCGCCAATGGTTCGGTGCGTCCGAAGACGGGTTCGATTGTTCCCAGTCCACATATGAACGGAATGCGGGGGCCGGCGGCTGTTGCAAGGCCTGCCCGCCGAGCCGGGCTTTATAGTGATCAAAGACTTCGGACAGGATGATGCCCAGCGACCAGCCGTCCACGGTGAGGTGGTGGCGTGTCCACACCACCAGATGGCGGTCGGCGGCAAGGCGCGCCAGGGCGATGCGCATGAGCGGCGGTTTTTTCAGATCGAAGGGCTGGGCGCGGTCCTGGGCCAGGAAGGCGTCGAGCCTTGTGCGCCAGTCGGCCTCTTCGGACCAGTCGTGCCTGCTCACCGGCAGGTTGGCCTGGCGATGCACGACCTGGAAGGGATTGGCCTTGATGTCCCAATGAAAGCCGCTGCGCAGCGCGGTATGGCGGTCGACGGCGTTCTGCCAGGCCTGGGCGAATGCCTGCTCGTCGAGTTCTCCCTTCAGGACCGCCCACCACTGTCCCATGTAGAGCGGCTGATCCGGATGGGCAAGGCAGCGCACCAGCAAGGCCTGCTGCATCCGCGTCAGCGGATAGGCGTCTTCAATGGGGCGTAGAGCGGGTTTTGCGGGGGAGTTCGACGGGGAGCCGGAATTGGAAGAGGTGGGGAGTGTCATGTGCATGCCTGGATTCTGCGGCGCGTAGCTTGTGGCCTATGGCTGGCAGCACGCTGGCGTAGTGTCGAGGCCAGCCCGAAAAAGCAGGAAGCGGAGGCGCGACGCCTGGTTCGATGCAGGCGGCACCCCCGGAGGGCGTTACAGGCTTTCTATGTAGAAGCCTTCGCCTTTTACCTCGCCTTCGGTGAACTTGATGAACTGCTGAACCCAGCTGCCGCCTGTTTTGGCCTTGGGGTTGGAGGACAGTGCGTCGAGCGAAGCTTCATCTTTCCAGACGGTGGCCAGGCCGAAGACATGGGGGTCTTTCTTGGAGCGCATCAATCCGAAGCCGATAAGCCCCGGGATGTGGTCGCCGGGCTTGGAGCCGTCGTTGGGAAGCAGTGATTTTTCCAACAGTGCGCGGGCTTCTTTTTCGCTGCCCGCTTTGATGTTGGCGCGTGTGATCGTCAGGAACATCTCGGCCATAATATGAAAATCCTTGTCGTTGAAAGAAAACGTGTACGGAGTACTGCAAGGGACTGAAACGTAGATAAGAAGCCGGGTGCCGAATAAAGCGCATTGACAACGAACCGACTGCAGCAGAGTGTAGATGGCGGTTCCGGCGCTTGTCAACAAATTGTTACGCACCCTACATTTTGTCTGAAATTCTGCTGAACGCGGTGCCGGAAAAAGAGGCTGCGAGCTCTGGCGGCATCGCAGCCGCGGTCATGCCGAAGGGAAGTTGAACTCCGGGAAGAGCGGCCCGCGGATGGGGTGCCCCACACGCAGATCGTTCTCGAGCCCCGATTTCGCCAGGGCGTCGATCATGTCCTGGCCATGGCTTGCTATGACGGATTCGTCGGTGACCCAGCGCGTGACGAAGCGGCGCATGTAGTGATTGAAATGATTTCCCGGCGCGCCGTGGATGGTGCGTGCGTCGAACAGCACGCAGTCGCCCGCTTCCATGTCCCAGCCGATGATGTCGTAGGCATCGCGATTGGCTTCGATGTCGGGGATCTTGCCGAATTCGTGCGCGTCGGCCCGCGAGGCGTCGCCGTGGAATTCGGCATAGAAGCTGTCAGCGCCTTCGCGTTTTTCAGGGTCGTCGAAGAAGGCGCCCGGCATGAGGGCCTGGCCCCATAGATGCGAGCCGCGCACGAACTCCAGCGTGGCATCGCGCGGCGTCGGGTCCAGCGCGACCCACATCGAGCAGAAGGGGCCGTCGACCACGGTGTCGTGGTGCCAGGGCGTGCGCTCCGAGCTGCCGGGGCGCTTGGCGAACCAGGTGTCCTGCGCCAGACGCACGCGGTCCGTGCGCAGCGCCTGGGCCGCCAGCTCGGCGGCGGGCGATTCCATGCAGAAGCGCTCGAACTCCGGAATATAGCGGCGCGACCACATGTCGGACTGAAAGCCACCGCCGCCGTCCCGGGCCAGGTTGCGGAACAGTGGACTGGGCTGGGCGACGTTGCGTTCGATGCCCTGCCTGGCAAGCTCGACCCAGTCGGCGTCGAAGGCCTGGCGCAGGCAGACCGCGCCGTCCGCTTCGAAGCGTTGTACGAAGGATTGCTGTTCGTTCATGCCTGTTTCCTTTGTGTCTGGCCTTGGCTTGCCACTTGGAAGGAATTATGCCGGAAGCGCGTATGTTTTCAGGGGCGCGTCGTTCCGAAGGTGTCCATAACGAAGATAGTGGGTTAACATTGTGAAACAATAGACGAGGAATGTTAACTTCGTCCACGCAATGTAGCAATGCAACCTCGATAGGATTCTATGTCTTGTGCGGCAGGTCTTGGTGTGCGTGTCCCGAAACCTTCGATCCGATGGTTGGCTGGCTTGCGCCAGGCGGCCGCAGGACAGCCGACTTTCGTCTTTTTTCCTCATGCCGGCGGCTCGCCGCTGTCGGTGGGCAGGCTGGCCGCCGCGCTGCCTGACTCCGTAGGCATCGTTGCCGTGCAGCTTCCCCGCGGCGACGAGCGCGCGCCGGGCGAGCCGCCGCACAGAATCGCAGCCGCCGCCGACCGGTTGGCGCAGGAACTGGCCGATTTCCACAGCCACGACGCCCGCGGGTCCATGCACATGGTGCTGGTGGGCAACAGCTATGGCGCATTGCTTGCCTACGAGACCGCTCACGGACTTGCTCGTCGCGCCTTGCCTGCGCGGCGTCTCATTGTTTCGGGCTTTCGTGCTCCCGTGCTGGCTCCTTCCGAAGCTCCCTTGCATCTTTTGCCGCCGGCTCAATTGCGCGCCGAGCTGGCCGCGCGTTTCGGCATGGCGCCGGCGGAGATCCCGGCCGGCCAGGCCGAATACGCCGATGCGGCGCTGCGCGCCGATCTCGAAGCTTGCGAAACCTATCGTCATACGCAAGCCAAGCCGCTGTCCGCGCCGATCGACGTGCTGCGCATGGCCGACGATTTCTCGCTGTCCGCCAGCGACCTGCAAGCCTGGCAAACCGTTACCGCCGGGCCGACGCGGGTCGTGCATTGCGCCGCCGGACACTTTCCCTGGGCCACGCATCCCCGCGAGGTGGCCAGTCTTCTTACGCAACTGGCCGCAGGCTCGCATCGCGAGCAGCCGGCGTGCGTTTCACCTGCAACCATAACCACCCATAGCGAATGAAACTCGATTTGACACAGCGGATACTAGGCCTGATGCGCGGCCGCTCGGCCCTGCGGCGGCTGGAGCAAATAGAAAGAAAAGTCCACGATCTGCTGGAAATCGAGCCTCCTCCGGCAGGGTCCGGGTTGGCCGCCGATGCGCTGGCCGAAACCGGCGGACGCACAGGCGCGGATCCGGCCGCTTTGCTGGTCCGGCGCATACTCGCCGAACGCCTGGGCTTGTCGGGGAGCGCGCAAGGCCTTATCGGAGCAGGCTTGCTGGCGCTGGCCGAGCATGCGCCCAACGACAATGCCTTCGCGCTCATGCCTGACGAGGTCGGCGATCTGGAAGGTCTGGCCAACAGCCTGGCGTCGGATCCATGGGCGTCGCGCGACGCCGTGCGCGCCGGCGCGTTCCTGAGATTCATGCTGGATACCTACCAGGCGGCGGGTGTGCTCGCCCTGGCCCGCGCCATGCAAGAGCAGGCCTCGATGGATGCGGCGTGCAGCAGCGCCGTCGGCAAACCGGCCGCCATGCTCGAACTGCAATGGAGCGAATGTCAACCGCACGAGCAGGGCATCAAGGGAGCCGGCCCATTCTTGCGCTGGACCGTGGGCTTGCTGCGGCCCTATCGTTTCTTCACGGTCTTGCTGGTGGTCGGCATCCTGGTGCAAACGGCTTATGCCATGCTGATGCCGATCTGGCTCAACCAGTTGTTCGACCAGGGCATCACGCCGGGCCGGGCCGACGTCATCTGGCGCACGCTGGCGTATCTGGTCGGCGGCTTCCTCGTCACCGCGATGGGCGGGCTGGCGATAGACTTCAGCGTTTCCACGCTGGGCCCGCGCACCTTGAACGACGTGCGCCGGCAGGTATTCGACAAGCTCATGGGCATATCGGCGCGGGCCCTGAACCGCTTCAAGAGCGGCGACATGGTGTCGATCTTCGCCACCGACATATTCATCGTCGAGAACGCCATTGTGCGCGCCATTCCGGGCATCGTGGGCAAGAGCTTCCTGATGCTGGGTTCCCTGGTCACCGCGGTCACGCTTGATTGGCGCATGGCCCTGGCCACCATCCTGTTCCTCACGATTGCGTTCTGGGCGCCGCGCCAGGTGGGCCGCTTCGCCGTCAGGGCTTCGTACGCGCGCAAGCTCGAGGACGGCAAGATGGCGAGCTTCATCAAGGAAACCGTACAGTTGCTGCCGGTGATCCGCACGCTGCACCAGGGGGCGCATCGCCGCGGCCAGTTCGACGTCTACGCCGGCCAGATGTACAAGGCCAGCTACAAGCAGTATCTGCTGGGCGAACTCACCGGCCGTGCCACGGTATTCGCGATCAGCGCGGCGCAGCTGGGCATTATCGGCCTGGGGGCGGTTCTGTCGCTGAACGGCACGGTGTCGGGCGGCGTGGTGGTGGCCTACATCGGACTGCTGCTGGCTTTCGGCGGTGCGGCGGGCAGCATCGCCACCCTGCTGCCTACAGCCATCCAGGCCATCGGCAGCTGGCAGCGCATCGACTGGCTGCTGGCCCAGCCCATGGACGAGCCGGTCAAAGATGGCGCGGCGCCTGCGGATGGGCAGCTTTCCAGGCTTGAGTTCCGCGACGTATCGTTCAGCTATAGCGGCGAGCGGCTCAATCTGGACGGCATATCGCTCGAAGCTCCGCTGCCCAGGCGCATCGCCCTGGTCGGGCCTTCCGGTTCGGGCAAAAGCACCATGATCCATCTGCTGTCGCATCAGTACGATCCGGTCGGCGGCCGCATCATGCTCAACGATACCGACATTCGCGACATAAGCACCGAGTCGCTCAGCTCGCTGATGGGCGTGGTGAACCAGGATACGACTTTGTTCGAGGGCTCGGTCCGCTACAACATCAGCATCGGCCGGCTGGACGCCACCGACGATCAGATCGAGGCGGCCGCACGGGCCGCCGAAATCCACGACTTCATCAAGTCGCTGCCCGATGGCTACGACACCAATGTGGGAGAAGGCGGCAAGCTGTTGTCGGGCGGCCAGCGCCAGCGCATCGTCATCGCCCGCGTGCTGTTGCGCAATCCGCAGCTCCTGCTGCTCGACGAGGCCACGTCGGCGCTCGATGCCGAATCCGAGGCCGCCATCAACGACACCCTGGCGCGGGTCAGCGCCGACCGGACGATGATTTCCGTCACCCATCGGCTGGCCGCATGTCCCGACATGGATCTCATCTGCGTCTTCCACGAAGGCCGATTGGCCGAGAACGGCACGCACGAAGAACTGCTCGCCCAGCGCGGCATCTACGCCAATATGTGGGAAAAGCAGACCGACATCGCCATCGTCAATGCCGGCCAGGAAGTGGACATCAGCGTCGAAGGGCTGCGCAAGATCCCCCTGTTCTCGTCGGCCCCGGTCAGCGATCTCGAACGCATACGCGGCATGCTGCATGTCGAGGAAGTGCCCGCCGACACCGTGCTGACGCAGGAAAACACCACGACCGGCCGCTTCTACATCATTGCCCGCGGCTCGGTGGAATGCAGCATTCAACTGGATGACGGCACTTCCCTGCCCATGGAGGTCCTGGAGGTCGGCGACTTCTTCGGCGAATTCGCCTTGCTCGAAGGCGTGCCTCATCCCACGACCTGCCGCACCATGAGGCCGTGCCTGCTGCTGTCGCTGAGCCGGCAGGAACTGCGCCGCGTGGCCGATCTGAATCGTTTGACGAACGAACAGTCGGAGCTGGAACGCGAGATAGCCGCCACGCTCGACCGCCGTCTCGACGCCAAACTGGAGGAGTTGATCGAACGCAGGCGGGCCAGGCGCCAGCCGTCGCCCGCGGGCGACGCTGCACCGGCGCGCCGTTTGACAGAGGAATTGACGTGACCACCACCGCAAGCCCCGCCCCTGAAGCCGCCTTCCTGCCCCATATCCTGCATGGCCGCGCCCACGATCCGGACGATCGCTGGTCGTTCACTTTCCTGGACAGTCAGGGCGCCGAACGCTGCCAGTGGCGGGCCGCGCAGCTTGCTTCCCGGGCTCGCGCCGTGGCCGCTTACCTGATGAGCGCCACGCGGCGCGGCGAGCCGGTGCTGCTGGTGTTCCAGCCCGGCGCCGATTTTTTCGCGGCCTTCATGGGCTGCTTGTGGAGCGGCCGCCTTGCCACGCCGATCAATCCGCCGAGGCGCAATCGCCTGATCGAGAGGCTGGCGGCGGTGGCGGCCGATTCGGCCGCCCGCGTCGCGCTTACCAGCGCCGACCTGCTCGAGTCGACGCGAGAATGGCGCCGTGAAAGCGAACAGCTCGGCGCCCTGGACTGGATGGCGGTGGACGCGCTACAGGACGATCCGGCCATGGTTCCGGAAGCAGTCGGCGCGCACGACGTCGCTTTCCTGCAATACACATCCGGCTCGACCGCCTTGCCCAAGGGCGTGCGGGTCAGCCACGGCAACCTGATCGAGGACCTTGCCCGCATGCAAGGGGCATGGGCGTTGTCGCCCGATTCCACCATGGTCAGCTGGCTGCCGGCATTCCACGACCTGGGCCTGATTTTCGGTTTGCTGCAGCCCTTGTACTCGGGCTGCGCGTCGGTGCAGATGGCGCCCAATGCCTTTTTGCAGAATCCAGCGCTTTGGCTGGAAGCCGTGTCGCGCTATCGCGGCACGCATTCGGCCGCTCCCAGTTTCGCCTACGATTTATGCAGCCGGCGCATTGCTCCCCAGGATCGCGCCAGCCTGGATCTGGGCAGCCTGGCAATGACCATGAACGCCGCAGAACCCATCAATCCGGCCGTGATGGAACGCTTCATCGAGGACTTCCAGCCTTGCGGCTTCCGTCGCGAGGCATTCGCGCCTGCCTACGGCCTGGCCGAAAGCACCCTGGCCGTGACCGCCAACCCGGTCGGCGAGGCGCCGGCGCTGCGCTGGTTCGACGTTCAGGCGCTGGGCGCCGGCAGCGTTTCCATTGTCGATGGCCACGCTACCCAGGCGCGTCTCATGCCCGGCAGCGGTCGGCCGCTGCCGGACGTGGACATCGCCATCGTCGACCCTGAAACGTTTCGGCGCTGCGCGCCCGGGCGGGTCGGTGAAATCTGGGTAGGCGGCCCCACTATTGCCGGCGGATATTGGCAGCGGCCCGAAGAAACCGCAGCCACCTTCGGCGTGCGCATCGAGGGCGAGGCGCACGCCGGCCCTTTCCTGCGCACGGGTGATCTTGGCGTTCTGGTCGACGGCGAACTGTTCGTCACTGGCCGCATCAAGGACCTGATCATTCTAGGCGGCGCCAATTTCTACCCGCACGATATCGAACGCGCCGCGCAAAACGCGCACCAGGCGTTGCGGCGCGACAATGGCGCGGCCTTTTTCCTCGAGGCCGAGCCCGATGGGGACGGGCGCGAGCAGGTGGTCCTGGTGCAGGAACTTGAACGCAGCCGCCGCAACGACGATACGACACCCATCTTCCAGGCTATCGTGGAAGCTGTCTGGCAAGACCTGGAAGTCGCCTTGTCCCGTGTGGTGCTGGTAGCGCCGGGCAGCGTGCTGCGCACCTCCAGCGGCAAGATCCAGCGTCTGGCCAACCGGCAGGCCTACCTTGATGGCAAGCTGCCGGTAATCGCGCAGTGGGAGCGCCGTGCCGCGGCCTTGCGGCCCGCTGCGGCCAGTGCGGCGCCAGACCAGGCTGCGCTTGCCTCCTGGGTGGCGGCCTGGCTGGCCGAGCGGCTCGACCTGCCGGTCGCGGCAATCGAGGCCAGCCACGGCTTTGCCGAGATGGGGCTCGATTCGCTGGGCTCGACCGAGCTGGCTGTCGCGCTGGGCCGGCGCATCGGCGCCGATCTTCCCGACACCATTGCCTTCGACCATCCCACCATCGCCCGCCTGGTGCGGCACATCGCTCAATTACAGCCGGCGGTCTGCGCGCCGGCTTCCGCCACGCCAGCCTCCGCCGCACCGCTTGCCGCTGGCTCGGATCTGGACGATCTGCTGTCCTCCATCGAGCGGGGAGAGGCGTGATGGCCGGCGATCAAGAGCTGCGCGAACGCCTGGCCCGGCTCGATCCCGATCAAACACTGAAGCTTGTCACCGGCCTTCAAGAGCGTATCGATGCGCTGCGCGCCGGCTCGGAGCCGGTATCGGTGCAGCCGATCGCGGTGATCGGCCTGGCCTGCCGGTTCCCTGGCGCCGCCGATGCCGCGGCATTCCGCCAACTGCTTGACGAGGGCCGTGATGCCGTCGGGGCGCCGCCGCCAGGACGCCCGCAGGCCGCTACGTTGCCGGCGGGCGGCTATATCGAGGGTATCGATCGCTTCGATGCGGCTTTCTTCGGCATACGGGCGGGCGAAGCCGCGTACATGGATCCCCAACACCGCCTTGCTCTCGAGGTTGCCTGGCATGCGCTGGAAGACGCCGGCGCGGCCGACGCCCGGCGCAGGCCTTCCGCCACCGGCGTATTCATCGGCATCAGCACGCACGACTACGAGGCGCGCTTTCAAGCCGCCGGCCAGGGCTTCACGCCCCAGGCCGCCACAGGCAACGCCGCCAGCGCCGCGGCGGGGCGGCTTGCCCATCTACTGGACGTGACGGGGCCGGCTCTGGCCCTGGATACCGCGTGCTCTTCCTCGCTTGTGGCGGTGCATGCCGCCTGCCGCAGCCTGCGGTCGGGCGAATGCGACATGGCGATCGTGGGCGGGGTCAATGTGCTGGTCACCGACAGCCTGACGCGCGGCTTCGCCGATGCAGGCATGCTCAGCCCCAACCATGCCTGCCGAACCTTCGATGCCGCTGCCGATGGCTATGTTCGCGGCGAAGGGGCCGGTTTCATCATCCTGAAGCGGCTTGCCGACGCGCGCCGCGATGGCGACCGCATACGCGCCGTGGTGCGCGGCAGCGCCGTCAACCATGACGGCCGTGCCAGCTCTCTTACCGCGCCCAACGGCACGGCGCAAACCGCGCTGATACGCTCGGCGCTGGCCGATGCCGGGTTGCGCCCGGCCGATATCCAGGCGGTGGAATGCCATGGCACGGGCACGCCGCTGGGCGATCCCATCGAGGTGCAGGCGCTGGCCGAAGCCTATGCGCCGGATCGCGATGCGCCGCTGCTGCTGGGCTCGGTCAAGACCAATATCGGCCATCTCGAGGCGGCCGCCGGCATCGCCGGTTTCATCAAGACCGTGCTGGCGCTCGAGTCCGCCAGCCTGCCTCCCACATTGCACCAAGCCAGTCCCAATCCTCGCATCGCCTGGGAAAAGCTGCCGCTGCGGGTGGTCGATCGCCCCACGCCCTGGCCGCAGCGAGGCCCGCGTCGCGCGGGTGTCAGCAGCTTCGGCTTCAGCGGCACCAATGCGCACGTGATTATCGAGGCAGCCGAGTCCCGACCGGCAGCCGAGGCGACGGCATGGCCGCTGGTATTGCCCTTGTCGGCGCCCGATGCATCGGGCTTGGGCCGGCTGGCCGGCGTGTTGGCTTCGTGGCTGGAAAATACAAATTGCGATCCCGCTCGGGCCGCGGCCAGTGTGGCATGGAACTGCGCCGGCCTCGTCGAGCGCGCGGCGGTGGCGGGCGCGGATGCGGCCGGCTTGGCGGCGGGCCTGCGCGAACTGGCCGATGGCTATGCGCCGACGGTCGGCGCGCGCGGCACGGCGCCGGCGGAGGCGCCCAAAATCGCCTTCCTGTTCACCGGCCAAGGCAGCCAGTGGGCGGGCATGGGCAAGGATCTGTACGACGGCGATCCGTTGTTCCGCCAGACCGTGGATCGCTGCTGCGGGGTCGTCGATCCGTTCATCCGCGACTCCCTGGCGTCCGTGATGTTCGACGAAGGGCGGGCCGAGGAGCTGGCGGATACAAGGCTGGCGCAGCCCGCGCTGTTCGTGCTGGGCTATGCATTGGCCGAGCGGCTGGCTGCCTGGGGCGTCGAAGCCGGCGCGGCCATTGGTCACAGCCTTGGCGAATGGATCGCCGCCTGCCGGGCCGGCGTATTTGCGCTGGATGACGCACTGCGGCTGGTGGTCGCACGGGGCCGTATTATGGCTTCGGTGCCGGCGGACGGCGCCATGGCCGCTGTCTTCGGCGGGCCGCAGGCGCTGTCGGCGTTGCCGGTCGATGTGCGCGAAGCGGTGGACGCGGCTGCCTTCAATGCTCCCGACGAATGTGTGATTTCGGGTCCCGAGGCCGCGGTGGCGGCGGCCTGCGAAGCTCTGGACAAGCTGGGCGTTGGCACCCAGCGGCTGCGCACATCGCACGGCTTTCATTCGCGCTTGATGGAACCCGCGCTCGACGCGTTTGCGGCCGAGCTGGCCGGTGTGTCTTTGTCCGCGCCAAGCGGGACGCTGGTCTCCAACCTGACGGGCACCATCGATGCGCCTTTCAATACGGCGGATTACTGGGTTCGCCATATCCGCGAGCCGGTGCGCTTCGCCGACGGCATGGCGGCGCTGGCCGCCGCGGGCGCCAGTGTGCTGATCGAAATCGGCGCTTCGCCGGCCCTGAGCGGCTGCGCCAGCCGTTGCCCGGGTTTCGCTGGCGGCCCGCCTGTCATCGTTCCCACCCTGCGCCGCAATCAGCCGGCGCGGCGCACCCTGGGGGCGCTGCTGGCCCAGTTGTTCGTGGCCGGTGTGCCGCTGCGCTGGGATGCGGTCTTCGATCCCGCCTTGCGCGCCGAGGCGCCGGGCTATCCCTTCGCCGCCGAGCGGCATTGGCTGGAACCGGCTCCTTCTTCCGAGGCGTCTGCCTCTCTTGTGGCGGCTCAACCGATGGCGGGCGAATCCGCGGATCCGGCCGTTGCGCAAGCGCCGGCCGACCGCCGCCAGGAAAGTGTGGCGCTGCTTGCCCGATCCCTGCAGCTTTCCATCGAGGATGCACAATCGGATCAAGGCTTTCTTTCCCTGGGCGTGGACTCCCTTGCCCTGGCCGAGGCGGTGGCCGCGCTGGAGCGGCGGTGGTCCATGGCGATTCCACGACGCGAGCTGTTTGAAACGCTGGCGACGCCGGCTCGGCTGATCGCCCATGTCGTGGCGGCGGGGCAGGGCGCGCCGGCGTCTTGCGCCGGTGCAACGGCTGAAATCGTCCGATCCGACGCCGCTGGTATCGGGGAGCGCGCACCCTCCGCCAGCCAGGCCGCTTCGGCGCCGCCGGTTACAGCATCTTCGCTGCCTGTGGCGGCACCGTTTTCCGCCGAAGCTGCGGCCGGCGTGGAAGCCTTTGCCGGCGCCTACGTGCGTCGCAGCGCGGCATCGCGCGAAGAGCGCCGGCGTTTCGGCCGTTTTCTCGCCGACAGCCGGGCGGTGGCCGGCTTCCGGCCCGAAACCAAGTCCATGCTCTATCCCATCGTGGGTGCGCGGGCCGAGGGCGCGCATCTCGTCGACGTGGATGGCAATCGCTATGTCGACGTGGCCATGGGGTTCGGCGTGCAATTGTTCGGTCACAGCCCCGCTTTCCTGCGCGAAGCGCTTGGCCGGCACCTGACCGAACGCGGCCTGTTTCTTGGCCCGCAGGCGCATCTTGCAGGCGAGGTGGCGCAGCGGATATGCCGGCTTACCGGCAACGACCGCGCGGCGTTTTGCAATAGCGGCACCGAAGCGGTGATGACGGCGCTGCGCCTGGCGCGCCATGCCACCGGGCGCCACCGAATCGCCATGTTCCAGGGCTCATACCATGGCCATTTCGACGGCACGCTGGCCCAGGCGGGATCGGGCGGCATGACCGTGCCGCTTGCAGGCGGTACGCCGCACGGCATGGTGGACGATATTTTGCTGCTCGATTACGGCGATGAAGAGGGCAGCCTGGAAATCCTGGCGCGCGAAGGCGCCACGCTTGCCGCAGTGCTGGTCGAGCCGGTGCAGGGGCGTCGCCCCGACCGCCAGCCCAGGGCTTTCCTGCAGCGATTGCGAGCCCTTACACGCGAGGCTGGAGCCGCGCTGGTGTTCGATGAAGTCCTGCTGGGCTTTCGCGTTGCGCTGGGCGGCGCCCAGGCGTGGGCCGGCGTGCGCGCCGACCTGGTCACCTACGGCAAGATCGTGGGCGGCGGGCTGCCGATAGGCGTGGTGGCCGGCGATGCGCGTTTCCTCGATGCGCTGGACGGCGGCGCCTGGCCGCTGGACGGTCCGGGCGCGCCCAGCGCGGAGCGCACTTTTTTTGCCGGCACCTTCAACAAGAATCCGTTGGCCATGGCCTCCGCACAGGCGGTGCTTGACCATCTGGAAAATGCGGGCCCGGGCTTGCAGGAATCCCTCAACCAGCGCACGGGGGCGTTCGCCGCGCGCCTGAACGAGATGCTCGCCGCCGAAGAGGCTGGCATTTCGGTGCATTGCTTTGCCTCGCTGTTCCGTTTCGTGGGCGCCAGCGATCTGTTCTACAACCACCTCATCCAGAACGGCGTTTATGTATGGGAAGGGCGCACGTGCTTTCTCTCGACGGCGCATGGCGACGAAGACCTCGACCGGGTGTTTGAAGCCGTGCGGGCCTCGGTGCGCGCCATGCGGGCTAGCAGCCTGTTGCCGCCGGCGCGACGCGCACAGGCCGCGCAGCCTGCGCAAACAAGTCCTGAGCGCCTGCCCACCACGCCGGGCCAGACCGCGCTACGCCTGCTTGCCGCATTCAGCCCCGAGACTTCGGCGGCCTACAATCAGTCGCTGGTATTCGATTTCGAAGGCGAGCTCGACGTGGACGCCCTGCAGGCCGCGTTGCGTACGGTGGTGGAGCGGCACGAGGCGCTGCGTACGACTTTCCCCGAAGACGGCGCCAGTCAGTTGGTGCACGAGGCGCTTGCGCCGCGGATCCGGGTGGTCGAAGCCGGCGAACTTGGCCAGAGTTCCATCCAGGCCTGGACCAGCGATGTGGCGCTGGCTCCGCTGGACATGGAGCACGGCCCTCTGACGGCGGCGTGGATATTGCGGCTGGCTGCCGACCGGGCCCGACTCCTGCTCGTCATGCCGCACCTGATTATCGATGGCTGGTCCATGCAAGTGATTGCGCTGGAGCTGGCGGAACTATACAGCGCCCGGCGCGAACAGCGGACGCCGGCGTTGCCTGAGCCTGTTCCGTATCGCCGCTACGCCGATCACAACAATGCCCGTGCCGAGCTGCCAGACGCGGCGGCTTATTGGAAGTCGGTGTACGCCACGGTTCCCGGCCCTCTCGAATTGCCCGGCGACCGCCCTCGGCCGCCGCTGCAAGGGTATGCCGGGGCGCGGATTACGCGAATTCTGCCGAGCCGCCTGCGCAGCTTGGCTGAGGCGCGCGGCCGCCAGGCCGGCGCTTCCTTGTTCTCGCTATGCCTGGCGGCCTATGGCCGTTTGCTGGCGCGCCTGTCGGGGCAGGACGACGTGGTGGTGGCGATATTCTCCGCCGGCCAACCCGAGGTCGCGGCCAGCGCGCTGGTGGGCTATTGCGTCGGTGTGCTGCCATTGCGAATTGCCGCCGGCCCCGCCATTGCCGACACGCATTTGCTGGCGGAAGTGCAGCGCTCGGTCGCGCAGGGAATGGCGCATCGCGACTATCCCTTTGCCAGGCTGCTCAAGGATTTGAACCTGCGGCGCGATCCGTCGCGTCCGCCGCTGGCTTCGGTTTCGTTCAACCTCGATCGCGTCGATGTCCAGCCGCATTTCGCCGGCCTGAACACCATCGTCGATGCCAATGCCCACGGCGCTGTGCGCTGGGATCTGAACTGGAACATGCAGGTGGATGCCGGCGGTTTGCGCATCGATGTCCATTACAACCGCGACTTGTTCGATGCGGTGCGCATCGAAAGCTGGCTGGACGCCTATGCCGGCATTCTCGAGGCGCTGGCCGCCGGAGATTCAGACGAACGGCCGTCGTCTTCCGCCGCGCCTGACGCGTGGCGCGGGGCTTTGGCCGGCCGTGTCGCTGAAACCGCGGCGCGTACGCCGAAAGCGACCGCCGTGGTCGACCGCGACGGCGAAGTGGACTATGCCAGCCTGGATGCTATGGCCGCCGCACTGGCGGCCCGGCTGGCGCAAGCCGGAGTGCGCCGTGGCGACCGCGTGGCATTCCGGCTTGCCGCCGGCCTGGGCCCGGTGGCGGCCATGCTTGCGGCGGGGCGCCTGGGCGCGGCGTTCGTGCCCTTGGACGAGGCGCATCCTCCCAGCCACCATGCGTATGTATTGCAGGATAGCGGCGCCCGGGCGCTGGTGCTGCAGGCGGGGACGGACGCGCCGCCCGTAGACATTCCCGTCGTAGCGTGGTCCCGAAGCGAGCGGGCTGTCGAAGCCGCGGCGGCGCCGGCCGATGTTGCGCCGCAGGACATTGCCTACGTGCTCTATACCTCGGGTTCGACGGGGCGTCCCAAAGGCGTGCGCGTTTCCCATGCCGCGGTCGCCGCTTATGTCCAGGCCATGCTGGAGAGGATGTCGCTGACGGAACCGGCGTCGTTCGCCATTGTTTCATCGTTCGCCGCCGACCTGGGCTATACCTCGGTGCTGGGGGCGCTGTGGGCGGGTGGCGCCCTGCACGCCGTGGACGCTGAAACCGCGCGTGATCCCGCGGCGCTGCAGCGCTGGATGGCCGCAAAGCCCGTGGATGTGCTCAAGATCGTGCCGGCTCATCTGGCCGCGCTGCTCGATGCACCAGGGGCGGCGGCCATGCTTCCGCGCCGCGCCCTTGTCCTTGGCGGCGATGTTCTCGCGTGGCGGCTGGTCGAGCGCATCCAGGCGCTGGGCGCGGCCTGCCGCATTTTCAACCATTATGGTCCGACCGAAACTACGGTCGGCGCCTGCATGACCGAGGCCACGCCCGCGTTGCGCGAGGCTGGCGGGCATGCCGTGCCTGTCGGCACGCCGCTGCGCGGCTACGACGTGCGCATCGTCGATGCCCAGGGACAGCCGGTATCCCGCGGCGCCGAAGGCGAGATCGTCATCAGCGGCGCTGCGGTAGCGTCCGGCTATACCTTGCCCGAGGCGGTCGGACGGGAACGTTTTTTTCTGGACGAAACCGGAGAGCGATGCTACCGCACCGGAGACGTCGGCCGCTTGCGCGCCGACGGCATGGTGGAGTTCCTGGGCCGCGGCGACGACATGGTCAAGATCCGCGGCCATCGCATCGAGCCTGCGGGCCTGGCCGAGTTGCTGCGCACGCATCCGCAGGTGCGCGACGCGGCGGTGCTGGTGCGGCGCGAGGAAGGCCGAGAACCGGCGCTGCTGGCGGCGGTCGCCGGCGAGGCGGATTCCGCCAGCCTTTCCGCCTGGCTGGCGCAGCACGTGCCGGCCGCCATGGTGCCCGCGCGCATCGCTGCCTATGCGGCCCTGCCGCTGACGCCCAATGGCAAGGTAGACCGCCAGGCGCTGTTGGCGGCCATGACAGAGCGGGCCGATGCACGGCCTGCGCCGGATGATGCCGCCGCTGCGCCCGCCGAGGCGGAGAGCGGATCCGTGTCCGCCGTCCTCGGCATCTGGCGCGCTGTGTTGCAGCGTTCCGATGTCGGCCCCGATGATGACTTCTTCGATCTGGGCGGCGATTCCATCATGGCCATCCAGATCGTCGGCCGTGCGCGTGCGGCTGGGCTGGCGCTTACGCCTGCCCAGGTGTTCCAGGCGCCGACTGTGCGGGGCCTGGCGCGTATTGCGACGCCGGTAAATGGTGGTGTGGCGGGTGTGCTTCCGGTTGAAGGGCCCGTGCCGCTTACACCTATCCAGCAATGGTTTCTGGAAACGCCGATGCCGCGGCGCAACCGCTGGTGCCTCACCGCGGTGTTCGCCGCGCCGTTCGAGGTTTCAGCCCGGCGTTTGCGATCCGTGCTTGAAGCGATAGTCGGGCGCCATGACGCCTTGCGCACTTGCGTGGATATAGACGGTGGGCATCCCGCCCAGCGTGTCGGATCAATGCCGGCCCTTTGCATCGAGGCCTTCCCGGCGGCTGACGGCGAGGCGCTGCAGGCCGCCCAGGATGTCCTGGCCGACCGGCTGATGGACACCCTGGATCTGGCCAATGGCCAGGTCATTGCCGCGGGTGTCATCCCGTTTGCGGACAGCGAGGGCGCGCACATCGTCGTCGCCGTTCACCACGCCGTGTTCGATGTCGTGTCCTGGTCCATTTTTGCCGACGAACTCGAATCCGGCCTGCTTCACGAAAACGCCGCCATACCGCCCGCCTCGACATCCTGGTCGTGGTGGGCGCAGGCTTCATCCAGGCGCGTCGATGCCGTGCTGGACCGGCTGCCATACTGGGCTGGCACGGCGCAGCGGGCGGCGCAGGCGGCGGCACTGCCCGTCGACCATGCCGATCGCGCCAATCGCGAGGGGGATGTCTGCGAACGCCGGCTGGTCCTGGGGCGCACCGGCGCCGGCGATTTCCTGGCTGGCATGGCGGCCGTCTTCGGCCTGCGCACCCACGAGGCTATCCTGGCCGCGGTCGGAGCAGCCCTGGCCGGATGGGCCGGCGCTTCGATTGCCGTCGAGCTGGAAGGGCATGGACGCCAGGCGTTCTCGGCCGATATCGACCTGTCGCGCACTATGGGCTGGTTCACGACGCGCTATCCGGTGGTTCTGCCTGCCCTGGATTCCGATCTGGCCGGCTGGGTGGTGATGTTCAAGGAGACGCTGCGCGGCGTGCCCGACGAAGGCGTCACCTATGGCTTGCTGCGCCGGGGCGGGCAGGCGCAGATCCATGTGGAGCCCGAGGTGTCGTTCAATTTTGTCGGCGAACTTGGCCAGTATGGCGCCCGCGCCATGCCGCTGGTACGCCTGGGCGCCGGTACGGAGCGGGCACCCGACGCGGGCCGGCGGCATTTGCTCGGGTTCGATGCTTGGCAGGACGAGGCGGGTGTGACGCTGTCCTGCCGGTTCGCGGCGCGGCATGCGGCCAGCACCATCGATGCCCTGCTGGCGGCGATCGAGGGCCATGCCCGGGCATTGGGGGAGGCTTGCGCCGCGTCGTCCAATGCGGTGTATACGCCCTCCGATTTCACCGGCATGGCGTTCTCGCAGGACGAGCTGGATCAGTTGATGGGCGAATTCGGCGAGGCGGATGGCACAAGCTCCGGAGCCGCCCATGATTCCGGCAACGGCTCCGCGTAACCCGCTATCTCCCGATGTGGCCCATCCCCAGGGATGGGCCACAGGCAGCGGGCGGGACAGCCGGTCAGTGTTTGTTCGGGACCCGGAATCCGTATTGCCCCTTGTCGCCGTTGACGATGATGGCCTTGTCGCCGATGGTGAAACGCATCAGGTCCTCGCCCACCACGACGGGCCCGTCGTAGGTCTTGCCCACTTGTTCTAGAAGAATGTTGGAGGCGGGCAAGTCCAGTTGCTCGCCCGACAGGCGTATGACCAGATGCGTAAATGCCGCCAGCGTGGGCCTGGCCTCGGCAAATATCCTGCCGGCTTCTTCGGGGCTGGTATGGTGGGCCGCCACGGCCTTGAAAATGGGTTTTTTCTCCATCAGTTCGGGCGTGATGTAGGCCACTTCGTGCAGCAGCAGGTCGGCGCCCTTGGCCGCCTTGGCGACTCTTTCATCGTAGGTGGTGTCGCCGCTGATGACGGCCTTTTTGCCGTCGTATTCGATGATGTAGCCGAAATTGGGCTTGATCAGGTCGCCATGGTGGGTATCGAAAGCCGTGATCTTGATGCCGTCGTGTTCGTAGCTGAACCCGCCCTTGATGTCGTGGGCGTCGATCTCGATGCCCGAAAGCGGTTCTTTCTCGTCCGCGTGGCGTATGCGGGTGTTCTCAGAAAAGGCCATTTCGAGATGCTTGGCCATGGCCTCCGTGCCTTTGGGGCCGTACAGGACCATGGGCGTGGTGCGTCCCCCGTAGCCCGTGCCTATCCATCCCGTCATCCAGAAATCGGCCAGGCCGTTCAGGTGGTCGGAATGCGAGTGGGTGATGAAACTGGCCGTGATCTTGCCCATGGGAATTCTGAGCTGGGCGAGGCGGATGGTGACACCGCGCCCCAGATCGATGAGATATTTGCTGGATCCTGCTTCGATCAGGATCGACTGGCTGAAGCGCGTGGCGTTGGGGGCCGGGCTGCCGGTGCCCAACAGGGTGATCGTTAGCGGCTTGGCCTGCGCCGCGAGCGGTGCGGCGGCCAGCGCCAGCATTGCCAGGATGACAAAAGCCGCCTTGCGTACGGCGGCTATGAACAGGCTTGAATAAGATGTTGTTCGCATTTTTGATCCCTCCTCGTTGATTTTGCCTTGTCCTGATTGCTGTTGCGCCATCGGCGGCGGTACAGCCGTGGGACGGCGATGGCGCGGCCTGATCGTTTTCGGATCGGGGCCGCGCTTTTCGAGCATAGCAAGAAAGCATTCCGGATTGAATGATTCGTGTGCGTCAGATCGTTACCGCGACGAGGGCGCGGCGGCGATTCGAGCCGGCGTCCGCCCCGGGCGACGGGGCGGGCGGGGAAGGCAATCAGCGTCGAGTCAGTGTGCCGAGCCCGTTTTCGTCATACATCTCGATGGTGACGCTTTGTGCTATGCCGCCCTGGCCGGGGGTGAAGGTTACGGCGGAACGCGACCCCGGCGCGGCCATTTCGCTGTCGGGCTCGAAGAAGAAGATATTGCCGCTCCAGTGCTGCAGCGGAAACGTGCTTCCAGCGGGGCCCATGACCAGCGCCAGTTGATCTCCTTGCTGCTGGATCCGGGCATCGCCGTAGTAATCGTTGGCATAGGTGCCGATATAGGCATACGAGGGCAGCGCAGGCTCGGGATTGTCGGGCAGGGGCTTTCCCGCGTATTCCCCTGTCGGGGCGGTCATGGCGGCAAACTTGGGCTCGAAGAATTCGAACCAGTCGCGGGTGGTGCGCCCGTACTTGACGAGATCCATATACGTATTGGTGATGGCTTCGGCCGCGCCCACCGGCAGGGCGTTGGTCAGGGCGATGATGCCGGTGTCGGCGGCGGGAAGCAGCGCGAAGCTGGTGCCCGCCCCCATCAGGAAAGCGCCGGAGTGGCTGTACTGGACGTAGCCCGACGATGCCGTCGCAGGCATCGAGATGTTGAATCCGTAGCCGTAGTAGCCGGTGGGATCGCCCTTGGCGGCGGGCGGCATGGTGAGCATCTGGGGGCTGAGCGCCGGCCTCAGGGCGGCTTCGGGAACGATCTGCCTGCCTTGGTACTGGCCATCGTGCAGAACCATGATCATCCAGTTTGCCATGTCGCGCACGCTGGAACTCACCCCGCCGGCGGGCGACTGCGGGTCGGGCTGCCGCTGGGGCCCGGGCTGGAAAGCGCCATTGACGCGAACATGCGCAGAGGCCCGATTGCTGCGGGCCATGAAGTCCGCATAGCGGGAGCTGGTGGAGCTCATGCCCAGCGGGCCGTAAATGGCTTGGTCGGACAGGCTTTCCCAATCGGTGCCTGCGGCTACGGCCACGGCTTGCGCGCCGGCGGTAAGGCCGAAGTTGGTATAGGCATAGTGGCTGCCCAGGGGCTCCACGGGCAGATAACGCAGGCGCTCCAGCACCTGCCTGCGGTCGTAGCCCAGATCTTCCAGATCGTCGCCGGCATGGTCCGGCAAGCCCGACCTGTGCGCGTAGAAGTCGCCGACCGTGACCCGGGCGGTGGAACTCGGGTTTTGCAGGGCGAACCAGGGCAGGTACTTCACGACCAGGGTATCCCAGGAGACAAGCCCTTTGCCGACCTCGGCCGCAACCACGGTGGAGCCGACGGGCTTGGATAGCGATGCCAGCTGGAACACAGTGTCGGTGTCGACCGTATCCGGTTCGCCGAGCTTGCGCACGCCGAAGCCCTTGGCATAGACGGTTTTCCCTTGATGCACGACGGCGACCGCCAGGCCCGGAATGCCCGACCGGGCCATGACGTCGGCGATCACGCCGTCGAGTTGCGCCACGGCGGCGGTGACCTGGGCCGGGTCGATGGAGTTGGCCGAAGCGCTGGAGTCGTCGCTGCAGGAGGTTAAGGCGACAAGGGCCGCGGCGATCGGGATGGCCATGAAGAGCCGTGGGAACATGTTGTCTCCAGGTTTGCGTAGTGCCGGTATTATGTAATCCAAAGCCAGAAAATCAAAGACTAATGTCAGAAAGTTAAAGATTCCGCCCCGGTTTTTTTGCGTTTTGGCGACTATGGGTATTGTGCGCTGCGGCGCCGAGCGGTGCCGGCGTATAGGACGGGGCTCTTCGTTCTGCGACAATAGCGTGGTCTTGGTTTTGGTTGGAGCCGCACGGAATGGATAGAACGCTTAACGTGGCGCTGGCGGGCGCCGGCGCTTTCGGCATCAAGCATCTGGAAAGTCTTGCAAAGATCGACGGTGTACGGGTCGTCTCGCTGATCGGGCGCGACCCGGCCAAGACCCGGCTGGTGGCGCAGCGCCATGGCATCCGCCATGCAACGGTCGACCTGGGCGAAAGCCTGGCCATGCCTGAAGTCGATGCGGTCATTCTATGCACGCCCACGCCGCTGCATGCCGGGCAGAGCCTGGCGTGCCTGAAGGCGGGCAAGCACGTGCAGGTCGAGATTCCGCTGGCCGACAGCCTGGCGGATGCCGAAGCGGTGGCGGCTCTTGCGCGGGAGACGGGCCTGGTGGCCATGTGCGGCCATACCCGCCGCTTCAATCCCAGCCATCGGTATGTGTGGAACCGCGTCCGGGCCGGCCAGTTCAACATCCAGCAAATGGATGTGCAGACGTATTTTTTCCGGCGCACGAATCTCAATGCGCTGGGCGAGCCGCGCAGCTGGACCGATCATTTGCTATGGCATCACGCGGCCCATACCGTGGATCTGTTCATGTATCAGACCGGCGGCGAAATCGTGCAGGCCAATGTGCTGCAAGGCCCTCGCCATCCGCTGCTGGGCATTGCCATGGACATGTCCATACAGCTCAAGTGCAGCACCGGCGCGCTTTGCACCCTGTCGCTCAGCTTCAACAACGACGGCCCCCTGGGCAGTTTCTTCCGGTACATCGGCGACACGGCGACGTATGTGGCGCGCTACGACGACCTGTTCGACGGCAGGGACGAAAAAATCGATGTCAGCAATGTCGATGTTTCGACGAACGGCATCGAGCTGCAGGACAGGGAGTTCGTCGCATCGATTCTCGAAGGCCGCGAGCCCAGGGCGAGCGTGGCCAGCGTATTGCCTTGCTATCAGGTGCTGGGCGAACTGGAGCGGCAACTCGGCGCCTGAGCGCCGTGCGGCGTTGCAAGCCTTGTGAAAGCCCTGTTTGTGGACCAGGCTGCGGGCTCAGTCGAACAAGTCGGGTTCGAGCAGGATGCTGCGATCGACGTCCTTGATGGCGGTGCGCCCGCAAAACGCCATGGTCACGTCCAGCTCGTTGGCGATCAGTTGCAGACCCCGCGTCACGCCGGCCTCGCCGAAGGCGCCCAGCGAATAAAGGAATGAACGGCCTATCAGCGTGCCTTTCGCGCCCAGCGCAACGGCGCGCAGAACGTCCTGGCCCGAGCGTATGCCGCCATCCATCCAGACTTCGATGTCGTTGCCCACGGCCTGCGCAATGCGCGGCAGCGCGGCGATGGAGGAGGGGGCTCCATCCAGCTGGCGGCCGCCGTGGTTGGATACGACAATGGCGTCCGCTCCGGTTTCGACCGCGAGGCGGGCGTCTTCGGCATCCATGATGCCCTTGAGTATGAGCTTGCCACCCCACAGTTTCTTGATCCATTCGATGTCGTTCCAGTTCAGGCTCGGATCGAATTGCTCGTTGGTCCAGGAGGCGAGCGACGACGTGTCGCTGATGCCTTCGACGTGGCCCACGATGTTGCCGAATTCGCGGCGTTTGGTTCCGGCCATGCCCAGGCACCAGCGGGGCTTGGTCAGCAGGTTGAGCAGATTGACCAGCGTGGGCTTGGGCGGCGTGGACAGGCCGTTCTTGATGTCCTTGTTGCGCTGGCCCATGACCTGCAGGTCGAGGGTGACCACCAGGGCCGAGCAGTTGGCCGCCTTGGCGCGGTTGATCAGTCTTTCCATGAAGCCTTTGTCGCGCATGACGTACAACTGGAACCAGAATGGGCGGCTGGTGTGCGCGGCGATGTCCTCGATGGAGCATATGCTCATGGTGGACAGGGTGAAGGGGATGCCGAATTTTTCAGCGGCCTTGGCTCCAAGGATTTCGCCGTCGGCGTGCTGCATGCCGGTCAGGCCCGTGGGGGCGATGGCCACGGGCATGGCCACGTCGATGCCCGCCATGGTGGTTCGCAAGCTGCGTTTTTCAATGTCGACCGCCACGCGCTGCCGGAACTTGAGCTTCTGGAAATCCGTTTCGTTGGATCGGTAGGTGCCTTCGGTCCATGAGCCGGAATCGGCGTAATCGTAGAACATCCGGGGCACGCGCCGCTTGGCCACGGCACGGAAGTCTTCAATGCAGGTGATTTTGGAAAGCTCGGTCAATATTGTCTCCTGGGTCGGCGCAAATGGAATGCCTGGCGGCCGGATCCAGGAATTGTAAAGGCACAGCCGTTTTTTTAGGAAGGGATGGCCGAATGGGCACGATGCGTGCCCGTCCGGCTGCATGTGCGCCTTGCTTGCGCCGGCGCCGGTAAATCGGCCCGAGGCCTTTCCGATGGATGGGCTTTATGTACGTCCGAGCTCGGGGGCTTCGCTGGCGTAGACGGCCAGGGCGGTTTCGCCGTTCCACCAGAAGACGCGGGCCACCGTGGCCCGCCGGGCGATTTCCAGGGCCTGGACGGCGTCGCTTTCGATGAAATGGGTATGGCCGCGGGCCACGATGGCCCTGGCCTTGTGTTCGGCGGTCTGGGCGGCGGCGTGGACCGATTCGTCGCGCATGACCAGCGGGCCGTGGAAGCCGTGGCGGTCGAGCCAGTCCCGGGTTCGTCGGCGGTCCTGTTCGGGCCGGCCGGTGATGATGGTCAGGCTGGAGAGGTCCCGGTCCGGCAAGATGGTGCTGGGCGGCATGTTGTCGCGCCTGCCGAGCGTACCGGCCAGATCGCTTTCGTATTGGCTGGCAGGCAGGTCGGGCAGCAGGATGCCGTCCAGGTCGATGGCCCACGAGGCGTATTCGTGCTCGGGCCTGTCGGGCTGGTTGTTGGTGGCGGCGAACGCGGGCGCGACCGATTCGCGCTCCCAGGGGAACCAGGCCCGCCATCCCGGCGGCATGCGCCTGCCTGAATCCGGCTGTATGCGTGATTCGCCGTCGTAGGCCAGCGTGAATACGTGGATGCCGTGCCCGGCGGCAGCCAGGAAATCGCGGCAGTCCAGCAGGGTGGTGCCCCGCCCAGCGATGTCTTCCACCAGCAGCAGGCGCGCGCCGCTGGCCGGTGTTTGCGCGGTAAACCAGGAAACGCGCCGCGAACGGCGCTCGTAGGCCAGGGCGAACAAAGGCAGCCCCAGGGCGGTGGAGGCCATCAGCGCCGGCGCCAGCCCGCCCCGCGCGATGGCGACCACGGCGTCAAAGCCCATTTGGCGCCATCGGGGAATGTGTTCGGACACGACCGCCTCGACCCGGGAGTAGTCGTACGAGAAAGCTGACAGCCTGTCTTGCATTGATGTTTCCCTGCCTTTTTGCGAATGCCTTGTCGCCTGGATGTGAAAAGCCTACGATGCTCCGGGGCTCTCCATCGTGCGGAGCGTCCGGATCGTAGCCGTTCAATCGGAACTCACACAAAACTCGGCTCTTCATCATTAAAGGGGGACAGCGACATTCATTAGACTTGTTTTTGCGAAGAAACACGTTTAATGGAGGCAATGCCGATGTCCCCCGTAGATTCTATCTTAGGAATCCGAGATTTATGG